>RCMY010000002.1_pt1 | contig 395564 bp, 371 predicted proteins | sample 2041341 | NCBI WGS metagenome assembly RCMY01 (sample SAMN09708234, study PRJNA481090) | Marine sediment metagenome, whole genome shotgun sequencing project. | reverse complement strand
GAACGCAACCCCCGAATATGCGTTGATCGCGTTCGCCTTGTTCTACGTCGTGTGCCTCGTGCTGAACTGGTGGTTCTACCTGGGACCAAAAGCCGAGTTCGACAACCCGTGATGGTTGACTGCTGAAGGACGACTACTGTCCGCATCCCGCACTCGAGCGACAGCTGATCGTACATAAGGTGTGCTGTGTCTGATCTCCGCACGACAGCGATGACCTCCGATGAGGGCAAGTTCGCGATCCTCGCTGAGCCAGTGTTTCGACGGCTCGTCGTCGGCGGCGTCTTCACGTTCCTGGCGATGCAGGTGTCGGTCATCGCGCGAGGCTGGCTCGCGTACGACCTCACCGGGACGAACGCCGCACTCGGCGGTGTGCTGCTTGGTTTTGGCCTCTCGAGCATCGTCGCCATCCCCATCGGAGGTGTGCTCGCCGATCGGTTCCCCAAGCGCCGGGTCCTGATCATCGCCGGCGCGATTCAGAGTCTCGTCTCGCTTGCACTCGCGATCGCCGTCGTCACAGATGACATCGCCTATTGGATGCTCGTTGCCGCCAGCGTCATCCAAGGTGGCGTCATTTCCCTCTTGGGACCGGCACGACTCGCCTTCATCGCCGAGGCGGTCGAGCGGGATCGGATGACAAACGCAATCCTGTTGTCGCAATCGAGCATGCAGTTCACCCGCGTCTTTGGCCCGGCTGCCGCCGGCGCGCTCATTGGTGTGTCGTTCGTCGGTGTGGCCGGTGTCTACTTCCTCGCCGCGGGGCTTGCTGCGCTGGGAATCTTCACGACCCTTGGTTTACCGGACGGTCGTCCTGCCATCGCGAGCTCACGCTCGCCGCTGGAAGATCTGGCCGATGGTGTCCGCTACGTGCGAAGTGAACCCCGAGTCGGACATCTGTTGCTCCTGTCGTTCGGCGTCGTGATCGTCGGATTCCCCTACATGGCGTTCCTTCCGACGCTGGCCGAGGACGTGTACAGCGCAGGATCGGCGGGCTTCGGAGTTCTCACCACCGCTGCGGCTGTCGGTGCGCTCGCCGTCACGCTCAGCCTCGCCGGTATCGCCACGAATCGCATCGAAGGAATCCAAGCTCGGGCCGCAATTGCGTTCGGTGTGTCGCTGGTCTTCCTCGGCTTATCGCCGATTTTCGCCGTCGCCCTTCTGGTCATGGTGATCGTCGGAGCAACATCGGCTGCGTTCCAGGCGCTCAACAACTCGCTGATCCTGAGCATCGCACCCGTGGAGTACCACGGTCGAGTGCAGAGCCTTCTCATGCTGGGCTTCTCCGGATTCGGCCTGGCAGCGCTGCCGCTCGGCATCCTCGCCGACTCAGTTGGCCTCAAACCGGCGCTTACCGGCATGGGAGTCTGCGTGTCCCTCATCGCCGTCACCTCGATGGTCGCACAACACCGACGAATCGAACCCGACCTCATCGATTTCTAAGGAACCCATGACGAACGAATCCGAACCTCGAACAGCAGAAAGTGTCGTCCAGCGATACTGGGAGAGTGTGTGGATCGAACGCGATCTCTCGGTTCTCGGTGACTTGTACACGGACCCGACCATTCGGCACACGGTGAACGGAAGCCGGACCGTCGGCCTCGCGGCACTTGCCGCAAGCCTCACGGACTCCTTGCGAGCGATGCGAGGAGAGTCCTTCAACATCGATCAGCTGACCGTCGTCGACGACATCGCCTGGCTCAGGCTCACGCTCGAGGGACTGAGCCTCGCAGCGATGACACCCATCACCATCACTTGGTTGGCGCAGTATCGCCTCGAGGGTGGCCGAATCGCCGAGACATGGGCCCTTCATCAAGCCGGTCTCGATTGGCCATCGGGCTGATGGTTGTGCGACTCGTCCTGCGTCGGCCTTGTGTGCCACTGATGCACGACTTACTGTCGAGAAAATGACGACTACGAGTGAACTCGCCGAGCGGTACCGGGCGGTGTTCCCATCTTGGCTCGGACCGCTCCACGGAACCGCACCGATCTCGCTCGATCACGGTGATGGCAGCTACGTGTGGGATCTCGAGGGCAATCGCTATCTCGATGCCTTCGGCGGCGTGTTGACCACCATGATCGGGCACAACCATCCCGAGGTCACCGCCAGCCTCCAGGCGCAGGCGGCCAAGGTGATCCACTCATCGACGCTGTACCTGAATGAAGAGATGATCGCGCTGGCCGAGGAGATCGCCGCAGTGTCCGGCATTCCGGACGCTCGAGTGTTCTTCACCGCCTCGGGGAGCGAAGCCAACGACACGGCCCTCCTGCTGGCGACCTCGTATCGCAAGTCGAATCAGGTCTTGGCGATGCGCAACAGCTACCACGGCCGCTCGTTCACCACCCAAGCGGTCACGTCGCACTCGTCGTGGTCGTCCACCAGCTTGTCAGGGCTCGACGTCCACTTCGTGCAGGGCGGCTACCGCCTCCGCAGTCCCTTCCGTGATCTCGACGACGATGCCTACACCGCGGCATGTTGCAGCGACCTCGAGCAGATCATCGACATGACATCGGCCGGTGGCATCGCTTGCCTCATCGCGGAACCCATCCAAGGCGTCGGCGGATTCGCTGTTCCGCCCGATGGATTCTTCGGGCAGATGGGAAAGATCCTCGAAAGCAGGAAGATCCTCTTCATCAGTGATGAAGTCCAAACCGGCTGGGGCCGCACCGGTGAACACTTCTGGGGCTACCAGGCTCATGGCATCATCCCCGACATGCTCACCTTTGCCAAGGGCGTCGGCAACGGTGTCGGGCTGGCCGGTGTGGTCGCTCGAGCCGAGGTGATGGACACCATCAAGGTCACGTCGTTCTCGACCTTCGGCGGTAACCCTTTGGCAGCGGCAGCCGGCCGCGCCACCTTGCGCCACGTTCTCGAACACGATCTGCAGGGAAACGCAAAGGTCATGGGCAACCGCCTGATGGCTCGTCTCCATGCCGCCGCACGCGACGTGCCGTGGATCGGCGAAGTGCGAGGCCGCGGTCTGATGATCGCCATCGAAACCGTTCAGGAAGGCGGCGTGCATCCTGATCCGACCAAGGCCGTCGCCATCGCCGACGGCTGCAAGGAGCGGGGCCTGCTCGTTGGCAAGGGCGGGCTCTACGGCAACGTCGTCCGGATCGCCCCCATGCTCAACATCTCCGAAGCCGAGGTCGACGAAGCCGCCGACATCCTCGACGCCACCATCGCATCGCTCAACTGAGTCGCTCACGAGCGCTCCAACTGTCTCCCAACCACCACCGTCAGCCACACGAGGTTCCTCATGTCCAGAGTCGTCAAAGCCGCCCTGCTCCAAACCGATTGGACCGGTGACAAGGAGTCGATGATCGTCAAGCACGAAGAGGCGGCGCGTGAAGCGGCCGCACAGGGTGCCCAGATCATCTGTTTCCAAGAGCTCTTCTACGGGCCCTACTTCTGCCAGGTGCAGGAGGTCGAGTACTACGACTACACCGAATACATCCCGGACGGTCCCACCACCAAGCGGTTCCAGGCCTTGGCCAAGGAACTGAACATGGTCATGGTGCTGCCCATGTACGAGATCGAACAGCCCGGCATCTACTACAACACCGCGGCGGTGATCGACGCCGACGGCACGTACCTCGGCAAGTACCGCAAGCAGCACATTCCACAGGTGAAGGGCTTCTGGGAGAAGTTCTATTTCAAACCGGGCACGGGCGGCTACCCGATCTTCGACACCGCCGTCGGCAAGGTCGGCGTCTACATCTGCTACGACCGTCACTTCCCCGAGGGATGGAGAGCGTTGGGTCTGAACGGTGCCGAGATCGTCTTCAATCCGTCGGCCACGCACCGTGGACTCAGCGAGTACCTCTGGAGCATCGAGCAGCCCGCTGCCGCCTGCGCCAACATGTACTACGTGGGCGCCATCAACAGGGTGGGTATCGAGGATCTCGGCGACAACGACTTCTACGGCCAGAGCTACTTCGTCAACCCTCGCGGTCAGTACGTTGGCGAGAAGGGCGATCCGCACAAGCCCGAACTCATCGTTCGCGATCTCGATCTCGATCTCATCAGAGAGGTTCGCGACGGCTGGCAGTTCTACCGCGATCGTCGGCCAGAGGCCTACGGCGAACTCGTGGAGGGCTGACCGATGTCGATCACGCTCATCACTGGCGGCACAGTCGTCTCCGCAGTGGGCCGACGGCTCGCTGATGTTCTGATCGACGGCGAGACCATCGCCGCGATTCTCGAGCCTGGCCGGGCTGCCACCATGGGCGTGGTCGCTGAGCGCACCATCGACGCCACGGGCAAGTACGTCGTACCGGGCGGCATCGATGTCCACACCCACATGTCGTTGCCGTTCGGTGGCACCGCAGCATCAGATGACTTCAACACCGGCTCGGTCGCTGCTGCGTGGGGCGGCGTCACCACGATCGTCGACTTCGCCGTTCAGACGACCGGGAACGACGTGCGCGACAGCTTGGCGACTTGGCATTCGATGGCCGAAGGCGAGTGCTCGATCGACTACGGATTCCACCAGATCATCGGTGGGGTCGACGAGAACTCGCTCGAGGCCATGTCCTACTTGGTCGAACACGAAGGCATCACCAGCTTCAAGATGTTCATGGCCTATCCGGGCGTCTTCTATTCAGACGACGGTCAGATCCTGCGGGCCATGCAGAACGCGTCGGAGTCCGGCGCAATGATCATGATGCACGCCGAGAATGGCATCGCCATCGACGTGCTCGTGGCGCAGGCGCTGGCTCGGGGTGAGACCGATCCGATGTACCACTCGCTCACACGCCCAGCGGAACTGGAATCAGAGGCAACTCACCGGGCGATCCAACTGGCCAAGGTGGCCGGCAACGTCCCGCTCTACATCGTCCACATGTCGGCATCCGAGGCGCTCGAAGAGGTCGCGGCAGCACAGCACGCCGGCTACAACGTCTTCGCCGAGACCTGCCCGCAGTACCTCTATCTCTCGCTCGAAGACCAGCTCATGCAGCCGGGCTTCGAGGGGGCCAAGTGGGTGTGTTCGACGCCGCTGCGAACGAAACACGCGCATCACCAGAGCGATCTCTGGAAAGGACTCAGGATGAACGAGCTGGCCGTCGTCTCGACCGACCACTGCCCGTTCTGCATGAAGGATCAAAAGGAGCTCGGCATCGGCAACTTCTCGGCCATCCCCAACGGCATCGGCGGCGTCGAACACCGGATGGAGCTCATCTATCAAGGTGTGGTCGCCGGCGAGATCACGCTCGAGCGCTGGGTCGAGACCTGTTCCACCACACCGGCTCGGATGTTCGGTCTGGACAAGAAGGGTGTGATCGAACCGGGGTCCGACGCCGACGTCCTCGTGTGGGACCCGAACAAGAAGACCAAGATCGGCATCAACGACAAGCACCACATGAACATGGACCACTCCGCCTACGAGGGGTTCGAGATCGACGGTGGTGTCGACACCGTGTTGAGTCGCGGCATGGTCGTGGTCGAGAACGACACCTTCACGGGACGCAAGGGTCACGGCAAGTACATCAAGCGCGGACTGTCGACCTACCTGCACTAGGCCGACGTCGCACGCCGAATGCTTCGCTCCGCGAAGTGCCAGAACCTTCAGACAGCAATCAACGAAATCGAGGCAACATGGATCGCATCAGTCATTGGATCAACGGCAAGGTCGTTCCTTCCTCTTCAGGTCGCAGCGCTGCGGTGTTCAACCCGGCCACCGGTGAGCAGAGCGGTGCGGTCGATCTCGCATCGGCCGACGAAGTCGACGCAGCGGTCGCCGCCGCGAAAGCTGCGTTTCCCGCGTGGCGAGCCACCTCGCTGTCACAACGGGCTGAGATTCTTTTCCGGATGCGCGAGTTGGTCGACGCCAACCGCAAGGAGATCGCGACGCTGCTGACCGCCGAACACGGCAAGGTGCTCAGCGATTCGATGGGTGAGGTCGCTCGCGGCCTCGAGAACATCGAGTTCGCCTGCGGCGTTCCCCAGCTGATCAAAGGCGAGTACTCCGAGCAGGCCTCCACCGGGATCGACGTCTACTCGATCCGCCAGCCGCTCGGTGTGGTCGCTGGTGTCACGCCGTTCAATTTCCCGGCGATGGTCCCGATGTGGATGTTCGCCAACGCGCTTGCCTGTGGCAACACCTTCGTGCTGAAGCCGAGCGAGAAGGATCCGTCGGTCACGATGTTCATCGCCGAGCTGCTGTCGAAGGCCGGTTTGCCTGATGGATGTTTCAACATCGTCCAGGGCGACAAGGTCGCCGTCGATCGCATCTTGGAGCACGGCGACATTGCGGCTGTGAGCTTCGTCGGCTCGACGCCGATTGCGAAGTACATCTACGAGACCGGCACGGCAAACGGCAAGCGGGTTCAGGCCTTGGGTGGCGCGAAGAACCACATGCTCGTGTTGAACGACGCCGATGTCGGCATGGCGGCCGACGCCGCAATCGGTGCGGCCTACGGCTCAGCCGGCGAACGCTGCATGGCCATCAGCGTGGTGCTTGCCGCCGAGGGCATCGCCGACGCGTTGGTCGCTGAGATCGCCGATCGAATTCCATCGATCACCGTCGGCGCCGGCTACGAACCTGGCAACGACATGGGCCCGCTGATCACGGCGGCATCCCGCGACCGTGTGAAGGGGTACATCGACGGTGCGCCCGGTGAGGGAGCCACCGTCGTCGTCGACGGTCGTGACGGCATTCCACAAGAAGGCTTCTTCGTCAACCCCACATTGCTCGACCACGTCAGCACCGAAATGGCCTGTTACACCGACGAGATATTCGGCCCCGTGCTGAGCGTCGTGCGCGTCGCCGGCTACCAGGAAGGGCTCGACATCATCAACGCGAACCCGTTCGCGAACGGTACGGCCATCTTCACCCGCGACGGTGGTGCCGCTCGCCAGTTCCAGTTCGACGTCGAGGTCGGCATGGTCGGGGTCAATGTGCCGGTCCCGGTCCCGGTCAGCTACTACAGCTTCGGTGGCTGGAAGGCCAGCCTGTTCGGTGACACCCACATGTACGGCCCCGAAGGCATCAACTTCTACACCAGGGGCAAGGTCGTCACGAGTCGCTGGCCCGACCCGGCCTCGAGCACCATCGATCTTGGCTTTCCCGAAACCCGCTGACGCAGCTCATTCAGCGAATTCGCTCATCCAACTCCGCATCCAACGAGGAGAGTTTCAATGGACATCGGTGTCGTACTCCAGACCACGCCCCCGGCGGCGCGAGTCATCGATCTGGCCAAGAAGGCCGACAGCTTCGGCTTCAGTCACGTGTGGACCTTCGACTCCCACATCCTGTGGGAGGAGCCATACGTCATCTATTCACAGATCCTCGCCGAGACCCGCAATGTCATGGTTGGACCGATGGTCACCAACCCGGCAACTCGGGACTGGACCGTCACGGCATCGACCTACGCCACGCTGAACGAGATGTACGGCAACCGCACGATCTGCGGCATCGGTCGGGGCGACTCTGCGGTTCGGGTCACCAACGGCAAGCCGACCACACTCAAGACCTGGCGAGAGTCGATCAACGTCATTCGTGATCTCGCCAACGGTCGCAGCACTGACTACAACGGATCGATCATCACGCTGCCATGGGCATCGAAGAGCGAGCTCGAGGTGTGGGGGGCCGGTTACGGGCCCAAAGCGTTGAAGCTCATCGGAGAGAACTGCGACGGCTTCATTCTCCAGCTGGCCGATCCGTCGATCGTGAAGTGGATGATCGAAGCGGTCAGGACCAGCGCATCGGACGCCGGCCGCAATCCAGACGACCTCACGATGTGCATCGCCGCGCCGGCCTACGTGGGCGACGATCTGGCCTATGCCCGCGATCAGGTGCGGTGGTTCGGTGGGATGGTCGGCAACCACGTCGCCGACATCGTGGATCGGTATGGCGACAGTTCGTCGGGCGACGCAGCCGCCGTTCCCCAGGCTCTCACCGACTACATCAAGGGCCGCAAGGACTACGACTACAACCAGCACGGGAAGGCCGGCAACACCCATGCCGACTTCGTGCCGGACGAGATCATCGACCGCTTCTGCCTCCTCGGTCCGGTCGAGGCTCACCTCGACCGTCTCGCCGAGCTCGGCGAGTTGGGCGTCGATCAGTTCAGCATCTACCTGCAGCACGACGCCAAGGACCACACACTCGCGGCGTACGGCGAGAAGATCCTCCCCGTCCTGCAGGAGACGGCCCTGGCCAAGCAGTGAGGTTTGTTCGACGCGGTCAGGGCGCCCTTCGACAGGTTGTTCTCTTCGTTGTCGCATTGGCCGGAGCGGCTGTGGTCTGGGAGATCTACAAAGCCGTTGGCCCGGACGGCGGCGGTGACGTTCTCGGTTGGCGAATCATCCCGAAGACCAACGATCGGGTCATGCCGCACACGTGGAGCATGGTGGCCGAGTTGTTCGACCCCGCCATCGGCAGTGGCGACCAGCTCGTGTGGCAAGTGCTGGTCGGGTATGCGTGGTACACGCTGCAGATGTCCCTGGGCGGTCTCGCTGCCGGGGCGGTGATCGGCATCGCTTTGGCCGTGGTGATGACCCGGTTCCGCATCGTTGAACGGGGCCTCTTCCCGTACGTGGTCATCTCCCAGACCATTCCCCTGATCGCCCTTGCCCCTCAGGTCACCGCCATTCGCGGCGCTCTCGGTCTGCCGCAATGGACCGCCGCCGTGGCGCTCGCCGCGTTCCTGTCGTTCTTCCCGATCAGCGTGTCCACCCTTCGTGGACTCCAAGCGGCCCCGGCCGCGTCGCTCGAACTCATGGACAGCTACGCGGCAGGCTGGTGGACGACGCTGCGAAAGCTGCGATTCCCCATGGCGATACCCGCAATGGTGCCCGGCTTCAAGCTCGGGTCGACTGCAGCCGTCATCGGCGTGATCGTCACCGAGATCACGCTCGGCGGTTTGCGCGGAGTTGGCTTCGCCACCATTGACTACAGCCAAAAGGTCACGTCACAGCCAGCGTCTGTCTATGCGGCCGTGTTCGCGGCGTCGGCGCTTGGATTGGTGATGTTCGGTCTGATCGTCGGGGTGGAGGCGATCGTGATGCGCGACCGACCTCGAGAGGAGCAGCCATGACGGCGAACCAGCAGGTAGGTGCCGCCAGCCCGGCCGATGCGGTACGGGCCGCCGGCGTGTCGATGGTCTTCAATCGCGGTATGGCCAGCGAGGTTGCTGCGCTCGACGACATCGATCTGGTCGTCGCCGATGGCGAGTTCGTTTCCCTGATCGGGCCGTCTGGCTGCGGCAAGTCGACGCTACTCCGGCTCATCGCCAACCTGCTCGAACCAACGGCCGGCACGATTGCGGTCAACGCCAAGCCGGCGGGTCAGGCACGACTCGATCAGGACTACGGCATGGCCTTCCAGCAGTCGGGTCTCTTCGACTGGCGAACGGTGGCCAAGAACATCGAACTGCCGCTCGAGTTGAAGGGCTGGGACAAGGCCAAGCGGGCAGCGCGGGCTCAAGAGATGCTCGAACTGGTGAAGCTTCCCGATCGAGGCGGGTACATGCCGTGGCAATTGTCCGGCGGGCAACAACAACGAGTCGCCATCGCTCGGGCGCTCGCCGCCCACCCGCCGCTGTTGTTGATGGACGAGCCGTTCGGCGCGCTCGACGAGATGACTCGCGAACACATGCAGGCTGAACTGCTCCAGATCTGCGACGCGACGAAGACCACCGTCGTGTTCGTCACTCACTCCATTCCCGAGGCGGTCTACTTGTCGACTCGCGTGGTGGTCATGTCGGCCGGCCCAGGGCGAATCACCGATGTGATCGATGTCGACCTCGGTCGTGGCCGCACCGAGGAGATGAGAGAAGACGACAGCTTCTACAAGAAGATCATCGAGGTTCGCGAAGCACTCCGAGGTGCTGAACTCGGCGCAGAACATCGAGGCATCGAGGACAGATGACTGCTCCCACCGCCACGCGCAAAACTCTTGATGTCATCTGGCCGCCCCTCGTGTTCGGCGTGGGCTTCCTCCTGCTGTGGGAAGCCATCGTCGCGGGTTTCGGGATCAAGCCGTTCACCCTCCCGGCTCCGACCGCCATCTGGTCGGCGTTCATCGAGCGATTCGACGATGTCGTCGAGCAAACGCTCGTCACGGGTACCAACGCCGGGATCGGGCTTCTGCTCGGTGTGTTGGCCGGTGTGACGCTGAGCTTCGTCACCGTTCGGTTCCGGCTGCTCGAGGAGCTGTTGACGCCGCTTGCCGTCGCTCTCAATGCCGTCCCGATCGTGGTGATCGTTCCGATCCTCAACAACATGCTGTTCGGGACCACGAGCCAGGTGCCGAGGCGTCTGATGGTCGCGCTGATCGTCTTCTTCGTCGTGTTCGTCAACGTCAGCAAGGGCCTCCGGCAGGTGAAGCCGGCACACCTCGAACTGATGCGCTCCTACGCAGCGTCTCCGGCCGAGATCTTGTTCAAGGTCCGGTTGCCCAACGCGCTCGGCTACTTCTTCACGGCCCTCAGGATCGCTGCGCCGTTGGCTGTCATCACGGCGTTCGTCGCCGAGTACTTCGGCGGGGTCCAGAACGGTCTCGCCACGGGCGTCCGGAATTCGCTGAATGGAAGCAAGGACGTGACCTGGGCCTATGTCATCGGCGCCTGTGCCCTCGGTCTTTTCTTCTACGCCATCTCCATTGGGCTCGAACGGGCTCATGCGAGACGACAGGCGGCAGCTTGAATCTCGATTACCGTGATCGACAAGTCATATCTGAGGCTCAGCCTCGAAGGGGAAGAGACATGAAGATCAACTGGAAGAACATCGCTGCGGGGTTGGCGGTCGCGTCGCTCCTCGCCGCTTCGTGCGGGAGTGACGAAGCAGCCATCGACGAGACAGACGGCGGCGGAGATGACACCGCTGCCGCGTGCGAGACGGTTGACACGGTGAGCTTGCAGCTCCAGTGGTTCACCCAAGCTCAGTTCGCCGGCTACTACGCAGCGCAGGAGAACGGCTACTACGCCGACCAGTGCCTCGAGGTCGAGATCAAGGAGGGAGCGGTCGAGATCGTTCCCCAGTCCGAGCTGGCAAACGGCAACGCTGACTTCGCCATTGCCTGGGTGCCCAAGGCGCTCCAGACGCGCGAGGCCGGCGCAGACATCGTCAACATCGCACAGGTCTTTGCTCGCTCGGGAACGCTCCAGGTCAGCTTCGCTGACTCAGGCATCGCTTCGCCCGCCGACTTCGAGGGTCGAATCATCGGCAACTGGGGTTTCGGCAACGAATACGAGGTCTTTGCTGCGATCGGGCAGGCAGGCCTCGATCCGGCAGCTGATGTCACGCTCGTCGGCCAGCAGTTCGACATGATTGCGCTCCTCGAAGGCGAGATCGATGCAGCCGAGGCGATGACGTACAACGAGTACGCCCAGGTTCTCGAGGCCATCAACCCCGACACCGGCGAGCTCTATCAGCCGTCTGACTTCAGTGTGGTCAACTACCAGGACGAGGGTGTCGGAATGTTGCAGGACGCCATCTGGGCCGACGCGACGAAGTTGGTCGACGACGCGGCGTATCGCGATCAAGCCGTTCGGTTCGTTGCCGCTTCGCTGCAGGGTTGGGCCTACTGTCGGGACAACGTCGAGTCGTGCGCCACCATCGTCACCGGTGCTGGTTCGACTCTCGGTGCGAGTCATCAGCAGTGGATGATGAATGAGGTCAATCAGCTGATCTGGCCTGCTCCCGATGGCATCGGCGCCATCAACGAGGCCGACTGGAATCGCACGGTCGAGATCAGCCAGAGCACGCCGAACCTCGATGGCGCCACCGTCCTGACTGCTCCGCCCTCCGACGGAGCATTCACCAATGACATCGTCAACGAGGCCTGGGCCCTGGTCGGAGACAATGCCGATCTGTTCGGCAACGACTACTCACCAGCCGAGGTGACGCTCAACGAGAACGGCGAGTGATGACTCGCGTGCACCGGTCGTGAAATGAGCATTGTTCACATCGGTGTGACGCTGGATTGCAGAGACTTGCAGCGACTCGGGGCATTCTGTCCCGAGTTGCTGGGTCTCGACACCGAAGCCCGGGCCGCGTGAGCCGGGTCATCGTGTTCGACATCAACGAGACCACGCTCGATCTGGCACCGCTGCGGCAGGTCATCGATCGGCTGGTCGGTCCCGTCGGCGATGGGCATCCCGGATCGCGGCCGACAGCTTCATCACCCTCGCCGAACAGCTCGCCTGACGACCTCGGCCTCCGTGATGTCCGTGCTCGCCCCGGTCAAGGCGGGGGCGTCGCGTCGCCGGAGCGGCAAAGAGGTTCCAGCATCGCGTCGAACTGAGCAAACGAGAAAGGCTTTGCGAGCATCGCCGCGGGTTGAAGTTGTGGCTGGGAATCCAATTTCGCATCATCGACATGTCCGCTGAGAAGGAGACAGGGTTGTGTGTCGCCGTCAGCTCGGATCTTCGCCAATAGTTCGACACCCGACAGTCCGGGAAGTTTGATGTCGGACACGAGCACGTCAAAGTCCAGATCTGTCCAGAGCTGGGCTGCGACCAATCCGTTCGCGGCGACTTCGACGTCATGGCCCTGACCTTCGAGGTGCTCGCGCAGTATGGCAGCGATCAGTTCTTCGTCGTCGACCACGAGGATTCTCATCGATCGGCTGCTGCCTGCGGCAGCCGCAGCGCGAAGACGGTCAGGTCGTTGCGTCGTTCGTAGGTGAGCGAGCCGCCGTGCTCAGTGGCAATCGTCTGGCAGATGGCAAGGCCCAATCCGGTGCCGAGACCGGCGGGCTTGGTCGTGAAGAACGGATCCATGAACCTCGAGAGGTCCGCTGGGTCAACCCCCGGACCGTTGTCGCTCACTTCGAAGACCACATCGGTGCCTGATGAACTGACGTCGACGCCGACCAGCGATCCTCCCCTTCTTCGCACGGCGTCTCGGGCGTTGGAGACGAGGTTGAACAAGATCTGCTGCACCCGATGTTCGCGACACCGCAGCGGCCGAATCCCGGGTTCGATGCGCTCGACCAGCTCGATGTCGAGTTCGGCCATCTCTCGGCGGAGCAGGATGAGGCCAGCAGAAACCAGCTGCGCGATGTTCGCCTCGGCCATTTCGAGATTCGTGTCTTCGCGGGCAAAGGTCTGTACTTGGCGAACGATTTCGGAGGCCCGATCCATTTGGCCGAGCGCCACACCGACGTGGTCTGCCGCCTCTGCAGCTCGGTGTTCGAGGTTCGCCGAGTCGCCCTCGCCGAGGGCATCGACCGCCGACTCGCAGTACAGCTGGATGATGCCGAGAGGCTGATTCAGTTCGTGGGCGATCCCTGCTGCGATCTCGCCAAGCGATGCCAACTTGGCAGACTGCACCATCTGAGACTGAGCAGCCACGAGTTCGGCGTTGGCCCGCTCGAGTTGGACAGTACGCCGGCGGAGCGCGCCGAACGTGATCTCCAACTCCTCGGCGAGCATGTTGAGGCCGCCGATCACCGCATCGACTTCATCGCCGAGATCGCTGACGACACCACGGGCGCCGAGATCCCCGCCGGCGAGCGCAAGGATCAACTCGACTGCTCCACCAAGCTGTGACCCGACGTCGGAGGGCAGGTCGTCGATCATGCGACCGACTCCTTGAGCCACGCCACAGCCGTTGCTTCGTCGCTGAACAGCTCGAGGGGATGCTGCGACTGGTTCAGGCCGAGAAAGAAGTTGCCGATGACGCGGCTCAGCGGCGGTCCGACGAGCAATGCCACCCTCGTGACGTGTCGGCCGGTGACCTCGGCGTGATAGCGACGCGCTCGCGCATCGATGCTTTTGACGTCGCGGATGTCGACGATGAGTGGATGCCGACCACCGGCCGCTGCCGCCAGGATCGCCTCGGTGTTCTCGATCGCTGCATCTTCGTCGAGCACCGCTCCGGGATTGTGCTCGAGGCGCACCAAACCGAACTCGTCGACGAACGCTCGCCCCGTCCGGGTCGGATATACGCCGTCGTCGGAGTCCGCCTGCACGAATTGGACGATAGCTCTTTACGGGTGTTGAGGGCTCTGGCTCACGACACAGAGGCTCGCTCAGGGGTTTGGGTAGCGTCGGCCGAGCGGGTGGCGTCTGGGTTCGACGCCGGCCGGTAGTAGAACCAGAGAGCCGGCACCAGGAATGCGAAGTAGGCCACGAAGCGGATGCGCTCGGGGTGCGGGCTCCAGCCGAAGAGCCCCTTCATGAAGTCGTGCACCCAGCCGCTGGCGAGCGGGCCGTCGGTGATGTCCCACACGGGTTTGCTGTACCAGGCGGCTTCGAGCTCGAAGTACTCGCGGAACTCGTGCACACCTTTGGCGAACAGTCCCGCCGCGAAGAGAATGAGCAACAGGCCGGTCCAGTTGAAGAACTTCTTCAGATCGATCTGGCCGCTCCCCAGGTAGAAGAGGTAGCCCAGGACCGCTGCGATCGCGAGACCGATCACGCCGCCGACCACGACGTCGGTGCCCGATGCGCTCGAGGTCTCCGCCCCGAGAAGGAACAGAACCGTTTCAAAGCCCTCGCGTGCCACAGCGACGAAGGCGACAAAGGCGAGTGCGAGCGGTGAGCGATCGATTGCGTCGTCGATCTTTGCGTGGAGATCGGAGCTGATGCCCCGGGCGTGGGCTCGCATCCAGAAGATCATCCAGGTGAGCACCGCCACGGCTGCCAGGGCAAGAGCACCCTCGATGAACTGTTCCCACTTGCCCTCGAACTCCCCAACAACTCTGTGGAACAAGAAGCCGGTTGCGATGCAGACCACCGCTGCGACGGCACTGCCGGCCCAGATCGTGGACAGCCGATCGCTGCGGCCGGTCTTCTGGACGTAGGCGATAATGATGGCGAGGACGAGAGCGATCTCGAGTCCTTCGCGCAACGTGATCAAGAAACTGGATCCCATCCTGACGAGTTTAAGGATGCCTAACATCGATCGTCAACACGCCTGACCAACTTTCCCCGGTCCTCGACGCCTGCACTGTCGTATCGATATCGGGGTCCTGGTGAGTCGGCCGATCCACCGAGTGTTGCGGTTGTGTTACGACTCTCTGCTACGGTCCGTCTCGTTCGGTCGAAAGGCGCAAGCCGAGCAGCTCCGTGCGGGCGGAGAAAAGGTCGCAATGTCTTCATCCCTGATGCCGTTGGCTCCACTGGTCGATGCTCCATCCTTCACGCCAGACGCTCTGCAAGCGACGCTGCACGGCGACACCGACACGATGATCGTGCTCGTCGTCCCCGTGGTGATTCGGATCGCTGCAGTTGTGTTGGCCGCAATGGCAGCCAGCGGGGTCGTGCGCAGAGCCATCGGTCGCGTCGAGGATGAGCGGGCACAGCAGCAGCTGTTGTTCTTCGGACCCAAGCTCGTTCGGATCTTCGTGATCATCGGCGGGCTCGAGTTCGTCGGACTCGACGTTTCCGGGATGGCGGCCTTGTTGGCGACTGTGGGTGTCACCGGCGCCGTCGCTTTCACTCCCATCGGGCAGAATTTCGTGGCTGGGGCGATGATCACGATCGACGATCTCTACCGCGTTGGCGACGTGGTCACGGTTGCAGGCATCTTCGGACGCGTCAGGTACAAGTCGGTACTGCGGACCGAAATGGAATTGCCCGATGGCACGACGGCGTGGGTGCCGAACTCGCAGTTCCAGGAGCTGCAGGTGCTCAACCACAGCAGGCTCGGCGGCTGCCGGATCTCGGTCGAGATCCCGCTCGACGGAACTCCCGATCGCGCCGCCGCCCTCCATGCGATGAACGGGGCGCTCGACGATCTGACCTGGTGCAGCGAAGGCCGTCGACCCTTCGTCGTCTTCGAGCGGGTCGGGGGCGAAGCCATGTTCTTTCGGGCCTACGCCTGGATCGACGACCGCACGACCGAGCCGTACCACTGCGGTCTGCTGCTCACCGCCCTCGTCGATGCGCTGGAGGGTGCCGGACTCTCTGTCGGTCAGACGACGAATCTCTCCATGGACCCGTCGCCCAAGGTGTTGCCGGATCGCCAATCGGTTCCCGATTGGTGAATCGAAGTCATCCAGTGAGGAGCGCCCGGAGTCGGGCGCGGGCTGCTGCATCCTCTGGCGTCTTGGCGACCTTGTAGCAACCAACCGCAAGGGCGAGCGCCGACGCTCGTTCGACCATGTTGATGCCTGGCTCGTAAGCATCGGCCACTCGTCTCGCGTTGATGGCCCCGTAGTACCAGCGGATGAGAGCGAAGTCCCATGCGGTGGATCCGATGAAGGCGTCGCCGAAGTCGAGAACACCGGTCAGCTCGTGGTCGACGTGGAGGAGGTGCTGGTGGTGCAGATCAGAGTGCACGGGGCCGAAGGGTTCCGTCGCTGCAGCCAGGATCTCGTCCCGTCGCAGAGTGAGCGCCGGAGCCAGATCAGGTTCCAGCACTGAGATGGGGTGTGCCGCCAGCTCAGATCCGTCAAAGGGCCAGATGGCTGTGTGGAACCAGCGGTCGGTGATGCCGTCGGTTTCTGTGCTGGAGGAACCTCGGAGTTCATCAGAACGGTTCGCGAGGGGGCCCCATCCAGTGGCGGGGAGGTGGTGCAGATCACGGAGTAGGGCGGCCGGTCGCCGTCGACAGTCGCCCACGCCTGAGAGGATCGCCCCGCCGCGATCAATGCCACCTCGGGATCCGAGCCCGTCATGGCGTTCATCGCCTGTCGCGCTCTTCTGCCGGCGACGGTGGTCTGCCACGGATGGTCGGCCGCCAAGTGCTGCGCGAGCCAGGTTCGACGCTCCGATTCCAGTTCGGGGATCACCGTGGTGGCATCGACATCGTCCTTCGGGCGAAGACCCTTGCTCTTGAACAGCAATTGCAGCTCCGGAGCGAGGTAGGGAACGCCGTCGGCGCTGGTCAGCACCGCGTCGGCCCAGGGGCGCCGTATCGAAGGGTCGCGGCGGTAGATCCATTCGTGTCGGTCGCCGTCGCCGATGAGAATGTCGAGCCGCCACGGAGCGTCGGGTGATGGTCGGCACCACAGGTTGTCTCCGGCGCGGTCGGATCTGCCGTCGAGCGGCTGCCCATACCAGCGTGTCAGTAGATCGTCCGAGGCGAGGTGGATGTCCCACCCGTCGAGCACGTGACGAAGTTGGTGCGTATCGCTCTGCGTGGGTCTGGCATGGGTTCGCTCGAGCGGTGACCCTCCTGTCGTGTGGATCCCTTTGGCGACTCGGGCAGCTGAGCGTGCACGATGGTCTAGCGTGGCGGCCGGGGGACGGGGTGACGCGTGTTAGTGACAACGGGAGGGGTCGTGTTGCCGTCTGGTGTCGTGACGTTCCTGTTCACTGACATCGAGAACAGTTCGGGTTGGTGGGAAGAACGTCCCACCGAGATGCGCTCACTGCTGATCGCCCACGATGCCCTCGTCGCCGAGGTCGTGGCTGCGCATGGCGGATCAATCGTCAAGCACTTGGGGGACGGCTGCTGGGCGGCCTTCCGCTCGGCGAGCACTGCGGCCGCTGCGGCGATCGACTTCCAGCATCGTCACCAGACTTCTTTGTCGCCGAGCGGGTTGCAGCTCAGGATCCGGATCGGTCTACACACCGGTGAGGCCGAACCCACCGGCCACGACTATTTCGGACCCGTCGTCAACCGGGCGGCCCGTATTGCTGACCTCGCGAACGGCGACCAGATCGTCTGCTCGTCCTCGAGCGCCGCCATGATGAGAGGATTCGAGCTCCGCAGCGAAGGACTACACGAGCTCCGCGGCATCGGCGTCGACGAGATCCACATGCTGCTCAGCGACGACGTCATCACCGACCCGCAACCACTCCGTCGACCAGTCACCCCCACCAACCTTCCGAAGCCGAAGACCTCGCTGATCGGTCGCGAGCTCGACGTCGCTCGGACGTTGCAGTTCGTGCTCGGCGAGGATCAGTTGGTCACGGTGTTGGGCCCCGGCGGAGTCGGGAAGACAAGACTCGCGATCGAGGTCGGTACGCGGGCGGTCGAGAGCTTCCGCGGTCAGGTCCACTTCTGCGACCTCGTTCCCGCCGTCGACAGGGATGCGGTGGTCGAGACGATCGCCGAGACCGTGGGAGCACGTCGCCAACCCGGGATGGACCTGATCGACTCGATCGGGGACTACCTCGCCGACCGACGCGGACTCGTGATCCTCGACAACTGCGAACACGTGATGGACACCGTCCGCGAGGTTGTCGCGCGGCTCCTCGACGCGGGTGGAGTCCACGTGCTGGCGACCAGCCGGGAGGCGCTCGGCCTGCGTGGAGAGCAGCAGGTCATCGCGGCACCGCTCACGCCAGAGACGGACGGCGTCGACCTGTTCGTCGACCGTGCTCGGCGCCTCGACGATCGTTTCGAGTTGAACGCGGCCAACCGCTTTGCGGTGGCCGACGTCGCCCGTCGACTCGACGGTCTCCCGCTCGCAATCGAGCTCGCCGCGGCACGGATTCGATTGATGACCCCGGGTGAGATCGCCGATGGCCTACGAGACGGGCTCGACGCGATCGGCCGAGTCGTGCACGGGGATCGACACGAGACGCTGCGAGCGACGGTGCGTTGGTCGTACGACCTGCTCGCACCCGCCGAAGCTGCGCTGTTCACGAGGTTGAGCGTGTTCTCGGGCGGGTTCGACCTGGCCGCCGCGGGTGCGGTTTGTGGGGACGACTCATTGGTTCGGCCAGGTGACGTCCCCGAACTCGTGCTGGCGCTGCTCGACAAGTCGATGCTGACCAGCGACGACATCGACGGCCATCAACGGTTTCGGATGCTCGAGACTTTGCGCCTGTTCGCTCACGCGGAACTCGACGAAGATCGGGGAGCGACAGCGGTCCGGACCCGGCACGCTTCCTACTACTGCGAGCTGGCCCAGCACGAGGGTGGCTTGCTCTTCGGCTCGACGGAGCCCGAGGTCTGGCGAGTGCTCGACACCGAGTGGTCCAACTTCCGAACCGCGCTCGACACCTTCGAAGCGCTCGGCGACCTCGACAGTGGTGCCGAACTGGTGGTCGCGCTCGTTTGGTTTGCCGCGATGTCGATGCGGTTCGAACTGTTCGGCTGGGCCGAGGAGTTGCTCGCCGTCAGCGGCATCGAGCGTCAGTCGCGCTACACCGACCTGTGCGGTGCGGCGGCTGTCGGTTCGTATTTCACCCTGGACGGGCAGGTCGACGAACTGGCCGAAGCGGGCCTGGCCGCCGATCCGTCCGACCCCGAAGGTTTTTGCCGGTGTGCGCTGGCGTCGGTGTTCCTCAACAACGTGCACACACCAGAGGCGAGCGACGAACTCACCTCTGCATGGCTTGCCACCGACCCGCAACGCACCGGAGGCAAGATCTGGGCTCACGGGTTCCGGACCTTCCACCTGTGCATCCACTCGCCGGGGCCGGCGATGGTCGAACACGCCAAGGCGCTGAGTGACCTGGCCAGCACTTCCGGCAGCATCACCGCACGATGCATCGCGGCATGGGCGAACGGGCAGGTCCAGTCCTTCACGGATCTCCAACTCGGAATCGAAACGTGGCGCGACGGGCGCGATTGGGCGCGATCGATGCCATCGAGTCACCTGCTCGATCAGCTGCTCGTCGGGCTCGAGCTCCACGTCACGGCGCGGCGTGGTGAGCTGCTCAGCACGCTCGAAGGGTGCCGCGACGCCCTCCGCGAGGCGCTCGACCAGCACTACTACGCAGGAGCGAGCCATCTCTTCGGCGTGACGGCGATCGCCCTCAGTCGGGCCGGTGATGCCCAGACGGGTGCACGTCTCGTCGGTGCCATGATGGAAATCGGACACCTCCCGCGGCGCAATGCGCAACGCGATCTCGAGGCCGCGCTTGGCGACGACCTCGACCACTTCCTCGACCTTGGACGCAGTCTCAGCGTCACCCAGGCCGGGCATCTGGCGATCGGTGCACTCGATCGTGCCCTCGAACGAGAACGACGAGCCGGCGACGGTCGACGCTGAATGTCGCGCGGATTGCTCAGCGGACCTCGGCCGCTGGGTAGAAGCGGCCTCGGGCCCACAGCGCGACATAGACGAGGGCGACGAGGACAGGGACTTCGATGAGCGGACCGACGACTCCAGCGAGGGCTTGGCCGGAGTTGACGCCGAAGACACCAATGGCGACAGCGATCCCGAGTTCGAAGTTGTTGCCTGCCGCCGTGAAGGCCAGCGTGGCGTTCTTCTCGTAGGACAGTCCGAGACGGAGCCCGAGTGCGAACGATGTGACCCACATGATGGCGAAGTAGGCGAGCAGCGGGAGAGCGATTCTTGCGACGTCGGCCGGTTTGTCGGTGATGGTTTCACCCTGCAGCGCGAACAGGATGGTGATGGTGAACAGCAGGCCGTACAGGGCCAGCGGCCCGATACGGGGAAGGAACGTGTTCTCGTACCAGTCGATCCCGGGACCGGCCTCGCCCCATCGTCTGGTGAGGTAACCGGCGGCCAGCGGGATGCCCAGAAAGATGAGGACGATTTTCGCGATCTCCCACATCGACACGTCGAGTTGTGCTGTGTCGAGCCCGAGCCAGCCGGGAAGCAGTTCGAGGTAGAAGTAGCCGAGCAGGGCATAGGCGACGATCTGAAACACCGAGTTGAGAGCCACGAGAACCGCAGCGGCTTCACGGTCGCCGCAGGCGAGATCGTTCCAGATCAGCACCATTGCGATACAGCGGGCCAACCCGACGATGATCAGCCCGGTCCGGTAGTCAGGGAGGTCGGGGAGCAACAGCCACGCCAGGGCGAACATGAGCGCAGGACCGATCAGCCAGTTCAGAACCAGTGAGCTGGCCATGAGGGTCCGGTCAGCGGCGACTTCGTCGATCTTGGAGTATCGGACCTTGGCCAACACCGGGTACATCATCAACAGCAGACCGATCGCGATCGGTAGCGACACCGTGCCGATCTTGACGGTGTCGAGCCACTCGTTCAGATCCGGGAGGAGGCGCCCCAGGCCGATACCCGCACCCATGGCGGCGATGATCCACACGGGTAGGAAGCGGTCCAGCATCGAGAGGCGCTCGAGAACGGGAAGCTCTGGATCGGTGATCATCGGAAGCTCAGTTGCATGGGCCACTCAGTATGGCGGCGGCCTCATCTCGATCGGTGCTTGGCCGATTGGAGGCGGATGGGGATTCCACAGGGACACCGGGCGCAACTCGATGGGCTGCGTGCGATAGCGGTGCTCTTCGTTGCGTTCGGCCACTGGTTCGGAACCGAGCACTTCGCCAATGAACCGCTGTGGCCCTACTTGGGCGTCGAGCTCTTCTTTGTCCTCAGCGGCTATCTCATCACCGGAATCTTGCTCGACACTCGGCGCAAGATGGCTGCGAGCGACACTCACTGGCGACAGCCGGTGCTCGCCTTCTTCGCCAGGCGACTTCTCCGTCTGGTCCCGGCGCTCTACCTCTACCTGATCGTCACGACGATGCTCGGCCTCTTTGATGATGCCGATGGGCTGGCCTGGTACTTCACATACCTTGGCAACTATCGCATGGCTGCCCTTGGCTACGGCCCCGACGGCGCGTATCACTTGTGGAGCCTTGCGGTCGAGGAGCAGTTCTATCTCTTCGTGCCCTTCGTGGTCCTGTTGACGCGCAGGATGAGCGTGCTGCGAATGTTCTCGATACTGATGAGCGGCAGTTTGTTGACGTTGATCGTGTCGCAGCGAATGGAGCTGACTGGGATCCTTCCGCCGGCGGCGTTCACCGGGCTCTTGGGTGGTTGCCTGCTCGCTGCGCTTGCCCATCGCGGGCTCGCCCACCCCAGGATCGTGACCTGGATCGGCGTGGCGGGCGGCGTCGTGTACTTCTCGCTGCGCATGCTTCAGGTCGAGTTCGGCATGAGCCACTGGTTGGTGCCGACTGAAACCTTCCTCGTCCTGGCTCTCAGTGGCATCGTGTGGGCGGCTGCTCGGGGCGAGAGTCGCGTTTTTCAGTTCTTGTTCGATCGTCGTCCAGTGCGATGGCTCGGCTCAGTGTCGTATGGCTTCTACCTCTGGCATGTTGTTGCTCGCACTTTCGTCAATCAACAGGCGCCTGGTCTCCTCGAGGGGCGACCGATGGTGTTGCAGTTCTTGGTGTATCTCGCGGTCACCCTGGTGCCGACCACGATCAGCTACTACACCCTCGAGCGAGCGAGTACCTCGTTCAAACGCAATTTCCCGTACGTCACGCCAACTGCGGCGGCCGCCGATGTGCACGATCGAAATGGCGGGCGTCTGGCGCCCGATCCCAGCAGGGCCAAGGCCTCAATCTAGTTCTTGGAGGGCTGGCGGGGCCGGTCGAGATCGCGCATGCGTCGCGATTCAGCGATCGCTCAACATGGCGGTGATGTCCGCTTTGGTGGGGACTCGGCCCGAGACGACGACCTCGTCGTCGATCACGAGTGCCGGGGTTGCCATGACGCCCCACGAGGCGATCTCGCCCGGGTCGGTGACCTTTTCGAAATCAGCGGCGAGGCCGAGTTCGTCTGCGGCCTCGTGGGTGAGCGCTTCGAGTGACTGGCATTTGGCGCACCCAGTGCCCAGGATCTTGATGTCCATCTTCTTCTCCTTCATATGACGAGGTTGAACAGGTAGCCAGTGGCGAGGATCCCGACCGCGACCACGCCCACGTAGGTGGCGATGAGCTGCTTCTGCAGAACACGGCGCAGCAGGATCACTTCCGGGGCGGACAGGGCGACGACGCTCATCATGAACGCCAGCACCGTCCCCATCGGGAGTCCCTTGTCGTGGAGCGCTTCGACCAACGGCAGGACGCCGGCTGCGTTGGAGTACAGCGGGACACCCAATCCGACAGCGACCAGCACACCCCACCCTCCAGACGACGCATGGTCGGCGATCCAGGTTTCGGGAACCCAGCCGTGGATTGCCGCTCCCAGAGCGATGCCGACGAGGAGGTATGGCCAGATCTTGCGGAGGATCGTCGCGACTTCCTCGCGTCCCATGGCGATGCGGTCGTCCCAGTTGAGACCGGCCGCGGGGTCGATCACCTTGCCGCGGAGTCGGGTTTCGAACACGAAGGGCTCGACCCAGCGTTCGAGCTTCATGCGGCCGAGTACGAACCCGGCCACGATCGCGATGGCCATCCCGCCGGCGACGTAGAGGGCGGTGATCTTCCAGCCGAACAGGCCGAGAAGCAGCACGATTGCCACCTCGTTGACCAGCGGACTGGCGATCAGGAAGCTGAGGGTCACCCCGAGAGGAACACCTGCCGCGACGAACCCGATGAATGCCGGCACCGCAGAACACGAACAGAACGGGGTGACCACGCCGAGCCCGGACGCGAGCACGTTTCCGACTCCCTCGCGCCGACCCCCGAGTAGCGCACGGGTGCGTTCGACCGACATGAAACTGCGAAGCACTGTCACCACGAAGATCACACCGGTCAGCAAGAGAGCGATCTTGGTGACGTCGTAGAAGAAGAAGTGCACCGATTCCGCGAAGCGGGTGTCGGCGACGAGTCCGATCGTGTCGTAGAGCAACCAGTCCCAGAAGGGTTCGTTCAAGCGGTACAGCACCAGCCACAACGCACCGGCTGCTCCAAGTGTCAGCCAACGGCGTTGGCGGAGGCTCACGTCCGGGGGCTTGTGTGCGATGGCCATCAGACCGCCACCGCCTCGGGAACCAGCGCGTCGGACAAGCGCTCGAACACTTCGGGGGCAAGGGCGTAGTCGATCCACCGGCCCCGTCGTTCACCCGTGATGAGGCCGGCTTCTCGGAGCGTCTTGAGGTGATGCGACAACAACGATGGCGACACTTCGGCCACCGAGCTGAGGACACATGCACACCGCGTGCCATGGCGCAGTTCGTTCACGATCGTCCACCGCACCGGGTCGCCCAGCGCCCGGAACACTTCAATCATCATTGAATCGTTCACGGCCCGATCATATGGACGCGCCGGGTGGGTCAACCAGGGCACAACGTCCTGATGGTGGAGGCACCAGCTCGCCCCGATCCCGTGGGTCGGCTCACAGGGCCCCCACAGGTTCAGCGGCCACGATGGGTCGAAGCGAGACATGATCCCAATCTGGAAGGACTTCCTCGATGTCCACACGAGGTCGAATTCCCTTGGTCCTGGTCGTTGTGTTGGCCCTTTTGCCGGAGCCTGCGGTGAAGACGACGAAGCCGCCTCGACTGCAAACGAGGCAGTCGCCGCTGACAACTCCGATGCGGCGGTCGACACCTCCGCCGGTCGTGACCTCGCCTACGCCATCGTCGACACCAACCAGGGCACCTGTTACGACACCGGCGAACTCATCGACTGTCCAGGCGTTGGGGAAGCCTTCTATGGGCAGGATGCGCAATACACCGGCAACACCCCCAGCTACACCGACAACGAAGACGGCACCGTGAACGACGACGTCACTGGTCTGCTGTGGACTCAGGACCTGTCGGACGCCTCGATGCCATGGTCAGACGCGGCGGGTTACTGCGAATCCCTCACAACGGGCGACGTTGCCGAGTGGCGTCTTCCCAACATCGACGAGCTGTGGTCGATCAGAGATTTCTCGGCCGGGTGGCCGTGGGTCGACACCGACTACTTCTACCTCGTCGGCGACGGCACCCACGGCGCCGGCGCTGTTCGGTTCGACACCAAGAACGCAGACGGCCCCGATGGAATCGATGCCGAACGGGGCGAGAACTACGTTCGCCTGGTGCGTGGCGGCGACGTGACCGCGACATCGGATGGTGATCCGACGACGGTCAACCCTGATCGGGTCGTCGAGTTCGAGGACGGCGAGACGAGCGTGGGTGCCTCGAGCGGTGGTACCGAGGACGAGGAAGGTGCCCCGGCGGACGGAGCCGCCGACCCGCAAGGGCCTGACATGGCTGCTGCCGCAGCCGAGCTCGGCATCACCGTCGAGGAACTCCAAACCGCGCTCGGAGCGGCGCCCGGCAATTGACATTCGGCGAATTGGGGAACCGGGCTCCTGCGCTGACGAGTCCCCGTGAGATCGGGGAGCGCGGCGCTCACGCGACGACGTCGAGCGTCTCCCGGGCGATCGCCAATGACTCGTCGGTGGGGACCACCATGACCTTGACCTGAGCCTCTGCCCTCGAGATCACACGCTCGCCGCCGTCGATTGCGTTGCCGGCCGGATCGATGTCGATCCCCAGGAATCCGAGTCCGTCGGCGACCCGAGCTCGAATCACCGCATCGTGTTCGCCCACACCGGCGGTGAACGTGATGGCGTCAACGCCGCCCATGATGGCGGCGTACGCCCCCAGGTAGTGCTTGATGCGCCGCACGTAGACGTCGATGGCCAGCAGCGCGGCGGCGTTGCCGGCATCGGCAGCAGCGCGGACGTCACGCAGGTCGCTGTGGCCGCAGAGTCCGGTCAGGCCGCTGCGCCGATTGAGCAGGTCATCAACTTCGTCGACTGACATTCCGGCCTCCCGCTGCAGATACAGCACGATGGCTGGGTCGAGGTCACCCGACCGGGTACCCATCACCAGACCCTCGAGTGGGGTGAGACCCATGCTGATCGCCACTGGTCGACCGCTGACGATGGCGGCCGCCGATGCCCCGTTCCCGAGGTGCAGCACGATCTGACGGAGGTCGCTCCGGCCGAGCAGCTCAGCCGCTCGACCCGACACGTACCGGTGTGACGTCCCGTGGAATCCGTAGCGTCGGATGCCGTGTTCGGCTGCCACATGTCGGTCGATCGCGTAGGTGGTGGCCTCTTCAGGCAAAGCATTGAAGAAGGCCGTGTCGAACACCGCCACATGGGGTGTGTCTGGAAGGGCGGCACGCGCCACCCGGATGCCGGCGATGTTGGCCGGATTGTGCAGTGGGGCGAGAGGCGACAACCGTTCGACCGTTGCCTCGACGTCGTCGTCGATCAGGGTCGGCGCCGAGAATTCGAGCCCGCCCATCACCACTCGGTGACCGACCGCTGCCAGCTCGGAGCCGGCCAGGTCGGGGCCGTGACCAGCGAACGCCTCGAGTACGTGCGCCATGGCCTCAGCGTGGCCGGACGCCTCGACCGGCCGGTCGAACTCGTCGTGGTCGCTCGTGTGGTGGAGGTGGGCCCCCGGCCCGCCGATGCGCTCCACCTGACCCTTTGCGAGTCGCCGGCCGGTGTCTGGCTCGACGAGTTCGTACTTGACCGACGACGAGCCACAGTTGAGGACGAGTACCACCGGACGGTGACTCACCGGTCGATCGCTGCTGCTTGGGCGGCAGTGATGGCCACCGTGTTGACGATGTCGCGCACGGTGGCGCCTCGAGAGAGATCGTTGATCGGCTTCGCAAGACCCTGCAGGACCGGCCCGATGGCGATAGCTCCTGCCGAGCGCTGCACCGCCTTGTACGTGTTGTTGCCTGTGTTCAAATCGGGGAAGACGAAGACCGTGGCCCGACCGGCGACCTCTGAGCCTGGCATCTTCGACGACGCCACGTCGGCATCGATGGCGGCGTCGTACTGCACCGGCCCCTCCACCTTCAGGTCAGGCCGCCGCTGACGGACCAGGGCGGTCGCAGCCCGAACCTTCTCGACGTCGGCGCCCGATCCAGACTCGCCCGTGGAGTACGAGAGCATTGCGATCCGGGGTTCAACGCCGAATCGTGCCGCCGTGGCCGCCGAAGCGATGGCGATGTCGGCGAGTTCATCGACTGTCGGCTCGGGAATGATTGCGCAGTCCCCGTAGACCAGCACTCGGTCGGCCAGGCACATGAAGAACACTGACGACACGACGTCGACGCCGGGCTCGGTCTTGATGATCTCGAACGCCGGCGTGACAGTGTGCGCGGTCGAGTGAGCGGCACCAGACACCATGCCGTCGGCGTGGCCCAAGTGAACCATCATCGTGCCGAAGTACGACACATCGCGCATGATGTCGAGCGCCGGGTCGAGGCTCATGCCGCGATGTGATCTCAGGTCGGTGTAGATCCGGGCGTACTCCTCGCGGCGTTCATTCGTCGCCGGATTCATGATGTCGACGTCGTCGAGTCTGAGGCCGAGCGCAGAGGCGCGAGATCGTACGGCGCCAGGGTCTCCGAGGATCGTGAGGCGAGCCACGTCGCGAGCTCTGAGTGTGGCGGCGGCCTGGAGCACACGGTCGTCCTCGCCCTCGGGCAGCACGATGTGACGCGGGACGGCCCGGGCCAGCTCGATCAGTTGCAGCTCGAACATGAGAGGCGTCACCGCCGTTGTGCGAGGGATGCCTTCGAGGACCTCGACCACGTCGGCGCCGAGGTGGTTCTCGAAGGTGGCAAGGGCCCGGTCGATCCGCCGCGTCGATGATCTCGACAACGTGGCGTGGGTGGCGGCGATGGCGGCCGCAGTATCGAAGGAATCCATCTCGGTGGAAATGATCGGAAGGTGTGCGTCGATTCCGGCGATCAATCGGGCCACGTCGGAGTTGGGGACGAAACCGCCGGTGAGCACGACCGCCGACACGGTGGGGGCATCGAGCGAGGCACAGCTGGCGGCCAGGGCCAAGAGCACGTCGGATCGGTCGCCGGCGGCGATGCAGAGTTGACCGTCCTCGAGGTACCCGAGCACGTGCTCGACGTTCATGGCACAGACCAGCGTGTCGAGGTAGACCCGTTCGAGGAGGTGATCGTCGCCGGCGATGAGAGAACCGTCGACCGCCGCCAGTGCGTCGGCGACCTGCGGGGCCGCCACGAGCGGATCCTCGGGAACCACCCAGATCTTCACCGGCTCGTCGCCGCCGCAGCGATGCCGCTCGAAATGGCGACGGACGCTGGAAACGGCGTCAGGGTCGACCCGGTTGACCACGACGGCCAGGACGGAGGCGTGAGCATGACGGAGCTCGTTGATCGTGAGGTCGACCAGGTGCCCGATGTCATCTTGCTGACGAGCTCGCGCACTGACGACGGCGACCACGGGCACCCCGAGGTTGGCGGCGATGCGACCGTTGACGCCCAGCTCGATGGGGCTGGCCACTTCGCTGTAGTCCGACCCGACCACGATGACTGCGTCGCACCGGGCGGCGAGCTCGTGATACTTCTCGAGGACTGATGCCATCGCCGCGTCAGCGTCGTCATGCACGTCGTCGTACGTGACACCGACCGCCGAGGGGAGCGGAGGGTCGGATCGGTTGGCCAAGAGATCGATGATCTCGTCTGGTGCGTCGGCGTCGTGCACGACCGGGCGGAACACGCCGACGCGGCCCACCCGACGGCTCAGGGCGTCGACCAGGCCGAGGGCAACGAGCGACTTGCCGCTTCGACCCTCGGCAGCCAGGACGAACAACGCATGGGACGGTGGTGCTGTCATCGGCTTCGACCGTAGTGCGCAGTCTCCTCGACTCCCGGGCTGGTGGAGCGCGATGTGTCGTCAGGGATCGAGAACAATCCACCCTCGACCTTGGAGTTCTGCTGCCAACTCCTCGGCCGAGACCTCGCTGAGGTCGAGCTCGGGGGACTTGGATGTGCTCTTCTTGACGGCACGCTTCGGTTGGCTCGGTGTCGACGCCGGCGGTGATGCGTTGGGCAGTTGCGAGCGCCAACCGCCGGTTTTGCCTGGATCTGGCTTGGGTGTCTTGGGCCTGACGGTCCCGGCCGGAGGCGGTGCGAACGACTCCCCGGGTGGAGCGGTTCCATCGGCCTCAGCTTCCAGCTGTTCGATGAACGCCTCGGCCTCGTCCCGCGTGAACTTGCCACCGGCCTGACGTTGCGTGAATCCCATGGGTCCTCGCGCATCGCGGAAGTCGGCGTGCCCTGCGGCAGCCAGGAGTTCGAGGAGCTCTCGCACCTGTTTGCCGGTCGCAGGCGGACCGGAAGCTTGACCGAACGCCACGACTCTCCCGACCGTCCTCGACTACCGAACACCCCGATCGTAACGGCAACAGCGAGGACTCAATTGTTGAAGTGGGCTGCGTTGCCGACGGCGTACGTCCGAAGCATCGCGAGGACGGCGCTGGCGACATGATGATTGGGTTCTCGCCGGAGCACGTACATTCCCAGCACGTCGGCGAGGTCGGCGACCGAAACCGGATCGCCGGCGGCCAGGATCTCGCCCGCCAGCGCTGGGAGAATCAGGAGTGCCCGTTCCGGCGAGTCCCTCAGCGCAACGTCGACTTCTTTGGCGATGTTGAATCGTTCTGCCATCGACGACCGCCGATCAACCGATCCGGGCAAGCTGGCCGCCGTCGACGGGCAGGATCACTCCAGTGACGAATCTGGCTTCGTCTGACACGAGGTAGAGAGCCGCGTAGGCGGTGTCCCATGCCGTGCCCTGTCGGCGGCCGAGGGGGACCATGCGGTTCCGCGACTCCCGTAACTCGTCTGGGTCGATGTCGAGTGCACTGCTGTGGCCTCCGATCGCCATCGGTGTGTCCATCAACCCTGGCATGATCGCATTCACGCGAATCCCGTGTTTGAAGTTGGCCGTGGCCAGGTGATGGGTGAGGGCATTGACAGCAGCCTTCGATGACTTGTAGGCGGCCAGGGGCGTCGAGGCAATCGCAGCGACCGACGAGATGTTGACGATCGCTCCGCCGCCCGCGGCCCGCATCTCGGGGATCAGATGTTTGCAGGTGAGATACATCCCCGTGACATTGACCTCGAAGATGCGTTCCCAGATCTCGCGGTCGAGGCTGGTGACGCCACCGTCGCCGGTGCCGATACCAACGTTGTTGTGGAGGATCGTCGGCGGCCCGAGACGTTGGATACACACCGAGGGCAGCGAGGCGAGGTCGCTCTCGACGGTGACGTCAGCTCGATGAGCGACAGCCGTTCCGCCGGCCGCTTCGATCAACGTCACGGTCTCTGATGCTGCGTCCTCGTCGCGATCGACCGCGAGCACCGTGGCGCCTTCACGGGCGAACAGCAGGGCAGCGGCTCGGCCGTTCCCCACTGAGCAGTCGTCCGGCCCGCTGCCCGGTGACTGCCCGGCGCCCATAACGATGGCGACCCGTCCATCGAGACGTCCGGATCCTGGTCGATCAGCCAGCGCATCGATCATGCTCAGCAAAGTAGCTCGTCAGCATGTGCTCGGCATCGACGAGGGTGCCCTCCTGTCGTTGTCAAGCGATGGCATCGAACGACCGATGTAGATGTATGCGGCGCCGTCCCCTCCTCTTGTTCGCGACCATCGCTCTCCTCGGCGCAGCGTGTTCCTCATCGCCCGAAACGGTCGTGGCCGGAACCGGTGAGCCGACCGAGACAGAGGTCGAGTCAACCGCGCCCGGTCAGCGGCCGACCGACGAGTCGAGCACGACGAACAGCGTTGGCGCCGAACCGTCGCAGGAGGACCCCCCGGTCGTGCAGCCCAACGACCCGACGACCACCCTCGCTCCCGAAGTCGAGCCAGATCCGATTCCGAGCGGTGACGAAACGCCGTGGCAGAACCGACCGCTGGCTCGAGTCGTTCTCACTGGCGATGACCTCGTTTCGCTCGGCCTCGACTCTGGCTGGACGGTCGACTGGATCGACTACATCGAAATCGACGAGCCACGGCAGGTCGAGAACGAGATCTGCGGGAAGGCGGCCCCTGAGCAGACTTCCTACTTCGTGGCGTCGTTCGAGGAGCGAGAGACGGGCATCGAGCTCGAGCTCAACGTCATGCCGGCGACGAGTGACGCGACCGCAGCGTCTGACTTCCTCGCCGCCCTGGAGCTCCTGGCCGTTTGCGTCGACCTCGACGGAGAATTTGCGGAAATCTCCCTGGAGGTCGTGGCCCTCGATGTCGCTGGCGCCGACCAGTCACTCGTCGTTGCTGGCATCGACGCGACCTCGCCGACCGGGACGATCGGGCTCACGTTGGCTGCGGCAGACGTGGACGGTCATCTGTTCATGGCCTTCGTGGCTCGGGCCAGTGGTAATCCAGGCGCCGGCGACACCGCCCTCGCCGTCAGAGCCCTCGAGCTCTCGATCTCCCGCCTCTGACCTGCGACTGCATCGGTTGCTGTGAGTAGCGTGGCACGATGGCTCACTCCACTCTTGGTGGCAACCGCACAGCGGCGATTGCCGGGGCGGTAGCCGCGCTCGTGTTCGTCGGCGGCATCGGCGCCTTCTTCACCCTGACCGGTGGCGATGACCCGGTCGTGGCTGCTGACGCAACCTCCACGTCCAGCACGGTGCCGCCTGACGATGCGCCAACCCTCGACACGACCACGACCACGGAGCCGGCCACGACCACGACCGCGACGACGGCCCCGGCGACGTCGAGCACCGAGACGGTTGATGCCGATCCGGCCGGCCGAGAAGGCGAACCGGCGCCGCTGCCCTCCTTCTTCGACGGCTTGACCGTGCGTGTGGATGAAGAGGTCAAGTTCGCGGCGGGGGGAACCTCGGCGACCGTTGACGGTGCTGTCGTTCTCGGCGAACGGGACGTCTACCGCATCGGAGCCCGGGAGGGGCAGACCCTCGAGTTGACGATCACTTCGCTCGAGGAGAACGCGGTGTTCGATCTCCTGGATCCAGCCGGATCGATCATCGAGACCGAGGTCATGGCCAGCGAAACCGAGTTGCTTACCAGCGGCGACTACATCGTGGTGATCGGCGGCACCCGCGGCAATGCCACCTACGAACTGACCATTTCGATACCGGCTTGAGTCACGACGTCCGACGGTCTACCGCTGGGGTGATCAGGTCGTTGCCGACGACCGGGCGGGGGCCCAGCTCGTCGCACTAGCGTGTTCTCTGTGGCCTCGTTCGACGATGTGAGGGATCTGATCACGGCGCTGCCCGACGTCACCGAAGGCACTCGGTATGGGCGACGAACCTGGTTCGTGAACCAGAAGGGCTTCGCATGGGAACGGCCGTTTTCGAAGGCCGACATCAAGCGCTTCGGTGACGAACCGGCTCCCCAGGGCCCGATCCTGGCACTTGCGGTCGACGACCTCGCCGAGAAGGCAGCCGTCCTCGAAGAAGGGCAGGATGGCGTTTTCACCATCGCTCACTTCGACGAGTACCCGGCAGTCTTGATCCAGCTCGACCCGATCGATCACGGTGCGCTCGAAGCATTGATCATCGACGCCTGGTTGGCCTGTGCAACAGAAGGGACGGCCAGAACCTATCTGTCCGGACGCAGCAGGACCGAACGGCCCCGGCGGACACCCAACTCCGACCCTGGCTCCGCCGATCCCGGCTGAGCCCGAAACTCCGATGCAGCTCGCTTCCGATCAACCGCTCCAGAGTCCGGTCGGTCAGCTCACTTCCGGGTGACTTCGACCGGCAGGTGGGTGTAACCCTTCACGAAGGATGAGAAGGTGCGGCTCGGTTCCTCTTTGACAGTGACTCGTTCGAAGCGATGGAGGATCTCTTCCCAGAGAATCCGTAGTTGGAGTTCGGCCAGTCGACTGCCCATGCAGAAATGGATCCCGTAGCCGAACGCAAGGTGCCGATCGGCGTTGTGGCGTTCGATGTCGATGTCTTCGGCGTGGTCGAACACGTCTTCGTCGCGATTGGCGGACAGGTACCACATCAGCAGTTGGTCGTTCTTCAGGATCTGCTTGCCGCCGAGTTCCGTGTCGTGATTGGCTGTCCTCCGCATGTAGGGGAGCGGCGTCTGCCAGCGGATGATCTCGGGCACCATCGAAGGTACGAGATCCGGGTCGGCGATCAGCTTGTCGTACTGGTCCGGGAACGAATTCAGCCCGTACACGCTGCCGGACATCGTGTTGCGGGTCGTGTCATTGCCGCCGACGATGAGCAAGAGAAGGTTGCCAAGGTGCGCCATGGTCGGCATGTCCTTGGTGGCCGCTCCGTGCACGAGCATGGAGACGAGATCGTCGCCTGGATGTTCGCGGCGAAGCTCCCACAGCTTCTCGAAGTAGTGAACGCACTCGATCAGCTCGTCGCGCTTTTGTTCCTGGGTCTCGACGAGGCCGCCCGGCTCCGGGATGGCGAAGACGATGTCTGACCACCGGGTGAGCTTGCGGCGATCCTCGAAGGGAAAGTCGAACAGAGTCGCGAGCATCATCGTGGTCAGCTCGATGGACACGGTGTCGACCCAGTCGAAGGTCTCGCCCTCTGGCAGGGAGTCGAGAACCGAGATCGTGCGTTCCCGAATGAGCGGCTCGAGGTTGCGCAGGTTCTTCGGAGCGGCGACCGATCGTACGGTGCTGCGTTGTTCGCCGTGGCGAGGCGGATCCATCGAGATGAACGAAGTCATCGTCGCGGTTCCATCCGCAGGCAGGGCGACGACGGGCGGGCCGAGAGTGATGCCGCTGGCGGAAGAGAACGTCTTCCAGTCCCCGTCGACCTGGCGGACGTCGTCGTACTTCGTGATCGACCAGTAGCGTCCGGCGGCCGGAATCTCGTTGAAGTGGACAGGGTCTTCCTTGCGCAACCGCTCGAAGTGGCCTTGCCACCGGTTCTCGCTGAAGAGATGGGCATTGAGCGGGTTGATGTCCTCGAGAGCAAGCTCGCCGGCGTCGGGGACACGTGCCCCGTTCTCGGCCTGTTCCTGCTCAGGGCTTCGGTACTCGTTGCCCCGCCACGGCATCTGGGTGTTCGTGGTTTCGGTCATGGTCGATGGTCCCATGGCCGTTCGGCTCCAGCAAAGCCGGGAGAGCGAACGCGGCGGCTACGTTCGATCCGGACATCACGTTGCGACAACCCCAAACGTCTGAGAGATCCCATGCCATCCGACCTCGCGCTGAAGACCATGAACTGCATCCATCGCACGATGATGACCGTCAGTGGTGGAAAGCTCGGCTGGACCGCCGGCAAGATGCCTGTGCTCGAGTTGACAACGACGGGCCGCAAGAGCGGCGCCTCCCGATCCACGATGCTCACCACGCCATGGCAAGACGGCGATCGCATGGCGATCATCGCGTCCGCCGGTGGCAACGACAAACACCCAGCCTGGTTCCTCAACCTCCGCGAGAACCCTTCGGTCACCGTCCGCACGAACGACGGAAGCTCGAAGATGGTGGCCCGTATCGCAACTGGTGATGAACGAGCCTCCATCTGGAAGGCCGTCACAGCGAAATACAAGAACTACGCCGACTACCAAACCAAGACCGAACGAGAGATCCCGGTGGTGGTGCTCGAACCGGTGTCCTGAGCTGCTTACGCCCGGGTCTGCCGATCTGTCACGATGGTCCGTATGAGGACCTGCGCATGAGTGTGAACGTGCCGTTGAGTGAGCTCGGTGATGAAGTTCGACGGTGGGGCTTCGGATATCTCCTGACCACGTCCGGCGAAGGGAGGGCCCACGTGATCGCGCTGACACCAAATGTCATGCAGGATCGTGCCGCCGATGCCTCCGAAGGGGTGCTCTTGAGATTCGACGCCGGCGGACGGCGGGCATGTCGGAACGTCGCCGTGCAGTCGGAGGTCACCGTTCTGTTCCCACCACGCCCGGACGGCGACGGGTTCAGCTTGCTCATCGACGGCACTGCCACCGTTGTTGGCGATTTCGTCGAGGTACTTCCGACTGGTGCCGTGCTGCACCGCCCGGCCCCGCCACTGCAGAGCATGGCAGACACCGACTAGCCAGGTCGCGCTCGGCGCTCGCCGTCATGGAATCACGCACCGTCAACATCATCATGCGGGCGCTCATCCCCGTCACGACCAGATGGATACATCGGAGTCGACCGAAGGCGTTGCATGGCGATGGTCCCCAGGATTGGTCCCGGGGCGAGAAGTGCGAACGCCCAACCCCAACCCGTGGCACGTTCGATCACAGGGACGAGCCAGATCGTCGCGACCGTGAGCACGAATCCCGATGCCAGTTGGACCGTGAGGGCGGTACCGACCGTGTCCGGAGCAGCGTGTTCGGTGACGGCGGCCGAGAACTGGGCCGAGTCGGCCACGACCCAGAAGCCCCAGATCAAACCCATCGCGATGACGAGTACGTCGCCAGTCGGGCCGCCGTCGCCGACGAACCCGATCGTCGCGGCCATGGATCCGGATGCGATCATCGCGATGATGGTGCTGGTCGATCTTCCTCGGCGGTCGCCGATGCGCCCGCCCACGACCGACCCCGCGGCACCCGCGCCGATCACGATGAAGGCGAGCAGCGAACCGATCCGGGTGGAATCGAAGCGGGCTGTGTAGAACACGCCGATCCACGCCCACATGGCATACAACTCCCACATGTGCCCGAAGTAGCCGAGCGTCGCGAGACGGACGCCGCGTTGCGACATCGAGCGGACCACGAGTCGGGGATCGAACTGTGCCTGAGGAAACGGGTAGGGCCCATCGATCGCCCACCACCTCGCAAGGGCGCCACCGACGAGCGTTGCGGCGGAGGTCACGACGACCACCGCTTGCCACGGCACCGTTCCGACGAAGTTCACGAGATGCGGCGAGGCCGATCCGATCGTCAAAGCTCCGACCATGACACCGAGTGCGATCCCGCGGTCCTTGCGGTACCAGGTGGAGATCGACTTCATCGCCGGCGGGTAGACGGCAGCGAGAAATGCCCCGGTCACCGCTCGCAGCGAGATTGCCGTGCCCGGGCCGGTGGCCAAGAGGAGCCCGAGGTTGGCGCCGGACGCACCCAGTGCGCCGACGAAAATCAGCGTCCGAGGAGCAACGACGTCGGAGAGGCTGGTTGCCGCCAACACGAGTGCTCCAGCGACGAAGCCGAGCTGGACCGCGATCGTGAGCCACGATCCGGTCGAGGCGGTGAGGTCCCAGCGGACCCGAAGCTGACCGAGGACAGCGGTGGCGGAAAACCATGTGGTCATCGTGAGCACCATTGCGATCGCGAGTCGCATCAATGCCGTCTGTCGTGCCGCCGAGCTCACGTCCGCAGCCTGTGGCTCGAGTCTGCCAACGGGACCGACGGTGCGAGACGTGTCAGACCGCTGTCGAGAGTGAGGCGTCATGAAATCGTCCCTCTTTGGTACCGGGCCAACCGACGTCGGTGACGGAAATAGCCCGGTACCTGCTGAACTCGCTTCGAGCTGTGCGGATTCCGGAGTTGGGCAGAATCGTGTTCAGCCCCCGGTCGGCTGGGCCAGTCCTTCGCTGATCAGGAGGATCCCGAAGACGACAAAGGTGATGGCGGCGCCGACCCTTATCGCCTTCTCGGGAATGCGGGCGCCGAGCTGCCGGCCGACGATGATGGCAAGAGCGTCGGCGGCGACCATGCCGACGGTCGAACCGAGCCAGGTTCCGACCAAGCCGTTGTCGGCGGCGAGGGTGACGGTGGCCAGCATCGTCTTGTCTCCGAGCTCGGCGAGGAAGAAGGCCAAGCCCACGGTGAAGAAGACTGATCGTTCGTTCTGGCCCGCCCGAGCGGCCTCGTCCTCGGTGAGTTCGTCGCCTCGCAGCGTCCAGGCTGCGAAGGCGAGAAATGCGAGGCCGGCGGCGATGGAGATCGCACGAGTGGGCAGCGCAGCTCCTATGGCTGCGCCGACGAGGACGCTGAAGAGGTGAACGACAGCGGTCGCGACGGTGATCGCGGCGAGGATCGTTCGCGCTCGATAGCGGGCGGCGAACGTCATCGCCATCAGTTGGCTCTTGTCGCCGAGTTCGGCAACGAAGATGATTCCCGAGCTGATCAGAAATGCTTGCATGGTGTGTCCGGCAGTGTGCCCTGGGTGCGCGTCTCCCGGCGAGCCCGCGATGATCAGCGAGCTTCTGGGGGGTGGGTCTCGTACATGCGGACGATGACGACGAGTCCCGATGCTGCGGTGAGAGCGGCGACCGCGTAGATCGCCACCTCGATGGAGATCAGGTCGGCAAGCAGTCCGGCCATGAGGGCGCCCACCGCGAATCCGGCATCACGCCACAGCCGGTAGATCCCGACGGACCGGGCCCGCCATGTCGGGTGGGCTACGTCGCCGATGGTTGCGAGCAGGGTTGGGTAGACCATGGCGGTACCGGCCCCGAGCGTCATTGCGCCGATCGCCCACGGCCAGAACCCGGACACCGTTGCCATCCACGCAATGGCGGCGGCTTGGGTCAACATGCCGCCTGCGATCAGCGGTTTGCGCCCGATGCGGTCCGAGAGGCCACCGGTGTAGAGCTGCCCGAGACCCCAGACGCCGGGGTAGACGGCGGCCAGGATGCCGATGCGACCGACCGAGAGGCCGTCGTTGGCGAAGAAGATCGGGAAAAGACCCCACGCGAGGCCGTCGTTGAGGTTGTTCACCATCCCGGCCTGTGACGCCGCCGAGAGGGCTCGTTCTCTGAAGCTGGTGATGGTGAAGATCTGCCTGGTGGTGAGTTCATCGTGGAGGTTGTGCTGCGTGGTGTGGTTGGCAGCCTCGAGGTGGGCGTGGTCGCGGGTTTCCTTGACGAACAGGACCGAGAGGCTCAGGCCGAGTCCGGCGTAGGCGAGACCGAGGAAGAACGGCTCGGGGCGAAGTCCTGATCGCTCGGCGATGTAACCGGTGGCAAGAGCGGTGGCGGCGACGGCGCCGTAGCCGGCGGCTTCGTTGAGGCCCATCGCGAAGCCGCGTCGTTGTGGCCCGACGAGGTCGATCTTCATGATGACCGTGGTGGACCAGGTGAGACCCTGGTTGATCCCAAGCAGCACATTGGCGAAGATCACCCACCCCCACGTTGGTGCCCAGATCAGCAGGAGCGGGACCGGGATGCCGATGATCCAGCCGGCGACGAGGACGGGCTTGCGGCCGTAGCGGTCCGACAGGGTCCCGGCGAAGAAGTTGGTTGCCGCTTTGACGATCCCGAAGGCGGCGATGAATGTGAGGGTGGCGGTGAATGCGGTGAGTCCGAACTCCTCTTCGGCCAAGAGAGGCAGGACAGTTCGCTCCTGTCCGATCATGCCGCCGACGAGCGCGTTGACGCCGACCAGAAGCGAGAACTGTGCGAGGTTCTCCTTCAGGCCGAGGCGCACGACGTGACTATCGGTTCGGGGGGTCTTCGTCATGCGTTGGCCTCCTCGGGCAACGTCTTGACAACGTAGTGCTGCGTTTCCTATCTTGTCAAGTAATCGTTTGAATACGCTGTTGTTCGAGCAAACCAGAGGAGGAGTGGTGTGGGGAACCGGAAAGCGAAGGACCAGCTGTTCGATGGGTTCGCCGAGGTCGCCAAGGCGCTGGGCAACGGTCGACGGGCCGAGCTGATCGATGTTCTCGAACAGGGCGAGCGCCATGTCGAGCAGCTCGCGACCGAGATCGACCAGAGCATCGCCAACACCTCATTCCACCTACGGACGCTCGCGACAGCCGGCTTGGTGTCAACACGCCGAGATGGCAACCGGATCTACTACCGCCTGACGTCTGATCGCGTCGGTGATCTGTGGGCGGCGCTGCGCGAGGTTGCGTCGGCTCACTTTGCCGAGCTCGATGCCTTGGCCGACGCCTACGTCGGCGACCGCGAGAGTCTCGAGCAGATCGGACGATCCGAACTGGCACAGCGCCTGGCCGACGGCGATGTGATCCTGGTCGATGTGCGACCGTCGAGCGAGTACGACGCGGGTCACATCGACGGTGCCCGTTCCATTCCCCCCGACTCGCTTCAGGAGCGCCTCGCCGAGCTGCCCAGCGATATCGAAGTCGTCGCCTATTGCCGAGGTCCGTACTGCGTGCATGCTGACGAGGTCGTGCGCCGGCTCACCAACGTTGGCCGTCGGGCTCGACGACTCGAGGACGGCTTCCCCCAGTGGCGGCACGCCGGTTTGCCGGTCGAGGCGGCCAACGATTGACGGTGTCAGAGCAGGTCGAGGTTCACTCCATCGCAGCCTCACTGAGGTCGGCCGCTGATGCGCTGTCATCCTCCAGGGGATCGACATCCGGCCCGTCCATCGCGTCGATGTAGATCATCTCCTCGGCGTCCGCGATGTCGAACTGCGGTTCGGTGTACTCCTCCCCGTAGTCGACGCCGTCGTACTCGGCCGCCTCGCCATCGCCATCCTCTGGCATGTCGGCGTACTGGATCTCCCCGGTGCGTTTGGCCTCGACACCGATCCCGAAGTGGGTGTCGGCTATCTCGGGGTCCATCGTGGGACTCTTCGGCGCCGGTGCACTGTCGGGGTCGTAGTCGTCGGTCTCCGTGTCCGTCGTTCACCCCATCGACGAGGTTCTCGCAGTTGTCCAATATGAGAAGGGTCGGTTCTTGCCGGAGTGACGCAACGAGAGCTCGGGCGGTGGGGAGCGTGGGTTCCTCGAGCAGGCCGATGGCATCTGCTGCGGCTCGCACGACACGTTCATCGTTCGCAACCGACGTCAGATCAACGAAGAATGTGCGCCGGCGATCCTCTCGACGACTCACCTCGCGGGCGACAGTCGTCTTGCCGGCACCGGCCGGTCCGACAACGGCCACGAGCTGATTGGTTGCCATGAGGTTCCGCAGCTGATCGATGTCAGAGGCCCGACCAACCAATTCCCTCCCACCTGGTAGCGCTGTCGCCGAACTCGGCTTGGCCATGCTCGGCGCTGGTCGGAAGAGGCTCGGATCGTGTTCGAGGATCGAACGCTCGAGTGTTCGAAGCCGGACCGTCGGTTCCAGGCCGAGCTCGTCTCGGCGTCGCGACCGGATCTCCTCATACACGGCGAGGGCCTCGACCTGACGGCCCTGTCGGGCCAGCGCGAGCATCAGCAGGCCGGCCAGCCGTTCCTCGAACGGGCGGCGGGTGAGTTCGGCCTGGATCGATGACGTGACGAGGTCGACTTGTCCCCGTTCGATGGCGCTGGCAGCGTGACGGGCGACGGCCACCAGCCGCCGTTCCTCGACCGAGTCGACGACAGGAAGCGCCCACGATGCGTCCTCGAACTCGGCGAAGATCGGCGGATTCCACATCGACTGGAGGTCACGCATGTTGGAGTCCGAAGGCATTTCGATTGCGCGATCGATGCACCGTCGAACGACATCGAGATCGAGCTGCTCTCCGGATACGTCGAGGCAGTAGCCCGCGCCCTTGGTGACCAGGTAGCGGCTCTTGGCTCGGGCAGCTCTGTCCGGTTCGAGCAGCTTGCGGAGTTGCGAGATCGTGACCTGCAGCGAGGTCTCGGCTGAGATGGGTGGAGATTCGGGCCAGATGAGGTCGATCAGCCGGCCAGTAGCGACGACGGCGCCCCTGTTGGTCGCCAGTATCGCGAGAACGAGTCGGTGGCGCGGAGAAGTGATCGGCTGGAGGACGCCAGCGGCGTCGTCGAATGCGATCGTGCCCAGGACCCGAATGAACATCTTGGCTCGACACTAAGCCAGAGGTCGGCCGAGGGGCCGGGTCGTGGCACCGAGGGAGCGTGGAATACGATCGTGCACGTTCCCCGCATCGCGAACGTCGCGAACGTCGAGACCGTCCCGCACCGGCCACGAGAGGAGTAAGCGCATGACCGACATCAGCATCCCCGATGGTTTCGAGCTGACTCGAACCACCGACATGTTCGACAACGACACCGTGCCTTCCGGCCTGCTCAAGGCGCACCGTGTGGCCGAGAGTGTCTGGGGTCGCCTCGTCGTGAGCTCAGGATCGGTCCGCTTCGTGTTCGAAGACGAACCAGACGACGCCGTGACGGTGGAGGCCGGCGGTGCAGCGGTGATCCCGCCCGGCCGTCTGCACCACGTCGAGCTCGACGGTCCGGCCGCCTTTGCGGTCGAGTTCTACCGTCGGCCCACCGGGCCCGAGGGCGGTCTCGAGAGCAGCGGCCTGGCGTAGGGACTCGAACGTTGGCGTGTCGGCAGCCTCTGGGTTGTTTGTGTTGGGACCTTTTACCCTATTTCTACACGAAATAGTGCAGATAATAGGGCAGAAGTGTGATGGCAGATCGCTCTGCCTCCCATCAACACTCGCCCACCGAATTGAAACGAGAACTCTCATGAACAGACGCTGCGCCGTCGCCCTCGTGGCCGCTGTCGGACTCTTCGCTGCCAGTTGTGTGTCCGACGATCCGAATCCCATCGGCGACGCCATGTCCGCAGTCGAGGAACAGGCCGCAGCTGGCGGCTCGGAGCTTCAGCCCGGCGCCACCATCAACTTCATCGGAGACGAGTTCAGCTTCGCTCCGATGCAGGTGAGCGCCGCGCCTGGCACCTACAGCGCGACTTTCACCAATGTCGGCTCCGTTCGCCACGACATCACGTTCGACGATGGAACCAAGATCGTGGCTGATCCCGGCGAGGCCGTGGATTTCGAGCTCAATGTGCCGGAGGAGGGGTTGCCGTTCCTGTGTTCCATCCCGGGCCACGCTGATTCTGGCATGGTCGGAGCGATCGTCACTGCAGGTACTCCGGTCGAACTCGTCTCATCGCAGGAGACGGTCGCTCCCGGATTCGCTGTCGTGGAACCCGACCCAACAGCTCCGGCCTACGAGCCTCGTGATCCTCGTGCGCCGCAGCGAGGCGAAGGACCTGGAATCACTCTGGTCCCAGGTGGTGCGCCAGACGGCGGCGATCTCATCGACGTCGAGTTGGAGATGACCGAACGAATGATGACGGTGGCTGAGGGCTTCGAGCAGGCGGTGTGGACCTTCGGTGACACTGTCCCCGGACCGGTCCTCCGAACCAGGGTGGGCGACACCGTGCGGGTACACCTGATCAACTCGCCAGACAACGAGCTGTCCCACTCGATCGACTTCCACGCCAGTCAGGTCGCATGGAACGACGAGATGCGCTCGATCGCGCCTGGTGAAGAGCTGATCTACGAGTTCACGACCGACTACGCCGGCGTTTGGATGTATCACTGCGGTACCGACCCGGTGATCCATCACATCGCCAACGGCATGTTCGGCATGGTCATCACTGAACCGGCAGAGGGATTGCCGCCGATCGATGACGAGTTCTTCATCATCCAGCACGAGTGGTATCTCGGCGAACAAGGTCAGCCGTCGAGCATGGCCAAGATGGACGTCGCTGCGCCCGCTCCTGACCTCGTGATGTTCAACGGTGTGGCCTTCCAGTATCTGGACAATCCGATCGAGATCGAGACCGGAAAGGAGATCAGGCTGTTCGTCCTCAACGTCGGGCCCTCGATCGACTCGTCGTTCCACATCGTGGGCACGATCTTCGATTCGGTCATCAAAGAAGGTGTGTTCCTCACGAGGGGCAACGAAGGCAACTGGGGATCCCAGGCCGTCGACCTCTCACCGGCGCAGGGTGCGATCATCGAACTCAAAGCGGCCGAAGACGGGCTGTACCCGATGGTCACCCACGCCTTCAACTTCCCCGGCCGAGGTGCCTTGGGTCTGCTGCAAGCCGGCGACGGCGAGCCGTGATCGTCCGGCGGTAACGGCGAGCCCGCAGTCAGGGCTCGTCGTAGGTCCAGTCTGGTCGCTTGAGCCAGAACGAGTCGTCGTAGGTCGCCTGGCCGTCTGCCATGTCGACGATCTTGGGAAACGGACGTGATGAGGGTCGGGGGCAGCCGTGCGACTCGAGGTGTTCTGCGAACTCCTCAGGGAAGGCTCGAAGCACACTGGCGACGACGAGCTGTTCTTCGGTCGCCAAGTAGCAACGGCTGCCATCGGTGACTCGTTTGAGCCAGCCCTGCATGATCGCAAGGTCGCTGTCGTCTCCTGCGCCGGTTTCGATGCGTTCCAGACTGTTGGTGATCGCTCCTGTGCCGATCTTGCAGGGCGCGCACTGTCCGCACGACTCGATCGAGAGGAACCTCGAGAATCGATAGGCGGCATCGACCATGCAGGCGGTCTCGTCGTAGACGATGAATCCCGCCGATCCCATGCCGCTGCCGATCGAGGCGAAGCCTTCGTAGCTGACGGGTGTGTCGAGCTGTGCCGAGGTGACGACCGCGTTGGCGACACCCGAGAAGACGGCCTTGATGGTGTGCCCGGGCTCGACGCCTCCACCAACGGTGTCGATGACGGTTCCAAGGCGTGTGCCGATCTCGACTTCGCCGACACCGGGGGAGACGACATCGCCCACAACGGTGGCAACGATTGTTCCCGGCGCGTCTGCAGTTCCCATCGAGCGGAACCATTCGGCACCGTTGGCAACGATGTGGGGGACGTTGGCCAGCGTCTCGACGTTGTTGACCAGTGTCGGATTGGGTTCGTCGGTGCGGCGATGTTCGCCGTGCGGGCCTGCTTCCCAGCCGACCTGCGGCGAGGCTGCGAACAGTCCCTGCTCGTAGGGCGGGAACCAGCGTGGGAGCGGTGGCTTGCCCTCGATCACCTCGAGCATCGCCTTCTCTTCGCCGAAGAGGTATTCCTCGGGGCCAGCGACGATGGTGACGCTGTGGTCGCCGCCGATGCCAGCGCGTTGGAATTCCTGCACTGCAGTCGTGATCGAGGCGATCTCTTGTTCGAAGCTCGCCTTGAGGCAGATGAAGACCTCCTCAGCATCGATCGCGAAGGCGGCAATCAAGAGTCCCTCGACGACTTGATACGGGTTGGCACGAATCAATGCCCGGTCCTTGAACGTGCCCGGTTCTCCTTCGGCGCCGTTGCAGACGAGGAAGTGACGGAGATCGGCCTGGGCGGCGATGCCAGTCCATTTTCGGCCGGTTGGGAAGCCACCTCCGCCCCGTCCTCGTAGTCCGGACGCCGCGATGATGTCGATCGTGGCCTCCGGTCCGATTCGAAGCGCGGTCTCGATTCCCAGGCCGCCGGTTTCGGTAGCGAGATGGGCGTCGAGGGACAGGACCGGCTCTACGGGAAGCAGAAATGCTGGCACGGGGGCGTCCTTGGGGTCGGGGTTCTCAGCTGATCGGATCGATGAGCACGGTGCAACCGGCACCGCGTGGTGGTTTCGGCACCAAGACAGCAGCGACCGTGCCGGGAATGGCCTCCAGGCAGCCGTCGATCAGGCCGCGATGCAGCTCGCACACGATGTCGGAATCGACTGCAGCCAGGTCGGCAAACGGGCATCGACCGAGCGTGATCTTCGAACCCTTCACCGAAGGGCTGAATCCATCGAGCTCGAGTCGGTTGGCAAGGGCGCCGACGATCTCGTCATTCGTCGGGTCGCCGCTGAGGGGTATCGGTGTTTCGTCGCACGCGCTCGATCGTCGGCCGACCTCGTAGGCGGAATCGCCGGAGGCCGCCAGATCCAGCAACATGGCGGCGAGACGTTGGTACGAGCCACCGGGTCGATTCTGGAATCGGTCGAATGCATCGCTCCTCGCCTGGTACGTCAGGCGGGGGCGTCCTCGAGTCGGCCGCTTCTCGGTCGACTCGGTGATGAGGTCGGCGTCCAGGAGCTTGACGAGATGTTGACGGATGGCGTTGTGATTGAAGCCCATCAGTTCGGTCAGTTCGGAGACACCGACAGGAGTCGCCGAGGCTGTGATGTGCTCGAAGATCGCGAAACGCGACGGATCCCCGAGTGCCTGGGCTTGATGCTGGAGGGGGCGCGTTCCGCTCACGGGCAGGAGCATAGGTCAGCCGTTCATATTTCTAGTACCGGGTAGGAATACGCGGTCGATCACGGCTGGGAGTAGTCTCATAGTATGCGGCTAGAAGTCACCCGGAAGAGCGATCTGGCGGTGCGTTCGTTGCAGGCGCTGGCTGCGAGGGCTGAACGCGTGAAGGGTCCGGAGTTGGCCGCGATCGTTGGCAGTACGTCTGGGTTCGTGTCGCAGGTTTTGACCCCACTGGTCCGCGCAGGCTGGGTCCGTTCCGACCCGGGCCCGTCTGGCGGCTATTCATTGACTGCTGATCTCGATGATGTTTCGGTACTGGCGGTGATCGAGACCATCGAGGGTCCGACCGATACGGGTCGATGTGTGCTCGCAGACCGTCCATGCGACGAGAGTGGGACCTGCGCGCTGCACGTTCCGTGGCTTCGGGCTCGATCCCAATTGCGCGCCCAGCTCGATGCGGTGTCGGTCGCCGATGCTTCGGCGTTGACAACATGACCAGCTCCGACACCGCTTCTGCTGTCGGTCCAGCGTTGTCCGGCCGGTCGATGTCGGCCGAGAACGGTGTCTCGTGGCGATCAGTGGCCCTGCCGTCTGAACACGGGGGCTGGAGCCTGACCGCCGAGCCTGCGCTGCTCGGCTTGCTCGTCGCGTGGTCAGCGCCCGGGGCGGCGCTGGGTGCAGCTGCGATGGTTGCGTTCGTGGCCCGCACGCCGCTGAAGCTGGTGTTGGTGGACAGATTCCGACATCGCTGGCTTCCTCGAACCCGATTGGCGGCCCAGATCGCTGCCGCCGAGGTAGCTCTCCTCGCGGTGCTCGTCGTCTACGCAGCAAGCGCGGCCGAACCGTTCTGGTTGCCACTGGCGGTGGCAGCGCCACTGATCGGGCTCGAGTTGTGGTTCGACATGCGTAGCCGCGGCCGGCGCCTGATCCCCGAGCTGGCCGGATCGATCGGTATTGGTTCCATCGCCACAGCGATCGCACTCGCCGATGGCTCGTCGACGAGCGTGGCGTGGGGGCTCTGGGTGGTGATTGCTGCTCGATCGGCCGCTGCGATTCCATATGTACGCACCCAGATCTTGCGAGCCAAGTCCCGGCCTGCGCCCATCTGGCACAGCGACGCCGCCCAGATGGCCGCTGTCGCTGCGACGGCCCTCGGCTGGGCGTTCGATCTGGTGCCCGGCGTCGCCCTCGTCGTCGTCGCAAGTCTCGCGGCCGCCAACCTGGTCGCCGTTCGGCTGGCGCCAAGGCCTGCGGTCGTGATCGGCATCCAGCAGACGATCGTCGGGATCGCCGTGATCCTCGCTACCGCCATTGCTCTCGGCTGATGCACGTCATCAGAAGTGTCCACCCATGCCAACGCTCGAACCAGACCCGATGAGTCAGGAAGAACTCGGTGGCGACGCGCCCTGCTGGGCGCACCTCTTCGACGATCACGCCGGCGAAGGCGCTCCGCAGGGCGGCGATGTGGTGATCGTCGACCTCGGTGATGCACCCGATGGTCCTGGTGGTGCGATCTGGAGTCTTCCCCACGGCGGAGACCTCGACGCCAATCTCGTCCGTCTCGATCCGGGCTCGGAGATCGGCGCCCACGTCAACAACGACGTGGACGTGCTGGTCTTCGTCCAGTCCGGAGCAGGCGAGCTCACGGTCGATCGGCGCGAGCGGCAGATCGATGCCAACCACCTCGCGCTCATACCCAAGGGGTCGCTGCGGTCGATCGTCGCCGGTACGACCGGAATGACCTATCTCAGTGTGCACCGAAGGCGCAGTCCGCTCTCCATTGGGCGGCGGGGCGACGAGGTCTCGGGTGAGCCCCAACGATGACCAGGACTCGACCCCCCGAACACACTGGACGCGATCTCGACACGCGAGAACACGTCGTCGAGTTCGTCACTCGCTTCTACCGCGAGATCGCTCAAGATGACCGATTCCACCTTTACTTCGAGACCATCGCCCACGTCGATTGGCAGGCTCACACGCTCGACCTCACCGAGTTCTGGGCCGGTCTCCTCCTCGGCGAAGGCCATCGTGACGCCGACACGGTGATCGAAGCCCACCGCTGGCTGCACGAGGCAGCGCCCTTCGACGATGCGCTCTTCGCCCGATGGCTCGAGATTCTCGAGACCACCCTCGACGATGGATGGACTGGACCCATGACCGAACTGGCCCGCAAGCGCGGCCACGGCTACGCCTGGGCGATGGCCAAGCGCCTCACCGGCACCGATCTCCGCGCTCGACCGAACCCGCCGACATGACGAACCACGAGCCAACGCCGGAACCACACCGCACGAACCTTTCGACGTCCCGTCGCGCTGAGACGGCGTCGCATCCCAAGCTCGCAGCCGGTCTTCTCATGGCCGGCATCGTCGTCTTTCTCATTCTGATCTCGCTGGCCCCTCTGCTCTGAGGATCGCGAAGGTGCTACAAGAAGCGGTCGACCACGCGAAAGATCTGCTTGATGACCGGAAGTCCACGAAGCTTCTTCATGAAGCTGACCGGATTGGATTCGTCCGCCACGTTCTTGGCGGCGCTGCGAGTCTTGTCCATGGCGCGGCAGCGTACATCTGAAGATCCCGGCAAGTCGTGCGGTGATCGAGTGCGTCTGGTTTGGCCGTTGTTGTGTCGCTGTGACGGCTCAGGTCGCCGCGGACCACTGTGGGTTGCGGCCGGCGAAGCCGAGCAGTTTGTCGAGCGGTGAGGAGTTTTCGGGGACGTCGACCTCGGCATCGAAGAAGCCGGAGTCCGGTCCCCGGTACTCGGGTGCAACCATGCCTCTGAGAAACTCGTGAGCTGGACCGATGGCGGCGGCGGGGGCCGAGTAGGGCTGTCCGGTGGCCGTGGCAAGGTCCCACGCGTGGATGATGTACTCGCCCAGGGCCATGCCCAAGACGCCGTCTCCGGCCATGCGCGAGGACGACATCGTGACCAGCTGCCCGGCGGCGGCGGCGGCGATTGCCTGGCGGATGTCGGCGAGCGTCTGAGTCACCACGGCACTGGGATACTCCCCGTCGGCCAGCGTGAAGGAGTCAGGATCGGGTCGAGGTGTCCTGGCAGTCGGGTCCGCCAGTGCGGCGGCGAAGAACTGGAGCCAGCCGAGCACATGGGTGCGGAGTTCACCGACCGTGAACCCTTCGCAGGGGGTGGGGGAGTGGAGTTGGTCGGTGTCGACATCGACGACCGCCGCCAATCGAGTGAGTACGTCGGCGAAGAGGCCATCGAGGACATCCCGGTTGCTGAACACTGCTGGGGCAGAGGTCGGGAAGACGGGCAATTCAGTGGTTTCGTCGTTCATGGGACGAACCTAGGGTCGACGGGCCAACGGTGTCTTGAACATCCACGACAGACTCAGGCGGTACCGTCGGCCCGGTGGAGGTTCCTCTTCCCGCCGACACTCGCGGCATCGTCGATCCGGTCGCGATGATGCGTCATGTCGACTTCGCCCGATCGCCCGCCGGCGATGCCCTCGATGGTCTCGTGGAGTTCTTCTGGTCGGTGGCGTGGGACTTGCCCGATGACCTGGTCCACGAGCAAAAGGTCCTCAACCCTCCGGCCGGGAACATCAGCATCGGCACTCTCGACGATGAGGGAGCTCGACTCGACCCGGCCCAGGGTCGGGTCTACGGCGTCATGACCGGGCTGAGTCACCGCCGACTCGAAGCGGACGGGTGGACAGTCGCAGCCCGTACCGCGGTGGGCGGTCTCGGGGTGTTCCTCGACGCTCCGGCCCGAACCGCGGCCGATGTCCGGTTGACGTTCACCGAATCGGTGCCCGGACTCGATGGAACTGCGTTGGTGGCTGCAGTGTGCGCCGAAGCCGACAACGTCACCCGGACCACGGTGTTGCGCGCTGCGCTGGAGGTACTGGTTTCGAAACGGAGCCCGGCTCTGGTGGCAGAAGCACGGGAGGTCGGGCGGGTCGCGGCGATCGCAGAACGCGATCGAACGGTGGTCCGAGTTGATCAGCTGGCCGCTGCGGCCGGGACGAGCGTCCGGACGCTCCAGCGGCTCTTCGATGTCCACGTCGGGATCAGCCCATCGTTCGTGATTCGACGCTGGCGGATCATCGAGGCGGCCGAGTCCGCCCGTGCGGCCATCGATCTCGACCAAGAGTGGCGAGGGTGGGCCGGCGTGGCCGCCGAACTCGGCTACGCCGATCAGGCGCACCTCACGCGAGACTTCCGACAACACCTCGGCACCTCGCCGTCCGCCTACCTCGCCCGGGCAACCCGAGTCGACGTCCCGGGCGCCTGATCGTTCATCGAGCGCATTCGCCTCACGATCACAGCGGACGTGAGTCCGAGCATCGACACGAGGGATCCAGCGACTGCGTCGATGATGTAGTGATTTGCCGTCAAGACGACGGCGGACGCCATGAACGCCGGACCGGCCAGTGCGAACAACTTGAAGACTCGGCTTCGGGTGGTTCTGAAGATGAGGATCCCGACGAGGAGGTTCCAGCCGACGTGCAGGCTGGGAACGGCCGCGTACTTGTTGATGAGCGACGGAGGCTGGAGGACTCGGTAGGAGTTCGACAGCTCGGTGACAGTGTCGACGAAGCCGGTGGGCATGAGGCGGGGCGGGGCGACCGGGAAGGAGATGAAGATGGCCAGACCGATCGCGCCAGAGATGAACATGGCATTCCTCAGCAGCGTGTAGGAGTCCCGATGCTGTCGGTAGAGCCAGATCAGCGTCACGACGATCACCGGCCAGTGGCCCCAGATGTATACCCAGTTGGCGGCGGTGACGATCGAGTGATGGTCGAGGATGTGGCCTTGGAGGGAAGCTTCGACGTCGATGCCGAAGACTCCTTCGACGTCGAGGACGCGATCAGCATTGGCGATCGCGGTTGACTTGCTCCCCTCGGTGAGTCCCCGGACACCGAAGTAGGCGAGGGCTGCGGCTGCGATCAACGCGAGTTGTGTCGCCGCTCTCCGCAAACCCCGGGTGCGACCAGTGGAAGGTGCGCCGTTCCCGCAACCGCTGAGTTTCGCCAACCCTGGACGTCGTTCCGCTCTAGTTGGGTGTGACGAGTACAGCATCGTGGCTCCTTGCGTTTGGCCGGCTCTCCTGGCATGTCAAACGGATGTGAGGTCGCGGGCCGTCCGGGATTGCGACGGATGAAGCAGTTGCCGATCCACTGACGCGGAAGGGTGGCGGGTCCAGTCGGGTTGACTTCGGCATGACGAGAGCAATATTCGATGGTGTCGTGATCGCCGACAGCAAAGACGTGCGTGTGGTCGAGGGGATGATGTACTTCCCGCTGAGCAGCGTCGCCGACGACGTGCTCGTGGAGAGCCCGACGACGAGCCGCTGTTTCTGGAAGGGAAAGGCCCGCTACTGGCACGTGGCCGGAGAGACAGACCTCGCGATGGACGCGGCCTTCGCCTATGAGCGGCCGTGGCCGCTGGCCCGTCGACTGGTGACGGATCGGATTGCGTTCTGGCGCGAGGTCGAGATCGTACGCGACGACTCAGCTGTGTAGTTCTGCGACTCGCGCTTCCAGCTTGTCGATCGCCATGTTCCAGCCCTGTCCGCCGGGTGAGTCGGCGGGAACGCCGATGTGGGTCATGACCATCTTGGTGCGCTCGCCGAGATCTTCGAGTTCGACCACGACGGAAGTCTCCATCGGCATACCTGCCGGCATGCCCATCTGTTCGGCCGTCATCGGGTTGCCATCGGCATCGCCCATGCTCTCGGTGTAGACGAGTCGCGTCTTCGGGTCGATCTCGCGGTATTCGCCGACGAAGAACATCTTCATCTGGCCGTTTGGCGTCTCCATCTCCATGCCGATGTGGCGGCGGCCGCCGACCTTGACGTCCATCTCGGCCTTCGGAATCGTGGCGCCCATGGGGCCGTACCAGTTGGAGAAGTGCTCGGCCTCGGTCCACATCGCCCAGATCAGATCGATGGGGGCGTCGAATGTGCGCTCGATCTGGACGTCCTTGGTGTCAGCCATTGGTCATGCCTCTTTCTTGTCGTTGGTGTCTTGAAGATCTCGGATGTAGTCGTCCAGGCGGTCGAATCGGTCGTCCCAGATGTGGCGGTACTGCTCGGCCCAGTCAGCCACCTCGGCAAGTGGTGCCGCGGCGATGGTGCATGGTCGAAACTGCGCTCGCCTGCCGCGCGTGATGAGGCCGGCATGCTCGAGCACCTTGATGTGCCTGGAGATCGCCGGGAGCGTCAGGTCGAAAGGCGCGGCGAGATCGTTCACGCTCGCCTCCCCTTCGGCCAATCGAGCCAGGATCGCACGCCGCGTCGAATTTGCGAGGGCGGCGAAGGTCTCGTCGAGCCGAGCATCGTCGATGGTTGCGGTAGCGGTCGTCACTGGTCTCACCTCCGTACTTTCTGATGTCGTTAATTAACCTAGGGCGAAAGTATCGTCGGATCGTTGCCGTGTCAAGGGATGCGTATCAAGGGATGCGTGGCAACGAATGCACGTGAAGAGATGAATGTCGCAATTGACGCCATGCCGGTAGTCCGCGTGCTGCCCAAAGCGTTTGTATGACTCGAGGCGCGCATTGGGCTCGCCTCGAGCAACAGGAGATACACGCATGAACACATCACTCTTGGCCGTATCGCTGGCCGGAAACTTCGAAGCAGGAACAGCGATCTGGGCCGGCCTCGTCGGGGCGGTGGCCATGCTCGCCGTGATCTACATGGGTCTGGCGTCCGGCATGACCTCGATGGACCTGCTTCGCACGCTCGGCACGATGGTGGCGCCCAAGGCATCGAATTCCGTCGTTTACGGAGTTGGCCTGATGATGCACCTGATGATGGGAGCAGCGTTCGGCCTCGTCCACGCCGGCCTCCTCCACGCAGTCGATGTTGGATCCGATGGAGCCGCTGCCGGTTACGGAGCGCTGTTCGGCGGGGTACACGGCCTGAGTGTGGCGGTGATGATGCCGATCATGTTGAACATGATGCATCCGCTGGTGCGCAGCGGAGACATGCCGGCTCCAGGTGTTGCCATGACGGGCCTCGGAAAGATGACCCCGATGGGGATCGTCATGGCCCATGTCGTCTTCGGCCTCGTCACAGGCGCGATCTATGTCGCCGCTGTCGGCTGAGTCCGGACGAGCGTGTGGAAGACTCATCGTCAGCCGACGAAGGTGGTCCAGCCATGACTGACGCGACGCCCTATCCGACCTTCGGTCTCGATGACATCGGCTGGCTCACCGAGTCCCAGATGGTCGAGGTCGACCGGGTCATGATGGAAGACCTTCGAATCGGTCTGGTTCAGATGATGGAGAACGCAGGTCGCAACCTCGCCCAACTCGTCCTGGACAGGTTCAGTCCGGACTCGGTGACAGTGCTCGCAGGGTCCGGAGGCAATGGTGGCGGAGGTCTGGTCGCGGCCCGCCATCTCTCCAACCGTGGAGTCGACGTGAGCGTGACGCTCGGACATCCGGTCCGCGCGCTCGCACCGGTCCCGGCACGTCAGTACAAGAGCCTCGTCCGCATGGGGGTGCCCATGGAGCGGGAACCTCGTCGATCGGACGTCGTCATCGATGCTCTGATCGGCTACAGCCTGAGAGGCGCACCGCGCGGGCGGGCCGGTGACCTGATCGCAGCAGCAGGCGGGCTCGGGCGCCGGGTCGTGGCCTTGGATACACCCTCAGGGTTGAACGTGACCGATGGATCCGTGCCCGGTGCTGTGGTCTCTGCCGACGCCACGATGACGCTGGCTGCCCCCAAGCTCGGCCTCCGCGGCGCCGAACAGGTGGGGGAGTTGTACGTCGCCGACATCTCCGTTCCCCCAGCCGTCCTCGAGACCATTGGCGCTCTCCCGTCGCCCGACTTCACTCGCAGCAGCATCATTCAGCTTCGCTGAGTCGCTGCGTGCAGCCGTGTCGTTCGGCATCTTTTCAGCTGAGCTTCAGGATGCTGGTGTCAGGTTCGGTGCATCATCGAGCTTCAGGGAGCTGTTGTGCGCATTCTGGTTGTCGAAGACGAGAAGAAGTTGGCGGCCTCACTCAAGCGCGGTCTGGAAGCCGATGGTTTCGCAGTTGATGTTGCTCTCGACGGCACGGATGGTCTGTGGCGAGCTCGCGAACACAACTATGACGGCATCGTCTTGGACATCATGCTGCCGGGCATGAATGGCTACAAGGTGTGCGAGACCTTGCGGAACGAAGGAAACTGGACACCGATTCTGATGCTCACGGCGAAGGATGGGGAGCTGGACGAAGCCGAAGCCCTCGACACTGGTGCCGACGACTTCCTGCGCAAGCCGTTCTCGCACGTCGTGTTGGTGGCTCGTATTCGGGCGTTGATGCGGCGAGGTGCGAAGGAGCGCCCGGTCGAGCTGCGGGCCGATGACCTTCTGGTCGACCCGAACCAACGGCGCTGTTGGCGAGACGGTACGGAGATCGAGCTCACTGCCCGTGAGTTCTCGGTGCTGGAGTACTTGGCCCGCAACGCAGGATCGGTGGTCTCCAAGCAGGACATCTTGGATCACGTTTGGGACTACGACTTCGAGGGAGACCCGAACATCATCGAGGTCTATGTCCGCCATCTTCGGAAGAAGATCGATGAACCGTTCGGCCGGGCGTCGATCCAAACTGCCCGTGGTGCCGGCTACCGGCTGAACAAGGACGGCGGGTGAAGCGTCTCGCGACGGTCCGGGCTCGAACCACCTTCGCTGCGACGCTCCTCTTTGCTGTCGCTCTTGCGATCGGTGGAGCGGGCTTGGTCTCGGTGTTGCGCAGCACGATGATCGACAATGTCGACACGACGCTGCGGCTTCGGGCGAGCGACATCGCCGGGCTGCTGGAAGGCGGAACGAATCTCACCGACGTCACCATCGTCGACGAGGAGGACTCGTTCGTTCAGATCGTCGCCGACGGGCAGGTCGTGGCGGCGAGCGAGAACGTCGAGGGCGAGACGCCGATCAGCGAGGCGGCTCCGGGCCAGATCGTCACGTCAGAGACTCATCCCGTCGACGACGCCCCGTTTCGGGTCCTGGTTTCGGAGGTCAACACGCCGTCGGGACCGGTGACCGTGATCGTGGGCACCACGCTTGAGGACACGGAACGAACGGTGCGTGTGACCCTCGGCACGCTCGCGGTCGGTATGCCAGTCCTGGTGGTGCTTGCAGCTGGCATGACGTGGGTGTTGGTCGGGCGGGCATTACGACCTGTCGAGTCGATCCGGGCCGAGGTGGCAGAGATCGGAGCGACCGATCTACATCGACGGGTGCCGCAGCCGGACACCGGCGATGAGATCGGTCGGCTGGCCGGAACCATGAACGACATGCTGGACCGGATCGAGTCGGGGTCGATTCGGCAACGGCGTTTCGTTTCTGACGCGTCGCATGAGCTGCGCACCCCGGTTGCCACGATGCGTCATGAGCTCGAGGTAGCGCTTCGTGAGTCAGCCACGACCGATTGGCCTGCAGTGGCGGCCAGCGTCCTCGAGGAGGACCTTCGGGTGCAACGCCTCATCGACGACTTGTTGTGGCTGGCGCGCCACGACCACGAACGCGATCGCGGCGCCGGCGCACTGGTTGATCTCGATGAGATCGTCTTGCGTCAGGTTGGCCGCCAGACACCGCGGGACGGCGTGGTCGTCGAGGTCTCGCAGGTGAGCGCTGGTCAGGTCCGCGGCCACCCCGATGATCTGACCAGGGTGGTTCAGAACCTGCTGGAGAACGCCGTGCGCCATGCGTCGAGCCGTGTCAGCGTCATGCTGGCCGGCGACCGTGGCACGGTTCACCTCCACGTCGACGACGACGGCCCTGGAGTCCCGGACGACATGCGCGAAGCCGTTTTCGAGCGGTTCACCCGCAGCGACGAGGCTCGCGGGCGCGACGATGGCGGATCGGGACTCGGCCTGGCCATCGCGGCAGAGATCGTCGAGGAGCACGCCGGCACATTGAGCGTGGCAGTCAGCCCGCTCGGAGGCGCCCGATTCACAGTCGAGCTGCACGACGCTCGATCTGGCTAGTCGGTCGATCAGGGAGTCAGCGTCACCGAGTCGAAGAGCTCTCCGGCTTGATTGACGGCTCGAATCTCCATCCGGTCGGGCCACACCACGAGGTCGACGAAATGGTATGTCGACCATGCCACCTCGGTGAACGTGGCCTGACTGGCAGGACGGAGCATGGCTGCGCCTCCCGAAACCACGTAGGTGACTCCGTTGATCGGTTGGCTGCGTTGGTAGTCGTGGTCGTGGCCGGCGAGCACCAGTTGCACGCCGAACCGTTCGAACAAGGGGCTGAAGGCGTCGCGGACGTCCACGCTCGACCCGTGGTAGCCGCTCGAGTAGGGGGGATGATGCATGGCAGCAACGATCCAGACGGCGTCGGTCGTCTCGAGCGTGGACTCGAGCCATGCCAGTTGCGCCGGATCATCGGGTTGGGTGGAGTCGAGGCTCACCAGGAGCAGGCCGCCGATTTCAGTGGCATACCAACGATTCGGCATCCCGATGGCGTCGGCCTGGTCGTCGCCGTTCCCGTCGCGCACGTCGTGGTTGCCCAGCACCGGTAGCAGTTGAGTGTCCCCGTCGAGCACGCCTGCGAAGGGCTCGAACACGGCACTCTCGATCTCGTCTGGGTCACCGTTCGGATACACGTTGTCGCCGAGCAGTACCAGAGCGTCGTACTCGGAGGTGGCTTCTTGCCCGTCGATCGCAGCGGCGGTTCGATACTCTTCGTCGCCACCCGTTCCGACGTCGCCGGCGACAGCGATATGGATCGGAGCGGGATCCGAGGACGGGATGGGTGGCACGGCCGACGTGATGTCCGGTTCGCCGATGCCGTCGCCCGTGAGCTGGCGCAGGTGAGCTCCGAGGTCCGGGCGGGCTGCGAAGACCGCGGCGGCAGACAACAGCAGCAAGGCTGTGGCCATCACCGAGCCGACGAGGATCAGGATTTTCATCCTCGTCGGCCGCCGGTTGTCGTTTCGCTCTCGATGCCGAGGGTGGACGTCATCGGAGCAAGTCTAGAAGTCTCAGCGTCATGAGAAGCAGTGTGCTCGACGCTGCCTGAAGAGACCCTGAACCCTCAGTCCTCGTTGCCTTCGTCGGGGTCGTTGGCGCCTTCGTGCTCGTTCTCGTGCTGCACGTCGTCATCGTCCGCTTCGGCTGTCTCTTCGGCGTCGCCCGATTCGGTTTCGTCATCGTCGTCGGTCTCGACCGTTGCCTCACCGGTGACCGCATCCACCTTCACCTCGACGGACGAGCCCGAAGCATCGACGACGTCGACTTCGAACACGAGCGTGCCGTTCTCGTCCTCGAGTTCGGCAGCGGAAGCCGTGCCGCCACCGGCTGCCTGGACGGCGGTGGCCTGAGCGGTCTCTACCGTGACGGTCGCTTCGGCTGCTCGAGCGGGATCAATGGCCTCGTCGTCGGCTCCTTCTGATCCCTCGAGATCATCCGCGGTGTCGAGTTCAGTGGCAGGGTCGGGTTCGGGAGCCGTGCTCGAACTCTGAGCGGAGGCGACGCCGTATCCGCCGAGTCCGACGCCGAGTGCAGCCGCAATCGTGACGGCGGCGGTTCGTGTTCGGTTCATTCTGGATGCCTTTCGAAGGTTGTCTGATCGATGGGGCCAGTGTGCGTCAGGGCCCCTGAACGCGACCTGAACCGACCTGAACGCCCGCCTCGATCGTGGCGTGGCACAACAGCGACTCCGATCGGCCTAGCCGAGATGCCGGGGGAAGCGGAAGCGCGCGCCGGCCTCTGCCCAGTCCTGGTGGTTGCGTACGTATGTGTTGGCAACATCGTTCGGTGGGAGGTAGTCCCACGACACGAGTGGTCTGACGTGGCTCGCCTGGTCGAGCAGGCGGCGCGATCGCTGTGAGGCCAGAACCTTTCGACGGAGCTCGTCTGAATCCCACCGTCGTGCGACCTCGTCGGCAAAGGCTTGGGCCTGCTTGTGATGGCTGGGGTCGTCGACGAGATTCGTCCGTTCGAGCGGATCGGCCTCGACGTCGTAGAGCTGGGGCGGATCGGTGTCGCAATGGATGTATTTGAGCCGACCGCGTCGAATCATGAACATCGGATGTGAGGTCATCTCGGCGAAGTACTCACCCGTGGTCTCGTCGACGGCGTCCGGCAGTCCCGTGGCCGACGGCCAGAGACTCCGTCCGTCGAGGTCGGTGGCCAGCTCCGGCCATTCGCCTCCCTCGGTTGCGATGTCCATCAACGTGGGGAGGAGGTCGAGATGCGAGCAGACGTTCGGAACGACCCGCTCGGTGACGCCGGGACCGGCGATCACCAGCGGCACCCGTGCCGATCGCTCCTGGAACGACATTTTGAACCATGTGCCCCTGTCGCCCAGCATGTCGCCGTGATCGCTCGTCACGATCACCACGGTGTCGTCGAGCCGGTCGGTCTCTCGCAGTGCCGTGACGATGCGACCCAGCCAGTCGTCGAAGTAGCTGACATTGGCGTAGTAGCCGTGGCGAGCGGCACGGGTTTGCTCCTCGGAGAAACCAACCGTGTCGGCCTCGATGGCGGTCCGGATTCGGCGTGTGTGCGGATCGAGAGCGTCGAGATCGACGGGGTCCGGGAGGTCGATCTCGTCGTGGTCGTAGAGGTCCCACCATTCCGGCCTGGCGACGTAGGGATCGTGAGGATGAATGAAAGAAGCGCAGAGGAAGAAGGGTCGATCGTCCGGGTCGCGCGCCAGGTCGAACAGCTTGCGGACCGAAGACGAGCCGACCTCCTCGTCGTAGTCGATCTGATAGGTGGCGAGGGCCTGACCGGCCTCGGCCAACGCGTCCATGTTGTGATACCACTTGGCGATGCGTTCGTCTGGACGCTCCCAGTCCGGTGTCCAGGCGAAGTCGGCGGGATAGATGTCGGTCGTGAGCCGCTCCTCGAAGCCATGCAGTTGATCTGGCCCGACGAAGTGCATCTTTCCCGACACGATGGTCCGATATCCGAGGACTGACAGGTAGTGCGCCAGCGTCGGCGTGGAGGCGGCGAACTCGCTGGCGTTGTCCCAGGCGCTGATCGCTGAGACGGTCTGTCCCGACATCATGGCGAAGCGGGCCGGGGCGCACAGCGGAGAGTTGCAGTAGGCGGCATCGAAGCGGACTCCGACGCCAGCGAGCGCGTCGAGGTTCGGTGTCTTGACCAGCGGGTGGCCGTAGGTGCCGGTGAAGTGAGGGGCGAGCTGATCCGCGATGACCAATACGACGTTGGGGGACATCGAGCCAACACTACGAGAAATCGTTCATCCCGCCGTCCTCGCAGTCGATCGTGGTTGACAATGCGGACACCAGTACGTGCTTCGTTCGGTGACCGATCCGGCCGGTGAGAAATCGATCGAGCTCGAGCAACGCCGGCACGAACTGCGGAATCGACCGTAGACGTAGGTCTGGCCAGCGATGGACCGGGACGTGGTCTTGCGGGATCGCCGGTCCCGGTTGGCGAGAAGCTGGACGTGGGCGATTCGCCACAGACGGTGCAACTGTGCGTCGCTGAGCGACTGGACGGGGGTGAACGGATGGACTCCGGCGAGAAAGGCGACCTCGCTCTTGAACACGTTGCCGACGCCGGCGGCGACGCGCTGGTCGAGCAGCGCTGACGCCAGAGGGCTGGATTGGGCGAATGTTCGTGTGCGTTCGACGATCTCGTCGAGGTCGACGACATCGTCGCTGAGGTCAGGGCCGAGATGCCCGACCGGCGACGGATCGGTACCACGCACGAAGGTGTCGATCGTCGGGGCTGAGAAGCAGAGGGCCGTTCCGAGCGACGTGCGGAGAACGATGCGGAGTCTTGGTGTGTTCGGCAGGTCGGCGTCCGGTGCCGACACCCGCCAGGATCCTGACATCCCGAGGTGCACCCTCAGCGTGAGCTTGCGGTCGAACTCGATGAGCAGATGCTTGCCGACGGCGTCGACTTGTTGGATCCGCTGACCGACTCGGGGCCGATGACCTCGGATCTTCCTGAACCAGATGTCGTTGACCGTCTGTCCTTCGAGAACGGGGGACAGGAGTGCTTCCGCCCGGCGAAGAGAATCTCCCTCAGGCATGTCGGGACCCTCCTACCGGTCAGTACCAGCGGCCCTTGGCGAAGCCGCCGAAGGCAATCAGTCCGACCAGAGCGACGATCACGCCGAGCAGCGTCGAGCCGAAGACTGCAATGAGAACTCCGGCGATGACCAAGAGGCCGCCGACGCCGATACCGGCGATGCTGAATCCTGAATCCGTGTTGGTCGTTGACATGTGAACTCCTTGTTTGGTTGGTCTGCGGGTTCGTTCGTCTCGGAGCTTGGTCTGCCCCGAGCACCCGACACTAGACCTCGCCCGCTTCCGCGTCTGAGCAGAAGTCGAGTACTCGTTCCCATAGGAGTTCGGCAGTGGTCTCGTCGTACTCGTCGAGCAGGGATTCGTCGGTGCCGTCATCCTCCCGCAGCTCCGAACCGATCGTCGGGTCCCCGCGCGGACGGTGAGCGCCTCAGCTTGAAGCGGCGTGTGGTGTGAGAGTTTGAGAGATCGTTCGCCGGGCACAACAACTCCCAACGTCACCGCACGAAAGGGAACCGCACTCATGGCACTCATTCTCTGGATCATCGCCGTCCTCATCGTTCTCGCCGGCATTGCCGCACTGCTGCGAAAGCAGGTGCTGTACGGCGCCGTTCTCATCGCCGTCGGCCTCCTCGTGGGCCCGGGGGGAGTGAGCCTCTTCACCTGACCAGAACCCGCCCACCGAAAAGGAATCGACATGCGCAAATACCTGACAACCACTCTCTTCTCCGCACTCGTAGGTCTCGCGTGGCGAAACCGCCACAAGATCCTCGATCGCAACTCGTCCAGCCATCCACCAATGAATGGAGCACCCACATGAGCAACCCAACCGACCACACCCACGCCGTTGACGTCGACGCACCCGTACGGGTCGCCTACAACCAGTGGACCCAGTTCGAGGAGTTCCCGCGGTTCATGGACGGCGTCGAATCCGTCGTCCAGGTCACCGACGAGCGTCTGCACTGGAAGGTCAAGATCATCGGTGTCGAGCGAGAGTTCGAAACGACGATCACGGAGCAGACACCAGACCACCGGATCGCGTGGACCACGACTTCGGGACCCACCCACGCCGGGGTCGTGACGTTCCACAAGATCGATGACGACACCACACGCGTGACCATTCAGATGGACTATGACCCCGAAGGATTCTTCGAGAATGTGGCCGACAAGATCGGCTTCGTCGCATCCCGTCTCGAGGGCGACATGAACAACTTCAAGACGCTCATCGAAGATCGGCACACGGCGTCCGGGGCGTGGCGAGGCACCATCAAACAGGACTGACCTATATCTACTGGTTGGCCAGCGCTTCGGGCTTCAGGTCGAGGCGTCGGAGGAGCTGTGCGTTGGCAGCCACGACGATGGTGGAGAAGCTCATGAGGAGGGCCCCGACGGCAGGAGGAAGAACGAAGCCGATCGGCGCGAGCACGCCGGCTGCGAGCGGGATTGCGAGAACGTTGTAGCCGGCAGCCCAGGCGAGGTTCTGCAGCATCTTGCGATAAGACGCTCTCGACAGCTCGATGACGCTGAGAACTCTTCGAGGGTCCGAAGATGCAAGAACGACGCCGGCCGATTCGATGGCAACGTCGGTACCGGCCCCGATCGCCAGTCCGACATCTGCCCGGGCGAGGGCCGGTGCATCGTTGACGCCATCGCCGACCATGGCAACAGTTCGTCCCCGGTCCTGCAACTCGACAACCGCGCGGTCCTTGTCCTCTGGCAGCACCTCGGCGAAGACCTCGTCGATGCCGAGCTGTTCGGCGACGTGGTCGGCGACCGCTTGTGAGTCGCCGGTGATCATCACGACCTGGATGCCGCGACTGTGGAGCGCATCGATGGCGTGTCTCGATTCGGGTCGGACGTCGTCCTCGAGAGCGATCGAGCCGATGATGTGTTGATCGGCGATCAAGTGAAGGACCGCGGCACCGCGCGCCTCCCATGTCGCGATGCGGTCCGCAAGCGCGGCCGGCGGTTCGAGATCGAGCGATCGCAGGAGTGATGGCCCGCCGATTGCAACCGTTCGGCCATCGACACGGGCTTGAACACCACGGCCCGTCATCGATTGGAAGTCGGCAGCTCTTGGCGTGTCGATGCCCTTCGCCTTGGCGTGGGCGACGATGGCACGAGCCAGTGGGTGTTCGCTGTCGGCTTCGACGCTGGCGGCGAGGAACAGCAGCCGGTCCGGGTCACCGTCGACTGCGGCGAGGTCGGTGACCGCATGCTGGCCTGCGGTGAGGGTGCCAGTCTTGTCGAATAGGACGGTGTCGACCTTGCGCATGCGTTCCAGCGCGAGCCGGTCCTTCACGAGAATGCCGTTGCGGGCCGCCATGCCGGTCGAGAGCGATACGACGAGCGGGATGGCCAGGCCAAGCGCGTGGGGGCAAGCGATGATCAGCACTGTGACGGTTCGAATCAGGGCGTCATCGGGCTCTCCCAGCAGGAGCCACACGGTTGCGGTGACGGCGGCTGACACGATCGCCACGTAGAACAGAAGGGCAGCGGCCCTGTCGGCGATGGCTTGCGCTCGTGACTTTGATTCTTGGGCCTGACCGACGAGGCGCTGGATGCCGCCAAGAGCCGTGTCGTCGCCAATGGCGGTGACATCGATCCGAATGGTGTTGTCGGTGGCGACGGATCCGGCGATGACCTCATCGCCCGCGGATTTGGCGACCGGATTCGATTCGCCGGTCAGCATTGACTGGTCGATCTCGACGTTGCCTTCGACGATCCGGCCATCCGCCGGTATTCGACTCCCGGAGCGCACCAAGAGTCGGTCGCCGACGGCGAGGTCGGTCAGAGCAACCGTCGTGACCTCGCCCTCGGCATTGATCCGTTCCGCTTCGTCCGGCAGCAGTTCAGCGAGTGCTGCGAGCGCTCCCCGGGCTTGGCCGATGGCTTTCATCTCCTGCCAGTGGCCGAGGAGCATGATCACGATCAGGCTGGCCAGCTCCCACCAGAACTCGAGGTCGAGCGCATCGGTCAGGGACACGACGGACGCGGCGAAGGCGACGCTGATCGCCAGCGCGATGAGCAGCATCATGGCGGGCTGGCGCTGTTTGGCTTCGTCCCAACCGCCGGTCAGGAATGGGCGCCCGCCGTAGAAGAAGATGACGGTGCCGAGTATCGGAGCGATCCAGCCTGACCCCGGAAAGGAGAGATCGTAGTTGAGCCATTCTTGGACCTGCCCGGAGAACGCGAGCACAGGAATCGCAAGAACGAGGTTCGCCCAGAAGAGCCGCCGAAACATTTCGGCGTGCCCTTCATGACCGCCATGGCCTTCATGCGCTGAGCGGTCGGTCCCTTCGCCATGCTCGCTGTGATCCGTATCGGTGGTATGTCCGTGGTGGTTGGTTGCCGTCATTGGTGCCTCGCTTTCGATGTGTGCCCTGCAACAGTTCTACACCTTCCATCCGGATGGAAGGTCAAGACTTTCCATCCGGACGAAAGGCCGAGGCTGTTTGCCGTCTACTCGCGGCTGAAGTCGCCGGCGCAGGTGCGCTCGCTGGTTCCTTGGAACTCCGGAATCGGTCGGGCACTGGCTTCTTCCACGGTGGTGGCGGCGCCGTTCTTGGAGATGTCCTCGATGAGCCAGCCCATCTCGGCAATCTCTCGACGCTGAGCTTCAATGATGCCGACTGCGAGGTTGCAGACTCGGAGGTCGTCGATTTCGGCCCGCTCGCTGGTGAGGATCGCTATGGAATGGTGGGGGATCATGGCCCGCATCCACGACTCGTCCTGGACGGTTTCCTGGCTCCGAACCAGCCACAGCGATCCGGCGAACACGACGATGGCGCCGATGGCGATGCCGACGTTGACTTTGGTGTTGCGGTACATGCTGAGCATGAAGCCGAGCATGATGATGGCCATGGTGGCGCCCATCAGGAACGCCATGTACAAGCGGGTCTCGCTCCATCGGACGTGGTCCAACGCGAAGGTGTTCAGGTACATGAGCCCGAACATGATCGTGGTCGAGGTGCCGATCATGGCTGCGAATCGGCCGTAGCCCATCTGCATGCCGCCGCTGGACGACTGCTCGCCCGAGTGTTTGTCGGTCGCCGTCTGCGGGGTGACGTCAGTGCGCTCGTGGGTGTTGGCCGTGGCCATGGTTCTGCTCCGTTCGGTCGTGTGCGGACGACGGCGCCATACCCGGACCCGGTGCGGCTGAAACGACAGGGTGTAGAAGTTCTCGTTTGGAGGAGCTTCAGGACCCGGCTAGGCCGGCGCGTAGCTGGTCGATGCAGATGTCGGGGTGGGTCAGTGGTAGGTGATGGCCTGCGTCTTCGACCGTGTGCACTTCGACGCCATCAATGGTCCGGGCCGTGTTGCGGTCTCCGATCGAGTCCCTGGTGCCCCAGGTCATGGTGATGGTGGTTCCGTTGCCGGTTGCCGTCCGGGCGAGGTCGACCCAGTTGGTTCCAGCCACCACATCTTCGATGGCGTCTCGGTACGCGGCCCATGTGTGCAACGACGCACGGCGAGCGATCGGGACCGGCAGGGCCGGCGTGGCCACCGCAGCAAGCCAGCCGGCCAGCGTGCGATTGCGGCAGTTGAGCCGACACGTGGCCCGGGCGACTCGGTTGCTTCCGGCCAACAAGCGGGCCATCAGCCCGGTGTCGGCCAGCGCTCCCTTGGCGGCGTCGTCGTCGGTGTAGACAGGTGGACCCCAGCACACGACCGCTCGCACCTGCGGACCCCGTCGTGCGGCCCAGGCGAGCCCGACCGCGGCGCCCATCGAATGAGCGCCGATCACGATCGGGCGGTCGCCGACATCCAGCGCAGTGACAACAGCATCGAGGGCATCGAGGTGGTCGTCCACCGTGAACGTCGAACGGGTTTCGTCGAGGGACCGACCGAACCCCAACAGGTCCGGGACCACGAGAGTGGCTCGCTCGGCGAGTGGGTCGAACGCTGCTCCAAAGACATCACCGGTGGCGACCAGCCCGTGGAACAGGACCACCACTGGAGAATTGTCTGGACCATTGTCGCCTCCCACCCGGGTGTGAAGTGCGCCGAGACGGCGGTGCGGCAGGGCCGACGGCTGCCAGCGTTGGACAGCGGGCGAGGTGTCGTGGCTTCTTTTCCACGCGCAGCCACCGGTGACAACGGCAGCTGCTCCCGTCAGGCAAAGAGGATTCATCGCAGCTGATGGTGCCACGGTGCACTGGCTCGCCCGACCCACGGCTGAAGAATGCATGCGAGTTGCAACCACACGCCGGCTCCAAGCCATTCGCCTCGGGTGGGAAGTGGGGACCATCTGCCCTAGTGCCAATCGAGACTCGTCGATAATCTGGGCGTATGGACAGCATCGAGTTCCAGACTCGCGCGATCGCGTTGGTGCAGAATGAATCGCTTGGCTACGACCAGAAGCTCCGTCAGCTGGCAACGCTGGCGACCGAGGCCATTCCGTATCCCAAGGTCTCGCCCGAGTGCCGGGAGGCGCTCGACAAGCGCGTGATCTGCGACATGTTCGAAGGTCACGCGCCGTACGCGCCCAGGTACGTGTTGCCGGACTACGGGATGGCTCTGGAGAACGGGTTGCAGTACCTCGAGCTCCCCGCACCGACCACCCTCGACGATGCACTGTCTTTCCTGCAGATCATGTACACCCATGTTCCGAGCGTCACGACCTACCCCGTCTACCTCGGCGATCTCGACAAAGTGCTGGCTCCGTTCGTCTCCGAGGACATCTCGGACGATGAGTTGGATACCAAGCTGCGACGATTCTGGATCGGAATCGACCGGATGTTGCCTGACGCCTTCGTACACGTCGACCTCGGCCCGCAGGACAGCCGCATTACTCGCTCGATTTTGCGAGTCGAGCGTTCGTTGCGCCAGGCCGTCCCGAACATCACGCTCAAGGTCGACCCTGATGTCACCCCGGACAGTTTGATCGAGGATGGCGTCCGGACCGTGTTCGAAACGGGCAAGCCCCACTTCGTGAATCATCCGATGATGGTCGGCGACCACGGCGAACGCTACGCGTCGGTGAGCTGCTACAACTCCCTGAAAATTGGAGGAGGCGCTCACACACTCGTTCGCCTCAACCTGAAGGAAGCAGCGCTGCGCCACTCGGGTTCGGCAGACGATTTCCTGAGAACCGCGTTGCCTCACTATGTCGAGCTGACCGCGGAGCTCACCGAGGCTCGGATTCGCTCACTCGTCGAGGAGCAGCAGTTCTTCAACACACACTGGCTGGCTGAGGAAGGGCTCATCGATCTCGACCGCTTCTCCGCCATGTTCGGCATCTACGGGTTGGCCGAGTGCGTCAACCTGCTGATGGCGTACGAGGGAAACGAAGAGGCGCGTTACGGTCACGACGACGACGCTGATGCGTTGTCGATCCGCGTGACAGAACGGGTGGCTGAACTCGTTGCGGGTCGTCCGATGCCGTACTGCGCCGGCGGGGACGACCGCTGTTACCTCCACAGTCAGAGTGGTATCGATCTCGACGACGATGTCACTGCCGGCACGCGCATCCCGGTCGGTGACGAGCCGGCCATGATCGATCACATCGCCACCTGTGCGCCCCACCATCACCTCTTTGCGTCCGGCGTCAGCGACATCTTCCATGTCGACGAGACCGCAGTCCGCAATCCTGACGCGATGGTCGACATCATCCGTGGCGCCTTTGTCAGCGGCATGCGCGACTTCACTTTCAACCTGGACAGCAACGAGTTCGTTCGCATCACCGGCTATCTCGTTCGCAAGAGCGACCTCGCGGCAATCGAAGAACACGGTGCGAGCCGCCACACGAGCGACCACCTCGCAGCAGGAAGCGAGAACGCGTACCACTTGACCCAGCGGGCGGTGAAGCGGATCGGATGTCGTGAGCAGAATCCCCGTTAGTCAGGTCACGACCGGCCTCGTCGCCGATGTCATCGCGTTCAGCACAGTTGATGGTCCCGGCAATCGATTTGTCGTCTTCCTGCAAGGCTGTAACTTCGATTGCGTCGCGTGCCACAATCCGCAAACGATCCCCGGTCACGCGCCGATCGAAGGGCACCACCCGCGACGGATGGAGATCAGTGAGCTGATCAGCGAGATCCGTCGTGCGTCGCCGTTCATTCGTGGGATCACGGTTTCCGGCGGCGAAGCAACCCAGCAGCCGGTGTTTCTCCACGCCCTGTTCTCGGCGATCAAGGACGACCCAGATCTCGCACGGCTCACGTGTCTGGTCGATTCGAACGGAGCATGCGATCAAGCGACATGGGACCAACTCGGTCCCGTCATGGACGGCGCAATGCTCGATCTGAAGTGCTTCGATCCAGAGATCCATGAGGCCATGACGGGTCACTCCAACGAACAAGTGCTCGCCAGCATCGCCCATCTGCAGGAAATGGGGCTCCTGTACGAGGTCCGGCTCCTACTTCTGGCCGGCGTCAACGACGACCCCGTGTTGCTTCGCCGCACCGCCGAGTGGTTGGCAGCGCTCGACACGACGATGCGACTGAAGATCATCGGTTTCCGAGGCCACGGAGCGCGTCCCCAGACTCCAGCCCTTGTCGAGCCGACACGCGATGCCCTTCGTGCCGCTGCCGATCTCTTCGCCGCCGTCGCCCCGTTCACGATTGAGGTCGTCTAGCGGGCCCGCTCGTGGACACAGCGCTCGGTCATTGCCCTGGCAGGCCGTCGGCGACGAGTGCGACGACCTTGTCGGCGAAGGCGTCCGTGATGGGTTCGCCGGTGAGAAGGAGTCGGACCCAGAGGGGGCCGATGACGGTTTCGATGATGAGGTTGGCGTCGGCAGTCGCAGGGAGTTCGCGTCGCCGAATCGCTCGCTCGACGACTTCGGTCGATACGGCGAGGCGGTGAGCCCAGAAGCCGTGCATTGCCTCGGCGAGTTCATCCGAAGCCGCCGCCGCGGCGGCGATGGATCTGGATCTGCGAGCGCCCGCTTCGGTGCCGATGTTGGCGACAACTTCTCGGGCGAGAACCTGTAGATCTCCGACCAGGGTGCCGGTGTCGGGGATGGGGACGGCGGCGGCGCTGTGCAGGGCGGCAGCGTCAGCGGTGAGTTCTGCCTTGCTCGGCCAGCGTCGGTACACGGTCGTCTTGTGAACTCCGGCGCGATCGGCGATTGCTTCGACCGTCATGCTGTCGTAGCCGACCTCGGTCAACAGTTCGCCCGCTGCTCGAAGCACCGCGCTTCGGACTCGCTCCGCTCGGCCTCCAGGTCGTTGGTCGCCCACGCGGGGCCTCGGTTCACTCATGACAGTTCGCACCTTATCGCAAAAAGAGTTGCGTTTGGGCATCGGGTCGAGGACACTACCCAGATCGTAGAAACGCAACATGTGTTGCGATAGGAGGAATCATGCGTCACGAACTGCACACCGAGGTGGAGATCAGTGCCTCGCCTCGAACGGTGTGGGAGGTCCTCACCGATCTGGAGGCCTACCCCCGCTGGAACCCGTTCATCGTCGAGGCCAGCGGCGACATTGCTGTCGGTGCCAAGCTCACCAACCGGCTCCAGCCACCCGGTGGCAGGGCCATGACGTTCACGCCCGTTGTCACCGAGGCGGAGCCGGCTCGCAGTCTCGAGTGGCTGGGCCGGCTCGGTCTTCCTGGCCTGTTCGATGGCCGTCATCGATTCGATCTGATCGCGATGCCGTCAGGGGGCACCCGTGTCGTGCACACCGAACACTTCCAGGGTGCGCTCGTGCGTTTGATGCGCTCGTCGCTCGACACCCGAACCCTCGATGGATTCGAAGCCATGAATGCCGCCCTGAAGACCCGATCCGAGGCCAGCGCAGCAGCCGTGTCGTGACCCCGCCGAACTCCTCGACTTGGATCGGTCGCGCCGATGTCGGAAGATGGTCGGCCTGATGATCTCGGGCCACGCTGGTCCGGTCGAAGGAGACGGTGGTCAACACGTGAATGCGAATGATGAGAGCAATCTCGATGCCGGCGGCGACGTGCTCGCCACACTCGGCGACGGGCGGGTCATCGAATCCGATGGCGACCTCGGTCGGGCCGTAATGGAGTTCACCTGCTCGCCGGAGATGTGCCACTCCGGCGGCGTGGCTCAAGGCGGCTTCGTGACGGGTTGGATCGACGCTGCGATGGCACATGCGTGCATTGCTCGCTACACCACCGACTTCTGGATCGCCACGCTCGAGGTGAAGGTGAGCTTCTTCCGGCCGGCCACTCCCGGCTTGGTCATTGCCGAGGGTTGGATCGAGCGGGCCGGGAAGCAGACGGTCTTCGCCGAGGGGCGACTGCTCGATGGCGATGGAGTTGTCCTGGCGAAGGCCAACTCGACGATTCGCCTCGTCCCCAATCGAGTGGCAGATCGATGACCTCGGAGTCGTGTGTCTAAGACCCGGGGCTCCAGTGCCGACGTGACACACACGTGGTTCCGAGGCCCGGGTGCCGGAGTCCTCGTTCGCACGAACCCAGGAGCTTCGAATGCCGACAGCCTCGCTCATCGCCGCCGACCTCGTGGCGCTCGGCGTGCTCGTCTTCGCGCTCTACTTTCCTCGCTACCGACGCAAGGACATCGTCGTCGCAATCCTCAGCCTCAACATCGGCGTACTCGCCGTGGCCACCGCACTCTCGTCGGCGAGCGTCAGCGCCGGGTTCGGTCTCGGCCTGTTCGGTGTCCTGTCGATCATCCGACTGCGTAGCTCGGAGCTCGACCAGGAAGAGGTTGCCTACTACTTCTCGTCGTTGTCGTTGGGTCTGCTCGCTGGATTCGACGTCGAGCCTGCCTGGCTCGCCCCGGTGCTGATGGCGTCGATTCTGGTCGCCCTCTTCGTTGGTGATCACCCGCGCCTGTTCGTCGGGCACCGTCACCAGAACGTCACGCTCGACGCGGCTTACACAGACGAAGCGGCACTCACCGAGCGGCTCGAGTCGCTGCTCGGTGCAGATGTTCTCCGGCTCAAGATCAAGAAGGTCAACCTCGTGAACTCCACGACCTCGGTCGACGTCCGCTACCGGCTACGGAGCGAGTCGCCCGCCGACTGAGCGGCTCGGTCGTCAGCCGATCACTCGCACCGTTCCTGCGGTCGGGTCGACTTCGACGGTGCTGCCGTCGACGATGCTGAGCGCTCCGCCGGCACCAACGATTGCCGGCACACCCAACTCGCGTGCCAGTACGGCGGCGTGAGACATTGCGCCGCCGTCGGCTGTCACGATGGCACCGGCGATCATCAGGACGGCATTGAACGCCGGAGATGTTGCGCGAACGACCAACACGTCGCCTGGCTCCATTCGTTCGATCGCCTCCTCAGCCGATGCGGCGGTGCGGGCTCGGCCCGTGTAGATCTCCGTGCCGATGCCAACTCCGTCGAGCGAATCGTCGATCGCGCCGTCCATGCCGAGATGAGTCATCGACAGTTGCACCATGGCGACCAGTTTCGGCAGCGGATCGGGAAGGACATCGAGCGGGGGCTCGGGCTCGACGGGTCCAAGCGAAGCCGGCGGAGTGAGCGCCGCACGTCGGGTGCGGAGTTCAGCGCGTTCAGCCAACTCCGATGCTGCAGGGAGACCACCCACGAGCAGCGATCTCGCTTCCTCGTGGGTCACTTCGAACACGTGGTCGAGGTCTGTCACGAGGTGACGATCGGCGAGGCGGGTTCCCGCCTCGAGCATTGCGCGTCGCAGGAGGCCAAGGGGCCATTCGACGGTCAGCGGTCCGTTGTCGTCCCGCATGTCCATCACGGCTCTGGCGTCCCCGAGAACTTGATCGAACATCGGGCGTTGGTCGGCGGGCACCGATGCGCGGAGGTCGGCAGCGATGGCCTCGTGATCTATCTCCTCGGTCTCGCTGGCCGACCGGATACTGCTCAGGATGACACCTGGCATCTCGACCAGGCGGAGTGCCGTGATGTCGTAGCCGGTCGCGAGCACTTCGCCGTGGTCCTCGAGATACGCGTCGAGGAGTCCGGCCGCCTCGTTCGAGACGGCCCGAACATCGTCGAGTGTTCTTGGTTCGCTCGATGAGGCTTCCACGATGGTCTTGATCCGGCGAAGCGCCTCAGCGGGACGTGACGTCGAGGGCGAGGCGCCGGCGAGGGCGTGGATCGCCGTGTCCGGCTCGATGCCCCACCCGATGCACTCGTAGAGAAGGCGGGCGATGGGACCGATGTCGTGGCCGTGGAGCCAGAAGTGCAGCTCGTAGTTCTGGCGGAGGTGGGCCAAGAGTTCGGTGATGTGCTGCTGCAACTGGGGATCGTCGAGCGTGGTCAGTTCCACATGCTGGAACCCACGATTCTCCGCTGTGAGCCGGGGTCGGATCTCGGCGTCCCACCGCTTGGCAACGGCGAGGTGGGGTCGGTCATTGAGTGTGATCGTGGCCTGCTTGGCCCGACGCCGGAACTCCGGATGCAAACGCGTTGCGATCTTGAGAATGAGCGTCGGCGGCAGTCGTTTCGCCGGTTTGTCGGCGCCGATCAACGGTCGTACCCGGGTGTACATGAAGCCATTGACGAAACGGGCGTCGACCGCCTTCACCGGCGCGCCGATCTCTGCGAACACGCGCTCCATTCCGGCGGACATCGACTCGGATATCAGCCATTGGCTGATCGGCGTGGTTCCGCCCGGGTAGTGCGAACGGTCGAGCGCCCAGTGACCAGGCCCAGGAGGGGAGAACTCGATGTCCATCCGCTCACCGTGACCGGGTGGGGCTGGCTTGTCAACGTCGCCACGAGGTGGCTACCGCGAGGCGGTCCCGATGAGCGGGCCCTCAGGCGATCGCCGTGCCGAACAGTGAACCGATTCCGTAGGTCACGACGGAAGCGGCAAGGACGATCGCCAGCTGACGCAACGCGCCATGCGAAGCCGGACGTCCGGATGATCGACTGACCCACCCGCCCACGATGAGGCTGGCGATCGCCGTCGCCGCGACCGAGATGATGATTGCCCTCGTGCCGCTTGTGATGAACCACGGGGCGAGGGGAACGATTGCTCCTGCGGTGAACAGGAAGAACGATGACAGGGCTGCCACGATCGGTGATCCCACTTCGCCTGGATCGAATCCGAACACGGTCCGGGCCGTGAAGTCGATGAAGCGATCGCCCTCGAGCGGGAGTTCGGTCGCGACCCGTTGGGCCGTGTCGGTGGCCAGCCCGGAGTCCTCGAGTTTAGAGGTCAGCTCGTCGAGGAGTAGACGTGGGTTCCGTCGAGCAAGCAGGTTCAGCTCTCCGACGATCCCGTCGAACAGCTCGACCTGACTGCGAACGGAGATCCATTCGCCGGCGGCCATGGAGAAGGCACCGGCGATCAGACTCGCCAGACCGGCGAGGCGGACATCTCCTACGGTCGAGCTCGCACCGGCGACGGTCAGGATCAAGCAGACGTTGGTGACCAGACCGTCGTTCACACCGAGAACGGCAGCCCGGGCCGCTCCCCGAGTGACAGTCGAGACCCGAGCCTGGAGCTCCTTGGCATCGTTGCTCGGATCCGCGGGGACGCGCTCTGACGTGGCGATGTAGGGAGCGGAGGTCATGATCTTTCTCCTGCTCGCTCGACGTCGGCGATCACCATGTCGGCGTGGTCAGCCACGTCGGTGACGTCGTACGAGCGACAGATGAGGCCGGCAGGGTCGATGAGGAAGCTGTAGCGGCGAGGGAACTGGGCGAACTTGTCGTCCGTGTCGCGGGCGACCCCGTAGGCCACCGCCGTCTGGTGGTCGAGGTCGCTCAACAGGCGGAACGGAAAGCCCTGCGCCTCGGCGAAGGCACGATTCTCGGCCGTTGTGTCGAATGACGCTCCGAGAATCGTGACGCCGAGTTCGTCGAATCGTTGGGCTCTGTCACGCAGAGCCTGTCCTTCGACCGTTCAACCGGGTGTTGCTGCCTTTGGATACCACCAGAGCAGCACCCAGCCTCCGGCCAGGTCGGCGAGGTCGACCAGCCGGTCGTTCTGATCAGGAAGCGTGAATGTGGGTGCCGGTTGTCCGGGAGTCAGCATCGAGCGAGTCTGCCAGGATCAACTCGCTGCCCCGCCGGGACGAGCCCTAGCGTGGTTTGGCAATGACCAACGCTCGGCCACCGTTGTGGTTCATCTTCGCCGTGACGGTCTCGGGAATCCTGGCCAACACGCTGCTCACGCCTGCGATCCCGAATGTCCTGGCCGAGTTCGGCCAGCCGGACGGGAAGGCGGGAATCCTCGTCGCGTCCGGACCGCTTCCCGGGGTGATCATCGCTCCCGTGATCGGCGTCCTGGCCGACCGCCTCGGCCGCCGGAAGGTGCTGCTCCCGTGCCTCGTGTGGTTCGGGGTCGCCGGATTGGCCGCCTCGCTCGCCCCGACGTTCAACCTGCTGTTGGCCGCCCGATTCGTGCAAGGCATCGGGGGAGCGGGCCTCATCAACCTGGGCATCGTGCTCATCGGCGATCACTGGAGCGGGATCGAGCGGACGAAGCTCATCGGCCGCAACAGCGCCGTACTGACGCTCTGTCTGGCCCTGATCCCGTCGCTCTCGGGGATAATCACCGACGTGGCCGGTTGGCGCTGGTCGCTTGGGTTGGCATCGGTGAGCATCCCGGTCGCCATCATCGGAGCGAGAGTCCTGCCCGCCAGCCGCCCGGCTCAGGCCCGAACACTCGGTGATCAGCTGCGAGGAGCGGCCGAGGTGATCAGAACGCCGATCATTCTGGCCGTGGTCGTGGCCGGGTTCTTCCTCTTCGTCGTGATCTTCGGTGTGTTCCTCACCGCACTTCCACTTCACCTCGAGCAGGAGTTCGGACTTGGTGCTCGCGATCGCGGACTGGTCTTGTCATCGCCGGCCATCGGGTCGACTCTGGCCGCCTTCAACCTGGCCAAGGTGAGGGAGGTGGTCTCGCTGCGAACGGTGCTCGTTGTCAGCGGCGGATTGATCTCGGTTGCGGCTCTGACGATCGGCCTCGCTCCTGCGCTCATCATGGTGCTTCTGGCGTCGGTCTTCTACGGGCTCGGAGAGGGGCTGATGATTCCTGCCTTGCAGGACGTCGCCACCTCGGCAACACCCGATTCGCAGCGGGCCTCGGTCATGGCGGCATGGGTGGCCTCGGTCAGGCTCGGTCAGGCCATCGGGCCGCTGGTGTTCGCCGCAATCTTCGCTGCCACCACGACAGGTACGTCAATGGTTGTCGGAGCCGCGCTCTTTGCCGGTGTTGCCGGATTCTTCGCTCTCGGCCCGGTCGACGACGATGCGCTCGAGACTGCGAGGTCCGGCGAGCATCCTTGACCTGGTTCCGTCCGGTCTAGCCTCAGCCCATGGTCAGCACGTATCGCCCGCCGATCGTCGTTCTGCTTGTTGCCGTTGCGGCCCTTGCGATGCTGACAGCCGCCTGCGGTGGCGACGGTGACGCTGCCCCCTCGGAACCGTTGGAACAGACTGAACAGCCGGTGGCGAGTGTCGACGCCGAGCTGCCGACCCTCCAGCCCGCCGATCGGAGAGTCCAAGTCGGCGGCGGCGAGATCACGGTGGTCGACATCCAGCCGCCCGATGGCGCGGCCGCCGAACGCGCCACCGTGCTCTTCCTCCACGGTGCGGCCTATTCATCGCAGACTTGGGTCGCCAACGACATCTTGTTCGTCTCGGCCGACGCCGGCCACCGGGCAATCGCCGTCGACTTGCCCGGCTTCGGAGCATCCGACAGCGTCGACCTGGACGAGGCCGAGTTCCTGGCCGCCTTGTTCGGTGCCCTCGACCTCGACCCAGCGTCGACGGTGGTCGTCTCGCCGTCGATGTCCGGCATCTTCAGCCTGCCCGCCCTCAGGGATCCTTTCTTCGCCGACCTGGCGGGGTACGTGCCGGTGGCGCCGAGCGGCGCACCCTCGTTCGCAGACGGGGGACCGCCGGTCGATGTCCCAGCGCTGCTGGTGTGGGGTGATGGCGATGGCGGCGATCCGCAGGCGTCCGCCGAGCGACTGGCGGAGGGATTCACGACCTCGGACGTGTTGATCATCGCTGACGCCGGTCACGCTGCATACCAGGACCAGCCGGTGGTCTTCGCCGACGCATTGTTGGCGTTCATCGAGTCGCTCGGTCGGTGACGAGCGCCGTTCTGCGTCGCGTTGTTCACGGATTCCGAGGCAAACGCGACGCAGAACCGGGCTCCCCGATCCACGCATCGAAACCGTGAATTCGCTGGAACACTCGTCGTGATGTTCGAACCACGAAGCACGCCCGACCTGCGACACGACGGTTTGCATCGTTTCGAGCACCAAGGTGTGCTCGGTACCGCCATCGATGTGCGGATCGGAGCTGCTGATGAGGAGGTAGCAGCACTGGTCGATGCCGCCGTCATCGCCGAGATGGTCCGGTTGGAACACGTGCTCAGCGCGTTCGACGAGTCGAGCGAGTTGTGTCGCTGGCGCCGAGGTGAGGACGTCGTGGTGTGCTCCGAGTTCAGCAAGGTGATGGGGCAGACCCTCGAATGGCAGGTCCGCTCAGACGGAGGTTTCAACCCGATGGTCGGTGAGCTCGGCGCTCTCTGGCGCAGAGCCGAGATCAACGGCAGGATGCCGGACCCATCGGAGGTCGCGGCTGTCGCCGCGGCCGTTCGCCCGCCTCGTTTCGCGATGGTCGATGGCTCCCCGGTTCCGACCGGCGACTGTTCGATGCTGAGCCTCAACGCGATCGCCAAGGGGTACATCGTCGATCGGGCGCTGGTTGCTGGGGAACGGGCTGGCGCGCTGTCGGTGTGTGTGAACGCCGGCGGCGATCTCGCTCACCGCGGCAGCGGAACGATGCAGGTCGGGATCGAGAATCCGCATCGGCCCTACGACAACGAGCCGGCACTGACGGTCATCGAGATCGCCGGCTCTGCAGTTGCGACCAGTGGAGACGCCCGCCGCGGGTTCCAGATCGGCGAGCAGTGGCTCGGCCACGTGATCGACCCGCACACCGGCCGACCCGTCGATGCCGTGGCGTCGATCACGGTGGTCGCCGGCGATGCCATGACGGCCGACGTGTTGGCGACCGTGGCCGGTGTGATGGACCCCGATCGAGCCGTCGAGTACCTCGATGGGCTCGATGGTGTCTGCGGACTCGTGGTGGATCGGGACCGGCGCCAATGGCCGACGATGGGCTGGGCGAGCCTGGTGATCAGCTGATCGTGATCCAGATCAGAATGATCGAGATCACCGTGCCGATGACGGCCGACGTGAGAGCCGAGCGTCGTCGTTTACGGAGGAAGAACTGCATCGTCAGGCCGGTCACCGAAATGGCGACGAGGAAGCCGGCCGAAACGTCGATGACCCAACTCCATGCAGTTCCGCTGTCGCGTCCTTTGTGGAGATCGTTCATGACAGCGACGAAACCCTGCTGCTCCACGGTGACGTCGACGCTCGAGTCGGTCGTGTCGAAGAAGACGTCAGCTGCATATCCGGGGTTGACGAACGTGATCGATCCCTCGGTGTCGGTGGCTCCGAAGTCGGCCACGCTGCCCTTGATGTCGTAGTCGGCCCTGACCTCTTCCGCGATCGACAGCCAATCGATGCTGCCATCGTCGAGGGTTGGGTCGACGGCGAGCGTGCCGCTCGTGGTCGTGCGACTCGTCGCATCGCCGAAGGTCCAATCCGGGTGGTTGAGCGTGATGCCGGTGATCCCGAAGAACAGCACGATGAGCAGCGCAACCATCGAGGTGTAGACGTGCAGCCATCGTGCCCACCGATGGGTCGCCCGCTTCATTGCGCCGTGGTCGGGCGCGCCGTTCGGGCTCGGTGTCGTGGGTTCGGAACGTTCGTGCGAGACCAATACGTCGGTTGTCGGGGTCGTCATGTGGGAGTCCTTCAGACGGCGAGAGCCGCGTTGACGCCACTCAGTTCGCCGTCGCTCTCGAAGTCGATGGTGAAGCCCTGGTCGTCGACGGTGATGGCACTGGACGTGAAGCTGGTCGGCCCGTCTTCTCTAGCCGACTCGATGTTCAGCACGTAGTCGCCGGCAGCCACAGAGTTCCCGTCGGCGTCGGTGCCATCCCAGGTCACCGTGTACTCGCCGGCGACCTTCGTTGCCCCAGACATCGTCGTGTCGTCGCCTCCGGACACCTGGTACCACTGGCTGAGATCGCTCAGCCATTTGGTGCCTTTGTTGCCTTGGTCGAACCAGAGGGAGATCGTGTCGACCAGGTTCCCGTCTGAGTCCTCGACCCACACCGCGACGTAGGGTCGTTCGCTCTGCGCCGACGATGGTTCGTAGGTGAATGACACGATCAACTCGGCGCCGGCGGGGAACAGGGCTCGCGGCGCTGTGTCCGCCGCCGTGCTGTCCAGGGTGGTCGATGTCGTCTGCGTGGTGTCGCTCGCTGACACCGACGTTGTCGACCCGGCGTCGAACGCCGCCTGATCGCCGGTTCCGCAGGCTGCGGGAAGCACCAACATGGCGGCGACAACAGCGGTCCTGGTCAGGCGCGCCGCCGGCGACACGCCGGATTGCGAGCGATGCACCGCTCGGAGATAGCGGGATTGCTGAGAAGTCACGGTTCGATCATCGCCTGGGATTCTGTGAATCGGCTGTGAGTGTGCTCCGAATCGCTCGTGAATCGAACGCAGGATCAGAGGCAGTTCTCGTCGCTGACGCCCCGGGCGCAGAAGAACGTGCCCTCGATGGTCCGGAGGGTGAAGCCATCACCGCTCTCGTCCTCGGTGGCGAAGATGTGAAGCCTGAACCCGGCCGTGGCGTCGTCGCCGAGACCGACGACGTCGTAGGTGACCTCACCGAGGTCCCCGACGCTGGCGGCAACCGATCGAGTGATTCGTGACGGCGGATCCTCCGATGCGAGATTCTCGGCAACTATCTGGCCGAGATCGTTCATGGTCTCGGCTCCCGTCCGCCCGTGGGCGTCGATGTAGCCGGCCGTGAAGTCGTCAGTGCCGCCGATGAAAGCGACGAACCTGGAGTTGACCCAGCCGACGGCCTCGTCGACCCGCACCTCGTACCAGATGGATCCGGGCAGCAGCCACTCATCGCCGGTCGCCTCGATTCCCATGGCGGTGGGATCGAGCGTTGCGCTGATGTCGGCGCCGGTGCCGGGCGCGGCACGGACGTTCAGCTGGTCGTCAGCGTCGACACCAACGACTCCGAGTTCGTCGCCCTCGAAGATGAAACCATCGAATGGTTCGCCTGCGAGCTCAGTCGTGGTGGTGGTCGCTTCGGTCGTGGTCGAGGTCGTGGCCTCGATCGTGGTGGTCGACCCGTCTGCGGTCGTCTCACTCGTGGGCTCCGTTGTCGGCGCCGCCGTCGTGCTGGTCGCGGCCGGCTCGTCCGAGCCGCACGCACTCGTCACGAGCGCCAAGGAGGCAATGGAAAGAATGACTGGCTGAATCAGTCTTCGACGTCGATGTGTGGCCACGAGCTGAACCTAGTGTCCTTCACGGTTCTGACGCAGGGTCCATCGCCTCTAGTCCGTGAACGCCGCCGCAGTTAGCGTCATCTCATCGAGAGGAATCACCGTGCTTCGATTCAGCAACATTCTCTTCAGTCCACTCACGATGACAGGCAACCCGGTGGCCGTTCGTCGTGTCGAGGAACTGGCCAGTCGGCATGGTGCGTCGCTCACGATGTACGGAGTGATCCCCGAGCCGACGCTCTTCCAACGAGGCCTGCATCGAGCCGAACACCTCAAGGCCGTCGAGCGGGCCGAGCACGATGCCATGGCCGCAGTCCTGGCCCGGTGTGTGCCGACAGAAACGAACGTCCCCGTTCGCACCGACATCGGCAAGGGGAGCCCGGCTCTCAGCATCATCGAGCGTGTCCTCCGCGACGATCACGATCTCGTGGTCGTCACGACTGATGACGACGCAGAGGATCACGCGACCATCAAGCGACTACTCCGGAAGTGTCCGTCCCCGGTCTGGGTGATTCGCCCGACTCGGGCCCGCACCCAGCGGGTCCTCGCAGCGGTCAATCCCGATCCTGTCGAAGCCGAGCTGAATCGGATGATCCTCGACGTCGCAGCGTCGATGGTGGAAACGTTCGGTGGCGAACTGCATGTGGTGCACTCCTGGGAGCTGTACGGCGAATCCACGCTGCGTTCGCCTGGTTTCCTGCAGGTTCCAGCGGACGAGGTTGACGACCTCCTGGAGGATGAGCGTGCGAGCCATGAGACATCGCTCGAGGTTGTGATTGCAGCGACCGGTCGAGACACGAGTTCATGGCACATCCACCTCGAGAAGGGCCCCGCAGCTGATGTCATTCGGGGGGTTGCCGAGAAGCACCGGATCAACGTCCTCGTCTTGGGAACCGTCGCACGATCCGGAGTCAGCGGATTGATCATGGGCAACACCGCCGAATCCGTGCTCGACCAGGTCCGTTGCTCGGTGATCGCAGTCAAGCCACCGGGTTTCGTGTCGCCGGTCAGCCCTCCGCTCTAAGGTTCTCACGACTGACTTCGCAGGTATCCCGGTCCCAGGCGAGCAGCCGATTCCCCCTCCGAGTGAGCCCCCCGTGCCGGACGATCCACCTGAGCCTCGAATCGTGTGATGCGGAGCTTCTGACCGCCGTCCTACACTGCGTGCTCGCATTGACGGGAGAACTGCTCGCTCCGGCTCGGACAGCATCCGTCTCGGCTCGAGGCGGTGCCCGTGGGCGCAGATGAACAGAAGAGAGCGGTGGTCGTCGACGAGAGCATGTGCGACGGCCTCGTTGCTGAGGATGCCGGCACCGTCGCCCGGGTTGCCCATCTCATCGAGACAGCGTCAGATCGGGACGCATTGGCGGGGCTCGTCGACACCGTCGCCGTGGCAGCGGCATCCGGGTCGGACTCGGCGGTTGGCCTGCTCCTGAACGTCGTGCAGAGCCGCAGCTTGGCCATGCCGGCCATCCGGCGTCTCATTGCAAATCCCCACGACGCCGAGGATGTCAACCAAGACGTTCTGATGAAGCTGACGACAGCGATCTCTGGGTTCGACGGTCGGGCCAGGTTCTCCACGTGGTTGTTCAGGGTGGCCTCGAACACCGCGGTCGACTTCCTTCGCCGGCAACGGAACACCGAGGCCGTTGGCGATGACGAGCCGGCGTCTGTGTCGGCCCGCCTCAGTTCGATGATTGCGACCCGCTCGGTCGTTCAGGCCGCTCTGGAGAGGCTGCCGACCACGTTCGGGGAACCGGTTCGCCTTCGCGACATCGACGGGTGCAGCTACGACGAGATTGCGAATCGACTCGACCTCAACCTCAACACCGTCAAGTCCCGAATCGCGCGTGGTCGAGCAATGCTCGCCGGGCAGGTCGGGGGTTTGTATGAGTGACCCGATCGGAAGCACCTGGGGCGTGTATCGCATTGATGGTGTGATCGGCACGGGCGGATTCGCCACTGTCTACGGAGCGACCGATACCCGGTTCGGCGACACGGTCGCGGTCAAGGTGTTGGCCGAGAACCACAGCCGCAATCCGGAGATCCGGGCACGGTTCCTTGGGGAGGCTCACGCGCTGCGGCGGATCAGAAGCGACGCCGTCGTCAGAGTCACCGATGTGGGAGAAACCGACTCCCACCAGCCCTACTTCGTGTTGGACCTGGCAGAAGGTGGCGACCTCGGCCGGCGCGTCGAGGCGTGGCGTAGCGAAGGCCACGTCGTGTCGGCGGCGGATGTCGCCGCGGTCGCCGATGTTCTCGGTGAGGCCCTGTCGGCAATCCACGCTGAAGACGTGGTCCACCGCGACCTGACGCCGTCGAATGTCCTCATCCGGCGGGTGACAACTCCACACGACACGTCGGCCTCGTTCGTTGCCGCGACCGAACGACTGGTGGTGGCCGACCTCGGGCACGCCAAGGACCTCGCCATGCACTCAGGGCTGACCGTCGGTGGCGGAACCATCGGGTTCAACGCCCCCGAACAGCGCCTCGGCGTCTCGATGGTGTCGCCCAAGGCCGATCTGTACGCCGCGACCGCCGTACTCGTGTGGCTCATCTCGGGGCGGGCGCCGGGGCTGATGGACCCCGATGATGTGGAAGCGCTGATCCGGGAGTCGGGCTTCGGTCCGGAGGTCATCGCCGAAGTGCGTATCGGTTTGGCGCTGGAGCCGAAAGAACGCCATGCCGATGCCCAGAGCTGGCGTCTCGCGTTCCGATCAGCGCTTCTGGCATCGTCGGACGTCATGGCGCTCACATCTGAGACTCTGGCCGCTGCGTCGCCCCAGGCGCGGTGGGGTTGGACGAGGTGGGTGCCGGCGGCGGTGGCCGTCGTTGCTGCCTCCGTGGTCGGCTGGATGGTGATGGCCGATGGGTCTCCCTGTAGCGCTGATGATGACGGCTTCACTTCATGCGTCGTGAGCCTCGACTCGGGAGACGTCACGATGCGACTTCCCACGAGGATCCGCGTGGGTGACACCGCAGTCGTCGCAGTGGAAGGCACCGCGGGAATGTCATGGACGGTGTACGGACCCAACGGTGGCGAGTACCCGGGCGTCGCCTCCCTCGAGTTGGTGCCGGCCACCGCTGGACCGGGCCATGTGACGCTCTTGGTGGAACAACAGGGAGACGAACCATCGGTTCTCAGGCATGACTTCGAGGTGGCGCCCTGAATCGGGCGAGAAATTCCGGAAATTCCGGGAACTTCTGAGCTGAAAATCTCGACTCACCTGCAAAACCAACACCCTTCGAGACAGGAAACCAAAATCATGCGAAACCAACTCCTTGCCGTGGCGGTCGCCACCGCCATCGTCGCCACCGCCTGCGGTTCCACACCTGACGCAGAAATCGCCGTGAATGCCCCGGAGACCACGATCACCGAGCCCGATACCTCGGTCGCATCGGGGTCGTCCGCCGAAGAGTTGAGGGCAGACTTCATCGCCGCCGCAACCGCAGGTGACACCGCACGGGTTGACGAACTCCTGGCCGCTGCCGATCCCGGTGGCGATCTCCTCGACATGCTCGCCTCGATGATGGAACAGGGAGTGAACATGAGCGCCGGTGATGATGACTGCGCTCAACCAGGCGGTTGCTACGTGTTCACCGACTGGTTCCAGGCGTTCCAGCTCCGGATGGAGACCGATGCCAACGGCAACTGGTCGATCACGGGAGTCAGTCTCGAGTCGACCGACTGAGTCGGGTCCGGTCTCGAAGCTCATGAGGAACTTTCGTCCCGGTTCGGCTCGCCAACAGGAGCCCGGGCGGCGATAGTGACGTGATGTCTTCTTTCGCCATGAATGTCCTTGTCGTGGCGGCGGAGGTGGAGCCGAAAGATTCGATCGACTGGTTCATCGTGATCACGGCGCTGTTCGGCGGGCTGGCGTTGTTCCTGTTCGGCATGGATCGGATGACCGAGGCGCTCCGGGTGGCGGCCGGCAACCGGGTGCGTCACGTCCTCGAACGGATGACCAAGAATCGCTTCGCCGGTGCGCTGTCCGGCGCCGGCGTCACCGCAATCATTCAGTCGTCCTCGGTCACGACGGTCCTCGTCGTCGGGTTCATCTCGTCCGGCGTCATGAACCTGACGCAGGGGATCGGCGTGATCCTCGGGGCGAACGTCGGCACGACGATCACGGCGCAGATCGTTGCTTTCTCCGTCGACCGCTACGCGCTGATGATCGTGGGCGTCGGGTATGCCGTCGCATTCCTGAGCAAGACCGAAAAGCGGACCACCCAGGGAAACCTGATGATGGGCCTCGGCCTGATCTTTTTCGGGATGGCGGTGATGGGCGAGGCCATGGAGCCGCTTCGCAGCTACGAGCCGTTCATCGATGCCATGGCAGCGATGAAGAACCCGATCTTGGCGCTCCTGGTCGGATTGGCATTCACGGCGGTGGTGCAGTCGTCGTCGGCGACGACCGGCATCGTGATCGTGTTGGCCAGCGAGGGCCTTGTGTCGGCCGACGCCGCCATTGCTTTGGTACTCGGTGCGAATGTCGGTACCTCGGTCACGGCCCAGCTGGCGGCGATCGGCAGGTCGCGCAACGCCCAGCGGGCTGCCGTGGTGCACACGCTCTTCAACCTCGTCGGCGCTCTGGCCTGGCTCCCGTTCGTCGGAAGGTTGGCTGGGACGGTGGAGTCCATCGGCGGCCCGCTGGCCCGGCAGGTCGCGAACGCCCACACCATTTTCAACGTCACGAATTCGCTGGTCTTCCTTGCGTTCGTTCCCCAGCTCGAGCGGCTGGTCGTGCGAATCGTTCCCGACCGACCGGGTGAGGAACCGATCCGACTCAAGCATCTCGACGACGCCCTTCTTCGCACGCCGACCCTCGCTCTCGGCCGTGCCCGCCTCGAGCTGATGCGGATGGCGAAGCGGGTCAGGCAGATGCTCACCGAGGTGCTCCCGGCGATGCTCGACGGGCCGGCGGAAGCGCTCAATGCTGTCGAGGAACTCGACGACGAGGTCGACGCGCTGCACGGCCAGATCATCACGTACCTGGGTCGTGTGAGTGAGCGTTCGCTCAGCGCCAGTTCGACGGACGAACTCATGGATCTCATGGAGGCGACCAACAACCTCGAAGCGATCGGTGACGTGATCGAGACGAACCTCATCTCGCTCGGCAGAGATCGGCTCGCCAACGGCTACACCGTGAGCGCCGAGACTCGGGTGCTCATCGAGGAGTTCCACGCCATGGTGAGTCGAGCCTTCGATTTGTCGGTGGTTGCACTGAGCGAAGCAGATCCGATGGATGCGAAGAGAGTTTCGCGCATGAAGCGCGACATCAACGCCAAGGCGGACGAGATCGCCGGGCACTACGTCAACCGCTTGAGCTCCAATGACGCCGACCGAGTCGCGCTCTATCGATTCGAGACCGATCTGGTGGCGAACCTGAAACGCGTCTACTACTTCGCGAAACGGACGGCTCGAGCGGCCATCCCGGCCTCGGAGCAGGCCGGGAGTGAGTAGCCTTCCCTCATGAGAATCGGGGAACTCGGCGACGCCGTCGGCCTCACCACGAAGACCATTCGGTACTACGAATCGGTAGGGCTGCTCGCTGCACCCGAGCGCACGGCCTCGGGGTACCGGGTCTATGGCGCCGATGCCGTCGATCGTCTGGAGTTCGTGAAACAGGCCCAAGCGAGTGGGCTCACCCTGGCCGAGATTGCTTCGGTTCTGGACATAAAGGACGCGGGGGGTCAGAGCTGCGAGCACACCCGGGCGTTGCTGCTCCGCCATCTGGACGGGCTTGACGCCCAGATCGAGGCAATGAAACGCCAGCGACGCGAGTTGGCTGCCTTGTCGAAACGGGCGGGCGGACTCGACCCTTCGACATGCACCGATTCCAATCGCTGCCAGGTGATTGTGAAAAGCGTAGCTGATCGCGCTTGACCTTCCAGCACACTGGAAGGTCTAGAATGGAGGCTGTTGTACAAAGGAGGCCCCGTGCCCGGCATCACGTCCACTGAAACCACATCCACCGGACCAACGTCCACCGGACCGATCGAGATCGATGCATCGGTCGGCGGTATGACCTGCGGATCTTGCGCGGTTCGCGTCCAACGCACGCTGTCGAAGCAACCGGGGGTGCTCAACGCCGAAGTCAACTACGCCACCGGTCGAGCCCACGTCCAAGCCGAGGCGGGGGTCGATGTCACGAGCCTGGTCTCGGCGGTCGACAACGCCGGCTACACACTGAGTGCCGACGCCCTGGTCGTCCCGGACGGGATCGATGACGAGCAGTCCGCTCCGGTCTCGAGTGGTCCGACCGCAGCAGAACGAGCAGAGCAAGCCGACGCCGCCGATATTGAACATCTCGTGGCGTGGCGGCGTCGCACCCTGTTGGCGGCGCCGATCGCCGCCTTCATGGTTTCGACGATGTTCTTCCACGACGTTGCCATGGAGAACTCCTGGCTCCGATGGTTGCAGTTCGCCCTGGCCGCTCCTGTGCAATTCGTCGTTGGCTTTCCCTTCCTGGAAGGCGCCGCCCGTCGGGCCAGGCACCTCGGCGCAAACATGGACACGCTCGTGTCCCTGGGAACCCTCTCGGCCTTCGCCTTCAGCGTCCAACAATTGCTGACCGGCGGTATGGACCTCTACTTCGAGGCCTCGGTGGTCATTGTCTTCTTCATCAGCTTGGGTCGATATCTGGAGGCTCGGGCCAAGGGTCGGGCCAGTCGGGCGCTGCGGGCGCTGGCCGAGCTCGGCGCGAAAGAAGCGCGGTTGATCCGCGATGGCGTCGAAGTGATGGTGCCAGTCGAGTCGGTCGTGGTCGGCGATGTGGTGAAGATCCGGCCAGGGGAGAAGGTGCCCGTCGACGGCGAGGTGGTCGAGGGGGCCAGTGCGGTCGACGAGTCGATGCTCACCGGCGAATCGGCTCCGGTCGACAAGGTTCCGGGCGACGTCGTCGCCGGGGCCACCATCAACGCGTCCGGAGTTCTCACCATCCGCGCCACCAAGGTCGGCGCCGACACGGCGCTGGCTGGGATCGTGAAGATGGTCGAGGACGCGCAGACCGGCAAGTCCGGCGCGCAGCGCCTGGCCGATCGCATCTCCGCCATCTTCGTTCCCGTTGTCCTGGCCATTGCCCTCATGACGTTCGTCGGATGGGCCGTGATCGGCGGTGACATCGGCGACGCTGTCTCTGCCGCCGTGGCGGTGATGATCATCGCTTGCCCGTGCGCACTCGGACTCGCCACACCGATGGCGATCATGGTCGGCACCGGGCGAGGAGCTCAGCTGGGCATTCTCATCAAGTCGGTCGATGTGCTCGAACGCACGGGCACGATCACCACGGTGGTGTTCGACAAGACCGGCACCATCACGAAGGGGGCGATGTCGCTCACCGACATCGTCGTCGACGGCGACACTGCCGAGAACGAGCTGCTGACCAGGGCCGGTGCGGTCGAGGCCGACAGCGAACACCCGATCGGTCGGGCCATAGCCAAGGCTGCGGTCGACTCCGTCGGTGTGCTGCCGACCGTCACCGACTTCGACTCGATCACCGGGCACGGCATTCGAGCCGACGTCGACGGTACGACGGTCTGGGTCGGCCGGCGCGAGTTGGCGGCCGACGCAGGTCTCGCACTGCCGGATCGCCTCGATGCCGAGGCTGCCGCATTCGAAACCCTCGGACGTACCGCAGTCTTCGTCGGGTGGGAAGGCAGCATCCGAGGGGTGCTTGCCGTGTCGGACACGATCAAGGACGACGCCATCGAGACCGTCGCCCGACTTCATGACCTCGGGCTCACCGTCACGATGATCACCGGCGACAACACTCGGACCGCCGACGCCATCGCCCGAGAGGTCGGCATCGACCGCGTGATCGCCGAGGTCCTACCCCAGGACAAGCAATCCGAGGTCGCCCGCCTGCAGAGCGAGGGCGAGATCGTTGCGATGGTCGGTGACGGCATCAATGATGCGCCAGCGCTCGTCCAGGCCGATCTCGGTGTCGCCATCGGCACCGGCACCGATGTCGCCATCGAGTCGAGCGACCTCACGCTCATGCGAGGCGATCTGGAGGGTGTCGTCACAGCCATCGCACTGTCCCGGCGGACCTATCGGACGATCGCTCAGAATCTCGTCTGGGCGTTCGGCTACAACATCGCTGCCATTCCTCTCGCCGCTGCCGGATTCCTGAGCCCGATGCTGGCCGGCGCGGCCATGGCGTTCTCCTCGGTCAGCGTCGTCGCCAACAGCCTCCGACTCCGCAGATTCGGCACGAACCCCACGACACGTCCACGAAAGGCGCCCACAATGACAAGCACGACCCCCACCACCCCCACGAGCCACCTGCTTTCGGTGCCCGACATCTCGTGCAACCACTGCAAATCCTCGATCGAGGCCGCAGTCGGAGCTGTCGACGACGTTCGCTCGGCCACCGTCGACGTCGAGGCCAAGACCGTCTCGGTGGTGGGCGGCAATCTGGTAACCGTGATCGCCGCCATCGACGCCGCAGGCTACGAGGTCGAATCCGGAAGCTGATTGCCGTCGAGCGGACCTGAATTCGGTCTGTCGCGACGCTGTCGGGGAGCGGATCGGAGAGCGCAGGGAAGGCGAGCCGTGAGCTACGGTGCGCACAAACGACGCCTCGATGTTCGCCGGGGATTCGTCGTGGTCGAATCGTCGGAAGGCCCCCTGTGGAGAACGTCGTGTCCGTTGAACACGAGGAGTCATCCGGAGCGACTGCTCCGCTGACACCGATGCCGCTCGCGACGTTGTTGGCACGCGTCGAGCACGAGTGGGCGACGAGGAAGAAGATCTTCGACCTCCCGAATGCTCGGATCTGGAAGCCAGACCCAGAGATCGATCTCGGTTTCGACTTCCTCGGTCGGCGCTGCGCCACGCCGATCGGCCCTGCGGCAGGGCCGCACAGTCAGCTGGCCGAGAACATCGTGCTCGCATGGTTGGGTGGCTCCCGGTTGTTCGAGCTCAAGACCGTGCAGATTCTCGATGACCTCGAGATCAATCGTCCGTGCATCGACATGCAGACCATCGGCTACAACATCGAGTGGAGCCAGGAACTCACGGTCCCGCAGAGCCTGACCGAATACGTGAAAGCGTCGATGCTGCTTGAGATGCTGCAGCAGTGGGAACCGCTGGCCGAGTTCATCGGGCCGGAACCTGGCCCGCTCGTGTTCGACATGAGCGTGGGGTACGACCTCGCAGGGATCTCGTCAGACAAAGTCGGCGCGTTCATTCGCGGGATGAAGAACGCCACGACGGAGATCGATCAGATGCGATCGCAACTGACCGGATTGTGGAGTCGTTTTGCAGATCACGACTTCAACCCGGTCGTGGCCGACACGCTCACGCTGTCGACGTTCCACGGCTGTCCTCCCGAGGAGATCGAATCGATCACCAAGCACTTGATCGACGAGCATCAGCTCGACGTCATCGTCAAGCTGAACCCGACCCTGCTCGGGTTTCCCGTCGTCGCGGGGATCGTCAACGACGAACTCGGCTACACCGACGTCTCGGTCAAGGAGGCGGCGTTCGAAGCGGATCTCCAATTCGATCGCGGTGTCGAGCTGATCCAGGAGTTGAACCAATACGCCAAGGATCGCGGGCGGAAGTTCGGGATAAAGCTGACCAACACGCTGGTGGTCGACAACAACAAACAGTGGATGCCTGACGACACCATGTATCTCTCTGGCCCGCCGCTTCACGTGCTCGCCATGACGCTTCTCAACGAACTCGACCAGGCATTGCCCGGCCAACTCGATCTGCCCGGGTCTTCGGCCGGAGATGTCATGGTGAGCTTCTCAGCCGGCATCACCAAGGACAATCTGGCTGACTCGATCGCTGCTGGTGTGAACCCGGCCACCGTGTGCTCTGACCTGCTGAAGCCCGGCGGCTATGGGCGCCTGATGCCGATGCTCAAATCGTTGACGACCGAAATACGAGAGAGCGGTCACACCGACCTCCCTTCCTGGCGGGCCGCTCGGCACCAGAACGCGGTCGCCGCCGGGTTCACCTCGGCGGCACGCCAACACATGGATGACATCCGCAATGCAGGCATCGAGCCCTATCACCTCCGAGGCAACGAGAAGCTGCCACGAGCGGTCGACCACGAGCTCGAGATGTTCGGCTGTGTGGCCTGCAACTTCTGCGTCACCGTGTGCCCGAACGACGCGTTCTTCGCGGTCAAGAGTCCCCAGGAACACATCGAGGGCCGCAACCAGTACCTGCTGCTGACCGAGCTCTGCAACGAGTGCGGGAACTGCATGACCTTCTGTCCGGAGGACGGCGACCCGGCGCAGATCAAGCCTCGGCTCTACACCGACATCGACCTGTTCGCCGGCCGCGCCGGGCAGGGGTTCCTGCTCGATCAGGGCGGCACCGTCGTCGATCAGCGTCTCGACGATGCGGTGCTGACCGAAGGTGAAGAAGCCGGCGCCCTGGTGCAGGAACTGTTGAGCGGCGAGGGTGGTCTGCCGCTTCACGGAGTAGACGTATGAGCGTGCCTGACTACGATGCCGCCGCCGATGGACCTCTCGCCGAGCGGGAGGGCCGATGGCTGCGGGTGGGTGCCGCCCAACTGGGCCCGATCGGTCGACACGAGTCCCGGGCGACCGTGGTCGATCGTCTCCTCGCCATGCTCCACCAGGCTGCGTCCGCCGGAGTCGACCTCGTCGTCTATCCGGAACTCGCCCTCACCTCGTTCTTTCCTCGCTGGTACGTCGAGGGTGAGGACGACCTCGATCTCGACAGCTTCTACGAGACCGAGATGCCCGGGCCCGAGACCAAGCGGCTCTTCGACGAAGCGGCACGACTCGGCATCGGCTTCTCTCTCGGCTACGCCGAACTGACGCCTGACGGGCATCGGTACAACACGCAGATCCTCGTCGAGCGGGACGGGTCGATCGTGGGGAAGTACCACAAGGTGCATCTGCCCGGCCATCGCGAGCACGAGCCGTGGAGAGAGTTTCAGCACCTCGAGCGCCGGTATTTCGAGCCGGGCAACGAATTCCCGACCTGGCGTGCCTTCGGGGGCGTGGTCGGCATGGCCATCTGCAACGACCGCCGCTGGCCCGAAACGTACCGCTGCCTCGCTCTCGGGGGAGCCGAGCTCATCCTCATCGGATACAACACGCCGACCCACTACGCGCCGGACCCGAGTCAGGATCCGCTCCAGTCGTTCCACAGTCATCTGGTGATGCAGGCCGGCGCCTATCAGAACGGCTGCTTCGTGGTCGGCGTGGCGAAGGGGGGCAAGGAGGAAGGCGTCGACTCGTTGGCCGACAGCTGCGTCATCGCGCCGACCGGCCGGATCATCGCAATGACCTCGCACAACGCCGACGAGCTGGCGATCGCCGACATCAATCTCGATCTCTGCAACAACTACAAGGAAACACTCTTCCAGTTCGAGCGCTATCGCCGCCCGGACGCCTACGGGCTCATCACCGAACGTCGCGGACCCGTCCCACCTCCCGAGCCAGGAGTCAGCCAGACATGACCGAGTTCGTTCTCAACGGCACATCCGTCACGATCAGCGGCGAACACGAGCATCTCCTCGCGGCGCTGCGTGACGAGGCGCACGTGTTCTCGCCGAAGGACGGCTGTTCGCCCACCGGTCAGTGCGGCTGCTGCACCGTGCTGGTCGACGGCAAGGCGCGGGTGGCGTGCCAGACGAGCATGGAGAAAAGCGCGGGCGCCGAGATCACGACCTTGGAGGGCCTTCCGGAAGGGGAAAGGACGAAAATGGCCGATGCGTTCGCGGCGCACGGCGCGCTGCAATGCGGGTTCTGCACACCCGGCATCGTGATGCGAACGAAGGCCATGCTCGACAAGTCCGGGTCCGAGCTGACCAGGGACAAGGCATCGCGCCTGCTCGGCGCCCACCTCTGCCGCTGCACCGGCTACACCAAGATCCTCGACGCCGTCGAGGCACTTGCCGCCGGCGAGACCGCCGTGGCTCTGCTTCCCAAGGGCATCGGGTCACGGGGCATCAAGTACGAGGCGGCCGATCTTGCCCTCGGCGATCGCCCCTTCATCGACGACATGCTTCCAGACGAATCGCTGAGCGGCCCGATGCTCCACGGTGCGTTCCATCTCGCTGATCACGCACGAGCAGATGTGGTTGCGATCGACACCAGTGCGGCCGAGGCGGTTCCCGGCGTCGTCCGGGTGTTCACCGGCGCAGACGTGCCCGGCGAGTTGAGGAGCGGACTGATCCACAAGGACTGGCCGATCTTCATTCCCGTGGGCGGCCGCACCAGCTACCTCGGTGACGTTCTGGCCATGGTCGTGGCTGACGATCGGCCGACGGCTCGCCGGGCCGCCCAGCTGATCGAGGTCACCTACGACGTCCTGACACCGATGACCAACCCGGCGGAGGCGGTTGCCAGTGCCGAGAACGCCGTGTGGGAGCTCGATGGCAACGTCTTGTCGACGAGCACCTACGCCAGGGGAGAGGCCGACGAGGCTCTCGCTTCGGCAACCCACATCGTGCGGGAGACGTTCCAGACTCAGCGCGTCGACCACGCCTTCGTCGAACCGGAATCGACGCTGGCTGTGCCGATCCCGGCCGGTCGACCGCTTCCGCTCACCAACGGCAGGAGTGCCGGCCAGCCCGTCGACTTCAGCCGGCTGATGGTCTACTCGGGAGGGCAGGGCATCTGGGACGATCGCAACGACATCGCCCGCATCCTCGACGTCTCGATCGATGTCGTCGTGACCGAGCTCGTCTCGAACGGCGGAGCGTTCGGCGGCAAGGAAGACATGTCGAACCAGGGGCAGACCGCGCTGGCGGCCTGGCTCCTGCAGCGCCCGGTCAAGACCACGTTCTCCCGGGAAGAGAGCTTCCTCGTGCACACGAAGCGTCATCCGATCCGCATGGCGTACGAGGCCGGATGTGATGCCGACGGGAAGCTCGTCGGTCTTCGGGTTCGGATGCTCGGCGACTCCGGTCCATACGCATCGGTCGGGATGAAGGTGCTCGAACGAGCGGCCGGCCATGCGTCTGGCCCCTATGTGGTTCCGAACATCGACGTCGAGGCCGTCGCTGCTCGGACCAATAATTCGGTCTGTGGAGCATTCCGTGGTTTTGGTGCCAATCAGGCGCAGTTCGCTATGGAAGGCTGCATGGATCGGTTGGCCGACGCCGTCGGAATCTCGGGCTGGGAGATGCGGAACCGCAATGTGGTCTCGCCGGGGGTCACGTGGGGGCCGGGCCAGGTGCTCGATGACGGCGCTCTGGGAGCGCAGGCCTGTCTCGATGCCGTGCGGCCGTCATACGACGCTGCGGTCGCTGCCGGAAAGGCGGTCGGTCTCGGCCTCGGTCTCAAGAACTCGGGCCTCGGCAATGGTTTCAAGGAGATCGCCAAAGCAGTCGTGCATTTCCGCGACGACGGCAAGGTCGAGGTCCGGCATTGCTGGACCGAGATGGGACAGGGTGTCCACACCGTCGCGATGCAGGTCGCGGTCGAAGAACTCGGGGTCAGTCCAGAGCAGGTCGAGGTGATCGTCGACTCCACCCGCGAGCTCGGGGCCGGCCAGACCACGGGAAGCCGAGGCACCCTGATGGGAGCCGGTTCGGTCGCCGATGCCTGTCGAAACGCGCTCGCCGACGGCTGCCGCAAAGGTGTTGACTACGAAGGCGAGTATCGGGTCGATTGGACCAACTCGCTGAGCGAGGGCGTCGAGAATCCGATCATCCACTCGACGTTCGGCTACGCGGCGCAGCTCGTCGTGATGGATCCGGAGACGGGACAGATCGAGAAGGTCGTCGCCGCCCACGACGTGGGTCGGGCCGTCAATCCGTTGTTGTGCGAGGGGCAGATAGAGGGCTCGGTCCACATGGGGCTCGGCTACGCCATGACCGAGGGTTTCCCGTGCGACGCCGACGGTCGTCCGCTGAACGTCACGCTCCGGTCGCTCGACATCATCCGGCCGAAGGACATGCCGCCGGTCGAGGTCATCCTGGTCGAGTCGGCCGAGCCCAACTCGCCGTACGGCATCAAGGGTGTCGGTGAGATCGGTCTGGTTCCCACCGCCGGCGCTGTGGCTGCGGCGATGCATGCGAGGGACCGCATCTGGCGGAACGAGCTGCCGCTGATCAACGAGGCCAACCGGGAACGGGCCGACGCATGGTCCTGAACACGGCTCCGTAACTGCCGCGGCTCGCGAGACTTGCCCGCGACAAGCCGCTGCAGCAGTCTTCTCGTGTGATCCCACCACTGAGTCAGTCGTATGCCGACGCCAGAGCGCAGTTCCTGGAAGCAGCCGCCGAGGCAGGCGCTCGTATGTGGTCGTCGCCGCATCCTCTCGAGGGACTCGAAGCTGAGCCGCTGTACATCGACCTCGCCGAGATCGGACCCGAGGACGGCGAGAGCATCATCATCATCGTGTCGGGGACGCACGGGGTCGAGGGCTATCTCGGATCGGCGTTGCAGCGGTACCACCTCGAAACCGTCGATCGCGATCGGACGGACGGCCCAACGCTCGTGTTCATCCACGCCTTGAACCCCTTCGGATTCTCGTGGGTGCGGCGAGTGAACGAGGACAACGTCGACCTCAACCGGAACTTCGTCGACTGGTCGAAACCGCCTCCCCCCAACGAGAGCTACGGGGAACTCGCCGACGCGCTCGTTCCATCGTCGTGGAGCGAAGAGGAGCAGGAAAGAACGCTCGGAGTCCTGTTGGCCAAACTCGAAGATGTCGGGATGGATCGGCTGCAACAAGCGATCTCGGGCGGACAGTTCGAGCATCCGACCGGTTTGTTCTACGGCGGGACGGGTCCGACGTGGTCGAATCGATGGCTCCACGAGTTCCTCGGTCAACGGCTCAGGGGTGTGAAACGGGCGGCCATCATCGACCTCCACACCGGTCTGGGTCCGTGGGGTCACGGTGAGCTGATCAGCTCGGCGGAACCGGGCAGCGAGGCGTTGGTGAGGCAACGGACGTGGTGGAACGAGGTCACGTCCCTGCATGACGGCACGAGCGTCTCGGCCCAACTGGCGGGGGAGTGGCTGTCGACCGTTTCACAGATGGCACCCTCCACCGAGATCACGGGGGTCGCCATCGAATACGGCACCGTCGATCCCATCACCGTCATGCAGAGCCTCCGAGCCGATGCCGTGCTCCACGCGTCCGGAGACCCGAGCGCACCAGACGCCGTCGCGATCCGCGACCAGGTCCGCGCCGCGTTCATCGACGACGATCCCGCGTGGCTCCAATCGTGTTGGCCTCGCTATCACGCCGTCGTCGCGACGGCGATGGAGCGCCTCGGCTGAGCTCCGTCGTCTTGCACGATCCTGCCGATATCGCCCAGGCTGGGCGCCCGATCCGTGACCAGGAGCTTGCACATGTCCGACCGACCGATGAACGGTGCCGACCTGCTCGTCGCCGCTGCGATGGCAAACGGTGTTGATCACTGTTTCGCCAACCCCGGCACGACCGAACTGCATCTCGTCGAAGCGCTGGATCGGGCAACCGGTATGCGCAACGTCCTCTGTGCGTTCGAAGGGGTGGCTTCGGGCGCCGCTGACGCCTTCGCCCGGATCACCGGCCGCCCTGCGCTCGGCTTGTTCCACCTGGGCCCCGGCTTTGCGAACGCGCTGGCCAACCTTCACAACGCTCGCCGCCACCGGACGCCGATGATCAACCTCATCGGTGACCAGGCCTCCTGGCATCTGGCGGCGGATGCTCCACTCACGAGTGACATCGCACTCCTCACTGCGTGGGCAGGCCGACAGATCGACGTGACGTCGGCGGATGACGCGGCGCGGGCCCTGGCCGAGGCCATCGCCATCGCTCGAGGTGGGCAGATCGCCAGCGTCGTCGTCCCCCACGATCATGCGTGGAACCCCGCGTCGGCCGAGCCGATCATCGTGCCGGTAGCCGCCCCGGTTGGGCCCGACAGCGCAGCGGTCGCGTCCGCCGCCGCCGCACTTCGCGGAGCCGACACGCTGCTCGTCCTCGACGGGCCACGGGTGGACGCTGCAGTTCTTGCTGCCGCCGACGCGATTCGCTCGGCGACCGGGTGTCGGGTCCTCACGCCGAACGTGCCCTTGCTCGACCTCGGCAGCCATGTCCCGATCGTCGGGGCTCTGCCGTATTTCGCCGCTCCGCTCCACAACGCGCTGGCATCGGTGACTGCAGCCGTCCTCACGGGACGAGGCGAACCGGTCACGTTCTTCGGCTACCCGGACGTCGCATCGCAAGCGCTCCCCGACGACGCCGAGCGCGTCGTGCTGACGGGCCACGACAGCGATTTGGGAGCGGCTCTGTCGGCTTTGTGCGACGAGCTCGGTGTGTCACCCACGGTCGGGTCCGGGCGTGACGTCGACTCCTTGCCCGAGGTCGACGAAGGTCCGCTCGATCCCCGAAATCTGGGACAGGCGTTCGCCCGGGCAATCCCAGAAGGCGCGATCGTGATCGGTGAATCGCTCACGTCCGGCGGTGGGTACAGAGCGCTCGCTCCCTCGGCCGCCCCGCACACGTTGTTGGGTGTCACCGGCGGAGCCATCGGGGGTGGGCTCCCCGCCGCTGTCGGCGCTGCGGTCGCCGCGCCCACCCGGCCGGTGTTGGCGTTGCAGGCTGACGGTTCGGCGCTCTACACGATCCAGTCGCTGTGGACGATGGCCAGGGAAGAGCTCGACGTTACGGTCGTGATCTGTGCGAACGGTTCGTACAACATCCTCGATGTCGAGCTCAGTGATGCCGGGATGAAGCTCGACGGCCAGGCTGCCGAGCTCACGTCGCTTTCGAACCCCGCGATCAGTTTTGTCGACCTGGCTCGTGGTTTCGGGGTCCCCGCTGTGGCGGTCGGCACCGGCGGCGAGCTGGTCGCTGCATTGGCGCGGGCGCAGGCCGAGCCCGGCCCGCACCTCATCGAGGCGCGCCTCTGACCAACGGGTTTGCTACCGCAGGGCCGTTACCGCACCGCCCGGCCCAGGTAGATGCTGCCTGTGATTGCGCTGCCCATCACCGATCGGTCGATCGACACGTCACTGAATCCAGCATCTCGGATCAAGGCTCCGATGGGGCGGCCCAGGTGGCAACCGCCGGCGACCAGCGTCCACGCCGGATTGAGTCGCTGCTGCCAGCGTCTTGGGCGGGGAGCCTCGGCCTGCCCGTGCTCGACGAAGTGGAACTCGGCACCGGGCTTGAGCACGCGGTGCAGTTCGCTCAGTGCCTTGTCGACGTCGGGAATCGTGCAGAGTGTGAAGGTGGCAAGCACACCATCAACTGAGGCGTCGTCAATCGGCAGCGACTCGCCGTTGAGACCGATGAAGTCGACCTCGACCGAGGTGGCGGCCAGCCGGTCAGCGGCCAGTTCCCGACCGATCTCTGCAGGATCGACGGCCAGCACTCGCTCGACGGCCGACGGATAGAATGGCAGGTTCAGTCCAGATCCGAAGCCGATCTCGACCACCACACCGGACAGGCCTTCGCACACCTGCTGCCGGTACGCAGCGAAGTCGTCGTTGTCGAGCAACTTGTCGACCACTCGGGGCAGGATTTGGTCTCCGTAGAAGCTCATGAGTCCGTCAGGCCGTCCTTGTCAGCTCGGAGGCGTGGTTCAGGAAATCTTGGGGGCGTCGACATCGACGAACTGGGAGCGGAGCTCACGCTTGAGAACCTTTCCGGTGGCGTTGCGCGGAAGCTCGTCGACGATGGCGATGTCGTATGGAACCTTGAATCTGGCGAGGTGAGTCCCGCAATGCTCGATCACCGTGCTGCGGTCGATCTCGGTACCGGGCTTGAGCGCCAGCACGGCGAGGCCGACCTCGCCCCATTTGTCATTTGGCACGCCGATGATCGCCGCCTCGGCGACCGCAGGTAACTGATAGAGAACGTTCTCGACCTCGGCCGGATAGACGTTCTCCCCACCGGAGATGTACATGTCCTTCCACCGGTCGACGATGAAGATGAACCCTTCGTCGTCGGCTTGCGCTGCATCGCCCGTCTTCAACCAGCGTCCTTCGAATGCTGCTGCCGTGGCATCGGGTCGGTTCCAGTAACCGGGGGTGATGTTGGGGCCGGCGACCCAGAGCTCGCCGATCTCGCCTGGCCCACAATCGGTGCCGTCCTCGGCCACGATTCGATACTCGGTGTGCAGGAGTGCCTTGCCGGTCGATCCGATCTTGCGCAGGGCGTCACCGGGGTCGAGGAAGATGCAGGCCGGGCTGGTCTCGGTCATGCCGAATCCCTGAGTGAGCAGGACCCCCCGTTCGGTCCATCCCTCCATGATCGTGAGCGCGCATGGTGCGCCGCCGACGCCGGCGTTCTGAAGGTGCGACAGGTCGGTGTCGGCGAAATCGGGATGCTGCATCATGAACTGATACGGAGCCGGTACAGCGAAGAAGTGCGTGATGCCTTGCGCTGGGTCCCCGAGTACGGAGAGCGTCTCTCCGGGGTCGAACGCCTTCAGGATCACGACCGTCCCGCCCGCATGGAGAACGGGATTGCTGTAGCAGTTGAGCCCGCCGGTGTGGAAGAGAGGCAGGATGTTGAGGTGCACGGTGTCGAGCCCGATGCCGCCAGGGATCCCCAAGTTGACGGCATTCCAGAAGTTCATGCCGTGGGTGATCATCGCTCCCTTCGGCAGGCCGGTGGTCCCCGAGGTGTACATGATCGTGATGACATCGTCGTGTGTGAGGACCTCCCTCACGATGCTCTGGCCGTCGAATTCGGCAAGCGCGGCCTCGTAGGGGCTGTGCGGTGTCCCGCCGTCGATCGTCAGCAGGTTGCCGATCGAACAACGCTTCTGGAGCTCGGTCGCGGATGCGGTGAACTCGGCGTCGTGGATCATCAGTGCAGGTGCGCTGTCGTTGATGATGTATTCGAGCTCGGAGACCGTCAGCCGCCAGTTGAGAAGCACGCAGATGGCGCCGTTGCGGGCACACGCGAACTGGATGTCGAAGAACTCGACGCCGTTGTGGGCCAGCACGGCGACGCGGTCGCCCCGCCCGATTCCGATGGAGGCCATGTACGCGGCCATGGCGTCGACGCGACGGTCGAGTTCGGCGTAGCTGAAGCTCCGCCCGCGGCCGAGATCGCGAACCGCTTCCTTGCCGGGACGGTGATCAGCATGGTGTTCGACCCAGTCGTACGCCCGGACGGCCCCGTGCCCCACTGGCCGTGATGAGGTCATCGAGGCGCCGGCCTCGGGATCCTGGATGAAGGCGGCGGGCGATTCGGCGGCGGACGGCATGGACTCTCCTTGGGGGCAGTGAGCAGGCAGATGCTGAGCAGTGTGATGGCGGAAACCTAGCAATGAGTTTGCCCGACGTTCGAAGCGCTAGGTTCGCCCGATGATCGAGACCGACTACCTCGTCATCGGCGCCGGTGCCATGGGTATGGCGTTCACCGATGTGATCGTCACCGATTCCGATGCCGACGTGGTCATCGTCGACCGCCACGCCAAGCCCGCCGGCCACTGGAACGATGCCTATCCGTTCGTGCGGTTGCATCAGCCCTCGGCGTTCTACGGGGTGAACTCGCGACCGCTCGGCCAAGACCGCATCGACACCCACGGCTGGAACAAGGGTCTGTACGAACTGGCATCCGGAGCCGAAGTCGTGGCGTACTTCGACCAGGTGATGCAGCAGCAGTTCATCCCATCCGGCCGGGTGCAGTACTTCCCGATGAGCTCCGTCGAGCCGAGGGCCGAACCGCCGATCGCTGATGCCGACGGCCGTCGTGCGTACACGTTCCGGTCGATGGTCACCGGCGAGGTGACGACGGTGCGGGCCCGCCGCTTGGTCGACGGCACCTACATGAACGTCAGCGTGCCATCGCAGCGGCCGCCAGCGTACGAGGTGGCTGATGGAGCGTGGTGCGCGCCGCTCAACGAGTTGCCGGCCTTGCAGGAGCCGGCCGACGGCTACGTCGTCGTGGGTGCCGGCAAGACAGGCGCCGATGCCTGCCTCTGGCTGCTTGCACAGAACGTCGACCCCGACCTGATTCGTTGGATCATGCCCCGCGACTCCTGGTACCTCGACCGCACGTTCATCCAGCCCGGCGACGGCGATGGTGAGGCCGTCAACTCCATTGGCCAATCGCTGCAGCCCGCGGCCGAGTCGTCGTCGGTGGAGGACCTGTTCGATCGACTCGAGGCGAGTGGTGCACTCTTGCGATTGGACTCTGCGGTCGAGCCAACGATGTATCGCTGCTCGACGGTGACCCCGGCCGAGATGGACCAACTGCGCAGGATCGAGAACGTCGTGCGGCAGGGCCGAGTGCGGTCGATCGGTGTCGACGAGATCGTTCTCGACGACGGTGTGCTGCCCACTACGGGAAACACATTCCACGTCGACTGTTCGGCCGACGGTCTCGAGCGGCGACCGGCAACGATGATCTTCGATGATGAGGCAGGTCGCATCACGTTGCAGACGGTGCGTCACTGTCAGCAGGTGTTCAGCGCGGCGTTCATCGCACACGTCGAGATCGCTTACGGCGAGGTCGACCAGAAGAATCAGTTGTGCACGGTGGTTCCGCACCCCGACACTGCGATCGACTGGCTTCGCACGACGCTGGGCAGCATGCTCAATCTGGTGTCGTGGCGCAGCGACCCCGACCTGGCTGAATGGTTGAAGAATGCGCGGCTCGACGGGTTCTCTCAGCCCGGCCCGCCTTCGGCCGCCGCCCTGGCAGTCGAGGCGGCGGCAGCCGAGTTTGGTCTGGCTGCAATCACCAAATTGCAGGAGTACGTGGAAGCGGCGAGCTGATCTTCGAAAGGAAACGACATGGTGCGCATCTTGGATTTCACGGGGCAGGAGGCCGACCGTGCGGTCACGGTCGCCTCGATTCGAGCGCTGAAGGAGGCTGGTCGACAACTGGCGCAAGTCACGGCGGGCTCGGCTGATGAGGCGGCAGCAGCCGAAGCAGCGGGCATCGAGATGGTGGTCTGTATGGCCAGTGCCGTCGCCGAGGTGCGTCGGGGCTCAGCTCGAGTGTTCGTGACGGCAGCGATCGATTTCGACGGTGCCGTCACCGAAGACGATCTGCTGCGGGATGCGTTTGCCGCCCTGCAGAACGGAGCTGATGCGGTCATCACCGCTCGAGGGCTGTCGTGTGTGCGTCGGCTGACTGATGAAGATCTGCCCGTCATGGGTCATCTCGGATTCGTGCCGAAGAAGTCGACGTTGATCGGTGGGGTTCGGGCCGTCGGCAAGACCGCTGAGGAGGCTGGCATGCTGCTCGAGCAGTTCCGCTTGCTCGAGGAGGCAGGAGCGTTTGCGGTTGAGTGCGAGTTGATTCCGGCCCGCGTGATGGCCGAGATCCATTCCCGCACGGGTCTCGCCACGATCTCGCTGGGATCGGGTTCGAGTGCCGACGTGATGTTCCTCTTCACGTCCGACATCTGTGGCGAGGGCCCTCGAACGCCTCGTCACGCCAGGGCGTACGGCGACCTCGCAGCGCTCCGGCAACAAATCGTCGACGAACGGGTGGCGGCGCTCACCGCGTTCCGAGCCGATGTGGCGGCCGGCTCGTTTCCTGTTGCGGGTGAGGTCGCAGGCATCGACGAGGGAGAATTCGAACGGTTTCGAGCGGCCATCGGCTGAGGCTCGCAGATAGCGTCGGGCCAGTGATCGGCGGGGAGCATCGAGATGGCTAGGTCGATTGCGACGCCACGAGACGCCGAGCCGCGACGGACGGGCGAGCCGGAACTCCGGCCCCATCACGACCGTTGGCCGTTCGATCCGTCACGGTTCCGCTTCTACTACGGCTGGGTCGTGCTGGCGGTCGGCAGCGTCGGTGTGCTGGCTTCGGTGCCAGGGCAGACGGCCGGTGTCAGCGTCTTCACCGACAGCCTGATCGAGACGACCGGGCTCTCGCGGCTCGAACTTTCGATCGCCTATCTGATCGGTACCGGGAGCAGCGGCTTCCTACTGCCTCGAGGCGGTCGGGCCATCGACCGGTACGGATCGCGTCGGGTGGCTGTCGCTGCTGTGTTCGGGCTGGCGCTGACACTTGTCGGGCTGAGCACGGTCGGCCCAATGACGACCGCTGTTGGCATGGCGGTGATGAGCCTCGGATTCGGGTGCCTGCGCTTCACCGGTCAGGGATTGTTGACGCTCACGTCGCGGACGATGATCTCGCAATGGTTCGAGCGCCGGCGGGGCGTGGTGACGTCGTCGTCGAATGCAGTGATGAGCTTTGCGTTCGCATCGACGCCGGCGCTGTTGCTCGCGTTGATCGAGGTGGATGGTTTCCGGACGGCGTGGCGCATCATGGCCGGCGCGCTCGTGGCCGTCGTCGGTGTGGTCGTAGTGCTCTTCTACCGCGATAGTCCTGAGACCTCCGGGCTCGTGATCGACGGAGGGCTCGCCGCTCCTGTCGAGCCCGGATCAATTTCGGCCCTGATCGGCTCTGATCACGACGGAACGAAGGCAGACGCCATCCGTGACCTCCGATTCTGGGCGGTCACGATTCCGGTGGTTGCGATGTCATCGACGTCGACTGCGCTCACGTTCCACATCCTCGACTTCGGCGCAGAGTTGGGGATCTCGGAATCCCGCATCGTGGCCATCTTCGTTCCCATCGCCTTCGTCTCGGTGCCGATCACGTTGTTGGGCGGATGGCTGGTCGACACCGTGCCGCCGATTGCCATCGCTGCGTTCATGGCAGCGGCCGAGATCGTGATGTTCATCTCGGTTTCGATGCTGGATCGCCCCGTGGCAGCGGTGATCGCCATCGGTGCATGGGGCGCAGCAGCCGGTTGCTTCGCACCGCTCACGAGCGCTGCGATTCCGCGGCTGTTCGGTCGGCGCCACCTCGGCTCGATTGCTGGGCTGCAGATGAGCGCCATGGTCGTCGGCAGTGCGATCGGCCCAGCGTTCTTTGCGTTGATCGTGTCGTTGACGGGCAGCTACCGGCCTGCGCTGTGGCTGAGCTTGGTGATCCCCGCCGCCGGCCTCGTCGTCGCCTTGCTCGCCCACCGCCGAGCCACATCCTGATTCAAACCAGAGTTCGCAGCGACGCCTCATCTCACCTCAACTGCCAGCTTCATACGTACCCGGAGGTACGTATGAAGCTGGCAGTTGGAGTGGGGTGTGACGAGCGGCCGTCGAGTTTCAGGCGTCGATGCGGGCGAAGAACGCGGCGAGGCCGTCTGCGTCGAAGCGTGCGATGAGATGTCCCTCGTCGTCGTGTCCGAGATCCAGCGCCGGGCAGAAGAACTCGTCGGCCTCGACCCAGAAGTGGGGAGACCCTCGGATGCCTCGTCTACGGCCTTCGTCGTAGTCGGCCTGCACGCCGCTCCGTGATGTCGCATCAGCGCGGAGGCCGCCATGGGCATCACCGATCTGGTCCAACACGGCCGGGTCACTCACGTCGAGTCCTCGCTCGAACACCGCCGCCCGAAGGTCGCTGCTCACGGCGAGGCCGGTGGGATTGTCGACCGCGTAGGCAGCGGCGGCGAGGTCGAGTGCCGGCAGCGTGCTGGACGGCCAGTGCTGGGGATCGAGACCCGAGAAGTCGTCGACCCCGAGTTGCTCGCCGAGGATCGCCGCCTTCTCGGTCACAGCATCGACGGCCAGACCGGTGCCGTTGACCCATTCGAGTGGCCAGGCTCGGACACGGACGACAGCCGGTCGGTTCATCTCCTCGACGTGTTCGATCACTCGTTTCAGCCCGACATGGGTGAATGGGCAAGTGATGTCGGCGAAGACCTCGATCACGAGATCTGATGTGCTGGTCGGCGTGGTCGATGTGTTCATTTTGGCCTCGGGTAGGACGCCAGTGTCTGTGCGTAGTTCGACCGCTCGAAGGCGCCGGGATTCGGGATCGAGCGCTGACTCAGGCTGCCCCTTGCCTGGTCGGTCGAGACGTAATCCCGCTCGGTGAACCAGGTGGTCACGTCGCGGAGCACCTTGGCTACATGCTGTGTTCCGTTGACGAGGAGCGCAGATGTCATCATCGCGACGTCTGCCCCTGCCAGGATGGCCTTCACGACGTCGTCGCCGGAGTGCACGCCGCTGGTGGCGGCGAGCGAGCAGTCCAGTTGTCCTCGCAGTATCGCGATCCATCGCAGCACCATCCGGAGCTCTGCCGGCGAGCTCAGCTCGAGGTGCGGCTCGACGGTCAGATGATCGAGGTCGATCTCTGGTTGGTAGAAGCGGTTGAACAACACGAGGGCGTCGGCGCCGGCTTCTTCGAGACGCCGAGCCATGTTCGACATCGAGCTGAACTGGGGCCCTACTTTCACCGCCAACGGGACGTCGATCGCCGCTCGCACGTTCGACACCAACCGAAGTGTCTCGTGTTCGACATCGGTGCCGGTCAGTTCAGGGTCGGCGGCAACGCGGTACACGTTGAGTTCGACCGCTGCGGCCCCGGCGTCCTGCACGAGCGAGGCGAAACTCGTCCAGCCACCCGGGGTCGTGCCGTTGAGGCTGGCGATCACGGGGATCTGGAGCGCCGCCACCGCGTTCTCGACCAGCGACAAGTAGTGGTCGGGACCGTCGGAGATGAGCGATGTCTGCGGAACATGACCGAAGACGGCCTCGGCACCGAGGTCGAATCCCTCGAACGAATCCATGGCGAGAGCGTCGTACTCGATCTGCTCCTCGAACAGCGATGGCAGCACGGCGGCTCCGGCCCCTGCCTGTTCGATGGCGAGAAGGTCATCGACGTTGCCAGTGAGGGGGCCGGCAGAGGCGACGATCGGGCTGGTCAGTTGCAGCCCCATGTACGTGGTCGAGAGATCCAGGCTCGTGGTTGCGGGGGTGGTCATGCTTCCTCCTCGAGGTTCGAGTACGACGCAACCCGCTCGACATTCACCATCTGTTCGTACAGGTGCCACCGGTTGTCGATGTCTGTCTGGGCCTCCGCGAACAGGCGGCGCGCCGTTTCACGGTCGGTGCGTTCGAGCGATGCGAACCGGCCCTCGGAACGGGCGAAGTCCTTGAACGGTTTGGTCGGTGGTCTTGAATCGAGATGGAGGCCGTGCTCGCCCATGTCCTCCCGAGCCGGATCGAACCGGTACAGGGGCCAGTAGCCGGTCTCCGCTGCCATCTTCTGATGTTCCATCATCTTCGTCATGTCGATGCCGTGAGCGATACACGGGCTGTAGGCAATGATGAGCGACGGACCGGGGTGGGCGGCGGCTTCGTGGAAGGCACGGACCGTTTGGGTCATGTTGGCACCCATCGCCACCTGTGCGACGAACACGTTGCCATACGCCATGGCCAACATCCCGAGATCCTTCTTCGGGCTGGTCTTGCCGCCGGTGGCGAACTTGGCCACGGCGGCACGAGGGGTCGCCTTCGAGGTCTGCCCGCCGGTGTTGGAGTAGACCTCGGTGTCGAGGACGAGGATGTTCACGTCCATGCCGGAGGCGAGGACATGGTCGACGCCACCGAAGCCGATGTCGTAGGCCCAGCCGTCACCGCCCACGATCCACACGTCGGTGCGCACGAGGTGATCGGCGAGCGATACAAGCTCCCGCGATGCCGGGTCGGTTCGATCGGCGAGCAGCGAACGGAGCTGCTCGATGAGCACCCGCCGTTCGGCGATGTCGGTCTCGCTGCTGGTGGTCGGAGCGCTCAGCGAGGCCGCGAGTGGGCCGATCTCGGAGGACAGCTGACCGAGCAGCGCTCGGGCCCGCCTGGCGTGGCTGTCGAGTCCGAGACGCATCCCGAGCCCGAACTCGGCATTGTCCTCGAACAACGAGTTGGCCCAGGCCGGTCCTCGTCCTGCGGCGTCTTTGGTCCACGGCGTCGTCGGAAGGTTGCCGCCGTAGATCGAGGAACACCCGGTGGCGTTGGCGACCACGGTGCGGTCGCCGAAGAGCTGGCTGAGGAGCTTGACGTACGGGGTCTCGCCGCAGCCCGAGCAGGCGCCCGAGAACTCGAACAGAGGTTGAGCCAGCTGCGAGCCCTTGACCGACTCGAGTTTGAGTTGCTTTCTGTCGGCTTCGGGGAGTGCGAGGAAGAAGTCGAAATTCACACGCTCGTCGGTGAGGTGGGGAGCGATCGGCTCCATGTTGATCGCCCGGTGCTTGACCTCGGTCTTGCTCTTCGCAGGGCAGATGTCGACGCACACACCACATCCGGTGCAATCGTCCGGCGCGACCTGGATGGTCATGCGATCGCCCTCGGGGCCCTTCCAGACCTTCGAACGGAACGATGACGGTTGGTCGGTCAATGTCTCGTCGCCCATGGCCTTCATCCGAATCGCGGCGTGGGGGCAGACAAGGGCACAGCGTCCGCAATCAATACAGATGTCGGGATCCCAGATCGGGATCTGCGCCGCGATGCTTCGCTTCTCCCACTTCGACGTACCAGTGGGGAACGTTCCGTCGACGGGAAGCGCGCTGACAGGGAGGAGGTCGCCGTTCCCTTCCAGCAGGGTCTCCAGCATCGGGCTCCCGCTTCCCGTTTTCACGATCGACGGCTGCACGGGGGCGACTTCGGTCGGGACCTCGACTCGACGAAGCGAGTCGATGGCGTTGTCGATCGCAGCGGAGTTCCGCTCGACGATCACCGCGCCTTGGCGGCCGTACGAGCTCGAGAGCCGGTCCTTCATCGCCTGCAGCGCGACGTCGGTGTCGAGGATGTCGGTGAGTGCGAAGAAACACGCCTGGAGGACGGTGTTGACCCGTCCAGCGATCCCCGCATCGAGTGCGATGGCGTTCGCATCGATCGTCCACACCTCGAGCTTCTTGTCGACGATGTCCCGTCTGACCTGATCGGGTAGATGGCTCCAGAGCTGGTCCGGCTCGTGCGGAGAGTTGAGCAGCAGCGTTCCGCCCGGTCGACAGCGGGCGACGACGTCGCCGCGATCCAAGAGGGAGAACCGGTGGCAGGCCACGAAGTCGGCATGAGCGATCAGGTAGGTCGAGGTGATCGGGTCGGGGCTGAACCGAAGATGTGAGACGGTCATCGCCCCCGACTTCTTGGAGTCATAGACGAAGTAACCCTGGACCCGGAGGTCGGTTCCGGCGCCGATGATCTTGGCGGTCGTCTTGTTGGCGCCGACGGTACCGTCACTGCCGAGTCCGAAGAACACGGCCTGGAAATCGGCCCGAACGTTCTCGGCTGCACCGTCGTACGCGATGCTGGTGTGGGTGACGTCGTCGTTGATCCCAACGGTGAAGTGGCGCCGCGGGTCCTCACTTGCCAACTCGGTGAAGACACCTTCGACCATGGCCGGCGTGAACTCCTTCGAGCCGAGCCCGTAGCGTCCACCGATCACGAGCGGAAGTGGTCCGGCCCACTGCTCCATCAGAGCCGCGCAGACATCGGTGTACAGCGGTTCGCCGACCGAACCAGGTTCCTTCGTGCGATCCAGGACGGCGATGCGTTTCGTGGAGGAGGGGAGTGCCTCGACGAGATCTTCGATGGAGAACGGTCGGAACAACCGGACGGTCACGACGCCGACCTTGCGGCCGGCGGCGAGTGCCGACGGCAGCCAGTCGTGGACGGCTCCGACTCCCGAACCCATGATGACGAGGATCTCCTCGGCATCGGCGGCGCCGTCGTAGTCGAAGAGGTGATAGCTGCGGCCTGTTGTCGCAGCCAATTGATCCATGGCCGTCTGGACGGCAGCGGGAACCGCCATGTGGAAGAGGTTGGCGGCCTCGCGGGCCTGGAAGAACACGTCAGGGTTCTGTGCCGAACCACGGAGAACCGGACGGTTCGGGTCGAGACCGCGAAGGCGATGATCCGCGATCAGCTCGTCGTCGATGAGGGCCTCTCGAGCTGCCGCTGGGAGGGCGTCGATCTTTGCCACCTCGTGGCTGGTTCGGAATCCGTCGAAGAAATGCAGGAATGGAACGCGAGTTCGCAAGGTCGCAGCGTGGGCAACCAGCGCCAGATCCTGGGCCTCCTGCACAGACGACGCTGCGAGCATCGCCGCTCCCGTCTGCCGTGCGGCCATCACGTCGCTGTGGTCGCCGAAGATGCTGAGCGCATGGGTCGCGAGTGCTCTCGCCGCGATGTGGATCACTGTCGGTGTGAGCTCGCCGACCAGCTTGTAGATGTTCGGGATCATCAGCAGAAGACCCTGTGACGCGGTGAACGTGGTGGTCATCGCTCCGGCCTGCAGCGCGCCGTGCACTGCACCGGCGGCGCCCCCTTCGCTCTGCATCTCGATCACCTCCGGAACAGCTCCGAAGCGGTTGGTGCGACCCGCCGCTGCCCAGACGTCACAGAGCTCTCCCATCGGGGATGCCGGTGTGATGGGGTAGATGGCGACGACGTCGGAGAGGTCGTAGGCGACCTTGGCTGCTGCTTCGTTGCCGTCGACCGTGATCGTGTCGGTGACCGTTGTTGTGTCGCTCACTTCATGTCCAGCTTTCGCCCCGTGATGTCGGAGGGAACGATGCGTACCCATCCTTTGCGCCACGGCTGGCGTTGCCACGGGCGAACGTCGAGTTGCTCGAGCTGCTCCTGCTCGGCCCAGTCGGTGACCGCGGCGGCATGTCCCTTGACGAGCACGCTGAAGCCGGTGTGGTCGACAGCGTCGATCTCGTCGATCTCGAAAGCGACGCGTTGTTCGAGCGTTGCTGCGTACATCTTCTGTCCTTCGCCGGTTCTGAAGACGATCGAGTCCTCATGCCAGGCGAAGTTCACGGGCAGGGCCACCGGCTGGTCGCCGTCGAGGAAGACGATGCGGCCGAGCGATGTCGCCGTGAGCGCGTCAACGCATTCCTCGGTCGTGAGCTTGAAGAGCCCGGTGCGCTCGTCGCGCTCTCCGGGAGCGCTTGTTTCGTCGGTCATCGCTGCCTTCCAGGTTGATCTGATCGGCACACGGCTATGGCGAGCCGGGGTGCCGGGTCTCGAAGCTCAGTCTTCGCCGCCGGATGGTCGAAGAGAAGGGCCTTCGGTCCTTCATTTCGCCAATGTCGTGCTTGTCTCCGCTGCTGTGCCTCGGCACGACGGGCGGAGGCCTGGAAGACTCACGGTCCACCGCGGTGCCAAAGAGGCCGCGTGCCAAGGAGAAGGCCAGATCGATGCGCTCATCACTGTGGTTCAACGACCCGAACGATCCGACCGAGAGCGCCGGTTATTTGGAGCGTTATCTCAACTACGGGCTCACCAGGGAGGAGCTCCAGTCCGGTCGACCGATCATCGGCATCGCTCAGACCGGGAGCGACCTGTCGCCGTGCAATCGGCACCACGTCGAACTCGCACTTCGTGTTCGGGAGGGGATTCGCGAGGCCGGGGGCATCTGTTTCGAGTTCCCGGTGCACCCGATCCAGGAGACAGGCCGGCGTCCGACCGCCGCGCTCGATCGCAACCTCGCCTATCTCGGCCTCGTGGAGATCCTCCATGGCTATCCGCTCGACGGCGTGGTCCTCACGATTGGTTGTGACAAGACGACGCCGGCCTGCCTCATGGCTGCGGCAACAGCCAACATCCCGGCCATTGCATTGTCGGTCGGTCCGATGCTCAACGGCTGGTTCCAGGGCGAGCGCACCGGTGCCGGCACGATCAAGTGGAAGGCCCGCGAGATGTACGCCGCCGGCGAGATCGACGAGGTCGGTTTCGTCGACCTCGTGGCATCCGCGGCCCCCAGCGTGGGCTACTGCAACTCGATGGGCACGGCGACGACGATGAATTCGCTGGCCGAGGTTCTGGGGATGCAGCTGCCCAGCGCCGGGACCATCCCTGCCCCGTACCGAGAGCGAGGGCAGATCGCCTATGCGACGGGGAAACGCATCGTCGAGATGGTCCACCAGGACCTCCGGCCGACCGACATCATGACCAGACCCGCCTTCGAGAACGCCGTCGTTGCCTGTTCGGCGATCGGTGGGTCGACGAATGCGCCGATCCACCTCAACGCCATTGCCCGTCACCTCGGTGTGCCGCTCGACAACGATGATTGGGAGACACTCGGTCATCACATACCGCTGCTCGTCAATCTTCAGCCGGCCGGCGAGTACTTGGGCGAGGATTTCCACCGAGCGGGCGGCGTCCCGGCTGTGATTGCCGAGTTGATGGCGAACGACCTCCTGCCGGCGCCGAACGCGCTCACAGTCAACGGGGCATCGATCGGTGAGAACTGTGGTGGTGTCGAAATCGGCGATCGCGATGTGATCCGTCCGGTCGGCGACGCCCTCCTCGAATCGGCCGGCTTCATCAATCTGTCCGGCAACATCTTCGACAGTGCGATCATGAAACTCAGCGGCGTCACCCAGGAGTTCCGTGACCGATACTTGTCCGACCCGGACCATCCCGGCCGGTGGGAGGGGTTGGCTGTTGTGTTCGACGGTCCGGAGGACTATCACGCTCGAATCGAGGATCCCGATCTGGGCGTCGACGAACATTCGATTCTCTTCATGCGCGGTGCGGGCCCGATCGGATACCCGGGCGGGGCCGAGGTGGTCAACATGCAACCGTCGGCCGCACTCCTGATCGAGGGAGTCCACTCCCTGCCGTGCATCGGCGACGGGCGACAATCCGGCACGTCCGGCTCGCCGTCGATCCTGAATGCGTCACCGGAAGCGGCTGCCGGTGGTGGGCTCGCCCTGGTGAAGACCGGCGACCCGATCCGCATCGATCTCGGAGCGGGAACGGTCGACATGCTGATCGACGACGCAGAGCTGTCCAGCCGGGCCGAGGCGCTCGAGGCAGCAGGCGGGTACGCCTACCCCGAGAGCCAGACGCCATGGCAGGAGATCCAGCGATCGATGGTCAGCCAGTTCGACGAAGGCATGGTGCTGCGCCCCGCGGTGAAATACCGCGATGTCGTACGTACGAGAGGGATCCCACGCCACAGCCACTGATCGGGACAGCCGGCTGTTGCCGAGCGGAAACCGACTGTCTACGACAGTGGTGTGGCGATCACCTGTACGACGGCTCCGTCGCCGGTGTGGCCCGGTCCTTCGACCACCGAGCGCACCAGCTCGCGGCCGGAAATGATCTCCATTCCGACGAGCTCGTTCCTGAGCCCGTCGAGCGTCATCGTGAGCTCAGGCACTGGCGGACCACCCGTGCCGCGGCCGATCTGGTCTGGGGTGTAAGCCTCGAGCATGAATCTGCCTCCCGGTCGCATGGCGGTGGCGATCGACGCGTGGATGCGGGACCGGATCGGGGGAGGGGTGTGGGCGAAGATCGACACGATCACGTCCCACCGGTCCTCACCGAAGTCGAAACCGGCGAGGTCGGCGACGATCGTGGTGAGATCGACGCCGCGTTCGGCAGCCAGTCGATCCGCTTTCGCCATGCCGGCGGCCGTGAGGTCCACCGACGTCACGCGGTGCCCGAGTCCGGCGAGGAACACCCCATTGCGGCCTTCGCCATCGGCGATGCACAGGACGTCGCCGATAGGGATCTCACCGACCGAGGCAGCCAGGAACTCGTTTGGATCGGTGCCGTAGACGTACTCGTCGGTCGACCCGTAGCGGGATTCCCACCTTGCTGCCGGAGTCTGGTCTGCCGGCGACTCGCTCACGACTGCGTCACGTCGAGGCCGGCGGCGGACCATGCCAGGATGCCGCCGTCGATGTCGGCGACGTCGCCGTACCCGAGGTCCTCCATCATGGCGGCGGCCTGACCGCTGCGGTTGCCGGACTGGCAGTAGAGGAGATACGGCACCGTTGGATCGAGCTCCTCCAACTGGGCCTTGAAGTCGTCTGCATAGAAGTCGACCATGACCGCACCTTCGAGGTGCCCCTCGGCGAATTCTTCCGCGGTCCGCACGTCGAGAATCACCAGCGACTCCGGCGGGCTGGCCTGAATTGCCGCTCCCTCCTCCGGACTGACGGTGCGGACACCGGCTGCCTCAATGGAAGATTCGCTGGAGTCCGGATCGGCGGCGCTCGAATCGGACCCGGAGCAACCGGCGACGAGGAGAGTGCCGGCCATCAGGCCGATGATGAGACTTCGTGGTGCACGCATTCCCGAGAGTCTAGCCCGTTGCCTTATTGTCCGGACATTCACTAGGCCCAGACAATTACCCTGATATGGTCCAATGCGCGGATAGCTCAACGTTGGGCCATGCAGATCCGAGCGATCCTTTCATCGGAGCGATGATGTCACTGAAGCCATTGGACCGAAACAGCCCCATGCCGCTGTGGGCCCAGCTCGAGGCTGACTTGCGGGCGCGCCTGGAGAGCAATGAGTTCGTCGAAGCCTTTCCCACTGACCTGGAGCTCACCGAGGCCTACGGGGTGAGTCGGCACACGGTGCGCGAAGCCGTGCGCCACCTCAACAAGACCGGCGTCTTGAAGCGGGAGCGTGGACGAGGCACCGTGGTGAATCGCTCCGAGTTCGAGCAATCGCTCGGGACGCTGTACAGCTTGTTCCAGTCGGTCGAGTCAACCGGCGTCGATCAGACCAGCGAAGTCCTTCGTTGCGAGGTCGTGGTCGATCCCGCCGCAGCCGCCAATCTTGAGCTGGACGAGTCAACCGAACTGGTGCTCATCGAGCGTTTGCGACTGGCAGGAGGAGCGCCGCTCGCCGTGGATCGAGCGTGGATGTCCCGTGCGCATGCGGCACCGCTGCTCGATGTCGACTGGAGCCACACGGCCCTGTACGCCGAGCTTGCAGCAGCCGGGGCGCCTGTGCCCAACCAGGGATGGGAACGCCTCACTCCGATCGTGCCGACGCCGACCGATCGCTCACGTCTCGGTCTCCGGAAGGCCGATGCCGCCTTCTTCCTCGAGCGCCTGGGGTGTCGTGACGGCACACCGATCGAGTGGCGCACGACCATCATCCGCGGGGATCGGTATCGGTTCGTGACCGATTGGTCCACGGGCGGCCGGAGCGAGCTTCGACCGTCTGCCGCCTGACGCTCTCGTTTGCGGCTGCGATTGACCGGCACTCCGAAAGACCGTACATTCGGCTGGAGCATGTGCCGCCGGTCATGTCGAGATGTGGTGACGGTGGTGCTCGACCCGAGAGGACGCCAGTGGGAACGACGCGGCATCACGAAGTCATCGAGGAGCCATCGTGACGCGACTTGGATTCCTGCTCGACAGCGACAGCTGTATCGGCTGTCACGCCTGCACCGTTGCGTGCAAGAGCGAACACGACGTTCCGCTCGGCGTGAACCGCACCTGGGTCAAGTACATCGAGACCGGCACGTTCCCCGATGTGGCCCGCAAGTTCAACGTGATGCGCTGCAACCAGTGCGACGACGCGCCTTGCATGACCATCTGCCCGACCTCGGCGCTGTTCCGGGCCGACAATGGCGTCGTCGACTTCCAGGACGACAACTGCATCGGCTGTAAGTCGTGCATGAATGCCTGTCCGTACGACGCCCTCTACATCAACCCGGAAACGAACACGGCCCACAAGTGCAACATGTGCAATCACCGGCTCGAGGTGGGACTCGAACCCTCGTGCCAGATCGTGTGTCCGACTGAAGCGATCAAGATCGGTGATCTCGACGATCCCACCAGCGAGATCAGCCGTATCATCGCCCGCGACGACGTCGCCGTTCGGTCTCCCGAGCAGAACACGAAGCCGAAGGTCTACTACCGGGGTGCCGATCAGGCGTCGCTCGACCCGACCAGAACTGCCATCGCCAACGACGGCATGATCTGGGCCGACACGCTCAGAGACAAGAACGGAAAGCATCATCCGACGGTGTCGGTGAAACTGGGGTCGAAGCCGACCGATCTCGACGGTGTGGTCGCCCGTACCGCCTACACGACGTCCCACATGATGACGTGGAAGGAGAAGGTCTCTGGCTACCTCGTGACCAAGGCGATCGCCGCCGGTGTCATGCTCGTGGCTTCGCTGTTGGTCCTCATGGGCCACGCCGATCAGAAGGCGGCCGTCGGTGTCGTCCCTCCGATGGTGGCCGGCGTCTTCCTCGGCATCACCGGCGTTCTCTTGGTCACCGATCTCAAACAACCCGGTCGGTTCCACTACCTCATCACGAAGGGCAACTGGTCGTCCTGGCTGGTCAAGGGGGCGTACGTCCTCATGTTCTTCGCTGCGGTCTGTGGGCTGTGGTGGATCGGCGGTTTGGCCGAATCGGACGGACTGTTGAAGGTGCTGGCCATCCCCGCCGTGCTCGGTGCGCTCGGCACTGCCGGATACACGGCCTTCCTCTTCGGCCAATGTGAGGGTCGGGATCTCTGGCAGACCCCGCTGCTCTTGCCGGTACTTCTCGCTCAAGCGACGACGGCCGGTGGCGCGGCCTACGCGATCCTCGACCTCTTCATGGAAATCCCGGAGCCCGAGGCGATCCGCTGGGTCCTGCTCGGTGGCGTGGCCGCCACCGCAGCCCTCATTGCGGTCGAGCTCACGTCGAAGGGAAGCCGTCACGTCGAGTTGGCCGTGCACGAGATGACGAGTGGGACCTATGCCCAGCAGTTCTGGTGGGGAGGGGTGGTCCTCGGTCTGGTCGTTCCGGCCGTCCTGGTGATCGGGGCCCTTGCCGCTGACGTCGACGGCCCGGCGCTCGCAGCACTTGCCGGCGTCGCTGCGCTCGTCGGCATGTTTGCCTACGAGGACTCGTTCGTCCGTGCCGGCCAGAGCGTTCCGTTGTCCTGATGGCCTCTGCTCGCCTTCGCTTCGCTCCGGGTCGCTTCGGCGTCGCTGCGCTCCGCAATCCTTCTGCTCGCTCGTTGCTGCTGCGCTCTGCTCCGCAACGTCATGAAAGGTTCGTTCCGTGACCGATCTCAACAAGTATCCGCCGTTCGACAAGTGGCACGACTGGCGTGAGCTCGATGCCAAGGCATGGCCTGACAAGGTCGAGCGGAAGTACACGATGGTGCCGACCACCTGCTTCAACTGCGAAGCCGGTTGCGGACTCCTTGCCTACTTCGATCAGGAGACCGACGAGATCGTCAAGATCGAGGGCAACCCGGAGCATCCGGCCAGCCGCGGCCGCAACTGCGCCAAGGGTCCCGCGACCCTCAACCAGGTCTACGACACCGAACGCATCATGTACCCGATGAAGCGGGTGGGGGAGCGCGGCTCGGGCAAGTGGGAACGCATCAGTTGGGACCAGGCGCTCGAAGAGGTGGGCGCCCGCATCCGAACTGCGATCAATGAGGACCGCCACAACGAGATCATGTGGCATGTCGGCCGGCCGGGAGAAGAGGGCTACACCGAACGGGTCCTGAAGGCGTGGGGCGTCGATGGCCACAACAGCCACACGAACATCTGCTCGTCCAACGCCCGAATCGGCTACCAGTCATGGATGGGCCACGATCGCCCGTCGTCCGATTTCGCCAACGCCAAGGTCATCTTCCTGATCTCGGCCCATCTGGAGGCCGGGCACTACTTCAACCCGCATGCGCAGCGCATCATGGAGGCGCAGGAGAAGGGGGCGAAGATCATCTGCGTCGATCCTCGGCTTTCGAACACCGGGGCCAAGGCCGACTTCTGGCTGCCGACCTGGCCCGGCACCGAACCGTTCCTCCTGCTGGCCATCGCCCGTGAACTCATCGAGTCCGAGACATGGAACGCCGCCTTCTTCGAGCGGTGGACGAATTGGGAGACCTATCTCACCGAAACCCGCCCAGACCTCCCTTGCGAGTGGTCGTCTGTCCGCCCCGCGTTGCTCGAGGAGTACGCCGAGTACACCCCGGAGGCCGCAGCACAGAAGACCGGCGTCGATGCGTCAACGATCCGTGAGATCGCCGAGCTGATCGGAGAACACCCCACCAAGTTCGCCTCGCACAACTGGCGAGCGGCCGGCGCCGGAAACCTCGGCGGTTGGCAGGTCGCTCGTTGCCTGTTCTTCCTCAACGTGTTGACCGGCTCGGTCGCCACCAAAGGTGGCACCGCCGGCAATGGCATGAACAAGTTCAAACCGGCGCAGCCTGTCGGCTCGCCTGGGATGGACAAGTGGAACGAGCTCGAGTGGCCGAAGGAGTATCCGCTGGCCTACCACGAGATGTCGATCCTTCTCCCGCACTTCCTGAAGGAGGGTCGAGGCAAGCTCGACGTCTATTTCTCCCGGGTCTACAACCCGATCTGGACCAATCCTGACGGGTTCACCTGGATGGAGGCGTTGAAGGATGAATCGAAGGTCAACTGCCACGTGGCGCTCACGCCGACCTGGTCGGAGACGGCGTGGTTCGCCGACTACGTGCTGCCAATGGGCGTGTCGGCCGAACGTCACGACATCACCAGCTACGAGACCCACGCCGGCCGGTGGGTGTCGTTCCGGCAATCGGTGTTCCGGCGATACGCCGAGCTCAAGGACCGGAAGAACGGCGGCGATGGAGAGCTCGGTCCGGACGCCCGCAGTTATGACTACAACCCCGGCGAGGTCTGGGAGGAGAACGAATTCTGGATCGACCTCTCCTGGAAGATCGATCCGGACGGCTCGATGGGTATCCGTCAGTGGTTCGAGAGCGAGAAGCATCCGGGCAAGCCGCTGACGGTCGACGAGTACTACGGCAAGATGTTCGAGGAGAAGGTGCCCGGCCTCGCCGAAGCTGCGGCCGCGGCCGGCCAGACGCCGCTCGAGTTCATGCGCGATCGCTCGGCCTTCGAAGTGCCGACGGATCCATACGAGCCCTATGAACGGGTCGTGGATCCTGCGACGCTCGACGGGTCCGCCAAGGATGAGGCCGGCGTCTATCGCAAGCCGGGAACTGCGGGAACGTGGTCTGGCGATCTCGACGATCTCGGGAACATCACGCTCGCACCGCTCGGCGACGGTTCCCCGGCGGTGGAGGTCGGGGGAGAAGCCCGCGAAGGGTTCCCGACGCCGTCGAAGAAGCTCGAGCTGTACTCGTCGACCCTGGCTGATTGGGGATGGAAGGACGTCGCCACACCGAAGTGGATCCCGTCCCACGTGCACTGGGAAGACCTCGACATGGAACCTGGTCCCGACGGGACCGGCGGAAACGAACGGATCCTGCTCCCGACGTTCCGCATCCCGACTCTCATCCACACCCGCTCGGCGAACTCCAAGTGGCTGAACGAGATCAGTCACCGCCACCCGTTGTGGATTCATCCTGAGGATGCGGAGAAGCTGGGCATCGAAGAGAACGGATTGGTTCGCATCTCGACCCGCATCGGCCATTTCGTCATCAGCTCCTGGCGGACCGAGGGGATTCGGCCCGGCATCGTGGCGGCATCGCATCACATGGGTCGGTGGCGACTCGAGGAGGGCGAGGCTCGATCGTGGGGAGCGGGTAAGGCGAAGGTCACGAACAACGGCAGCAAGTGGAAGTTGGAGCGCGAGCACGGCAACGAGCCCTATGAGTCGGCCGACCCCGATACCGGCCGGATCTGGTGGACCGACACCGGCGTGCACCAGAACGCCACGTTCAGCGTGCAGCCCGACCCGGTGTCCGGCATGCAGTGCTGGCATCAGCGAGTGCGAGTCACGCCGGCGGAAGCCGACGATGTCTACGGAGACGTCGTGGTCGACACCGACAAGTCGACGGAGGCATACCTGGACTGGCTCAAGCTGACTCGGCCGGCCGGCTCGAGCGACCCGTCGACCAAGGAGCATGGGCTTCGTCGACCGCTCTGGTATGCCCGCCCGATGAAGCCGGCAGCGACGGCCTACCGCCGGCCCGACGCATAACGAGGCGGCGATTGATCAGCTCAGCTTCAAGAACAGCCTCTCGAGCTCATCGACTTCGTCGGCACCGAGCGGATCGTCTGCTGAGGAATTGGTCAACGCGGCCGTCATGAGTCGGAACCCGATGCGATCGAGTGCTCCCTTGGCCGCAGCCAGCTGGGTGACGATGTCGCGGCACTCCGAACCTTCATCGACCATGCGCTGGAGGCCCCGGATCTGGCCTTCGAGGCGGCGGAGTCGTTTGATGACCTCCTCGGAGGTCTCAGCGGGAAATTGCATGCTGGAATGATACCCAGGGGGGTATACGTTGCCATCTCACGCAAATGTACGTATATTCGTACCTATGTCGAAACTCGAACAGCTCATGCCCATTCTCGGGTGGGCTCCTCGCTATGAGCGAAAAGACCTTCGAAGCGACCTCGCTGCAGGTCTGACCGTCGGCGCGATGCTCGTGCCCCAGGCGATGGCGTACGCCTTGTTGGCCGGTCTCCCACCGGAAGTCGGGTTGTACGCAGCCACGGTGCCCGTCGTCATCTACGCCCTGTTCGGCACGTCACGCCAGCTCGCCGTCGGGCCAGTGGCAATCGTTTCTCTCCTGACGGCGTCGGCGCTCGCCCCACTCGTCGAAGAGGGGAGTGCCGGCTATCTCGGCGCCGCCGCCCTCCTGGCGCTGATGGTGGGCATCATCCACATCGTGCTCGGGGTCGGGCGGCTCGGATTCCTCGTCAACTTCCTCTCACACTCGGTGTTGGTCGGCTTCACCGCAGCAGCGGCCATCATCATCGGCTTCTCGCAGGCCAAGCACATGCTCGGGATCAAGACCGAACGCACCGAACACTTCTACGAGACGGTGCGCGAGGTGATCAGCAACGCGTCAGACACGAATCGGACGACGCTGGCTCTGGGAGCGATCGCTCTCACCACACTCTTCCTGATCAAGAAGTTTGCACCCCGCGTGCCTGCTGCCCTCGTCGTCGTCATCGGTTCGATCATCGCCGTGGAGTGGTTCAACCTCGAGGACCGCGGAGTGAGCGTCGTCGGGGACATCCCGGATTCGCTTCCCGCCTTCGGCCTGCCGACCTTCGACGGGTCGCTCATCGGCAATCTCGCAGCGACGGCGTTCGTCATCACCATCGTCGGTTTCATGGAGTCCATCGCCGTGGCCAAGGTGTATGCCAGGCGCAACCGATACGAGCTCGTCCCGAACTCTGAACTCATCGGTCTGGGTGCGGCCAACGTGGCGTCTGGCTTGTTCGGTGGCTATCCGGTCACCGGCGGGTTCTCCCGGACGGCGGTCAACGCAACGGCCGGCGCCCGGACACCCCTGGCTTCGCTCATCACCGCGAGCATCGTCCTGGCGACGATCGCCTTCCTGACCCCGCTCTTCGCCTCGCTCCCGAACGCTGCCCTTGGAGCGATCATCATCATGGCCGTCATCGGTCTGGTCGACGTCGCCGAGATGCGCCACATCGCCAAGGTGAAGAAGAGCGACTTGATCAGTCTCAGCGTCGCCTTCGGGGCAACGCTGATCCTCGGCATCGAGCTGGGCATTCTTGTCGCCGTCATCGCTTCGATGCTCGTCGTGTTCGCCCGCATGTCGATGCCCCACACGGCGGTGCTCGGCCATGTCGACGGTACGACCAGCTACCGCAACGTCGATCGGTTCCCCGAGGCCCAAGTCATCGACGGTGTTCGAATCGTGCGCATCGACGCCGCCCTCTCGTTCGTGAACGCCGTCAACGTGAAGCGCCTGATTCTTGGCCACGTCGATCAGCTGACCGATGAGCCACGGGCACTCGTGCTCGATGCATCGGGGATCAACGACCTCGATGCCACGGGCGCAGAGATGCTGCTCGAGGTCATCGCCGAGATCGAGGAGCGGGGTGTCGTCCTGCACTTGACCGATGTCAAAGGTCCGGTTCGTGATGTCCTGAGGGCCGCCCACATCTGGCAGGCGCTCGGCGATCGGGTGCACACATCGACCAATGATGCAGTCGCCGCCATCGTCGCCAACGAACCGGCGCCGACCGATCAGCGCCGCCACGGCATCGACGAGAAGAGCACGGTCGTGCTCGGCGCTGATGAGGCCGATTCGATGAGCGACGAGGCGGCGGCCAATGCCTGACCCCCGAGTCTGGAACGAACTCGTCGAGGCGCATCGTCTCGTCAAGGATCAGCACCCCGAACGAGTAGAACTCGATTCGCTGCCCGTCCACGAACCGGTTGCGGCGATCCTCGCGTGCTCCGACGCCCGGGTCCCGCCCTCTGTTCTGTTCGGTCAGGACGCCGGGCAGGTGTTCGTGGTTCGCATCGCCGGCAACACGGCGAGCCCGGCGGCGCTCGCGAGCCTTGACTACGCCGTCGCAGTGCTCGGTGTCGAACTCATCGTCGTGCTCGGCCACACGGGCTGCGGCGCCGTGCAGGCGGCGGCATCCGGCACGTGTGGCGGACACCTGGCCCCCATCGTCGAGCCCATCTGTCGTTTGGCCCGAGAACGGCCGGAGGCCAGTGTCGACGAACTCGTTCACGAGAACGTCGCTGTCACCCTGGCGACGCTCGCACGTCACGCCGGCCCTGTCGGCGAGGCCGTACGGTCGCGACGGCTCGACATTCGAGGCGCCGTACACGACTTGCGTACCGGCGAACTCGATCTCCTTCCACTGACCATCCAATACCCCGCTCCCATGGAGGCGCAATGACAACCCCAACCCTTCCCAATGTCGACGTCATCGACGTCGGTCGGCTCCGAGAACTTCAGCTCGCCGATCCGGACATCCGAATCCTCGATGTTCGTACCGGCGGTGAGTTCGAGACCATGCACATTCCCGGCTCGTACAACGTCCCGCTCGACACGCTCGGCGAACACGTCCGGGATCTCGCCTCGGTTCACCACCCGGTGGTGCTCGTCTGTCAGTCGGGCGGCCGCGCCACCCAGGCCCATGGCGCCCTGGCTGCAGCGGGCAAGGAATCGCTCCACATCCTCGAGGGTGGCATGGTCGCCTGGGAGACCGCCGGTGGCGACGTTGTCCACGGCGACACTGCGCGATGGGCGCTGGACCGCCAGGTTCGTCTCGTCGCCGGCTCGATTTCATTGCTCGGCATTGCTGCCAGCACAGTCGTCCCTGGCGCGAAGTGGCTCGCCGGTGGCGTCGCCGCGGGGCTCACCTACTCGGCGGCGTCCAACTCCTGTGCCATGGGGACCGTGCTCTCGAAGCTCCCGTACAACAAGACCGACCGTTGCGACATTGCCGGCGTCCTCGCCGACCTGAACCGAGAGGCCTCCTGACATGAGCCACCGTGATCACCCCGTCAACGACTATCGATCGGTCATCACCGAGGACGCCCAACTCGTTGATGTCCGGGAGCCGAATGAGGTTGCGGCAGGAACGCTTCCGGGTGCGGTGAACATCCCGCTCGGCGAACTCCCCGCCCGCGTCGGTGAGTTGGATCCGTCGCGACGCGTCGTGCTCCTGTGCCGCAGTGGCGCACGCAGCGCGGCGGCGGCGCAAGCCCTCACCACCGCCGGGTTCACCGATGTGGTGAACCTCTCGGGCGGAATGCTGGCAGTTGCCGGCTGAGACGAACCGTCCTCCGAGGCGGTTGACTTGATACCCCTGGGGGTATAATGTACGTACATTCACGCAGTGAAAGAAGGACTCCGGCATGAAATTCACCCAGTACTACCTCGACTGTCTCTCACACGCCTCGTACCTGATCGGCGACGAAACCACCGGGCGAGCCGTCGTGGTCGACCCTCGTCGTGACATCGACGAGTACGTCAGGGACGCGAAAGCCGATGGTTTCACGATCGAGTTCGTGATCGAGACCCACTTCCACGCTGACTTCCTCTCCGGACACCTCGAGCTCGCAGCGGCCACTGGCGCCGAGATCGGATTCTCCTCCGTCGCCGAGACCGAGTTCCCGAGCCGGAAGCTCGCCGACGGCGAGCGCTACTCGCTCGGCGAAGTCGAGCTGGAGTTCCTGCACACGCCAGGCCACACGCCAGAGTCGCTCAGCATCGTCGTGTATGAGAAGGCAGGAGACGCAGTCCCCTACGGGGTGCTCACCGGCGACACGCTCTTCATCGTCGGGCGTCCCGATCTGCTTTCGTCGATCGGGTTCACCCGCGACCAGCTTGCAGATCAGCTCTACGACAGCTTGCACGACAAGCTGCTCCCACTCCCTGACGCAACCCGGGTCTACCCAGCGCACGGTGCCGGTTCCGCTTGCGGAAAGAACCTGTCGACCGACACGTGGTCGACGATGGGGGAGCAACGTCAGACGAATTATGCCCTGTTGGCACCGGACAAGAAGACGTTCATCGATCTCGTGACCGAAGGGCAGGCCCCTGCACCCGGGTACTTCGTCTACGACGCCGTCCTGAACCGCAAGCATCGTGAGCTGTTGGATGAGACGTTGCTGCCGAAGGCTCTCGACATCGAGGCCTTCGACCGGCTCGTCGCCGGTGGAGCGATGATTGTCGACGGCCGTGACCCCGAGGAGTTCGCCAGTGCACACCTCGAAGGCTCGATCAACGTCGGTCTGAACGGTCGCTACGCAGAGTTCGCCGGTTCAGTTGTCCCCACAGACGTCGACATTGTGTTGGTCGTCGATGAGGGATTCGAACTCGAAGCCAAGAACCGTCTGGCTCGCATCGGTTTCGATCGGGTCGTCGGCCATCTCGAGCACCCGCTCACCGTCATGGCCACCCATGCCGACCGGGTTCGCCGGGCCTCCCGCATGACTGCTGTCGAGTTCGAACAGCGCAAGGGCGACATCGCCGGGCTGCAGCTGGTCGACATCCGCAACCCGGGCGAGGTGGCCCTCGGCACTCTCGACGGATCCTTGGTGATTCCGGTGGGCCAGCTCCCTGGCCGCATCGAGGAGCTCGACCCGAATGCGCCGACCATCGTGTTCTGCGCCGGTGGCTACCGCTCCTCGGTGGGAGCCAGCGTGTTGCGCCAGGCCGGCTTCGAGGATGTCTCCGACATCATCGGCGGCTACGGAGCCTGGACCGAACTCGTCCCCGCCTGACCCCGATCCCCTCCCCTCCTGTCCGGTCCCGCCATCGGCTCGATCTCGAGCCGACGGCGGGACATGACGCGGGGTCAGCGGCCGACCTCACGAAACGGCTTTCCTCGATCAGGGGCAGGCTCCTTCGGCAGCCCGAGGACGTGCTCACCGAGAATGCTCCTTTGGATCTCGTCGGTCCCGCCGGCGATGGACTGTGCGGGGGTCGACACGAGAACCTCGGCCACGATGTCGTCAATCGGGTCACCGGTCTCGGTGAGCATTGCCCGTGCGCCCGAGATCGAGGAGTGAACCTCATGACAGCGCCGTGCCACTTCGGAGAGGGCGAGCTTGCCGATCGACCCCTCCGATCCGGGCGGACGGCCCAGGTCGCGCGCTGCTTGCGCTCGGCCAGCGGTCCAGCCCGCCGCTCGATGGAAGCTGACGAGCTCCATCATCAGCTGGCGCACCACGGGATCGTCCACGGCTCCCGAGGCCACAGCACGTTCGACGACGAGGTCGATCCTCCCCTGACGCTGGGGATACCAGACGTAGGTCTTGTTGTAGTCGGCAGCTTCCGCTCTGGCTTCGTCGATCACCCGTCCAACCGCGTGATCGGCAAAGGCGACCGAGCGATTCGTGGCGAAGGACCGCTCGTGGGCCAGGGTCCCCCGGGCCACCGTCCAGCCGCCTCCGATCTCGCCCACGACCTGGTCGACCGGGATTCGAGCATCGGTGAGAAATACCTCGTTGAACGATGCGTGGTTGTTCATCTGGCGGATGGGTCGCGCCTCGACACCGGGTTGGCGCATGTCGAGGAGGAAGAAGGTGAGCCCGGAGTGCTTCGGGGCGTCCCAATCAGAACGGGCAACGAGGATCGCCATGTCGGCGTGATCGGCCGATGTGCTCCACACCTTTTGTCCGTTGACGATCCATTCGTCGCCGTCAAGCAGTGCCGTCGCCTGGAGACCGGCGAGGTCTGATCCGGCGCCCGGCTCGCTGAAGAGTTGACACCACGTGAGCTCGCCGGTGAGTGTCGGCCGGAGGTGAGCGCGCTTCAACGTGTCGGAGCCGTGGTCGTAGATCGTCGGTGCCGCCAAGCTGAAGCCGGCACCGAGCGGCATCGCCACGCCTCCCGAGGCGCGGATGGTCTGGTGGGCGACGCGATCCGCCCACGCAGGGAGGTCCCGGCCGAACCACTTGCTGCTCCACGAAGGCACTGCCCACCCGGAGTCGACCAGAAGGTTGCGCCATTGCAGGAGGGAGCGATTCGGATCCCATGCGTCAACGAACCATGCGGCAACGTCACGTTCGACGTCGAGTTCGGTGACCGGCACAGGAGTCTCCCCTATTGACGCTCGAGCAGGGACACTACGATCCCGCGTGTGGCAGCGAAGAAGAAATCGGAGAACTCGACTAAACCGACCGAGGTCGATCCGGACGCCTTCGTCGCCGCCGTCGAACACCAGACGCGCCGAACTGATGCACAGGTGCTGATGGAGATGATGCGGCGAGTGACCGGATGCCCTCCGAAGATGTGGGGGCCGTCGATCATCGGATTCGGGCGCTATCGCTACCGGTACGAGACAGGCCGTGAGGGGGAATCCATGCTCACAGGGTTCTCACCCCGAAAAGCCAAGTCCGTTGTCTACATCCTTCCCGGGTATGACGACATCTCGGACGATCTGGCGAAGCTCGGAAAGCACTCGGTCGGGCAGAGTTGCCTCTACATCAACAAGCTGGCCGACATCGACCTGACCGTGCTCGAGAAGATCGTCGCCGACTCTGTGGCCAGGATGCGGTCCAGCCACGAGACCTTCGACGAGTGAGCAAGGGACGGGCAGTCGAGCTTCTTCCAGGCTCGTGCGGTGATCGTTCCGGTCGCCTGAGAGGGAGGGGATGGGCCGATAGGTTGACTCGATGTCAGACGACAGCACCTCCGAAGCGCCTGAGTCGCTCGACTTCATCCGAGAGCATGTGAAAGCCGACATCGAGGCCGGCCGGTTCGGGGGCCGCGTGCAGACGCGGTTTCCGCCCGAGCCAAACGGGTTCCTGCACATCGGGCACGCGAAGTCGATCTACCTGAACTTCGGAATCGCCGAGGACTTCGGCGGCGCCTGTTACCTCAGGTTCGACGACACCAACCCCGAAACCGAGGATGTCTCCTACGTCGATGCGATTCAGGAGGATCTCGAATGGCTGGGGGTGAAACCTGCGGGGCCGCCGCGGTTCGCCTCTGACTACTTCGAGCAGATCTATGCCTGGGCCGAGGATCTGGTCACGGGTGGTCATGCGTACGTCGACGACCAGGATGCCGAGACCATCTCGGCGCAGCGGGGCGGATTCGGGCAGCCCGGCATCGAGAGCCCGCATCGAGATCGGTCGATCGAGGAGAACCTGGGTCTGTTTCGGCAGATGCGCGACGGGGTCTTCGACGACAGCGAGAAGGTCCTGCGGGCCAAGATCGACATGCAGTCCGACAACATGTGGCTTCGCGATCCGGTGCTCTATCGCATTCGCAAGGTGCCGCACCACCGCACCGATGATCGGTGGGTCATCTACCCGACCTACGACTGGGCCCACGGACAGTCCGACGCGATCGAGGGTGTCACGCACTCCATCTGCACGCTGGAATTCGCCGACCATCGCCCGCTCTATGACTGGTGCCTCGATCAGCTCGATCTTCCCGGCGATCGGCCGGAACAGACCGAGTTCGCCCGCCTCAACATCACGCACACCGTCTTGTCGAAACGCATCTTGCGCACCCTCGTCGAGCAGGGCAACGTCGACGGGTGGGACGACGCTCGAATGCCGACGGTGCGTGGCCTTCGGCGACGGGGCTACCCGGCAGCAGCACTGCGTGCGTTCACCGACAAGATTTCAGTGGCGAAGTCGAACTCGACGGTGGAAATCGAACTCCTCGAATCGTTCGTGCGTACCCACCACAACGCCACCGCTCCGCGGCGGATGGCAGTGGTCGAGCCGCTGAAACTGACGATCACGAACTGGCCGGAAGACACGGTCGAGTGGATGGAAGTGGTGAACAACCCAGAAGACGACACGGCCGGCACCCGGTCGGTTCCTTTCACAGGCGAACTCTGGATCGAACAGGACGACTTCAGGCTCGACCCGCCGCCGAAGTACTACCGCCTCACTCCCGGTCGAGAGGTACGGCTTCGTAATGCGTTCTTCGTCACCGCCACCGAGGCCATCACCGACGACGACGGCAACGTGATCGAGGTGCTCGCCACCTACGATCCCGAGACTCGCGGCGGCAACGCACCCGATGGACGCAAGGTGAAGTCGACCATGCACTGGGTGTCGCGCCCGCATGCGGTCGATCTCACCGTGCATCGGTACGACCGGCTCTTCAACGACTCACACCCGGGAGCCGAGGGTGCCGACCCGCTCGATTCGCTCAACCTGGACTCACGGCAGACCACGGCGGCCAAGGCCGAGCCGGCCCTTGGCGATGTCGCCGTTGGCGATGTCGTGCAGTTCGAGCGGTTGGGCTACTACGCCGCCGATCTCGATGACCCGACCGTCCTTCACAGGACGGTCGGGCTCCGAGACGAGTGGGCCAACATCCAGAAACGCAAGTGAGTTCAGAGTGATCTGAACCCGGCACCCATGCGGTCGTCGCTCGACGAGGATCGAGCGGCGGTCGTCATGGCACAGAGCCGGCCAACAACAGCATGAGCGGCACGCGTCGCCGCCGCTCCAGTTCGGCGTCGGCGTCGGCGTCGAGGAAGCGGCTCGGGTCGGGCTCGCACTCGGAGAGTCGGTCGATCGTGAATCCGGCATCGAGAACGAGAGCAACCCAGGCCTCGATCGTCCGATGGTGCCACGTCACCGTGCTGTCGAACCACGGCCGCTCGCGAGGGCCCTGATCGAAGTAGTTATCGACAGTCCACGAGGTGCGCGGCCCATCCGGGGCGTTGTCGTGCGAGGTGATCACCGGATGTACGACGGAGATGATGAGGCGTCCCCCCGGTCTCAGCGCAGATCTGGCCATAGCGAGCACCGGGGACGGGTCAGCCACGTAGTGGAGCGACATACGGGCCGTCACGACATCGAATCGGCGGTCGCCCGGCTCGAAGGCCTCGATGGCAGCGCGCTCGAAGATCAGCGACTCGTCGGCTGCAGCGTTCGCCCGTTCGATCATCGCCGAAGAGTCATCGATGCCGAGACACGAGCGGGCTCCGGCTGCGATGAGTTGCGTTCCGAACGTTCCGTCACCACAGCCGAGGTCGAGCACGTCGATGCCCGAGGCGTCGCCCAGCGCCGACCACATTGCCGGATCCTCCATCACGAGATTGGGGCTCCCGTCGGGATCGTGGCGATGGGTCAGGTAGCGGGAGGCCACCTCGCCGGCGTCGTAGAACGAGCCGCCATCGGTCGTGATCATGCGGCGCCGACGGGTGACGGGAGTACGTCGGCCTCGTCGAGCGATGAACGGATGTCGACGTCGGCTTTCGGCCTGACGTCCGGACAGATGCTGAGTGATGCCTGCTCGAGAGCTTCGGTGACTTCGACGCGGACAGCGTCGGCGTCGACGAGATCGCATTCGACGACCACCGAATCGTGAACGGTCTGGATCGGACGACTGGTCGGGTAGCGGCGGAGGCGCTCGTTGAGGTCGCCAAACGCCAGCAACATGATGTCGGCGACCCCACCCTGGATCGGGGCGTTGCGCCATGCGTTCACCATGACGGAGACTCGCTCGCGTGCGGCGCGACCCAGCCGAGCGTCGGCGACATCCGCTCCCAGTTCGGCAGCGATGGAGTCGACGTACGCTCGACGGAGCCGGCGATCCTCGAACATTCGGGCGATCTCCGGTTCGCTCGGTGGCTGTCCGTTCGGCATGAGGTCGACACCGTGGTCGATCTCGAATCGGCGCCGGATCTCTGCAAAGCCGGGTGAGCGGTCGGACACGGCCTCGACCACGACCGACAGGAACAGCCTGTCGAGGTGGAGGTTGAACTGTTGCCGCCGCCCTGACTCGGTTCGACTCGAGAAGGTGAAGGGTTCGCCGCCGGCAACCAAGGCGACTGGCGCGGAGTAGCGCAGGAGCCACGCCACGTCCTCCTCGAGCCCGGTCTGGTCACGTGCCTCCCGGTCGGGATGCAAGGCTGCGATCTCTGCGGCCGCCGGCCAACGATTCTGGGTTCTCCTGAAGGTGCGGCGGATCTCGCGGACGGCGCCGAAGCCTTTCGCCAGCCGCAGTGTGGTTGGCCAATCGATCGCCACGGCACCTTGCCTCACTTGTTCGATCTCCGCGATGCGGGCCTCCGCCCACGCCGTCGTGCCCGGGTAGGTCCGTCGGTACTGAGCGAGCAGGTGTTTGGCCTCATCGACCGACGTCGTCGTTCCCTCGGATGTGAGGGAACGAGCCAAGGCTGATGCCCCGGACCCGTAGGCGATCCCGAAGTTCAACGCCTTGGCGATCTGGCGAAGGTGCTTGAAGCGGTCGGGATCGCTGCTGCGAAGCTCCTCGGCATCGAAGCCGAACATGCTGGCAGCCGTACTCACGTGCACGTCATCACCTCGAGCGAAGGCAGCTCGCAGCGGTTCGTCGTCAGCCACCTGTGCGAGGTAGCGAAGCTCGGCCTGGCTGAGGTCGGCATGAACGAACACCCGGTGCTGCTCGGCCGGGCGAACATACGGCTTCATCAGCGGTGTGAAGTTCTGCGCGTTCGGATTCCGGCTGGCGAGCCGGCCCGTGTTGGTGCCGACGACCTGGAGATATTGGGGCCGCATCCGATCATCGTCGTCGAGATGCTCGAGAATCGACGTTCCGTACGTGCTCAGGATCTTGTCCAACCGACGATGGTCGAGCAGGGCCTCACAGAGGTCGCCACCGATCTGGCGGAGCACGCCGGCGGTCACCGAATCGAGATCGTTCAGGGGCCGAGCCGTACCGAACCGTGCGGCGGTCCACGCAAGGACCTCGGCCTCGGCGTGCGTGTTGAGCACCTCGCGGACCTGTCGATCGGAGCCGGGGTTCCACGTGGGTTCGATGACGTCGTCGAACAGCGTTCCCTGCCCGCCACCGGTGAGTGTCGCGAGCGTCCCGACCGCCTCTCGGCGACGATGCTCGATCTCGGTCAGCTCCTGCTCCCATCCGATGCGATCGAAGGGCAGTCCGCTGCGTTCCATGCGATCGAGCAGCGGTCTGGCGTCCATCTCGATCTTGCAGATTCGAGCCAGCCCGGCCGCATCGATCTCCGAGCGGATCTGATCCGCCACCCAGAGCGTCTCGACCGCGTCTGCTGCGGCGTAGGCGATCTGGGTCTCGCTGAGATCGTCGTAGGCGGTGTAGGACAGTTGCGTGGTCCCCTTTCCGTCGGCCTCGATACCGAGGTAGTGCTGGGTGGCCCAGGCCAGACCGTGGAACCAGGTGAACCCGCTCCTGCCCTGATGCAGCAGGGCATCGGCAAGCTGTGCGTCCCACCAGCGCAGCCCGGGCGTCGTGTCATCCGAGGACCACACCGCCGCATCGAGGACCCGTGCGTCGAAGTTGGCGTTCCACGCGTCTGCCGTGATGCCGGTCAGCAGCGGTCCGAGCAGGGCGGGGTCGAGATCGCGGGCGTCGACGACGAAAGCGCGCTCGTCGCCGTTCGGTGATCGAACGGCCACCGACATCACACGCAGCAGGTGTCGGCGCGGGCCATCGATCGGCACCTCGGTGTCGATGGCGACTCGTTCGGCATCGCGGAGCGCCTTCTCGAGATCCGGGAGTTGTGCGGCGTGGTGCACGAAGGTGCAGGGCACTGACGAAGGATCACGCGTCACCGGGTCGACCCTAATGGGCGGAAGCGCGGCGAGCCCGCCGACCGTCAGCGGCGCCGTGGCGCGTAGTCTCCGTGGATGCGAAGCACCGTCGATCATCGGGTCACCGGGGTGCTCGGAATCGTGACGATCTGCGCCTACGGCGCCTGGTACTACGCGTTCGGTGTGCTGCTCGACCCGATCCGGATCGACACCGGCTGGCGGGAGTCGACCCTGACGGCCTCGTTCTCGGCCGGCATCGTCATGATCGGCATCGGTTCGTTGTTCGGCGGGCGGTTGCTGGATGCGCTCGGCCCCCGTCTGGTCTTCCTGATCGCAGGAATCGTCGGCGGGTCGCTGCTCGCTGTCGCCTCCTTCGCCACCCACCCCCTCGTCTTCCTCGTTGCTTCGGCCGGCGGGCTCGGTGTTCTCGGATCGCTCGGGTTCTACCACGTCACCATGACGACGGTCGTCCGCCTCAACCCGGCGTCGCCGGCCCGCGCCATCGCCGTGTTGACGATCTGGGGCGCCCTTGCGTCGGCGATCTACCTTCCGGCGACCGCAGCGCTCGTCGAGGGCGTCGGGTGGAGAGTGACCGTGCGGTGGCTCGCCGGGTCGGCGACGGCTGCATTCCTGCTGGCCGCCATCGTGCTCCCGTCGCCGGAGGTCGTACCTGCGAAGTCGGGTGGGAGACCGCCGTTACGTGCTGTCGTGGCCGCGGCGCTGGCGCCCGGCGGGCCCAGGGCCTTCGCTGCCGCCGTCAGCTGCGGCGGAGTCGCGATGTCGACGTTGCTCGTTTATCAGGTGCCGACCATGACCGCAATCGGCCTCCCTGCCGCCACCGCCGCCACGTTCGCCGGCGTTCGGGGCTTCGCACAGCTTGGCGGGCGGCTGCCCCTCGGTCGACTCCTGGATCTTCTCGGGGTGGATCGGGCCTTGGTGTTGGCCTTCTTCGCCATCGCCGTCGGAGGTGCCCTTCTGGCAGTCGCCAACGACCGGCCGACCGCGCTTGCGTTCGCGGTGATCGCCGGGTTCGGCATCGGGGCGTTCAGCCCCCTGCAGGGCATCAAGTCACAGGAGTTGTTCGACGGCGCCACGCTCGGGGCGACCATGGGGTTCTACGGGTCACTCATGATGTTGGCCGGGGCGCTCGGGCCGGGCGTCACCGGAGTCGTGGCAGAGGCGACGGGGGAACGACGCTGGGCCTCGGTCGTGATCGTTCTCGCCGCCTTGGGGGCGAGCGCAGCCGTGATCCGCTCCCACCGGCCCCCAGGAAGGGAGGGCTGAGCGCCACAGAACGGTCCGGTTCTAGGTCCGATCAGCCCAACGGCGGAGTCGGGCCTCGGTGTCCTCTGTCCATCGCCAGACGAGCAGACCGGTCCCGACGGCGGAGCCGACCACGACGAGCCCCACCGGCAGACCATCGAGATCGCTCGACCACACGCGCATGACAAGGCCGGTCAGCACAGTCGCAGAGACGGAGAAGACGACGCGGATGGATCGAACCTCGCCGAACAGCCAGAGCGCCGTCCCCAGGGCGAAGGCGGAGACTCCGCCTACCAAAGCGCCGACGACCGCAGCGATGATGATGATGAGCGGCGCCAGGATCATCCCGTTGGTTTCGCCGGTGAATGCGACGACGAGAACGAACCAGGTCATCGCCGCACCGGCCCCAATGAACCCCGACATCAATCCGACCGGCATCGAGTGCGTCACGACTCGCCAGTACGGGGGATCGAATCGTTTCGAGATCTCGAACACGTTGGCCTCGTCGGCACATCCATGCCGGCATTGAGACCAACCAAGCAGTGCCGGGCGAATCTCCGGCTCGCAGAGTGGTCAGGGTGTGGTCGTGAGTTCGACGGCTGCGGAGACGATCTCGTCGATGGAGACCAATACGAGGGTGGCGGCGGCGCCGAGCGGAATGAACGAATCTCGTCCCGCCACTCGGCGGATCGTGCCGTCGAAGCCGGCATCGACCAGCTCGGCCACGATCCCTTCGCCGACTCCGCCACTGCGGCGAGTCTCGTCGACGATCAGCACCTTGCCCGTCGCCCGAGCGGCGTCGACCAGTGCCTCGACCGGGAGCGGCGCCAGCCAGCGAAGGTCGACCACCGATACAGCGACTCCCTCGGCCGCCAGCCTTCGTTGCGCCTGCAGGCTCATGTGGACACCGTTGCCCCACGTGAGGATCGTGAGCTGATCCGCTCCGGCGCCTGACGGGTGGGTGCGGGTGTCACCAACGGCGATCGGTGTGGGGTCGTATGGCGCAGTCCATTCGTTGTCGCCGACGTGGTGGAGGGCTGCGTCGTGGTAGCGGGCGATCGGCTCGAGGAACACGCACACGGCGCCGGTCGAGCGGGCATGGGCGACACAACCGTTGAGCATCCCGGCGGCATCGCTCGGGTGTGATGGTGATGCGATCACGAGACCTGGGATGTCGCGAAGGACCGTGATCGAATTGTCGTTGTGGAAGTGCCCACCGAAGCCTTTCTGGTATCCGTACGCAGCGATCCGCACCACCATTGGGTTCCGGTACTGGCCCTGGGAGAAGAACGAGAGCGTGGCCGCTTCGCCCCTCAGCTGATCCTCGGCGTTGTGGAGGTACGCGAGGTACTGGATTTCCGGGATGGGAAGTCGCCCGTTGAGTGCGCTACCGAGCGCGAGCCCGAGCACGGACTGCTCGTCGAGGAGGGTGTCGAACACTCGGCAGGCTCCGAACCGTTTCTGGAGACCGCGGGTCACCCCGTAGACGCCACCTTTGAGCCCGACGTCCTCGCCGAAGACGACCGTGTCGTCTGCTGTCTCGAGTTGGTCGGCCAGGGCGCGGTTGATGGTCTGGGCCAGAGTCAGGCGCTCGGTTTCGCCCGCGTCGGGCGGCCGAGCCGTGTTCGTCGGTGGCTGCGGGTCCAACGCCCGCAGTGGCTCCATGATCTCCTCTGCACTGGTGAGTTCCGGTTCGGAACAGAGCTCGAGCGCCGAGGCACGAACCGATGTGCGGAGGTCGAGGAACCACTCGATGACCTCGTCGGCCGAACAGCTGCCCGTTCGGATGGCTAGCGCCGCCGCTCCGATGATCGGGTCCCGAGCACGGTCGGCCTCCAGTTCGGCCGGCGTCCGATAGGCGGATTCGACGTCGGTTCCTGCGTGCCCGAGGAACCGCACCGTACGCAACTGGAGGATTCCCGGTCGGCCGGCCGAGCGCACGGCGTCGACGAGGGACGTCGTGGCGTCCAGGACCGCTGCGGGATCCGCTCCGTCGGCCTGCGCGATTTCGAAGCCGGGTCGGGACGCCAGCGAGCGGTCGACCCATCGGTCCGGGCTGGGCACGCTGAGACCGAGGCCGTTGTCCTCGCAGACGAAGAGGATCGGGACTCGTCGCCCCTCGGCCGACGCATGCGCCGCCCAGTTGATGGCCCCCTGGGCCGTCGAATGATTGAGAGAGCCGTCGCCGAAACTGCAGACAACAACAGAGTCGGTCGGCCACGTGGTCGCTGCCGACGGCGCGACCGAGAAACTGAGGGCCAGTCCGACGGCACGGGGGAGATGCGAGGCGATGGTCGAGGTCTGGGGAATGATCGACAAGTCGTGGTGTCCGAACACCTTGTGACGGCCGCCGGAGATGGGTTCGGTCGAGCGGGCCAGCATGCCGCGGAGGATGTCTTCGATCGGGTCGGTCGAGGACAGGCCTTGCTCCGCTGCCTGCATCGCCCTGGCGATGTAGAAGCCTCCCGACCGGTAGTGGAGCAGTGCCGGGTCGGTCGGACGTATGGCCATTGCGACGGCGGCGTTGCTCTCATGGCCGGCCGATCCGATCGTGTAGTAGCCGAGGCCATGGGTCGACCGGAGCCAGCGGGCGGTGTGGTCGATGACCCGGCTGGTGATTTCGGCCTCCAGCAGGGTCGCTGCGGTGAGGGCGTCGACCATCATTTCGGTGGCCGGACGGCCGGCGACGGCCGTGCTTTCCGATGTCAGTCCGGAGATTGCGTGGAGCAACGAGGCTTCGAGCGGGTCGAGATCATCGGGTAGCAGATTCGTCACGGCCAAACCCTACGTCGTCAAGTCTGGCAACCCGATCGGACCGTGCAGAGTTACTGAGTTCGACCGTTCGAGGCAGCATGGAGCGCCTCGACGGCGGCGCTCGGATCAGGCGCTGTCACGGTGACGAGGCGACCGCTGTGCAGACGCAGCCGCACCGCTGGGCCACTGCGGACGGTACAGGTGGTTCTTCTTGGGGTCCACCAGAACCCGTACGAGACTCGCCACCCGGGCACATCGATCACCTCGGCGTGGTCGATGTCATCGAGGTGATAGGTGCTACGCGGCCAACCGACCAGCCCCCAGTGGATGGTGAAGCCGTTCGGACCGCCGGTCACCCGCAAGCTCGTCGCAGTCAAGACGCTGACGATTGTGCCGACGGCGACGAGGGACATGGGCACGACAAAGAGCAGATCACCCCAGCTTCCGTTGGAGTCCTTGCCCATGAGCACGAGGAGCACGGCTCCGACGCACGTGCTGGCGACTACCGGCCAATTCGTTGTTCGGCCCGTGTAGACGCCGAGTCGATTCGGTTCGGTGAGAGATGGTGAGATCATGCCTGCTCCTTGATGATCCGAATGAGATCGTTCTGGCTGAGGCCGTGCTGGCGGGCGGCGGCGATCAATGCCTGGGCCGCCTCGGCCACCGAGGACAGCGCCGGGCCCGCCGAGACCACCCGCGCACCGCGTCCTCGACGGAACTCGAGGATCCCCTCGTCCCGCAGCTGGCGGTAGGCAGCGAGCACCGTGTTGCGGTCGACCGACAACGCTGCAGCGAGTTCGGCACCGGGCGGCAACTGCTCACCGATGGGCAACTCGCCAGACGCCACGCCCCGCCGCACGCAACCAGCGATCTGATCCTGGAGACGCTCTCGGGAGGTGTGGTCGATCTGCCATTTCATAGTACTAATACTAATAGCACTATCAGTTCGAGCAGTCAACGTCAGTTCTGTCGGCTCGATCGGACCGATGGAGGTGGATTCCCAGGCGAGGGCGCGGACGATGAAACCGTTCAGACTCCTGGGCGGACGAGCTGTTGGAGTGTCCGGGCGACGATGGCAAAGCAGCCGCTCAGGAAGGCAGCGGCCGGCACCACCCAATGAGGGTGTTCCGCGAGACCCGAGTCGTCGAGCAGCCCGGAGACTGCGATGGCGACGAGGCCGATGCCGACGACAAGGGCGGGAATGGACCAACCGCTCGTCGAGTCGTCGAGGGCGTGATCGGAGGTCGCTGCAAACTCAGACACGGATTGTTCAGACACGGTGCACCTTCAAGTTTCCGAGACCGACAGTGGCGTCGATCGTGATCGTGGTTGGATTCTCAGGCGGCGGCTCCGGGGCGCAGAGGCCGCCGCTGTCGTTGGTCTGATACGACCAGTCGTTCATGGCCGGCTCGAACGGCTCGCCGTCGACGTTGAATGCGTTGCCGAACTCGTCGTAGAAGGCGGGGTCCTCGCCGAACTGCACGATTTCGGGTTCAGGCCGTGGATATCCGGCTGCTTCGATGGCGTCGGCGATCCCTCCCTCGTCAGCGGAGATGGGCACGGCGACTTGTGACCACTCGGCGACGTTGCGCAGTTCGATGCTCGAACCGACAGTTGGCCAACACTCCCTGCCGACGGCGGCATAGCGCCGGTCGAGTCCCCAATCCATCAGCGGCTCGCTGGCGCTCCAGTAGCCGTCTGACTCCACGTAGACCTCGATCTGGCCGAGGCCGATCTGGCCGACGATGTGGAGATCTGCTTCCTTGGGCACCCAGATGTCGATCTGCCCGGCGGTGAGTTCGGCTCTGGCGGTCACGTCGCCGCCTTCGGGAAGGTCGTACCGATCGAGCCGCATCAGCAGGCCGCCATAGCCCATCGACCGCTCGAGGACCTGACCGTCGACCAGTGCACTCTGGGATCCTGTGAGCGGCTGGGAGTCTTCGAATCGGGGAGTATCGGCAACCGAGAATGCGATCCAGCCCGGAATCAGCGGGAGAACCATCAGCGAGGTGAGCAGTGCTCGGCCCCGCCACGCAGAGAGCAGGATCACACTGCCGATGATGAGCAGCGCCCCGTTCACCGCAACGCCCGGGTCGAGCCCGGGATCGAGCAGGTTGTCCAGCAGTACGCAGCCGAAGCCGTAGGCAAGCACGAGCGCCAACGTCAGGGGCCACAGTGCAGGGGAGCGCCGAGGCCGGCGGACGCGCTCCGGGCGAGGTGGCCGGGTGCTCGCCCGAGGGCCGATGGCGCCCCGCAGCGATCGTCCCCAGGTAGCGGCCCGTCGTCGCTCGATTGTCTCGGCAGATTGTGGTGCAAGGTCCGAATCGGGCTCCTTCACATCGCCGGCCGAAGGATCGGCGAGCAGCATCACGGCTGCACCCAGCAGGACGCCGGCCCACACCAGGTTCGGTCGGTCGATCACCACGAGGCTCAAGGCGAGCAAGGCGGTCGCCCCGGCCAGTTCCTGCAGTGCCGCTCGTTCCTCGAGTCGTCGGAGGAGCGAGGGGCCATGGTCGGAGGGAAGGATCACCCAACCAGCGAAATAGGCCAGCAGCGGAATCGCATGGGCCCCGCCGTCGCGAGCAAGGAGCAGCGTTGTGCCGACCAACGCAATGCGAATGAAGAATGGGTCCACGTCGAGGCGGCGTCCGAGGGCGCCGGCGATCCCCGCCAGGTAGCGATCGGTCGTGCTGCGCACAAGCAGGGCCGCTCGCTTGGCCCGGGGCGACGGGAACGGAACGGCATCCGCCGCGGGCGGTGGTGGGAGCTGGTCGACGAGGCGGTCGCCGCCGTCGTGGGGGAGGTCTTCGTTCATGCAGTCATCGTGTTCCCCAAGGCTTCGCCTGGATATTCGGGCGATCCCGGATTCTGCGCTACGCGCGATCCGTGACATCCCGGATACCGATCGTGGCCCATGCCTGCGAGAATGGGCGGACATGAACGCTTCCGCGCCCCGCCCCAGCAAGGGGGAGAACCGCCTTTCGGGCAGTGCGCCGCTTGCGCTGGGCGTGGCGACGAGGGTCGCCAGCCGGCTCGGGGCCTCGGTCGCGGTGGTCCGCGTGGCTTTTGCGGTCTTGGGCCTCGCTGCCGGCTGGGGAGTGGTGCTGTATCTGTTCCTCGCCGCACTCTTGTTCGGCCGAGATGAACCGGACGCACGACAAGTGAGCCTTCTGCACAATCTCGGCGTGGTGCTCGCCACGGCGGCCCAGGTGTTGATCGTCGAGGATCTCGTGCAGGCGCTTCCGGCGATGCTGCTCTGGCCCGTCGGCCTCGTGTTGTTTGCCCTGGTGCTCGCCGATCCAGATCTCGATGGCGAAGCGGCCGGCCGGCAATCGGTGCTGAGTCGAGTCGGAGCTGGTGCGGTGCTGATGGTGGCCGGGCTACTCACGGCATTCGCCGGGACTGAAGATCTGGGATCGGTCTGGCGAGCCGGTGTTGCAGCTCTTGTGTTGGTGGCCGGTCTTGGCCTGGTGCTCGCGCCATGGCTGCAGCGGCTGCTTTCCTCGGCCGATGAGGACCGGCGCGAACGTATTCGGGCCGAAGAACGGGCTGACATCGCCGCTCACCTCCACGACTCGGTGCTCCAGACGCTCACGCTCATCCAGAACCGTGCCGAGGACCCGCAGCTCACCGCAGCCTTGGCTCACCAACAAGAACGCGAGTTGCGCCGCTGGTTGTACGGATCGAGCACGGGCGACGCGACAGAACAGGCGATCACGTTCCGACTCGCACTCGAACGAGCGGCAGCCGACGTCGAAGACCAGTACCTGAAGATCGTGGAGTGCATCGTGGTAGGCGACACGGGGCCCTTCGATGCCGGTCTGGACAGCGAATCACTCGCCGTGGTGGGTGCTGCTCGGGAGGCGATGGTGAATGCCGCCAAGTTCGCCGAGATCCCGATGATCTCCGTCTACGCCGAGGTGAGCGAGTCGAACCTCCTCGTGTTCGTGCGCGATCGAGGCGTGGGGTTCGAGCCGGCCGGCGTACCAGACGATCGCCACGGTCTGTCCGACTCGATTTGCGGACGTGTCGACCGCCTCGGCGGGACAGCCACCATCAAGTCGTCGCCCGGCAACGGAACCGAAGTGAAGATCGAGTTGGCGCGATGACTGTGGCGGTGCGGGTGCTGGTGGTCGATGATCACGCGCTGTTCCGCCACGGCGTGGTGGCCGGGCTCGAAGAGAGCGGCGACGGCCAGATCAACGTCGTCGGTCAAGCCGACGACGTTGCCAGCGGTATCGCTGCGGTTCGCGAACACCGACCAGACGTGGTGTTGCTCGACGTGCACCTCACGTCAGGATCGGGCGCAGTCATCATCGAGTCCCTGGCCGATGAGCTGCCGGGTGTCCGTTATCTGGCTCTGTCGGTCTCGGACGCGCCCGAAGATGTGCTCGGATTGGTCCGAGCCGGGGCTCGGGGATACGTGACCAAGCGAATCGACGGAGCGGAACTCGTCGACGCGATCATGCTGGTGGCCGGGGGCGACGCAGTGTTCTCTCCCCGCCTCGCTGGGTTCGTCCTCGACGCGTTCACGGGGGCCGCAACCGAGCCGGATGATGCCGAATCGGGGCCGGCGTTCGACGCCGAACTCGACCGCCTGTCACCCCGCGAACGAGAGGTCATGCAGTTCCTCGCCCGGGGATATGCCTACAAAGAGATCGCCACCGAGCTTCACATCTCGGCTCGTACGGTCGAGAGCCATGCCTCGGCGGTGCTGCGCAAGTTGCAGCTGTCGAGCCGGCACGAGCTCACGCATTGGGCTGCGCAACACCGCATCGTCTGACCAACGCTCGGCTCAGGTCACGCCCTCGGAGCGAACCATGACGCTCAGGCGTGGACCGCTGTGGCTGACCTTCGGCACGGCGTGCTGCCAGCCCGCTTGGATGCTGCCGCCGAGCACGATGAGATCGCCGTCGCCCACCAGCCACTTGCGTGAACGCCCGCCACCCATCGGCCTGACCATGAACGGACGGCGGGCACCGAGTCCGATGATGGCGACGATGCTGTCGCCCGGCCGCCTGACCCGATCGGCATGCCATGCGACCGAGTCGTTTCCGTCCCGGTACAGGTTGCAGCCGACGGTAGGGAAGTCCTGTTGGTAGTGAGTCTCGAACCGATCGGCCAGCTCGGCCAGCTCCGGCGGGAGGGCAGTGTCCTCACGGCTGAAGTGGGCCGTCAGCCTCGGCACGGCGACGATGCGGTCGTACATCGGGCGCTCCGCGTGGCACCAGGAGATGTCGTCGCGCAAGTGGTCCAACCACTCATCGGCACCCGGTAGCCACTGCGGGCACCAGTCGATCCACGCGCCGGCGCCGAGATCGATGCGCTCGAGCGCGCCGACATCATTGGGAAGCCGGCGGTGGCCAGAGGCTAGCAAACTCATCTGCTGGGACATCGAACACATGTTCGCAGGCCGTGTTGCCGGTCGCAACCTCCGGGGGTTCGAGGTCAGACGAGGTTCGGCGCCCGCTCGGCCAGGAATGCCACCAGCTCATCGCCCAGACCGGGTCGTTGGTGTGGCGCCAGGCGGTAGGACGGGCCGTACAGCGTGGCGATCGCCAGGACGTCCCCGGCATCGTCGGAGATGGGGGCGGCGAGGCCGTTCACGTCCAAATCGAGCTCCTGGTTCGTCCAGACGAAACCGTCGGTCGATGCCGCTCGAACTCTGGCTCGAATCTGCGACGGATCGGTGACGGAGTAGTCGGTAGCGGTCGCGAGCTCACTGGCGAGGTAGGTGTCGAGACGATCGGTTTTCCAGCTCGTCATGGCGACCAGGCCGGGGGCCACGAGGTGGAACGGGGAGCTCGAGTCGGTGGGATCGACGACCTGGATCGCCGTCGATGGGCGGCTGCCTGCGAGGTAGAGCACGCCGGCGCCGTCGTCGACGGCGATGGCGGCGTTCTCGCCGAACGTCGTGGCCAGCTCGATCGCCAGGGGACGGAAGCGATCACGAAGCGTGGCGGGGGAGCGGCCCACACCGCGGGTCAACGTCATGAGCGCCGGGCCGGGACGCACGGCGCCGGTGAGCGTCTGCTCGACCATGCCAAGGTCCGACAGGATGCCGACGGTTCGCGAGGTCGTTGACGGCGAAAGGCCCGCTCTCCTCGCGAGTTCCCGAACACCAACCGGGTGGGGATCGGCAACCACGAGCTGTACGAGCGAGAAGGCGCGATCCACCGGTCCCGGAACCCTTGACGGTGGGGGTGTGTTGCTCATACTGTTCGATGATAGTCAATGTGGAACGTTCCACTCAATAGAACATTCCACGAAATCATCTCTGAGAACATTCGACGAAAGAGCGTTCGATGCTTCCGACAACGACGACGGTGCCCCTCACGCCAGACTTCCGGCATCACGAGTGGTGGGCGATCGAGACAGCGACGCTCGCCGAGGGGTTCGTCCATGTGGTGTGGCCGGACGGTCGCCGCTTCCAGGCCTATTCGCTCTGGCTCGCCGAAAATGCCGATGGGTACGGCTTGGAACCATCGAGTCGTGAGTCGACGCTCGAGCCCAACGCGTTGCCGTCTCCGAACTCGCTCGTGGCCGTATCGATCGACAGCGCCGGAGCCCTCGAGCTCGAGTGGGCCGATGGGCGACGCTCGCTCGTCCACCCCGGATGGCTCCGCTCCATCGCCGAGGGCGACCACCTTCCCGAGGGGGGCCTCCCCGAGCCTCGCCCATGGACGACGGCCGATCTCAGTGAGCCGCCGACCCTCGATGGAGCTGCGATCCTCGACGATCCTGCGGTGTACCGCCAGTGGCTCGAGACCACTGTCATCTACGGGCTGTGTCGGCTGGTCAACACGCCCACCACACTCGATTTCGTCGGGCAGTTGATTGGCTCGGTCGGGCCGATCCGCGACACCAACTTCGGTCCGGTCTGGAGTGTGCGGGCGTCACCGACGCCCGATTCGACAGCGAACACCGGTCTCGATCTCGGGCAGCACACGGATCTGCCGACACGCGAGACACCTCCCGGGTTCCAGTTCCTCCATTGCATCGAGAACACGGTCGCGGGGGGCTGGTCACGGCAGTCCGACGGCCTGGCGGTCGTCGAGGCGCTCCGGGTCGAACACCCCGACGCGTATGAGGCGCTCACGACGCTCGACTGGGTCTTCGGAAATCGATCCTCGGACGCCGACCATCGATGGATCGGTCCGATCATCGATCACGTCGACAGCCGATCCCCGTTGACACTTCGGGCGTTCTATCCGGTGCGCTCCGCACCGCACATGGCTGCGGCCGACATTCCCCGTGCCTACGACTCTCTTGCCGTCTTCGCGACGATGGCGCGCGACCCGCGCTTCCAGCTCCGCTATCCGTTCCAGCAAGGCGATCTGATCGGGTTCGACAATCGCCGGATCCTTCACGGCCGGGACGCCTTCGAGGGCACGGGCAATCGACATCTTCGGGGCTGCTACGCAGATCACGACGACATCTTCTCCCGTCTTCGGGTGTTGCGTCAGGGCGTCGCCGCCACGACCAATGCCACCACCACCAGCACCACCACCACAGGAGTCCATCCATGAGTTCCGTGTTCATCACCTGTGCCGTCACCGGCAGCGGGGACACCGTTGGCAAGTCAGACAAGGTCCCGTTCACGCCGGAACAGATCGCAGACGACTGCATCGCCGCCGCCGAGGCGGGGGCAGCCGTGGTTCACATCCACGTGCGCGATCCCGAGACCGGTGCTCCGGCTCGAGACCCCGACCTCTATGCCGACGTGGTCGAACGGGTGCGTGCTTCCGATGTCGACGTCGTCGTGAACCTCACCGCCGGCATGGGTGGTGACCTGACGCTCGGTTCGGCCGAAGCGCCGTTCCCGGTCGACGAGCAGGGCACCGACATGGCGGGGGCCACCGAGCGCCTCGATCATGTCCGCCGAATTCTGCCCGAGATCTGCACCCTCGACTGTGGCACGATGAATTTCGGTGCGGGCGACTACGTCATGACCAACACGACGGCAACGCTCCACGCCATGGCAGCGCAGGTACAGCAGCTCGGCGTCCGCCCGGAGATCGAGGTCTTCGACACCGGTCATCTCTGGCAGGCCAGGTCGTTGGTCGATGCAGGCCTCATCGACGACCCGGTGGTGATCCAGCTGTGCATGGGCATCCCGTGGGGCGCCCCACCCGACCTCAACACGTTCATGGCAATGGTCAACAACATCCCGGACAGCTGGACGTTCAGTGCCTTCTCGATCGGTCGCCGACAGCTCGAGTACGTGGCGCTCGCGGCGATCGCCGGTGGCAACGTGAGGGTCGGACTCGAAGACAATCTCTACCTTGGCCGTGGTCATCTGGCGACGAACCGCGAGCTCGTCGAACGCGCCGTCGAGATCCTCGAACGCCTCGGCTATGGAATCAAGGGGCCGGACGAGGTCCGAGCCGACCTGAAGCTCACTCGCCGTGGCTGACGGTTCGACCCCGGTGTCCGCCGCTGCTGGACCTCGCTCGATCGCGACCGCAGCGGTGGTCGGTTGTGGCGTGATCGGTGCCGGATGGGCCGCTCGGCTTCGACTGAGCGGTGTCGACGTCGCGATCTTCGATCCCTCACCGACGGTGTTGGATGTGATCGATGAGGTGCATACGAACGCCTCCGATGCGTGGGCAGCGCTCGATCTGACACCGGTGCGGCTCGGTTCGCTGAGACTTGTCGATTCCATCGACGCTGCCGTGAAGGGAGCCGAGCTGATCGTCGAGAGCGTCCCCGAGCGGTTGGAACTGAAGCACGCCACGCTTGCCGCCATCGACAGCGGCGCTGATCCTGCGGCGATCATCGCATCGTCGACCTCGGGGTTCCGTCCGTCTGTCCTTGCCAAACCCCTGCAACACCCCGAGCGCTTGATCGTCGGCCATCCCTTCAACCCGGTGTACTTACTGCCGCTCGTCGAGGTCGTCGGCGGGCAGGCGACAACGGAATCGGTGATCGAGGACGCGATGGCGATCTACCGGTCCCTCGGCATGCATCCACTGCGCGTGCGGGCCGAGATCGATGCCCACATCGCCGACCGTCTACTCGAGGCGGTGTGGCGCGAAGCGCTCTGGCTGGTCAACGACGGCATCGCGACCACCGAGGAGATCGACGATGCCATTCGTTTCGGCTTCGGGCTTCGTTGGGCGCAGATGGGACTGTTCGAGACTTATCGAATCGCCGGGGGCACCGGGGGCATGCGGCACTTCATCGCTCAGTTCGGCGAGTGCCTCGAATGGCCGTGGACGAAACTGATGGACACTCCGGAGCTGACCGACGAGCTGATCGACACGATTGCCCGACAATCTGACGAACAATCGGGCCATCTGTCGATTCGTGAGTTGGAACGAACTCGAGATGCGAATCTCACGGCGATACTGCTCGCGCTCGAGCGACGAGGGTGGGGTGCTGGACAGTCGATTGCATCGCACCGCGCCGTTCGGGAAGCTCGTGAGACGACGACGTCAGCGAACCTGTGAATGTGAAGCTCCGACCCCAATCGGTGGCCTGATCAGCCAGTGAGCCGGACCCAATCGGTACTCTTCACCGCGTGGCGACATTGAGGGTCGGGGTACTCGAAGATCATGCGCTCCTTCTGGAGAGTCTCGTTCTGGGGCTCGAGCGGGAGGATTCGATCGAGGTCGTTGCCACCTTCTCAGACATCGACTCGCTGGAAGCGGCCGCCGACAGCCTCGAGCTCGACGTGTTGGTGGCCGATCTCGAGGTCGGTCAACGCTTGGGGACCGAGGTGGTCGGCGAGACCTCCAGACGACTCGGTGCCCGGGTGCTTCTGATGAGCGGAACCGGCGATCTCCGCGGCGTCTCCGCTGCGTTGGATGCCGGCTGCAGCGGCTTCATCAGCAAAGGCTCCACGCTCGAGGAAGTCGTGCAAGCCGTCCTGACCATCGGACGAGGCGGTGCTGTCTTCCCCAACGACGTGCTCGGTGAGGTGCTGAACAGCGGGTTGGAGCGACCGGGCGCCGACCTCACGAGTCGTGAGGCCGAGGTTCTCGAGCTCTTGGCCACCGGACACAACGCACAGGAAATCGCCGAGGCGTTGTACGTCTCGCTCAACACGAGTCGCAATCACATCGCCGGCATCCTCGCCAAGTTCGGGGCGAGGTCGCAGCTCGAGGCCGTCGTCATCGCGGCCAGAGCCGGCATCGTGAAGGTCGGCTGGGCCAACTGACTCGATCTCCGCGACCCCAGAGTTTGGTCGTTGAATGACGACCGCGGCTCCACCGGTCGACACCGTCATCACTCGGCAGGCGTGGCTCGCGCTTGCCGTCACCACGTTGGTGACGTTTCTCGTCGTGATCGACATCTCGGCGGTGAACGTTGCCTTCCCGTCGATTCAAGAAGACCTCTCGACTGACCGTGCGACGCTGAGCTGGATCATTTCTGGCTACAACATCATGGTCGGAGCGCTGCTTCTGGCGTCCGGTCGGTTGGCCGACAGTGTCGGACGAAAGAAGGTCTTCCTCCCCGGCGTGGCGCTGTTCATGGTCGGTTCGCTGCTCTGCGGATTGGCGGGCTCCGTTGGTCTCCTGATCGCGGCTCGCTTGGTCCAAGGTGTCGGTGGCGCCGTCGTGGCAGCCTCGTCGTTCGCTGTGATGCTTCCCGAGTTCCCGCCGGCGCGACGGAGCACTGCCATTGGGTTCGCCGGGGCAACCGGGGCGCTCGGCGCAGTGGTCGGTCCTGCGCTCGGTTCGGTGCTGATCAACGCGTTCGATTGGCGGGCGATCTTCTTGATCAATGTGCCGCTCTCGCTGCTGGTGCTGGCCGTTGCTCCGAAGTTCCTGCGCGAATCGAAGGATCCTGATGCCAACGGTCGCATCGATGGGCTCGGCGTCCTCATCGGCACGCTGTCCGTTGCGCTGGTGATGTTCGGCATTGTGCAGAGCGAGCAGTGGGGGATGGGCGATCCCCGGATCTGGGGGCTGGTGATCGTGGGCCTCGTGCTCCTCCCGGTCTTGATCCGCCGATCCCGTCACCATCCGGAGCCGCTGCTCGACCTCGACCTGTTCGCCTTTCGATCGTTCGCCAGTGCGAGTGCGGGGGTCATGTTCTACGGCTTCGCCTTCACGTCCGGCGCACTGGTCAACTCGATCGTGTTGCAGGATCTGTGGCAGCAGGATCTTTCGGTGGTGGGTCTGGCGTTCGTTCCCGGTCCACTGCTGGCTGCGTTCATCAGCCCGGCGACTGGGTCAGTCGCCGATCGGTTCGGGCACCGGTGGGTGTTGGCAATCGGCTGCCTCCTCTGCGCGATCGGTTACGGGGCCTTCGTGGTGTTCCTCGGGCAGGAGCCGGCGGTGTGGACCCGCTTCGTTCCGCTCAGTCTCATCTCCGGTGTCGGCATCGGATTGACGGTCGCTACGTGGTCGAGCGCCGGGTTGTCCGACATTCCCCCTGCCAAGTTCGGTGTCGCTGGGGCAACGGCGAACACGATTCGCCAGACCAGCTACGCGCTCGGCATCTCGGTCAGCATCACGCTCCTCGCAACCGGCGTCGACAAATTCGACCTGTCGGCCTACCGATGGGCGTGGAGCTGGATCGCTGGCTGCTACTTACTTGCCGCTGCCACCGTGCTGCTGACGTTCCCGTCTGGCAACAGCCAGGACCGCATCGGTCAGGAGATGCGCGGGTCCGACGCGCGATAGGGACCGCATTCGTCAGATGATGGCGGTTTCGAGGAAGGGTCGGGCTTCGACGATGCGCTCGTAGCCAAGCGGCGTCATGTCGAGCGACCGGTACGCGCCGTACGTCAACAGCTCGGCAATCGCACGCCCGATGGCGGGGGACTGTTGCATCCCGTGTCCCGAGAATCCGTTGGCGAAGATGAAGTTGCCGACCTCATGATGAGGCCCGACGATGACGTTCTGGTCGACGGTGTTGTGGGCGTAGTGGCCGACCCACTTGCCGGTGACCTTGACCCGCTCGAACGCCGGGATCCGGTTGGCAAGGACCGGCCAGACCTTGTCCTCCCAGATGTCGCGGTCGGCCCACTCGAAGTCGTCGTACTCGACGGCCGGATCGAGATCGGGCGTGCAGCCCGCCATGTATGCTCCGCCGTCGGTGCGGACGTGGATGCCGGAGGGGTCAATCGTGAGAGGAAGACGGCGCTCCAAGGGCTCGGCAGCGTCGAAGATGAACGTGTACCGGCGGCGTGGCTCGACGGGCAGGTGCAGACCTGCCATGCGGGCGACCTCGACCGCTCGGGGCCCGGCTGCGTTCACGACTGCTCCGCAGGTGATGGTCTCCCCGGAGCGCAGCTGGACTTGGGTGACCCGAGCGTCGCTGACGGTCATCGCAGCAACTTCGTTCTTCACATATTCGACGCCACGGGCGCGAGCACTCTTGCGCATCCAGTCGAACATCGTGCCGCTGTCGAAATAGCCCTCGTCGACGAGGTTGTGGCTTCCACAGATGATGTCGCCGAGTTGGTAGAAGGGATAGTCGCCGGCGATCTCGGCCGGCGACATGATCTTGGTTCCGGCCCCGAGCGACGCCTGCAGCTTCTGGTTCTCCCGGAGCGTGTTGGCGAAGTCGATCGTGTCCGCGAGATACATGTAGCCGAAGTGGTCGACAATCAGCTCGGGGATTTCCGGATCGTCACCGAGGTGCTGCCGAAAGTTGCGCACGTAGTCGGCTGCGAACTGGGAGATCTGGATGTTGAGCACGTTCGAGAACTGCTGCCGCATGCAGCTGTTCGTGTGCGTGGTTGAGGCCATTGCGTAGGTGGGGTCCCGCTCGACCACGAGCACCGAACCGTCGAAGTCGTCGTTGAGCGCCAGGAACGAAGCCGTTGAGGAACCGATGACGGCGCCGCCCACGATGACGACGTCGTACGACCGCTCTCGAGGTGTGGCGACGATGGGTGCGATCGTCAACGCACGTATCCCTGTCGCTTGTCGTTCTCGATCGCCGCCGGGTCTCGTTCGGCCGGATCGCCGAATCCTCCACCTCCCGGTAGCTCCATGATCAGCCGCCGGTCAGCGGGGACGATCTGCTTGCCCTTGGTGGCGAACGGGGATCCATCGTCGAGGTAGACCTTGCCCGGCGCCCCGTCCTCGCCGCCGGCGCGACCCCGCGCCGGGTTCTCGACTCGGTCGAACATGGCGGAGAACTCGAACAGGTAGCCGTCGGATGGACCGACCTCGATGATTTGGCCGAGGCCGCCGCGGTACTTGCCTGCACCGCCGCTGTCCTCCCTGATCTCTTTTCGCCAGATGATGATCGGGCCGATCTGCTCGGTGGCCTCGGCGCTCATGGTCATGACCCCGGACGGGAACGCGGTAGCTGTGAGGCCGTCGAGCGACGGCCGGGCGCCGGTTCCCCCGCTGTTGAACATCAACAGCTCGACCGGCGGCAGGAGCGCCCCGGGCTCGGCGGATCTCGCGCTCGCCTGGAAGTTCCAAAGAGCGCCCGCTCCTTCGGCAGGGACGACGTCGGGTAGGGCCGGCGCGATCGCTCCGAGGCACAGATCGGTCACGAAGTGTCCGATGACGTGCCGCACCGAGACGGGGTCGGGGTCCTCGCCGTTGAGGATCACGCCGGGGGGAGCGCTCACCGTGAACGGGAGCAACGAGGCGTAGTTGTTCGGCAACTCGGGGGCGAGCGCCACCAGCATGCCGTAGGTGAAATAGGCCTGGGCGTACACGATCGGAACATTGATGCCGTAGCCGCTCACCGGGGAGGTCCCGGTGAAGTCGGCGTGCATGCCATCGTCGGTCACAGTGAGCTCGACAGCGAGCGTGATCGTCTCGTTGTAGCCGTCGACCTGCATCTCGTTGCGGTACGTGCCTTTTTCGACGAGCTCGAGCGCGGCCATGGTGGCCCGACGAGTGCGGTCGAAGATGAACTCGGCCAGATCGTCGAGATCGGTCAGCTCGAATTCATCGAGCATCTCGAGCAGTCGGCGGCGGCCAGTTTCGTTGCAGGCGGCGAGGCCATGGATGTCGCCGACGACCTGGTCCTCTTCCCGAACGTTGATGCGGATCAGGTTGACCAGGTCGTCATTGAGGCGTCCCCGCTCTGCCCACTTCATGATCGGGATGCGGAATCCCTCTTCGTAGATCTGGTGGCTGTCCGGGCCGTATCCGCGACCACCGATGTCGACGACGTGGGCGGTGCAGGCGAAGAACCCGATCAGCGCCTCGTTCACGAAGATCGGCGTGGTGACCGTGATGTCGTGGAGATGGCCGGTGCCCTTCCACGGATCGTTGGTCAGATAGACGTCGCCGGGATAGATGCGTTCCGGTCCGATGTCGTTGATGAAATGCGGCACGGCGGCCGCCATCGTGTTGACGTGGCCTGGTGTGCCGGTGACGGCCTGGGCGACCATCCGCCCTTCGCGGTCGAACACACCGGCAGACAGATCGCCTGCTTCACGGACCGACGTGCTGAAGGCGGTGCGGACCAGCGTCAGCGCCTGCTCCTCGAGAACCGAGATGAGGCGGTTCCACATGATCTGGAAGCGAACTTCGTTGGTGCTCACGATTGGCTCCTTGCGGGTGGCGTTCCTGTGGTGCGCGTGATGAGCAGCGTGCCGTCGGTCTGCATGACCGCTCGGTGGTGTGACGCCAGGACTGTCGTTGTCTGCGGCTCGACGATGACCGCCGGGCCGGCGACTGCATCACCGACGTGCAGATCACCTCGCTGGACGATGGCGCTGGACTGGTCGGTTCCACTGACCGGGTCGTAGATGTCTCGGTGATCAGTCGGCTCGAAGGTCGAGGTCTCGGCCACCAGTGCCAACGCCTCGGGCCGTGTCTCCACCGAGGCAACGCGTACCGACCAGCTGACCGCCTCGATCGGCAGGTCGGCGATGGCCCGTCCGAAGAACTCTTCGTATGCCTTGGTGAAGACGCCGGCCAGGGATTCGGCGGCGAAGGCATCGAAATCGCCGGCCTCGATGCGGACGGGGATCTCCCAGCCCTGTCCCTTGTATCGCATCGACACCTGCCGTTCGACGGTCAGCTCGGCATCGGTTCCCTGGCGGACGAACGTCTCCGCTTCGGCCGCAAGGTCGGCGAGGAGTTGGTTGACGGCGACGAAATCGAAGTCGTCCGTGCGGGTGTAGAGGCTGCGGACCGCCTCGTAGGCGAACGGCGCTCGCAGGAACCCGATGGCCGAGCCGACACCGGCACCGGGCGGCACGAACAGCTCATCGAGACCGAGCTTGTCCATGAGGCGTGTGGCGTGGAGCGGAGCACCGCCGCCGAATGCCACCATCGAGAAACCGGCGAGGTCCTTGCCGTTCTCGACGGCGTGGACCCGCGCCGCATTGGTCATGTTCTCGTCGACCACCTCGGCAATGCCGATGGCGGCTGCGTGGGTGTCCATGGCGAGCGCTTCGCCGACGGCGCGGTCGATGGCAGCCGCGGCATGTTGCGGTGAGAGCACGATGTCGGTCGCACCGAAGGTGGACGGATGGAGCCGTCCCAGCTCGACGTTGGCGTCGGTCACCGTCGGTTCGGTCCCACCGAGATGGTACGCAGCCGGTCCGGGTTCGGAACCTGCACTGTGGGGACCGATGCGGATCTGTCCCAGCGCATCGACACTGGCGATCGATCCGCCGCCCGCGCCGATCTCGATCATCTCGATCACCGGGATCGAAATGGGCATGCCGCTGCCCTTCTTGAAACGGGTCGTGCGTGCGACCTCGAAGGTCTTGGCCGTCTGCGGTGTGTAGTCCTCGATCAGTGCGATCTTGGCCGTGGTGCCGCCCATGTCGTATGACAACACGCGGGGCCGGCCGTAGCTGGCGGCGAGGTGAGCGGCGAAGATCGCTCCGCCGGCCGGCCCGGATTCCACGAGTCGAACCGGGAACGCCACCGCCGTTTCGACACTCACGAGTCCGCCACCGGAGTGGATGAGGTACAGAGGGCAGGTCGCCCCTCGCTCCTGCAGCTCGGCCTGCAGCCGGACCAGGTACGACGCCATGAGCGGTTGGACGTACGCGTTCGCGCACACGGTGTTGAACCGCTCGAACTCACGCATCTGGGGCGACACTTCGGAGCTGATGGAAACCGCAACGTTCGGCAGGCGGTCGATCAGCATGTCGCGGAACCGCTGCTCGTGGGCCGGGTTGCGGTAACTGTGGATGAATCCGACGGCGACGGCGCCGTAACCCTGGGTCTCGATGGTGTCGATCACGGCCGACGCCGCATCGTCGTCGAACGGCACCAAGACCTCGCCCCGCGCGTTGATGCGCTCGGGAACGACGAAGCGGTCTCGTCGTTCGATCAGCGGTGTGGGGAGGACGATGTTGAGGTCGTACTGCTCGAACCGCCCCTCGGTCCTGGTCTCGATGACGTCGCGGAAACCCTGCGTCGTGACCAGCGCCGTGCGGGCGCCGCGTCGTTCGATGAGGGCGTTCGTCGCGAGCGTGGTGCCATGGATGATCTGATCGACCGAACTGAGCTCGATGTTGTTGGCCGATGCCAGGGCGTCGATGCCGGCCAGGATCCCGATCTCGGGCCCTTCGTGCGTCGTGAGCAGCTTCGTTGACTCGAACGACCCATCTTCGAGTTCGATCACGATGTCGGTGAACGTGCCACCGACGTCGGCTCCGATACGAACAGTCATGGCTACAACTCCTCGAGCTTGGGGAAGTCTGATGGGGGCATGATGTCGACGGTCGCCGATCGCTGCTGGGCCAACATTCCGCCGTCGACCTTGATGACGTCGCCGGTCACGTACGAGGCATCATCGGACGCCAGGAACAAGGCGGCTCCGGTCATGTCGATCGGTTCACCGATACGGCCGAGCGGCACGTTCTCACCTCGGAGCTTCCGGTCGGCGAGGGCCAAACCGCTCGTGTCGATCGATCCAGGCATCAGTGCGTTGACCCGGATGTTGTAGGGGCCGAGGTCGAGGGCCATGGCTCGCGTCAATGCCTCGATCCCACCCTTGGTGGCGTCGTAGGCGGTGAAGGCACGGTGGGCCCGGGTAGCTCCACCTGAACTCATGTTGATGATCGACCCGCCGCCCTGCTTCGCCATGATCCGGGCAACGGGATGGGACACGAGGAAGTGGCCGGTGAGGTTGACGTCGATGATCTTGCGCCACCACGCCTCGTCTGCTTCGAAGAAATGGAGCATGGGGCTGACGAGCCCGGCGTTGTTGACCAGCACGTCGATACGGCCATGTGCCTGCATTGCGGCGTCGACCATCGTTGCCACCTGCGCACTGTCGGACACGTCGGCGGCAGTCGTCATGGCGGTTCCGCCCGCGTCGGTGATGGCGGCGGTGGTCGGGTCAGCCGCATCGGTACTGATGTCGTTGACGACGATGAGGGATCCCTGCGAGGCGAATCGTTCGGCGATGGCTCGGCCGATTCCTCCTCCGGCGCCGGTGACGAGCACAACCTTGTTCTCGAGTGATGGATGCATGTGAGTACTCCTGATCAGATGGCGGCGAGGCGTTCGGCGACCGAAGCTATCGCCGCTTCGTTGCGCCGGTAGTAGGTCCACCCCTTGCGGCGGGTCGGGATGACGAGGTCGGCATCGGCCAGGACCTTGAGATGGCGCGACCCGGCGGGCTGGCTGACACCGAGTTTGTCGACGATGAACTGATTACATGCCCCGTGCTCGATGGGATCGCCGTGCTCCTGGTGGGGGAAATTCGACACCGGATCCTTCAGCCAGTCGAGGATCTGGAGTCGGCGCTCGCTGGCGAGCGCCTTCAAGACGGGTTCGATGTCGCTGAGCGCGCCCAAGGTGTCGGTGGTTTGGCCGTCAGTGACAGTCATAACGGTATAACTACTCCGTTATGCAGACGTTGACAAGGTTTTCTTCGTCACCGTAGGTTCGTACCCGTGAGTTCTCATCAGACGAGTGACGTTCCGGACTTTCGTTATGACGTCTCCAAAGCCGTTCGCCGTCATGCAATGACCTTCCCCGAGGCTGCCGAGGGGTCCTCGTGCGTCAATCGGGCGTTCTCTGCCGGCGGAAAGAACTTCGTGTTCCTTGGCGAGAAGGACGATCTGTGCACGCTGCGGCTGAAGCGAGCGGACGGATGGAAGAAGATCGAGTTCGATCCTGCGTCGCCGCCGCCGGCGAGCGAGCTGGAGGCGTGGGTCGAGGAGAGTTTCACGTTGCTGGCCCCGAAGCGGGTGCAGAAGCTCCGAGCCGACTAGCTCAGCTGGTCGGCCAGCTTTGTCGCTGCCTTCTTCTTCCGCTTCCCGGCGAGTTCACGGTTGCGGAGGGTCTTGGTCGTGCCCTCTCCGGTGGCGAACGCCACGAGATCGCGCCGCGCCTTCTTCGAGCCGAGGTTCTCGAACCAGCGAGGGCCGTCGGCCGTCGGAACGACAGCGGTCGGGCCTTTGCATGAACCCTGGCACGTGACCCTGGCCAGTTCGAGGCCTGCGTTCGTCGCCGCAGCCTCTAGCTTCTTGAACGCGGCCCGTTCGTTACGAAAACAATCCTTGCCCGCGCAGAGCAGCAGTCCCTGATGGGTTCCCTGCGTCGGCTGGAGAAGTGTTCGGAGCGCCGGTGTTCGCTTGTTAGGCACACTGAATACTCTAGATCGCGAGCGCCCGGCCGTACAGAGTCGGACGAACCATGATCTGAACGCACGATGCAACCAACACGAGCAACCAACACGATGCAATCAAGGAGCGAGATGCTGCAGGACACCGAACTCGACGAACCAGCGGTGATCGCTGCGCTCAATGACATTCTCGAAGCCGAGCTGTCTGGCGTCGTGCGCTACACGCACTACTCGCTGATGATCATCGGCCCACATCGCATCCCGCTGGTCGAGTTCATGAAGGGCCAGGCCACCGAATCCCTGATGCACGCACAGCAGGTCGGCGAGATCCTGACCGGGCTCGGTGGACACCCCTCGATCGGGATCGCCGCCATCGAGGAGAGCAACGAGCACAGCATCGAGCAGATTCTCCGAGAGAGTCTCGAGCACGAGCTCCGTGCGGTCCGCCTGTATCGGGCGTTGTTGGGCACGGTGCTCGACAAGTCGATCTTCCTCGAGGAGTTCGCCAGGGGACTGATCGCCCAGGAAGAAGAGCATCAGCTCGAGCTGCGCAAGATGTTGCGCGACTACGCCTGAGGCCGGGATTGCGGCGGTCGTTGATCAGGTGTCGGCCGCGGCGTCGATACGAGCCTGGAGACGACGCATGCCGCCGAGCCATTTCTCGGGGTCCTTGGTCTTGAACTCCATCCACTCCCGAGCAATCGGGTTGGTGAGAATGAGGAAGCGCTCCTCGCCGAATGCATCGATCACCTGCTGGGCGACGTCCTCTGGTTCGGCGATCGGACCGGCAGCGGTCCGGGCCCATTCAGAGTCCGTGTCGCCGAGCATCGGCGTTCGCACGCCGAGCGGGGCGAGGAGGTAGGTGCGGATCCCGGCGTCGTGATAAGTGATCGCCATCCACTCGGCGAGACCGACGACCGCGTGCTTCGACGTTGCGTAGTGGGCGTTGCCGTGGCTGGTGAGAATGCCGGCCATCGATGCCGTGTGCAGGATGTGGCCCTCGCCGCGCGCCAGCATCGAAGGCAACACGGCACGGATCGCGTACACGTGAGACATGACGTTGATGTCCCATTGACGTTGCCATTCTTCGATGGGGATCTCGAGTGGGCTGCCGCCCGAGGCGATGCCGGCGTTGTTGCAGAGCACGTCGATGGGCCCGAGATCCTCCTCGACTGATGCCAGCATCGCGGTCAGGTCAGCTTCGGAACCGACGTCGACCACCTCGGCGCGTCCGCCGATGGATTCGGCAACCGCACGAGCTCCGTCGGCGTCGCGATCTACCACCACGATGGCTCGGGCGCCGTCGGCCGCGAAACGTTCGCAGAGGGCCTTGCCGATGCCGCTCCCGCCGCCGGTGACCACGCACACGCTCTCGTTGACCTGCATCGCTCCCACTCCTCTGTTCGTCGTCTCTCGCTTGGCTGCTTCGCCTTTCAGCGGCCGAAGATGATCGTCCCGCTGGCAGCGAACATGCCGCCGACGCCGTGCGCCACCGAGATCTCCACGCCTTCGACCTGGGCCGGGGCGATGCCTCTGATCTGGCGCACGCTCTCCTGCAATGCGTACATGCCGTACATTCCCGAGTGCATGTAGGAGAGGCCGCCGCCGTTGGTGTTGAGTGGCAATGAACCGCCGATCGCGGTGTTGCGCTCCCAAATGAAGTCCGGAGCGGCACCTCGTTCGACGAAACCGAGATCCTCCAGTCCGAAGATCGGCAGGTGGGCGAACGCGTCGTAGATCATCAGATGGTCGACGTCGTCCGTGGTGATCCCGGCCTCTGCGAAAGCCTGAGCGCCCGAGACACGGAAGGCGGCCGATGAGGTGAAGTCGGCCATCTGGCTTATCAGCGGAGTCTCGACGCTCTCGCCGGTGCCGAGGATGTAGGCGGGTGGCTGGAGAAGGTCCTTCGCACGGTCGGCTGCGGTGAGGATCAACGCACCGCCGCCATCGGTCACGGGGCAGCACATCAGTTTGGTGAAGGGTGTCGCGATCATTGTCGAGTCGAGGACGTCATCGAGCGTGATCGGATCCCGGAACTTGGCTCTTGGGTTGAGGCCCGCCCACTCCCGCTGCACGACCGCAACATTGGCCAGCTTCTCGATGTCGACCCCGTACGTCTTTGCGTATCGGAGCCATGGAATGGTGAAGCGAGTCGGGGGACCGCCTGCACCGAACGGATTCTCGAACTGACCGGAGAACGATGACGGATCGGATCGCCAACGGCCGGCGCCGACACGCGAGCGGCCGCTCTCGGCGTGGGTGATGAGGATGGTCGTGGCGTGTCCCGCGGCGATGGCGGCGGCGGCATGGCGGACATGGAGCATGAACGAGCAACCGCCGACCGACGTGCCGTCGACCCACTTCGGCATGATACCGAGGTGGAACGCAACGTCGGTCGGGCTGGTGCCGGCCGTGGCGACACCGTCGATGTCGGCGGTGGTGAGTCCGGCGTCTGCGAGGGCATTGAGCGCAGCGTCGGCATGGAGGCCGATCACCGACTGGTTCGGGATGGTGCCCATCTCGGTGGTCTCGGCGGCGCCGACGACGGCGACCGATCGGGGAGCGAAGGCGAAGCTCATGCGTTGGCTCCTCCCGTCGGCCGGAAGAGTGGGAGGGAGATCTCTTCGGTTTGCGGTTCGAACACGACCTCGAGGTCCATGTCGAGCACAAGTGCCTCCTCGGTCTGTGGTGTGTCGATGATGTTGGTCATCATTCGTGGCCCCTCGGCGAGCTCGACCACGGCGACGGCGATCGGTCCGTCGAAGCCAGGCGGCGGCCTTTGGTTGATCACGTAGCTGTAGAGGGTCGCCCGGCCGCTGGTCACCTCGTTCTGGACAGACCGGCCGCCGCATGATGGACAGAACGGACGCGGCGGGAAGTAGGCGTGGGCGCAGTCGTCACACCGTTGGATGATCAGCTCGCCTCGCTTGGCTCCGTCCCAGAACGCCATGGTTTCCGGCGTCGGTTCGGGAAGTTGACGTGTCGGTCGGTCAGCAGATTCATTTGGGCTCACCCGTGCGATGCCACTCGACCGGCGCTGAATGTGCAAACCGGCCAATCCCAACTGCCAGCTTCGTACGTACCTCTGGGTACGTACGAAGCTGGCAGTTGGCGAGCGGTCACCCGGTCACCCGGTCACCCGGTCACCCGGTCACCCGGTCACCCGGTCACCCGGTCACCCGGTCAGTCGGTCGTGGCCGAGGTCGGCCTCGTTGCCGGCGTCGGCACCCGCCGCAGCGGACGCCGCGTTGACCCGCAGAGTCATCTGACGCGCCGTGCCATTCGTGGCTTCGAATGCGGAGCGGGCCCCATCTCCTGTCGGCACGAGAGCTCCGTGGCTCTTGTAGACCTCAGCCTGCGCGGTTCGAAGTCGCTCGAGCACGGCCGAGGCCCAGGCAAGCGAGTAGCTCATGCGGGAGCGGGGTTTGTCCTTGGTCATCGCTGCTCGTAGCTGCGGCAGCAGGTGATCGAGCATGACGTCGAGTCGTTCCCGCTGTGATGGGGTGCACGTCACCAACACTCGGCCCGCCTTGCCGTCTCGCAGCGACACGAGCACTGCGTAGCCGCCGAACAGATCTGCAAGCCATGAGGCAAGACACGCAGCGCCCTTGCCGGCCCGCCCGAACGAGGTGAGGTCGATCATGTCCTCGCCGTAGTGCGCCGGTTCGCGAAGGTCGCGCTCGGCGATTTCGTGCTCGGCCATGAGCGCCAGTGCCTTCTCCTCGAACGCTGCGCTCTCCGCTTCGAACTCGGAGCTGGTGGCTTTGGCGAGCAGGCCGCGCACACGATCGATTTGCTTCTGCTGTGCATGATCAACGGTCATCGAAACTCCTGTTGCTCAGAACGCACCGTCCGACGAAGGACACATGGTGCCGGGCGAGCGACGCCGAGTGCACCGATCATGACGGGGCCATGTGACAGCGAGCGGTCGCAGGTCTACCGCGCTGTGATGGATCACGAGTCTGGCTCTTCGGCCGGGAGCTCGGTGATGGCGATGAGCGCGGCGTTCACGATGTTGCCGGTCGAGATCCCGGTGATCTCGTGGAGGTCGGCGATCGTGCCAGACTCGCCGAACCGGTCGACCCCGAGCGTGAACTGCCTCGTCCCGAGTGCTGACCCGATCCACGCCAGACTGTGGCTCGAGGCGTCGTGCACACTGACCACGGGTCGGCGTCGCTCGCTGGCCGGAATCAGTCGATGGAGATGGCTCGGTGCCCGCACGACGTGGGCGGCGGCGATCGACTGGGTGTAGGACGCTCGCCAGCTGCGGTAGACCCGGTCGGGGCTGGTGAGGTGTACGACGGTCGACTGCACGCCCTCGCGATCGAGTTCGCGTGCGGCAGCGATGGCCTCCGGTGCCATGACGCCTGTGGTCACGATGGTCACCCCCGGCCGTCCGTCGTCCGGGCCCTCGATGAGGCGGTACCCGCCGGCCAGCACGTCCGATCGCAGTCGGTCCTCGCCGTGGCGTTCGAGTGCGTCGGCGAACGGGGCTTGGTCGATCGGGCGGGTCGAGAGCCGTAGGTAGGTACTGGTGCCGCCCGGAGCCGACAGCTGATCGATGGCGTCACACATCAACCAGTCGACCTCGGTGGCGTAGGCAGGTTCGGCGTAGTTCAGGTTGGGCAGCTCGGCGCCGACCGACGCCGTGATGGTTGACTGGTGGGCCCCGCCTTCGGGGGCGAGCGTGACGCCGGCCGGTGTGCCGGCGACGATGAATTTCGCGTCGTTGTAGAGGCCGTAGATGAATGCGTCGAGGCCGCGGAGCACGAAGGGGTCATAGACCGTGCCGATCGGCAACAGATGCTGTCCGTGGTGGTCGTGGCTGAGGCCCAACTGACCGAGGAGCATGAAGAGGTTCATCTCGCTGATGCCGAGCTCGATGTGTTGACCGCTCGGGCTCGGAGCCCACTTCAGCAGCCGATTCGCTCCTCCGTGATCGTCGGCCTCGCGGTGCGCGTAGACGCCCTTCTTGTTGATCCAGCCGCCGAGGTTGGTCGAGATCGAGACGTCCGGAGCCGTCGTGACGATCCGGTCGCCGACTCCGTCGATGTCGGCGAGGCTGGCCAGCACGCGACCAAAGGCCTCCTGCGACGAAGTTGACCCAGTCGTGACCGGTCGCCGAACAGTGGCGGGAATCGGTACTGCCGGCCGGGGGGTGGGAGGTGGATTGTTGATGGCGCCGCCGACCGCAGCGCAGATGCGGCCGGGCCGACTGTTCGCGTCGAAGCGGTCCCACTCGTTGGATTCGTCAAGGTCGACCGAGCGGCGGAAGTCGTCGATCTGGGCCGGCGATAGGAGCGCTGCGTGATTCATGGGGTCGCCGGCCATGGCAAGACCCTTGCCCTTGATCGTGTACGCGAACACCACCGAGGGGCGCTCGGTCTCGAGGTCACATGCACGGAAGGTCTCGAGCAAGCATCCGAGGTCGTGGCCGCCGAGGTCGGTCACCAGCGTCTTCAGCTCTTGGTCGGCCAGATGCTCGACGAATCGCCCGACGGATGGGTCGGCTCCGTCGAGGAATTTGGACCGTACCTCGGCCCCGCTCAGCCCGAACAGTGCCTGGTAGGCCTCGTTCGGTAGCTCGTCGATGCGGGCTTCGAGGACGTCACCTCCCGGTTGGGCGAATGCGGTTGTCAGCCGGGATCCGTACTTGGCCTCGGCCACGTGCCAACCGGCATCGGCGAAGAACCGCTTGAGTCGCGTGGCGGCGATCTCGGGGATGACGCGATCGAGACTCTGGCGGTTGAGGTCGACCACCATCGTGAAGTTCCCGAGGCCTTGGGTCGCTGGGTCGGCGATTGCCTCCCAGATGTTGCCTTCGTCGAGTTCGGCATCGCCGACAAGTGCAATGAATCGGGCCGGATCCTGAGTCCCGAAGTGGGCATCGGTGTAGCGACGGGTCAGCGCCGAGAACAGCGGTGCCACCGCACCCAGCCCAACCGATCCGGTCGAGAAGTCCGAGACGTCGGGGTCTTTCGTGCGCGACGGGTAGGCCTGGAGTCCGCCCCGCTCGCGCAGCCGGGTGAGGTACGAGCGGTCGAGCTCGCCGGTCAGGTACTTGATGGCGTGGTAGACGGGTGAGGCGTGTGGCTTGACTGCGACTTTGTCGTTCGCTCCGATGTGGCCGAACCACAGGGCGGTCATGATCGACACCATCGACGCGCACGACGCCTGATGCCCGCCGACTTTCACCTCGGTGTCGCCGCGCCGGTTGGCGGCGTCGATGATGCGAGTGGAGAGCCAGAGCACACGGCGCTCGATCTCCCGCAGGGCCTCGAGGTCGATCGGGTTGAGCGTGTGGTCGTGCTCGGTCACGGGTCGGATCCTCGTCAGCCTTCGTGCGAGAGCGCAGCGAACTTCTCGCCGGTGAGCTCCTCGGAACGAAGCCACAGGCCGGCTTGGAGGTCACGGTCGTGCGACCGTTTCGATGAATCGACCACCTCGGGATGGCCCCGGAACTCCATGAAACCACCGGGTCCGTAGTAACTGCCGCCGACAGCTTTCGGGTCGGTCGCTGCTCGCAGGGTGGGCAGCGCTCCCATGGCAGCGGACTGCAAGAGCGGAGCCGTCGCCTTTTCGAAGAACCTGATGATGCCGGGCGAGTTGCGAGCCAGTTCGGTGGAGGAGACACCAGGGTGGGCGGCAAGAGCAGACGTCGACGCTCCTGCGGCGTCGAGTCGATGCTGGAGCTCATAGGTGAACAGGAGGTTGGCCAGCTTCGATCGCCCGTATGCCGAAACTCGGTCGTACTTCTCGCCGGACATCATCGTCTCGGGATCGAGGGACGAACGGATGCGATGGCCGACACTGGAGAGGCTGACGACGCGCGAACCGTCCACGTCGATCATTCGGTCCAACAGCAGGCTGGTGAGAGCGAAGTGGCCGAGATGGTTGACACCCATCTGGAACTCGAACCCGTCGCTCGTGGTCTGCCATTCGGTGTACATCACGCCGGCGTTGTTGATCAGAAGATCGATGCGCTCATGCGCGCTTCGCAACTCGGCTGCTGCCGTCCTGATCGACTCGAGGGATCCCAGGTCGAGCTGCTGGATCGTCACGGTTGCGTCGGCGTGGTCGGCCAAGATCGACGAGCGAGCGGCTTCGCCTTTCCCGAGGTTCCGGACGGCCAGCACGACGGAGGCTCCACTTCCGGCGAGCGCCCGCGCCGTTTCGAGTCCGAGCCCTGTGTTCGACCCGGTGACGATCGCGGTGCGTCCCGCCTGGGTCGGTATGTCCTGTGTCGTCCATCGCTGTGAGGCCATGAAGTCATTCTGGGACGCTCAGCGGCCGATGCGGCCGGTCTCGTAAGCCCACATCGCGATCTCGACGCGATTCCTCGCTCCGAGTTTGTTCATCAGGCTCGCCAGATGGGTCTTCACCGTGCTGAGGCCGATGTGAAGCTCGGCCGCGATCTCGGCGTTCGTTCGACCGGCAGCGACGGTCAGCACGACCTCCTCCTCGCGGGCGGTCAGCGGCTCGATGGGCTGCGCAGGGGGCCCATTGCGGGTGTCGGCGAACGCCTGGAGGAGCCTGCCCGTCACGCTCGGGGCGATGAGCGCATCGCCGTTGGCGGCGGCATGGATGGCCTGCAACAGGAGTTCAGGGCCGGCGTCCTTGAGGAGGAACCCGCGTGCGCCGGCTTTCAACGCGCCGTGGACGTACTCGTCGAGGTCGAAAGTGGTGATGACGACCACGGCCATCGGTTCCTCGACGTCGGGACCGGCCAGCAGTCGGGTCGCTTCGATCCCGTCGAGGTGGGGCATCCGAATGTCGAACAGGCAGACATCGGGTCGGAGGCGGCGAGCCAGTTCCACGGCCTCACGGCCATCGGATGCCTCGCCGATGACCTCGACGCCGTCCTGAGCATTCAGGATCATTCGCAAGCCGGTTCGAACCAGTTCCTGATCGTCGGCCAGGACCACCCTGATGACGGCGCTCACGTCGCCCGGCCGGTCTTGGGGAGCACGGCGCTGACGGTCCACCCGCGATGCGGGTTCGGTCCCGCCTCGAGCGTCCCCCCGAGGAGCGACGCCCGCTCGGTCATGCCGACCAGGCCGAAGCCGATGTCGTGTTTGGCGTCGAAGCCGCGGGGATCCCCGTCGTCGACGACCGAGAGTCGAACGCGGAACTGATCAGCGTCGACCGACACGGTCACGCCGGTGGCATTTCGGGCGTGGCGGGTGGCGTTGGTGATGGACTCCTGGGCGAGACGGAAGAGGGCTCGGTCGACCGACGGACTGAGATCGGCAAGTTCGCCGCTCGTCCGGACCGTCACCGGCAACCGGGCCGAGTGCTCGGCCAGCCGTTCGATGTCGGCGACACCCGATTGCGGCGCCAACTCGGGCTCCTCGCCGGCTCGGAGCGCTCCCACCATCGTTCGCATCTCGGACAGTGTCCGTGACGCCTCCGCTTCGATGGTGGCGAGGAAGGCCACGGAGGACGCTGGATCGGTTGCGGCCACAGCTCGCCCGGCTTGAGCCTGGATCGCGATGGCAGACACGTGGTGAGCGACGGTGTCGTGCAGCTCTCTCGCCAGCTGCTCTCGTTCACGCAGCTTGACCTCGTCGAGCGACCGGACGCGAGCGGCAGCTTGGTAGCGGACGATGTTGCCGAGGGCGGCAGGAAACATGAGAACCAGGAGTCCTCCGATGGCATCACCGACTCCGGTCCAGGCGAAGACAATGCTCTCCAGCGCGGTGGTGAGCATCACGACGAGGCCGAGCGTCGCCGCTCGTCCCGAACCCCATCGGAACAGGGCGTAGGGCACCACCAGGACCACGACGGAGGTGTAGATCTCGAGCGGTGGCTCGCCGATGACGCGGAGGACGACGTCTGAGGTGAAGATGAGCCCGAACGAAGCGAGTGTTGCCGCCAAGGGGTCGGCTCGCCGCCACCAGATCGCAAGAGCGAGGACGACCGTGGCGATCAGTGCGAGGGGCCGGGGTCCGACCGCGTCCCGCAGGATGATCTCGAGGAAGGCGCCGACCACGAAGGCACCGACGAGCGCGTAGTCGCGCCAGACACGAGCGGGTGGGTCCGGCACTGCCGGTTCGTCGAAGGCCCTGCGAAGGGTGGTTCGCATCACGGGTCAATCGTAGAGAACGCAGCGCCGATGCGGATCAGCCGAAAGGCCGAGCTGGTGAAGCCGATCGGTTGGGGTCGATCCGACCCTTCGCCCGATGTCTGTCGCCCGGCCTCGCCTCACGATGAAGGCGTGCGCAGCGGTGTGCTGCTCAACGGAGGAGAAGAACCAATGTCAATTGCTCTCTATCGGCTTGGCCGCTTCGCTGCTCGACATCCGTGGCGGATCATCGGGGCCTGGCTCGTGGCGGCTGTGGCTGTTGTCGGTGCGTCGTCGGCCTTCGGACGCGAACTAGAGGACTCGTTCGAAGTCCCAGGGCTCGACTCCCAGCAAGCACTCGAGCTTCTCTCGAGCGCGCAGTCTGAGACGGCGGGGCTCACGGCCCAGGTGGTCGTGACTCCCAGGGATGGCAACGCGTCGTTCTTCGACGATCCTGACGCTCAGGTCGAGCTCGCAGCAGTCCAGGCCCGTCTCGCCGGGTTGCCGCACGTTCTGACCACCTCTGACCCGGCCCAGGCCGTAGCGCTCGGACCGGACGGAGCCGCCCAGTCTGGATCGCTGTCGCCAGACGGCCGTATCGCGCTGATCCGGATGCAGTACCCGGTGGTCGAGGAGCTCGGTGTCGAAGACCTCCGCGCCTTGAAGGAGGCGGTGATTGCTGCCGATGGCGATGTGATCCAGGTCGAGACGAACGGCGACCTCTTCTTCGCATTCGAAGAGCCGGAAACCGGTGCCGGAGAGATGATCGGCATCGCTGTGGCCGTCGTGATCCTGTTGCTGGCGTTCGGGTCGGTCATCGCGATGGGACTCCCGATAGGCATGGCGTTGTTCGGGTTGGCACTCGGCGTCAGCTCGATGCCGCTGGTCGGGTACCTGATCGAGATCCCGAGTTGGGCGCCACAGATCGCGAGCATGGTCGGCCTCGGTGTTGGTATTGATTACGCGCTCTTCCTGGTCACGCGGCATCGAGAGTTCTTGGCTCGGGGCTTGCCGGTCGACGAATCGGTCGGTCGTGCCGTCGCCACTGCGGGCCAGGCCGTGATCTTTGCCGGCGGCACGGTCGTGATCGCCATCCTCGGCCTGGCGTTTGCCGGTGTGCCGTTCATGACAGCCGCCGGAGTGGCAACGTCACTCGTCGTTCTGATCATGGTCGTGGCTTCGGTGACACTCCTACCCGCCTTCTTGGGTGTGGCGGGTCACTGGATCAACCGTGTCGGTATCCACCGACGCGGCCACCACGCCGGCGACGAGGCCAGCCCCGGCTGGCAGCGCTGGGGGCAGCATGTTGCCGGTCACGCGTGGGCGTACACGATCGGTGTGACGACACTGTTGCTCGCACTGACCGCTCCGGTCATGGCCCTCCAACTCGGCTTTCCCGACGATGGCACGCTTCCTCAGACCCGCACCGAACGGCGAGCGTACGACCTCGTGGCCGAGGGCTTCGGCGCCGGAACGAACGGTCCGCTGGTCATTGCCGTCGACATCTCAGAGGACCCGTCCGTGGTCGAGCCGTTGGTCGACGCGATCGCTGCGGACTCCGGCATTGCTGCGGTTGCGCCGCCGGAGATCAACGAGGCGGCCGGTGTCGCAACGGTCGTCGCGTTCGCCACGACAGCTCCACAGGATGACGAGACCCGAGTCACGCTTCGGTCCGAAGTGTTCCCCCAGATCCTCGATGGCAGTCCGGCTCGGGCCCACCTCGGCGGGCAGACGGCCACGTTCTCCGACATCGGCGATCGGGTCACATCGCGCCTTCCGTTGTTCATCACGGCGGTGATCGGCCTGTCTTTCGTCTTGTTGATGCTCGTCTTCCGGTCGATCCTCGTACCGCTCAAGGCCGCCTTGCTCAATCTGCTCAGCATCGGTGCCGCCTACGGCGTGCTGGTGATGGTGTTCCAATGGGGGTGGGGCAAGGAGTTGATCGGGCTCGAGTCGACGGTGCCGATCGTGTCGTTCATCCCGATGTTCATGTTCGCCATCCTCTTTGGTTTGTCGATGGACTACGAGGTGTTCCTGCTCTCCCGGGTGCGGGAGGAGTTCCTCGCCACCGGCGACAACGATCGCTCGGTGATCCACGGCATCGCCAGCACGGCACGGGTGATCACGTCGGCCGCGCTGATCATGATCTCGGTGTTCCTCGGCTTCGTCCTCGGAAGCGATCCGACGACGAAGATGTTCGGGCTCGGGCTGGCCACGGCGATCTTCGTCGACGCCACCATCGTCCGGATGGTGTTGGTGCCGGCCTCGATGAAGCTCATGGGCGATGCCAACTGGTGGTTGCCCGAATGGCTCGATCGCATCCTGCCCAAGATCGACATTGACACCGAGACAACGCTCACGGAACCGGAACGAGAACTCGCCCCGGCCATCTGACTTGTGGGGCTGTCAGTGGATCTGGCCGACTACGGACGTCGGTCGGAAGGTCACGATCAGGCGACCCTCCTCGACCATGGCCCGGCGATACTCGGCCCAGTCTGGGTGGGCCTGGCCCGCCACGTGCTCGTAGTAGGCCACCAGCGCATCGGCGGTGGCGTCGTCGGTCGTCTTCGTGACGGGACTGAGCTCGACCGTCCCGTCGAAGGACAGGTAGCTCCAGCTGCCGGGGTCGCTGAGGTGCAAGACGACCCGTGGATCGCGTCGCATGTTGGCTGCCTTGGCTCGGTCGCTCGTCACCGAGATCGTGAACGCTCCGTCAGCGACTGTGTACGCGATGTCGGACGATTGGGGCCGTCCGTCGCCTCGGATCGTGATGAGGACGGCGTTCTTGTGATCAGCAGCCCAGGCCAGAGCGGGGGAGAGGTCCATGAACTGATCCTCGCACACCCGCCTGGTCAGGATCTGAGCGCAGTCCAGACTCGTTGCGGAGTGACGGGCAGGTCGATGTGGCGAACGCCCAAATGGGAAAGTGCATCGACGACTGCGTTCTGGATGGCGGGGACAGCGCCGATCGTGCCGGACTCGGCGATGCCCTTCGCCCCGAGCGGATTGTTGGGTGACGGCGTCTCGGTGAGGTGCGACTCGAAACTCGGCATCTCGGTGGGACCGGGAATCCCGTAGTCCATGAAATTCGACGTGATCGGGTTCCCGTCCTCGTCGTAGACGAACTCCTCGTAGAGAGCCTGGCCGATGGCCTGGCCGATGCCGCCATGCACCTGCCCCCGAACGATCGTCTCGTTGATCATGATTCCAGCGTCGTCGACCGACACCATCCGTTGGAGGTCGATGGCCCCGGTCTCGGCATCGACTTCGACGACGGCTGCGTACGCACCGTAGGGAACCGACGGCCCATCCGGTTCGAAGTCGGTCTCGCACGCAAAGGCGATCTGCCCGTCGTCGCCGTCTGCCTTCGCAGCCTCGACCCTTGCAGCTGCAATCTCGACCCACCCGACGCTGGCGGCTCCGGGCGAACCGGCCACGTGGAACTGGCCGGTCGCGGTGTCGATCACCACATCGCCTGGTGCCGCCTCCAGCATGTCGGCCGCGAACTTGGCCGCTTCAGCCACGAGCTGATCAGTGGCGACGGCTACGGCCGACCCGGCCTTCTGGGCCGACCGAGAGCCGCCCGTGATCCCCCCTCGGGGAACGACGTCGGTGTCGCCGTGGAACACCTCGATCTGCTCGATCGGGACACCGGTGCGTTCCGAGACCAGCTGCGACCAGGTGGTGTAGTGGCCCTGGCCATACGGAGACGAGCCCGTGAGGACCCGCATCGACCCGTCGGCGTTGAGCTCCAGCGACCCGTACTCGGAGCCGATGACTCCGGCGGTTCGATCGATGAAGACCGAGAGCCCGATACCGAGGTGTTTGGTGCTTCCGCTCGAACGCTGGGCGGCCTGCTGTGAGCGGATCGCGTCGTAGCCGACGTGGCCGGCGAGCTGTTCGAGGATCAACGGGTAATCGCCGGAGTCGTAGACCACGTCACTCGGATTGGTATGCGGCATGGCAGATGCAGGCACCAGGTTCGAGCGCCGAACCTCGATCGGATCCATCCCGATCTCCGCTGCGAACAGGTCGACTGCCCGGTCGAGAAGCGCGCCGGCCTCGGGCCGGCCCGCTCCCCGGTAGGCGACGATGGGGGTGGTGTTGGTGACCACGGCCGTCGTGCGCCAGGTGACCTGGTCGACCGCGAGTGGCCCAGGCAACATGACGCCGGTGTTCTTCGCCATGTGGGCAGCAGCGATTGGGTAGGCGCCGCAGTCGGTGATGATGTGGGCGTCGATGGCCGTGATCGTGCCGTCGCGCCTGCCGGTGATTTTCACCTCCTGCCGCTGGTTGCGGGAGTGTCCGAGCCCGGTCATGTCCTGGGAGCGAGTCGGTGTCCAGCGGACCGGGCGTCCGACCATCTTCGCCAGGAAGCCGAGGAGCATCTCCTCCGGGTACATCCGTGCCTTGGCCCCGAAGCTTCCGCCGACGTCGGCGGTGGTGACTCGGATCTGTTCCTTTTCCATTCCATACCAGGCGGCAAGCATCGCCCGGTGGGGATGGACGCCCTGACATGACGCGTGGTGGACCAAGCGGTCGCCGTCCCACCAGGCGGCGGCGACCCGGGTTTCGATCGGGCACGGGGCCAAGCGTTGATTTGCAATCGTTGCCTCGACCACGACCTCGTCTGCGACGAACGGCGTGTCGGCTCCGCCGTGGTCGTTGTAGATCGTGTTCGATCCGTGCTCCGGGTAGATCACGGTTGCATCGCTGAGCGCCGCGTCGAAGCCCACGACGGGGGAGAGCGGTTCGTAGTCGACGAAGACGAGCTCGGTTGCGTCGGCCGCTGCTGCGTGGCTCTCGGCAACGATGGCGACGATCGGCTCGCCGACAAATCGTGCGACCGTGTCGGCCAGCACTGATCGTTCGGTCGAAGCCGGGAACATCGCCAGGTGGCCGGGAACGGGACCCATGTCGGCGGCAGCGAGATCTCGAGCGGTCACGACCGCCAACACACCGGGCGCCTCCAGCGCTTCGCTGACGTCGATGTTGGTGATCTCGGCGTGTGCCATCACCGACGTCACGTAGGTGACCACGGCAGCATCGGGCAGGTCGAGGTCGGCGACGAAAGTGGTGTCACCCAGCAGCAGGTGCGGATCCTCGACCCGGAGGACGGACGTGGCGTGGTTCTCGGACAAAGGATTCCCCTGATCGGCGAGCAGCTGGGCCAGTTCTAGCGGGAGATTCCTTGTTCGGTCACGTCGTAGAACGTTTGGATCGTGAGCTCGGCCGCCGTGACATCGAGCGCGGATGGCGAGGACCGTGTGCGACACTTGTGTCGATGGCCACCGAGACATTCCAGATCGAATCCAACCTCGACCCGATCGCCGCTTTCGGCCGACTCGTCGACCTGCTTCAGGTCAGCGAGTGGGACCCTGGTGTGACGAATCCACGGCTGATCGACGGTGAGCCGGCGACGACGGGAGCGCGCTACGAGGTGACGGTGACCGGATTCGACGGGTCGCCCACGATTGCGATGTACGAGTTGACGGTGGTCGACGCTCCCCGGTCGTTCACCATGGTCGGCTCGCACGCCGGCTTCCGGGCCGATGACACGATCACGATCCAACCCACTGATGGCGGCTGTCTGGTCGACTACCGGGCCGGGCTCGTGCTGCTCGGCGACCATCCTCCATTGACCGAGGAGCAGCTCGTTCGCCAGTTCGCCAAGATCGTCGCCGTGCCGCGGGCGGGTCTCGAGTCGTTTTTGAATCCCTGACTGAATCCTCGTCGGAAGCGGCCCAGCAGATCAGTACACGAAGTTGCCGCGGTCGATCAGCCGCTTGCGAGTTGCGACGGTCGCCTCGTTGCGCTCGTTCATGCCTCGTCCAGGGTCTTCCAGCAGGACCGTGACCGGGCGCCAATTCTGGTGCCCGGACGGCATGGCGAACGAGGCCGACACCGGAACGTCGTCGCCGCGGACGATGTCGTTGCCGGGGACGTGGACCGTCCACCCCGCACCTCCGTCGTCCCAACCGCACAATGCGTCATTGATCTCCGGGTCGCGCACCAGCCGGTACGCAGCGTGATCGGGGCTCGTCTCGGACTCAGCGATCACGCCACTGTCGCCGGTGCCCGGGCAGTCGAGCATCCAGAAGGCGAGGTTGTGGAGCTGCCACGGATGAACGGGCTGAGGAAGTCGGATCGCCGTCCAGCCCGCGATCTCACCGACCTGTGCCTGGTGCTCGTCGGCCCGTTTCGGCGACCACAGTTCCGAGTACGCACCGAGGTGTGCGACCACGTCGGTCCCATCGGCTCGGACATGCACGACGCGCGCGACCTCGGGATACCTGAGTGTTTCGGCCGTACGTTTCGAGAACAACCCCATGCCGACAGCATCGACCGTTCCGTCGCCCGCTGAAGCGGTTCTTGAATCCCCGACCGAATCCTGGTTGGAATGAACCGAACCTCTCGTTGGGTTTCAGTCATCATGCGCACTCTGGCCGGACTGCTCTTGTCACTCGGATTGATCGTTGCGTCGTGCGGTTCGTCAGACACGGAGCCGGCCGACGAGGTACCGTCATCGAACGGGTCGAAAGCGTTGGTGCCGGGTGCGATCAGCACCGGAGTAGTCGAAGTCGATGGTGTCGTCATCGACTATGTCGTGTCTGTCCCAGAGGGGTTCGAACCGGGTGACGAGGCACCGCTCCTGCTTGCCTTCCCAGCGGGCGACCAGGCTCTCGACCTCACTCGAACACTGGTCGAAGGGACGTATGCCCCCGAAGCGCAACGGTTGGGATGGGTCGTCGTGAGCCCCGCAGCGCCAGACGGCGAATTGTACTTCCAGGGCAGCGAGCAGCTCGTGCCGGGGTTTCTCGACTGGGTCGAGACCTGGGTGACGCCGGAGGGTGGCGCTCCACACGTTGCCGGGATCAGCAACGGAGGAATCAGCGCGTTCCGCTATGCAGCGTTGAACCCCGGTCGGATCCTGTCGTTGACGACCTTCCCTGGGTTTCCTCGATCCGAAGACGACCAGGCGGCGCTCTCCCAGCTCGAAGGCATTCCCATCCGCCTCTACGTGGGCGGCTCCGACATCGGATGGATCGACGAGGCGGAAGCGGCAACGAGCGCACTCGAGGCCCTCGGCGCCGATGTCGAACTCACCGTCTTCGAGGGCGAAGGCCACGTCATGGCGTCCACCGGGGATGGCACCCTGGTCTTCGCGCAACTCGAGACGTTCCGCTGAGAGGCAGGTGACGGTCCTGTCGACGCGACCTCAGGCGTCAGCGGCTGGGGGTGGCCGCCGCTATCACACGGATGATGGCGGTTCTGGCCTGGTCGAGGACGGCCGGGTCATCGTGGAGGATGTAGGCGGTGTTCGCTGCGATCACGAGCGCGTTGAGCTCGAACACGAGCGTCGCCACGTCGGTGTCGGCGCCCAACTCGCTACCGGCAACCGCTGCATCTGCAGCCGCGGTGAGCACGCTGATCCAGTCCTTCTGGTTCGCAGCGACCCGCTGGCGCAGCGGGCCGGGCCGGCCGCCGAGCTCGGCGGCGGCAGCCGCGAAGAAACAACCGCCGGGGAGCGTGCGGTTCTCGACGTAGATCAAGAACGACTCGCACAGGCCGCGTAGGCGGGCGAGCCCGCTGTGTTCGAGGGCGGGAACCACCACGACATCGATGAATAGGGAGCGAGCGTTGTCGACGGTGGCGAGCTGTAGTTCCTGCTTCGAGTCGAAATGCGCGTAGACACCGCTCTTGCTGAGTTCGGTGGCCTGAGCAAGCTTGCCGATGCTGAGACCGTCGAGGCCCTCGACGGTCGCCAAACGCACAGCCGTGTCGAGTATCAGCCGGCGGGTGCGTTCGCCATCGGCTCGAGTCCGCCGGGGTGTCGGAGAGTCTGTCATCGATTGACAAGATAGCACGATCGGTCGTACTATTATAGATAGCACGATCGATCGTGCTATCTAAAGAAGGGGATGTCATGATCGACAGCAGGCCGAGCGATACATCCGACGAAACGCAGAACGACAAGTGGATCGAAGCCGGTCGCGGTTGGGGCGCACGGGCCGAGGAATGGGCGTACCTCTTCGAGCCCTATGCGCTCTCCGCCAACCAGCTGGTGTTCGATCGGTTGGGTGTGGGCCCTGGCACTCGCTGTCTCGACGTCGCCTGCGGGTCCGGGTTTGCCGCCAACATCGCGCGTCGCCGGGGGGCGACCGTCACCGGGCTGGATGCGTCCGATGCCCTGATCGAAATCGCACGAGCCCGCACGCCAGACGCCGACTTTCGTGTTGGCGACATGATCGCGCTCCCGTTCGCCGAGGGAGCATTCGACGTAGTGACGAGTTTCAACGGGATCTGGAACGGATGCGACGCCGCGCTCGAGCAGGTGCGGACCGTGCTCACCGACGAGGGAGTGGTCGGGTTGACCTATTGGGGTTCGTTCGAGCGAATGGGGCTCATGCCGTATTTCCTCACCGTGCTCGAGCACTCACCGCTGAGTCATCAGGCGGCGAACGTGACGCTCAGCCAGACCAGCGATGTCATCGCCGACATGCTCCGGGCAACCGACTTCGAACTTCTCGACCAGGGGACGGTCGAGGTGATCAACGAGTGGCCTGATGTCGACACCGCTGTCCGCGCTCTTGCGGCCGCCGGCCCCTCGGTCCCGTCGATCGAGTCGGTGGGCTACGACAACTTTTGTAACGCTCTGCGCGAGGTCATCGCTCCGCTGCATCAAAGATCCCTCGGCGTCCGGATCTCATCGGAGCTGGGGTGGGTGACGGCCCGCCGGGCCTGAGTCGCCGGCTCACGAAGGTTGCTGCTTCGTCAGAGATTTCGCTCCATCACCGGACGGCTTGGATAGGTGCGTCCGATCTCTTCGAAGCCGGCGGCGAGAAAGGTTCGCAGTGTCCCCGTGAACAGGGCAGAGCCGCCGACCTTCTCGGCCCGCAACGCATCGACGTCGACGGGATGGCCCTGTATCGATGTCGCTCCGTGGCTGCCGGCGTGACGGACAGCGGCCTCGAGCAGTGCTCCAGAGACACCGGTTCGGCGGTACTGCTGGTGTACTGCGAAGCATGTCACCCACCAGGCTCCGGGATCCTCCGACAGGATCCGTCGTAGTGCCCGGTTCTTGCCGACTCCGGGAACCGATTTCCTCGGCATGACGCGACTCCATCCTGCGGGCGTGTCGTCGACATAGGCCAGTAGCCCCGGCGCGATGGAAGCAGACTCGATCTCGAGCCGGAGTGCTGCTCGGTTGGTGATGCCGCCTGAGTTCTCGGTGTTGTTCTCGCTGCCACCGAAGAAGCGGCGGCACCAGCACCAATCTGGATCTTGCCCACGTCGGCCGAACGCGGCGACGACGTCGTCCCAGTCGTCAGCTTTGGCAACTCTGGTTTGGATGGTGGCCACGATCGTCCCCTTCTCCAGCGTGTATACACCTCACGCCCGGCGCCACCTCCGAACTAGGGTCGGGTAATGGCGCGTGAACTGATCCTGCGCTGCGAGGGGCTGGTACGTCGTTTCGGCGATCGCATTGCTGTCGACGATGTCTCGTTCGAGATCGCTCGCGGCGAGACCTATGGCCTCCTCGGCCCAAACGGTTCGGGCAAGACCACCACGATCTCGATGCTCAGCGGGATCCTGACGGCGAACGGCGGCACGATCGAACTGGCCGGAAGACCGATCACTCCGTCGGCGGTCGAGGCCAAGCGGGCGATCGGCCTCGTGCCACAGGAAATCGCGCTATATCAAGATCTCACGGCCACCGAGAACCTCAAGTTCTTCGGTCGTCTCCAACGCCTCGGAGGCAAGGAGTTGGCGTCGAGAATCGACGAGGTTCTCGATGTCGTGGCGCTTCGCGACCGAGCCAACGATCGCGTCGATGAATTCAGCGGCGGAATGAAACGGCGGGTCAACATCGCGGTCGGCCTGCTGCATCGACCGCAGTTGCTCGTGCTCGACGAACCGACGGTCGGGGTGGACCCTCAGAGCCGAAACCAGATTCTTGCCAGCGTCGAGACGCTCGGACAGGCGGGCCTCGCTGTGCTTTACACGACCCACTACATGGAGGAGGCCGAACGTCTGTGTGACCGCGTCGGCATCCTCGATCAGGGTCAGATGATCGCAGAAGGCACGCAGAGCGAGCTCGTCTCCAGAGTCGGCGAGAACGATCTGATCATCGTCGAAGGAGACCACGACGCATCGGTGCTGGAGTGGTGCCGGTCCGTGACGGCGGTGATCGCCGCTGAACAGACTTCGCGCGGCGTCGAAGTGACCTCGACCAACGGCACGCGAACGATCGGCCCGCTGATGACCGCGTTCGAGGAGCACGACATCGACGTGTCCGGTGTGCAACTTCGGGAGCCAAACCTCGAAGCCGTCTTCCTCGACCTCACCGGTCGAGCGCTTCGGGACTGAGTCGGCTCGCCGTGTTTCGCCAGGTCGTGACCATCGCCGGTGCTGAACTGCGCCGCCGGTTCCGTTCGAAGTCGGCCGTGATCACTGCCTTCGTGGCCCCGCTCGCCATGGCGGTCGTTTTCGGGCTGATGCTCGGCGACGTCGACTCCGGAGGATCGTTCGAGATCGGCGTCACCGATGGAGGCAGTACGCCACAGTCGGCAGGCATCGTCGCCGGCGTGCTCGATCAAGCCGAGGTCGATTCGGTTCGCTTCGTTGGGTTTGCCGACGAGGCTTCGGCCGAACGAGCGGTCGAGGACGACCGCATCGGTGCTGCCATCGTCGTCAACGACGGCATCGACATGGTGGTCATCTCCAATCCATCGAGTCCATTGTCGAGCCAGGTGGCACAATCGATCGCCACGAGCATCGTGACGTCGGTCGAGACCGGGGGAGCGACGCCGGTCGAGCTCGAGCAGCTCGCTGTCGGCGGTCGGGAACTGTCGTCGTCTGCGTTCTTCGGTGCCTCGATGGCCATTCTCTTGTTGTTCTTCTCGACTGGACTCGCCGCTCAGTCGATCCTGGAGGACAAGGAGAACCGGACGCTCGACAGGATGCTGTCCGGGCCGACCACGCTGTGGTCGATCCTGATCGGAAAGGTCGCTGCGGTGGCGGCGATGGCGGTCGCTGGATTCATCACGGTGTGGCTCGTGACGTCCCTGTTGTTCGGGGCGATCTGGGGCAACGCGACGGCCGTTCTCGTGCTGATCGTGTTCACGATCTTCGCGCTGGCCGGCGTCGCCACGTTCGTCGGCGGTTTGGCCTCGACTGCGCAGCAGGCGACCACGTTGACGGCGGTCGTCACCTTCGGTCTCAGTCTGATCGGCGGCAACTTCACCGGACCCGCAGATGCGCCGGCTGCGCTGCGGACGATTCGAGGATTCACCCCGAATGGGCGCGCGCTGGAGGGCTTCACCGAACTGAGTGCCGATGCGGCTTCGATCGGCTCGATCGCGACCACCCTCGCCGTGCTCTTCGCGTTCGGGATCGTTTTTGGTTTCGTCGGTCTGGTGTCATTCAGCCGGAGGCTGACCGCATGAGTGCCGTTCGAGCGTTCGTGGTCGCCCTGTTGACGCAGCAGAGTCGAGATCGCACGTCGTTCTTCTTCATGCTGATCTTGCCGGTCGCGATCATCGTGATCATCGGCACGTCGTTCGGCGGTCCGACCACCATTGAGATTGCTGTCGTCGGTACGAGCGAACGAGCAGCCGTCGTCGCGGCGGCCCTCGATGCCCAAGACGGCGTCGAGGTCGAACAGCGGTCGATCGAGGAGGCTCGGGGCGACATCAGACGGTTCGATCTCGAGGCAGCAGTGGTCGTCAATGATGACGGCACCTTCGGATTGCTCACCAATGATGCGAATGCCAGTGGTTTCGCTGCCCGCTCGACAATCCAACGCGTGCTCGACCGGGTCGAGGCCGGGGTTCCCACTGACGCACCGACGGGGGTGGCGGTTCGTTCCGTCGGCGAGGCCCGATTCGCGTCTCAGGGGGCATTCGCCCTGACCTCGGCCCAGAACGTGGTCCTTTTCACGTTCATCACGGCGCTGACCTCGGCGGTCCTGCTCGCTCGGGCCAGGGCAACCGGCGTGCTGCGCCGAGCGCTCACTGCTCCCATTTCGGCCACAGCGATCGTCGTTGGTCTGGGACTCGGTTGGCTGGTACTGGCCCTGGCCCAGACGGCCATCATCATCGCACTGGGTGCACTGGCGTTTGGCGTGGACTGGGGAGACCCGGTCGGTGCGATGGCGCTGGTCCTCATATTTGCTCTGGTCGGAGCCGGTGCCGGCCTTCTCCTCGGTTCGGCCGTCGATTCGGAGAACACGGTCGGCGCTGCCTCGGCGCCCCTGGCACTGGTGTTGGCGGCGCTCGGTGGCTGCATGGTCCCGATCGAGGTATTCCCTGAAGGCCTGCTCATGGTCTCGAAGGCAACGCCGCACTACTGGGCGTTGGAGGGGTGGAAGAAGCTGATGTTCGACGGCGCCGGCATCGCCGAGATCGGTCGACAGATCGGCGTGCTGGCCGGATTCGCCTTTGTGATGCTGGTTGCAGCGTCGTTCCTGCTTCGGCGGTCGCTGGTCGATTGAGATTCAGTGAGTGATCGGTGATCCCGCGGTCGTGAGCACGGTCGCCAGGGAGTCGAGCCGATCCGGCACGACCCGGAACCACGCCCACTTTCCTCGTTGTTCCCGTTTCAGTAGTCCTGCCTTCGTGAGCTGGCTGAGGTGGTGGCTCATCGTCGGCTGACTGCGATCGAAGATCGCGGGAAGGTCGCAGGCGCAGATCTCGCCGCTCGGCGCGGTGGCGATCATCGAGACGAGCCGAAGCCGAACCGGGTCGCTCAGTGCTTTGAACAGTGCGGCAAGCTCGGTGGCCTCCTGTTCGTCGATGGTGTCCTCGACGAGCGGAGCGCAGCAAGGGGCGCTGGGATGCAGTTCGACCATGAATTTCATATTGACAGATCTCGATGCGTGGGTCTATCATATCGATTAACATCAATTCGATGTCTCCGATACCCAGAGGTTCTTCGATGCGTCTGCAACTCGCTCTCAACGTCTCCGATCTCGACGAGGCCGTCGATTTCTACACGCGTATGTTCGGCACGGCCCCGGCCAAGATCCGAGACGGCTACGCCAACTTTGCGATCGACCAGCCCCCGCTGAAGCTCGTCCTCTTCGAAGGCGGCGAGCCGGGGTCCATCAATCACCTTGGCGTTGAGACCGAGACGGCTGACGAGGTCACCGCGGCCGAAGCGAGATTGTCCACCGCCGGGCTCGAGACCACCGGGATCGACGACACGCTCTGCTGTTTCGCCGAGAAGACCGAGACTTGGGTCGATGGTCCAGACGGTGCCCGCTGGGAGTGGTACGTGAAGACCGGTGACAGCGAGGCCATGGAGAGCACGATCGTGCGATCCTCGGCTGGGGCAGCTTCCTGCTGCGGATGACGATGCTCGGCGGCGGTGACCGGGTCGCAGTCAGTCGATCCAGATCGGATGCTCCGTATGACAGCCGCCGCAGATGTAGTCGATTCGTTCGAAGGCGCCATCACGACCGATGCGAATCGGCGACTGAGTGGCACCGTCGAGGCCGCACTCCGGGCAGGCGATGTCCTGGGGGTCGACCAAATCGCGGGTGAGGTCGAGGATCATCTCGACCTCGTGGTCCGAGTATTGGAGAAGTGTCACGGTGGGCAGCCTTCGGATCTCGGGTCCCGCTGTCTTCTGCCAGGCAGAACATTACCCCACGATGCGGCTGGTGGAACCTTCTTCAACAAGCTGCAACATTTCAGCTGTGGGCGTGTTTCTTCGACAGCGTCATCTCCGACTGCGACGGCGCCGTTCGGCATCGATCCGGCGGGCGGCCTTCACCACAGGTTCGAGCGGTCCTACTGCCTCGTCGAGCTCAGGGGCGAGCGCTTGGAGAATGGCACTCACGCTTGCACCCTGTTCGGCGGCGAAGTCGTGCCATTGGTCGTGGGCGTCAGCACTCAAGAATGCGTGCAGCGCACGGCGTTCGCTTGTCGTCATCAATCCCCTCCGGATTTGAGTGTCGCCCGCGCAAGAGCGTACTCATCTGAGCACAAACGGTCACGAATGCGCCGTCACCGACGTCTGGCTTCGGTCAGAACCGGCCACGGGACAAGACCGAGACGGGGGACCCGGCGCTGGCGAACCACATCGAATCCCGCCCGGTCGAGGAGTGCTGCCAGGCGGTGCGGCGGCGAGGCATGGAGTGGCTGGCCGCCGAGACGGGAGAGCCAATGCGCAGCGTTCGCACCAGCGTTTGTGGTCGTGGCGATGGACGCGATCAGAAGTCGTCCCTTGGAACGCATGACGGTCGCGAGTTGCCCGAGCGCCGCAGCTTGATCCGGGTACCAGTGGAACGATTCGTTGCAGGTCACGATGTCGAATGTGTCCGGCGGGAAGGGCAAGTGCTGCGCGTCACCCTGGACGAGACCGACGTTGCCGTGGGCGGCCCGGGCCTGCGCCTCCGAGAGCATGCCGACGGAAAGATCGAGGCCGGTGACACTCGCGGTGGGGAACGCATCGACGAGACCACGGAGGAACTGGCCAGTCCCACAACCCAGGTCGAGGACGGCTGACGGATCGGCATCGGAGAGCCAACGAAGCATGACCTTGTGGACGGGTCGATAGGTCAGCGCCTGCAGGGTCTCGCTGTCATAGGTCGTCGACCATCGGTCGAAGAAGGCCGACAGTGGTGCCGTTGTCGTCACGGTCGCGAGCGTGTCACACCTCGGCCGCAGATGCATGTGGAAGAGTGTCGATGTGACCTCGTTGCCGACCCACACCGACCTCGATCCAGGGCCTCCCACCACCGTCGTCCTCTTCGGGGCAACGGGCGACCTCTCGAAGCGGAAGCTGCTCCCCGGTCTGTTCCGGCTGCTGACGGTCGGGCTGCTTCCCCACGTCCGAATCGTCGGCACCTCACTCGAAGACTTCACCCAGGAATCGTTCGTGGCCTTCGCCCGCGAGGCCCTCGGAAAGTTCGAGGACTCGATCACCGAGGAACAGTGGGAGGACTTCGCCAGACGGTTGTACTGGGCCCCGGGGGGCACCGCCGAGTCGTTGAACGCCGCGGTCGAGGAGGCCGAACGAGGTCTCGACGACCCACAGCAACGTCTCCACTACTTGTCGGTGCCGCCGCGCGGAGCGCTCGCTGTGATCCGGACGCTCGCCGAGGCCGGTCTCGTCGAGAACAGCCGGGTCGTCATGGAGAAGCCCTTCGGTGTCGATCTGACGAGCGCACGAGAGCTCAACGAATCGGTCCATGACGTCTTCGACGAGTCCCAAGTTTTCCGGATCGACCACTTCCTTGGCAAGGAGGCAGCTCTCAACATCCTCGCATTCCGATTCGCCAACGGGTTGTTCGAGCCGATCTGGCATCGCAACATGATCGATCACGTACAGATCGACGTGCCCGAGGCGCTCGGTCTCGAGCAGCGAGCTGAGTTCTACGAGGCGACCGGCGCCTATCGCGACATGGTCGTGACCCATCTCTTCCAAGTGATGGCATTCACCGCGATGGAGGCCCCCACGTCTCTGGCCCCGAAAGCCATCACCGAGGAGAAGAACAAGGTCTTTCGGTCGATGCTGCCGATCGGGCCGGAAGACGTGGTCCGTGGGCAGTACGCCGGCTACCGCGACGAGGTGGGAGTGGCTCCGGAGTCGGAGACCGAGACGTTCATCGCCTTGCGGTGTTTCATCGACAACTGGCGCTGGGCCGGGGTCCCGTTCTACTTGCGGACGGGCAAGAACATGGCACAGGGTCAACGCATCATCTCGATTGCCTTCAAGGAGCCGCCAAAGTCGATGTTCCCTGCGGGATCCGGCATCGGACAGTCCGGCCCGGACCACCTGACCTTCGATCTGGCCGATGAGTCCCGCCTGTCGTTGTCGTTCTACGGCAAGCGTCCCGGTCCCGGGTTCCGCCTCGACAAGCTGTCGATGCAATTCTCGGTCGAAGAGAGTGATCGTTCCGAGGATGTCCTCGAGGCCTATGAGCGTCTGATCCTCGACGCCGTTCGCGGGAACCACACCCTGTTCACCACGGCCGAGGGCGTCGAACGCCTGTGGGAGCTCTCCGAGGGCCTGCTCCAGAATCCGCCACCCGTGCGTCCGTACGCGAAGGGGACGTGGGGACCGAACCAGATTCACCAACTGATCGCCCCCAACGCGTGGCGTCTTCCGTTCGAACGGTCGTGGCGATCGAAGTGACTCAGGCCGCGGACAGGGCCGGAGCGGCCACCGGCCTTGTGCTGTCCCGTCTGCGGCCGAACCTGTCGGGTGATGGTCATGCAACATTCACCGCCTGCCGCCCTCGGCGCGGCCGGCGACACGCTTGGGTTCGACGCCCCGACAGACGCGCTCGGCGATGTCTGGGAGCGGATCGTCCAACGCATCGAGGAGCTGCTCGCGCCGGCAGAGACGTTGACCGCCAGCTTGTTGGAGGCGGAGCCTGACAGCTACGCCGTCGGCCCGGCAGTTGCCGGGCTCGACACGCTGGCCGGCTGGATCGGGGACTTGGGCATGGTCGCTGCGGCCCGCCTGGCCCGGTCCCTGCGACGACACCTCGCAGAATGTGGAGACCGACCAGTAGATCAGCGCAACCACCCCGCTGACGTCGCGAGCGCGGTGACCGCAGCCGGCATGATCGAAGACCTTCGATCGTCGATCGACACGACGGGTGCGGGCGGAGTCGCAGCCGGCGTGGTCGGCGATGTGGTGTTGGTGGTGGGGGCTCCGGGCCCTGCGGTCGACAGCATGATCTGGTTCGGTGCGACCAGTGGATTCGTCGCTCACCATGCACACCATCTGGAGGGGTGGCCGACGACGGTCGACGCCGTGCTGATCGTGGACGAGAGTTCGGGTTCGCCGACGAACCTCCTCCTCGCCTGTCGGCTGGCGCGCGAGCGTTTTGCCACCGTCCCGCTCGTCTGCGTGACCGCTCGCCCGTCGCCACGCGATCGAGCCGACATTGCCCGCCATGCGACCAGTCTGCTCAGCACGTCTCTCCGGCCGGTCGAGGTCTTCGACGAGTTGCGGCGTCACCTCCACCTCAGCCGTCGAATCGACGTCATCGCCGTGCGGGGCGACGAAGCCGACGAAGTGGTTTCCACCGTCCAAGGGCGGGGGCTCGAGGCCTGGACATCGGACGACGACCTCGATCTCCTGGCCGGGCTCGAGGGTGGGCGAGCCACCGGCGTCATGCTCCTCCCATCGGATGACAACGGCGCATTCGTTCGGTTGCTCAGAGCACAGCCAGGCACGCGCCGATTGGTGATCGTGGAAGTCCTCGAAAACGAGGATGTTGCCTCGCACGCCGGCGTTGACGCGACGATCGAGGGGCTTGGTGTCATCGGACCCCGCGTTGATCAGCTCGCCGAGCTCCTGCGCCAACGCTCGGACTTCGATGTCGATGTCGCCGCGACGGCCAGGACGGGTGGGGTACCGTGGTCTTCGGCCGCCTTCCTCGCCGAACGAGTGCTGCTGGCCGCACATCGTGCTGACTCCGTGGCTTCGCTGTGCGTGATCCGTTACGACCCGCTCGAGTCGGTCGGCCAGATCGATGCGCTCCAAGAGGAACTCATGCGGGAGTTCCGAACCGACGACGTGGTGACTCGCAGCGCAGATCGGGAGAACATCCTCGTGCTGGGTGGCGTCGATCGTCAGGTCTCGCAGAGCCGTCTCCAAGGCATCGTCGAGCGGTCCGGAATCACAGGATCGAGAGTCGGCATCGCCGAGTTCCCCTATGACGCTCAGAGCGTCGACGAGTTGGTCGCTGCCTCTCGGACGGTGCTCGATCGGAGTGCCGGGAGCGGCCTGAGGGTCGTGACCGCAGACTGGCACGCCGATCGATCGGCGCCGGCGGACATCGTTGTTGCGGACAGCGATCCCGCTTCGGCCCGTGTGGTGGCTCACGCCATGGAACGGTCGGGCTTCGCGGTCGAACACATCTCCGACGGCCAGCTTCTCCTCGAACGGCTCCAGAACCCGATGCTGGAGCCGCCCCGACTCCTCGTGCTGGATTTCGATCTGCTGAGCGTCGATGGGCTGACGATTCTTCGCCGGCTCCATCGTCAGGGCGCCGTGCGTCGCTTCGATGTCGTCATGCTCTCCTCCCGCACCCGCGAGGCGGACATTCGACAGGCATATGACCTCGGTGTGGTCGAGGTCATCGAGAAGCCGTTCTCGCCCGGCATCGTGGCTCGCCGGCTTCTGAGACTAGTTGCGGCCAACGCATGAACATTTTCATCGTCGTCCAACTGTTCGCGATCTGTGCAGCCGCCGTCTTCTGTGTCGTCGGCTTCGTCTTCACTCTGGTCCGCCGAAAGCGAAACGGGCAGCGCGTGGTTGCCTACGACCTGGCGGCAACCGTGGTGCTCGAATCGGGTCGGCAAGCCGAGGCAGCGAGCGAGCAGCTCGCCCGCCTGCCGACCGTGGTGGTCGCCGACGTGTTGCAGCAGCTCGCAACCGACGTGAAGGGCGAAGGACGGCGACGCCTACGGATCGTCGCCAGGCAATCTGGGCTGACCCACAAGATCGGACGCTGGAGTCGTCGTCGACATTGGCACCGTCGGGCCCAGGCCGCACACCTCCTCGTCCTGCTGGACGGAGATGCCGTCGAACGTTCCCGTCTCCTGGCCGACCCGCACCCGCTGGTGCGGGCCAGGGCCATCGGAAGCCTGAGCTCCGATGAGATCGGGCCGCACACCGATGCGCTGCTCCTTGCGTTCGAGCACGCCAGCCCAGCGGTGAAGGCGGCGGCTCAGTACGCCTTGGTCCGCGGCGGTGTCGACTGCGTCGACCCGATCGTCGAGCTCCTGGCGCGACTGGGTCGCGGTTCACACGATCCGGATGCGATCGTGCTCGTCGCCGAGGCAGCAGCACATGTGCCTGACCAACGGGTGGCGACCGCGCTGCTTGCGTTCGTCTCGCACGACGACCCCCGACTTCGGCTGCTCGTTGCCTCGTGCCTCGGTAACGGTACGTTTGCCGATCCAGTTGGTTATCTCGACATCCTGCTCGAGGACGAGAATGCGGTCGTGCGGGCCGAGGCCGCCCAATCGGTCGGACGGGCCGATGTCGCTTCCTTGGCCGGCGTCCTCGGCCGGCTCCTGTCCGATTCGTCGTGGCAGGTGCGCAGAAATGCCGGAGGGTCACTCGTGCGACTCGGACCGATCGGCAAGGTCGTCCTGCGCTGCCATCTCGATGACGAGGACGCATTCGCTCGGGACATGGCCCTGCACGTGCTCGGTCGTGTCAGCAGGCTCAGCAACGTGCTCGGCAATGGGGATCGGTGGATGGCGGCATGACCGACTGGATCTTCGATGTCGCTGCGGTGTCACTCGCTTCGGTCGTCGCCCTCACGGCGTTGCTGCAGGCGATGTTGGTCGTTGCTGCAGTCATCGACCTTCGGAAATCCAGGACGAGGAATCGGTATCGGCTCTGGCGCGGTGTGATGAATTCACCGCTGGCTCCGAAGGTGACGGTGCTCGTCCCCGCCTTCAATGAAGAGGTCACGATTCGCGACTCACTCGCTGGGATCCTCGCGCTCACCTACCAAAACCTCGAGGTGGTGGTGGTCGACGACGGTTCGTCAGACGGCACAGAGGAGCTCCTGATCCGCGAGTTCGATCTTGTCGAGGTCCACAAGGTCTACCAAGCAACCCTGCCGTCAGAAGACATCGTGCGGCTCTACCGGTCTCGGTCTGATCCGCGGCTGGTGGTTGCCGAGAAGCGTAATGGGGGCAAGGCCGATGCCCTGAACGCCGCGATCAACCTGGCGTCCGGCTCACTGGTCTGCGCTGTCGACGCCGACACGATCATCAACCCTGATTCCCTCCAGCGATTGATCATCTCATTCGTCGATGACCCAGACGTGGTGGCCGCCGGTGGATCGGTTCGCCTCACGAATGGGGGAATGGTCCGAGGTCCGGATGGCCTCCAGCCCGCCTTCCCCAAGAATCTGTGGGCCGCATGTCAGGTGGTCGAGTACACGCGCGCCTTCCTGATCGGTCGCCTGGGTTGGAACCAATTGGGCGGCAACCTGATCGTGAGCGGCGCATTCGGCATCTTCAGACGTGACCGCGTGATCGAGTCCGGTGGGTACCTTCACGGCAGTGTCGGTGAGGACATGGAACTGATCGTCCGGCTCCGTCGTCACGGCTATGAGACGGGCACCCCGGCCAAGATCACGTTCAACGCCGACCCCATCGCTTGGACGGAAGCACCGGAGCGACTCGGTGAGCTTCGACGTCAACGCAACCGCTGGTTCCGAGGTCTGCTCGACGTGTTGAGTCGCCATCGAGTGATGATCGGGAGGCCGAAGTACGGCTCAGCCGGGATGTTGGCGCTGCCGTACTTCGTCGTGGTGGAGGCATTGGCGCCGCTGATCGAAGCGCTCGGTCTGCTGCTCTTCTTCGGCGGTCTCGCGCTCGGAACGATCGATCAGGGCCAGATGGTGTTCATCGCTTCCGCCTACGGCGTCGGGCTCATCGTGTCGATGGTGGTTCTGATCCTCGATGATGTTGCTTTCGGCATGATGAACTCGACGAACGCGCGCTTCCGGATGGTCGGGGTTGCCGTCGTGGAGCACCTGGTGTTCCGCCCGATGACAGTGTGGTGGCGCCTCGCCGGGCTGCGCCTCTACTCGCAGGGCAAGACGGACTGGGGAGTCCAGGTTCGGCGCGGCTTCGGACCCACCACGGCGGTCGAGGGACAACTTCCCCACTGACGTTTGCTGCCCGTGTCAGTCGCCCATCAGGCGCTGGTTCGTCGCTCCCAGGTAGTCGATGCTCCCTGCCTTTGGTCGTTCGTGCCATTCCGGCATCTGCCACGGCTCCCAGGAGTAGCCGGCTGTCTCGTGAAGCTCGCCGTCGAGCAACAGGTCGATCCCGACTCGGTCGAACGGGACGGCAGTGGTCACGCCCTGGTCGTCGACCGCGTAGGCCGAACGCTGGGACGGGTCGGACATCCCGATCGCGAACAGAGGGAGCCGAACCTCGAGGAAGTGGTTACGTGCGTCCCACGACGTCCTGCTGTCGAATGCATCGGCTCCTGGATCGCTGGTTCCCCGTCGTAGGAGTCCCGCGTTCACGAGCTCGACGTCGAACGCCTCTCCGGTCGTGGGAATCACCAACGGCCGATTGGTGATCAACTGGTGCGGTGCCCAGGCGCCCGATCCCGGTTGCACGTCGGCCGGGTCCACCTCGAAGTAGCCGCGAAGCACCCCGTAGGTTCGACGGTAGGCGTCAGCATGACCGGCGACGTACACCTGTCCTTCGTCGTCGCCGCCGAGCACCGCCGCGTAGTCAGACGCCGGCGACAGCGACGTACCGGGCAGCCCACCGCCGTCGTCAGGGAGCACGTCGAAACCGATGGTCAATGCCGACTCGTCGGTCTCGTTCTTCTCGTCGAAGGTGATGCCCAGGTAGAGGTATCCCTCGTCCTTCAGGGCCCGAACTTCGCGTACTGCGCCGGCACCTTCCTGGATGACCTGGGAACCGTTCGTCTCCCACTCGTCGCGGTCACCGTCGATGACGACTCGCATCTCCGTGCCCGGCTCGATGGCCATCACACCGAAGTGGGCCTCGTTCGTCCAGCTGTTCATCCACAGCTGCCGGCGGTTGGGTGGAAGCTCGTAGTCGATGGTGTTCCAGGTGAACTTGAACCACTCGTCCGCCCATTGGAAGACGTAACCACCGGAGAATCCGAGTGCATGGATGGTGGCCATCATCTCGGCGTTGATCAGCATCGACTCTTGCTCCGAATGGCCGCCTTGATTCCGGCCCTGCGGCCCGTAGTGCGCGTGGGCCCATGCCGACGGCACGCCGAACTCCGTGATCATCACCGGGATCTCCGAGTGATGCTGGCGGAGCTTCGAGAGGTAACCGGCGTAGCTGTCGGTTGCGCCTCGAAAGCTGCAGTCGACGATGCCGTCTTCATATCGCTGGAAGTCCGGGTAGTAGGGGTAGGCGTGGTAGGAGGCGAACGTGCCGGCGGGCCATCCTGTAGGCACGACGTGGTTGCCGTCGACGCCGATCAGGTCCTCGCTGCCGAGCGGTTCGTCTGGATGCACGAGTGGGTCGGTGGTCGGCCAGTTGGCGAACGCGATCGGGACGGCAACGCCGCGATCGGCCAGCTCCGATGCCGTGTGGTTGGCCGCACCGGCGATCCAGATCTCGGTCGGGGTGGCGTCTTCACTCGCCTCGAAGTACTCGCCGACGAAGGGGGGTTTGCCCTCGTTCGCCTGGTCGTTGTCCACCGTCGCCGGCGGGTCCCATTCGACACCAATGATCCATGCGTAGGTCCACGGCGACACATCCGCGGTGTAGGTGCCGCCGGCATGGCCGAGCCGTTCTGGCAGTACGGCGTCTCCGAACACGACGGACACGGCGTTCGAGATTTCGTCGAAGAACTCCTGCTGCAGCCCCGGAGCGAACAGGTCGCGTTCGGTGATGAATCGCTCCTCGGGAATCCAGGCGCCGTGGATCAGATAGAGGGGGGTATCCGGGTGAGCCAGGTTGTAGTCGCGAAGCTCTTCGTAGAACGACGGCGGTTGTATGGAGTAGATCCGGATCGCCCGGTTCCCCAGTTCCGCCATCAGGGGGAACCAACGACGGAAGTCCTCGCGGCGGATCGCCACCTCTCCTGGCTGGTACCCGGGAATGGTCGGGCCAAGATTCACACCGGCCACGAACGGAGCTTCGCCCCCGGCGGTGTGCAGGAGCAGATCGGTCCCCTCGGTACTCGCCAGCATCGTCAGGCCGTCTTCGGTCCGGGGTGCGGGTGCCCAGCTGCCCTGGTGGGGTGGGCGCACGACGAGTCCGGGGATGGCGCACTCCTCCGAGAGCAGCGGCGTTGCCTCCTCGTCGATCATCGGCCAAGCGTCGGCGCGGTCGTCTCCGCCGCCCAGTCCGCACCCGGCCACTATCAGTCCGAGCGCGAGAGCAAGTGCGATGGACGAACGGCGGGTCGGCCCCACGGGAGTCGTCAGTCGCACGCGAGAATCAACGGTGCTGGTCACACCCGGAAGGGTCGGCTCGTTGCCATGCCGCGTGAGTTGCGTTCGACCCGTGAACCTGCTCCGCCAGATCCAGCTCAACTGGCGAGTTATGTTGCCGATGCTTCATGCAATGACTGTGTCCGGCCCCACCCAGGGCGCGGAGCGGCACGAGGCGGCATTGGAAAAGCGCTGGACGTCGCATCCGTGGCTTGCGAGATTGCTTCGCGCGCTCGTGATCCTCGGTCCGATCCTCACGAGTTTCGCCTTCAGCATCGGAGCCGGGCGCGTCGCCCCTGCGTCCGAGCTGGGAATGAACCGCTGGCTCTGGGTCGCTGTCGTGTTCGGCCTGGCGAACGTGCTACTCGTGGTACTTCGGGCGCTGTCCACACGGCTGGTGCCGCTCATCGCGCTCATGAAGCTCACGCTCGTCTTCCCTGACAACGCTCCGTCGCGAACCAAGGCGGCGCTCCGTCAATCCAACTCACGCAAGATGCTTCGGGACATGGAGGATGCGCGGGCCAGGGGCGAAACCGATGGGGCAGCGGGTCACGGCGACTACCTCATCCAGCTGCTCAAGGAAGTGAACGAGCACGACCGCCTCACTCGGGGCCACTCCGAGCGCGTGCGTGCATATTCCGAACTGCTCGCGGGGGAACTCGGAATCAAGGAGTCGGAACTGCACAAGTTGCGCTGGGCCGCGTTGCTCCACGATGTCGGAAAGCTGACCGTGCCGTCGGAGATCCTGAACAAGCAGGGCCGACCGGACGATGCCGAGTGGGAGATCCTTTCCGCTCATCCGGCGAACGGCTTGCCCATGCTCGAGCCGCTGCGGCCCTGGCTCGGTGACTGGATTCATGCCGCCGACCAGCACCATTGTCGTTGGGACGGCACCGGCTACCCGAACGACCTTGGGGGGACCGACATCACCGAGGCCGGCAGGATCGTTGCGATCGCCGACGCGTACGATGTGATGACGAGCGTCCGGAGCTACAAGCGGTCCTTGGCGCCCGAAGTGGCTCGTCAGGAGCTGACCGACTGTGCGGGCACGCAGTTCGATCCCGCCATGGTGCGGGCCTTCCTACGGATCGGGCTCGGTCGCCTCCAGACCGTCGCCGGCCCGTTCGCCTGGCTGGCCAACCTCACCGGTTCGGCGCAAGTCCCCGTTCCTGCCGCCAGCGTCATCTCGAACGGTGTCTGGTCGGCCGGAGTCGCTGCCACCGCCCTGATGACGCTTGCTGTGAACAGCGTGTTCAACCCGGCGCCGGATCCGGTCTCACTTGCCTTCGACGATGCAGTGATCGCCCACGATGTGGAGGTCGGTGCAGTGGCGGGTGACAACGTCGAGGTCATCCTGACTGCGGACGGCAGGGCCATGGTGTTCACGGTCGGTGGTGCAGCCGAGGGGAGGGTGACGCTCTCCGGGTTCCCCGAGATGATCGGCATCGGTCTCGGCGAAGACGCCACCGAGCGGTGGTCGGTCACGGCGTCATACGAACCCAACGGCGACTATGTCGGCGAGGATGGCTTCAGCTTCGAGGCCTGTGACGCCAACGGCGAATGTGATCAAGGAACAGTGACGTTGGTGTTCGCTCCACGCCCCGTGACGACCACGACCACCGAGCCGACCACCACTACGACCACCGAGCCGACCACCACTACGACAACCGCGCCTGCCTCGACCACGTCCAGGGCCGCAACGCCGACGACGACTGCTGCGCCGACCACCACGACGACTGCGCCGATCACCACGACGACGACCATCGCCAATCGGAGTCCGGTGGCCGTGCTCGACCTGGTGACGCTCGCGGAGGATGAGTTGGTGAAGATCGACGTCGTCTCGAACGACAGTGATCCCGACGGCGATCCGATCACATTGGTAGGTGTCGGAACACCGTTGCACGGCGCTACCGCTGTCGAAGATGGTCGAGTCCGCTACTCACCGGCTCCGAACTACAACGGCAGCGATCAATTCGTCTACACCATCAGCGACGGCATCAACCCCAACACCGTCGGCACGGTCCAGCTCACGATCACTCCGGTGAACGACCCACCGATGGTCGTTGTTCCAGACGCCACGATCTCCGAGAGCACCGTCGTTGGTACCACCGTGGCGACAGCGGTCGTGACCGACGTCGACAGCACATCATTCACCTACGAACTCGTTGGCGACGCGACCAACCGATTCGACATCGACAACGCAGGAGTGATTCGGCTCGTCGCGCCGCTCGACTACGAGAACGCGACTGTCTACGACCTCTTCGTCAGGGTGACCGATGGACCGAACCGGACGACTGAGAGCATCAAGATCACGATCACAGACGTCGACGAAGCGCCATCCGCGGGAGCCGACTCGGGGACGACGCCCGAGGACACGTCGTTCAACGTGAACATCGGTGCCAATGACAGCGATCCCGAAGGCGGTCCGCTGACCTGGGTCGTCCCGGCCAATTCGGTTGCCGGCGCCACGTTGGTCGAATCCGGAGGAGTGGTCACCTACAACCCGCCCCTGAACTTCTCCGGCGCCGATTCGTTCGTCTACGAAGCGGCGGACGGCGCCGGCAACCGGTCGCCGGTCACGAACGTGACGATCACCGTCACCGCGGTCAACGACCCGCCGCAGGCCGTCGGCGATTCCGGTCTCGGATTCACCACCCTGGAGGACACTGCGTTCACCACCGGGAACGTGACACCGAACGACATCGATGTTGACGACCCCATCGACGCCACTTCTGTCGCGATCGTCAGCAATGTCTCGAAGGGTGTCCTCACCAACAACGGCGACGGCACGTTTGACTACACGCCTGCCTCGAACACGAACGGGCCCGACTCCTTCACCTATACGATCACCGACAGTGCCGGCGCCACGTCTCTGCCGGCCACCGTTGGCTTGAACGTCACGGCCGTCAATGATCCACCGGTCGCAGTCGCCGATTCCCTGTCGGCGGCAAACGGTGGGCCGACCACATCGGCGGACCTCCGAATCAACGACACCGATACCGAGGGTGGCGCTCTCGCGATCGTCGCCGTGACCGACGGCGCCAGCGGAACCGTGGTGAACAATGGCGACGGCACCGTGACCTACACCCAGGACGGTTCTCCCGTCCTCTCCGACTCGTTCACATACACCATCTCGGATCCGGGCGGCCTGCAATCGACGGCCTCGGTCGCGGTCACCATCGCCGCCATCGACCCGGACCACGACGGTGTCCTTGCGAGCGACAACTGTCCGAGCAACTACAACCCGAATCAGATGGACACCGACGGTGACGGAACGGGCGATGTCTGCGACACAACGCCGACCGCTCCCTCGTCTGGAACGTTCGCTATTCCGGGAACGTCGCTCGGCAATCTCAACTCGGTCGCGGTGGCGGTAGCCGATTTCAACGGTGACGGCGACATGGACGCCGTTTTCGCCAACAACGGCAACAACAACACCTATCACTTCAACGCAGCCGGTCTGCTGGTGAACTCGGGGCAGAGCCTCGGGTCGCAGAGTACGAGGGGCGTGGCCGTCGGCGACATGGACGGAGACGGAACGCCGGACATCGTCTACGCCAACGTCCTTGCCGGCAATGAGGTCTATCTGAACGACGGCTCAGGGGTGTTCACGTCCACCAGTCAGAGCATCGGGTCGTCGGACTCATGGGACGTGGCCGTCGGCGACGTCGACGGCGACGGTGACATGGACGCAGTCTTCGCCAACGCGTTCCAGCAGAACAGACTGTGGCTGAACGACGGCAGCGGGACCCTTGTCGACAGCGGCCAGTCCCTCGGAGCCGGCAATACCAAGGGTGTCTCGATCGACGACCTCAACGGTGATGGGTTCCTCGATCTCTCGTTCAGCAACGATTTCGGTGGCGACACAATCTGGTTCAACGACGGGCTAGGAGTGTTCACCGACAGCGGCCAGGCGCTCGGCATCGGGCGGAGCCACGCCAGCGAGCTCGCCGATCTCGACGGTGACGGCGACCTCGACATCGTGATCGCCGGTGACAATGAGGGTGACACCATCTGGTTCAACAACGGTTCAGGTGTCTTCACCAACAGCGGTCCCATCATCGGGCTGGGCCACACCCGGTCGGTCGCCGTCGGCGACATCGACGGCGACGGCGATCTGGATCTGGTCTTCGGCGATCACGACGGACCGAGCAGCGTGTGGAAGAACAACGGCTCGGGGACGTTCAACGACTCCGGTCAGCGGATCGGCAGCGGACTCACCGAAGGCATGGTCCTCGTGGATCTCAATGGGGATGGGGATCTCGACCTCGTAGCAGCGAACACGATCGGGGCGAACCGCCAGCATGTCAACAGCTAGCCGCTGAGCTACTGCTCGTCGTCTCCGATGGCCAGCACCATCTTGATCTTTTGTACCTCGCCGGTGACCACCAGATCCGATTCGGCCTTCGCCGAGTTGAAGATCCCCTTCGACATCAGTGATGTCTCGGTGGGGCGGCGTGCGCCGTAGATGTGTGATCTTGCCTCGTGCACGGCATGCGACTCCGGCTCTGCTGCCGCTGCGAACTCGATCACCTGGCAGGCCAGACGATGATCGCCCTCCGCTGAGAGCTCGGAGGCTCGAGTGATCAGTGCATCCACGCCACCGGCCAGTGCCGCGACCTCGCTGCCGAGCGATGCCTCCGATGGGGGCTTGAGGTGGGCCGGATTGCCGTTGTACCACCCGCCATACATGCGCCAGATGTTGCGGATGACGAATTCGGGCTCGTCGTAGAGCGGGCGCAAATACGGCAGCTCGAGGGTGTCGGCCGGGACATGGACGGCGCCCACGATCTCATCGAGGGTGGCGCCGCTGTTCATCGCATCGAGCACCTCGGCCACCAACGTCTCGAGCGTCTCAGCCACGGTGGTCAGGCATTGAGCGATGCGGTCACGCCCGGCGATCGGAAGACCGTGAGCGGGCACGAACAACTCGGCGCCCTTGGCTGCCATTGCTCGCAGCGAATCGGCCCATTCCACCGGATACCGCTGAACCTTCTGTGGGTTACCGCAGTTCGGGAAGTTCCAGATGAACTGGTCGCCGGCCGAGATCATCTTGTGGTCGGGGATCCATGTCCACGTGTGGTCGTCGGTCTCGCCTTTGCAGTGTTCGAACTCGAAGGCGACGCCACCGATCGACTCGGTGAGCTGATCTTCATACGTCAGGTCTGGTGAGAGGGTCCCCCGGGGGATGAAAGGCCGATCGTCGTCCGCCGATGATGCCCGGGCGGCACCGCCGAACTGGCGCCGGTTGATGATCTGGTTGTAGCCAGACGTGGCGGCGTAGCGATCGAAGCGGCGCTGCACTGCGTCGTGTCCGATCACGCGAGGGGCGGGCCGGCCGTTCGCATCGGCGTCGGCAGCGAAGGACCGGGACCCACCGACATGGTCGAGGTGGCCGTGGGTGTAGACGATCGAATGGACGGGGTCATCGCTCCACCGGCGAAGGGATTCGACGACGGCTGGACCGGAGGCCGCGCCGGACGCATCGAAGGTGACGAGTCCGTCCTCGGTGCGCACGACGACCACATGACTGAACGATTCGATCAATGCGACGCCGTCGGCCAGCTCGCTCAATTCTTGGGTGATGCGATTCGGCGGCGTGTCGACCACGCCGGAATCGATCATGCGGGCGGACACGTCGAGAGGATGCTCACTCATGACGGCAGTCTCTCCCAACCGATCCACCTGTGCCAGCGAAGCATCTCGAATGGAGCGTCAGGTCCGCTTCGACTTCGCCAACAGCTTCCCAGCCCGTCTGGCCACTGACGTGCGCCGCTCGTTGGTCAGGCGCTCGAGATGAGGAGTGAGCCATTCGGCAAGCGCAGGATCATCGAGCGACCACTCGTGAAGCACCTGCATCGAGTTGTTCAGCACGATCCAGTCGGGGTGCGCGATCGTCACGCGTTTCATCGCGCTGGAGACCCGCAGCCGCACCACCTCGTCCTCGGAGAACCAGCACTGGTACAGGTGGGTGAGTCTGGCCCGATCGGCGACGCGGCGTTGGCCCGAGCGGCGTTTGCTCGGGCCAATGAAGCCGGTGTTTGGTTGCTGCCCGACTTCCACCACCCCCGGGTTTTAGGGGGCGGTGGTTTGTATTCGGCCGTCGGCGTCGCGCCACAACTGCCAGCCCTGCTGGTGCACCATCGTGTGGTGTCTTCGGCACAACAGGACGAGGTTGCCGAATAGATCCCAGCCGCCGTCTTCCTTGGCCCGCAGGTGATGCACGTCACAACCATCGGCAACCCTGCGGGTTGCTCAGAGTCGCTCGCTGCGCTCACGACTCTCCCCAGTGCCGATCACAACCAGCTTGGGCGAGTTTGGCGACGGCTTCGAGGCCGGCGGCGCGGACATCGCGGATCGAGCGCCGTCGGCACCGCCTGGGTGATGAGATCTCCATCAAACGCATACTCATCACGGTACTCAGGGGATGTGACACTCGATTCAGGAACAAGTGTTCGAAGTAGAACTTCGCGAGAACCTTGTGAGAGCGGTCGACGCCGCCGGTCAGATGCGTTCGAAGTAGCGAGCTCGTTCCCAATCGGTGACGGCTGCCGCGGCGGCCGCCGCCTCGGTGCGGTGGAAGTGGCTGTAGTGATCGACCACGGCGTCGCCGAAGGCCTCCCGAGCAAACGGACTCTTGGAGAAGTGCTCAACGGCCTCGGCGAGGCTGGCGGGCACCTCGGGAAGATCTTCGGTCCGGTAGGCGTCGCCATCGAGACGCGGCGGAGGTTCGATCTGGCGATCGATCCCGTCGAGGCCGCTGGCGATTGCGGCCGCAAAGGCGAGGTACGGGTTGGTGTCAGCCCCGGGAATGCGGCACTCGATGCGGAGGCTGGCACCAGTGCCGACGATCCGGAACCCTGCAGTGCGGTTGTCGTTGGCCCAGGCGATGCGGGTGGGTGCCCAGGAGTCTGCTTGGAAACGCTTGTACGAGTTGACGGTCGGGGCGTAGCAGACCATCAGCTCGGGGAGGTGAGCCATCCAACCGCCCAGGAACCATCGAAAGACGTCCGTTGTCTCCCCTCCACTCGAATCGGCGAAGACGTTGCGTCCGTCAGCGCCGACAAGGCTCAGGTGGATGTGGCAGCTGCTCCCGGCCTGATCGGTGTGGGGCTTGGCCATGAAGGTGACGCTCACACCCTGCTGATCGGCGAGCTCCTTCATGCCGTGTTTCATGATCGAGTGGCGGTCGGCCATGTCGAGGATCTCGGAATAGCGGATGTTCAGTTCGTGCTGGCCGAGACCGGTTTCACCCTTCGACGTCTCGACCGGGATATCCGAAGCCGTCAGGGCTCGGCGGGCGGCGCCGACGTACGGCTCGATCCGCGAACCTTGGAGCAAGTCGTAGTCCTCGCTGTACCAACCCGCCGGACGAAGCGCGTGGTAGCCGGACTCGTTGGCTTCGCGGTAGGTCGACTCGAAGAGGTAGAACTCCAGTTCCGAGGCGGCGTTGGCGGTCAACCCCCGGGATGTGAGCCGATCGACCTGCGCCCTCAGGATCGAACGCGGCGCCACGGTGACGGGGGAGTGGTCAACGGGGTCAGCGAGGTCACAGACGACGATGGCCGTAGCGTCGCACCACCCGGCCGTTCGCAGCGTGCCCAAGTCGGGCACGAGGTGGAAGTCGCCGTAACCCAGCGCCCAGTTGGCGTAGTCGTAGCCGGCCACGGGTTCCATCTCGATGTCGACGGCGAGCAGGTAATTGCAGCCGTGGCTGCCCTCCTCCGCTGCGTGATCGCGGAAGAAGCTGCCGTCGAACCGCTTGCCCATGAGTCGACCGTAGTGATCGGTGAAGGCAACGATCACCGTGTCGATCTCGCCGGTTTCGATCGCTTCCAGAACGGTGGAGGTCATTGTCGCAGTATCGCGCCGACTCGTCACGAATGAGCAGGAGCTGCCGACGCTTGAACCATGCGAATCAAGGGCGACACGCGCGCACAGACGACGAAGTCCCGCCGATTTCCGAGGCGATCACTCGATCAGAGGTGGTCCAGCACCCTCCGCGTCATGGCCGTCGCTGCCCTTCTGATGGCCGTGCTGGGCGCCATTCCGCTGGCTGATCCGGCCGGTGCCGGCCCCGCAGACAACTTCTCTCTCACGAAGACAGACAACGTCGGCGGCGAGGCCCTGATCGGTGAGGAGATCACGTACACCCTCCAAGCAACAGGCGATCACGCATCAGCGGCCCCGCTCTACAACCTCTCGTTCCGCGACGTGCTTCCTGTCGGCGTCAACTTCGTGTCGGCGTCACCCGCACCGACCGAGGTGCTCGAAGACACTCCCTCGGTCGGTGAAACCACCGTCATCTGGTCGAACGTCTCCGACCTCCCCGCCGCCTCGCAGGCATCGGTCGACATCACCGTGGACACCAACCCTGATTTCGCCGGAGGCAACAGCGGCTCCAGCACCGTGCCGGTTGGGGCGACCATCACGAACAACGCCGAATCGGCGGCGAGTCTCGATCCCTTCTTGATCCCGGACTACAGCATGACCTCAGGTGCGTTCACCGGCGACTACGACGGCAGCGCCACGGCGTCGCAGACCGTTTCGATCATCCCGATTCGCGTCACCAAGACCGCTCCGGGCGAGATGCTCCGTGGTGTCCATGGCGCAGGTACAGCGGGCGAGATCTACACGATCGAAGTCAGGAACAATCCGGACTACGCAACCAACAGCGTCACGCTGGTCGACGTCCTTCATCCGGGTCTCGAGTTCCTTGGTTGCGACACGTATTACTCGGCGGACAACACGACCGTTGCAGATGAGTGGACGGGCTCAGGTCCGGTCGTCACCGGTGCCGGTTGCTCACCCACGCCGATCAGCGTCGACACCGATGGCGCCGGCCAGACCATCGTCACTTGGGACCTGGCCAACCTCGCTCCTGGCGCAGTGCAGGTCGTCACCTACCGGGCGGGCATCCCCCTCTTCGAGAACCGTCCGTTCTCTGCACCTCCCACCGCAGCCAGCCTCGACCAGGGTCGCAACCTCGACAACAACACGGGTTCGTCGACCGGCGAACCCGATCGCACCACCAACACCGACCCTGAGCTGCTCACCGCTCCGGAGCAGGGTCTCGACAACACGGCGACCGCCACCGGCATCTACACACCGACCGGCGCTGCGGCCGGTGACTCCGACACGCATGTCGTCGAGTCAGAAGACCTGATCATCACCAAGTCGATGAGCGGAACGCTCACGCAGGGAAGCACTGTGGTGAGCACGCTCACCATCAGTACCTCTGAGTACCGTGACTTCACCGACCTCGTGGTCCGCGACCTCATGCCATCTGCCCTGTGTTTCCTCGGCGGCTTCGATGTCGACAATTCGGGTGGAACCGGCTGGAACTCGACGGATTGCCCCGGCGCCGGATCGATCCAGTCGACGATCAACGGCACCCCGGTCAACGTTGCTTCCGTTCGCGAAATCGGTAGCGGTGGCCCATACGGCAGCGGCCGATTCGAGCTCGTGTGGGACTTCGTCGGTGCCCGAAGTGCGCTGGCCGACCTCGATGCCGACCAGTCGATCACCATCACCTACTCGAGCGTCGTGCGCGAGTTCTATCGCGGCGGCGGCGCCCAGCTCCTCGGCGAGCCCGTGCTGGCCGGCGACTCGGTCTCGAACGCAGCCGAGGTCTCCGGGCCCGACACCGTGTCGGCCTTCCGCCCCGGCCTCATCGCTGACCCGGTGGACGCCGACGGTGGCATCGACGGCGACACCACGAGTGCCTCGATCGCGAACGCTCTGCCGACGTTGAACAAAAGGGTGTCGGTCAAGGCCGGTCCGCTGGTGAACGGTTCGTCCCTCACCGGAGCCGTCTGCGACACCGACTACGCGTCGATCACGTGGGCAGAGGGTGACCCGACGCCAGAGGGTGGCTACGGACCCGGCGACATCGTCTGCTTCGAGCTGGGCGCATCCTTCCCGGCGAGTGTCGACTTCGAAGGCGTGCAGATCCAGGACATTCTCCCGGTCGGTCACGCCTACATCGCCGGCTCGGCGGCTCGAGTCACCTCGATCGACACGATCTCGGCAACCACCGTCACCGAATCCCCGAACCTCGTGACCTTCGATGTCAGCGGCGACGGCAACGTCGAGGCGACGGGCAACGAGTTCCGCTGGGTCATCGCCGCTCGCATCACCGACAACACCGACGGTGCGGCCAACGACATCAACGCCAACCTCCAGAAGATGGTCTTCAACAACAACGGCGGGCTGGTGTACCAGCTCCGCGACCAGGCAGCGGTGGTCTGGAGGGAGCCCGAGGTGCGACTCGCCAAGGGCGTTGCCGACGTCAACGGCGGAACGGCCAATCCAGCGGACTTCGACGGCTCGCTGACCGGCGGCTCGACCCGTGTCGAAGTGGCGGGCGGCGACGTGGTCGGCTTCCGGATCGACGTGTGGAACGAAGGCAACACCGATGCCACGTCGACCGAAGTCCAGGACAGGCTCCCCGCAGGCCTGACCTGTTCCGAGGTCAGCAACATCCTCCCCGTCGGTGGCGTCTGTTCGCTCGACGTCATCACCTGGACCGGACTCACCGTCGCCGCATCGACCGGTCCCGGCGACCTCGTGCCAGACGACGAGGACACCGCGCCGATCACTCTCACGTACGACGTCACGATCCCAGCATCGGTCGACCCCGCCCAGGACTACATCAACACCGCAGGAGTCGCCTTCTACCAGGCGGGCACGAACGAAACGGGTCTGTACGACTACTACCCGGCCGGGAACATCGACCCCACCAATGCCGCCAACGAGAACACCGATGCGGCCGACGACCAGGCCTTCCTCGACACGCCGTCGCCGACGGTCACCAAGCTCCAGCGCTCGGCCATCAGCGAGTCCGGCAACGCTCAGAACGCTTCCCTCCTCGGCTCGGCCGACCAGGCCACCATCGGCGAGATCATCCAGTACCAGATCACCGCGACGGTTCCCGAGGGAACAACGGTCTACAACGCCGAGATCCGCGACGTCCTGCCCGCAGGCCTGTCCTACTTCACCGGTAGCGGCCTGTTCGCCGGCTCGGTCTCGAACCTCCAACCGACCGTCACCAGCCCGACTGGCACGGCTGCTCTCACAACCGGCACCGTGGTCAACTCGAGCGGGACGGTCACCTACGCCCTGCCCGATCCCTACACCAACGCTGCTGCCTCCGGCGGCGACTCGGTGACCATCACCTTCTACGCCCAGGTCAACGACACGATCGGCAATCAGGCCGATCCCACCGCCACCAGGTTCGACAATCGCGGTCGGTTCGACTGGGAAGACGCCGCCGGCAACAATCGTCCCGACGCCCTCAGTGCCATCACCCAGACCCGCGTCGTCGAGCCGAATCCGGTGATCGTGAAGGACCACACGACGCCGGCCGGCTCGGTCAGCGCTCCTGGCGCCACCATCACCTATCGCATCACCGTGACGAACCCGACGACGGCCACCAACGTCTCGGTCGCGCATGACGTGACGATCGTCGACACCGTGCCGATCGGAACCACTCCGCTCGGCGCCGGTGCCGTTCCTGTCTCGGCCAACGGCCAGGTCGTGCCCTCCACCGGCGTCAGCCCAGCCGGATCCTTCGACGGCATCTGGTCAGAGACCAATCGGACCATCACGTGGACCCCGACGGACTGGTCTGCGCTCGACGCAATCAACCCGAACGCCACCGCCCGATTCACGTATCAAGCGCAAGTCGACGACCCGGCCATCGCTGCGTCGAACCTCGTCAACACTGCAGACCTCACGGCCTACAGCCTCGATCAGAACGAGTTGCCGACCGACGACCCGAACGAGGGTGATGCCCGCACCTACACCGACGATGACGCCGATCTGATCATCGTTCCCCTGGCCGACGTCGTGAAGGACATCGAGCCGTTCAATCCCGGGGATCCGGCGGACGACCTTGCCACGGCCACGGTCGGCGAGCCGATCGACTACGAAGTGACCGTTACGGTGCCCGCGGGCACGGCGGCGTTCGACGCGACCGTCTTCGATGATCTGCCCACCCGCCTCGAACTCGACAGTTTCGGCACGATCACCGTGTCGAGCGGCTGCGAGATCCTCAACTCGTCGACTGGCCTCTCCACCGGCGTCGGCCTCACCGCCGGCGACATCGAGACCCTGAACCCGAACGGCGGCGACGCCTCCGTTCTGGCCTGGTTCATCGGTGACGTCTACTCCAACGGCGGGTGCTCGATCACCGTCGCCTACACAACGCACGTGACCGACGTAGCTGCGTCCGGCGACTCAGTGACCAACGCCGCCACGCTCACATGGAACGGCAGCGACCAGGTGGTGAGCGACTCGCCGACCTCGATGCCCGTCGGCTACGACAGCCCCACATCGACTTCCTGGACCGTGAACAGTGGTCCCGATTCGGAGACCTTCGCCGTTGTCGAGCCGCAGCTCGAGATCGACAAGGACGTTGCCGACCTGACCGGTGCCGCGCTCACCAACCCGACCTGTGACACGACCATCGGCAATGCGTCCGATGCTGACGGCACGGCAACCAACGGCTGCGACACCAGCGCCGGTGAACAGCTTCGCTACACCGTTGCCATCCGCAACGAGGGCACGAGCCCGGCCCACGACGCCACCTTCGTCGACCTCGTACCGATCGGCTTGACGCCGCTCCAGACCGTCGGCGGTGCCCCCGCCACGACGACCGGCCAGACCATCACCGGCAACAGCGGCTCGATCGGAACCTGGAATCAGACCGTCCGCACCATCACCTGGACAGACGCCGGCCCGATCGCAATCGCCGGATCGGTCACCGTCGACTACGACGCCGTGGTCGACGCATCGGACGACCTGCAACGCAACCAGGATCTCACGAATACCGCAGGCGTCGACTCGTACTTCAACTTCTCGAGCGCCGAACGTACCTCGATCGTGGGGACGAATCCGGCAAACAACGACATCCCGATCTACGGGAACGGGACCGGAGCCACCCGCGGCGCCGTGACCCCGGACGCGGTCACCGTCGAGATGCACTTCCCGCAACTCACCGTGGTGAAGAATCCGACGACCGGCCAGAACTCGGCGGACGTACGGCTCGACCAACCCTTCTCGTGGACGATCGTGGTCACGAACACCGACGCTGTTGCCCCGGCCTTCGGCGTCGACTTCGTCGACGTTCTTCCCGTCGGTTGGACCTACGACTCCAACTCCGCCCTGATCACCACTCCATACGGCGGCCCCTCGGCCGTCGAGCCGGGCTCGTGCACAGCCGACACCGGCACCTGTGCCGACGCTGCTTCGCTGAACGTCGAGACCCTCACCTGGACAGACGTGATCTCCGGCAGCGCCCAGCCACTGGCTCCCGGCCAGACCATCACGCTCACCTTCACGGCCACTCCCGAGTCTGCCGCTCTCACACCGAACCAGACCACTGGTGAGTCCTACACCGGCCCGACCAATGGTCACACCAACAGCGTGACCGTCACCGGCGACGATGCCACGGGCTCATCGAGCTGTTGTGATCCTGACGGCCCCGGCGGAACGCCGCCCGAGGAGTACACCGACGCTGACACCGCCGAGGTCTTCATCGCTCGGGCCGACATCGCCGTCGACAAGGCGATCTCGCCGATCGACGCCGACAGCGACCCGGTCAACGGCCCGTACTGGTTCGGTTCCTACGTGAACTACACCATCACCGTCGAGAACCAGGGCCCAGACGCCGCCAGCGGCGTGACGATCTCCGACATCCTGGACCCCGCATCACTCGAGTTCGACTCGGTTGTGAGCATCGACCAGGGAACGTTCGACGACACGACCAACATCTGGACCGTCGGTGCCATCCCGAACGGCCAGACCCGCCAGATCGTTCTCCGGACCCGACTCGTCGGGATCGGCTCGGTCACCAACATCGCTCAGAACGCAGCGGCCGATCAGTACGACTCCGACTCGACGCCGGACAACGACGCGCCGGCCGAGGACGACCAGGACTCGGTCACGATCGAGGTCGCGCCGACCAGCCTCGGTGACTTCATCTGGCTCGATCTCGACAGCGACGGTGTCCAGGACGGAACCGAACCCGGTATTCCCGGTGTCGAGGTGGACATCACCTGGAACGACCCCGCCACTGGCGCACCCCAGAGCTACACCACCGTCACCGGAGCCGATGGCTCCTATGGCGTTCCATTGTCGGTCGGTCTCCCGGCCGAGACCGACATCACTGTGACCGTCGATGTCGCCAACTCGCCGAACCTCATCGGCCTGGTGCCGACGTTCGATCGTGACGGCGGACTCGACCACACCTCAGTCGACCAGATCGCCACCGGCGATCAGACACTGCCGAGCGGAGCGCTCGCCGATCTCGCCTACGACTTCGGCTACAACGGCAATCAGAGCCTTGGTGACAAGATCTGGTGGGACCAGAACGATTCGGCCGACGCCTCCAATGGAGCAGGCGAGCCCGGTGTGCCCGCCGTCGACGTCACCGCCACCTGGTACGGGTGGGACGGGCTGCTCGGTACCGGTGACGATGTGGACTTCGTCGACACCACAGATGCTGCGGGCGACTATCTCTTCGAGAACATGCCCGCCGGCGACTACCGAGTGGTGGTCGACGTGGCCGACCTGCCTTCTGGCCTCACCACCCAGACCTTCGACCTCGACGGCACGGCGACAGCCCACACCGCCACGCTCACACTCGACCCGAGCGAGATACAGCTCGATGTCGACTTCTCCTACCGGGGCAACGGCACGATCGGCGACACCGTGTGGTTCGACCACGACGGCGATGGCGACGACACCGGCGAGCCGGGAATCGGTGGCGTCACCGTGACCCTCCTCTGGGAGGGCGCCGACGGGATCGCCGGCAACGCCGATGACGTCACCATGACGACGACCACTGCTGCCGACGGCTCCTACTTGTTCGAGCGGTTGCCGCACGGTGACTTCACGGTCACCGTCGATGACGCGACGCTGCCGGGCAACATGACGCCGACCTTCGATGACGACGGTGTCGGCACCGCTCACACGTCGGCGACCACGTTGACTGCCGGCGTGCCGGATGATCTCGACCAGGACTTCGGTTACCGAGGCCTCGGCTCCATCGGCGACACCGTCTTCTTCGACGTCGACGGTGTCGAAACCGACGGCATCCTCGACCTCGGCGACGCAGCGATCGGGAACGTTCGAGTCACTGTCGTGTGGTCCGGCGCCGACGGCATCGCCGGAAACGGCGACGACTTCAGCTTCACCGACACGACCGACACATCGGGCAACTACCTGGTGACCGACCTTCCTCACGGCACCTACACAGTGACGGTCGATGACACCGATCTGCCGGCGGGGCTCACCGGCCAGACCTACGACAGTGACGGCGTTGGCACCGCTCACACCTCGGCGACGACGCTCGACGGGGCGAACCCGAACGATCTCTTCCAGGACTTCTCCTACACCGGTGACACCACCGGTTTGATCGGCGACACCGTGTGGTTCGACGCCAACTCTGACGGTCTCGAAGATCCGGACGAGGTCGGTTTCTCCGGTGTCGACGTGACGCTGCTGTGGTTCGGGCCCGATGGCATCGAGGGCAACGGCGACGACGTCACACAGGCGACGATCACTGACGCCAATGGCCAGTACCTGTTCGACAATCTGCCAGAGGGTGACTTCCGGGTCACGATCGACCCCGCCACGCTCCCCACCGGTCTGACCCAGACCGCTGACAGCGATGGCACGGCTACGAGCGACACCTCACTCGTGACACTCGACGCGCTGAACCCGTCCAACCTCGATCAGGACTTCGGCTACACCGGTGTGGGATCGCTCGGCGACACGGTCTGGCTCGATCTCGACGCCTCCGGTACCGCAGTGATCGATGCCGGCGAGCCGGGCCTGCCCGGCGTCGACGTGATCATCGTGTGGACCAATCCTCAGGGTGCGGACATGAGCTACACGGTCACCACTGACAGCGACGGCATGTATCTGTGGCCGTCGGCTCCGTACGGTGACTTCACGATCACTGTCGACACCGGCACCCTTCCGGGCACATTGGTTCAGACGTTCGACAGTGATGGAATCGGGACCGCCGACACGTCGACGGCAACCCTCGATGGGGCGAATCCGGACGACCTCGATCAGGACTTCAGCTATCGAGGAACCGGCTCCCTCGGTGACACCGTGTGGCAGGACGATGACGCAAACGGTGCCATCGATGCGGCCGAAGACCTGCTCGACGGGGTCACGCTCGTCCTCGACTTCGACGATTCGGTCTCCGGCGTCTCTTTCACGATGACGACGATCACGGCCGGCGGCGGGATCTACACCTTCGACAACCTGCCGGAGGGTGACTACACCGTCTCGGTCGATCCCAGCACCCTGCCCATCGGCTTGGTTCCGGTCTTCGATCTCGACGGCACGGCGACCGCCAACACTGCGGATGCCGCCCTCGGTTCCGGAGTCTCACGTATCGACGTCGACTTCGGCTATCAGCTGCAGACCGACCTGGCCATCGACAAATCACACGTCGGCGACTTCGCCATCGATACCGATGACGACGGAGTCACCAACACGTGGACGATCGCGGTGACGAACCTCGGGCCTGCCACCGCTCAGGCTCCTGTGGTCATCACCGACACACTCCCGGCCGGCATCACCTACGTGAGTTCTGTCGGTTCGGCGTGGGACTGCTCGATCACCGGGCAGGACCTTTCCTGCACCCTGATAGATGGCGTCGGCGACACGTCGCTGGCGGCGAACGCCACGGCATCGGTCGACATCGTCGTCGGCGTGGACGCATCGGCGGCACCAGGAGTGACCAACACCGCAACGGTGAGCACCTCGACCGTCGACCCGAACCCGGACAACGACACCGATGACGACCCGACAGACGTGCCGCTCTCGGTGCTCACGATCGACAAGTCCATCGATGGCGATGTGAATCAGAGCGGCCGAGCCGTCTACGTCATCACGGTCACCAACACCGGGCCATCTGCGACGCGGGGCGACGTCGTGATCTCCGACTCGCTGCCGTCCGGCCTCAGATTTGTCAGCGCCACGTCAGACGTGGCGACCGCGAGTTGTGCGTCTGACGACGGAGTGGTCACGTGTACTCACCCTGACTCGATGGCCGTCGGCGATGCGTGGTCGGTCCGTATCACGGCAGACGTCACGGCTCTGGCCGGAGCGTCAATCGTGAACGTCGGACAGGTGAGCGGCGGCAACGAAGTGAATGGGCTGCCGCTGCCTGGTCCGATCGTGTCCGCTGATGACATCTCAACGGCCATCGTTGCGACGCCACCTGGCTTGATCGCCTACACCGGCACCGACGCCGGCAAGCTGGTCATCACGTCGCTGGCCCTGCTCACGCTCGGCGCCGGCATGGTGCTGCTGTCCCGCCGCCGTCGCACGGCCTGACCCCGACTTCCAGGGCCTGTGCCGGCTGGAACGGATCAGTGCTGAAACGGATAGATGCTGCCCAGTCCGAGCAGCGCTGTGAGTTCGTCGAGCGCTCGGTTGTTCTCGTCGGCGATGTCCGGATCGGCAAGGTCGTCGATGGTCAACTCGTCCCGGTAGTGGGTGTCGACCCATGCCTCGAGCTGATCGAGTCGCTGATCGTCTGCCAACACTCGTGGCGCCGCCGACGCCAATTCTGCGTCTGTCATCACGACCCGAAGTCGCAAGCAAGCCGGACCGCCGCCGTTGCGCATGCTCTCTCGGAGATCGAGGGTCGAGACCGCTGCGATCGGGTGATCCTCGTCGGCGATCACGCCATCGAGAAATCGTCTGGTCGATTCGGTCTCGGTGACTTCGACCGGGGCGATCAGGATCATTGTTCCGTCTGGCTGCGAAACGAGTTGTGAGTTGAAGAGGTATGACGAGATGGCGTCGGCGAGCGGGACCTCGGACTCGGCCACCTCGAGCAGCCTGAACCCCGGGACGGCAGCACTGAGCTGATCGAGCAGGTCGCCGCGATGCTCGAACGCTGCTTCGTGGGCGAAGAGGACGTTCTCGTTCACGACCGACACCACATCGTTGTGGAATGCACCGGCATCGATGGCCCGAGCGGATTGGCGGGCATGGATGACTCTGCCGGGATCGTGGCCGTGGCTCCGACTGATCAACTCGCCGGCGAGGCGCGTCTGGCGACGGGGGAATCCATTCGTGGCCACCGGGTCGTCACCGTCACGTCCGTAGACGAAGAAGTGGGTGCCGACGGAGCCATGGGCGGTGCAGAATCGACCATGGTTCGCCGCGCCTTCGTCGGCGAAAACCGCAGCCGAGGGCAGCGCCGGATGGACAACGAAGTGTTCGCCATCGTGAAACATGGCGGTGAGGATCTGCTCGGTCTGGCGATGCTCGAATGATCGATGCGCTGTCGACGACAGATTGGCCGGGGTGAGGTGCACGCGACCGTCGGTGGCATCGAGCGAGGGCGTGACCGTCGCAGCGTTGGCCGCCCACATCGACGATGCAGACGACACGATCGGAACGAGCCGAGGATCGTGTTGCGCGACGTCGGCGATCGACGCGCCGACAGCAAAGCCGAGCCGTTCGAGCACCATCGGATCCGGCCGCTGTTGCGGCGGCATCACGCCTTGGGCGACGCCGAGATGATGAAGGTGGCGCATCTTGGCGAGTCCCTGGAGCGCAGCGCGCCTCGGGTTCGAGACCGAGCCGGCGTTGCCCATCGACGCTCGATTGCCGAGCGACAGACCGGCGTAGTTGTGGGTCGGTCCGACCAGACCATCGATGTTGACCTCGCGCGCGCCCGTCATTTCGTCGTTCGCTCGCTCTCGGTCGTCTCGCCGATCTCGGCAACAGCGAGGAGAGCGCCGGCGGCGACCCCGAGCGCTTCGGCGTCATCTGCTGTGAGACCGAAGGTCTCGGCCGAGCTGACTTCGACGGATGCTCTGATCACACGAAAGTCCTCCACCGCAGTCACCGCGACGAGGGCCGGGTGAGAGTCAACGGGCTCGCCCGTCGCCAAACGAAGACGGCCTCGTCTCCGTGCCCGGCCGGTCGCTGTATCGGCCGTCTCTGCGACGAGTGTCGGTCCACCGTCGACGGGGTCGTACATGCCGTTGGGCCGAAAGCCCTCGCGCATCAGCACCCGGAAGGCAGGCAAGGACGCCTGGTTGACCGGCCCGAGTGAGGCGAGCACGTCTGCGGTCACTGGTCGACGGTGGCCGACGAGGTCGCCGAGTTTCGTCGGATCGTCGGCCACTGCTCGCTCTGCTTCCACCGAGGTGAGCCATGCCGGCGCGAAATGGTGGCCGAAACACTGCCAGAACGGTGCCGACCCGTCGTCGTCGAAACGACCTCGGACGTGCGAGGCCACCGTCGACGGGATCTGGCGATGCACCTGATGGAGGAACATGCAGCGCCCGCGCGAGAGCAGCGTGCCGAAGCCTCTCCCCCTGGCGGCCGGGGCCATGAAGCTCGAATTGAGCTCGGTCCGGGTCCATGGCGATGAGAAGCTGGCCATGTCGAGGCCGAGTCCATCTCGACTCGTCACGACCCGAACTGCCAGATTTGGCACGGCCTGTTTGAAGGTCACACCGCTCAGGCCGAGCGGTCGACCGTCGGTCGCGTTCACCAGGATGAACAGCAAGCTCGCTTGGTCGCCGTCGTCGAGTGTGAAGGTGTCTGCCGCGAGGTCGGACAGCACGGAGGTCGACTGGACGCACGCCGCTTCGGCGGCATCGTGGGACCTTGGCAGGGACGTCATTCCGAGAAGGTCGCTCCCGGCCGGTTCGAGCAACGACCAGACTCGATCCGCGTCCTGAGGCCGAACGAGACGGAGCACAGGTGCGAGCTGGGTCTTCTTGCCCCGTGAGCTCACGCCTGCCCTGCTTCGGAGCGAGCGTGAGCTCGTCTGATCACCTCGATGATCACGGCGGCTCGGTCAGGAATGCTCGCCACGTCGGCGAACTCGTTGATGCCGTGGATACCGCCACCGACGATGCCGAGACTGTCGACGTTCGGAAGCCCGGCTGCTGCGAGATCGTTCCCGTCACAGCACCCGCCCGTGTCCTCGGCCTCGATGACAAGACCGATCGATCCGGCGGCCTCCGCCACATCGGTGAGGAGTTGATCGATCGCCGGTGTCCGAATCTTCGGCGGGCGTGATCCGGTCCAAGTGAGGTCGACATCGAGCGGCGAAGCGGCGACGGCCTCGCTGAAGCGTCCCTGCACCCACTGCTGCGCCTCGGCGTCGGCGACCCTCATGTTGTAGCTGGCGATCGCGAAGTCGGGCACGACGTTGAGGGGGCCGCCACCCGAGATCTTGCCGGTGTTGACCGTCACCCCCGGATGTTCGTTGAGCGCCTCGAGCGCAATGATGAGTTCGGCCAGCGCCTTGATTGCAGAACGGCCCTCATGATGGGCTCGACCGACGTGAGCGGCGACACCGCGCACGACGGTGTGGGCGGTCAGTGTTCCCTTCCGGGCGCCGGCGACTCCCCCAGACGGGAGAGAGGGCTCGAAGCCGATGCCCAGATCGCATCGCTCGGCTGCGGCCCGCAGGAGCGGCTTGGAGCTGTTCGACCCGATCTCCTCATCGGGGACGACGAGCAGCTCCCAGCCGATGTTCTCTGCCCAGGGTGATTCGTCGAGCGCCCGAGCGACCTCTGTGGCCAAGACGAGGCCGCCCTTGCAGTCGGCCACGCCGGGACCGGCCAGCCGGTATCGGTCGACCGTGACGGTCTGGAAGGGATGGTCTTCTGGGAAAACAGTGTCGAGATGGCCGAACAGGCACACCTGGAACGGGGCGTCCGGTCGGTTGCGGACGCGAAGAGCATCGCCCATGGGTGAGGAGGCTGTGGTTCCGTCCGGCCCCATCACCTGTGCTTCCGGCACCGACAGGTGCTCGATGGTCGCCGGCCGCAACGCCGATGTGATCTCTGCCAGCCGAGAACCGACGCGATTGACGCCGTCGGAGTTGAACGAGCCCGAATTGATCTCGCACAACGCGACGATGTCAGCGGTGAGGTGGTCGAGCCGGCCCCCGATGGTGTTTCGGACGGCATCGAGATCGGCTGAGAGTGAGGACATGGTCGTGTCAGTCTCGCAGACCGGAGCGCGGTCGTGGACCAAAGCCCAGTCGCGGAACGAACCGCGGTGTTGTCTCCCGATAGGCCGGGTAGCCCGGGTAGTGCTCGGTCAGCCGTTGTTCCTCCCACGATGATTTGGCGTAGAAGAACGCGATCGCGATCACCCCGACAACGAGGCTGAGCCATCGGCCAGAACCAATGACGAGACCAAGCACGACCAGGAGGACGCCGGTGTAGACCGGGTGGCGCACGTAGCGATAGAAGCCGGTGGTCACGAGCTGGCCCCCGGCCTTCGGGACCGGAGTGGGTGTCAGGAGTCGGCCGAGACCGCCCGCCGCCACTGCTGCGATCAGCAGGCCGACGATCACGACACCCGTGCCAAGGAGTTCGAGCCACCGTGGCGTCGGCCAGTCGTCGGCTCCGTCGAGCGCGATCAGAGCGACGAGCACCAGAGCCTGGAGGGCGACCCAGCCCCACCCGATCAGCGACGGGGACGGCGAGCGGAGCGCTGGAATCGATGCACGAGGCGACACCTGGGCATCATGGCATGGCGCGGAAGGCAGTCCTCCGCGAAACTTCGTCGATGCCGAACCACCGCCAGCTCACCGGACTGCCGACGGTCCGGCTCGATCGAATCGGGCTCGACCTGGCGGATGCGCTCGACGAAGCCGGATGCTGCGTCGTGGAGAACGCTGTCGCTCCCGAGGTGATGCTGTCGATCGCGGACGAGCTGGGCACCTTCATGAATCGAGCGTCGGTTGGGGCCAGCGATTTCGAGGGGCATCGAACTCGCCGCCTCGGTGCGCCGCTGCCTCGATCGGCCACCTTCCGATCGATCGCTCTGCATCCTGCGGTGGTTCTGGCCGGGGACCATGTGTTGGGCCACGCCAGCAGTTGGCGGTTCTCCGCCGCCGAGTTCATCGAGATCGGACCGGGTGAGATCGGCCAGCGCATCCACCGCGACCAGTGGAAATACGACATGGTGGACTTCGATGTCGAGGTCGAGTTGAACGGAATGTGGGCGATCACCGATTTCACCGAAGCCAACGGCGCCACTCGAGTTGCACCTGGATCTCATCGTTGGGGAAACCGAGAGAAGGCCGATCGCAGTGAGACGGTCGCGGCCGAGATGTCACAGGGTTCACTGCTTCTCTACACCGGGAGCGTCTATCACGGCGGGGGCGACAACACGTCCGAGACCTGGCGGAGCGGGCTCTCGCTGCAGCATGGGGTGGGTTGGCTGACACAGTCGACCAATCAGTTCCTCGAGTGCCCTCCCGCAGAGGTGCAGAGCTGGCCAGATGACTTGCTCAGGTTCGTCGGCTACGCCAAGGCGGGGAACGGTCTGGGCTATTGGCGAGACAGCGAAGACCCCCTCAGCGCGGTCCACCCCGATCGCGACTTCGAGCGTGGTTGGGCCACGGTCCGGCCATGACTCCATCCGGTGAGATCTCGCGTTAGCGAGACCTGAGTTGCACGGTGAGGGCAACGAGAATCAAGACGAACGATGCGGCTGCCATCTGAGGAATCGTGGCGAATCCGAGGGCGTCGACCCACTTCGCCGAACAAGGATTCAGCAGATCGCACGATGTCGACTGGTCGGGTCGGAGCTGGATCTGGATGTGGTAGATCGAGAACCCGAGGCCGATCACGGCCAGCACGATGCCGTACAACGCAATCTCACGCTGCTTGCGAATCGCGGCCAACGGAAGGATGAAGGCGAGCGGGTACATGAAGATCCGCTGTACCCAGCACATCTCGCATGGGATGAAGTCGGCGACCTCGGAGAAGTAGAGACTGCCTGCTGTAGCGCCGACGGCCACCGCAGCCGCAGCGACGAGACTCCACCGACGGTAGAAGCCCTTTGCATGCGGATGGAAGACCCCGGTGAAGGTGGCGAGTAGCGCCGCGAGGAGAATCGCGGCGAACACCGAAGCAACGTCTGGAGCATTCATCGGGTCAGTATCGCCGGTCCGCTCCGACCTGCGGTGGCAGGTCGGAGCCGAGGCGGATCAGGCCGCAGTACGGCGTTGGGTCGCCACCATGGCGGCACCGGCCGCAACGATGATCCCGCCCAGGCCGAGGATGAGACCTGTGCTGCTTCCCGTGGCGGGAAGCGACGTCGTCGGTCCGGCGACCTCTTCGCCCGCCGTGGTCGGGGAAGCGGTGGTCGGAGCTGCGGTGGTCGGAGCTGCGGTGGTCGGGGCGGCCGTCGTTGTCGGAGCTTCCGTAGTGCTCACGGTCGGCCCGGCCGCGTCACCACCATCGGTGGTGGTCGTGGTGCCGTCCGGCTCGGTGGTCGTCGGCGTGTCGCATGGGGTGCCGTCCGGGGTGGTGGTGACGCCTGGGTCGCCGCAGGCGGGTGTGTCGCATGGGGTGCCGTCTGGGTTGGTGGTGACGCCTGGGTCGCCGCAGGCGGGTGTGTCGCATGGGGTGCCGTCTGGGTTGGTGGTGACACCCGTGTCGCCACAGGTGGGTGCGGGCCCGCTCACGTCACCGTCGAAGCAGAACGTCACCTCGTCGGCGAGCACGCTTTGGGGCGTTCCGTCGTACGGGAGGTCTGGGCGGTGATGGGCACGAACAGCAACTGCGGGGGCCGGGAGGAAGGTGGACCCCAGCGGTCCCACCCATTCGGCGAAGGCGAGTTCGTCCGGCACATCGCCGGTCGCTTGTGACGTCGCAACGATGCTGCCGTCGGCGGCGAGGAACTCGATTTCGTACTTCTCCGAGGACTGGATCACCGATACGCGAGTCGGGTACCCGTCGGAGGACCGGGCCGACGGAATGGAGATTTCTCCGGCCGGCAATGCCACGGCAATGGCGGTGGTGCGATCAGCTCGTCCAACGATGAGCTTCTGGCCGGTGAAATCGACGGTGACACAGGTTGCCTCGTCCGCCGTCTGAGCGTGCACCGCGGGCACAAAAGCTGCGGTCGAGACCGCCATGCCGGTCAGTGCAGCAAAAGCCGCCATCATTCGAAGACCTACGCGCATCAACACACCGCCTCGTTCAGGATGATGCCCACGGCAACCATCGCCCACTTCCGTGTCGGCGGAGTGTAAGGCGTCACATCCTTGTCGAAACCTGGTGGACCATTCTCGGCCAGAACCTCGCTCGAATGCCACGGAGAACGGGCACACCATCACTCGATGTCCGGTTTTCGTCACTGCTCGTTGCCGGACGGGCACGTGTGGTGGGCGGTCGATGGTTTCGTCCTTGGCGGCATGACTAGGGTCGGTGCATGGCCGACGACCCCACCTTCCACGACGACATCGAGGGTTATGCCGGGGCGCTGAGTTGCCGAACGGGTGAGACGGTCGAACTCCACGTTTCCTGCAAGACCGACACGTTCGATCTGCTGATCGAACGATGGGGGAGCAGCAGGATTGTCGTGCACGAGGAGTCGGGACTGCCAGGCAACTTCGTCCCGCCTCCTGTCGACGCCGACGCCAACGGGTGCGGCTGGCCGGCGTCGGTGAGCGTGCCGATCGGCGAGGACTGGGCCTCCGGCTTCTACCTCGTCACGTTGACGGCTGTTGGATCACCGGCCGAACGCTCGGTCGCCCACGCCGGCTTCGTCGTGCGGCCGTCGGAACGCCGGGCTCGCGCCTTGCTCGTCCTCGCGACCAACACCTGGAACGCCTACAACAACTGGGGCGGTGCGAGCCTGTACACCGGCGGTACCCAGGTGTCGTTCCAGCGGCCCTTCGGTCGGGGCATGTTGTGTCGGCCCGAGGTCGACCGGGATGACCGCAAGGCACGGCCGGCGCGATGGGGCGAGGACTTCGACGTCGACGGCGAGATCTTCCAGTCCTACCGGCTCGCCAACAACTATCCGCCGGCCATCGGATCCTCCGGTTGGTTCACCTTCGAACGTCGATTCGTCGAATGGGCGGAAGGTCGTGGCTTCGAATTCGACTACGCAGTCTCGACCGATCTCGAAGCTGGCTCGAGCGTGCTCGACGGATACGACCTCGTTCTCGGCGTCGGTCACGACGAGTACTGGTCGGCTCCCCAACGCGACGCGGTCGAGGCATACGTGGCCGCCGGTGGCGACTACGCGAGCTTCTCGGGGAACACGATGTTCTGGCAGGTCCGGATCGAGCCAATAGAGGACAGGGGTGGAACCACGATGGTCTGCCACAAATACACGGCCCTCGAGTCCGATCCCGCCGTCACCGAAGGACGCCCCGAGGCCATGACGGGCATGTGGTGCGACCCGGTCGTTGGTCGTCCGGAATGGTCACTGCTCGGTGGCGGGTCGGCGTGGGGGCTCTACTACCGCTTCGGCGCCGGAGTGGCCCGCGGATCGGGAGGTTTCACGGTGTATCGAGACGATCACTGGCTGCTCGCGCGCACAGGCCTTCGCTACGGCGACCAGCTCGGATCCAAACACGGCGCCGTCGGCTACGAGACGCTGGGATGCCCCATCCAGTTCGACGACCACCAGCTGCCGGTGGCGAAACCGTTGGCCGGGCTACCGGAGGACATCGAGATCGTTGCGTTCAGTCCGGCCTCGAACATCGGGATGGGTGAGTACCCGAAATCGATCTCTGCGCTGAGCGATCAGGGCGATCTGGAGTTCCTCGCCGGGCGGCTGTTCGGCCGGATCGACGATGACTCCCTGGCTCGCATCCGTCACGGCAGCGCCGTCATGCTCGTCTGCCGGCCGTTCGGAACAGACGGCGGCGAGGTGGTCACGGTCGGCACGACCGACTGGGCGTTCGGGCTGGCGGATGACGACGGCGTCTCCCAGGTCACCCAGAACGTTCTCGAGCGCTACCTGGCCTGACGACGGTCGACCTCTTCAGTCGATTGCCTGGAGGATGGCCGAACGCATGGCGGCGATGTAGCGATCCGTGACCCGCTGCTCCATGCGGGTTCCGATCGGTCCGGCGAGCCTGTTCAGCCATAGATCGGGTCGTGATGCGCCCTCGATGTGCAGCTGAACGACGTCGTTGATCAGCTCGATTCGGAACGTCTCATGGCCCTCCTCAGGATGACCGGGCAGCGTCGCATAGGTGAAGCCGAACTCCGTCTCGCTGTCGACAACGTCGGTGATTCGGCAGGCGAAGACGAGGGTGATGACGAGGGCTCGCGTCCACATGACGACGTCGCTACCAACGACGAGAGGTGCGGGAACCGCGTGAACACCGGCGTCCCGATGCATTCGCCAGTCAACGAGAGCCTGACGACCGGCATCGAAGCTGGCTCGCCCGTGGCCAACGGTCTGTTCGTACTCGAATGGCCGCAGTTCCGATTCGAGCGGAGCGCTCGGGCTCGCCGCAGCGGCATCGGCCGCGACCTTCGTCAGGTCGGCGGCGGACGGACTCTTCAGACGGATCATCGCCCCAGTGAAGCCCGCCGAACGTCAGCTGACGATGCCCCCGAATCCTGGCATCGCGGTGTCGGCGAACTTCTTGCGACCGATCGTCAGGTAGAGGATCGGCCCCACGAAGCCAACGAAGACAACGATCAGGGCCCAGACCAAACGGTCCTGGCCGGCGGCATCCCACTCCGCCTTGGGCCGCTGGACGAGATCCACGAGCGCCCAGACCATGAGGATCGGGACGAAGAGGACGAGCAGGAAGGGGACGGCTATGACTGACACTGTGTTCCGTTTCCACGGCTGATCTCGGGAATCGAGACGATTGTGCGAATCGTACGCTCGGCCCACCTGCTGTCAAGAGGATGAGGCCCAGTTGGCCGGATCCGGCCACGGCAATGCTCGTCAGGCTCGGTCCAGCGCAGACTCCACGAACTGGTGGGTCCGCTCGACCACGATGTCATGGGTGAGATCGGTCCGACCGATGGCGTGCCAACCGCCGCAGCCGATCGGGCCCGGTAGGTGGCTCAAGACCGGGGCGCGGAGGTGACCGAGCTCGGCATGCGGGTGACCCACGCATGCATTGACCCAGTCGACGACGGCAGGAAGCAGCTGCTCCGACCACAACACGTTGAGCGGATGGAGGTCGCGATGCAGAAGCCGATTGTCGTCGGTGGTCGGCTGGCTGACGGCCCGATACGCATCAATGCCCCGGCGCCACAGCGGGGCATCTCCCCAGGTCGGCGGTTGCGGGTCGGCGGGCACCCAGGCTCGCCATTCCGGAAGGCCGTGGGCTCGGGGGAGTGGGACAGCAGCGATCGCGGCTGCCGCAGCCGCCATGGCGTGGCTTCGTGGAGCCAGGCCGTTGCGGTCGACCTCCAGCACGCCATCGAGGAACGACATGGCCAGGTGCGCCGACGGTTGATCAGCCGCGATGAGTCTGGGCGTCTCCAGCGGTGAACTGGCGAGGATCGTCAGCGCCCGAGCCTCCCGTTCGATCAGATCGGGTTCTGTCTCGAGCCACGCGGTGTTGCTGATGGTCCGGGTGACCACCGAGGTGTAGTCGGCCAGCCAGTGTCGTTCGACGTCGGATGACAGCCCGCCGAGGAGTGCTCCCGATCGCACCACCCCTGATCCCGTCGCGGCTTCGAACCAGGCCGCAGCGTTCGAGATGTGCTCAGGCATCCGAGGCGAGTCGAGCGTGCATATGCATGTCGTGCGGTCCGTCGGCGTGTCGATCCGACTGGCGTTTCACACCCTCGGCGACGAACCCGGCGCGGTCGGCAACGCGGCACGATGCTGCATTCAGTGTCGAGTGTTGGAGCTCGATCCGATGGAACCCGAATTCGTGACCCCAGGCCGCTGCAGCCACGGCGGCCCGTGAGGCCACCATTCGGCGCCGAGCAGCCGGCAGGATCCAGTACGCGATCTCGGCGACGCCGTCCGCGAGATCAGTGTGGAGGGCCGTTCGACCGAGCACCGACTCGTCAGCTGTGTCGACGATGGCGAAGCTCGCTGATCGCTCGTCTGTCCACGCCTCGAGCTGTGCCTCGATCCAGTCGTCGGCCTCGGAGACCGTGGTCATGCGTCTGGTGTGCCACCGAATGATGTCGGGATCGTTGAAGGCAGTGAGGACGGCTGGTGCGTCTGCGCCGTGCCACGGTCGTAGGGCCAACTCGTCATCGATCCGAACGCGAGGCTGCACCAGATTGGCCATGGTGCCAGGCGGGATGGCAGGCGGCACGGTGGTCGTCATCGCTTGATCTTGGCAGAGACCTCGCCCGATTGTGCTCGGTTTCGGCCCGGTCCGAGTGACACCCAGTGACCCGAGCCTCCACCGACTCTTGGTGCCCGGCTACCGTCTGCGGCAATGACGACGACCCCAACCAGTGAGCTGTCCATCGACATCGCCCGGCTCACACGCCGCCTCGCAGACCTGGCCGCCATCGGTGCCATCGAGGGCACCGAAGGATGCGCTCGCTTGGCGTTGACCGACGAGGACAAAGCCGGACGAGATCTCGTGGTGGCGGCAATGCAGGAGCTGGATCTCGCCATCTCGATCGACCGAATCGGCAACATCATTGCCACCATGCCGGGCCAGATCGACGGACCGCCGGTGATGTGCGGGTCGCACATCGACACGGTCAGGACGGGCGGTCGTTACGACGGGAACCTCGGGGTGCTCGCCGGCCTCGAAGTGATCGAGGTGCTGCGGACGGCGGGAATCACACCGCACCGGCCGCTTGCCGTCGGCGTTTTCACAGACGAAGAGGGAGCCCGATTCGCTCCCGACATGCTCGGCAGCCTCGTGTATGCGGGGGGTCTGCCCCTCGAAGAGGCCCTGGAGATCGTCGGCATCGACGGCGCCGTCTTGGGCGACGAGCTCGACCGCATCGGGTATTCGGGCCCGTCGCCGGTACCGGGACCGGCCCCGCATGCCTACGTCGAACTGCACATCGAACAGGGTCCAGTGCTCGAGTCCGAAGGCATCACGATCGGAGCCGTCGAGGGGGTCCAAGGGATCAGCTGGCAGGAGATCACGGTGACCGGCCAGAGCAACCATGCCGGCACCACTCCGATGTCGCTGCGCAAGGATCCCGGCTACGTGGCCGCGGCGTGTATTGCGTTCGTCCGTGAGCTGGCGTTGGAACTCGGGGGGCCTCAAGTCGGCACCGTGGGCCGAGTCGAGTTCGTGCCGAACCTCGTGAACGTGGTTCCTGCATCTGCGACCTTCACGGTCGACCTTCGCAACACCGATGATGCTGTTCTGCGAGATGCCGAGCGTCGTTTCGCCGACTTCCTCGCCGACAGCGCGGCGGCTGAAGGTTGTTCGGTGGAGACCAATGTGCTCGCCCGATTCGAGCCCGTCAGTTTCGCGCCGGCCGTCGTCGACCTCGTCGAGACCACCGCTTCTCGCCTGGGCCACAGTGTCCGTCGGATGCCGTCTGGGGCAGGGCACGACGCGCAGATGATGGCCCGTCTGTGCCCGACAGCGATGGTGTTCACCCCCAGCCGCGACGGCATCAGCCACAATCCGCGTGAATACACCGCACCGGCCGACCTCGAGGCCGGCGCCAACGTGCTGCTGCACACGATGCTCGCCCTCGCTGAGGCTCCGTGATCCGCGGCCGGTGGCAGCAGGTTGTCGCTTGCGCTCCGGTTGCTGCATCATCGACACATGAGCGAGCTGCCAGAACCGACGTTCCGTAAGACGAAGTCCGAGAAGTGGGCCGTCATGGCGCCCGTCGCCACGCTGGAGGCTGCCTTGGCGGAGGACGGCAAGGTCAAGGTGCTGAAGAAGTCCGGTGATCATTCGAGCTTCACGGTCGGATCGCTCGGAAAGCCCTTCGACGTCGACGGAGTCGAGATGTGTTACGGGTATGCGCCGGGTGACGAGGACACCGGCGGGCCCTCCTCCTCCGACGATGACCAACGGCCGTCGGCTGCCGCATCGCGACCCGGCGTGTCACCAGCGGCCGTATCCACTCCGGTCCCGGCTCCGGGCCGCGACACATCCGAGCCCCTGCCCGATTATCAGGGCGAGGACCACTGGGGCGACGAGTTCTGAACCAGCGCGTTCCGGGGTTCGTCGTACGCAGGTGCGAGCTCCGGCAAGTTTGTACTCTGTCGCCATGACGATTGCCCATGCAGGTCAGCCCGCCGACGCACAGGACTCCAGTGGACTCGCCATCTTCGGCGAGTTCGAGCCGACGGGCCGGGCCTCCTACGACAATGCGGTCGGTCGGTTCCGGGAGAACAACATCGTGCTGCCGACCTTCGCTCAGCTGCGAGACCCGTCGACCATCCCGGCGTCGATCGTGGAGCAACTCAGCGGTGTCGAGAAGGACGCTGCTGATCCCCGCAATCTCTTCCGGGTGCACTGGTACAACGAACACGCCGATGCGCCGGGCGACAACTTCCCCGGTTTCGTCGATGTCCCCACCCACATCGAGCTGCCGAAGGAACTGACCGGCGTCGATGCCCGCATCGTCTTGGCGTTCGGGAACCGCTTCCCCATGATCAGAGCCCACAAGGTCCTTGCCGCGTACTCGTGCCTGGTCGCCCGTCTGGTGACCGGCCGTTTCGACCCGACTCGGCATCGGGCGATCTGGCCGAGTACCGGCAACTACGCCAGAGGCGGCATCGCCATCTCGAAGATCATGGGGTGCCGGGGCGTGGCGATCCTGCCAGAAGGCATGAGCCGGGAGCGGTTCGAGTGGCTGGAGCGCTGGACCACCAATCCGGACGAGGACGTGATCAAGACCTTCGGCACCGAGAGCAACGTGAAGGAGATCTACGACGCCTGCAACGAGCTGGAAAAGGATCCGACCAACGTCATTCTGAACCAGTTCAGCGAGTTCTCGAATCACCTCGGGCACTACACGGTGACCGGGCCATCGCTGGCGAAGGTCTTCGAACATGTGACTGCGAACCGGCCCGGGCGTCTGGCCGCATTCGTCTCGGCGTCCGGTTCGGCCGGCACGCTCGGCGCGGGGGACCATCTGAAAGACGAGTACGGCGCGAAGATCGTCGCCGTCGAGGCGCTCGAGTGTCCGACGATGCTCTACAACGGCTTCGGCGACCACAACATCCAGGGCATCGGCGACAAGCACATCCCGCTGATCCACAACGTCACCAACACCGACATGGTGGTCGCCATCAGCGACGACGCAACCAACCGGCTCGACGTGTTGTTCAACACGCCCGCAGGTCGGCGACATCTCGTCGAGCGCGGTGTCGATCCCGAGCTCGTGGACATGCTGGTCGACTTCGGCTACTCGTCGATCTGCAACACGCTTGCGGCGATCAACGCGGCGAAGGTCTGGGGTCTCGGGGCAGATGACGTGGTGATGTCGGTGGCCACCGATGGGTCGGATCTGTACAACTCTGATCGCGAACGCATCATGTCGACCAACTTCCCCGGAGGATTCGACGACCAGGAAGCAGCGACGACCTTCGACACCTTCCTGGCCGACGTCGACACGACCCATGCCATGGAGATGGGCGAGGTCGAACGGAACCGCGTCTTCAATCTCGGCTACTTCACCTGGGTCGAGCAGCAAGGCGTCGCAATCGAGGATTTCGAGCGACGCCGCAGTCAGGACTTCTGGACCGGCCTGCGCCCGCTGGTCGATGTCTGGGATGGCATGATCGAGCAGTTCAACGCAGCCACCGGCGCCAGCCACCAATGAAGGCTTCGCCCAAACCCGAGGTTTGAGCCCCCGAAAATGGGGGGCTCAAACCTCGGGTTTGGTACGGGGATCGCACACGGCTCGGGGTTGACGCAGCAAAGAAGCAGAGAAAAAGGGGAGTTTTCAGTGGTGAATCGATTCCAGATCACAGTGGATGCTGCAGACCCTCGGGCGCAGGGAGCCTTCTGGTGCGAGGTCCTGGGCTACATCGAGCAGCCGCCGCCTCCGGGCTTCGACACCTGGGAGGATGCGCTCGACTCGATGGGCATCGATCGCTCTGACCCGGACCGCGCCTTCGCCATCGTGCCGCCCGAGATGGACGGCCCTCGCATCTTCTTCCTGAGGGTGCCAGAAGCGAAGTCGGCCAAGAACCGTATGCACCTCGACGTCGCCGTCGGGGCCGAGGTGATGCATCAGCGAGCCAACGAACTGGTCGAGCTCGGCGCGACGCTCGTCGGCGAATTCGACGAACCCGAAGGTCACTGGATCACCATGCTCGACCCCGAGGGCAACGAGTTCTGCATCCAATGACGGCGGCTGATCGGACCGACTCGTCGAGCAATCCGTTCCTGCGGTTTCGCGAGCGGCTCGACGCGTATGACTCCGTCCGTCTGGGTGATCTCACCGACGCCCAGTTCGTCGCCATCGTCACCGACCTGGACGCTGCAGTGGCCGAGGTCGATGGTCACGGACACGGGTTCGTCGAGACGCCACTGATCGACAGCGCGGCCCTTGTGGCCGCCGCCGGGCTCGAGGTCGAGTTGGTCATCAAAGCCGAGCACCACAACATCGGCGGCTCGCACAAGGCCCGTCACCTGATGGGCGTCGCCATCCACCTCCTCATCGCCGAGCACCTCGGGCAGCCACCGGCCGATCGGTTGGCAATCGCCAGCTGTGGCAATGCCGCGATCGGTGCCGCCGTCATTGCCAAGGCCCTGGGCCGCCGCCTCGACGTCTTCGTCCCCACGTGGGCCGAGCGGAGCGTTCTCGACCGGCTCGACCAACTCGACGCGAACGTCCAGCAATGCGAACGACGACCGGGCGAATCCGGCGACCCGGCCTACCTGCGGTTCTCCGACGCCGTTCGTGGCGGTGCCGTTCCGTTCAGCGTGCAGGGAACGGACACGCCAACGACACTCGACGGCGGCAGGACGCTTGGTTGGGAGCTCGGCGAACAGGCCGGCGATCTCGACGCGATCTACATGCAGGTCGGTGGAGGGGCCTTGGCCTCCTCGGTCGGTGCCGCTCTACCCGGTGTCTCCTTGTTCCCCGTGCAAGCCGACGGATGTGCGCCGCTGCGGCGTGCATGGGATCTCCTCGCCCCCGATTTCGACTTCGATGCTGCGGCCGCAGACCCGACCGCCTACATGTGGCCATGGGATGAACCGACCAGCTTCGCCACGGGCATTCTCGATGACATCACCTACGACTGGCTTCCGCTCCTGACGGCCACCCGCGCGTCCGGCGGTGAGCCCATCGTCGCACCGGAGTCCGAGATCGTCCGCGCCCACCAACTCGCACGGACGACCACCGATGTGCCCGTGTGCCCGACGGGGACGGCCGGTCTCGCCGGCCTCCTCCATCAACCGCCGCCGCTCGACACCGACGGTCGGCGTCCCCGCGTGGCGATCGTCTTCACCGGCCTCGACCGTTCCTGACCCGGGGTAACCTCACCCGCAATCGGTTTCTTGAAAGGACCTCACATGGCAGAGATCACTCTTGGTGGCAACCCCGTACACACAGGTGGAACGCTTCCCGCTCCTGGCGCTTCCGCTCCGGCATTCTCCCTCACCGGTGGCGACCTCGGAGCTGTCACCAACGCAGACTTCGCAGGCCAGAACCTGGTGCTCAACATCTTCCCCAGTGTCGACACGCCGACCTGCGCAACGAGCGTCCGCACCTTCAACGAACGAGCCTCGTCACTCGACAACACCACGGTGTTGTGTGTGTCCGCCGATCTTCCGTTCGCTCTCGGCCGATTCTGCGGCTCCGAGGGATTGGAGAACGTGAAGACGGCATCCACGTTCAAGAACCCTGAGTTCCTCGAGACCTACGGCGTGTCGATGATCGACGGGAAGCTCGAGGGGCTGTGCGCCCGCGCAGTCGTCGTTGTCGACTCGAGCGGCTCGGTGCTCCACAGTGAATTGGTCCCCGAGATCGGCGCAGAGCCGAACTACGACGCAGCCATCGCTGCGCTTTCGTGACGTCGGCCATGGCTGACATCACGATCTTCCACAACAAGCATTGAAACTCCTCGGTCAATGCCGTGCGCATTGCGGAAGAGTTGGGTGTCGATTTCGACACGGTCAACTACATCCAGGATCCGCCTGACGCCGAGACGTTGCGCGGCATCATCGCCAAGCTCGAGGATGAACCGACGGCGCTGGTTCGTCGAGACAGCAAATTCAAGAAGCTCGAACTGACCGACGCCGACGTCGCGACCGTCGAACAGATCGTGGACATCCTCGTGAAGCACAAACAACTGCTCCAGCGCCCCCTCGTGGTCACGCCGGAGAAAGCCATCGTCGGGCGACCAAAGGAACGAGTACGAGACCTCCTGTCGTGAGGCCGCTTTCGAAGGGAAACACATGACACGTCACGGTGCCGACATCGATCGAACCGCCGATTGGGAGCGGATGCGTGCGGAGCATCTCCACGAGAATCGTCCACCGTCGTCGGCTCGTGGCGTGCACCACATCGCACTCCTCAGCACCGATGTGGAGCGAACGATCGCGTTCTACCAGGGCATCCTCGGGTTCCCGCTGACCGAACTGTTCGAGAACCGTGACTACCAGGGCTCGACTCACTTCTTCTTCGACATCGGCAGCGGCAACGCACTGGCCTTCTTCGACTTCCCCGGCCTCGACCTCGGCCCGTATGCCGAGGTGCTCGGCGGACTGCATCACCTGGCGATCTCGATCGACCGCCCGGCATGGGAGCGAGCACGTGATGCGCTGGCCGAGGCCGGCGTCGAGTGTCATTTCGAGAGCGACGTCTCGATGTACTTCTCCGGGCCCGATGGTGAGCGTCTCGAGCTCCTCTCGGACCCGTTGGGAGAAATGTACGGGTCGATCGTCCTGTGACTAACGTGCGTAGTTCAAATATGAACTTCAGGAGTGGACACCATGGACATCATCGCCTGGGTCACCGGACTTCTCTTGGCTGTCGGTTTCGGAATGGCGGGCATGGCCAAGGTGACTTCGCAACCGATGGTGATGGATGCGGCGAATGCCCTCGGATTCACTCCGAATCAGTTCCGCATGATCGGTGCCGTCGAGATCGCCGGGGCCATTGGAGTGATGCTCGGCATCCTCTCCGATGACCTGGAGTGGCTCGGCATGCTCGCGGCGGCCGGGCTCATGGTCACCGGAGTGGGAGCGTTCTACTTCCACAGCAAGGCGGACCACGAGCCCAGGGACAGTCTGCCGTCGCTCGTCCTCGCCTTTGTTGCGCTGGTGTTCATCGGTGCTGTCGCCGGAGGCTGAGCCGAGCCGCCGCTCCCGATTCCCGTACCGTGGCCGGCCATGACCACAGTCCCGGAGTTGTCTCGTGCTCACCTGCGGCTCGCCGAGGAACTGGCGGACGATGAAATCGAGCTCCCTGCCGACGAAGTGCTGGCTGCCCGTTTCCTGCGCGAACTGTTGCACGCCCGTCAGCCGCCCGTCTTCGAACGCCGATCGCCGGTCTACGGAAGTCTCATTCTCCCCGGTGGCCGGTCGCTCCTGCGGACAGACGACCTGATCGATCTCCTGGATCTGGACCTCGACCTCGAGGCTGCCCGCCGCTTCGCTGACGGTCGATCAACGTTCCTCGTGATCTCGGATGAAGAACTGCAGCTCGCCTGCTTCCGCCGCAGCGTCCAGTACGAGGCCGACCTCGTCGACATCCAGGCATCCACGGGTGCGCTCATCACGCAGCGCACCGTGACGGGGACGCATCGAGCGTTCGTCGACAACGGGGTCATCGACTGGACCGGACGATCATGGCTGCACCGCCCATCGGCACTCGTCCACCTCGAATCGGTCCGGTCGGCGGTGCCCGAAGCACCTCGTGAACTGCTGCTCGGTCTGCTGAATCTCTGCGTGCACTGGCTCAGTCCAGCCCACATCGGAGCGACGCTGCTTCTCGATGTCGACCCTCGCGAGTGCGACGGCAAGAACATCGATCTCGAATCCTCGCTGGCCGCCCCCAAGCTGTCGGTCGCCGCTCGGCATCACTATCCGGCCCTGTTCGCGGTCCTGATGCAGACCGATCTCGCCACCCTCGTCGACAACGACGGCACCGTGACCAGGCTCGGCGTCGGCCTGCGCTCTTCGAGCGATTCCGAGGCTGTCGTGTTGCCTCTCGGCGGTATGCGCCATCGATCAGCCGCTCGCTACACGTGGGATCACCACCACACGGTGGCGTTCGTCGTGAGCGAGGACGGGCCGGTGACCGTGTTCCGCAAGGGCAAGGCCGTTGCCGATTGCTGGCAGAGTCCGTGACCGAACCCGACCCGGAAACTCTCATTCCGACGTCGATTTGGATCCTGCTCGGATCTCGGGTGCTCGACAGTGCAGCAGCTGCCGGCCTGGTCACGATCATCGGCAAGCAGGTGTTCGACATGACCGGCAACGAGCTCAGCCTCGGGCTGCTCGGTCTGGCCGAGTTTCTACCGACGGCGGTGCTCGCCCCCTTCTCCGGATCCATCGCCGACCGATTCGACCGTCGTTTGATCGGTGCCGCCGGATCGATCGGATTCGCGCTGATCAGTCTGGGTTTGTTCCTCTACATCAGTACCGATCCGACTGACGCCAACCCGATCTACGGTCTGATGTTCGCCTTCGGTGTCGTCCGAGCGTTCCAACGGCCGGCCGTTCGGGCACTTCCGATCGATCTGGCACCGCTGGCGATCACCGAGCGGGTCGTGGCATTCAGCTCGGTGAGCTGGCAGGCGGGCATCATCATCGGGCCGGTGCTGGCCGGGTTCCTGTTCGCAGCAGCGGTCACCTTGCCGTATGCGGTCTTCATGGGGTTCTTCCTGGCGGCCGGAGCTGCGCTCGTCGTGATGCCGACCTCCGGTGTCGAACGATTGATCACGACCGACTCTGGCCCCGGCCAGGCCATTCGTGACGCGCTCGAAGGACTGCGTTTCATCCGGCAGGCTCCTGTCATCGGTGCTGTCATCAGTCTCGATCTTTTCGCCGTTCTGCTCGGTGGCGCTGTGGCGCTGCTCCCGGCCATCGCCGACGAGCGTCTGGGCGTCGGCGCCATCGGGCTTGGCTGGTTGCGGGCCGCCGTCGGCATCGGCGCCGCAGCGGTGACGCTCATGCTTGCTTGGCGTCCCGTGTCGCGCCGGGTCGGCCCCGTGATGCTCGCCTCGATCGGTGTCTTCGGGCTGGCCACCATCGGTCTCGGCTTCACGAAGAGCTTCGTGGTGGCGATGGTGTGTCTGGTGGTGCTCGGCGGAGCTGATTCGGTCAGTGTGTTCATCCGGGCCACGATCGTTCCGCTGGCAACTCCGGCAGCCATGCGAGGAAGAGTCCTGGCGCTCGAAAGCGTGTTCATCGGCGCCAGCAACGAGCTCGGCGCGTTCGAGTCCGGCGTGACGGCTGCCTGGTTCGGACTCGTGGGCGCCGTCGTGTTCGGCGGCGCCGGCACGCTTGTCGTGGTCGGGGCCTTCTGGTTCTTGTTCCCGACGTTGCGCCACATCGATCGCTTCGCCGATGCCCGCCCCGCCGCGGCGCCGTGATCAAACGGATGTATGCCTTCCTTCCCGTTTGGGGCAGACTCTCGGGATGACGACAGGTGCGCCGACGGGGCGAAATCAGATCGACCCATTCGGAGACGGTCATCGTATTCCTGGCCATCGCGGCGCAACCCTCACGGGTAATAGGGACTACGGCGATTCCTGGATCTACTGCGACATGGCTCCGGCGTCGCCCCGCGACACCAAGTATGAGCGACTCTTCTTCCTCGACGAAGCCACTGCACTCGCCGGTGGTTTCCGGCCATGCAATCGTTGTCGGCACCGCGCGCTCGAGGCCTTCAAGGAATCCTGGATGGCGGGCGTCGACCCGAGCCACAGGACTGCTGAGATCGACACCCGCCTTCGAGAGGAAGGCACGGTGCGAAAGGCAGAGCGCCCCGAGGATCTTCCCGTTGGCGTGATCATCCGCTTCGATGACGAGTACCACCTCATCGTCGATGGCGGAATGCGGCAGTGGAGCTTCGATGGCTACGGGCCCATAGTCGATCTACCGAAACGGCGAGTCGAGGTCACCACGCCACCGTCGACCGTCGAGGCCATTCGCGCCGGATTCGAGCCTCAGCTCCATCTGTCCGCCCACGCGTGACGGGAGCGCTGTCGGGCGTCCGCGTCCTCGATTTGTCGCGTGTGCTCGCTGGCCCCTGGTGTACGCAGCTCCTGGCCGACCTCGGCGCCGACGTCATCAAGGTCGAACGGCCGGGCCTTGGAGACGACACGCGCCATTGGGGGCCCCACTGGCTCGCAAATGCGGACGGAAGTGAGGGCACCGAGTCGTCGTACTACCTTGCCGCCAACCGCAACAAGCGCTCGATCACGGTGGATCTGGGCAGCGATTCGGGTCGTCGGATCATCGTTGATCTGGCAAGACAATCCGATGTGCTCGTCGAGAACTTCAAGGTCGGGGCGTTGGCGGCCAAAGGCCTCGACTTCGAGACGCTGCAGCAGGTCAATCCGCGTCTGATCTACGCGTCGATCACGGGGTTCGGGCAAGACGGACCCCGAGCTTCGGAGCCCGGCTACGACTACCTGGCTCAGGCACTGAGCGGGTTCATGAGTGTCACTGGATCTCCCGATGGTCCGCCGACGCGTGCCGGTGTTGCGGTGTCGGATCTCAGCACCGGGATGTACGCCGCCGTCGGAGTGCTGGCTGCGCTTCTTCGCCGGTCGGTGTCTGGAGTGGGGCAGTACATCGACGTCGCGCTGCTCGACTCGCAGACCGCCATGTTGGCGAATCAGGCGACCAGCTTTCTCGTCGGAGGTGTGTCCCCGGAACGCTCTGGTGAGTGGCATCCGAGCCTCGCTCCCTATCAGACCTTCGATGCCGCCGATGGCTCGTTCATCATCGCCTGCGGCAACGACGGCCAGTTCCGAACCCTGTGTTCAGTGATCGGTCGACCTGACCTCGCCGACGATCCACGCTTCTCGGCCAATCCGGGCCGGGTAAAGCACCGACCCGAGTTGGTGGGAGTCTTGACGGAAGCGCTTCGCACCCGTACCCGTGCCCACTGGCTCGCCGAGTTGCCGAGGGCCGGGGTTCCTGCCGGTTCCGTCAACACGATCGAAGAGGCGTTCGATGAGCCTCAACTGTTGCATCGCGGCGCTCGTATCGATCTGCCCCACCCGACGGCGGGCAGCGCGCCAGGCGTCGCCAATCCACTTCGATTGAGCGAGTCCCCGGTCGACTACCGGTTGGCTCCGCCACTGCTCGGTCAGCACACGCTCGAGGTCCTGACCGAAGTGCTCGGGATGGATGACGACACCATCGACGAGCTGCGCATCAACGGCGTGATCTGAAGACGTCCAGTGCTTCGGCGACCTCAGCTCGGTACTCGCCGGCCCGGCGGACCTTGAGTTCTTCGTAGCCACGAACCTTGTCCGGCAGCGAGGCGATCTCGATCGCCACCGGCAGGTTCTCGGCCGTGAGCCCGGCCACGAGCCGGTCGATGACGTCTTGGTACTCGGCGATGAGTTCGCGCTCGAGCCGGCGCACTGCCGCTCGTCCGAACGGATCGAGCCGGGTTCCTCGCAGCCGCTTGCCGGCAGCGAGAGAGCGGAAGACGGGAGCCGCCTTCGAGGTGATGGACATCTTGCGATTCATGCCGAGTGCTCGCAGCATCGGTGGGTGCAGTTTCCACGTGATCGTGCCGCCATTGGCGAGTGCCCTGGCATCAGCCAGGCCGTCGTCGAGCAGCATCAACCTGGCGACCTCGTACTCGTCCTTGTAGGCGGTAAGTTTGTGCAGGTGGACCGCCACCGCCTCGGTGAGTCGCTGATCCGAGGCCAGTGGCGTCTCGGCCTGATCGACCGCTTCGAGTGTCGTGACGTATCGCTCGGCCGTCGAGTGATCCTGGAAGCCGACCAGATCTCTGGCGAGCCGCTCGATCGTTGCCTGCAGGTCCTCTCGACCCGAGAGGTCGGCGATGCGGCCGAGCAGGGCGGGTTCGAGGGGCTCGGGTCGCGACGTCTCCTCGTGGCCCCAGTGAGCGGCCCGGGCGGCGCCCGTTGCCTCTGCGACACGGCCGGGAACAGCAATCTGGGTCCGGCCCCACGCGAATGCGAGCAGGTTCTTCTCGACGGCGATGCCGTTGAGTTCGATGGCCTCCTCGATGGCGGAGACCGACACGGGGAGGCAGCCGGACTGCACTGCCATACCGACCACGAACATGTTGCTCAGAACGGCGTCCCCGAACAGGGCGGTGGTGATCGCTCCGCTGTCCGCCCAGTACTGAGCGTCCGGCCGAGTGTCGGTGGCGATCAGCGACTCGAGGCTGCCGTGGGTTGGCGGCTGGAGATCGGGGTGGGTGATCATTTCGCCGGTCGGTGTCGGCGTCGACGACCCCACCACCGCGGTTCGCTCCGGTGAGCAGACCAGCCGCCCCGCGTCGGACACGGCGACCAGCTGGTCGCACACGAGCAGCAGATCGGCTTGTTCGGAGCCGAGCCGATTGGTGTGGCCGGGACCGAGTTTGGACAGCCGAACGTCCGAGACGACCGGGCCGGCCTTCTGGGAGAGCCCGATCTGGTCGAGGCCGTTCACGTCGAAACCGTCGAGCATGGCCGCGGTGCCGATGACCTGGGCGACGGTGACCACACCCGTGCCCCCGATGCCCGTGATGCGCATGGCGAAGGTGTCGATGGCGCCCGGGGTCGGGTCGGGGAGATCGGGTGGCGGGGGAGTGGCGGGCCTCGGTGCCGCGATCGATGGGCCGTGGATCGGTTCCACGGTCATGAAGCTCGGGCAGTCACCTTCGAGGCAGGAGAAGTCGAGATTGCACGTGTTCTGATCGATGGTGGTCTTGCGGCCGAACTCGGTGTCGATCGGCTGGACCGACAGACAGTTGCTCACCTGGCCGCAGTCGCCGCATCCCTCACAGATGCGGGGGTTGATGACGACACGCTCGGTCGGAGTGGGCACGAGGCCGCGTTTGCGGGCTCGGCGCTGTTCGGCCGCGCACGCCTGATCGTGGATCAGGACCGTCGTGCCGGGGATCGACGCAAGGTGTTCCTGAGCCTCGATCAGTCGAGACCGATCCCAGACCTCGACGCCCGTCGGCAGCCAGTCGCCGCCGATCGACGGGAGTTTCGAGCCGAGCGGGCCGGGGAAGCGGCGGCCGTAGCGCTCTGGTTCGTCTGTGGTGACGAGGACCTCGGCCACCCCGTTCGCCAGCAGCGACTGTGCGACCTCGCCGACGCCGATCTGCCCCTGTGGGTCCTGGCCTCCGGTCATGGCGACGGTGCCGTTGTAGAGGAGCTTGTAGGTGACGTTCACCTCGGCTGCTACCGAAGCGTGGACCGCGAGCTGGCCGCTGTGGAAGTACGTGCCGTCGCCGAGATTCTGGATGAAGTGGTTCCGCTCGACGAAGTCGGACATGCCGATCCACTGCGTTCCCTCGTTGCCCATGCAGGTGAGGCCGGCGATGTCGCCGACGCGGTCCTCGTCCATCAGGAGGGCCATCGTGTGGCAACCGATGCCCGCACCGACGAGTGCCCCGTCAGGGACTTCGGTGCTGCGATTGTGGGGGCAGCCGGAGCAGAAGAACGGTGATCGGCTGGTCTCGCTGATCAACGGAATGCGCTGCCGCTTCGCCCGTTCCGGCACGAGTCGATCGCCGATTCGGCCTTCAAGCACATGGCGAAGCGGAACCATCAGGTCGTCCGCTTCGAGATGTCCGTGCGTGGGGATGAGGGGGCGACCGGAACGATCGGTCTTCCCGATGACCTCGGGCCGATCGGTCTGGTGGTAGAGCGCGTCCTTCACCGAGGACTCGATCGATGGCTGTTTCTCCTCGACGACGAACACCGTCTCGAGTCCCTTGGCGAAGTCTCGAACCGTGTCGGGGTCGAACGGGATCGGCATCTGCATCCGAAGGAGTCGTATACCGCACGCCGCGATCTCGGCCTCGGTCGCGAGGCCAAGGCGGGCGAGTGCAGCCCGGATCTCTCGATAGGTGATGCCCGATGCGGCGATCCCGATCCACGCATCGGCAGGGTCGACAGTGACCTGGTTGAGGCGGTTGGCTGACGCGTAGCTGATCGCCAGCGGATAACGAACGTCATAGATCTCGCGTTCGAGATCGATGGTGTGTGGGGTGAGGAGGCGACCGTCTGGTTCGCGCCGAGACGCTTCATCGAAGAGCGCGGGTGTGACCGGATCGAATCCGTGGGGGTCGAGGGCGACGGTCGCCATGCCATCGGCGACGTCCGCCACGATCTTCAGTGCTGACCACAGCCCGGTGAGTCGTGACAGCGTGATGGCGTGGCGGCCGAGATCGAGGACGTCGCCGGCATCGCCCGGATACAGCAGCGGCATGTGAAGGTCTGCGATGACACCGGCCGAGGACGACGGGAGCGTGGAACTCTTGGCGTTCGGGTCGTCGCCGACCAAGGCGATGGCGCCGCCCCACCGAGAGGTGCCGGCGTAGACCGCGTGGCGGAGAGCGTCGACCGACCGATCGACGCCAGGGGCCTTGCCGTACCAGATCCCGAGGACACCGTCGTAGAGGGCATCTGGCTGGGTCGAGGCGAGCTGAGAGCCCATCACCATCGACACGCCCAGCTCTTCGTTGGCTGCTGGTCGGCAATGGATGGGGAGCTCGGGCACGGTTCTGGCCGCGCTTGCTGCTGCACTGTCGAAGCCGCCGAGCGGTGAGCCTGGATAGCCGGACACGAGCGCAGCGGTCGTGCGCCCGGCTCGCCGGTCGGCTCGGAGTTGGTCGATCGGGAGGCGGGCGAGTGCCTGGATGCCGGTCAGGACGACGGTCTGCTGCTCGGCTCGGTATCGATCGGCGATCTCGTAACGCGGTGGGTTGGTGCGGTCAAGGTTGGTCACGATGCTCCTTCGAACCCTCGGTGTGCCAGTGGGCACACGGTCCAGACGTCCATCATCCTCCGATACTTCGTCCCTGGGCAAGAGATCAGAACAAGATTCGGTTGTTCTGGCTCTATGCCGATGAATCGGCGATTCCGCCACTCTTGCGACTATCCTGGCCGACGTTCGTTCGTCTCAGGAAAGGGCTCGAGCGTGGACCGAGTACAACGACTACTGATCGACGCCCTACAGCGCCATGCCAGAACCACCAACCGCCGGCTGGCCGATCTGGTCGGTCTGGCCCCGTCGAGCACCCTGCAACGCATCCGAGATCTCGAGCAGTCCGGGGTGATCACGGGCTACCGGGCCGAGGTCGACCTCGTAGCCCTGAACCGGTCGGTGCAAGCGATGGTGTTCGTTCGGCTTTCGCCGGCTGATGGCCCGACGGTCCAGCAGTTCTTCGACACCGTCAGCGCCATGCCGGAGACGATCGCCGTCTCACTGATCTCGGGAGACGAGGACGCCGTGGTCCACGTGGCGGTGCCTGACGTTGCTCGACTGCGGTCAACGGTGCTGGAGAAGATCTCGACGATTGCCGCCGTCAGCAGTGAACGGACATCGCTGGTGTTCGAACACCGCCGGACCGCCGTCATAACCCCCCTCGACTGAATGTGAAGCTCCGACCCCATTCGGCGGACTCGATCGGCAAGACTGTCGGGATGGCCGACACACCCTTGCTGGAGCCAGACGACAAGGACTGGACCTGGGTGCTCGACCGGGTTTGTCCCGAGTGCGGAGTCGATGTTCGGACGTTCGACATCGCCGAGGTGGGAGATAGCATCCGGGCGAACGCTGCCGCCTTCAGTGACGAGGTGCTGGCTGCGGGCGAGGCTGGTCGACATCGGGCCAGGGCCGATCGCTGGTCGCAACTCGAGTACGGCTGCCATGTTCGCGACGTCTACGACCTCTACCTCTTCCGTCTGAAGCTCATGCTCACCGAGGACGGTCCCCACTATCCGGACTGGGACCAGGACGTCACCGCCATCGAGAAGAACTACGGCGAACAGGATCCCACCCTCGTCGCTCAGGAGTTGGTGGTCGCTGCGGGATTGCTGGCCGACCGGTTCGACGGCATCCACGGCGACCAGTGGCAACGAACAGGGTTCCGCGGCGATGGGGCAGCGTTCACCGTCGAGAGCTTCGCCCGCTACCTCCTGCACGACCCCGAACACCACCTCTGGGACATCCGTACGCAGTCCTGATTCAACGGGGACCTGACTCCACGAGGTTCTGATTCAAGTGGCCTTGACCTCACGTGGCGAGGGTGAGTCCTCCGTCGACGACGAAGACCTGGCCGGTGGTGTAACGATTGCGGAGGAGGCCGAGAACGGCCTCGGCGCAGTCATCCGGGGTGGCCGAACGCGGGATCGGTGCGCTGCCTGCGACGGCCTCGTGGAGCGCGTCCCAGCTCTCGGTCCAGGGTGTGGCCACGAGTCCGGGGGCAACGGCGTTGAACCGCACCGGTCCGTAGCTCTTGGCCAGGAGCTCGGTCATCTGGTTGAGCGCGGCCTTGGCCATGGAGTACGCCATCGACGATCCGACGGGGCGGATGCCGGCGATCGAGGTGATGGTGATGACGTTGCCGTCCTCGGACTTCTGCAGGAGTGGGATGGCTGCTTTCGTGAGCCACCATGTGCCGTAGACGTTGACCTGGAAGGTCTTGTCGAAGATCTCGTCTGTGAGCTCGTCGAGGTGGTGGTGGGGGACGACGGTGGTCCAGCCCGCGTTGTTGACGAGGATGTCGAGCTTGCCGAAGCGTTCGATCGTGGCGTCGAGGAGGGCCTGGCCCTGGCTCTGGTCGCTGATGTCGGCCCTGACGTAGATCGACTCGGTCGGCAGCGATGCGGCGACCGCTTCGCCTGCCTCGACCGAGGTGGCCGAGTTGACCACCACGTTCGCACCGAGCGCGGCGAGGCGGCGCGCGGTCTGCTCGCCGATCCCGCTCGACGATCCGGTGACGATCGCCACCTTCCCCGCAAGCTCCTGCCCCTGCTCACTCATACGTACTTCCTCTCGCGATGTCCCAAACCTCGGGTTCCAGCCCCACAGAATCGGGGGTCATTGCCTCGGGTTGGGACGGGTGGACGTGTGTCACGCCTCGTCTCGAATGACCTGGAGGCCGGAGGGGTCGACCAGGCTGTCGAAGAGGCGCATGTTGTGGTTGTGGCCGACGTGGTGCAGGCCGAACGCCGATTGGATGGCGGTGTACATGCCCATGGCATCCAGGCTGTTGTTCACCGACTGCTTGGCCAGCGTGAGTCCGATCATCGGCCGCTTCGCGATGTGTGCGGCCATCTCGAGCGTGGCCGCCTCGAGTTCGTCGCGCGGGACCACCTTGTTGACCATGCCATGCTGGAGTGCCTCACTCGCCGTGATGGCCCGCCCGGTGAACAACATCTCCTTGGCGAGACGAGCGCCCGCTTCGTAGGGATGCACGAAGTACTCGTGCCCGTTGACGCCGAAGGCAACGACGGGGTCGGAGAAGGTGGCGTCCTCGGAGCACACGATGAGATCCATCGGCCACACCAACATCAGACCGCCGGCGATGACCTTGCCCTGGACTTGGGCGATCGTCGGCTTCGCCAGATTGCGCCAGCGCCAGCAGAGCCCGATGTACATCTCGGCCTCGCGGGCCATGTAGCCCTCGGCACCCTCGGCGTTGAAATGGCACTGGGTTCCGATCGTCGGAAGATCGTTGATGTCCGACTCGTCGCGGAGGTCGTGACCGGAGGAGAAGTGGTTCCCCTCGGACGCGAGCACGATGCAGCGGACGTCGGTGTCCTTCGCCGCCACATCGAACGCCTCGTTCAGTTGGCTGAGCATCAGGTAGTCCTGCGCGTTGGCCGCTTCTGATCGCGTCAGCGTGACTCGACCGACGCCGGGTGCCGGCTTGTCGAATCGGACTCGCTCCCACTCGCTCACGTCGTGGTTCCCATCATCGGCACAACGTTGCACAACTGGGCGTGCGGCGCCAACGCTGGTGAGTGCGTCTCGCGACTAACGTCGCCGGACATGAGCCAACACCTTCGTCTTTTGAGCCGGGGCATCTATGCCTTCGATGCCGTGGTCCAACGCGTCCCGGCCGACCAGTGGGGCGCGCCGACGCCATGCACCGACTGGAACGCGAAACAGTTGCTCGAACATCAGTGCTCGGTCCTCAACGGCGTGGCCACGATCGCCGAGACCGGACAAATGGCGCCTCCCTCCCCGTCCCCGGAGAACGATGACCCGGTCGCGATGTGGAACGAGTGCCGTGATCGTCTCCTCGGCGCACTCGACCATCAAGGTGTCCTTTCCCAAAAAGGACCGTTCTGGTTCCGGGCGGCGGACGTCAACGAGCTCTGCGCCGCCGTGGCGTGGGATCCGGTCACTCACGCATGGGATCTCGCCACCGCCGTCGGCCTCGAGCACGGTCTCGCCGATGATCTGATCGAGGAGACCATGGCCACCGTGGAGCCTCGCGCTGCGATGTTGGCCGAGAGTGGACGCACTGCGGAGGCCGTCGAGACTGCCGCCGACGCCCCCGCCCTCCAGCGTTTCCTGGCCTTGGTTGGCCGCAACTGCTGATCGACGTGGACGCTCGCCCGAACATCCTGTTCATCATGAGCGACGATCATGCGTCGCACGCGATCTCCGCCTACGGGAGCCGAATCAACGAGACGCCGAACCTCGATCGCATCGCCGATGGTGGCATGCGGTTTGACTCGGTCTTCTGCACGAACTCGATCTGTACTCCCAGCCGGGCGGCGATCCTGGCCGGCACCTACAACCACGTCAACGGTGTCACCACGCTCGACACCCACATGGACAACACGCTGTGGACCTTCCCCAAGGCGCTCCAGCAGGCCGGCTATCGCACCGGCATGATCGGCAAGTGGCACTTGGGACACGGTCCTGCCCACGATCCCACGGGCTTCGACTTCTGGCGCGTCCTCCCCGGGCAGGGTCACTATCACAATCCGGTGATGCTCCAAGCCGGACCTCGCCCCGTCGTCGAGCGGGGCGGGTACGTCACTGACCTCATCACCGACGATTGCCTGGGATTTCTCGATCGGCACCAGGCACACCACGCCGAGCAGCCGTTCGCCCTGTTCTGTCACCACAAGGCGCCACACCGCACCTGGGAGCCGAGCCGCCAACACTTCACGATGTACGACGACGTCGACATCCCCGAACCCGAGACATTTCGCGACGACCTCGCAGGCCGAGCCGATGTCATCCAAGCAGTGAAGATGCGGATGATGGACCTCGACCCCATCATCGACCTGAAGGCGACCGTCCCGCCCAGTCTCACCCTCGACGAAGAAATCAGCTGGCGATATCAGCGTTACATCAAGGACTATCTGCGGGTCGTGGCGTCGATCGATGACAACGTCGGCCGCCTGCTCGACCGGCTCGACGCCGACGGACTCGCCGACAACACGATCGTGGTCTACACGTCAGACCAGGGTTTCTTCCTCGGCGACCACGGCTGGTTCGACAAACGTCTCATGTACGAGGAATCGCTCAACATGCCGTTCCTCATGCGGTATCCAAGGGCGATCGTTCCCGGAACGATCAACGATGACGTGATCGTCAACGTCGACTTCGCTCCGACCCTGCTGGAACTGGCCGGTGTCGACACGCCCGATCATGTGCAGGGCCGGTCGTTCGCTCCGTCGCTCAGCGGTGACACGGCAGCCGACTGGCCGACGTCGATGTACTACCGCTACTGGATGCACCGCGACGGCGCTCACCTGTGCCCGGCCCACTACGGGGTCCGGACCCGGAGCCACAAGCTGATCTGTTACTACAACGATCCGCTCGACCAGCCCGGTGCCAACGGTCCCATCGACCCGATCGAGTGGGAGCTGTTCGACCTCGACAACGATCCCCTCGAGGTGTCGAACGTGATCGACGATCCGACCTACGGCGACATCCTCACCGAGCTCCGAACCGAACTGGCTCGGCTGCAGGCCGACCTCGGCGATGACCCGTACCAGGCCGCTCGCTCCTAGCCTGTTGCCTCATGCGCAGTGGGAGGGGACGAGCACGATCGAACGCGCTCGCCCGGGCACTCGTCGTCGCTGTCCTGTTGGCTGCCGGTTGCACAGACGACTCGTCGACGACCAGCTCGTCGATCGTTCCTTTAGAGCCCGGTGCCTCGGCTCCAGCGACCGACGCGCCGATGGTCCGGTACGGACTGGCGACCTCGCCCGCCAATCCGTGGGTCCACTACCGCACGAGCTGTGACTCGGCGTGCGGCATCGTGTTCGGAGCGATCACCGACACGCTCTTCGCCACTTCCGTCGAGAACGAAACGGTCGGCCTGCTGGTCGAGCGTGCAACGGCCAACAACGATCACACCGTTCACACCTGGCGTCTGCGCTCCGACATCGTGTTCAGCGACGGGAGCCCGTTCGACGCAGCAGCAGCGAAGGTCAACATCGATGCCTGTCGGCAGAGCCCACTCACCGGCCCTGGCCTCGCCGGAATCGATGATGTCCGGGCCGAGAGCCAGACCCTGACCATCACCTCGCTGGCCCCGTGGGCATCACTGCCGGTCCACTTTGCGGAGACGCCGTGTGGTCACATGTTCTCGGCCGACTGGCTGACGACGTTGGCAGACCTCCCGCAACGAACAGGGGTCGGGGGTGTTGTCGATGCCGAGATCGCAGCCGCCTCGCCGACTGGTGACCCCGGCATCCCTGTCGGTCTCGGTCCGTTCTCGGCGGTGTCGTTCGAGGAGGGCAACGGCAACAGTCTCCTCGTGGATCGCAATCCCACGTACTGGCGCGGTCAGAACGGGATCACTGGCGAGATGCTGCCCAGGCTCGACGCCATCGAGTTCGTTGCGTTGTCTGACGAGGCAGTGCGGATTGCCGGTTTCGAAAACGGCCAGTTGGACCTGGTCCACACGTCCGATGCTCGCAGTCGCGGCATTCTGGCGGACACCGACGCAGTCGTCGTCGAGTCGGCCGCCTACGCCGACACCGTGCACCTGGTTCTTAACAAGGTCGCTCCGGCCGAGAATGACAGCGAACCGTTCGCTCTGGTCAGCTGCCGCCGGGCGCTCGTGCGGGCAGTGGATCGTGCTGCCTTGGCATTGGGTGTCGACGCGACGCCGGCCGATGGCCCGTTCGGCCTTGACTCGATCGGTCACCACCAGACGGCGGTTGCCGAGCCGTTCGACGAAGCAGCTGCTCGACGATGGACCGATCGCTGCCTCGAGGCCATCGGTGCCGGGGACGAGCCGCTCACGCTGCACTTACTTGCAGGCGAAAATGATGGCCGGGCCACAGCCCTCGCCGCCATGATCAACCGAGCGATCGGACCGACCGACGATGACAGCGGAGGCATCGAGATCGAGGTGATCGCTGTACCTGGCGGCGAGCTGGCTCGACGTGCGCTGCTCGGTGATTTCGAGCTGCTGTTGTGGGAGAACCACGGCGGAACACATCCCGATCTCCAGTTCCCGTGGTGGTACGGCGAGGCGGCAGCGCCCGTCGGGTCACTGTCGACCAACCTCGGCCGCATCAACGATCCGGCCCTCGATCGTGCGTTGGTTGATCTGCGCCGTGCTGGTGATCGGTCAGCGGTGGAGGACGCAACCGCCGACGTGGGGCGGGCGTTCACTTCGAATGCGTGGAACGTGTGGCTTTACTGGGTCGAGTGGATGGTTGCGGCGGATCCGACACTCCAACTCGACTTCGCTCGCTCCACCCCGGATGGCATCGCGCTGATCCCGATGTGGAACGGTGTGCATTCGTTGTCGAGCGTGGAGCGGATCTGACCGGAACGCTTTTGCCGTGTGGCTAGAGCGCTGACGAGCGGTACGCCGCCCGTTTCTGGAGCCAGTCACCGACCTGGTTGAGTGAGAGGACGGTGAACGACAGCGCGAGCGACGGCCAGAGAACCGGCTGAAGCGTCTGCTTGATGTCCTTCCGACCCTCGTTGATCATGTTGCCCCACGTTGGCTCTGGTGGCTGGACGCTGAGACCGAGGAAGCTGAGCGTTCCCTCGACCACGATCACGAAGGCAGCAGCAACGAGAGCGTAGGAGAGGAGGGTCGGGAGGACGTTGGGGATGATCTCCCGGAAGAGGATCTTGAACTTCTTGGTGCCGATCGCCTGAGCGGCGTGCACGAACTCCCGGTTGGCGATGGCAAGCGTGTTCGCCCGAGCCACCCGGGTGTAGGCCGGGACGGAGAGCAAGCCGATGACGATGGCGATCACGAACAAGTTCCGCACCTTGAAGATCGACACCATCGCCAGGAGCAACACCAGCGCCGGGAATGCGAGGACGACATCGATCATCGACATGATGACAGTCTCGGTCTTGCCTCTGACGTAGCCGACGAAGGTGCCGAGGAACCCGCCGATGATCACGCCGCAGGCGGCTGCGGTGCCCGCAACGATGAGTGAGGTCCACCCGCCGAGGACGATACGAGCGAATGAATCGCGAGACAGGACGTCGGTGCCGAGGACGTGAGCGGCGGACGGGCCTTCATTGGGGCCGGCGGTCTCGATGCCTGTTCGCGGGTCGTAGCCCTGGTAGAAGGGGTCGGGGAACGGCAGTACCTCGCCGGTCCACCCGTAGATCTTGGCGTAGATGGCGCCGAAGAGCACGAAGAGCAGCCACAACGTCGCCAATTTGACGGTGATCGGCATTTCTCGAAAAAGACCGAACATGCTGGTCTTCTTCTTGCCCGGTGTCGTCGCCGCTGCGTCGATCGCCAGCGCCGTGGAAACGCGCGTGAGTCGCTCGCTCGGAAAACCGGGATCTGTCGATTCAGTGGTGGTCATGGACGTCAGCTCCTTCGAATTCGTGGGTCGACGACGAGGTAGAGCAAATCGACGAGCGTGTTGACGACGACGTAGGTCGCAGCGATGAAGACGGTGATGCCTTGGATCACGATGATGTCACGCTGGTTGATGGCGTTGATCAAGCGGAAGCCCAAGCCAGGAAGTGCGAACACGGTCTCGATCACGACGGTGCCGCCGAGAAGGGCGCCGAAGTTGATGCCGGCGATGGTGATCAGGCTGAGTGAGCTGGGCCGGAGAGCGTGACGAAAGAGAACGTAGCGATCGGTCAGTCCCTTGGCCTTCGCCGACAGGACGAAGTTCTCCTGCAGGGTGGCGATCATGTCGGACCGCAGGAGGCGGGAGAAGATCGCCATTTGCGTCAGGGCGAGCGCGAACGAAGGAAGAATCGCCGTGCGAAGGTTGTCGATGAATCCGTCGCTGACTCGGTTCCAGCCGGTCGACGGCAGGAGATTGAACTTCACGGTCAACAGCCAGATCAGCATGATGCCGACGATGAAGTTCGGTATGGAAAGGGCGACCTGAGCCACGGCTGACGTTGCCTGATCGGCGCCCGTGCCCTGTTTGTAAGCGCCGATGATTCCCATCGGAATCGCGAGTAGCAGGGCGATGCCGACGGCGAAGAGGGCGAGTTGTGCGGTGACCGGAATTCGCTGCTTGATGGTTTCGGCTACCGGTTGATCCGTGATGAAGGACCTCCCGAGGTCGCCGCTGACTGCGTCCTTCAGCCAGAGTCCGTAGCGGACCGGCAGGGGGTCGTTCAAGTTCAGTTCTTCGCGGATGCGTTCGATCGTCGCCTCATCACGAGGAGCATCGGGCGGAAGAATCGCATTCACCGGGTCACCGGGAAGCAGCGATGTCATGAAGAAGGTGAGGAATGACACTGCCAGCAGGGTGGCGACGAGGCGGACCAATCGCAGTGCCAGGACCTTTGCCATGATTGTGGTTTCTTTCTCGGGATGTGATCAGGAAAGGGATGGGTCAATGAGAACAGCTCCGGGTGGGGGCGTTCGGCCCCCACCCGGAACGGGTCAAGCTCAGCCAGCTTCGAGGGAGACCTCGAACCAGCGGCCTTCAACAGCAGGGATGCCGGCGCCGAGCTCGCCAGATGGCAGATGCCACCCGTTGAGGCCGGTGACGGTCGGATCGATGCCGAATGCGGTCGCCGTGTGGCCCGAGTACCAGATCGGGACTTCCTCGGCGATCAGCATCATGATTTCTTCGTACAGCGCGTAGCGCTCCTCGAACACGTCGGTCTTTGTCGCTGCCTGAGCAGCTTCGAACGCTGCCTGGTTGGACCAGTTCGAGAAGTTCGTCGCTGAGGTGACGCCGGGAACACCGAAGGCTTCAGCGACTGCGGCATTCGGCGGGGTCACTTCGGCGTTGATGCTCAGGGACGGATCATCGTCTGAGCTCCAGCGCCAGCAGTGAGCACCGTGGCTGCCGAGGAAGTCCGGCGGCGCACCGAGTGCGTTGTTGATGTGGGTCTGCTGGTCGAAGTTCGTGACCGTGGTGTCGACGATGCCGGTCTCGTTGTAGACGTCGACGGCAACCTGTGTTGCCGCGATAAGGGTCGGATCCGGCGGACACGACACCTCGATCTCGATGTTGGAGCCGGCGGGCTTGCCGTCGGAACGGGTCGGGTCGTCGACATACTCTTGGAGGCTGGCAGCGCCGGCATCGAAGTCGAACTTCGGCCAGGCGTCTGCGACCTTCTCGGAGTACCAGGGGGAATCGGGGCTGAACCACTGGGTGCCCGCCACGGAGATGCCGGTGCCGCCGAGAGCGTCGATGACGCGCTCCTGGTTGTTCAGCTGCACGAGACCACGGCGAACACGAACATCGTCGTACGGTGCGACGAGCGTGTTGAACATGCCGCCGCCGACGCTGTTGCCCTGGAATTCGAGCAGTTCGATGCTGTCTTCCTCACGAGCGTCACGGATGGTTCCCTGACGCAGGGTCTGGAAGGCCTGAACCGTGCCCGAGAGCAGCGAGTCGAGCCGGGTGGTCTCGTCCGGGATGGGACGGAACGTGATGCTGTCGAGGAACGGCAGTTGGTTGCCGGCTGGATCGACGCCCCACCAGCTGTCGTTGCGGACGACGACGGTGGCGTTGTCGAGATCGCGTGACTCGATGACGAAGGGACCGGTGCCGACTGGTTCGTTGCTGTATCCGGTGGGATCAGCGGTCGCAGCGCCTGGTTCGAACACCATGCCGAGCGGCGCTCTGGTGAGGAAGGCCAAGAACGCCGAGTTCTCCTTGTTCAACGTGTAGGTGACTTCGAGGTCACCCGTCGCGGCGACAGATTCGAGACCGGACTGGCTGATGGCACCCGCCGAGGCGGCTCCGGTCTGCTGGATGGTGAACATGTCGGCGATGGTCTGGGCCGTCAAGGCTTCGCCGTTGTGGAAGGTGACACCCTCGCGCAGCGTGACGACGTACTCGGTGAAATCAGCATTCACAGAAGATGACGTGGCCAGGAACGGCTGGGGAATGAAGTCTCCGTCGATCTCGAACAGCTTGTCGTGGATCGAGTTCATGATGTTGTAGCAAGGCGAGGAACAGCTGTCCTCCCACGGCCTGAGGCCGGTGGCCTCCGACTCGAGGCCGACCGAGATCGAACCGCCGTAGGTGCGCTCACCTTCGACAGCTTCAGTTTCGGTGTCGGCGGCGGTGGTCGCTGTGGTTTCCTCGGTGTCGCCACCTTCGGTCGTGTCGGTCTCGGCGTTTCCGTCGTCGCCATCGTCACTACCGCCGCACGCAGCGGCGATGAGAGCGAAGGCGAACAACAACGCGAGCAGTCGTTGCAACTGTCGCAAGTTCATGGATTTCTCCCCTTTGGGTTGTCTTGCAGATCGGAGAATGGGCTCCGATCTGGTCTGGATGGTGTAGCAGATGTGACGTGGGACACAAATTCACGGCACGCGATCGACACGTGTGCGTCATGGTGAGGTCCACGGCCAATGGTCTCTTCGTTGATGCGGTCCGGACATGATCAGCCCGGCGATGATCAGGTCAGTGACACCTCCACTTCGTCGACATCGACGAGCGGGTGGTGACAGGCCACATAGTGGTCGTCGTTGACCCGACGCATCTGGGGTTCGGCCCGCTCGCAGATCTCGGTCGCGAGTGGACAACGAGTACGGAATCGGCAGCCCGACGGTGGAGCCATCGGTGAGGGAAGTTCCCCGGCGATCTCGGCGTGATCCTGGAGCGAGACGAGTGGGTCCGGGACCGGGATCGAGCCGAGCAGCAGGTTGGTGTACGGGTGGGCAGGGTTGGCGTAGAGCTCGTCGCTCCCCGACATCTCGCACATCTTGCCGAGGTACATCACGGCGACTCGATCGCTGATGTTCTTGACTACGGCGAGGTCGTGGGCGATGAACACGAGCGTGAGGCCGTATTTCGCCTTGAGATCCTCGAGCATGTTGAGGATCTGGGCCTGGACCGAGACGTCGAGGGCCGAGACGGGTTCGTCGCAGATGATGATCTCCGGCTCCATCACGAGCGCGCGGGCAATCGAGATGCGCTGGCACTGGCCGCCCGAGAACTCGTGGGGCCGCTTCTCACGGGCCACGTCCGGGTCGATCCCGACGGCGTCGAGCATGGTCGACACGATCTCCCACTGAGCGTCCTTGGCTGACGGCCCCCACACCTCGAGTGGTTCGGCCACGACCTCACCGATCTTGCGGCGAGGATTCAACGACGAGACCGGATCCTGGAAGATCATCTGGAGATCCGTGCGCTTGGCCCGCATGTCCTCGGGGTCGAGCGCGGTGAGCTCCACGTCCTTCAGCTTGACCGAACCACCGGTCGGCTTCGGCAGCTGGAGGATCGCCCGTCCCGTGGTGGACTTGCCGCAGCCTGATTCGCCGACGAGGCCGAGGGTCTCGCCCTTGGCGATGTCGAAGCTGATGCCGCTGACGGCATAGACCCGGCGACCGCCACCGACGGGGAACTCGACGGTCAGATCTTCGACGCTCAGGAGAATGTCGTCGCGAGTGCGCAGGTGCGCCTTCCCGGATCCGGCCATCAGAGTGACACTCCTTCGCTCGAGAGCTCTTCGGTCGCGGTGATCTGTCCGGCGGCGGCCAGGGTGGCTGGGTTGCCATCGGCCATGTTCTTTTCGAAGGCGGCCTTGTTCTCGGGGGTGCCGACCGGGAAGTGGCAGGCGAATTCGTGGCCCGGCGCGGCGTCTGCTTGCATCTGAGGCTCTTCTTCACGACACCGAGCCTGGGCGTATGGACAGCGCGGCGAGAACTTGCATCCCTTGGGCGGGTTGATGAGGTCTGGTGGGCGGCCGGCGATGGCGCTGAGGCGGGTGTGGCTCGGATCGCTGGCCTTCGGAATCGATCGGAGGAGTGCCTCGGTGTACGGGTGGCGCATGTCGGCGAACAGGCTGCGGGTCGAGGCCTTCTCGACGATCTTGCCGGCGTACATCACGGCGATGTCATCCGTGCGGCCGGCAACAACGCCGAGATCGTGGGTGACGAGGATCATCGTCATGAACCGGTCCTGCTGCTGGATCTGGAGCAGATTCAGGATTTGGTGTTGCACGGTGACATCGAGCGCCGTCGTCGGCTCGTCGGCGAACAGCATCTTGGGGCCACAGGCCAGGGCGCTTGCGATGCAGACCCGCTGGCGCATACCGCCGGACATCTCGTGGGGATAGACGTCGAAACGTTCCTCCGGCTCGGGGATGCGCACGCTACGGAGCAGCTCGATTCCCTGGAGGCGAGCCTCCTTCTTCGAGATCTTGGTGTGGTACCGCAGATGTTCGGTGAGCTGTCGGCCCACCCTCACCACGGGGTTGAGCGACGTCATCGGATCCTGGAAGACCATCGCCATCTCGGCGCCCCAGTAGTCCTGCATCTGGCGAGAGGTCTTGTTGAGAAGCTCCTCGCCGTTGTAGACCACCGAGCCGGACGTGTGGACGTTCTTGGCGATGTTGAGCCGCATGACCGACCGGGAGAGCACGGTCTTGCCCGATCCCGATTCGCCCACGATGCCGAGCGTCTTGCCCCGCTCGAGCGTGAAGGACACGCCGTCGACCGCCTTCACCATCCCGGCCTCGATCTCGAAGTGAGTCTTCAGGTTCTCGACCACGAGGAGCGGATCTCCGCTCGGATGATTCGAAATTGTGCGAGAACGGGACGGCTCGTTCATGGAGTCTCCTGCGGCGAACAAACGACCGTGTTCAGAGGTGAGCACGGCCGGTAGGCAACGACGGTTGTTGACCTGCGACATTGTGACCGTGGTCACGGCCCTTGTCGAATTGTTGCACATGAGGTGCGGTGGGCTCGAACCCGGCCGGTCACCGGTCGACGGGGCTCTAGAGTCTCGCTGATGGAATGGTGGGAGGCCGTGCTGCTCGTGGTGGGCGGCCTCGGTGCCGGCGTGGTGAACGCCGTCGCCGGCGGAGGCTCGATGCTCACCGTTCCACTCCTCGTGCTCGCCGGTGTGCCGGGCAACAGCGCGAACGGCTCCAATCGAGTCGGCATATTGACCGGCAATCTGGCGTCGGCTGCGCAGTTCCGTCGATTGGGTGTCGAGGGACTGCAGCACGCGTCGCTGGTCGTGATTCCCGCATTGGTCGGTTCACTCGTCGGCTCGATCGGGATCAGCCGCCTCACCGACGACACGTTCGAGACGATCTTCGGGCTGCTGATGATCCCGCTCGTGCTGCTCACGATCAACAAGCCGAAGGTCCGCACGGACGGGGCGACATGGAGTCCGACGACGACAAGCCTCGTGTTTTTCGGTGTCGGGATCTACGGCGGCGCAGTACAGGCCGGAGTGGGCCTCGTCATGCTCGCTGCCCTCAGCAGGGCCGGGTTCGATCTCGTCACGGCCAACAGCATCAAGGTGTTGGTGAACCTCGCGGTCACGGTCGTGGCGCTGCCGGTGTTCATCGCCCAGGGTCAGGTCGACTGGCTCCCCGCTCTGTTGTTGGCCGCAGGGCTCACCGTCGGTGGTTGGGTGGGGGCTCGGCTCGGAGTCGACAAGGGTGAGGAGTGGATTCGTCGAGTGATGGTCGTCGCCGCCGTAGCCCTGGCCCTGAATCTGATCGGCGTCTACGACTGGATCTTCTGAGCGCGAGAACCGCCAGAACCGTGGGAGTGCAGACCGAGCTCAGACGGGTCGGATGCCGTCGACGTAGACCCAACGCCCGTTCTGCCTGGCGAAGCGGCTGATCTCGCGCATGTCGACCCGTTTCCCGCGCCGCTTGTAGGTGGCGGTGAACTCGACCACACCGTCGGCATCGAGCGCATTGCCCCGCTCGGTTCGGTGGATCTCGAGTCCGAGCCATCGCACGTCGGAATCGACGTAGACGCGGTCAGGTCGGGTGTCAGTGTGCCATGACCGAGCGAGGTGATTGGCATCACCGATCACGTGTGCGCTGTAGCGCGAGCGCATGAGATCCTCCGCGGTGAACGGCGACTCGCCTGCGAGCAACCGGCCGCAGTGCATCGCGTAGGTCGGGCCGGCCCCGCATGGACACGGGCCGATGCGGCGATCGGTCACCGGGCCTCGCGCTCGACCGGGCCACCGGTCGGCGTCCACGTGCTGATCGCCAGGTGATCGACGGCCACCTTGGTGAGCGTGGCCGACTCGATGTCACAGACGAACGCGAGGACCTCGCCGATGCTGCTCTCCTGCTCATCAGCATGGTCGTGATCTGCGAGGTCAGGACCGTCGGGATCGGGACCGTGTCCGATGGCGAAGAGCCACTCGGCGATCCGTTGCGGATCGGTCACCACGGTCACCGTGCCGCTGACCTTGGCATCGCCGTCGACCATTTCGACATCGACCGGTGCGCTGTGGAGTGCGAACCGAGGGTCACGCAGGAGATCCTTCCCCTTCAGCGAGCTCGGCATGCAGCCGAGCCAGAGATCCCCGTCGTGGAAGCGGGCCTCGGTGCCGCTGAGTCGGGGCGAACCGCCGCGGGTCAACGTTCCGAGGACGTGGTGCAGGTGGCCATCGAACCGGCCGCGGATCGCTGCAGCCAGATCTGGTGCCGCGGTCTCGAAGTCGCCCCATGAAGCCATCGCGGAACGGTACCCGGAACCCGACGCACGCTCCCGGGTCACTTCAGGGCAGCGATGATGGGGGCGAACAGCTCGGAGTCGGTCGTTCCCATCGTGTTGAAGCTGAGCCGGTCGACCGTCGACCCGAAGCGCAGCTTCAGCTCGTCGGCGACAGCATTGGGTTCGGCAACGACGGCGAAGGTGCCGAGGATGTCGTCGTCGATGAGATCGGCCATCGCCTCCCACTCGCCCCGCTTCGACATGGCGTTCAAATCGGTTTGCAGATCGCCCCAACCGTGGTGGTCGAGGACGGGCCGGTACGCGGGCGTCGATCCGTAGAACGAGATCTGTCCGCGCACCGCCTTCGCCGACGCAGCCATCTCCTCCTCGTTGGCACCGGTGACGACGAAGGCGGGGAGCGCAACCTCGAACCCGTCTGCGGAGCGTCCCGAACGCAGGCGTCCTTCTTCGATCGCGGGCAGGGTGACCTCGGCAAGGAAGGCCGGTGTCGTGAACGGATGGGCGAAGAAGCCGTCGCAGACCTCGCCGGCCACTGCGGTCATCATCGGTCCCACACCGGCGAGGAAGACGCGGGGCACGCCGGCTGGGTTCGGCCCGGGGTCGAAGAACGGCGTCATGATCGTGTGGGTGTAGAAATCGCCGCGGAATTCGAGCTTGTCTCCGGTCTCCCAGGCGTTCCAGATCGCTCGGGTGGCGAGGATCAACTCTCGCATCCTCGCTGCCGGTTTGCTCCATTCCATCGAGAAGCGTTTCGTGATGTGGGGCTTGATCTGGCTTCCGAGTCCCAGAACGAACCGACCGTTCGACAACGCATTCAGATCCCAGCCGATGTTGGCCAGCAGCATGGGGTTCCGGGCGAACGCCACGGCGATCGAGGTGCCGAGCGTGATCGACTCCGTGGCGGGAGCCGCCAGCGCCAGCGGGAAGAAGGGGTCATGGCTCGTCTCGGCCGACCAGATCGCGTGGTAGCCGGCGTCTTCGGCTTCCTTGGCTCGACGGGGAGCCTTGGTCAGGTCGCTTGGCAGTGAGGTGTCGATCAGCATGGCCGAAGGTTGCCACAAGGCGGCCCGGGAAGTAACTGCCCGGCTCTCCGGTTGACTGTCCCCGTGTTCGACCAACGGCTGAGGCCCATGAAAGCGACGCTGCTCAGCCCCGTCGTCGAGCGGATGCCCGCCGTCGATGCCGACCGGCTCACCGCGCTCGGTCTGGTATTGGGCCTCGGTGCAGGGGTGGCCGCGGCTCGATCGTGGTGGTGGCTCGCACTCGTGCTCTTCCTCGCCGGTCGACTGATCGACGGTCTCGACGGTGAGGTGGCTCGCCGTCGGCGATCGGCGTCTGACGCAGGCGGCTACACCGACATCGTCGCCGACACGATCGTCTACGCCGCGATCCCGATCGGAGCGTCCATCGGTAGCTCGATCGACCATGTCTGGCCCATCACGGCGGCGCTCCTCGCTTCCTTCTACCTGAACACCATCACGTGGGCGTATCTCGCGGCTGTATTCGAGAAGCGAGCCACCGCCAGCGAGCGCACGACGTCCGTGGTGATGCCCGCCGGTCTGGTCGAGGGGGCCGAGACGATCGCCTTCTTCATCGTGATGCTCTTGGTTCCTGCGCGGCTGGATTGGACTTTGGCTGCGATGGCGGTGGCCGTCACGGCCGGAGCCTGCATTCGTTTCGTGCAGGGCCGTCGTCTGATCAGCGGACGAGATTCCGCCCTGGCCTCGCCCGGACGTCCGGCTCACTCGTGAACCGTCGCCGTACTCGATGGGTGACGCTCGTCCTGTGGGGTTCGACGATCGTCGGCTACCTCCTCTACGCCCGCAGCCGAGACCTCGGACCACTCGACGTCGCAGAGGATCTGCGTTCGCTGCTCTCGGACCACTGGTGGGGAGTTGTGCTCTTCGTTGCTGTCTACGTTCTGCGGCCGATCGTGCTGTTCCCCGCATCGGTCCTGACGGTGCTCGCCGGTCTGGCCTTCGGACCGTGGTGGGGAGTAGCACTCACGATCGTTGCCTCGAATCTGTCGACGGCCGTCAACTACGCCGTGGGCCGCTATTTCGCGTCGTCGTCTCCGGTCGGCGACCGCGGCGGCGCCTTCAGCGGTGCGCTCGGACGGGCCGCCGAGCGGCCGTTCGAGACCACGATCATCATGCGCATGGTGTCGCTCCCGTTCGATGCTGTCGGCTACGTCGCCGGATTCGCACGACTGCGCTTCTGGCCCTTCCTCGCCGGATCGGCTCTCGGCACCGTGGTAGGAACGATTGCGTTCGTTTCCTTCGGCGCGTCGATCGACTCGCTCGAGGAGGGGACGCCGTCGATCGATCTTCGGCTCGTCGTGTTCTCCGTTGCCCTGACTGTCGCCAGCGTTCTCGTTGCCCGATGGTTACGAGCCAGACGTCCCTTCGTCCCCGATCCTGCGCCACGCGCGCAAGAGGTGCCTTCATGACCCCTGCTTCGAACGCCTTCCCCGAGCCACACACCGTTGTGATCGGCGCCGGATCCGGCGGACTCACCGTGGCCGTCGGGCTGAGCAGCTTCGGCAAGCGAGTTCGACTCGTCGAGCGCGCCGAGGTCGGCGGCGACTGCACCAATGTCGGCTGCATCCCCTCGAAGGCACTGCTCCATGCCTCCGCCAACCAGAGCGGGCGGACCGATGCCGAGATCCTGGCTCATGTCCGTGCTCGTCGCGATCAACTCCGCGACGAGGAGACCGAGCACTTCGGATCGACCGACGGCATTGATCTCCAATTCGGCACCGCGCGTGTTGTCGCTCCGGGCGTGGTCGAGGTCGTTGCCGCTGACGGATCGGTGGAGACCATCGAGGCAAAACACGTCGTGGTCGCCACCGGCTCCCGAGCTCGGCGTCTGCCCATCGACGGACTGCCAGAAGAGCGATACCTGACCAACCAGGAGCTGTTCGAAGAAACCGCGGCGCCGGCGAAGCTCGTGATCGTCGGAGCGGGCCCGATCGGTGTCGAGATGGCAACGGCGTTCCGGCGACTCGGAAGTCACGTCGTCCTTCTCGATGCCGCCTCTCGTGTGCTTCCGACCATGCTGCCGGACGCCTCCGCTGTCGTGCACCGCGCACTCGAGCGAAGCGGCGTCGACGTACGGCCGGGAATGGTCGCAACCTCGTTCGACGAGGCATCCAGCACGATGCACATCGGACCCCTCGGCGGTGAGGCAACGGACGCCATCGCCGCCGTCGATCGCGTGCTCATGGCGGTCGGTCGGGTCCCGAACTCTGACGGTCTCGGCCTCGATGAGCTCGGCGTCGAGATGGACCGTGGCCTCATCGTTGTCAATGCAAAGGGTGAGTCGAGCCTCGAACGCGTGTGGGCAGTCGGCGACGTGTCGGCCGAGGGTGGTACGACACACCTGGCCAACGCCTGGGGTCGTCGAGTCATCAAGGCGATCATCGCTCCGCCCGCTCCGGCCGGGAAAAAGCCGGTCCACCCAGCGGTGACGTTTTCGTCACCCGAGGCGGCGATGATCGGCGAACAACCGGACGAGGCTCCGAGCCACATTCGTCGGATCACGTACGACTTGACGAAGGCGGATCGGTCGTTCACCGACGAGGTGGAGGACGGCATCATCGTCGTCGATGTCAGACGCTTCTCGGGTCGGATCGTCGGGGCAACAATCGTCGGTCCTCGTGCCGGGGAACTGATTTCGACGTTCTCGTTGGCCATGACCGCCGGCATCAAGCTCCAGAAGTGGTACCCCGTCGTGTGGCCGTACCCGGCCTACTCCGATGCCCTCGGCGCCGTAGTCGACGACTTCATGCTGCAGCACCTCAAGAACCTTCATCGGGATTTTCCCCGTTGGTTGTGGGGTCGCCTCCGTCGCAAGTCGTGATCGACCCGTCACACTGAGGGGCATGGCCCGACCCGACGACACAGAGGGCATGGCCCGACCCGACAGCACAGAATCGGTTGGCCCACGCTGGACCCGGGCGTTGGTGACCGGAGCGTCGTCAGGGATCGGGAATGCGATCGCTCGACAACTCGCTGCCGATGGCACCGAACTCATTGTTGTCGCCCGCAACGTGGCTCGGCTGGAAGCTCTCGCAGCATCGGTCGACGTTGACTGCGAGGTGATGCCGTGTGACCTCGCCGATCGAGCCGCCCTCGGGGCCGTCGAACGGCGGATCGAGGCCGCCGATCGGCCGATCGATCTGCTGGTGAACAACGCCGGACTCGGCTTCGGTGGACCGTTCGCATCCCTCGATCGCGACGACGCCACCTTTGTGGTTGACGTCAATGTCGTGGCGGTCCAGCGCCTCACCCAGGCCGCGGCATCGAGGTTTTCCGATCGCGGCGTCGGCACCATCCTCAACGTCGGTTCGTTGGCCGGTGACGCCGTTGGCGCAAATTCCGCCACCTACAACGCGACGAAGGCCTTCGTCACCAGCCTCGGTCAGTCGCTGGCCGCCGAGTTGGCGGGAACGGGCGTCACCATCACGACGCTGCTTCCCGGGTTCACCCGTACCGAGTTCCAACAGCGGTCCGGCACCGACGTCGCCGATGTGCCGCGTGTGCTTTGGCAGTCGGCGGAGTCGGTCGCTGCTGCCGGCCTGGCCGGTGCCGCCGCCGGACTCATCGAAGTGGTGCCGCGCAAGCGGTACCGAGTGCTGCGGGGGATCAATCGGGTGCTGCCCGGTGTTCTCAAGCGGCGGGCAGCGATGAACGTCGCCAGACGATCGTCGTCGTAGCGCACTCGTGGCTCGCCACACATGGGTCCTTGCGGCAGGACTGTTCGTCGTTGCGTACGGCACCAACGTGTCGACCCCCTTCCTCGTGCTGTATCGCGATCGGCTCGACCTCACTTCGTCACAGACGATGGCCATCTTCGTCGTGTATGTGGCCGGCATCCTGTTGACCCTTCTCTTCGCCGGCCCGGCTTCGGATCGTTTCGGTCGCCGGCCGGTGGTGCTACCGATGATCGTCCTGTCGGCGGGAGCGTCGCTGGTGATGATTCTGGGCCGGAACTCCTTCGAGTTGCTGCTCCTGGGGCGTCTCCTGCTCGGCGTCGTCAGCGGAGGAGTGTTGGGCGTCGGTTCGGCATGGCTGCTCGAGTTGATGGGGCCGGGGAGCGAGTTGCGAGCTGCCGTGACCACGACGCTCGTGACGTTCGGTGGTTTCGGAATCGGCCCGCCCGTGTCCGCGATCTTCGAGGCGTTCGTTCCCTATCCGTTGATCGTCCCGTACGTCGTTCACTCCGTTGTGACCGTGTTCGTCGCAGCGGGCGTCGCCACCGTCCCTGAGACCCGCTCACCGAATCCTGCTGCTCGCCTTCGAGTGTCACTCGGCGTGCCGGCCGCGAGTCGTCCGCAGTTCCTGGCCGTGATCGTTCCGGCCGCGATCTGGGTCTTCTGCTTCCCGTCCACTGCGTTCGCTCTCTTCCCGGTACTGATCAGCGACTCACTCGACGGGGGAGAGGTCGCGGTGGCAGCGGGCGCCGGAATGCTCACCGCGTGGGCCGGGATGTTCGCCCGTCCGCTGGTGGGCCGCGTCGGTTCGGCCGGCGCTCTTCCGCTCGGCATGACGTCAGGACTCCTCGGGTACGGCTTGGGTTGGATCGCCTTCACCACTGGCGCCTGGCCCGTGTTGCTGGTTGCGTCGACGCTGCTCGGGCTCGGAGCAGGAACCCTGACTGCAGGCGTGCTCGGGCTTCTCGGCACGATGGAGGCCGGCGACAAACGCGGCGCGCTGACCTCGACGTTCTACCTGCTGGCCTATCCGGGGATGGCCATGCCGCTGCTGATCACCGCGTTGGCGTCGATCTCGAGCCTCTCGATCGCCCTCGGTGTGGTGACGTCGCTTGCCGGCGGCTTCACGGTGCTGAGCTTCGCGACTTCGCGTCGAGTGGTCAGCTCAGCTTCGACCTGACCAGTTCGGCCACAGCTCGACCGTCGGCTCGCCCTGCGACGGCGGCGTTCACCGCTTTCATGGCTCGACCCATGTCTGCCTTCGTCGTGAGTCCTTCGTCGGCCAACACCCGGTCGACCAGCGATTCCAGCTCAGCGTCGTCGAGCCCTGCGGGAAGGTACCCCTCGAGGATGGCCAACTCGGCACGCTCGTCCGCTGCCTTCTCGGGACGGTCGCCCTGGTCGAATGCTTCGGCGGCCTCGACTCGTCGCTTGGCTTGCGCGGCGATGACCTTCCTGATGCCGTCATCGTCGAGCGTCGCCGCCTTGTCGCCGGCGACCTCAGCTTCCTGAACAGCAGCGATCACAGCCCGAAGCGTCCGGAGGCGAACAGCGTCCTTGGCCCGCATGGCGGCCGTCAGGTCGGTGCGAATGTCATCGATCAGCATGTCGAGAGTCTGCCACTCGCGAGCCGCCCATCCCGCGTCAACGATCTCAACTGCCAGCGCGACACGTACCCAGGGCGGCGCGTGGCGCTGGCAGTTGGGTCGTGGCGATACTCTCGGGAGGGTCACAGGAGGTGACGATGAACGATTCGGACAACTTCGATCTCGGGGCCAGTCAGCAGCCGGCGAGCACCCAGCCGGCGGCTGGTTGGTACTTCGCGCAGGGAGATCCGCCCGGAACCGAGCGCTACTGGAACGGCTCGAGCTGGGAAGGCACGTACCGGGCGGTCGGAGGGTTCTCCCCGTCGTCGGCGATGCCGCGCCCCGCCGACGGCTTCCCCAGCGGGATAAAGGTGCTGGCGTGGGTGATCACCGTGCTCAAGACCATTCCGCTCATCTTCGGAGCGCTCGGTCTCGCCCTCCTCAGCTCTGACTCGATTCGGGCGGACCTCGAAACAGAAGCCGACATCTCGATCGACGAGTTCAGCACCACGATCTACGTCGTCGGAGGCGTGATCATCGTGATCGGTCTGATCCTGTTGATCGGGCAGATCCGGGCCGTGATGAAGCGAAACGTCGGGCAGGCGCTGATCTGGGCCGGGGTCATGACAGTGGTCGATGTCCTCTACGTCCTGATCAACATCCCGAGCGGTGACCCAGTGAGCCTCGGGCTCGCTGTGGTGGTGCTCGGGGCGCAGGCTGCCTTGTTCGGATGGCTCTGGAAGCTGAGGGAGCCGGCCGCAGCGACGGGGTTCTGACCGCCGCTGGTCGAGCTCGATCGGTCAGCAGTCCTCGTCTTCGCAAGGGTGACACTCCAGTTGCAGCGTCGCGTGTGTCACGCCGAAACGATCGGCCAACGCGGTGCTCAAGATCCCCAATTGATCCTGGGCCTGGTGAAGTGATGGCTGACCGTTGACCACGACGTGGGCCGTCACGCTCGACCGTTCCTGGCCGAGTGGTCGCACGTGGACGTGGTGCACTCGGTCGACACCGGGCTGGCTGTCCAGCAGGGCGGTGACCTCCTCCACACTCAGAGTGGACGGGACGCGATCGAGCAGCTCGTTCGACGCGTTGCGCAGCAGCCGGACCGTTGCCCGGAGCACCATGGCGCTGAGCAGGAGTGATGCGGCCGGATCGATCCAGGTCCACGAGGTGCCAGCGAGCAGTACGCCGGCGGCGACCACGAGAAACGATCCTGCCAGGTCGGTCAGCAGGTGGAGGCGGGCGGCGCGTAGCGAGAGACTTCGTTCGCCTCGTCCCCGTGACGACAGCGCCAGCACGCTGAGGCCGTTGACGGCGATGGCCACGAGGCCGATGACGATCACGCCGCCCCCCTCGACCGCCACCGGATCGAAGAGTCGACGAATCGATTCGACGGTGATCCAGCCGATCGACGCGAGCAGCAACAAGCCCGAGACGAATCCGCCGAGAGCATCGGCCTTCCCCCATCCGTACGACATCGAAGATGACGTTGGTCGAGCGGCCAGCAATGCGGCGGTCAGCGCAGTGAGAAGCCCGACCGCATCGACGATCTGGTGTGCAGCGTCGGCGAGGACGACGACCGAACCGAGCGCCAGGCCGACGATCACCTGGATCACAGCGAATCCGCTGTTCAGCCCTGCTGCAGCGACGAGGCGCCCTGTTGGCACGTCCTCGTGATCGTGGCCGTGCAGCCCATTCTCTTGATCCATTGCGGCAGCCTACACCGATTCCGCCTTATTGGGAATAGGTGAGAAAGAGACGAAGCGGCCGGTCAGGCGTCGAGAAGCGCCGGCACGAGGCCGGTCACGACGGCCCGGAGCTCTTCGGTCGACACGGGCTTCGTGAGATGGGCGGTCACTTCGCTCGCCGTGGAGTGCAGGGCCTCCCCACGTTCGATCACGCCGGACAGCAGCACGAACGGTGTGTCGCCGACGGTGTCGAGGAGTGCCAGGCCGGTCTCGCCGGGCATGGAGTAGTCGGCAATCACGAGATCAAACGATCGGCGAGACAACGCGGCTCGAGCGGCCGGGACATTCGCGGCCTGGGTGACGTCGAGGCCCAACATCTCCAGCATGTGGCGAACGACGATCAGAGCGACGACGTCGTCGTCGACGATCAGCGCAGACGGAGCGCGGCCGGAGAGGACATCTTGCGAGGACGTCGACTCGACGGCCCTCATGTCACCAGCCTTTTGCTGCGAGTTCGAGGTCCTCGGCCATTACGAAAACATCGTCGAACTTGGTGAGGGCGAATACGCGTTGGGCGTCGACATGGCTGGGTCGCACGAGGCGGACGTCGCCGCCGTTGAGTCGAGCCCGTTTCATGCCGATCACCAGCGCCGCCAGCCCGGCACTGTCGACGAACTCGACGGAGGAGAGATCGATGATGATCCGGTTCGTCCCGTTGTTCAGGTGTTCGCTGACTTCCGAACGCAACGGAGCAGCTTCAACTGAATCGAGCCGACCCGTGACCGTGATCGTCGCAACTGCGACGTCCTTCTTTCCGATGCCGAGAACCATGTGTCGAGTCTCGGCCGGGAGCGGACCGATAGAAGGGCCGCGACCTGCGTTCAGCCGTCGCTCGGCCTATCGAACTCGACCCACCACACGTTCTCGTCTCCCACTCGCTCGCAGCGCACGGTCGAGGCCAGTTGCTCCACGATCATCAGGCCGTAGCCGCCGACCCGGGGGTGGGGTTCGTTGGTGGAGGGGCATGGGAGCTCGACAGGTTTCCCTTTGTCGCGAAGCTCCACCCGAACGGCGCCGCTCGGCTGATCCAGATGAATCGTGAAGTGCTCACCTGCGCCGTCTGCGTGGTCGACCACGTTTGCAGCCAATTCCTGAAGAGCGAGTTCGATCCGCCCGATCTGCTCTGGATCACTCGGCTGCAGGCAGCGCTCCAGCCACGGCCGGAGCGCTCGGAGCGCGGTGTGCTCGGTGGTGAGGACGAGGGTCTCCCTCGGAACGTCTCCCGTGTTCATGTCGTTCGCCGCAGCAGCAGGATGGTGCGATCGTCGAGCGGCGGCCGGCCACCGGAGAAGCGATCCACGGCATCGAAGAGCATGGGGCCGAGATCGTTCAATGGTGGCCGAGGGCGGGTGTCGAGGACAGTGCGCATGCCGTTGTCGCCGAACGGCTCGCCGTCGTAGTTCTCCTGTTCGACGATGCCGTCAGAACCGACCGCCAGGAGGTCCCCCACCTCGAGCTGCATCGACTCGGTCCGAGCCGAGATGTCGGGGAACACGCCGATCGGTGGGATCTGGGCCGTCAGTTCGGTCCAGTCGCCGTCGTGCGACAGACCGCAGGGGCTGTGGCCGGCGTTGGCCCAGTGCAGCATGCCGCTGTCCGACTCGTAGCGCCCGACGAAGAGTGTGATGAAGAGCCCGGCATCGGAGAGGTGATCGTAGGTCCAGTCGCTGATCATGGTCAGCTGTTGGGCCGGGTCGAGCTTCGATGGCTCCCGGAAGGCTGCCTTCGCCGCGCAGATCGCCGTCGTCATCATCACGGCCGCTGTCAGTCCCTTGCCGGACACGTCACCGACCGCAAATGCGAGATCGTTGCCGTCGATGGCAAAGCAGTAGAGATCGCCGCCGGTCTCGCGGGCCGGTTCGGCTGCGACGAACAGCTCGAGTCCTGGCATCTGGGGCCGCCACCTGGGCAGTGCGAGTTGGGCGATCTCGGCAGCTCGTTCGAGTTCTCTGGTGTCGAGCGCTCGGCTGAGTACCTGCTGATGGAGACGGGCCGTGCTGATCGCGCCGAGTGCCGTTCTGAGCACGGCCGAGAGCATCTTGCGATCGCCGGTCGAGAACACAGCGCCGCGTCGTAGGACCCGGAGCTCGGCCTCGAGACCACTGGCATGGGTTGCGGCCACCACGATCGCTCCATCACCGGCGGCATCGGATCGGCCGGACGTGATGGCGGTGAGGTGTTCGCGGTCCGTGTGCGTGCCGATGCCGATCACGTCGGTCGCAGTGGTGAGCACCATCGCGCCGGCTGACAGGATCCGCGACGACCTCGTGAGGACCTCGACGGCAGCTTGTCGCTCGTCGAGAGTGTTCGACGTGACGTGTGCGAGGTCGTAGAGCGCGAGCAGCTGATCGTTGGCTTCGACCAACGCCGATGTCAGCGAGACGACGTCTGCGGCTCGCACGCCGGTGTGCTCGCTCACTCGGATGCTTCTTGTTCGCGGAGCGAAACGAGGAGGGCGGCGAGATCGACTTCGGCATCCCGGCAACGCCGGTCGAAGCTCTCGACCAGGGTGCTGAGGTCAGCCAGCCCGTCGGCTGCGCTCAGTTCGAGGATCTGGCACGCCTCGGCAAGCTCCTTGGCCCCCAACATCGCCGCGGTCGACTTCAGCGTGTGGGCCGCCCGTTCGATGCTTGGTTGGTCACCGCGTTCGAGGCCTTGGCGGGTTGATGCTCGGTACTGCGGCACCATGTCGAGGAAGGCGTCCAGAATCGAGCAGACGACACCAATGTCGCCGAGGTCGCCGATCAGAGCGTCGATCTGTGCTGAATCGTAGGAGAGTTCAGCCGCTCGGCCGCGCTGGTTGCCGCGTGGACCGGTCCAGCGGCCCAGCATCGAGCCGAGATCGCTGATCGAGACGGGCTTCGACAGATAGTCACTGGCTCCGGCATCGAGGCATCGCTCGCGATCTCCGGACATGGCGCTGGCGGTCATCGTGATGATCGGGAGCGGCGGCTCCCGGCTCTCCCCGGCCCGCCACTGTCGCGTGGCTTCCAAACCATCCAGTCCCGGCATGTGCCAATCCATGAGCACCGCGTCGAAGTGTTCGGCATCGAGGCGGGCGAGCGCCTCTTCTCCGCTCTGTGCTGTGACGAAGGAGTAGCCGAGCCGTTCGAGTTGCGATGCAGCGAGCAGGCGGTTGACCTCGCTGTCATCGACGATGAGCACCCGGCAGTCGATGGCAACAGGGATGGCGGGAACCTTCGGACGCGGCTGGAAGTCGCTCGCCCGCCTGGCGTGTCCGAACACGAGGTCGCACCAGAAGGCGGTGCCCCCGTCTCCGGTCTCGAAGCCGAGCGAGCCGTCCATGAGCTCGACGAGGCGCTTGGTGATCGCCAGCCCCAGACCGCAGCCCACCGATTGGTCCTTGCTCGCTCTGGCGAAGGGTTCGAAGATGGTTGCCCTTGCTTCCTGGGCGATGCCGGGGCCGGAGTCTGTGACACGGAACCGAATCGATCCGTCTGGATTCTGGATGGCTTCGAGTCGTACGAATCCCGACTCGGTGTAGCGAACGGCATTGGAAACGAGATTCACGAGGATCTGTCGCACCCGCAACGAGTCGCCCTTCACCCGGGAAGGGATGCCGGCGTCGACCCGAATTGCGAACTCGAGGCCCTTCTTTGCGCAATCGAGGCCGAACCCTCGACCGACTTCGTCAACGACCGTCGCCGGTGAGAACACCTCGTTCGACAACTCCATCTGGCCGGCCGAGAGTTTCGCGACATCCAGGACATCGTCGATCATCGCACGGAGCGCCTCGGATTCGGACGTGATCGTGTCGACGTGACTTCGGTTCTCGCTGGAGAGATCGGGGCTGGCGGCGAGCAGTTCTGCGACGCCGAGAATGGTGTGAAGCGGTGATCGGATCTCGTGGCTGAAACATGCGATCATCTGGGACTGCTCGGCCGCGCGGGCGCGCCGTTCTTGTTCCTGGTCAGCCCGGGCGAAACGGCTCGAGCCGGCTTGCGCGCCTTTCGGCGTACTCGTGTTTGGCGTTGCGGCCACGGATCTCCCGGATCGGCTGACAGGTCTGTCCGGGGCAGTATCGGTCGCGCCGCAGCGCACCGTGAGCGCGGCCGCAGTGCACCGTGAGCGCGGCCGCAGTGAGCGCGTTGGGGCGAGCTGTGGTCAGCCGTCGAGCTGGGCGCTCAGGTGATGAACGGCATCGATGAACTCGTCGACCATGTCGAACACCACCTGGGCAGCCGGCTTGGACTGATTCATCGTGCCGACGATCTGACCGACGAAGTAGTTGGCGAGCTGCTGAGCGCCCGGATTGGTGTGCGCGGCCCGGTCGATCCTCGTGATGGCCTCGGCGATCAGCACCGGTTGCATGGGCATGCCGAGCGGCATCGGCGTCTCGGGGTTCTCCCACTCCTCGGTCCAGGCCGATTTCAGCTGTCGTGCGTGCTTGCCGGTACGGGACCGGGAGCGAATCGTGTCAGAAGACGTCGCGGCCAGGAACTTGTCTTTCACGACCGGCTGCGTCTCTGCCTCTTCGGTCGTGAGCCAGACCGACCCGCACCAGACACCGGCGGCGCCGAGCGCCATGGCGGCGGCCATTTGACGGCCCCGACCGATGCCGCCGGCACCGAGGACCGGAATGGCGCCGACGGCGTCGACGATCTCCGGTATCAGGACCATGGTGCCGATCTCCCCGGTGTGGCCGCCGGCCTCCGACCCCTGGGCGATCACCACGTCGACACCGGCGTTGACATGACGTTCGGCGTGCTGGGCCTTTCCGGCAAGGGCGCCCACCTTGCGTCCCTCCTCCTTTGCTCGTTCGATCATGTGCGCCGGAGGCGGGCCGAGGGCGTTCACGATGATGGCGCTCTTGTGAGCGAGCGCGATGTCGAGGTTCGGCGCCTGGCTCTCTGCGCTCATCGGGGCGGCGTCGTCTGCTCCCCCGGAGCCGAGTCCGCGGGTTCGCTGGTCATCCGGCAACGGCGGGACGTCGTAGCGGCGGAGGATGTCGTCGACGTATTCGACGTGTGAGGGCGGGATCAGTTGCCGCAGCTGCTGCATGTTGAGCCCACCTTCATCCGAGCCTGCGTACTTGGCCGGCACGATCAGATCGACCCCGTATGGCTTGTCGCCGATCTCGTCCTCGATCCAGGCGAGGTCGATCTCGAGTTGCTCTGGCGAGTGGGCGACCGCGCCGAGCACGCCCATGCCGCCGGCCTTCGACACTGCTGCGATGACGTCGCGGCAATGACTGAAGGCGAGGATCGGGACGTCGATGCCGAACATCTCGGTGATGGGTGTCTTCATGGCAGGTCTCCTGGAGTGGTGCGGGTCGGCGTGGAGCGGATGAGAGTGGTGCGGGTCGGCGTGGAGCGGATGAGAGTGGTGCGGGTCGGCGTGGAGCGGATGAGAGTGGTGCGGGTCAGAGGATGTGGGTTCGGTCGAGGTAGTCGAGCGTGAGGAGCTGCGCATCTGGTGCCGCGGTGGCGATGGCGGCCCGGATCGGCTCCACGTCGGTGGCGACCGAGAAGCCCGGGAGCCAGTTGTCGTGATGGCACAGGACAACCGAGCCTGCCCCGAGCGTGGCTGCCTGCCGCCCGACGAACTCTGCGAGTGAGCCCTGGATGGGTTGGCCGTCGATGTTGGCCCGGCCGGCCGCAGCCAGGATGGCGACGTCCGCCGCGATCGTGTCGATGACTCCGGACCAGTGGCCGGACGTGTCCTGGTAGAAAATCGAACCGTCCGGCGTCTCGATGAGGAACACGAGCGCTCCTCCGTCCCCTCGGGGAGAGTGGCCGACCGAGGAGGCAGCCAGGTGTTCGGCGGCGTCTGAACCGAGTTCGGTGGCGAGATAGTTCATGAGCAGCGCCATGCGGGACTGCTGCTCCTGCCAGGTGCGGCCCATGTCCCCGAGGCACACGGTGTCCGCTTGCTGCATCTCCCCTGACGAAGGAACGTCATCGTTCGGATCCGGGATCTGCGACCAGACACAACTGTGTTGGCTCGGGTAGGCCGAGACACGAACACCGTCGCCTCGGCCGCCTGACAACGCGAGATCGATGGTCTCGCCGCCTCCGATGCTGATCATTCGCGCCGGATCGACACCGGCCGCTTCCATCACCCGGATGCTCTCGTAGCTGCCGATCAGAGTCGCATTGGTGTTGGCCATGATCCGCTCTGCCCCGTAGAGGTGATCGAAGTGTGAGTGCCCGATGAGGATCCAGTCGGCCTCGTCGACCGAGTCGGCGGTTCGGGGCGGCGTCGGCCCTGCCGCCTTTCCCGTGCGGTCGATGTAGGCGTCGAGGAAGATCGTGAGGTCCGTGGTTCGCAGGGCGAACGTCGCGTACCCGTACCAGTCGAGTGTTGCCATCAGGCCTGTGCCTCCAGCCCGAGCAGGATGATGTCGAGCAAGTCGTCTGCCGCCTTCTTGGGCGACGACCGCAGAGTTGGGATGACGTCGGCACTGGCGAACAGGCGAGCCAGCCCGGCGACCACACGTGCCGTGGCCGCTGTATCGCATCGGGCGATGTCTCCCCGCCGCACCGCTTCGTTGAGAAGTGCCCGCGTGACAGCGGCGAGGTAGTCGTTGTGCGCATCGTGCAAGGCCTGGGCTGCCGGGATCGCTGCGGTGTCGTTGGCGAACTGCTCGGTGATACCGGCCACCGCAACATTTGCGGCCCGGAGATAGGCCCGGATCGCCTCGAGAGGAGCCATGTCCGGGACGATCGCTTCGTGGGCGGTTCGGCCGATGGCCCACAGGTTCCGATCGACGACGATGAGGACCAGCTCCTCCCTGCTCGAAGCCACCGTGTACAACGTGCGCAACGAGCAGTTCAACTGGGCCGCGATGTCGGCCATCGTTAGGTGGGCGAAGCCGTTCGCGAAGAGCTCGCCGACGTCGTCGAGGATCTCCCGCTGGCGGTCTGAAAGGGCGTGAAAGGTGTCGCGGGGCATGACCGGCGTTGGCCGCACGACGCGGGCGATACGGGCGATGACCTCGTCGCTCGGTCCGGCCTCCCGGCCGACGGTGGCAGTCACGGTCGATACCCCTCGTTCAAGAGTTCGACCGGGATGTCGACGAAGCGGGCTCGTAGCCATTCCCCGAGACTCTTGGCCTGTCCGTCCTGTCGAGTGGAGGCTGCCACTCCCTCTTCGAGCAGACCCCGAATGAGGAAGTTGATGCTGCGGATGTTCGGCAGGGAGTGGCGATCGATGTCGAGCTGAGCCGTCTCCGGTAGGAGTTCACGGAGCCGATCGGCCGTGAGGACATCGTCGATCCATGCGAACGCTTCATCCGTACGGGCGAACACACCGAGGTTCGCATGCCCGCCCTTGTCGCCCGATCTCGTCCCGACGACGGCGCCGAGCGGAGCGCTCACAGTGGCGCCGGCGGGTGGTGGTGGCATGGGCGGCGTGGTCGGAGCGACGACGATGTCGCCAGCCGGTGCCACCGAGTCCACGACCGTTCGATGCTCACCATCGCTGGATCTGACGACGACGTGCTGCGGTACGAGCGCAGCGTCGATGAGGGCCGGGCGGTAGATGCCGTACGGCCGACCCGCTCCGGGTCCGCCGCCGAGGCCGTAGAAGCCGGGGATGTTCGCCAGGGCCAGCTCGATGACGGCGTTCGACACCGCCCTGCCCACCTTCTGCTCGTCTGGATCCTTGAGCGACAGCTTCCATGCGGCCCCGGCCTCCTCGTTGGTGGCGGGGTCGACCTTGTCGGTGCGGACCAGTCGTGTGGTGACGCTGGCGAAGTCGCTCGGCTCGTATGGACAGGCCGCCCAGAATCCGGCTTCGACGAGTTCGGCCTTGGCTTCGATGTCCAACCCGGTCAGAGCGATGGACATGTCCTGGCGGTAGCCGCCGAGCTCGTTCATCGCGACCTTCAGGGTGGCTGGTGGCGGTGAGCCCTTCGTGCCGCTGATGCGGACCCGGTCACGGCCTGCGTCGTGCAGCTCGATCGTGTCGAAATGGGCGATGACGTCCGGCCCGAGATATTCGGGCGCTCCGATCTCGTACAGCAACTGTGAGGTGACGGTGCCGATCGAGACGAGGCCGCCGGTGCCGTCGTGTTTGCCGACCACGCAGCTGCCATCCGATGCGACCTCGGCCCAGGGGAAACCCGGACGCTGGAGCCCAGGCACCTCTTGGAAGAAGGAGTAGTTGCCACCGGTGACCTGCGTGCTGCACTCGATGACGTGGCCGGCCACCACGGCCCCCGCCAGCTCGTCCCAATCGTTGCGTTGCCATCCGTGATGCCATGCGGCCGGCCCGCAGACGACGGCCGCGTCTGTCGCTCGCCCCGTGATGACGATGTCGGCACCGCCGTTCAGCGCCTCGACGATGCCCCAGCAACCGATGTACGCGTTCGCGCTCAGATAGTTGACGGGATCGCCGAGCAGCGATCGGTCGTCCGGGGGGCCGTCGAACGGTTGCAGCTCACCGAACAGATCGCCCATCCGGCCGAGGAGATTGTCGCCGGCAACGTAGGCGATCGTGGGGGAGAGGCCGAGCTTGGCCGCGACCTCGGCAACGGCGTCGGCACATCCATCGGGGTCCAGTCCGCCGGCGTTGGACACGACTTTGATCCCTCGATCGAGGCAGGTGCCCATCACCTGTTCCATCTGAGTGACGAACGTCCGTGCGTAGCCGCCTCCCGGCCGCTTGGCCTGGGTGCGAGCCAGGATGAGCATCGTCAGCTCGGCCAACCAGTCACCGGTCAGGACGTCGACGGGTCCGTCCTCGACCATCTCGCGGGCGGCGGACGCCCGGTCGCCGTAGAAACCACTGATGTTCGCAATGCGGATGGGATCAGCCATCGGTGTCCCCCGGTTCCTCGGAGCCGTCTGTCTCGTCTGCCATCGTGAGAAGGACGGCGTCCTTTGTGACCTGGTCACCCGCCGCCACCCGGACTTCGGCAACGATGCCGTCGGCCGGTGCGGTCATGTGGTGCTCCATCTTCATGGCCTCGAGCACGATCAGCGTGTCCCCCTTGGACACGGTGTCGCCCGGTGCCACACGAACGTCGAGTACGACACCCGGCATCGGGGCGAGGAAGCCACCACCGGGGCCATCGGAGCCCGGCACCGTGAACTTCGGCACGATCTGGAGCTCGACTGTTCCCATCGGCATCTGAATCCAGAGGCGGTCGCCTTTGGCGCCGGCTGTCACCCGATGTTCCATGCGGACCCGTCCGATGCGGACGGCGATGACGTCCTGCGTCCATGACTCGACCTGGGCAGACTCGGCGAGCTCGATGGCGAGGACCTCCTGGCCCGTGAGGTGGCCCGAGGCCACACCGATCGAGACCGAGCCGTCGCGCTGCGTCTTGTAGGCGACGGTCCTGGTTGGGTCATCGTCGGTCGGTCCGAAGAATGGTGGGCTCGCCGTGAAGCTCACCGACGTCGGCGGAAGGCGACCATTGCGGAATCCCGCCGGCAGTTCTCCCCAGTGAGGATCATTGGCCCGATTGCGTTCGCGGAGCCACAACGCACCGACGATCATGGCGGAGTTCGCTCCGTCTTCGCCCAGGTCGAGCGATGGCGACGGTGCCACCCGTTCGATGAAATCGGTGGTCGTGTCGCCGGCGAGAAACGCAGGCGAGCGCAGCACGTTCACGAGGAAGTCGCGGTTGGTGACCACGCCGCCGAGGTGCAGCCGCTGCAGTGCTGCTGCCAGGCGGAGCGCGGCCTCGGTTCGGGTGAATGCCGTCGCGATGACCTTGCCCAACATCGGGTCGAAATCGATCGTGACCTCCGAGCCCCGCTCGACGCCGAGGTCCCATCGAATCGGACCGAATGGCCCGCGCCCGTCGTCCGCTGGATGGACCGACAAGGCCTCGAGGGTTCCGGTGGCGGGCAGGAAGTTGTTCGACGGGTCCTCGGCGTACAGCCGGACTTCGATGGAGGACTGCCAAGCGTTCTGGGTGGGCGTCGCAGGCGCGCCCATGGCGATCTCGAGTTGTTCGCGCACCAAGTCGATGCCCCTGGCCCTCTCTGTCACGGGGTGTTCCACCTGGAGTCGCGTGTTGACCTCGAGGAAGAAGAAGTCACCCGTGGCGTCGTCGACAAGGAACTCGACCGTGCCGGCCGAGGTGTAACCGATGTCAACACCGAGGCGGATCGCTGCCGCCTCCATCTCCTCACGCGTCTCGTCCGAGATGCCGGGCGACGGTGCTTCCTCGACGATCTTCTGATGACGGCGCTGGATCGAACACTCTCGTTCGCCGTGGGCCACCACGGTGCCGTGGTTGTCGCCCATGATCTGGATCTCGACGTGGCGGGAGCGCGGGACGTAGCGCTCGAGGAACACCGTGTCGTCACCGAATCCGTTGAGCGCTTCTCGCCTTGCTGCGGCGACGGCCTCATCGAGCTGGTCTGCCGTCTGCACGACGCGCATGCCCTTGCCGCCACCACCGGCCGCAGCCTTGACCAGGAGCGGATAGCCGATGTCGCTGCCGGCGGTGGGGTCTTCCGATGACGGCAGGGTCGGAACCTCGGCGGCGACAGCCCGCTTCTTTGCTTCCAGTTTGTCGCCCATGGCGGCGATGACCGCAGGGCTCGGACCTATCCAGATGAGACCGGCGTCGATGACCGCCTGGGCGAAAGCGGCGTTCTCCGAGAGGAACCCGTACCCGGGATGGACGGCGTCGGATCCCGCACTTCTGGCGGCAGAGATCACTTCGTCGACGTCCATGTAGGAGGTCACCCGCACCGCCATCTCGGCTTCGCCGACGAAGGGGGCGTCGGTGTCGGCGTCGACGAAGACCGCAGCGGTGCGGATGCCCATCTCGGTTGCCGTTCGGAAGATTCGCCTGGCGATCTCGCCTCTGTTGGCGACCAGCACGCTGGTGATGGGGGCGCTGGTGATCGGGGTCGCGGTCGTGTCGCTCACAGCCGGAACACCCCGTACCCCTCGGCGCCCTTCACCGGATTGTTGCGCACGACCGACAGGCAGATGCCGAGCACGGTTCGTGTGTCGCGGGGGTCGATGATCCCGTCGTCGGTGACGGCGCCCGTCGCGTAGAGGGCGAGTGAGTTTCGTTCCTGGATCGTCTCGGCGGCATCGACCAGCCTGGCCTCTTCTGCCTCGTCGATCTCCACGCCCTTGCGTGCCGCCTGGCCTCGACGGACGAGCGACATCACGCCGGCAATCTGCTTCGGCCCCATCACGGCGATCTTCGCCGTCGGCCAGAGGAAGGTGAACCGGTTGCCGAACGCACGACCGCTCATCCCGTAGTTGCCTGCGCCGTAGCTGCCTCCGACGATCAATGACAGGTGGGGGACCGTGCTGTTGCTGACCGCGTTCACCATCTGGGAACCCTTCTTGATGATGCCGGCCGCCTCGTAGTCCTTGCCGACCATGAAGCCTGTGATGTTGTGGACGAAGACGAGGGGGACATCGATCTGGTTGCACAGCTGGATGAAGGTGGCGCCCTTCTCGGCGGCGTCGGTCTCGATGACCCCGTTGTTGCCGAGGAAGCCGACGGTGTGGCCGTGGACCTGGCCCCACCCGCAGACGAGGTTGGGTCCGTACCGCGCCTTGTACTCCTCGAATCTCGATCCGTCGACGATGCGTCCGTAGATCTCGCGAACGTCGAGCGGTTGCCGTAGGTCGCGGCTGACGAGCCCGAGCAGTTCTTCCTCGTCGAGCACCGGCAGTTCGCTGATCACCGGTGGTCGAGGATCGTGCTTCTTCCAGTCGAGGTGGCTGACGACCTCGCGGCACAAGCGGATGGCGTCCATCTCGTCCTCGGCGAAGTAGTCGCCGAGTCCGGAGACCTCGGCGTGCATCTGTGCTCCGCCGAGCGATTCGTCGTCGCTGATCTCGCCGGTGGCCATCTGTACCAACGGCGGACCGGCGAGGAAGATCTTGCTCTGTTCCTTGACGACGATGTTGTAGTCACTCAGGCCGGGTTGGTAGGCGCCGCCCGCTGTCGACGAACCCATCACGACACAGACGGTCGGAATGCCGAGCTTCGACAATTCCGTCAGCTCGTAGAAGAAGCGGCCGGTCTGCGCGAAGTGGTCGACCTGCATCCCACCGGGGACGCTCTTCACGTCCTTTGCCTCCGCATCGATCCGGAGATCTCCACCGGCCGATTCGACGAAGCTCACGTAGGGAATCCGATTCTCCCTGGCGATTTCCATGGCCCTCATCCACTTCTTGATGGAGTACGGCGTCATTGCGCCCGCCATGGCGGTCGGGTCGTTGCCCATCACGACACACTCCGTGCCGGCGATGATCCCGATGCCGGCGACCAGCCCGCCACCCATGGCGTAGTCGCTCGCGTATGCGGCGAGCGGGCTGATCTCGAGGAAGGGAGTGTCGGGATCGAGCACGTGGCCGATGCGTTCGCGGATCGGCATCTTGTCCCGGCTGCGCAATCTGGCCAGCGCACGCTCCCCGCCACCGAGCTCGGCCGCGTCGAGGAGTTCGTCGATCTCGTCGATCTGCTCGAGCATGTCGGCCCGATTCCTGATGAAGGCTTCTCCGCTCGGTTCGACCAGCGTTCGGACGGGAGGGGCCAGCAACGGGCGAACAACCTGGGCGGTCATGGGCGGCAACCTATGGCGGTAATCTGGCAAGGTCAAAACTACCGCCGGGCACGGCGCTGCGGGGAAAGCTTCACCGGCAGGGGCGCGGTGTGGTTGGCTTGACCGGTGCAGCCGACGAACACGCCCGCCCAGCTCGGGTCGACGGCACCGGGATGGTACGCCGACCCCTGGCGCCAGGCCGAGTGGCGATGGTGGGACGGTCAGATGTGGACCGCCCACGTCGAGAGAGGGGGCAAGAGACGTCCCCGGCTCCCCGATTGGCTGAGCGTGCCGATCGTCGTGTGTGCGATTCCCGTGGTGCTGGCCACGGTCTGGTTCCTGATCGACTCGCCCCTTTCGGTCGTCCTGAGCTTTGTCCCTCTCGCCCTCGTGGTGCCGACGCTGTGGTGGCTCGATCGTGTGGAACCGGAGCCGCACTCCGCACTTCTGCATTCGCTGCTCTGGGGAGCCACGGTGGCGGTGCTGATCTCCGGCTCGGTCAACACGGCGGTTGCCGAGGGCTACGGCTTCGATGCGGCAGCGATCACCGCGGCTCCTTTGATCGAGGAGGCAACGAAGGGGCTCGGCGTCTATTGGATGGTGCGTCGGGGCCACATCGACAGCGTTCTCGATGGCGTGATCTATGCCGGCTGGGTGGCCATCGGGTTCGCCGCGGTCGAGGACATCCAGTACTTCGCCAGCGCAGAGGCTGCTGATCAGCTGCTCTCGGTCTTCGTCGTCCGAGGCATCGTCACGCCGTTCGCTCATCCGTTGTTCACCTTCTGGATCGGTCTCGCCGCCGGTCTGGCCAAGGAGCGGGATCGTCCGGTGGTGGCAGCGATGCTGGGTGGCTATCTCGCCGCCGTTCTCACCCACGCCGCATGGAACGGATCGCTCTCGCTCTCGGAGTCGTCTGGCGGGACAACGGTGATCCTCGTGGCGATCATCGGCTTCCTGCTGCTGTTCGGGACCGTGGCCGTTCTGCTCATTCGATTCAGGCAGCGGGATCGTCGCCACTTCCTCGCGGTCGCCCCGATGCTGGTCCAGCGATACGGACTCACCGCGGCCGAGCTCGAGATCTTCAGCGACTGGGGTCGGATGCTCGCCGTGCGACGGAGCCTGCCTCGCTCGAAGCGGCGGACCTTCGACGGTGTGCACGCCGCGCTGGCCAGATTGGCAGTGCTTCACGCCAAGCCGAGCGTGAACCCGGCTGACGAGGCTCGATTGGTCAATCTGCTCTACGAGGCCAGGTCAGCGGCGAGCTGACGTCGTCAGGCGAGGTCGTACGCAGTTCGGTTGGCAACGGTTCGCAGCGAGAAGCTTGATCGGATCCTGGTGACGCCGGGGAGAACCGCCAGGTGGGTGCGGTGGATGCGTTCGTAGTCTGCGACATCGGCGCAGGCGACCTGCACGATGTAGTCGGCGTCGCCGGCCATCAAGTGACAGGCCATCACGGCGGGTGACTCGACGACCGCTGCCTCGAACGCGTCGAGGGCCGGCTCCTCCTGGCTCGCCAGCGAGATCTCGACGAAGGCAGTGGTCCCCCGCCCGATCGACGCGGGTTCGAGCAGCGCGACGTAGTTCTCGATCGTGCCATCGGCTTCGAGGCGTCTCACGCGACGCAACGTGGCCGACGGTGAGAGTCCGACTCGATCGGCGAGGTCGTTGTTGCTGACGCGCCCGTCGCCCTGGAGGATCTGGAGAATGGTGCGATCGGTTGCGTCGAAGAGCATGAACACAAGTATCGGTCGCGGAAGCGTGACAACGCAAGGTTTTGCAGCGTCAGATACATGTCCGACGCATCATCTTGCAATCCCGTGTTGTCGTCGTCGGTCTACGTTTTGCCCGACCGGTCACTCGACCGGACCGAGGCAATCGTCGACCGAGGGGTGCAGGTAATGCGAGTTGGAGTTCCGACAGAGATCAAGGTGCTCGAACGGCGGGTCGGTCTGACACCCGAGAGCGTTCGCGAGTTGGTTGCCCACGGCCACGAGGTCATCGTGCAGTCCGGGGCAGGCGAGGGGATCGGGGCAGACGATCTGCGCTACGAGTCGGCCGGGGCGACGATCGTTACCGACGCAGCCGAGGTGTTCGCCGGCGCGGACATGATCGTCAAAGTCAAGGAACCCCAAGCGGTCGAACGGGCGATGCTGCGACCAGGCCAACTCCTGTTCACCTACCTGCATCTGGCGCCCGACCCGGACCAGACGGCCGACCTCCTCTCCAGCGGCGCGACCTGCATCGCCTACGAAACGGTCACCGACAATGGAGGGGGCCTGCCGCTGTTGGCTCCGATGTCGAAGGTGGCCGGACGGATGGCGGTTCAGGCCGGGGCCCATTCGCTCGAGTCGCCACAGGGCGGCGCCGGACTCCTTCTCGGAGGTGTGCCCGGGGTCGCTCCGGCGAAGGTCGTCGTGCTCGGCGGGGGAGTGGTCGGAGTCAACGCCACCGAGATGGCGGTCGGTCTGGGGGCAGACGTGACCGTGCTCGAACGCAACGTGCGCGTGCTCGATGAACTCGACGCCCGCTTCGGCACGGGAATCCGAGCGGTCCATTCGAACCGTACGTCGGTCGAGGACTACGTGATCGACGCCGACCTCGTCATCGGTGCCGTGTTGGTCAAGGGGGCGAGGGCGCCGAGGTTGGTGACGACCGAGATGGTGGCAGCGATGCGACCGGGATCCGTGCTCGTTGACGTCGCCATCGATCAGGGTGGTTGCTTCGAGACATCGAGGCCGACCACTCACGCCGACCCGACCTACGTCGTCGACGGGGTCGTGCATTACTGCGTGGCGAACATGCCGGGGGCGGTCGCCCAGACATCGGCCCATGCGCTCAACAATTCGACGCTGCCGTACGTGCTCGCTCTGGCCGACCGCGGCCACGAGGCAGTGCTGCGCGACGACCCGCACATGCGCAACGGCCTGAACGTGTTCGACGGCAAGCTCACCGAGGCGGCCGTCGCCGAGGCGCTCGACCTGCCATACGTGGACCCCGCCACCCTGTTCTAGAAATGGGGTCGGCAGACCGGGAAAAGGTCAACACCCCCGGTCGGACGAGGCGTGAGCAGCGTCTTTCCGGGGGTGTCGTGTGCAGTGAGAGCATCCACCACAGTCGATTTTGACGGCAGTACCGTTTCCATTGACTGTTGAGCTTCCCCGTCGGTTCGAGAACCGGCGGGGAAGTTGCTTTTCCGACCACCTCTTTGCTTGCATACCCCGCCGCTCAAGCTCAGGGCGAACCCCTTGCTTTCCGACCGAGTTCCTCGGGCACGTCTGGTGATCAGTTTCCGTCGATCGATGTCAGCCGAAGCCGAGACCGATCTCAGGGGTCACACCCAGCGGGTGCGGCCGGCGATTTCTCTCACCTGACCACCCGGTTCTTTCGCTTCGTTCCCCACGTCCGGTTTCGACGTCGGACTCTCGATGCACCGAGGTGATTCGAGGGCCGACTTCGCCCGTTCCGTGAGGCCGTTTGAGCGACGCTCCCGGCTGGCTGAAGCTCACTCAAACACCCGTCGACAGCGGGGTCAAGCGGTTTCTCGCAATCCACATGGTTATCCGCAGAACTTCTTTGTTTGTCCTCAGACAGCAACCGGTTTTCCACTGGTTGTCCACCGCGTTGCCCACAGAAGGGCGACCCGCTCAGGTGTCGTTGAGCTTGCGGGCGAGAACGAGAACGATCACGGCACCGATGATGGAGAGGAAGAGCCCGCCGGTCTCCGGTTCGAGACCAGACCCGGTGAGCACGTTCCAGATCGTGCCCCCGACGAGCGACCCAGCGATGCCGAGCAAGATGGTTCCGAGGCAGCCCAGCTTTCGATTGCCCTTCACCATCCATTGCGACACGACGCCGACGATCAAGCCGAAGATGATCCACAAGAAGGGTCCCATCGGTCCAGCTTCCCACACGCGACGTCGGCAGGGATGGTGGGGTCGACTCGATCCGGTGCGAGGCTGCCTCGATGAATCAACGACTCGACGCTGCTGCGATCTGCACCCCCGGCCTCGAATCGTTTCTCGAGGCCGAACTACGCGACCTCGGCATGAAGCCGAAGGTGGGTGCTCACGGGGTCGTTCCGTTCCGGGCGACGACGCGCCAGCTTTACGCAGCGAACGTCTGGTTGAGGACGGCTTCGAGGATTCTCGTGAGGCTGGCGACGTTCCGGGCCACCGATTTCGCCCACCTCCAGCTCCGAGCCTCGGAGATCGATTGGGCGCCGTGGATCGGCGACGACGTCGCCCCGGAGTTTCGCGTCACGTCACACAAGTCGAAGCTCTACCACACCGAGGCGATCGCTCAGCGGCTGCACAAGACCGTAGGCCCGGCCACCCGCGGCGAACCGGTACAGCCGTTCGTCGTCCGTTTCGAGAAGGATCTTTGCACGATCAGCGTCGACACCGGCGGCACACCGCTCAACCATCGAGGTTGGCGGCGCGACATCGGCATCGCTCCGCTTCGCCCCACGATGGCTGCGGCGATACTGATGTCGATCGGCTGGGATGGATCCGTCCCGCTGGCCGATCCTTTCTGCGGTTCCGGCACCATCGTTGTCGAGGCTGCTCTGATGGCTCGTTCGATGCCGCCCGGGGGCACCCGCCGTTATGCGTTCCAGACATGGCCGACATTCGATCCGGGCACCTGGGCCAGCGTGCAGGGCGAGATCGCCAGCCGGAGTGCTCCCGATCGGCCGGTGTCGATCGAGGCCAGTGATCGCGATTCCCTCGCCGTGGAGATCACCGAGAAGAATGCGAAGCGCGCCGGTGTCGCCGACGCCGTCCGCGTCGAGAAGCGAGTCGTGTCGCACCTCGAGGGACGGACCGGGCCGGGATGGGTCGTGACCAACCCGCCGTACGGAACCCGCGTCGGCGACGGCGATCTCGCCCCGCTCTACAAGCGGTTCGGGGCCGTGCTGCGTGAACGTCGCCCCGAGTGGGGGCTGGCGATGATCGCCAACGACCGAACACTGGCCCGCGCCGCCGATGGTCGACTCGCTCCCGCTACTGGGTTCAAAGGGTCGTTCGGGCATGGAGGCATCAAGGTGCAGGTCCTCAGCCGGCCGGGCTCAGCTCCAGCATCGTCGAGTCCGGACCCTGAAACACCAGAGCCGTCCCCTCCTGTCGCCACTGACTGACCTGCTCGAGCGCATTCACGAGCGCCTCGTGAGCTCGACGTTCGTCGGCCGGACAATCGCTGTTCGCCGCGGGGCTCGGAATCGTGAAGCTTGCCTCACCGCCATCGGTGCCGTCGCCGAGGAGCGTGTAGGAGCCGAACAGTCGGCCGCACCCGGTCTGACCCCGTAGGGCTGCCTCGCCGGTGTCGATCTCGACGAGCAGTGGAGCGCCGATCGCGTCGAGGAGCCCGGTGTCGTCAGCGCCGTCGGCGGCGGTCATATGGACCTCGAGCGTCGTCACGATCCACGCCCCGTCGAAGGTCGGCTCGAGGTCGAGCTCTGACGAACCGCATCCCGCCGCCACGACACCGACAACGGCCAAGAGGAGCACACGGTGGCGTCGAGCGGGCACCGGATCGACCGTAGCGTCGCATGAACTGACGATGACGAGATCAACAGATTGTTGACGATCCCCAAGCGGTTCGGCGGGAAAGCTGTGCATCGGACGGCAGGGCGATTACAACGGTGGGTCATGACATCGCCCACATCCGAGTCAGACATCGCCTTGATGGGCGGACCGGTCGGTCTGCACGAGGTGCAGCGAGCCCCGTCTCGGCCGGCAGACTACGTCAGGCCCGAGAATCTCGAGGAGGCCATGGAACTGCTCGCCGAGCATGGCGACCGTGCTCGCATCGTGGCCGGTGGCACTGATCTGCTCGTCGAGCTCGACCGCGGTTCGCGCCCCGACCTCCAGTTGTTGATCGACATCTCGGGGCTCGAGGGACTCGACTCGATCCATCAGTCGCGACACGGGATTCACCTGGGTCCGCTCGTGACCCACAATCAATGTGTGATCAGCGATCTCGTGAAGGAGCGAGCCCTTCCCTTGGCTCAAGCCTGCTGGGAGGTCGGTTCGCCTGCGCTTCGAAACCGGGCGACCGTGGTCGGCAACATCGTCACCGCAAGCCCGGCCAACGACTCGCTGTCGGCGCTCGTCGCGCTCGACGCAGAGGTGTCGATGGCGTCGGCACGGGGTCTTCGGACGGTGCCGATCGCCGAGTTCACCACTGGTGTTCGGTCGACCGTGCTCGCGCCGGACGAGATCGTCACCGGCGTCACGATCCCGGTGCCGGACGTGGACGGGGACCGCCGCGGCGTCTACCTGAAGCTGGGCCTTCGTCGAGCCCAGGCGATCTCGGTCGTGCACATCGCCGTGGTCGTCACGGTTGATCGGGACGGCCTGATCAGCGACAGTCGTGTCGTGCTGGGAAGTGTGGCGCCCACGGTCGGTCGCTGCCTGGCGGCCGAAGCCGAACTCGACGGAACGTCGATCGTGGACGGCGTCATCGATGACGCGCAGCTCGAGAGCGTTGCCGAGGCTGCGGCGGCATCCGTCTCTCCGATCGACGACCTCCGGGCGACAGCGGACCACCGCATCGACCAGATTGCGGTGATGGTTCGCCGCGCTGTGGCTGCACTGGCGGCCGGTCGTCATGCCGAAGCGTTCCCGGCGTCGCCGCCGACGATCGGTGGACCGTCGGTCGCGTCACCCGCGGCGGCCGGCACATGGACGCGGGACCGATCGCTGGAGATGACGGTCGACGGCGTCGCGGTTTCGGCGCCGTGGCGGCCCGTCACCCTCCTGCACTGGCTGCGTGACGACGTCGACATCACGACAACCAAGGAGGGCTGCTCGGAAGGCGAGTGCGGGGCCTGCACCGTCAGGCTCGATGGCACCAGCGTGCTGAGCTGCCTGGTTCCTGCCGGTCGAGCGGCGGGTGGCGAGATCACGACCGCTGCTGGTATCGGTACCGCTGGGGCACTGTCTCCGATCCAGCAGGCGTTCGTCGACGAGGCAGCCGTCCAGTGCGGCTTCTGTATCCCCGGGTTCATCGTCGCTGCCGACTCGCTTCGAGCCGAGGTCGGAGCGCCTACGCCGGCGCAGATCAAACAGGGCTTGGCCGGGAACCTCTGTCGCTGCACGGGCTACTACAAGATCGAAGAGGCCGTCCGTTGAGTGGTGGTGTGAAGGGCGGTCTCGGGCAGTCGATCATCAAACGGGATGCGGCGGCCAAGACGAGTGGCGAGGCGCTCTACGCCCAGGACCTTCGCGTCGAGGGTGCGCTCGAGGCGATGGTCGTGTTCACCAACCAGCCTCACGCCAGGATCCGTTCGCTCGACACCTCGAAGGCCGAGGCGCTCGACGGTGTCGTCGCTGTCGTGACCGCGGCCGATGTTCCCGTCAATGAGTACGGCCTGACCATGTTCGACCAGCCGGTGTTGATCGGGCCGACCGTCTCGGAGCGATCGGACGTGCCCGGTGACGTCTCGCGCTGGGAGGCAGATCATCTGGCGATCGTTGTCGCCGAGTCGGCCGAGATCGCAACCGCCGCCGCAGCGCTGATCGAGGCCGAGTGGGAGCAGCTCCCGATCGTGGCCGACATCGATGCCGCGCTCGCCGATGGCGCCCCGCTGGTCCACCCGGAGACGCCGGCCGGCTCAAACGCGTACCACCACTACGTGATCCGCAAGGGCTCCGCCGACGATGTGGTCAACGCGTTCGCCACCGCTCACGTCGTCGTCGAGGGCACCTATGAGATGCCCTACCAAGAGCACGCCTTCCTCCAGACAGAAGCAGGGCTCGGCTACATCGATGATCAGGGTCGCATCACGATCGAGACGGCCGGGCAGTGGACTCACGAGGACCAGGAGCAGATCGCCCATGCGCTCGATTTGCCGGTCGATCGGGTTCGCGTGATCTACCGCGCCATCGGCGGAGCGTTCGGAGGCAAGGAGGACATGAGCGTCCAGATCGCCCTGGCGCTCGCGGTCCAGAAGTTGGCGGCGCTGGGGATCGCACGTCCGGTCCGCACCGAGTGGAGCCGTGAGGAGAGCATCGTCGGTCACCACAAGCGGCACCGGGGACGGGTCCGAGCCCGCCTGGCCGCTGCTGCCGATGGGCGGATCCTGGCGGTCGAGGCCGACGGCCACCTCGACGCCGGCGCCTACAACTACACGTCCAACAAGGTGCTCGGGAATCTCCACCTGACGGTTGCCGGGCCCTACGAGGTGCCGATCGCCAGAATCGACAGCTGGGCTGTGTACACCACCACGGTGCCGGGCGGGGCGTTCCGTGGTTTCGGCGGTCCCCAGGGGTGTTTCGTCGCCGAGTCGCAGATGAACAAGCTGGCGGCGGCGCTGGGGATGGACCCCGTCGAGCTGCGTCGTCTGAACACGTTGTCTGACGGCTCGTTCGGCATCACGGGAACCGAATTGCCACCGGGTGTGAGTCTTCCGGAGGTGGTCCATGCCTGCGCCGAGGCTGCCGGCTGGACGGACGCGCCGGCGCCCGCCGCGCCGATCGCCGCCTTCGCGTCGCTGCCGGCGTCGGCGGACACGACCCGACGCGGTCGAGGATTTGCCTGCGCCTACAAAAACATCGGCTTCTCGTTCGGCTTCCCGGAGCGGTCGGAGGCCCGCATCGTGCTGACCGGCGACGGCGATGATCCTCACGGCGCCGAGCTCTACCTCGCCGGCGCCGATGTGGGTCAGGGCGCACACACTGCATTCCTGCAGATGGCCGCCGAGGCGACCGGCCTTCCGGTCGACGCAATCACGCCCACGTACTCCGACACCGCGACGAGCGGCGACTCCGGCTCAGCCTCGGCGTCCCGTCTCAGTTGGATGACCGGCAATGCGATTCTCGGCGCGGCCGAGGAGGCAGAGAAGGCTTGGCGCGAAGGCGAACGCCCGGCGGTCGGGGAGTTCCGCTTCACCCCGCCGCCGACCGAGATGCTCGACCCTGACGGTGCTCCGACAACCCCGAACTTTGCCTACGGGTACGTCGCCGAGGCAGTGGATCTCTCGGTCGACATCGAGACGGGCCACATCGTGGTCCACGACGTGGTGGTCGCCTCCGACGTCGGACGAATCATCAATCGTGCGTTGGTCGAGGGTCAAGTCGAGGGGGCCGTCGTGCAGGCTCACGGATACACGTTCAGCGAGAACCTGCACGTCATCGACGGACGGGTGCGCAACCCGCGGTTCTCGGGCTATCTCATCCCGGGCATCGGCGACATTCCCGAGCAGGTGCGGTCGGTGTTGCTCGAGATTCCCGATCCTCGCGGTCCGTTCGGTGTTCGAGGCATGGCGGAGATGCCGCTGATGCCGTATGCGCCGGCCGTGGTCGCGGCGCTGTACGACGCCACGGGCGTGTGGTTCGACTCGTTCCCCCTGACCCCGCCGAAAGTGCGAGCCGCCCTGCGGGCCCACGCCGCCACCTGAAACGCCAACCAACCGGTCCGAACCCGAGGCTATGACCCCCGATTCTGTGGGGCCCAAACCCGAGGTTTGGGGCCCCCATTTCCGGGGGTCATAGCCTCGGGTTGGCGGAGGTGTCACACCGATGGACCTAGTCTTCGTCGGGTGACGGTGGAGACCTCCAACTACGGCCGGCCCGCAACCGAGGCGCTGGCGCGCGCCGTTGTCACGGCGAAAGCGGGTGACGCCCTCGCCCCCGTCACCGTCGTGGTGCCATCCAACTTTGCCGGGCTGGTCGCTAGACGCATGCTCGGCAGCGGGACCGTCGGTCCCGCCGGCATTGCGAACGTCACGTTCGTCACCCCCTTCCGGCTCGCCGAGTTGCTCTCCGCCGGTCGACTCGGCGACCGGCGCCCGCTCACCAACCCCGTGCTCGGCGCCGCTGTAAGGGTTGCGCTGGCCGACAACCCCTATCACTTCGCCGCCGTCGCCGATCACCAGGCCACCGAGCGGGCGCTCGCCCGGCTCACAGGTGAGCTCAGCAACGTCAACAATGCTGCGCTCGACCGCGTCGCCACCGCGTCTCGATCAGCGGGCTCGGCGATTGCGTTCCACCGTTCGGTTCAGCGCCTTCTCGTCGGGTTCCACGACGAGGCCCACGTCGCCGAAGCGGCGGCCCGTAGGTCCGACCTCGCCGACGACCCGGAATCGCTCGGGCCCGTCATCTGGTATCTGCCGTCCCCGATGTCGGCGCCGCTCACTCGGCTTATGCGCTCGTTCCAACGCATCGGGCGTCTGTCCACGATTGTCGGCCTGACCGGAGCGGAGGACGCCGACCGGCCCGTCTTCGATCTGTGTGCCGCCGTCGGTGTCGAGATCGACGAGCCCCTCCTGTCGGCCGGCATCCCCGTCGCCGAACGCATCATCTCGGTCACCGATGCCGACGAGGAGGTGCGAGCCGTGATGCGTTCAATCGTCCAACTCGCCACCTCCGGGGTTCCCTTCGACCGCATCGGTGTGTTCCACGCCACTCCCGATCCGTACGTCCGCATCCTCCAGCAGCAGCTCGACGCCGCCGAGATCCCGTCGAACGGTCCGTCCCGCACCCGCCTCGCCGATTCGGTCAGCGGCCGCACCCTGCTCGCTGCGCTCGAGCTGCCGGCCGAGCGTTGGCGCCGCGATCGGGTGATGGCGCTGGTGAGCGGAGGACCGCTGCGCCTCGACGGCGTCAACGTCCGCCCGGCCTCCTGGGAGCGTCTGACCAGGGAGATCGGCGTCGTCGGCGGCCTCGGCGATTGGCACGCGAAGATCGGGCGTCGACATCGCACGCTCGAGGCGATCATCGCCCGCGGGGCTCGGTCCCACGGCCACGACGCACCGGATTCCGCCCCCGATCCGTGGCTCATCGACCGCATCGAGCGGGAGCGCGCCGACCTCGATCAGCTGGGTGGATTCATCACTGCGACGGCCGAGTGGGTTGCCTCTGTCGATGACGCTGACGGCTGGCTGGCCAAGTCCGAAGCCGCTGCGGCGCTGCTGCGAGGACTGCTCGGACCGGCCCACCGGCACACCGGTTGGCCCGAAGCCGAGCAGATCGCTTTCGAACAGGTCGAGGCTGCGCTCGAACGCCTGGCCGTGCTCGATGAACTCGAACCGTCGCCGAGTCACGCAGTGTTCGTACGCGCCGTCCGGGGGGAGCTCGACGTCGCCCGTGGCCGTGCCGGACGATTCGGCCATGGTGTCGTCTACGGCCCGCTCTCGTCTGCAGTCGGTCACGACCTCGATGCCGTCTTCATCGTCGGGTGTCGTGAAGGGATGCTGCCTGCGCCCCGTCGCGACGATGCTGTTCTTCCCGACGCCGCCCGAGCGAACGCCAACGGCGAACTCGAGCTGCGGGCCGGCCAGCTCGGCGAACAGCATCGGCAATTCCTGGCGGCCATCGCCGCAGCCCCCGAAGGTCATCGCACGCTGATGTTCCCGCGAGGCGATCTGCGCAGCAGCCGCGAGTCGCTTCCTTCTCGCTGGTTGCTCGACTCGGCCAGCGAGCGTGCCGGACGCCCGATCCGGGCCACCGACTTCGCGGCGCTCGGTGAACCGGTGGTGGAGGTGGTGCCTTCGCATCACGCCGGGCTGTCCACCGCGCCTGTGCACGGTTCGATCGTCGAGCGTGATCTGGCGGCGGTCGAGCACCATGTCACCATCGGTGGCGATGCGGCAGATCATCCGGCGTCCGAACACTCCAGACGTGGCATCGAGGCCAGTCGTGCCAGACGCAGTTCCGAGTTCACGAAGTGGGACGGCAACCTCGCCGGCCACGATCTCGGCAACACGGCCGACCGTCCGCTCTCGCCCACGCGCCTCCAGGCCTGGGCGGCCTGCGGCTACCGATACTTCCTGGCATACGTGCTCAAACTCGCCGAGCGAGATGATCCCGATCGGCTGGTCGAGATCAGTGCGCTCGATCGAGGCTCGGGCGTGCATCTCGTGCTCGAGACCTTCATTCGAGGGCTCCTGGAGACCGATGAGCTGCCGGCGTGGGACGAGCCGTGGAGCGACGCACACCGGGCCGCTGTCGCATCATTGGCCGGTGAGGTCTTCGACGACTACGAAGCTCAGGGCCGCACCGGACGACCCGTGCGCTGGCGTATCACGAGGGAAGACCTCCTGGTGTTGTTGAACGATTTCCTCAGCTCGGACAACGCCCATCGATTCGCCAACCGCGCCACGCCGGTTCGGGTCGAGATGCCGTTCGGCCTCGAGGGGGTCGAGCCTCTTGCGATCGAACTGCCGGACGGACGCACCCTTCAGTTTCGTGGCATGGCCGATCGTCTCGACCGCTCGGCCGACGGGCGGACGTTCGTCTCCGACTACAAGACCGGCAAAGGCAAGGAGTACATCAAGATCGATCAGGGCGATCCCGTCCGGGCCGGTACCACCTTGCAGCTCGGCATCTATGCCGAGGCGGCTCGCCAGTTCGCCGATGCCGACGAGGTCGAGGCCCACTACTGGCAGGTCAATCAAGCGGTCGCTCATCGCCGCAGCGGCTACCTCTGGGACGAGGAGCGACGCCAGCGGCTGATCTCGGTACTCACGGTGATCGCTGACGGCATCGAAGCCGGCGAGTTCGCGACCGACCCGGGGGAGTGGGACAGCTGGTCTGGCACCAACGACACGTGCAAGTACTGCGCCTTCGACGCCGTGTGCGACCGAGACCGCGGAGAGCACGCAGCCGAGAAGGTCGGTCGACTCGTGCACCGCCCTGCGTTGGTGTGGATCGACCCAGAGACGTCAGAGTCGGGGGGCTGATTCGTGACACCGTCCGACCAGCCCACCCGCAACCTCATCACCAAAGGCGGTCTCGACCAGACCCTCTTCGTGGAAGCCGGCGCCGGAAGTGGCAAGACCAGCGCGCTGGTAGCCCGAATCGTCAACCTCGTGATCGACCGCGGCGTCCGGCTCTCGCGGGTGGCGGCCATCACGTTCACCGAGGCGGCGGCTGCCGAGCTCCAGGCTCGTATCCGCGTGCAGTTCGAGCAGCTCCGTGACGCCGAGGACTCCACCGACGAGCAACGGGAACGGGCCCGCGTCGCCATCGACGATGCCGACCTCGCAGCAATCTCCACGCTGCACGGATTCGCCAGCCGCATCCTGTCGGAGTTGGCCGTGTCGGCGCGGCTTCCACCGCAGGTGCGTGTGCTCGACGAGGTGTCCTCCCAGCTCGCGGCCGAGGATCGGTGGCGACGTTTCGTCGATGCCCTGTACGACGACCCCGCCAACGACGAACTGCTGGTGCGGGCGGCGTTGCTCGGCGTACCGCTCGAGTCGGTGTACAACGGCCAGCCGACGTTGAAGGACGTCGCCGCTGACTTCAACCAGAACTGGGATCGGTTGCCCGCAGTCGTCGCGGGGGCCACCGACGATTCGTTGCTGCCGATCACCTTCGGGGCCCTCGATCACGCGGCCCACACCGTCATGTCGTGCCTCGACGTCTGTACCGACCAGACCGACCTCCTCTACGTGCACCTCACCACGTCGTTGATCCCCGACCTCGAACGACTTCAGGCGATCGCCGATCCGCTCCGCCGCGTCGCTGCGCTGTCCGAAACCAAGTTCACGGGGAGGGGTGGAATCAAAGGCAACTGGGGCGGCGACGCCGCCGGCATCCGGTCGCTGATCTCCGACCTCAATGTCGCCAAGGATGACCTCGTGCAGCGAGTGAAGGCCGATGTCATCGAACGGTTCGTCTTGCCGATCGCCCGAGACGTCCTCGACGCTGCCGAGCAGCGTCGGGCCGATGGTGGCTTGGAGTTCCACGATCTGCTCGTCCTTGCCCGCGAGATGCTGCGCGCCAACGAGGAAGCCCGGATGGCGCTCCACGAGCGCTTCACCCACCTCCTGCTCGACGAATTCCAGGACACCGACCCGATTCAGATCGAGCTGGCCCTACGAATCGCGGCCGCCGTCTCATCGGGCGACGAACGATGGCAAGACCTCGCCGTCGAGAGCGGGAGACTGTTCTTCGTCGGTGATCCGAAGCAGTCGATCTACCGCTTCCGTCGAGCAGACATCGGACTCTTCCTCGAAGCTCGCGAGCGCTTCGGGCCAGACGGCACCTACGCCCGGCTCACCACCAACTTCCGTACGGTCGAGCCGATTCTCGACTGGATCAACGTCCTGTTCACCCAGCTCATGGGTTCGGGTATCGACGACCGCCAGCCGGCGTATGAACGGCTCGTTGCTCATCGTGCAGCCGATTCCGGCGCCGACCATCGCCCGGTCCTGTTGGGAGGACCCCACGACGACCCGAAGGTCAAAGCAGCCGAGCTCCGCGAGCTCGAGGCGGACGATGTCGCCGAGGTGATCGCTGACGTGATCGCTCGCCCCGAGGCATGGCCGATCGGCGACGGCGACCGTGGTTGGCGATCGGCTGAGCTGTCCGACATCGCGATTCTGGTCCCGACCCGGACATCGCTCCCGTTCCTGCGAGCGGCGCTCGACGAACGGGACATCTCCTATCGGCTGTCGACGGGCACGTTGGTCTACGCCACTCAGGAGGTCAGCGACGTGCTCGCTGCACTCCGGGCCGTCGATGACCCGACCGATGCTCTCAGCCTGGTCGCCGCCTTGCGTTCGCCGCTCTATGCATGCGCCGACACCGATCTGTTCACACACGTCGACGCGGGCGGGCAATGGGATCTTCGGTCGGCGCCGCCCGAGTCGCTCGATGCCGATCATCCGGTCAGCGTCGCGTTCGCCCACCTGCGATCGCTGTGGGAAGCACGCTGGTGGTCGAGCCCCTCGGTCGTCCTCGATCGCCTCCTACGCGAACGCCAAGCAGCGATGCTGGGGTTCGGGTCGACCCGCCCCGCCGACGTGTGGCGTCGGCTCCGGTTTCTCCTCGACCAGGCTCGGTCGTTCGAGGAGTCGGTCGGTGGTGATCTCCGAGCATTCCTCGACTGGGCTGCGCTGCAGGGAGCGGACCTCGCCCGAGTCCACGAGCCCCTGCTGCCCGAGACCGATGACGACGCCGTCCGCATCATGACGATCCACGGTTCCAAGGGGCTCGAGTTCCCGATCACGATCCTGTCCGGCATGACCACGCAACTCACCAACCGGCGCTCGGGCATCGGCGTGCTTTGGAGGGACGACGGGACGCCGGAGGTCCGTGTTCGCAAAGATGCAGCGACCCTCGGCTTCGAGGCGAGGGCGACAGTCGAGTCGGAAATGGATCAGTACGAGAAACATCGCCTGCTCTACGTCGGTCTGACCCGGGCCCGGGATCACCTCGTGGTGTCCGCTCATCACAAGGGATCGACCAAGGCTTCGAGCTTCGCCGAGATCGTGTGGGACGACGTCGACCATGTCGATCTGTGGCGCAGACCGCCACCTCCTCTCGAGATCGACACTTCGCCCAGCGCGCCCCGAGCGGTTCCGCTGCCGCTCGACGATCGAGATTCCTGGATCGATGCTCGAGCTCGACTGGTGGCGAACGGAGACGAGCCCCGGGTGATGTCCGCGACCGGTATTGCCATCGCGGCGCAAAAGGACCGAGCAGGCGCGGGCGACGTTGAATCGGACCTCGTTGGGATCGAGGGCGGCGACGACGACGGAGCCGACCAACCCGATGAAGGTGTGGTCCCGATCCGTCGACGCGGTCGAGCCGGATCGGCCATCGGCTCGGCGACCCACGCCGTTCTCCAGATGGTTGACCTCGCCGACCCGGTCGATCTCGACGTGCACGTTCGTCAACAGTGCGCGATCGAGTCGATACCGGATCACGAAGGAGTGGTTGCGCTGCTGGCTCGGTCGGCGCTCGGCTCCGAGGCAGTGGCGCTTGCCGTTGCCCATCGTCACCACAAGGAGCTGTTCGTGGCGGCGCCCGTCGGCGATCGTGTGATCGAGGGGTATGTCGATCTCCTGGTCGACACCCCCGAAGGGCTCGTCGTGATCGACTACAAGACGGACACGGCGCGAACCGAGGCCGAGATCGACGCCAAGCTGGCCACCTATGAACTCCAAGCAGCGTCCTACGCCGTGGCGCTCGAAACGGTCACAGGTCGAACCGTGACCGATTGCCGCTTCGTCTTCTGCAACACGAAGGGCGCGATCGAACGGTCCGTGGCCGACCTCGAGGTGGCGAAGCGTCGGGTGAGGGACACCCTGACGACCTGACCGATGCAGACATCTGACGATTGACTTCGGCGTCTTGTCCTGTATGAATAGGGCTCCGGTTTGGCGGAGTGCTGACCGAAGGAGTTCGTCTTGCCCCGACCAATTTGGAGCGGTGCCATTTCATTTGGCCTCATCTCGATTCCGATCCGCCTCTTTCCGGCGGTTCGGCGCAAGAACGTGTCCTTCAACCAGCTCGACAGCGAAACCGGGTCGAGGGTGAAGATGAAGCGGGTCTCGGCCGAGACCGGCGAGGAAGTCGCCTACGACGACATCGTGAAGGGCTACGAGGTCACGAAGGGCAACTACGTCATCATCACCGACGAGGAACTGACCACGCTCGACCCCAAGAAGAGCCGCACCATCGACATCGTCGAGTTCGTCCAGCTCTCCGAAATCGATCCGCTCTACTTCGACAGCGCCTACGTCGTCGCACCGGACGAGCTGTCGGCGAAGGCATATGCCGTGCTCGAACAGGCGATGGAGAGCGCAGGAATGGTGGCCATCGCCAGCTTCGTCATGCGGACCAAGCAGTACCTGTGCGCGCTACGGGCAGCGGACGGCAAGCTGCTCCTGTCGACGATGGTCTACGGCGACGAGGTCGCAGACTTCAACGAGATCGAAGCCTTCGAGCATCTCGAGGACGTCGAGGTGAAGCCGGCAGAGCTGGCGATGGCCGAGCAGCTCATCGAGTCGCTCACCGAACCATTCGAGCCGGCGAAGTTCGAGGACGACCATCGCCAGCGTGTCCTCGACCTCATCCAGGCCAAGGTCGATGGTGAGGAGCTGGCACCACTGGAGGACGACGAGCCCACCGCCGAGATCATCGATCTCGCAGCAGCCCTGGAGGCGAGCGTCGCCGCCGCGAAGGCGGCGCGCGAACGCCACCCGACGTCAAGTGTGGCTGCTGACGCGGACGCCGACGGCGCCGAGGCGTCGACCAAGATCGAGAAAGCCGCAACGAAGAAGGCGGTGGCCAAGAAGTCGACGGCCAAGAAGGCAACGAGCAAGAAGGCCGCTGCCAAGAAGGCCCCGGCTCGCAAGTCGGCGTGACCACACGGGTGGAGGTCATGCTGGCCTCGCCCGGCGATGACGAAGCTGTCGGCCGTATCGATCGTGATCGAGAGGCGTGGCAACTCGAGCGCAAGTTCGATGGCTACCGGCTCGTCGGTGTGTCTGTCGACGGACAGGTCACACTCCGCACCAGGAACGGCCTCGACGCAACCGCTTCCTACCCCGAGGTCGTCTCCGCACTCCAGGACCAGCCATACGGCGACTTCGTCGTCGACGGGGAGGTGGTCGCGTCTCCCCGGGGGGACGCATCAAGTTTTGAACGCCTCCAGCAGCGGCCGGCCACTCGCCCCGCCGCTCCAGGTGAAGTCGAGGCCGTGCCCCTCCGGTTCGTCGCTTTCGATCTTCTCGAGCTCGAAGGTGTCGACCTGCGACCCATCTCGCTCGATCGGCGTCGAGCGCTTCTGTCCGATGGGTTCGAGTTCGACGCCACGCTGCAATTGAGCGAGGTCCTCGTCGGGAGCGCCGAGGACCTGTTCGCCCAAGCGGCGAACGATGGCTGGGAGGGCCTGATCGCCAAGCGTCGGGATGCCATCTACAAGCCTGGTCGAGCCCGGAATTGGCAAAAACTGAAGTGCCTCCTCCGGGACGACTTCGTGATCGTTGGCTGGACACCGCCGAAGGGCGGTCGCACGGGCTTCGGCGCCCTCGGGCTGGCGACCCGTGTCGATGGAACGCTCGTCTACTCCGGCCGCGTCGGCACCGGATTCGACGACGCGACCTTGCGGTCGTTGCAGGAGCAGCTGGCAGCGATCGAACGACCGGACACCGCACTTGACGGCATTCCCACCGAATTGAGGACGGCGCGGTGGGTCGAGCCCGTCCTCGTGTGCGAAGTTGGGTTCAGCGAATGGACCTCGTCAGGGCTCATTCGCCACCCTCGCTACCTCGGCCTCCGGCCGGACAAGGATCCGATCGACGTGGAGAAGCAGCCATCACCGACAACCGTTGCGCTGTCGAGCCTCGACAAGATCCTCTTCGCCGACATCGAGGGAACGAAGGGTGAGATGGTCGGCCACTATCAGCGCGTTGCCGACAAGATGCTGGTCGAGGTGGCCGATCGACCGCTCGTGCTCGAACGCTTTCCGAGCGGGATCACGAAGAAGGGCTTCTACCAGAAGAACACCCCGGACCACGTGCCGGACTACATCTCACGACTGACGGTGGCCTCGCGAAGCAAGGGACAGATCGTCTACTCGGTCATCCACGACGCCAACGGGCTCGTCTATCTCGCCAACCAGGGCACCATCGTGTTCCACACCCTTCTCTCGGGTGCCGATGACCCGGACCGACCGATCGAGATCATCTGGGATCTCGACCCGTCCGACCCGGATCTCGGCCCGGTCCAGTTGGCGGCAAGGATGCTGCGCGATCGGCTCGAGGAGTTGGGGCTGGCGCCTCGGGTGAAGACATCGGGATCGAAGGGCCTGCACATCCACGTCGACGTCATCGACGAACCCGGGTCCGGCGTCGGCTTCCCGGCGACGAAGGCGTTCGCCGAACGGCTCGCCTGGGACCTCGTGATGGCGGAGCCGGATCTGTTCACCCTCGAGTTCGCCAAGAAGGATCGCAAGGGGCGACTGTTCATCGACGTGTTGCGCAACGGCCACTCGTCCCATGCCGCAGCGCCGTACTCACTCCGGGCCGTCCCCGAGGCCTCGGTCGCAGCTCCCCTCTCCTGGGACGAGGCACTCGCCGACGATTTTCACCCACGGATGATCACGATGCGGACCATGGGAGAACGGCTCCTCGCCGGCATCGATCCGTGGAAGGCCCGAGAGCGACCGACGGCGACGATCATGGAAGCGGCACAACACCTGCTCTGACCTGCTCTGAGTGGTCCGATACCGTCGCTCAATGCGCAGAGCAGCCCTGTTCCTCGTTTTCGTGGTCGGCTGTGCCGTGATCGCCTTCCCCCATGTCAGCGTCTGGCGACTGAAGCACCAGGTGCTCGACCTCGTGCCCGTACCTGCCGGCGCCGCCGTTGTCGTAGAGGAGACCGTCGACGGTCCGCTGACCGAGGACGACTTCCTGCTCGCATACCGCCTTGTCGGTGCCACGGTGAAGGACGTCATCGCAACGCTTCACACCGAGGGCTTCGAGAATGGCGGACGGCCGTTTGGCCCGTCGACGACGTTGATCAAGCCGTGCTGTGGCAGCTACGACGGTGTGATCGTCAGCGTCTTCGAGGGACGTGACGGCTTGGCAGGACTGCGCATCAGTGTGCAGGATGATGACATCACGACGAGCTGGTACCTGATCAGCGGGGTCGGACTGCTGTTCGCCGTCGCGAGCGTGTTGGCCCTGTTCATGACGGGGCGGGCAGATTCGACGGTGTCGCCGATGCCCGGCCAGACTGCATCCGCCGAAACCTGACGAGGAGTCCCCATGCCCGAGATCGACCACGCTGCCACGATCGGATCGGCCACGGTGCACATCGATGCGCCGCCGGAAGCCGTCTTTGCGCACCTGACCGACCTCTCGCTCCTGCCGAGCTACAGCCCGGAGAACGTCAGGTGCGAGATGCTCGGCGATGCCGACACGCTCGCCGTCGGGGTGCGATTTCGCGGCCACAACAAGGCCGGTGACTACGAGTGGCATGCCGATTGTGAGGTGACGGTCTTCGAGCCGGGTCGTGCCTTCGCCTACGAAGTCCCGCCGGGATTCGAACACGCCACGACCTGGAGCTACGAGATCGAGGCCGATGGCGACGGGTCGATCGTGACCGAGCGCTTCGACGCACCGTTGTTGGCGCTGCCAGACGTCTATCCGGGGCGGATCGAGGGTCGGAGGGACAACCTCGAGAAAGCATGTGGGATCACGATGGCCAATCTGAAAGCAGCCCTCGAGTCGAGCTGATCCCTCTCGATCGCGGTCGCTGGAACGAGGCGGGCCGGCTGCCGCTCCCTCAACCCGAGGCTGACACCCCCGATTTTGTGGGGCGCGAACCCGAGGTTTGCGGGAGTGGGGGGAGCATCGCCGACGCTGTCACACCCCCTGCGTACGCTCATTGACATGCGGATCATCCACACCAGCGACTGGCATCTCGGCCGTTCCTTCGGTGATTTCAGCCTGCTCGGCGAGCAGGAGGCCTTCATCGAGTGGTTGGTCGACGCTGTGGCCCGGGAATCCGCCGATCTGGTCGTGATTGCAGGCGATCTCCACGACCGAGCCGTACCGCCGGCCGCAGCAGTCTCGCTGTTCTCCGACGCAGTGCGCCGCATTCGTCTGGCCGGAGCCGAAGTCGTTGCCATCGCCGGCAACCACGACAGCGGTGAGCGCATCGGTGCGTTCGACGGTCTCGTCGATGCGGGCGGTGTGGTGATTCGGGGCGGCTATCGGTCGGCGTCGACGGTGACCGTGCGCGAATTCAGCGACGGACCCCTGGCGATCGTTGCTCTGCCATTCCTCGAGCCGCTGCTGGCCCCCATCGAAACCCGCGAGTCCATCCTCGATCGAAGCGAATCGCCTCGTCTCTCGCACGAAGCGGTGCTGGCCCACGCCATCGACCGTGCCCGCGGTGATCTGCCCGAGGGGATGCGGTCGCTCGTCATCGCCCACGCGTTCGTGACCGGGGCCGCGCCCTCCGACTCCGAGCGGGAGCTCGCGGTCGGCGACAGCGGCATGGTGTCGGCCGACCTGTTCGCGCCGTTCGACTACGTGGCGCTGGGGCATCTGCATCGTCCCCAGTTGGTCGCCGGGTCCGAGCGTGTTCGGTACTCCGGTTCACCTTTGCCGTATTCGTTCGGCGAGCGGCACCCCAAGCTCGTGGTGTCGGTCGACCTCGCTCCGGACGGTTCGATCGAGGCTCGTGAGATCCCGATCGATGTCGGCCGCGGAGTGGTCACGGTGCGGGGAGGATTCGATGAGTTGATGCAGTCTCCGATCAACGACTCGGCGTGGGTCCGGGTCGAGCTCACCGATGCGGCAGTGATCCCCGATGCTCACCGCGCATTGCGGCGCCGTTTCCCGTGGCTGGTCGAAGTCGCCAGGGTGGCTGAACCGTCTGTGGTGTCACACCGACTCACCGCGGCCGACGTGGCGGCGCGGCCGCCGTCCGCTCTGGTGCGCGACTTCTGGGCCGAGGTGTCCAATGTCGACGCCAGTGAAGAGATCGGTCTCGTGCTCGACCGGGCCATCGCCGAGGCCCAGAGGACCGGCACATGAAGCCGGTCCTCCTCCGCATGGAGGCCTTCGGGCCGTATGCAACTGTGGCCGAAGTCGACTTCGAGCCGCTGGCCGACGTTGGCCTCTTCGTCGTGTCCGGGCCAACAGGTTCGGGCAAGTCGACCATCTTCGACGCGATCTGTTTCGCGATCTACGGCTCCTTGTCCGGCGCTCGACAGGGCCATGTCGATGTTCGGTCCCACTACGCCGATCCCAGTGCGGAATGCCTCGTGCGGTTCGTCTTTGACGCCGACGGGCAGCGCTGGCGGGTCACTCGCCAGCCCAGCCAGGTTCGTCAGAAGCGTCGCGGCTCCGGTACGACCGAGCGGCCGGCCGATGCACTGCTGGAGCGTTGGACTGCCGCCGGTTGGGAGCCGGATGCCGCCAAGGTCCGTGATGTGACCAGTCGGTGTCGCGAGCTGGTTGGCCTGTCCCTGGAACAGTTCGAACGGGTCGTCCTGCTACCCCAGGGCAAATTCGCCGAGGTGCTGAACGCCCGCACCAGCGAGCGAGCCGATCTGTTGCGCACCCTGTTCGGGTCCGAGGTCTTCGATCGAGCGGCCGAGGTCCTGGCCGAACAGGCACGGGAAGGCGAGCGTGCACTCGCAGGAGCCGCGGAGCAGCGTGCGGTGTTCCATCGCCGCGCGTCCGACGCATTGGATCGGGCCGATGTCGAGATCGAAGGTCTGCCGACCGACGTCGCTCGTGCGCTGGCGTCGTCCCTCGCCGACCACGCAGCCGCTGTTCTCGGAGCCGACGACATCGCCCGTCCTGACCGTGCCCACGCCGAGCCTGTGGTCGAGATGAGTGCGCAGTTGTCGCTGCTCGACGAGGCCCCGATGACCGATGTCGTCGACACCGACGACGAGCCCTCCGCACCCGGGCTCGAGGATCCGGCCGTTCGCCTTGCTGATCTCCGGCTCGACACCCTCCCGGGCCTCGAGACAACAGCGTCGGGGTTCCGGTCCACCGCGACATCGGCCCGATCGCACCTGGAGCGAGCCGAGGCGCAGAGGAAGGCGATCGAGCAGAGGACCTCAGCTGCGGCCGAGTTGGCGATGCTCGACGGCCGGACGAAAGCGATGGAGCAGCTGAGCGCCCGCATCGACGCGGCCAAGAGCGTCGTCGGGATCGGGCCAGCCGCCGCCGTACGGGACCGGCTTGCCGCCACGGTCCAGCAGTGTCGGCGCGACATGGAGCAACTGTGGGCCGACGTACAAGCATTGAGCGAGCGTGCACTGTCGGATCGGCCATCGCTCCCGTCAGCCCCGACCGCCGACGCCATCAGTTCGCTCCTCGAATCCACCGCGGCGAGGAGTTCGGCCGTCGACGCTCTGGTGGCAAAGGAAACGCGAGTCGAGCTCCAGCGGACTGAACTGGTGGCGCTGACAGCCAGTCGTGATGCCATCGACACCACGGCGGCCGAGGCCGCTGATCGTCTCGCCGCCCTCACCCTCGAACGCAACCAACTGGCAGCCGAGGCGACCGAGCTCACCGACGTTGCGGCCCGGGCCGCCGCCATGGCCATACAGCTCGAAGCCGCCGAGGCCAAGGTTGCGGCGCGCCGAACCGCAGACGAGGTTGCTGTCGCCATCGCCGAGCTCGACGCGCAGCGCACGGAACGCTCAGCGGAAGCTGCTGCGGCCCGCCAAGCGAGCGCAGCGGCCACCAGCGAGCTCGTACTCCTCGATGAGCAACTGACCAATCGTCCGCAGCGGCAGGCTGCACTGGACTTGGCTGCTCGGCGGCGGGAGAAGCGAGCCGAGATCGATCGGATCGGCGCACGCCTCTCGTCCGCAACCGCAGCGGCAGCAGAGCGGCAGCGGGAAGCCGACGCAGCCTTCGCCGCGTTCGTGGCGGGAACCGCGCCCCGCCTCGCCGCTGATCTCGCCGACGGTGAGCCCTGTCCTGTCTGCGGTGCGTTCGAGCACCCCACACCGGCCGGCGACGCCGCCGAACCCAGCCTGGTCGATGTCGCCGCCGTCGAGCGAGCATCTGCAGCGGCATCGGCCGCACTCACCATCAAGAGTGACCATCAGGCGGCGTTTGCTGGTCTGGTCGCCGACGACCCGACGCTTGCCGACAGCGATCCCATCGATCTCGACGCGGCACTGGTTCGAGCCACCGAGGTGCTGGCTGCGCTCGACCAGCTTGCGGCCACACGAATGCAGATCGCTGCCGGCATCGAGGCTCTCGAGGAGCGCCTGACCCTCATCGTCTCCGCCATCGACACCATCGATACGGACCGAGGACAGGCCAAGGAGACCCTGAGCGGATGCCTCGGCGAGCTCGGCTCTGCGGCACAACGAACGAGCCCGGACCTGATCGACGAAGCGGCCACCCTGCGATCAAAGCTCGAGACCGCCGAGCGTGCAGGGGAGCGGCTTGCCCACATCACGTCTCGTGCCGTCGACCTCGTTCTGGAGGTCGACGAGATCGAGCGGTCCAAGAGCGACTTGGCCGTCCACCGCGCCACGGCTGCTGAACGCATCGAGCAGATCGGCGAGGCGATTCGTCGGGCCGAGGCCCAGCGCGACAAGGCCACGGACGGGACTGACCTCGCGATGATCGTGGGTCTGCTCGTCGAGCTCAGAAATGCCCTGCTCAGAACACAGCAGCTGTCCACCGAGACTGCGACGGGTGACGCGTCCCTGGAAGCGGCGTCCAACGCCGTCGTCGCCATCGTCGGTCGTGGCGCTTTCAGTTCTGAACGGGACGCGCTCGAGGCCTCGATGGAATCGTCGGCGCTCGAGGCGGCCGAGTCAGCCCACGCCGAGTGGCGTCATCGCCGGACGACGCTGGCAGCCACGGTCGAGGCGTTGGACGCCCAAGGTCTGCCAGACGACCTCCCGGACATCGATGAGCTCCGGGCGGCGGCCATCGGGGCCGAGACCCGGCACCGCGTCGCCGTCGATGCGTTGTCCGCTGTCACCCAGAACGTCTTCCAGGCTGAAGCCGACATCGAGGAGATCGCATCCATCGACCATGCGACCTCGGAGCAGCGCTCCCACCACGAGATCGTCAGACGAGCCGCCAGCGTGGTCAGGGGCAACAACAGTCGGCGTTTGTCCCTGGAGAATTGGGTGCTGTCGGTCTACCTCCGTGATGTTGTCGATCATGCGAATCTCCACCTCCACACGATGAGCAACGGCCGTTACCGGCTGCTCGTGCAAGACGCGCCAACCAACCAGGTCGGCCAGCACGGCCTGGACCTCGTGGTCGACGATGCCCACACCGGCCGGGTCCGGCCCAGCGTGTCCCTCTCCGGCGGCGAGACCTTCCAGGCGTCGCTGGCCCTCGCGCTCGGCCTCGCCGACGTCGTCATGATCGGTCGAGCGGGGTTACACCTCGATGCCCTTTTCGTCGACGAGGGATTCGGTTCACTCGATGCCGACGCCGTGGATCAAGCGATCACGGTGCTGGACGGCTTGCGCAGTCGCGGCTCGATGGTCGGGGTGATCACCCACCTCGAGGCGTTGAAGAACGCGCTCCCGGTCGCGATCGAGGTCCACCCTCGCTCCGACCACCGGGGATCCGAGATCCGACAGGTGGCCTGACGCTCCTCGAAGTGGGTCGAGCTTTCAGGCAGCTCGGCTGCGACGAGGCAACTGGGTGCCCTCTGGCACGACTACGGGATTCTTGTAACTGGGTGTCTCGGGCAGGGTGTCGCCGAAGACGGCGATCGCGCCCTCTGGCATGACAACCTTGGCCGGAACTTCGGCCTCGGCCTCGGGCGAAGCTGAGGCTGTGGTGATCGCCGGGGCGTCACCGACGTCGAGATCCTCGAGCAACTCGGCGACCAGCGCGAGGTTCACCCCGGTCGGAACACCCGCCGGAGTTTGCATCCGAGTAGCCACCTCGGCGGCTGCTGCGGATTCGGCTGCCGCGTCGATCGGCGAATCGGCCGGCGGGGCGCTGTTCTGTGACGCACTGTCAGCATCCTGCTGCGTCGCGGGAGCGAATTCTGGTGTCGCGTGCGACTCACCCTGCTCGGGGGCGGTGAGCAACGGCGCCACCGGCGCGGAAATGACCGCGGGAGCCGGTGGGGCGAGGACGCCGCGGTCGTCGAGCTCGACTTCTTCGACCAGCTGGAGCCCGACCATGTCGTTGTGTGTGCCGGACACGGTGAGTTGTTCTGTCACGTCGGCCAACTGAATGTGCCCGTTGAAGAGTGTGCTGATCGCATCGACGACGAACCAGCCCATTTCGGCGTCGGGTTCTCGATTCACGATGTCGCCAACGACAACGTCTTCGAGACGCGTCTTGATGACTTTGATGGAGCGCCGCTTCACACTGGAGGTATCGGTCGTCGCAGCGGAGTACATGAGAAGAACCTGACGCCTGTCGCCGGGTAGGTTTGCGCCATGATCACTGGCTCGACCCCGGGACTCGTCTGCGGACACCACCATCTGTATTCGGCGCTGGCCCGTGGAATGCCGGCGCCGCCGCAAACCCCTTCGAACTTCCGTGAGATCCTCGAACAGGTGTGGTGGCGCCTCGACACCGCGCTCGACCTCGAAATGCTCGAGTGGTCGGCCAAGCTCGGCGCCCTCGAGGCTCTCGAAGCAGGCTGCACCGCCATCGTGGATCACCACGAGTCACCTCATGCGATCGAGGGGAGTCTCGATGTCATCGCAGATGCCTGTGCCGACGTGGGTGTCCGCGTGGTCTGTGCCTACGGCGTCACCGATCGGCATGGACCCGAGGGTGCCGCTGCTGGTCTGGCTGAGAACGAGCGCTTTCTCGCCGCCGGCGGACGAGGCATGGTGGGCCTCCATGCGGCATTCACCTGCGAGTTCGCAACGATTGATGCCGCCGTGGACCTTGCCGACCGTTTCGGGGTCGGAATCCACGCCCACGTCGCTGAAGGCAGCATCGATGCCGGCGGTGGGGCCGAGTTGGCTCGCCGGAGCAAGGACAACTGGCTACTCGTCCACGGTGTGCATCTCCCCGACGGCATCGACATCAAAGGCACCATCGCTCACAATCCGCGGTCCAACATGAACAACGCAGTTGGCTACGCACGACCAACTCGCTTCTCCTGTGATGTCGTGCTCGGCACCGATGGCATCGGTGCCGACATGCTCGAGGAGTTCCGGCTCGCCTACGTCGCCTTGCGGGCCACCAATGTGGAGGCGTCTCCTGACACGGCATGGGCGTGGCTCGAGAACGGATGGAAGCTCGTCCCTGAGGCGAAGGACGACGTCGTCACGTGGTCGTACCCCACCATGGAACCCTGGCATCTCGCCTACACGACCGGCGTGCGACCGGTGCAGGTCCGAATCGGCGATCGAACAGTGCTCGAGGATGGTGTCGTGACGACCGTCGATGCTCAGGAGATCAGGACGAAAGCGGCTGAGCAGGCGCAGCGCCTCTTTCGGGTGCTGTGAGGGGCCGTTCCTGAGCTGATCCGCCGGCCGCCGGCTGGTCTCCGCGTTCAGCCCCGCCACCGGTGGGCGGTGGCCACGACCTCGATGCAGATGGCAGCCGAGACCAGCAGTACGAGCGCCAGGACCCCGACGGCAGTGAACGAGCCGCCGATCACCAGTGCTCCACCGACCGACGGGCCGATCACGCGGCCAAATGCCATTGATGCCTGGGCGTCACCGACTCGGTCCGATGGGAAGACCGAGCGGTCGGCCAGCATCGAGAACACTTCGGGGATGGCGCTCCAGAAGCAGAGCCCCCACACGCCGAGGATCACGAAATAGACCACTTGGGACGAGGTCTGGGTCAAGAGAAGGGCACAGCCGCCCATGACCGCGATCCACACTCCCGGGAGTCGACGCCGACCGGGGAAACGGGCGGTCGGGATGCCGGCGAGTGCGTTCAGGCTGAGGGCCAGTGAAGTGGCGAAGGCGGACATGCCCAGGTTCTCGGCGATGACCCGGGCGAACACGAACACCGCCGAACCCGCCCCGGTGATCGCTGCCATGCTCAGCAGTACCAGACGAACCCCGGGCGTCTGGATGGGGTTGCGAACTTTGCTGAATGCGTGTTCGGCCACCTCGATGTCCAGGAGAAGGCCGGCGGCAGCCGCCAGAGTGAGCACGGCGAAGATCGAGCTCAAACCGCCAACAGCCGACAGCACGCCCAGGATCGGAGCGGAGATCGCGCTGGCCAGCGGTCCGATTGCGGCGATCTCACCTCGGCGTTTCCCATCGGTTGCACTGTCGGCCCAAGCGATCCACGTGAGGAGGCCCATTGCGCCGCCAGAGACGACACGGGCGGCGACGAGGGCGGGGAACACGGGAATCACGATGCTCAGTGCGTTCGCCGCTGCGAACACCGCCAGGCAGGTCCGTGCCAGTGAGGCGGACGCAGTGAATCGGCGGTTGCCGATCAGGTTCGCGACGGTGAATCCCCCGACCTGCGCCGTGGAGAGCGTGGCCGCCCAACCGATGCCGATGTCGAAGCGTTGGATGGATTCGGCGATCACGAACGGCGTGGCCGTGAACGTGGCGGCGATGGCCGACGATGCGGCGAGGAGGCCCGGGCTCGCCGATGGTTTGAACGCACCAAAGGCGCGGGCCGGGATCGAAACCGTCACGGCGTGAGCCTAGAGGCCACAACGGGTGCCGGTTTCAGAGAGTGGTCCATGCCGCGAAGCCCAACATCGCCATGCCCCCGAGCCGAGCGAAGATGACACGGCGGGCAGCAGTGATGGCCGATGACATGTATCCGGCGGCGCTGCCGAGCACGAGGTGCCACACAACAGACGATGTGATGCCGCCGCCGGCGAAGGCGGCAAGTCGTGGGAGGTCCTTGGCAAAGGGCATGGCACTGAAGAGCGCAACCCAAGCTCCGAACACCGACGGCGCGAGGGCGGTGATGGCGAACATGGAGCGGAAGGGATTCTTGATCCGTTCGACCATGTTCTGGCCGAGGTCCGGACGGCTGAGCAAGCCGACGCCGATGATGAGGAGCACTCCACTCGAGAACGCCTGGGTGGCGATGAAGAAAGCGGACGGGAGCGTCGTCCCGAGGCCGACGACGGCGAGGGCGGAGGTGCCGGCGAAGATGTCGCCGCCGGCGACGCCGAGACCGGCGTGGACACCAGAGGTTCGACCCCGGGAGACGCCGAGGTCGACCAGCGCCACGGAAACCGGACCGGGGGTCATGACCGCGAGGAGACCGATCGCGGTGCCGAGGAGAAACGAGTTGATCATGTGAGGAGTCTCTTGCAAACGGAGCCTCAAGAGCACCTGAATATGCGGGCGTAGCCCTGATCGGACGATAGAATGTATGGTCATGGATACGATCGACCGTCGAATCATCGTCGAACTGCAAACAGACGGCCGAATGTCGCTTACCGAACTCTCGGATCGGATCGCGTTGAGCCTCTCCGCAACCGGTGAGCGACTCCGGCGACTCCGGTCCACCGGGGTGATCTCCGGTTTCACGGTCTTGGTCGATCCCGATGCCGCCGGTCGGCCGATCCAAGCGCTCGTGGATGTTCGCTTTCCGGCGGCAGGCACATACGCAGGCGGCATCCATGAGCTGCTGGCCGAACTTCCTGCCGTAGTCGACGCCGTGCACCTCACCGGGCCGTTCGACACCCAGCTGCGGATTGCGGCCACCGATGTCGGTGAGCTGGACCAGCTCCTCGCCCGGTTGAAGGACGACTTCGGGGTCCAAGAGACGAACACGCGTCTGATCCTCAGGACCATCAACGGGTTCCCGCGCCCGCCGCAAGTGTGAACGCTCACGTGTGTGAGCCGGCAACCTGCCTGAGACACTGCCGATCGTGACCGCCCCCTCTGTGCCTTCCAACACTGGCCCTTCTGACCGAGGTCTGGTCGACTCCGAGGACGACGCCAAGCGCCGCGTCGAGCTTCGGCGAATGAAGGCAGTCGCCACTGCGCTGCTGGTCGTGGCCGCCATCGTGTTCGTGTTCGCCCGTTGGGCGCAGGAGGATCACGGATGGGCCGGATATGTCCGGGCCACCGCCGAGGCAGCGATGGTCGGTGCGATCGCCGACTGGTTCGCCGTGACGGCGCTCTTCAAGCATCCGCTCGGTCTGCCCATCCCTCACACGGCGATCATCAAGAAGCGCAAGGACCAGATCGGAGCCAGCCTCGGCGGATTCGTCCGGGACAATTTCCTGACTCGCGAGGTCGTCGCCGATCGCCTCGAACACGCCGAGCTCGGGAGGCGAGTCGGCGGTTGGCTGGCCGATGCCGACAATGCCCGGTCGATCGGTGATCAAAGTGCGGCCGTCGTTCGTGGCGTCACCGAGGTCCTGCGTGACGACGTCGTGCAGAAAGGGCTGGAGCAGGTCATCGCCAATCGGATCCGCAGCGTGCCCGTTGCTCCCATCGTCGGTAAGGCCGTCGACGTGGCCATCGACGGCCAACACCACCAGGTCCTGCTCGAAGCAACGCTGGCCGGTGTTGCGTCGTTCCTTGACGAGAACCGAATCGTGTTCCGCGAGCGTCTTGCCACAGAGTCCCCGTGGTGGGTGCCGGAGCCCATCGACGATCGGGTGTTCGAGAAGATCTACCTCGCCGTTTCCCGCTTCATCGACGAGGTCGCCCGAGACCGTGACCATCAGCTTCGTCACCAGCTCGACGAGCGGACGCTGGAGTTCGCCGCCCAGCTCAAAGAGAGTGACGAAATGTTGGCACGAGGCGAGGCAATCAAAGACGACTTGCTCGACCATCCCGAGGTGCGGCGATGGTCCGAATCCCTCTGGAGCAGGGTCAAGCTCGCCCTTCTCGAGGCTGCCGACGACCCGACCTCGCCCTTCCGGATCCAACTCGAGACAGCCCTCCAGGAGGCAGGCTCGTCGATCGAGGGCGACCCGGTCTTACAGGCCAAGATCGACAGCTGGATCGTCGGAGCCACTGGCTATGTGGCAGAGCAGTTCCGCGGTGAGGTTGCCGATCTGATCGCCCACACGGTCCAACGATGGGACACCGATGAAACCAGCGACCGCATCGAGCTCCAGGTCGGGCGCGACCTCCAGTTCATCCGGATCAACGGCACGATCGTCGGAGGGCTGGCGGGTCTGTTGATCTACACGATCTCCGAGCTGGTCTTCTGAGTCTGGGTCACGGCGGGTCGCCCCCCAAGGGTCGAGCTCGATTGGTGAAACGGGCAACCGTCCGCTTACCTGGCGCAGATGCATGTGCCTCCCGAACCCGATGGTGTGCTCCTCCACCACCGGTCCTACGACGTCCACGCCTACCGATTGGCAGCCGATCGGCTGATGCTGCGCGGCATCGTTCACGATCAGAAGCCGCCTGGCATCTACTTTCCGGACGACCCGGAACCTCTCAGTGTCCATCACATGGTGGTCGACCTGACGTTGGTGTTCCCGACGCTCGAGATCGTCGCCGCAGACGTCACGATGAACGTCACGCCGCACACGAACTGCAATCGAATCGAGCCCGACTATCAGCAGCTCGTCGGTCTGTCGATCGCTCGCGGGTTCTCCCGCAATGTGAAGAATCTGTTCGGCGGGCCGAGCGGCTGCACCCACATCGGTGCGCTCCTCCAGGCGATGGCGCCGGTGGCCATCCAGTCGATGTGGTCCATGACCGGCGGCAGCCGAGCCGGTTCTGATGCCGGCGTCGACGACGACGAAGGCCGGAAACGGGCGATGTCGTTCAACCTGAACACCTGCCACATCTGGGCCGAGGACGGCGAGCAGGTCGTGTCGCTCCGTAACGGCGAATCGTTGGAGGTCCCCGTCTGGGCCGTTGACCGCCTGAAAGAGCTTGGCCGCGATCCGGACGAGTGGAATCGGCGCTGAACAATTGCTGGTCAGCTCGCCGGTGACCCGAGGCCGATGTCAGGCTGTTCGATCGCCTCAGCGGGGATCGACCACGGCTTGGTCGGCAGGGTGGCCGGGTCGAAACGTTCCAGGAGGGTGCTCAGATCGGGCTGCTCGCCCGCCTCGCACAGGCCGAGACTGACAGCGAGGATCGATCGCACCTCCTCCGCTGACTGACCGAGATCGATGCGGTCGGCCAGGGTGACCGCGCCGTCGCGTTTGGCCAGACGCTCGCCGTCGTGATTGAGCACGAGCGGCACATGGGCATATGCGGGGACAGGACGTCCCATGGCCTCGAGCAGCAGCAGCTGGCGAGGGGTCGACTCGAGCAGGTCGTCCGCTCTCACCACGAGCCCGATCGCCTCGTCGGCGTCGTCGAGTGTCGAGGCGAGGTTGTAGGCGGGGGTTCCGTCGTTCCGCTGCACGACGAAGTCATCCACGCTCGACGAGAACGGTCCCGCGACCAGATCCTCGAATGATCGCTCGAGTCCGACCGGGTCCACTCGAAAGCGAAGCGCAGGCGGCCGGCCGGTGGCTGCTCGTCTGGCCTGTTCGGCTCGGGAGAGGTTCCGGCATGTCCCGGGGTAGGTGCCGCTCCAATCTGTGCCGTTGGGCGCCATCGTTGCTTCGCGGACGTCTTTGCGGGAGCAGAAGCAGCGGTACAGGCGGCCGGCTCGATCGAGCTCCTCGATGGCGCTCCGGTATGCGTCGATGCGGTCGCTCTGGCGATGGGCTTCCCCATCCCACTTGAGACCGAGAGCGACGAGATCAGCGGCCTGTGTTTCGTAGTGTTCGACCCGTACAGCGGCCGAATCGAGGTCCTCGAAACGGAGAAGGAAACGGCTGCCGTCCTGTCGCGCAAACAGCCACGCCAGGAGCGCGGTACGCAGATTGCCGAGGTGGAGGCGCCCCGTTGGGCTCGGGGCAAAACGTCCGTCGCGTTCCATGCCAATCGAACGTTACTCCGGCGCTGCCCGACCGGCTTTCTCGTGCGCTCGCCATACTTGTGCGGATGGGGATGCTGCAGCGGTTGGAGCCAGGCCAGACGATCGTGTTCGGGGGAAACCGCACCACCGAGGTTCCTGGGGCGCTCGCCGCTGCGTTCGTCGATGGGGATCGCCTCGTCGTCGTGAACGACACCGGCGACCTGATCCACGTGCCCGCCTCCGAGTGGGACCTCGCCCAGGAAGCGGTCGGCGTCGCTCACCGCGCGTTCTTGTCGTTGGGCACGGTGTCAGACGAGGCCGTCACCGACTTCTACTCGCGGTTTGCCGATCTCCTCGCTGATGACAAGGCGTTTGCTCCCATTGCCGTCGCCAACCAGCTCGATGTCTCGGCCGCTCGGGCCAAGGGGCGCTCGACCACTCGGCTGTTGCTGAGTGATTCGATGCGGGCCGACATGATTGCCGGCCTGCGAATGTGGGCGAACACGCCATCGAGTCGCGACCGGGTGACCGAGACCATCGAGCACACCGGCTGGTCGGTCGAGCAGCGCTTGGCAGGGCTCGGTGTCGTCGGGTTCGTCTTCGAGGGTCGTCCCAATGTGTTCGCCGACGCGTGTGGCGTGATCCGCAGCGGCAATGCAGTGGTCTTCCGGATCGGATCCGATGCTCTGGGAACAGCGAGGGCGATCGTCGAGCACGCGCTCGATCCAGCCCTGGCGAGCTCTGGGCTTCCGCCAGGGACCGCCACCCTCATCGCCAGCGCGGCTCGGTCGGCGGGGCATGCGATGTTCAGCGACGCGAGGCTCGCACTCGCCGTCGCCCGAGGCAGCGGCGCTGCCGTTGCTCAACTCGGATCGGTCGCCCGCCAGGCCGGGGTGCCGGTGAGTCTCCACGGCACCGGCGGTGCGTGGATCGTTGCCTCAGAACACGCCGATGCCGAGCGGCTCACCCATGTAGTTGCTGCCTCCCTCGACCGCAAGGTGTGCAACACGCTCAACACCGCCGTCGTCGTTCGCAGCGTTGCCGATCGCCTGGTCCCGGCCGTCCTCGAAGGTCTCGACCGGGCGGCTGCCGATCGCGGCGCCAACGCCAAACTGCACGTCGTCGGCGATGCGGCCGATTCGGTTGGAGCCGGACGTTTCGCCCGATCGGTCCAGGTGTCGAGAGCCGAAGGCCTGGTCGGCGAGCCGGCCGCCGAACCGATCGCCCGCGACCAGCTCGGTCACGAGTGGGAGTGGGAGGAGTCGCCGGAGATCACGCTGGTCCTGGTCGACTCGGTGGCCGAGGCCGTCGAGCTGTTCAACCGGCAATCTCCTCGTTTCGTGGCCTCGTTGATCTCCGAGGACGCTGCGGAGCAGGAGCAGTTCTGGTCCACGATCGATGCGCCGTTCGTTGGCGATGGTTTCACGCGCTGGGTCGACGGGCAGTACTGCCTCGATCGTCCAGAGCTCGGTCTTTCGAACTGGCAGTTCGGGCGGCTGTTCGCTCGTGGCGGCGTGCTGGCGGGCGACAGCGTGTTCACGGTCCGAACTCGCGTACGCCAGGGCAATCCCGAGTTGCACCGCTGAAGGCGAGCTGTACCCCCTGAGGCCCCGGCAAGTCAGAGGGTGACGATTCGAGTGGTGATCGCACTGTCGGGGTCCTTGACATCGTCGACCAGGTGGAACTCCGCATCGACGCGAACCTCCGAGACATCCAACTTCAGCCAACCGTTGGCCACGGTGACCTCTCGCAGCTGCGGGTTCACCAACGGGAGAAACGGAGCGAGGTCGGCGTACTGCTCCGGGAATGCGGAGCTGATGGCGGGAGCCATTATCTCGACAGCCACCGGTGTTTCGAGTCGGTCGAGCGGATCGGCGGAGAAGTCGGCGACCAGCGTTGTGTGGAGATCTCCGGAGACGATGAGCGGTTTCGGAGCGGCAGCCAACGCAGCGGCCATTCTCGAACGTTCGTGCGGATAGGCGTCGATGGAGTACGGGAGGAGCGGCTTGCCGTCGAGGTCGCGAACGCCGCTCATCAGCACGGGACTGGCGACGATCGTTCGACTCGCTCCGTGATCGAGATCGGATCCGACGGCCGCCCACTGCTCATCGCCGAACAGCTGGGTGTCGTCTGCGTACTGCCGAACGTCGAGGCCGACGACGCGAGCAACGCCGCCGAGATCGAAGGAGCGGTGAATCCGGAGATGCCCGCTCTCGTCCGGCGGTGGGAGTCTCGTTGGAATGTGCTCCCACCACGCTTTGAGTGCAGCACCCCGGCGCTTCGGGTCGACAGATGCGTCGTAGTCGTTCCTGACTTCGTGATCGTCTGTGAAGACGAACCAGGGGTGCGCCGCGTGACACCGCTGCAGCAGCGGGTCGCTCCGGTACGTGACGTAGGCAGCCCGATACTCGGCCAGGTTGCGATACTCGCCGTAGATGTAGTCGCCGAGCCACAGCACGGCGTCGACCCGAGCGGTTGCCAGGTCTCGGTGGGCGGCCCACGCACCGTCACTGCGAGCTTGGCACGAGCTGACACCCAGGGCGATCGGTTGCTTGTCGCCCATGGCCGGCATGGTTCGTGTGCGGCCCTTCGGCGACACCAGGTCGCCGGCAAGGAACCGATACCAGTAGTGGCTCGCCGGTTCGAGCCCGGTGGCCACCACGCGAACCGAATGGGCGTGAACCGCCTCGACAGCCACGACCCCTGTCGCCACCAGCCCCTCGAAGACCTCGGAGGCCGAGAGCTCCCACACGATCGGCACCGACTCGTCCGTTGCGCCCAGCAGGCGGGTCCAGACCACCACCGATCGGTCGTCCGGTTCGCCAGATGCGACACCGAGGGCGAAGGCGTCCTCCGGGAGGACGACCGGGGGAGGGGTCAGCGGATCGACGCCGGGTGGTGTTGGCTCGACGGTCGAGGCGACGCTGGTGGCCGGTTGGGTCGGCTGTGTCACGGACGAGGGCGACACGGTTTCGCTCGATGCGGTCGTGGTGTCGTTGGCGGCGGGTTCGTCGGCTCGGCTGCACGCAGCCAGGAACGAAGCGAACCCGACTCCCAGGAATGATCGTCGCTTCATGGATGGTCAGCGATCCGGTTTGTCTTTGAGGAGCGAGTCGAACAGGCGTTGTGCGTGGGGAGGAATGGACTCGAACTCGACCTCGATCCCGTTCGCGCGTTGGTCGATGGCCAGGTCTGCCATCTCGATGGCTGCGGTGAGGTCGAGGCGCCCGACGCCGTCGAGACTCACCACCAGTTTGGTCACGTCCGGCCGATCTGCGAGCACCGCCAGGATGTGCTCCATGATCTTGTTCGTCGACCCGAACCACATCACGCCGTGGGGGACGATTCGCAGCGTCGCCTCGTCGGTCTGGTCGACCGACACGAACACCTGCATCTCACGCCACAGGTGCACGGCAACCGAGAGGATGATGCCGAACTCGATGGCGTGATCGATGCGCGGATCGAGCGCAAGCGTGAAGCCGAGCGTCGCGACGGCCGTCGCTGACTGCGGCTTGCTCCACTCCCACATTGCGGCGATCCGATCGAGACGCACGAGGCTGACCGCGGCGCTGACGACCACCGCAGCGAGGGCGGCTCGCGGGATGGTTTCGAGGACGCCGGCGAAGGGGAGGAAGGCGAGCATGGTCAGGCCGGTGATCGCGCCGGACCAACGGCTGGTCGCACCGGCCCGCTCATTGAGCGAGCTCCGGCCGAACGAGCCACCCACCGGGAAAGTGCCAGTGACAGCCGCAGCCACGTTCGCGGCGCCCTGGCTGATGAACTCCTGATTGGCGCTCCAACGCTCGCGTTTCGCTGTTGCGTACGTGCGACAGATCGATGCGGGCTCGACGAACCCGACCATCGCGATCAGCAGGGCCGGCAACAGCAGGTCGCCGGTGCGTCCGTACGGAAGATCGAACGAGACCGACGGCAGGTCGTTGGGGATCGCGCCGATGTGGTCAGCGGAGCCGCCTGTGATGGCGTCGAGGGCCCACGCCACAGCGACGGCGACGAGGACACTCGGGAAGAGTTTGTGCACGCGCCGTAGTCCCAGGGTGAGAGCAAGCGTGATTGCAGCGATGGTGATGGAACGCGAGTTCCACATCGACGGATCGTCGATGGCGTCGAACGCTCGTGCCATCACCGAGCGGGTCGTGCCGTCCTGCGCTGTCCGCGACACGGACACACCGAGAGCAGTGGGTACCTGTGTCCCGGCGATCAGAAGGGCAGCACCCGTCGTGAAGCCGATCAACACGGGTTGCGACACGAAATAGGCCATGATCCCGAGCCGGAGGACACCGAAGACCAACCGGGCGATCCCGACCAGCAGTGCCAACAGCGCAGCGAGTTCGAGGTATGACGCCGACCCTGGCTGGGCGAGCTGGCTGAGCGGCCCGAGCACGAGCAGGGCGGTCAGCGCGGTCGGACCGGTCTGGAGGTACGGGGACGACACGAACAGTGCGGCAACGAGGGGCGGCACGGTGCCGGCCAGCAGCCCGAGGTGGCTGGGCAGCCCGGCGAGCTCTGCGTAGGCCAGCCCTTGGGGGATCAGTATGAGGAACACGCTCAGCCCCGCGACGAGGTCGCCCCAGCTCGGTTTGATCGGAGACATCCGTTGGCGAAGAGCTTGGGGTCGCAGATCCACCCGTTGGCTGCCCGTCAGCTGCGTGACCCGAACGGGCGCCTCCCAGGGCTTCATCTCGGCTCGTTCATGTGAGGATCACCTGTGCCATCTTGCCAAAGATCTGGGAGGACTGGATTACGGTCTGCGAATGGCCCACGGCACCCACGACTACGACCACGATTCTCGCAACGATTCGATCATGATCGGCATCAACGGAGAGCAGCGGCCGAGGGCCGAGGCGACCGTCTCGGTGTTCGACAGCGGCTTCATGCTGGGCGACGGCGTCTGGGAGGGCATCCGAGTCCACAACGGCAAGCTCGCGTTCATCGACGATCACCTGCGCCGCCTGTTCGAGGGGGCGAAGAGTCTCGACATGGACATCGGCAAGACCGCCGACCAGCTTGCCGCCATGATCAACGACACGCTCGAGGCAAACGACATGGCGTCGGCCGACGGTGTGCACATTCGTCTGATGGTGACGCGCGGTGTGAAGTCGACGCCGTACCAGGACCCGCGTTTCACCATCACTGCACCGACGATCGTCATCATCCCCGAATACAAGGAGGCCAGACCCGAGACCCTGACCGAGGGTGTTCGGCTGGCCACAGTCTCCACACGACGCGGGCGACCGGACGTGCAGGATCCGAAATGGAACTCGCACTCGAAACTCAATTGCATCAGTGCGTGCATCCAGGCGACGAAGGCAGGGGCGGATGAGGGCCTGATGCTCGATCCGCAGGGATTCGTCGCCACCTGCAACTCGACGCACTTCTTCATCGTCCGCCGACCGGACGGACCCGGCACGCCCGATGCGCCCGGGCCGGTCGAGGTGTGGACCTCGACCGGCGACTACTGCATGCCCGGCATCACCAGACGCAACGTGATCCGACTGTGCGACCGCAGAGGCGCCGAACTCGGGATCACGGGGCACCAGAAGAACTTCAGCCTCACCGAGGTCTACGGAGCAGACGAGGCCTTCGTCACCGGAACGTTCGCCGGCATCGCCCCGGTCACCGAGGTGGACGGCCGGGTGATCGGAAGCGGCCAACGTGGCCCGATCGTCGAGGCGCTGCAGCAGTGGTACCTCGAGATGATCGACGAGGAGTGTGCATGACGAGGCGCGATCAGATTCGGGTCGCGATGTGGTCCGGTCCTCGGAATCTGTCGACGGCCATGATGCGGAGCTGGGAGAACCGGGCCGACACCGATGTCATCGACGAGCCGCTGTATGCTTGGTATCTCGATCGGACGAAGCTCGATCACCCAGGGGCTGACCGGATCATCGAGGTGGGGCCGGCCTCGCTCGTTGACGCGATCGCAGCCTGTGTCGAAGCCCCCCACGGCGAGGCAACCGTGAGTTACCAGAAGCACATGGCGGGACATCTCCTCCCCGATGTCGACCGGTCATGGCTCGATGAACTGAGCAACTGTCTGCTCCTGCGTGATCCGCGACGAGTTCTGGCGAGCTACACGAAGGTGAGGGAGAACGTGACGATGGCCGACATCGGTCTTCCCCAGCAGGTCGAGCTGGCTCCCCGCTGCCGGATCGTCATCGATTCGGACGATTTCCTGACCGATCCCGAGGGCTATTCCCGCCTCGTGTGCGACGCAGTCGGTGTCGATTTTGACCCGTCGATGCTCATGTGGCCGGCGGGAGCGAGATCCTCTGACGGCGCCTGGGCCGAGCATTGGTACGGATCGGTCGAGGCCTCTACTGGCTTCGGGCCACCCCCGGACTCCGGACCGCCGGTCGCTCCAGCGCATCTCATCTCGCTCGTCGAGGAAGCAATGGACCTCTACTCCGATCTGCACGGAGCCAGAACGACGCTTTGATCCACCTCGAATGGTTGGAACCGTCGTTGGCACAGGCCAGCATGTGCCGGTGCAGAACGATCAGACCGCGCCGACGCTCGTCATCATGGCCGCAGGCCTCGGAAGCCGATTCGGTGGCGTCAAGCAACTGGCCCGGGTCGGACCAGACGATGAGGCGATCCTCGACTTCTCCATCAAGGACGGTCGTTCGGCAGGATTCGGTTCTGTCGTCCTGATCGTTCGGTCCGAGATCGAAGATGACGTTCGGGCCCATCTCGAAGAACAGCACCCCGGCGCCGACTACTTCAGACTGGTTCGTCAGGACGATCTCGGCCCCGAGCGGGACAAGCCGTGGGGCACGCTGCATGCCGTTCTGAGTGCCAGCTCGGAGCTCACGAACGATTTCGCCGTGATCAACGCCGACGACTACTACGGCCCGGCGTCGTTCGCTCTCGCTGCCGAGGCCATCGCCGATCTCGGCTCCGGACAAGCTGCCAACGTCGCATTCGAAATGGGAAAGACCGTGCCGCCCCATGGTGCTGTCACACGTGCGCTGTGTGAGGTCGCCGACGGGCGGCTCACCGGCATCGTCGAGACCGACGGGTGCGAACGGTTGGCCGATGGGCGACTCCAGGCGGCGGGTGAGATCGTCGCCGAGGAAACCCCGGTCTCGATGAACCTCTGGTGCTTCAGAGCTGAAGTGATGTCAGATTTTGCCGAGCGGTGGGAGGCCTTCTTTGCCGAGAACTCCCAGACGGCGAAGGCCGAGTGTCAGCTTCCGACGGTTGTTGGTGAGCTGATGGACGACAACCGTCTCGACGTCATCGTCCGATCGTCGTCCGAGCAATGGATCGGTATCACGAATCCGGACGATCTCGAGCTGGCTCGAACCGCGCTCGCCGCTCGTTGAGGCTGCTCCGCCTCGGCCTCGTCCTCGCCATTTGCCCGGCCGTCCTCGGTTGCACCTCTTCGGTTGTCGACGCCGAGAGCGGGGAGGACGAGGTGTCGAGTCTGGTGGACGGTGATGGCTACGAGTACGAGTTGAGCTCGGTTGGCACGGGCGAGCGCTTCGAGCTCGTGATGCCCATCCCCGTCGGTCGTTCGGTGATCGTCACGGTCGGTCTGGCATCGAAAGGCGAGACAATCGAGGTCGACCTCGTCGCAGAGGTCCGGGCCGCCGATGCGCAGGGAGTCGGCCAGGAGATCCAACTGCGAGTCGTCGAGGTCAGGTCGGATGACCCGCAGACCGTCGATGGCCTGGAGGAGATTCTCGACGCATCGTCCGTGCTGCGGCGAGACGAGCGACTGGCGGTCATCGAGCAGGTACTCGACATTCCCGAGGGGCTCGGGTTTCGGGCCGATGCCGTGGCCAGGCAGGTCCTACGTGCGCCGTTCTCGTTGGCCGGTCCGCTGGCGCCGGTGCCGGTAGGGACCGACGCCCGCTGGACTGTGAGGACCACCGACGGCGACGTCGTCGTCGACGAACGCGAGGTCTCGGTTGTCGAGATCGGGGACGATGGCTACGTCCTCAACTTCGAGATCCCCGACGGTGACGTGGAGATCCACGGACGCTTCGGCGCGCTCCTGCCGGACCTCCAGGTCATCACGCTCGCTGATGCTGCGGTGACGGTCAGCGCTCGACGCAGCTGATCAGCTGCCGTTGGCGGCGAGGGCGGCCAGGCGGTGGCGCTGGATCTTGCCGAGCACGGTGCGGGGCAGCTCGTCGACGATCACGAGTGAGCGCGGGGCGTACCACACGGGGAGCTCGGCCTTGACGGCATCGCGGAGGTCTGCCAGCTCGATCTTGACGCCATCATCGGGCACGACCACGGCCACCAGCTCAGAACCCCAGTCGGGGTGGGGTCGCCCGGTCACGGCGACGTGGGCAACGCCGGGCACCGTCTCGAGAATGCGTTCGGCACGCTCCGGCCATACCTTTTCTCCTCCGGTCATCACGACGTCTCCGGAGCGACCAGACACACTCAGGCTGCCGTCGTGGGCGAACGACCCGAGGTCGCCGGTGGGGAACCAGCCGGCGGCATCGAGGGGATCGACCTCACCGTCGACGGTTCGGTAGCAGCGCAACAGCATCGGGCCGCGCACCAAGATCTCGTCGTTGTCGTCGATGCGAAGTTCGACCCCGTCGATGATCCGCCGCTCGTAGACGATGCCAGAACCCGTCTCCGTCATCCCATAGGTGGCGACAACGTTGGCCGGGCGGTTCGCCGGAGGGGATGCTCCGCCGATCACAACGATCCGGAACAGTCCCGGATCGACCTCGACGAGCGCTCGGGTCACGAGCGAAACGAGCGTGGCACCCTCCGCCGCCGCCCGCATGACGGCCTCGGCATCGAAGCCGGACTGAATGACCAATGGCGTGTCGGTGTGCAGCGCTCGAGTGATCACCGACAGACCCCCGATGTGCGCCGGTGGCAAGCACGCCAACCATGTGTCCGATGCGGGGTCGGCGCCGATGGCTCGGCTGGTCGCAACAGCGGATGCGGCGACAGCGTCGTGCGTGAGGACCACACCTTTCGGGTGTCCCGTGGTGCCGCTGGTGGAGAGCACGAGTGCATCGCCGGACTCGGTCGGTCGACCGCCGTCCAGCGCCCGGATCTCCCCGTCGCCTGCGAGCACATGGGTGGGTGCCACACGCTCGATGGTGAGGCGTCGTTCGGCTTCGGGAAGTCGTTGGTCGAGGGGAAAGGCAGCACCACCCATGTCCCACACTCGGCATAGGGCATCGACGAACGCCGGGCCCGCAGGAAGATCGAGTGTCACGACGGGTGCCATCCCGCGAGCGTAGGGGCCGCTAGCGTTCGACCCGTGACCGAATCGGACGCCGGTGTGATCTGGATCGATGGCGAGTTCGTGCCGTACGGCAAAGCCACGGTGCACGTGTTGTCCCATGGCATGCAGCGTGGGTCGACGGTGTTCGACGTGCTCAAGGTGGTGCATGTCGACGGCGGCCCCGCCGCGTTCGGTCTTCGGGAACACGTTGCTCGATTCATGCAGTCGATGCAGCTCATGGGAATGACACCCGAGGTGACCCTGCCAGAGCTCGAGGCGGCGGTTGCCGCCGCAGTGGCAGCCAATCCCGGGGCCGAGGTGGTGAAGCTGGCTGCCGCTTGGATCGAGGTGCCGCTGCGAAGTCTCCCGGTCTCGACTGTGCCGACCGTGTACGTCGCCGCCATGCTTCCGAGTGCAGCCGTCGACCCTGGGGGCACCCACGACGCGGTCAGGGTGATGACTGCGGCGTCGCCCAAGATGCCATCGGAGGTGCTCCCGCCGAGCCTGAAGGTCGCCGCCAGCTACACCGCTGGGGTCAGGGAGCGCTTGCGGGCGGTTGCCGAAGGATACGACGACGTCGTGTTCCGCACGATGTCTGGCGACCTGGCGGAGGGGACCACCCAGAGTCTGTTTGTCATCTCGGGAGGGCAGGTGCTCCTTCCGCCGCTCGACAACGTGCTTGATGGAATCACTCGCCGCGTCGTGCTCGATCTGGTTCGGCACGAGGCGATCCACGTCGATGTTCGGCCGGTCTACTGGGATGAGGTGACCGGTGCCGACGAGTTGTTTCTCTCGTCGACCAACAGTCAGGTCCTGCCCGTTGCCCAGCTCGACGATCGAATGTTGGATGCGCCGGGCCCGATCACCGCTCGGTTGTCGACACGGATGGACGAACTGTTGGCCGGCCAACACGAATTGAGCCGACGCTGGTTGACGCCGCTCGGCTGACGTCGCTCACCTGACGCCGAAGCTGCGGTCAGGGGTGGGCCTTGGCGTAGGCCTCGAGCCCCGGTCCGGCGTCGGCGATGATCGAGCCCAGGATCGGTTCGAGCGGTGCCGTCCAGAGGCCGCCGTCATAGCGGAGATCCATGATGACCGTCGATCCGAGGTCGACCGCCAATCCGCGGTCGCCGTTTGTCGCCACCGACGCCTCCAGCGTCCACCCCGAATGGTTTCGACCGTCGATCTCGCGTCGTTCGAAGCGGAATGTGGCGCCGGCTTCGCTGCGATCGACCGAGGTACGAACCATGCGCAACTTCTTCGATCGGGCGAACGGGCCGACCTTGGCCCTGATCGTGACCAGCCAGGACGGATGGTCGTCTGGCGACTGCGCCTCATCGGGGGTCGCTGCCGTCACGAGGTCGAGCCACGACGGGTAGGTGCCGAGATCTCCGATGATCTCTGCGATCCTCTCGATGGGAGCGGCGACGCTGGCGGTGGTTGTCTGATGCATCGGGCTCCAGTGTGCCCGACCTAGCCTTTCGAAGGTGCACTCCACGACCCATCGACTCGACGCCGACATCGATCCGATCGCGCTCGGCGCGCGGTCCGGTCTGCTGTGGGCCCGCGACGGATTTGCCCTCGCGGGGATCGGCCAGGCCGCCACGGTTCCGCTCGGACCTGGCGACGCAGCAGCGGCGACACAAACCCTCGCTGGTCTCGCAGGTCGGGACGAAGTCGAGATTCCCGGGTCGGGGCCCGTGGCCTTCGCCGCGCTGCCGTTCGACCGCGAGCTCGCCGATCGCCTGTTCGTGCCTCGGATCGCCGTCGGTCGATCGGCCGATGGTCGACGGTGGTTGACGACCATCGGCGACATCGAGTTCGCTGAGGCGATTCGAGAGGTGGAGGCTGTGCTCGATCGGCCGGTTCCCTTCGGGCCCGAGCCATCGACGTTTCGCCTCGACTCCACGCTGGCGCCCGAGATCTGGCGCGACGAAGTCGTTGGCTTCGCTCGCGATCGCATTCTCGCCGGAGCCCTGGACAAGGCAGTGCTCGCTCGTGAACTGCGGCTCCGCACCGATCATCCGATCGATCCGGCAGTGGTGATCGAGCGCCTGCATTCGACGTTTCCCTCGGCGATCTTGTTCTCGGTGCATGGATTCCTCGGGGCTTCGCCCGAGTTGCTCGTTGCACGAGAGGGCGATGTCGTCCGGGCGCACCCGCTGGCCGGTACCGCACCTCGCTCTTCTGACCCTGCGACCGATGCCGCTCATGCCGCGGGCCTGCTCGGGTCGACCAAGGATCGATGGGAGCACCGAATCACGATCGATTGGTTGCTCGACACGTTGCTGCCGTTCTGTTCGTACGTCGACGCTGAACCAGAGCCGACCATCGTCACGTTGGCCAATGTGCATCACCTCGGAACGAGGGTCGAGGGTCGACTCTCGTCGCCGGCGAGCTCTGTGCTGGAACTCGTGGCCTCCCTGCATCCGACACCGGCTGTCGGTGGGCAACCCCAGGACGTTGCGCTCGATTTGATCGAGGGTCTCGAGCGGGCTGACCGAGGTCGGTATGCGGGTCCGTGCGGCTGGGTCGACGGGGCGGGCAACGGGGCGTTCGCGGTCAGTGTTCGGTCGGCGGAGCTCGCCGGGACCGAGGCCAGGATCTTTGCCGGGGTCGGCGTGGTCGATGACAGTGATCCTGCAGCAGAGCTGGCCGAGACCCGGAGCAAGTTCCAAGCCATGCTCGGCGCCCTCATCCGCCCCTGAGGATCGCGGGGTCAGTAGTAGTAGGGGAAACCGGACCAGTCGGGATCGCGCTTCTCGAGGAAGGAATCGCGGCCTTCGACTGCCTCATCGGTCATGTACGCGAGGCGGGTCGCCTCGCCGGCGAACACTTGTTGTCCGACCATGCCGTCGTCGACCATGTTGAGCGCGTACTTGGCCATCCGCTGCGCCATGGGGCTCTTGCCACAGATCTCGGTCGCCCACTGCAGCGCCTCGTCCTCCAGATCGGCGTGAGGGACCACCGCATTCACCACCCCCTGAGCGTGAGCCTCCGCAGCCGTGTAGGTCCGTCCGAGGAAGAAGATCTCTCTCGCGAACTTCTGTCCGGCCTGGCGGGCCAGCAAGGCCGATCCGAATCCGCCATCGAAGCTCGCGACGTCGGTGTCTGTCTGCTTGAAGCGGGCATGCTCCTCGCTGGCAATCGTCAGATCGCAGACCACGTGGAGGCTGTGTCCACCCCCGGCCGCCCAGCCAGGCACCACGCAGATCACGACCTTCGGCATCATCCTGATGAGCCGCTGGACTTCGAGGATGTGGAGACGCCCTGATCGGGCCGGGTCGATGCCGTCGGCAGTCTCGGAGTCTGAGTACTTGTAGCCGTCCCTGCCCCGAATGCGCTGGTCGCCACCGGAGCAGAAGGCCCAACCGCCGTCCTTCGGCGACGGACCGTTACCGGTGAGCAGCACACAGCCGACATCGCTCGACATTCGTGCATGGTCCATTGCCCGGTAGAGCTCGTCGACAGTGTTCGGCCGGAAGGCATTTCGGATCTCGGGCCGATCGAACGCGATGCGGACCGCACCGACATCGTTGGCCCGGTGGTAGGTGATGTCGTCGAAGTCGAAGCCAGGGACTTCGGTCCACTTGCTCGGGTCGAAGATGTCTGACACACCGTTTGCGGGTACGGCGGGGGAGGAGTGCTCACTCATGGCGGCCGAGCGTACGCAACTTCTCTAGCCTCGACCCCATGCAGCGGGTCGTCGTGGTGGGGAACTCCGGATCGGGCAAGACCACGCTCGCACGCGAGCTGGCCGAGCGCCTCGATCTGACCCACATCGAGCTCGACTCCCTCTTTCACCAGCCGGGTTGGACCCCCCGGGATCCCGAGGAGTTCCAAGCCGACCTCTTGGACCGCATGGAGCGGGCCGACAACGGCTGGACGATTTGCGGCAACTACAAGAGCGTGACGTGGTCACTCACGATGCCGAGCGCCGACACGATCATCTGGCTCGACTTGCCGAAGTCGCTCGTCATGCGCCGGGTGACGAAGCGAACCCTGCGCCGTGCCCTCACGAGGGAAGAGCTCTGGAACGGCAACCGTGAACCACTCACGAACTTCTACCGGTGGGCGCCCGAGGAGAACATCGTGCGGTGGTCGTGGACGATGCACGACAGCTATCGACAGCGCTATCTGACCGCCATCGCCGATGGTTCGTGGGACCACGCTGCCGTCCATCAGTTGAGCTCTGCCGATGCAGTGTCGCGATTTCTCGACGAAGCGACTTGAATGCTCCGATGGCCTTTCCCGCAATGACCCGTGATGGCGACGTCTTCGTGATTGCGATGACCGACAAGGAGAATCGTTTCAACCGCTCGTCGGTCGACGCGTTCCATGCCTGCCTCGACGAGATCGACGCTGCTGAGGGACCGAAAGCGATGGTGACCGTTGGTGAAGGCAAGTTCTTCTCGAATGGTCTCGACCTCGACTGGCTGGCGACGTCTGAGGAGGACATGTTCGGTTTCATTGCCGACGTCACCCGCCTCTGGGCTCGCATCCTCGAGGCACCCTTCCCGACGGTGGCTGCCGTAAACGGTCACGCATTCGCCGGCGGAGCGATGTTCGTTCTCGCCTTCGACCAGCGGGTGATGCGCGATGACCGCGGTTTCTGGTGTGTCAATGAAGTGCTGCTCGGAATGGATCTCACGCCCGGCATGGGCGCCATCGTGCAGGCGCGGCTCGACCCGCACACCGCACACAAGGCCGTCACCCAAGCGCATCGGTTCAACGGGCCGGAGGCGCTCAGCAACCACATCGTCGACGCACTCGCGGCCGAGGCCTCCGTACTGTCAGATGCCATCGCCTTGGCCGACAGCCTGAAAGCCACGGCAGGCGAGCCCCTCGCGGTTCTCAAGCGGCGGCTCTACGCGCCGGTCCTCGAACTCCTCAGACCCTGATCACTGGGCCGAACGGCCCATTGGGATGGGCCTTAGGGACCCTTCGCGCCCTCGGAACCACTCAAGCGGAACCGGTCCGGTGCCGACGTGCGTTGTGAGTGCACCTGAAAGGACACCTCCCCAACCATGTTCGGAATCATCGTTGCCCTGGCCATTGCCGCCGTCGTCATCGCCGTCGGCGTGTCGGTCTACAACCGGCTCACGTCGCTACGTGAGCGCACCCGCACTGCGTTCTCACAGATCGATGTGCAGCTCGAACGTCGCTATGACCTGATCCCGAATCTGGTCAACGTTGCGCAGCGCTACCTCACCCATGAGCAGGACACGCTGACCGAGGTCATCGAGGCACGCGCATCAGCGACCCAGGCCCGCATCGAGGTCGCGGGCGACCCGAGCAACGTCGAGGCCGTTCGTAGCCTGTCCAAGGCCGACGGATCGCTCGGCTCTGCGCTCGGTCGTTTGCTCGCCGTCTCGGAGCAGTATCCCGAGCTCAAGGCCGACCGGACGATGTCCGAGCTGACCGAAGAAGTCCGCAACACCGAGAATCGTGTGTCGTTCGCCCGTCAGGCCTACAACGACGAGACGCGAATCTACGAGACCTACCGTCAGTCGTTTCCCCAGATCGCCGTGGCCAAGGTCACCGGGTTCGGCCCGTTCGCCTACCTCGAGACGGTCTCTGACGAAGCTCGCGACCGCGTCGAGGTGACCTTCAACTGATCGTCGATTCAGCGACGGTTGGTCCTGTCATGGACTATCTCCGGCTCCAGGCCGACGCCAAGGACGAGAACCGCAATCTGCTGTTCGTCTTCGCCGTCATCATCGGCGTCGTCGCGGCGACGGCCGCGGCAGTGGTAACGGCAACCACCTGGGCGACGTTGATCCTGGTCGAACTCTTCGCCGCCGACCAGGCTTCGGATCAAGGTCGCGAGCTGACCGAATCCGAGGTGCTGTCGAACCGAACCCCCTGGGGGTGGGTCTTCTTCGTCGTCTTCGTGTTGGTGGCTGGAGTCATCGCATGGGTCAGCCGCTCGCGCGAGCGGGCGCTGATCGCTCACGGCGGCCTCGGTATCGCACGTTCACTCGGTGGTCGATGCATCGATGCTCGAAGTGCAGACCCGGCGGAGCGCCGCTTCGTCAACGCTGTCGCCGAGATGGCGATCGCCGCTCGGCGCACGACGCCTGCGGTGTTCGTCCTCGATGGTCACACATCGATCAATGCGTTCAACGCCGGATGGACCGACGAGACGACAGCCATCGGTGTCACCAGCGGAGCGCTCTCAGACTTGCGGCGCGAGGAACTCCAAGCGGTCGCCGCGCAGGCGATGTCGCATGTGTTCCACGGCGATGCGCGACTCAACCTCCGACTCATGGGATTGGTGACCGGTGTTGCCGGCCTCGCCATGGTTGGCGAGGACTGGATCGAGGGATCCAAGACAACGGACACGGCCGATGGCGACGAAGGCGTCTTCGTCCCGCTCTTCGTCGCCGGGTCGCTTCTCTACGCCGTCGGTTGGGTGGGAGTGTGGCTCTCGAACAAGGTGCAACGCTCGGTCGCTCGACGTCATGAACTGCTTGCCGATGCCACGGCCATCGAACTGCTTCGTCAGAGCGAACCGATGCGAGACGCGCTGCGACGAGTCGGCGGTCACCCTGCGAAGGGGCTGATCCGGCACCGCCGCGCCCGTTCGATGAACCATCTCTTCATGGTCGATGCGGGCGGCCGTCGTCGCGGAGGTCTGCACCCAGATCTCACGCTCCGGGTCCACCGGATCGATCCGAACTGGGTGGGGGACTGGCTGAAGCCGGACACCAGCGACCACGTGTCGCCGGACGGCCCGATTCCGTCGCCGTCGGTGCCGATGAGCAACGGGACCGCCTCGCCGTTGGCGCCGGCCTTCGACGCCCTCACCGCGCCGCTGGCCGGGCTGGTCGACGTGGGCTTGCTCGGCCCGGCTGGGGCTCGACTCGGTCTACCCGATGTGGGAACCGGCCTGCTGACCCCAGTGGCGGGGCTCGCCGTGTTCGAGGAACTCACGTCGGCTCGGCCGGCGATGGAAGCGAACCGGGCACGATCGCTCTTGGCCGCGTTGACCCATCACACGGCAGCGGTCAGCCCGACCGCGGCAAGCGTCCCGGAGGGCTGTTCGGTCGAGGCCGTCCTCGCCCAGGTCGAGGCGGTCCTATCGATGACCGGTGAACAGCGTCGAGCTGCAGCTGAAAACGCGTGTCGGGCACTGGTCGCCTCGAATGGGAGCGAAGCCTCGTTCGCAGCTGGTGTGGTCGCTCCGCTCCGGGCAGATCGCGAGCTCGATCATTGGATGCTTCGTCGACGCATTCTGGGCCGACTCGGCGCGGCTACCGCCACGTCCACGAAGCGTCGCCCGCTCGAACGGTTGCGAAACGAATACGCCGTTGCGCTCGGGTTCCTCACCGCCATCGGCGGTGGCGATGCCGCTACCGCTTTCGCCGTCGGCGTCGCGAAGGCAGACCTCATCGGGCTGCACGCCCGCCGACCGGGCAAGCTCGCCGGACTCGAGCGCGCTCTCGACAAGTTGACCGGGCTCGATCCGGACGATCACGACCGTGCCCTCGACGGCATGGAAGCAGCCATGTACGCAGACGGCGATTGCCGCGAATCGGAGCTCGAATTCATCGACGTGGTCCGGCTTGCTCTGCGGACGGACTCCGCTCTCGCCACAGCGGGGTCGCCGGAACGGCGATCGAGAAGATCGTGGCGCGCGAGACTCCGGACTGCGACCTCAGTCGGCGCCACTCCCGAATGAGCGGTGCGCGCTGATCGCCAGAACCGATGATCAAGCGATGGCGTCGATCACCGCGGTCACCAGTGCACCATGAAGCGCGAGGTTCTCGGTCCGGTCCGTCCGTGCGATCACGACACGCACGCCGCTGATCTCGCCCAGTTCGCCCTTCCACGTCGAGGTCTCGATGCCGTGCGCCTGGCACAGCATCGCCAGGTCGGTGTCGTGTGGCGTGCCGAACAGGAGCTCGTAGTCAGCGGCAGCCAGGATCTCGTGCTGGGGCAGGAACGAGAAGATCCCGCCTCCGTCGTTGTCGATCACGACGATCGTGAGGTCGAGGGAACGACTGCGAAGTGCGATGAGGGCATTGGTGTCGTGTAGGAAGGCGACGTCCCCGATGAGCAGTGTTGTCGGCCGACCGGTCAGGGCGATGCCGATGGCTGTCGAGGTGACACCGTCGATGCCGTTCGCCCCTCGATTGGCGTACACCTCGATGTCGCCCCGTGCTGTTCCGTACCACTCGACGTCGCGAATCGGCATGGACGAGGAGACAACCAGCGCCGCCCCGGCGGGGAGCTGGGCCGTGACGGCTCTGGCGATCGAGGGCTCCGACACGCCGCGGTCGAGAGCGTTGTCGATCACCAGTTGGGCTGCGCCTTCGGCCGCCAGCCAGTCGCCGAGGTAGGAGCCGGCAGGCGGCGTGCTCGCCTGGGCCACCGCAACCAGGCGCGGCAGAGCAGACTCGACGGACATCACGGCGGTCGCCACTCGTTCCGGGTCGATCAACTGACCGCCGTCGGTCAGCGCGATCACGGCGGCTCCCTCGGCGGCAGAAGCGGTGATCCACTGGCTCAGCGCCTTGCTGGCCGGCGGTTCCCCGATGCGGATGATCATCTGCGGCCGGACTGATGCGGCGAACGTCGCCGACCGGAGCAGCGAATCGAACCGGGTGATCGATTGACCCGGGATGCGACAACCCGATCGTGGATCAGCGAGGACGGGCCACCCGAGCGCTGCGGCGAGGGCATGGGCATGAGCCGGGTCGGCGCCGGAACGACCGGCCACGATCACGCCACGCTCGGGGAGATCGAGATCGGGTACCGGCGGGCCGGGAACGTCGTCGCCGGAATCATCCGGCGAGGCGAGAGAGAGCGGCGGCGGCAGGCTGCCCGATCGACCGACGAGCGGGTCGCGAAAGCTGAGGTTCAGATGAACGGGACCCGGAAGGTTCGTGTCTGCACCTGTGGCGGCCATCCAGGCATCGGCGGCCATCGGTCGCCAGCCTGCCGGATCGACGCCGGGATCGTCCGGTGGGCCCGGTTCGAGGAATCCCCGGACGGCTTCGCCGTAGAGATCGGTCTGGTCGATGGTCTGTGGCGCCCCGATTCCCCACAATTCGGGGGGCCGATCGGCCGTGCAGACCAGCATCGGTACCCGCGAGGCATCGGCCTCGGCAACGGCGCCGTGAAAGTGTGTTGCGGCAGTACCGCTGGTGCAGAGCAGCACCGCAGGCCGTCCCGTGGCGAGGCCGTGGCCGAGGCAGGCAAACGAGGCGGAGCGCTCGTCGTGGACCACATGGGTGGTGATGCGCCGATCGGCGACCAACGCAAGGGCCAGCGGCGTCGACCTCGAGCCAGGAGCGATGAATGCGTCGGTCGTGCCCATCTGTGCCCACTGATCGGTGAGGGTTGCGCAGAAGGTGGCGGTGGCCGTGGTCGTCACCGCACAAGAGAACCACACCGGTGACCACGGGCAGGGCATCCTGTGGAGGTGAATCTCGCAATCGAACACCTTGCCGAAGCCGGGACTGTGTCAGATGGTGCCGAGTTCCGGGTCTCGATGGTGCACGGGTTCACTCAAAACGCCCAGTGTCTGGGAGTGCTCGCCGCAGCGACGGCGGAGGCGTTCGCGTCCCAGGGTCGATCAGTGTCCGTGCTGGGAATCGACGCCCCTGGACACGGTGCGTCGGCAAACGATCGATCTGACCTGATCGATGCGGCTCGTTTGATCATCGAAGCCGGTGGCCGGGGACACTACGTCGGCTACTCCATGGGAGGTCGCATGCTGCTGCACGCGGCGCTCCTCTTTCCTGACCAGATCGAGTCGTTGACGCTGATCGGCGCCACCCCCGGCATCGAGGATGCGATCGCACGGGCGACTCGGGTCGAGGCAGACGAGCTGCTCGCAATGCGGCTCGAGTCCGAGGAGCTCGTCACCTTTCTCGACGACTGGTTGGCGCTGCCTCTCTTCGACACGCTGCCGCTCGAAGCAGCGTGTCGCTCAGAGCGTCTGTTGAACCGACCGGAAGGACTCGCTGCAAGCCTGCGGATCTGTGGCACGGGAAACCAGTTCCCGTTGTGGCATCTGCTCGGCAGCATCGAGCTTCCGGTGCAGGTGATCGCCGGGCGTGCGGACAAGAAGTTCACCGCCATCGGCGAACGCATGGCCGATGACCTCCCCGATGGCACGTTCTGTTCGGTCGACGGTGGTCACGCCGTGCACAGCGAGCGTCCCGCCGAGGTCGCCGATCTGATCAGCGACTTCGCCCAGCGCTCCGCCGGGTGAGTCGGTCGAGCAGTTCGACATCGGGAAGCGGGGCGACGCCCGAGCCCGCCGGCACGAGGACCGCCCCGTTGGCCATCACCACGTCCGGCCAGGGGTCAGCGGCCAACCACTGACGGGCAGGTGACAGGTCGCCCGTAACCGTGAATCCGTCCAGCGCTGCGATTGCGGTGAGAGCGTGGCGTCCCAATCCGCACTCGAGCATCCCGCCGATGGAGACCCCGACGTCGGACCGTCTGCACCACTCGACCAGTTCGACAGCTGCTGCGATGCCGCCCAGACGAGGCGGCTTGATCGCGACCGCTTGCACGGCGGACGCGGCCAGGAGACGCTCGGCATCCCGCAGTGTCGGAGCACCCTCGTCGGTGATGATCGTTGCCTCCGTACCGAGCATCAGCTCCACCGCGAGATCAGGTCGATCGACGGCGAACGGTTGCTCGATCGCCGTGACCCCGTGCCAGGTCAGACCCGACAGGGCCATCAGATGGCTCTCGTCGAGCGAACCATTGGCATCGACGTGGAGCTCGATGTCGGTCAGCTCATGACTGAGGGCGTGGGCGACATCATCGACCTGATGGGGGTCGATCTTCACCTTGAGTTTCCGGTAGCCGAGATCGACCAGCTGGCGGGCCAGATCGACCGACCGCCCGATCGGGCCGAGTCCGATGGTGGCTCCGGCCATCACGCGCGATGCGGTGGCCCCGATCGAAGAGGCCAGGGACTGTCCGGTCGAACGAAGCTCGGCATCCAGCGTCGCCATCTCGATGGCCGCCGCCGTCATCGGAACGTCGGCGGCATTCGGGGCGTCTCCTCCTTCGGCCCAGGAGGCGAGACGCTCGAAACTGTCCTCGGCCCATTCGTGCGTGTACGTCGGGGCGTTGAGTGCAGAACACTCGCCCCAACCGAGCACCCCGTCTGCCGACTCGATTCCGATGACAACGAGCTGGCGCTCGATGGCCGGGTCGTTGTCGTGGGCTGTCCCGAGGGTGCGAAGCGTCGGTAGTGAGAGCAGGCGAACCTCGATGCGGGCCGGCGCAATGTGTCGTGTCGGAGGTTCCACGGCAATGATTGTCGCTCAGTTCGCCACCGCGCGGTGTCCAGGTGGCACCATCTGCGCTCACCACCTCAAGGGGAACCATGTCTGATACGCAATCGTCCGGTGGCGACGCCATCCCAACCGAGAAGCCGGACCGGTCCGGCCTGAAGACCGTGCCGTCGCTCGTCGTCGTGAACACGGGCCACGGGAAGGGCAAGAGCACAGCGGCGTTCGGGACGATGCTTCGAGCCATCGCCCTCGACTGGCCCGTCGCGGTGGTGCAGTTCCTCAAGAGCGGCGACTGGAACACAGGTGAGGAGAAGGTCGCCCGGTCGATCGGTGTCGATTGGTTCGCGGCCGGTGATGGATTCACCTGGGACTCCGGCGATCTCGACGAGAGCACGGCGATGGCGCGGGCCGCCTGGGAGTTCGCCAAGAAGACGATTCAGAGCGGCGAGTACCGCCTCGTGATCATGGACGAGATCAGCTACGCGATGACCTGGAAGTGGATCGATGTCGGTGACGTCGTGCAGACGATCCTCGGCCGGCCCGAGAAGGTCAACATCGTGCTGACGGGTCGCGACATGCCTGAGCCGATCATCGACATCGCCCACACCGTGACCGAGATGACCAAGATCAAGCATGCGTTCGACGACGGCATCGTCGCCAAGAAGGGGATCGACTACTGACCTGGCGCAGCCAGTATCGACGACGCGGCCCGTGCCGGCGCGCCCGTCGTGCGCCGGTCACTCGTGCGCTCGACGCTCGGGACGCGTACTCTCCCGGCACCAGCAAAGGGGAGGTACCCATGGCAACACTCGCCGCCGTACCGACCGTGATCGCCGTCGACGTCCCTGAGGGCGGGGAAGGTCGAGCTGTCTCGGTCGAGTGGAGCACCGGAGAACGCGCGTCGTTCAATGTCCTGTGGCTTCGGGACAATTGTCCCACCGGTGGCGACAAGCGGTCGGCGTTCCGGACCTTCTCGGTCGCCGAGCTCGATCCCGACCTGACGATCGTTCAAGCGAGATCGGCCGACGGTGGTCTGTCGCTGACGTTCTCAGACGGCCACGATTCGACGTTCGACCTGACATGGCTGCACGAGCACCGTTCCGGCGTGCGTCACCTGGCCAGAGCTCGCACGTGGCGGTCCGACATGGAGCCTGCCGTCATCGATTTCTCGTCGGTCGGGGACCGCCGGATCTGGTTCCAGCTTCTGGAAGCTGTGGCGACAGACGGAGTTGCCCTTGTGTCTGGCGTGCAGGGAGAAGGAACCGGAGAGTTGGCCTCCCGGCTCGGACACGTTCGTGAGACCGACTTCGGTCGGTTCTTCGACATCATCTCTGAGCCCGAGGTGTGGACGATGTCGCAGTCAACGGCGGCCATGGATCCCCACACCGATGATCCGTACCGCTACACCCCGTCCGGTTTCAGTATTCTTCACTGCATCGAAGCGAGCGCGACCGGCGGTGGCCGGAGCACACTCGTCGACGGGTTCGCCGTGGCCGAGGCGATCCGGTCCGAAGCTCCCGAAGCCTTCGAGCTCCTGTCGACGGTGTCGGTGCCGTGGATCCGCCGGCGTTCTGAGTCGGTTGATCAGGGCGAGGCCGTCCACATGGTGGCTCACGCCCCGGTCATCGCCGTCGACGGTGACGGCGATGTGTGTGGTATCCGTTTCCACGAACGGTCGATGGACACGATCGATCTCGCCGCCGAGTTGATCGACGACTTCTACCGCGCACTGATCGAGTTCACGATCCGGATCCGAAGCTCGGAGTTCCAGTGGGAACACGGGCTGCTCCCTGGTGAAGCGATCGCGTTCGACAATCAGCGAGTGCTCCACGGCCGCAGCGAATTCGACGGGGATCCCGGCCGCAGGCATCTGCGCCTCTGCACGGTCGACAGGGATCAGGTGCACTCGGCCCTGCGGCTTCTCCGGGTCGAGTTCGCACCCGGGACCGAGGAAGAGAAGCTCACCGCCGGGAATCTTTCGTGACGTTGGCCGTCGTCACTGGTGCAAACCGGGGCATCGGCATGGCCATCGCCTCCGGCTTGGTGGCTGCCGGCCACCACGTCGTCATGACCGGTCGATCGGTGACGGCGATCGAGGATGCGGTCGCCGAGGTCAGGTCCGGTTCCGCCGACGACTCCGAAGCCGGCTCGGCCGAGGGTTTCGTCGTCGACGTCACCAGCGACGATGACGTGCAACGCCTGGCTCGCCATCTCGTGCCGCTCGGTCCGCTTGGCATCGTCGTGAACAACGCCGGTGTCTACCTCGAGGCTCCACACGTCGCCGGCTCGGCGCCGAATGCGATGATCGACCAGCCGATCCAGGTCGTTCGCGACACGATGGAGGTCAACCTGTACGGGCCCATCCGGGTGATCCAGGCGCTCTGGCCGCTGATGACCGAAGGCGGGTCGATCGTGAATCTCTCGTCGACGAACGGTCAGCTCGAATCGATGACCGGTGGAGACGGTGCATATTCGATGTCCAAGACCGCACTCAACGCGGCAACCGTCAAGTTCGCCGCGGAGCTTCGCCCGAAAGGAATCTCGGTCAACGCCATGTGTCCCGGTTGGGTGTTGACCGAGATGGGCGGACCGCAGGGCGATCGCAGTCCGGAGGAGGGCGCGGACACCGCGGTCTGGCTGGCCTCGCTCGGCACCCTGGAGCCCACCGGACGGTTCTTCACGGACCGAACACCGATCCCTTGGTGAGAGCCGCTCGACCGCGGCGCATGACCTTCTAGGATTCGGCCATGACTTTCGTGAACGCTGCGACCACGCTGCCGACCCAGAAACTGTGGATCAACGGGGGCTACGTCGACGCCACCTCCGGGGAGACCTTCACGACCATCAACCCAGCCACCAACCAGGTGATCGCCGAGGTGCAACAAGCGAGCCAGGACGATGTCGATCGTGCGGTGGCTGCGGCACGAGACGGATTTGCGGTTTGGTCACAGATCCCGGCGATGGAACGTACCCGCATCATGTTGCGGGCAGTGGCCATCCTCCGAGAGCGCAACGACGAGCTCGCCCATCTCGAGACCCTCGACACAGGCAAGCCACTGTCGGAGACCACCACTGAGGACATCGTGACCGGCGCCGACGTGATCGAGTTCTACGCGGGCCTGGTTTCGTCACTTCACGGGCAGCACTTCGATTTTCCGCCGAGTGCCTTCGCCATCATCAGACGGGAACCGCTCGGCGTCTGCGCCGGTATCGGCGCGTGGAACTACCCGATACAGATCGCGATGTGGAAGTCGGCACCGGCGCTTGCGTGCGGCAATGCCTTCATCTTCAAACCGGCAGAGCTCTCGCCGCTCACGGCGCCGCGCCTGGCCGAGATCTATCACGAGGCCGGTCTCCCACCCGGCGTCTTCAACGTCGTGCAGGGCGACGGCAGGGTCGGCCAGATGCTGAGCCGCCATCCCGGGATCGACAAGATCTCTCTCACCGGCGAGGTCGGAACCGGCAAGAAGGTCATGGCAGACGCGGCGACGACACTCAAGGAAGTCACGCTGGAACTCGGAGGCAAGAGCCCCATCATCGTGTTCGACGATGCAGACCTGGACAGCGCAGTCAACGCCGCTCTCGTCGCCAACTTCTACTCGGCCGGTGAGGTCTGCAGCAACGGAACCCGGGTGTTCGTGCAGCGAGGCATGTACGAGTCGTTCGTCGAGAAGCTTGCTCCCCGAGCCGAAGCCATGAAGGTCGGCGACCCTTTCGACCCCGAGGTCGTGGTCGGGCCGCTGATCAGCGCCGAGCATCACGCGAAGGTGATGGGTTACATGGACATCGCCAATGCGAGCGGCGCCAGGCGTTTGTGTGGCGGGGTCGTCCCGGACGATGCCTCACTGGCTGGCGGCAACTACGTCACGCCTGCGATCTTTGCTGACTGCGAGGACGACATGACCTTCGTGAAGGAGGAGGTCTTCGGTCCGTTGATGGCAGTGCTGGTCTTCGATGACGAGGAAGAAGTCCTCAGACGAGCCAACGACACACATTACGGGCTCTCGGGCGCGGTCTTCACTTCAGATTTCGCACGTGCTCACCGCGTCGCCAACAAGATCGAAGCCGGCTCGGTCTGGATCAACGACTACAACGCCCTCCCGCCATCCATCCCGTTCGGTGGCTACAAGCAATCTGGAGTGGGTCGAGAGAACGGCCTCACGACGCTCGAGCACTTCACCCAACTCAAGACCATCTATGCCAATCTCGACTCCTTCCCCGCCTACTACTGATCGAGTCGGCGCTCAATCGATGCGACGGAGCGCCGACAGATCACCATGACATCGAAGTTCCGCCCGCTGTCCGTGATGGGACGCCTGATGACGATCCTCTTCGGCGTCATGTTCGGCGGTGTCTTTCTCGTTGCCGGTCTCTGGATTCGTTCGGCCACCCAGCCCCTCGACGACGGCGTCATCGTGGTCGGTGTCGTTGTCGACGTCGATCGGCGAACCGACAGCGATGGCGACAGCACCTATTCGCCGATCGTCGATTATGTCGACCCGGCAACCGGGATCACCCATCGCATCCAGGGGTCGGTCTCATCGTCGTCACGGCCCAATATCGGCTCGAGCAAGGACGTGTCATTGCTTCCGGGTGATCCGTCGAGCGCCCGTGTCGTCGGTCCGGTCTGGTTCCCGTGGATCTTCATCGTCATCGGCGTCGCAACTCCGGTTGTGTTCCTCTTTGGTCCGCTTCTCGGTCGAAAATCACGATCCGGTGCCAAGGCCGCGGCCGGCGAAGGCGACCACACGTGGACGATCGAGTCTGACGGTGTGAAACCGTCCACGAAGAAATCAGCGGGCAGCCGTCCACCGCTCGGCGTCACGCAGCCCGGCTACCACCCCGACCCGGACGACGACGGACGAATCCGCTACTGGGACGGCGCCGCCTGGACCGACATGTACGCGCCGAGCCTGTTCGACGATTGATCCTCCCACGACTGGTGTGTCTCCTCGATCCCCCGATGGATCGAAGCGGCGCCTGGCTGCAGCCATCCAGCCACTGACATACTCCTCGGATGGCAACTCTCTCGCAGTCCGGCCGGCCCGTCGACGACGTCATCGCCGATCTGATGGCAAAACGAGCAGACGACCTCCGTTGGCAGGACGGCAAGACCTTCGGCATGGTGTACGACGGCGGCCCGGAGGTGCGTGCCGTGGCCGAGAGGGCGGCCGAGCTCTATCTCCACGAGAACGCGTTGAACACCAAGGCGTTCCCCTCGCTGGGTGCAATCCAAGCCGAAGTCGTCGGGTGGACGGCGGGACTGCTGAACGGCGATGAGGAAGTCGCCGGCTTTCTGACCAGCGGCGGAACCGAGTCGATCCTGTGTGCCGTCAAGGCGGCGCGTGAACGGGCCAAGGCCGAGCGCGGCATCTCGGCGCCCGAGATGATCGTGGCCGAGAGTGCGCACGCGGCGTTCCACAAGGGTGCGCACCTGTTCGGGATCACCCTCCACAAGGCCCCGGTCGACGACGACTGGCGGGCTGACGTCGACGCCATGGCCGGCTTGGTCAACGACAACACGGTGCTCATCGTTGGGTCGGCGCCTCAGTACCCCCAGGGCGTGATCGACGACATTCCGGCGATCGCCGCCCTGGCCGACGGCGTCGGTGCGAACTGCCACGTCGATGCATGTATGGGCGGCTTCGTGCTTCCCTTCGCAGAACGACTCGGCCGAGACGTGTCGCCGTGGGACTTCCGGGTGGACGGAGTCACCTCGATCAGCGCCGACATCCACAAATTGGGGTACGCGCCGAAGGGAGTGTCGGTCATCCTGCATCGGAACCGCGCGCTCAGAAAATACCAGACGTTCGTGTTCGACGACTGGCTCGGCGGTTTCTACGCCTCACCCAACCTCCAGGGCACGCGATCGGGATTGCCGATGGCAGCGGCCTGGGCGGTGATGCAGCATCTCGGGGTCGATGGTTACGTCGAGCTCACGCGTCAGACGCTGGAAAACGCCGACCGCATGCGAGCCGGCATCGCCCAGATCGAGGGAATTCGAGTGCTCGGCGATGGGGAACTCCACCTGGTCGCCATGAGTTCCGAACCGGGCGATCCCGAGCCCATCGATGTGTTCGCTCTGGCTGATGCTCTGGTGGCCAAGGGTTGGTACCACGATCGGCAGGGTCCGCCCGACTCGCTGCACTCCACCGTCTCCAACACCAACACGGGCGTCATCGACGAGTACCTCGAGGTCCTGGCCGCCACCGTCGCCGAGGTGCGGGGCACCTCCACAGACGACCGCTCCACCGAATACGCCACGCTCGAATAGCGGCGCTCCTTCATCCGACAGCAAAATCGGCGACGGCCGGCTCCCACCTCGGCAAGGATGACGCATGGTCACCGTTCGCCCGATTGATCCGAGCGAGGCAGGAGTATTGCGCTCGATCCGTCTTGCTGCGCTTGCCGCCGACCCGACAGCGTTTGGTCGGACCTACGACGAGGAGGCGGCCTATGACGATGACCATTGGAGAATGCGAGCCGCGGGTTCGCCGACGAGTCAGATGTTCGCTGCCGTCGACGGTGAATTCATCGGCCTCATCGGCGCCTATCAGGAGGCACCGGATGAGAGGGTGGAGCTGGTGTCGATGTGGACGTCACCGGCGGCGCGGCGTCGTGGAGTCGCTCGCCAGTTGGTCGAGATCGTGTTGGGTTGGGCCGAGGAGCGTCACCCGCCCTCGATCGAACTCTGGGTCACGCGAGGCAATGACGGAGCGCTGGCGCTCTATCGATCCTGTGGCTTCGAGGTGATCGGCGAAGTCGTGCCGTCGCCGGCGGATCCGTGTCGTGAAGAGATCCGGATGGGGCGGCCGATGGGCTGAGCTTGCGTTTGTCGGTGCTTGGGTCAGGTGGACCGATGTGCGATCATGCGGCCTCCTGTCGATGTGGAGCCTGATGACCACCAACGAGAAGTACCTGGATGATCTCCTGCACGACGCTTGGATCCCACTGCCGCCCGTCGAGATCGACGACGCCGTTGTGTTGCAGTGTCACCGCGACGCCGACAAGAAGCGCTCCTACTTCCGAGTGACGCTCGCCGGAGCGCGCATCGACGGGTTCGACGACCCCGAAGAGTGCTGCAGCATGAAGGTGCTCGGCGTCCATCTGATCAACGGACTGCTGTGTCTGGAGGGTGTCGAGGGTGGCGAGCTGAGGCTGCGCCCGCCAGAGGCCATCAAACACGTCGCCGCGGGGTCCGTGGAGGACACGCGGTCGTGGACAGCCAAGATCGGTCTCACCGATGGTGACGAGCCACTCAGCGCTGCCGACGTCGTGCCGATCAACGATCAGGGGCCGCTCGGCGGCTCCACGTAGGACACCGGTTGGGCAGTGTCCGGTTGGGCAGTGTCCGGGCCGGCGGCGAGCCCGTCGACGATGAAGGAGGCGTACACGTCGACGAGATCGTTGTTGCGTTCGATGTCGGATGACGGCGTCAAGCCGCGAATCGCCACCCAACAGAACGTCGTCGCCGAGTCGATGTCGAGGTTCGGGTTTCGTTGGTCCCGAATCATCGTGACCACCCGTCGCATCGTCGCGTCGGCTCGCCCCTGCTGCTCCACCAGGGCGCTGTCGTCGACGCGGAGGAGGTCCGTCTGTGTCATCACCGCGAGATGGCCAGGGTGTCGTTCGGCGGTCCTGCGGTAGGCGGCGCCGACTCGTTTGAGGCGTTCGGTGGCGTCGTCGATGCCGTCGACGGCAGCGGCCATGGCGTCGGCCAGCATCGAAAAACCCTCGGCTGCGAGCGAGGTGAGCATGCCTTCGGCATCACCGAAGTGGTGGGCGGGCGCGGCGTGGGACACGCCGGCTCGTCTTGCCACCTCACGCAGGCTGAAACCGGATGTTCCCTTCTCGGCGATCAGCTCGGCCGTGGCCGAACGAAGCGCATCGGGAAGGTGGCCATGGTGGTACGTGGGCACCGTGGGAGCCTATGCCTGTCGATCAGCCGGCGAGCTTCTTGCGTTGCCACCCGAGGGCCGTGAAGACGAACCAGATTCCACCGAAGATGCAGATCGGTCCCCAGAATTCGGTGCTCCAGCGCTTGTCGAGCTCGTACGACAGCGCGTGGCCGAAGGCCACCGCGGCCAGGAGCGTCGTCGCCACCTGAACCCGAGGGTTGTAGCGGATCAGGCCGATCGCCTCGGCGCAGTATGTGACCGTCGCCGGAATCGAGAGGAGCCAGATCGGCCAGGGATCGATCGAGGTCGGCCAAGGAGCGAGTCCGTTCAGCGAGAGGATGGCGACAACCAAGCCCAGTGGATACAGAGCGGCGCATCTCCGACAGACATGATGCGATCCGATCCGGACACACCGCTCCTGGTACTCGTCCGGCCAGTGGTGGGCCAACCACATCTGTTTCTTGGCCAATCGCTCGCGTTCCTTCGCCCCGATCATGGCAAGACGAGCGTCGAGCATGCGGAGGGCCTGTTCTTCTGCAGGGTCATCGGCGCGAGAACTCACCTGGGTCCATCGGCCCACGTGGTCGCGAGATGAGGGGCCTGCCAGATTCTGGCACGCTCCGGGAGGCGCCAGGAAACTTGACCGCATGGTCAAGGCGGTGAGAGCATCCTCGTTCACCTTCGGTCGGAGTTGCCGGCCGTCTTTTCGAGGAGTCCCCATGCCCGAGGCAGTCATCGTTTCCACCGCCCGCAGCGCCATCGGTCGAGCCTTCAAGGGTTCATTGAAGGATGAGCGTCCGGACGACATTGCCGCGCAGATCGTGAAGGCTGCGCTGGCCAAGGTTCCTGAACTCGACTCGTCCGAGATCGGCGATCTCATGATGGGCTGCGGTTCGCCCGCCGGTGAGCAGGGATTCAACATCGCCCGCGTCGTCGCGGTCATGGCCGGTCTCGAGAACGTGCCTGGTGTGACCGTCAATCGGTATTGCTCCTCGTCGTTGCAGACCATCCGCATGGCGGCCCACGCCATCAAGGCCGGCGAGGGCGATGCCTTCATCTCGGCTGGGGTCGAATTCGTGAGTCGCTACGGCAACGGTGCCTCGGACAGTGGCGGTGCCACCAACCCGACCTTTGGCGACGCACAGGCGCGTACGGCCGCTCGGGCCGAGGGCGGGGCTGACACCTGGACGCCGCCGGAGGGCCTGCCGGACGTCTACATCGCAATGGGGCAGACTGCCGAGAACGTGGCGCAGCAGGAGAACGTGACCCGTGAGGCCATGGACAAATGGGGCGTGCGTTCGCAGAACCGAGCCGAAGCTGCCATCGAGCGCGGGTTCTTCGAGAACGACATCACGCCGGTCACGCTCTCAGATGGCAGCGTCTATGCGACCGACGACGGTCCCCGACCTGGCGTCAACTTCGAGGGCGTGAGCCAGCTCAAGCCGGTGTTCCGCCCAGACGGCAGGATCACCGCAGCCAACGCGTGCCCTCTCAACGACGGTGCGGCCGCTGTGATCGTGATGTCGGACACAAGGGCCAAGGAGCTCGGCATCACGCCGCTCGCTCGCATCATCTCCTCTGGTGTCACCGGTCTCAACCCTGAGATCATGGGATTGGGCCCGATCGAGGCCTGCAAGCAGGCGATGGCGCGGGCGGGTATGAGCATCGCCGACATCGATCTCGTCGAGATCAACGAGGCGTTTGCCGCGCAGGTGCTCCCGTCGGCTGATCAGCTCGGGATCGACTACGAGAAGCTCAACATCAACGGTGGCGGCATCGCCCTCGGCCATCCGTTTGGCATGACGGGTGCTCGCATCATGACAACGCTGATCAACAACCTCATCGAGGAAGACAAGTCGATCGGCATGGAGAGCATGTGTGTCGGTGGCGGCCAAGGCATGGCCATGATCATCGAACGCCTCTAACCCGCGACCGCAATAGGGGGGATCAGCCGCAGGTGTCCAGGGCTGTCTCGAAGACTGCCTGGAAGGCGCTGGCGCCCTCGAGATCGTTGGCACCATTGTTGATTTCGGACTCGGTGAGGTCGGAATTGTCGAACACTTCGACAGCCATGCATTCGGCGGCCTCGGGAGTCATTTCTCCCTGGCGTTCCATGGCCCGCACGAAGGCCTCCCGGTCGTTGGCCTCGTCGCCACAGGCGGAGAGCAACAGCCCAGCGGTCAGCAGCACGGCGGTGGCGCGTCGTTTCATCGCCACAGTCAATCGGATTCGGCTCCCATCGGCACCGTCGGCACTTCGACCGTCGGCACTTCGACCGTCGGCACTTCGACCGTCGGCACTTCGACCGTCGGCACTTCGACCGTCAGGCTCGTCGGCTGGAGATCACCCCGGTGTTGAAGCCGGCAAGGTGCAGTCCACCGGCGAACCGGGCGTGCTCGACCTTGGTGCAGCGATCCATGACCACGTCGAGGCCGGCATCCGAAGCGATACTCGCTGCCTCTTCGCTGATGATGCCCAGTTGGAGCCACAACACCTTCGCCCCGACGGCCACGGCCTCCTCGGCGACTGCGGGACAATCCTCGGCCCTCCGGAACACGTCGACGATGTCTGGGACGACTGGCAGATCGGCCAACGACGGATAGACGGTGTGGCCGAGGATCTCGGTTTCGCGGGGATTGACCGGATACAGCTCGAAATCACACAACGACGAGCCGAGATACGTCATCACGAAGTTGCTCGCTCTGGCAGGGTTCGACGAAGCCCCGACGACGGCGATGGTCCTCGAGCGGTCGAGGAGCGCTTTCCGGTCGAGTGCCCCGGGCGGTGTCCAGGTCATGGTTGTGGCCTCGCTTCGGTCTGCATCAGTGTCGGTTTCCTCATGGCGCTGCCTGCATGGCTGCGTCCAAACCTCGGTCGAGGTCCCACAGGATGTCGTCGAGATCTTCCAGGCCGACCGAGAGTCGGATCATGTCGGCCCTCACCCCGCCGGCGGCCAATTGATCGTCGGAGAGCTGTTGATGCGTCGTGCTCGCCGGGTGGATCACGAGCGTCTTCGCATCGCCGACGTTTGCCAGGTGGCTGACCAACGTCAAGTTCTCGATGAACGACCGTCCGGCTGCGCGGCCGCCCTTGACACCGAAGGTGAAGATCGCTCCCGGTCCGAGGGGGAGGTATTTCTTCGCCAAGTCGTGGTGAGGCGAGCTCGGGAGGCCGGCGTAGGACACCCAGGCGACTCGAGGATCGCCCTCGAGCCATGCAGCGACCGCCCTGGCGTTTGCGACATGTGCATCCATCCGCATCGGCAATGTCTCGAGACCCTGCAGCATCAGGAAGGCGTTGAAAGGGGAGAGCGAAGCACCGATGTCGCGCATCTGCTCTGAACGCAGCGCCGTGCAGAATGCGTACTCGCCGAAGTTGTCGACCCAGCGCAGGCCGTTGTAACCGGCGACGGGTTCGGTCATCCGCGGGAACCGCCCGGAGGCCCAGTCGAAACGGCCGGACTCGCTGATCACGCCGGCGATGCTGGTGCCATGGCCCCCGATGAACTTGGTGGCGGAGTGCACGACGATGTCGGCGCCGAACTCCATCGGTCGGCACAAGTAGGGCGTGGCGAAGGTGGCATCGACGATCAGCGGCACATCGTGGCTGTGCGCCACATCGGCCAGAGCCTCCAGGTCGGCGACCGCCCCAGAGGGGTTCCCGATGATCTCGGTGTAGATCGCTTTGGTCTCGGGCCGAATGGCCGCCGCGAACGCCGCCGGGTCGGTGTTGTCGACGAACGTGGTGGTGATCCCGAGCCTGGCCAGGGTGTTGTCGAGCAGGGCGTAGGTGCCGCCGTAGATGCTGGCCGCGGCGACGAGGTGATCGCCTGCACCGGCGACAGTGGTGAGGGTCAGGAACTCGGCAGCCTGCCCGCTGGCGGTAGCGACCGAGCCGATCGCTCCCTCGAGACTGGCGACGCGTTCCTCGAACGCCGAGGTCGTCGGATTCGAGATGCGGCTGTAGATCGTGCCGTACTTCTGGAGTGCGAAGAGGTCCGCAGCATCCTGGGTGTCCTCGAACACGAAGCTCGTGCTCTGGTAGATCGGGACGGCGCGCGCGCCGGTCGCACGATCGGGCTGCCCGCCGGCGTGGAGGGCTCGAGTGCGAAAGCCGAACTCGTGGTCCGTCATGGTGAATCCTGTCGGTCGATCAGTCCGAGGCCGATGCGGCCCGTGCTGCATCATGTTGCGCCACGGCCGCCGGGAGCAACCGCGCCGGCGTCGCAGTGCTCGGATCTCCGACGACGGTGACCAGGAACCACTTGTTGCCTTCGGTGAAGGTGATGCCGTACACGACGAGCGGGCCATCGGCACCGGCGACGTCTTGGCGGAAGCCTCTGGCCCCAGGCATGGCCTCGACCTCGTAGATCGTTCCGCCGTCGCCGATCAGCGTGATCGTGCCGTCCTCGAGATAGAAGTCGGCCTCGAGGGCGCTGATGAAGTCATAGACGGTGGCGACGATCACGTCGTTGTCGTCGTTGCGGAAGGCTCGGGTCCAGCCGCCCTGGTAACCACGTGTCTCGAGTAGAGGCAGTTCCTCTGTCGGGTCAGGCTGAAGGGCTGACGCTTCGCTGATCGAGAGGGGACGGTCGGCCCCCGAAGCGGTCACGGCTTCGAAGCCGTCCAGGTCGTCGATCAAGAGTGCTGCGAGCGCATCTGCTCCCGCCGGAGCTCGAGGCTCGACGTCGTCCGGCGAGGTGACGAGTGGGGCCGAGGTTTCGCTCAGGCTCGACTCTGTGAGGATCTGCGTGGTTGGCGATGTCGGTGTCGTGTCGTCTTCTGGCACGCCGTCGTCTCCTTCGCTTGTGGCCGTGGGGGCAGGGCCGGCCGATGTCGTGGTCTCGTCGGCGACTCCGTCTGGACCGGCTTCGATACTCGTGTTGCTCGTGCATGCGGTGGCGACCAGCAGCACGACGAGTAGGAGCCCCACTGCGGCCCCGTCGAGTGAGAGCCAGGCACGGGTGGTGTTTCGTCGCAGCCGACCGAACCACGGTGCGTGGCCGGCCCGCTCGGCGCGCTGAGAGGCGAACACGGTGACCAGCGAGCGGACGAGCCCGAACGTCACCGCCACGATGACACTCTCGGCCACGCCAACGAACGCAGCCCCCAGGGTCGCCGCCCACCACAACCAGGTCGAGAGCATCGTGAGTGGTCCGACACCGAGCCGCGCCCCGTAGAGGGCGGCAACGACCCGAGGGTCGAAGAGGCGACCCCATTCGACCGGCACCTGACGCCCGATCGACAGCGGAGTGAGGTGGCCAGTGCGCACCTGGACAGCGTCGGCGATCACGGCAACGAGCGCCAATCCGAGGAGGACACCGATACCGGTCGTCGGTGTCCATTGGAATGCCAACCCTGCAAGCAGACCGACGAGGGCAGCGCTGAGCGTTCCCGAGACCACGAGGATCAGGCCCACTGTCATCCGTCGGCGCCCCCGGACCGAGGGCAGCAGGGTCTCAGCGACCGAAAGGCCTCAAGGCGACCACAGCGCATGGATTGCTGCAAGGCACGCCACGCCGGTGAGCAGGATCAGTTCGGACGTCATTGGTACGCATCCATCCAGCAGATGCTATGAGCGGAACGTCTGTCCGGCGGCGGTCCAGTAGCCCGGCGCACCTTCGCTGCCGAACGAGAGTGACCCGTCGACCTTGGCGAGACCGATCGGACGCTCGGGCCACGGTTGACGAATCACAGGCAGACCTTCACCGGACACGCCTTGGAGCTGGTCGACTCGGAAGCCGTTGACCATGCCCTGCATCTTCCAGAACTCTTCGGTCGAGAGCTCTCCCGGACCGGTGGCGTAGTACACACCCGACAGCAGGCCGTATCTGAGGCTGTGGGTCTCGAACCATTTCGCCAGCGGACCCAACACGTTCAGCGGATGCACCACGAGCGGTGTGCCGAGGTTGAGCAAACCGACGATGTCGAGCGAGCCGGTCGGGGCGATCGTGATGCGGTCGGCAGGCACGAACGGTGCTGCCGATGCCAAGTCGGCCAGCTCGATCGAGAGGGAGATGAGATCTTTGGCCGCGGTGCGCTCCGACGGCACGCCGGTAGCAGTCGGCTCGGGTCCGACGAGGAGGGTTGGCATGTCGAGCGCGGCGGCGGCGGCGCTTCCGACGGCCAACGGGAAACCGTTGAGGGCTGCGAGGTTGGCTGCCAGCGGTGCGGCCTCGGCAGACAACCCCGTGGTCGCGATCGTGACGGAGCGGTTGACGTCATTGATCCGACGGATGTGCTGACCGACCTCGATGCTCATGGGTCCGGCGTCGGTCGACGACGAGACGACGTCAACAGTGAACTCACTGAGCGAGCCGACAGCCTCGGCGGACAGACGGCCGACCGTCAGGATGCGTACCGCTCCGAGGACTCTGAGCACATCACGGTCGGCGGCGCTCAGACCGGTGTTGGCGACCGGGAACAGGGGAGCGCCGAGCGTGCCGGCGAGCGGAGCGGCGATGAGTTGCGCCCAGCGGTCTGCGGCGGGCGCGATCACGACGGTCCGGGCCGAGGCGTGACCAGCCAGGATGGCGGCATGGTGGTAGCCGCTCGTGGGGTCCCATGCGATCGGGGCCAGCTCGACCCGGAGCACGCGTGGGTCCTGGCCACAGCTCTCGACGATGCAGCGAACGTTCGTGCCGCTCGGGCAATAGCCGTGGACGTTGGGATAGTTGACGGTGCAGCAGTCGCAGATCTTCTTGAGGCCGTTGTTCGCGCAGCAGCCATCGTTGGCGTACCAACACCAGCCCCAGACGTCGTCTGTGCCGTTGCAATCGAAGGTGGCGCACTTCGGCGTGACGCCGGACTGGCCGCACACCCGGGCGTCAGCTTGACGGGCGAGGATCGTGGCGACGGCTGGTCCTGCGGCGACCATCATCGCCACCTGTCCGGCGCGGTGGAAGAACGAGCGACGGGTCAGACGGGCCGCCGTCCACCGGGACAGCCGCTCGACTCCCGAATCGAGCCGACTCTGGGTGCCGTCGGACGGTTCAGCCATTGGAGATCTCCGGTGCGGTGGGGTCGAGCAACTCTGCGAGCATCTCTTCGACCTGATCGAGTGTGTTTGCGACGCCGCGGCTCTTGACCGTGCCGGCCTGGTCGACGGCGACGAGGTATGGGGTTGATCGAACCTTGAACGATTCGAACGTGGCCTGCTGGTCGCTCGACGAGAGGATGCGAAGATCGACCTCGGCGTAGGTGGTGACCATGTGGCGAAGCTGTGGCAGGAGGGTTGCGCACAGTTCGCACGTCGGCGAAGTGAAGGCGACCAGCGTGAACGGAATCGCGCTGTAGTCGTACGCGGACCGGTCCGGGGCCGGAGTGTCGCGATCGGGACCTTCGCCGGCGAAGTGCACGCCCATGGGGGCGACTCTGGTGTGGAGGACGCCGATCTGTCTGAGCAGCGCGACGACGGTGAAGCCGAGCACGATCACGGCGATCCACATGAGCACGTACGAGACGATCCACACTGTTCCGCTCATGCGGTTCGGTCAATCATGTCGCAGGCGCCTCGCCGCTGAGGTGAGTCGACCACACAGCCCCGACATCGCGCTTGAAGGCCGTGAGCTGGATGGCGAGGATCGCAATGAGTCCGGCTGCTGACGCTGCTATGACGGCAGCAAACCCAGGGACCTCGAGGCTGTCGATCGGAATGACGGTCGCGGTTGCGCCGAGGAGTGCGACGTTGCGGACGACCTCGACCCACGACACCGGCTCGTCCGACACGGCGCCGAAGCAGGCGCATGCGATCGGTTGCCCGGAACGGATCAGGCTGACCAGGAGAGCGGTGAAGAGGACCAGCAGGCTGAAGGCCGCCATGGCACCCCAACCTGGAATGGCGAGCAGCGCAACGGCTACGGCGATCTCGAGCGCAGGCACGACCCTGGCCAGCACGGACGGGAGCGGTAGGCCGAGGGCCTTGAAGTCGGCCACTGTTCTGGCTGGTTCCCGGAGCTTTGCGATCGCCGCCAGGGCGAGTGTGGCCGCGACGGCGACAGCGAGGATCGACGCGAGACCGGTCATGAATCGAGCGCGACCAGGAGGAACTCGTCGAACGCTTCGTCCGAGGCGAACAGCACAGCCTGAACGGCGCGTTCGTCCCCGCCGAAAATGAGCTGAACGCCCTCGGCCATCTCGGTTGTCGTGGGCGCTCGTCCCAGGATGTCGGTGTAGTACGCAGTCACACGATTACCGAGGGATTCGTTGCTCTCGTAGATGCTTCTCGAGACCCACCAGGTCGGAGTTCCGGCATCGAGACGGCCGACATAGAACTTGAGGCCGCTCGAATCGATCCCTCGCCCGAGCAGGTCGCGGTAGAGCTGTCTGACATACCCATCGTTGGTGCCGCCGGCATTGCGGTAGTACTCGGGGCTGGCCAGGTGCTGAAAGCGCAGACTGTTGACCGACCCGGTTCGGAGGTAGTCGGTCCAGAAGGTGAGACCTTGCGGATCAGGAGCACGCCCGAGTAATTCCTCGTAGGCAACGACGGCCTCGTTTCGTGAGCCTTCCTGACTCGAAAGAAATGACCGAGCGACGACGAGGCGGCTGCGTTCGCCGCCGGCGGCGATCCTGGCCAGCCAGTGATCGAGCCCGCCGAGGTCGGCTGGCCGGCCGAACACGTCGGCGTACAGCGATACCAACCAGCGCGCGTTGGCGCTGTTGGCGACGCCGGAGAACTCGATGGCGGACGCCGAGATGCCGTCGCGTTCCTCGAAACGGATGTCATCATCCTCGCCGGCAGCTACCGGAGCGGCGATGGTGGCCGCCATGAGCGCCCCGGCGAGGCCGATGCTGGCGAGCCTGGCGGCAGAGGACGCCACGAATCTGCGAAGAGTCGTTGGTGCGGGCAAGCGATCCATCGTAGGGCAGCCGCCGGGGCAAGTGGGGCTTATCGGCAGGGGTCGTTCGGCGGACAGGGGGAGTGGATCGACTCTGGGGGATGATGCACACTCCTGGCCGAATCTGTGTGAACATGTCCCTGTGCTTCTGAACCTCATCACAGAACTCCAGTCCGCCGAACACGGCCAGATCATCAATCGCGGCCGCATCATCGACCACCTGCTCGACCTTCGGCTCGCAGCCGTCGGTGATCTCCGTACCACTGCGGAGATCGACGAGTTGCTCACCGACACCCCGGGAAAGAGCACCGTCGAGACCGCATGGTGGCAGGAGACCCTCGGTCGCCTGCGTGACAGCGCGTCGCGCGAACTCACGCACTGATTTCAGGTCAGCACTGATTTCAGGTCAGGAGCGGCGTCTTAGGATCCGGTCGGCGCCGGCGTCAAACCCGGGCAACTGCGGCTGCACCGCGTTGTGTCTCGACGCGAACTCCACCACGAACTCTTCCACCTCGGGCCAGGAGCTTGCTCTCGGTCCGGCCATGTCCTGGTTGTATGGCTGATCGAAGACGATCACAGGGTTGCCAGTTTCACGCAGGGCAGACACGTTGTGTGGCGCGTCGTCGATGTACACGTCGGCCTCGACCTGAGGCTTCGCTCCGAGGAAGCAGATGTCGCGGTAGGGGATGCCGAACGTGTCGAGCCATGACACCGTGTCGGTAACGGCGACGGCGTGCCCCCAGTTCACGTAGAGGCGATGGGTGATGATTCTGATCCAGATGCCGGCATCGCTCAGACGCCACAGCGCGTCTGCGCAACCATCCATGGCGGGGAGGTCCCGGAACAGGCGACGTTCGGTCACCGCCAGGTGGTGCAAGCGCTCGAAGTCGGCGGCATCGAGCCCCCACTCGCCGAAGTCCCAGGATCGTTCGAGCGGCAGACTTTCGAGGTCGACACCCAACTCGTCGGCGACGACGGAGCGAAAGCCCGTGGTGTAGTCGGCGCACACGCCGTCGAGGTCGACACCGAAGACGAACGCTCCAGACATCTGCAGAACGGTAGTGGGCAAAGCTTCAACTTTTTGTTGAAAGCCCGGACCCACGGCATGGCCGGTCCGGCGGTTTGTCATCATTGGCGCCCGTGGAGAACTCGCATGCGATCGTGATCGGGCCGGGGCACGTCGACGAGGGATCTGATGGCCCCTTGTCTCGAGCGGCGCTCTTCGGCATCCCGGCCAAGACCATCAGCACATTTCGAATCGTGCATCTGCTCGGAGAGATCACGGGCGACGAACTGGTCGAGATCGCCGATCGACTCCTTGTCGATCCGGTCGCTCAGTGGTGGATGTCGGTCGACGATCATCGTCCGGACGGCATCGTGATCGAGACCGGGCTTCGTCCGGGTGTGACCGATCGCGAGGGCGCCGAACTCGTGCGCAGCGCAGGCGAGATCGGGATCGCACTCGAGGCGGCAACCGTGGGGCATCGGTTCGTCGTCGAGGGTGACCTCGACGCGACAGCAGTCGAACAGCTGGCCACCCGCGTGCTGCACAACGACGTGGTCGAGCGCTACGCCGTCGGGACACTCTCCGCCGCGTTCCTCGATCGTCATGCCGCCACTCGTGAAACGACGACGATCGACCTCGATGGCCTGGACGCAGCCGGTTTGGCCGCCGTCAACCGAGGACGGCGCCTGGGCCTCGATCCGGAAGAGATGACCGTCATCCAGGCGCACTTCGCCGGACTCGGTCGACCGCCGACCGATGCCGAACTCGAGACGCTCGCTCAGACATGGAGCGAGCACTGCGCCCACAAGACCTTCCAGGCGAAGATCACGATTGACGGCGGTGGCTCCGGACCAACCGTTGTCGACAGCTTGATGAAGACCTACCTGCGCTCGGCCACCGATGCGATCGACGCACCATGGGTGCGGAGCGCCTTCGTCGACAACGCCGGAATCCTCGACTTCGAGGATGGCTGGGAGGTGGCCATCAAGGCCGAGACCCACAATCACCCGTCAGCGCTCGAACCCTTCGGCGGTTCGAACACCGGGGTCGGCGGCGTTGTCCGTGACATCCTCGGAGTCTCGGCAAAACCGATCGCGGTGACCGACATCCTCTGCTTCGGCCCCGAGGACACCGACCCCGCCGCTGTACCCGAGGGAGTGCTGCACCCTCGCCGCATCCGCGACGGCGTGATCGCCGGAGTCGGGGACTACGGCAACAAGATCGGCGTGCCGAACATCGCCGGCGCGGTGGTGCACGACCCGTCCTACACGACGACCCCTCTCGTCTTCGCCGGTTGCCTCGGTCTTCTTCCCGCCGGCTCGAATCCGACCAACGCCCAGGCCGGCGACGCGATCGTCGTGTTCGGCGGAGCCGTCGGTCGAGACGGTGTCGGTGGCGCGACGTTCTCGTCGCAGACGATGGGTGTCGAGACCGCAGACGTGGCCGGTTCGTCTGTCCAGATCGGCGATCCGATCGTCGAAAAGGGCTTGATCGACGTCATCGTCGCCGCTCGCGATGCTCAGCTGTACTCGGCGATCACCGACTGCGGGGCCGGCGGGCTCTCATCGGCTGTCGGTGAAATGGCCGAGGAACTCGGGGCCGATGTCGACCTCCAGTTGGTGCCCCGGAAGTATCCCGGCCTGGCGCCGTGGGAGGTGTGGCTCAGCGAAGCCCAAGAGCGAATGGTGGTTGCCACCGCCGATCCTGCCCCGCTCCTCGCCCTGGCCGAGCGGTGGTCGGTGGGGGCCGCCGTCATCGGTCACTTCACAGGAGAAGGTCATCTCGTGGTTCGCGACGGCGACGACGTCGTCATCGATCTCGAATGTGGCTTCCTGCACGACGGCCGACCTCAGCGAGAGATGAATGCCAACGCGTTCGCAGCGGCGCGTGGCCCCCGTCGAGCCGTGGACGTTGATCTCGAGAAGTCGCTCCTCGGCTTGCTGGCCCACCCGTCGATCCGCTCCAACGAGTCGATCGTGCGCACCTTCGACCACGAGGTTCTGGGCGGCACATTGGTCAGGCCGTACAGCGGCGCGGTCGGCGATGGAGCCGCAGACGGCACGGTCCTGGTTCCACCCGGTACCTCGGGCGAACGCGGGGTGGCGCTCGGCATCGGCGTCAATGCTCTCTACGGACGCTTCGACCCAGAGGCAATGGCCTGGCACGTGATCGACGAGGCGGTGCGTAATGCCGTGATCGCCGGCGCCGACCCGTCGGAGCTGTCGCTACTCGACAATTTTGCGTGGGGTGATCCCACCGACCCCGACACCCTCGGCGCCCTGGTCGCCGCCTGCCGAGGTTGTCACGACGCCGCCATCGCCTTCCACGCGCCGTTCGTGAGCGGCAAGGACTCGCTCTACAACGTGTTCGTGAGGCCGGACGGAACCCCGGATCCAGTAGCGCCCACGCTGGTGATCACTGCCATGGGCATCGTTCGTGACTTGGATCGGGTGCCTCTCACCGGCGTCGTCGCAGCCGCAGACGACATCTGGTTGGTCGGTCCTGCCGTGGGAGCGCTCGGTGGGTCGCATCTCGACGATCTGTTGGGTGCCGATCACGGAGGTGACCTCCCTGCGATCGATCCCACGGCCGTCGATCGCCATCACGCGATGGCGACGGCGATCGCTGCCGGCCTCGTCCGAAGCGCCCACGACCTGAGCGAAGGTGGCCTCGCCGTCGCCGCAGCCGAGTGGGCTTTTGCCGGTCGGATCGGACTGGCTCTCGATGTCGAGACGAGCCCGGAGGTGCTGTTCGGCGAGGGCCCCGGTCGGTACCTCGTCGAAGTCGCATCTTCGGACGAAGCGTCGTTCTCGGCCGCGATCCCCGAAGCCGTCAAGATCGGTGTCACGCTCGACGACCCGATCGTAGTGCTCGGTGACCTCGAGATCGATCTCGAGCGAATCGGCGTCGCATGGAAGGGGGTGTCGGTATGAGTCGACCTCGCGTCCTGATCCCGGTGGCTCTGGGCACCAATCGTGACGGCGACCTCGCCCGAGCCTTCGAACTGGCCGGGGCCGACGCCGACCGTGTTCCCCTGACGGCCCTACGTTCTGGCGAACATCGGCTTTCCGACTATCAACTGCTGGCGATCCCCGGCGGCTTCTCCTACGGCGACGCGCTCGGTGCCGGCCGGCTGTTCGGCCTGGATCTGGCTGGATGGTTCGGTGACCAACTCCGCGACGCAGCGGCCGGCGGAATGCCGATGTTCGGGGTCTGCAACGGTTTTCAGGCGCTCGTGCGCGCCGGACTTCTCCCCGGCAACGAGCAGGCGGCCGTGCTGACCGGCAACGAGTCGGAGCGGTTCGAGTGCCGATGGGTCACCCTCGAGCCGACCGACGCCAGCGTCTGGACTGCTGGACTGGAGGGCACTCTGCGCTGCCCGGTCGCGCACGGTGAGGGTCGCTACGTGGCCGACGACCCCTCGGCCATCGAGCAGCAGGTCGCATTCCGGTATGTCGGGGACGGCCCAGAAGCCGCGTACCCCGACAACCCGAACGGCTCGGCCGGCGACATCGCTGGGGTCTGCGATCCCACCGGACGCATCATCGGTTTGATGCCACATCCCGAGAACCATGTGATGGAACGGCAAGATCCGCTCCGGGGCCGCAACCCCGGCGGCATTTGTCTGCCGCTCTTCGAGGCCGGAGTGGCTGCGGTCAACGCCTGATCGGTGTGATCACGGCAGGTTCGCGATGCACTCGGTCAGCAACGCGAAGTAGCGGTCGGCATCGAGATCTCGGGCGACGAAGCAGTTGTGGGGCCTGCTTGTTCCCTGCCACCAGTCAACGACCGTGGCGCCCATCGTGAGATCTGACTGCGTCTCGATCTCCACATTGCAGTGGCGGCCGCTGAAGATCTCGGGCTCGAGCAGGTAGGCGATCACGCACGGATCGTGCAGTGGCCCGCCCCCCTGTCCGTATCGCTCGATGTCGAAGCGTTCGAAAAAGCCGAGCATGCCGGCAGTGACGTCGCCAGACGCCGTTCCCAATTCGGCGAAAGCGGCGATCCGTTGTGGTGTGGTGAGGGCCCTGTGAGTGACGTCGAGCGGCATCATCACCAGCGGGACGCCACTGCCGAAGACGGCAGCCGCCGCCGGTGGGTCCACGAAGATGTTGAACTCGGCGGCCGGGGTGATGTTGCCGCCCTCGAAATGGCCGCCCCCCATCAACACGATCTGCTCGATCCGGCCGAGGAGGTCTGGGCGTCGTACGACGAGGTCGCCGATGTTGGTGAGCGGTCCGATCGGGCAGATCGTCAGCTTGGCGTCGTTCGGCCCGATCGCCTCGAGCAGTTCGATGAGCACATCGACGGCATGTCCCTCGGTGACCGGGATGGTCGGATCGGGACGGTTCGCCCCGTCCAGGCCGGTTTTCCCATGCACGTTCTCGGCCGTGACCAGCGGTCGGTCGCTCGGGCCGGCGTGCCCGGCGTAGACCGGGACGTCGGAGCGACCGGCGACCTCGACCAGGATCAGCGCATTCTTCGTGGTCAGGTCGAGCGGAACGTTGCCTCCAACAGTGGTGATGGCGACGACATCGAGATCGGACGATCCCAGAGCAGCAAGAATGGCGACGGCGTCGTCCTGGCCGGGATCGGTGTCGATCACGATCGGACGGGGATGTTGCGTTGGCGAGGCGTCTGGCATCACTGCTGACGCTAGTCCCCAGACGAATGGAACTCATCCGGGCCGAAAGAGTGCCGAAACTGACTGTGTGGCACCGAACGAGGTCGGCAACGTATGGGTGACCGAGCTCCTGTTCGCCATTGACGTCGAGACGATGTGCATCATCGATGCCTCTGGCGATCTCGAGTCCGGACTTGGGATCCATCCAAGAGAGATGATCGGCCGGCAGCTGTTTTCGACGCTCGAGCACGACGATCTCCCCGGTGCTCGTGCGGCGCTCGAAGAAGTGCTCGTCACGGGTCGCTCAACGTGGGAGGGCACTCTCAAAACCGCCAGTGGAGATATCGTCGACTATGCGTGGGAGGGCCGCCTGGGCGAAGCGGGAAAGGTCATTTACGCGCGGGGCCGCGAGGGGAGTCGTGTGCGAGCCGCACTCGCCGACATCCGGATCTACGAGCGACTCGCTGATCTCACGACCGACCTCTTCATCGTCGTCGACGAGGCGGGTCGCATCGTGCGGGCGAACCGCGCGGCGCTGGCGGCTTTCGCCTGCCAGGAGAAGGATCTGCTCGGCAAGGAGCTGACCGGATTCGTGCCAGAGGCAGGTCGTGCCGAGCTCGATCGTTTCATGGAACGAATGGCGACTGGCGAGAAGCTGGTGAACTACGAGATTCCGGCTGTCAACGGCGAGGGGCGCGACATCGTCATGGAGGGGTCAGCCACGTTCGACGAAGTCACCCATCGCTGGTACGTCGTCGCCCGCAATGTGACGCAACGGGTGGCCCGGCAACACGAGCTCGAAGTCACCCAGCGGTTCTTCGAGCTGTCCAAGAGTCAACTCGTGTTGGTCGGAGCGGACAATCGCATCCTTCGGGCGAATCCGGCGTTCGAGGATGCGGTTGGTCGAAGCCGCGTCCAGCTCGTCGGTGTGGCGATCGACGAGGCATTGGGAGCAGTCGAGCCAGCTGGTCTGCTCGATTTGTTGGAACGAGTCCGTAGGGAGCATGGCTCCGGTCTCCACGAGGTAGAAGTCGATCGTGGCAGCGCAGGAACGCTCGATGTCCACTTCGCGTCGGCAGCCGATGCCGGGTCGGTGTATTTGAGCTGCCGTGACGTGACCGAGGAGCGAAGTCTGCAGGACGAACTGGTTGCTCGAGCCTCGAGTGACGGGCTGACCGGCCTGGCGAACAGAGCGACGATGGAAGAAGCCATCGTCCGCGAGCTCGAATCCGGTGCGGTCACTGTCGTACTCATGCTCGACCTCGACAGCTTCAAGCACGTCAATGACAGTCTCGGTCACTCGGCGGGCGACGAGCTCCTGATGCGAGTTGCCGAGCGACTCGAGAAACAGACGCGAGGCGTGGATCTGGTGTCCCGCTACGGCGGCGATGAGTTCGCAATCCTCCTCCGAGGGGTCCCCGATGCCCACACGGCTCGGCTCGTCGCCGAGAAGGTGCGCAGGGCGTTCCACGAGCCGTTCGAGGTCCAGGGCCGTTTCGTCGCAGTGACGGCATCGGTGGGTGTCGCCGTCGGTGTGGGTACCACACACGACGCGAAGCAGCTCGTCTCGGAGGCTGATCTTGCGGCCTACGCAGCGAAGGAGGGTGGTGCCGACAAGTCCTGTGCCTTCGACGAGGTGCTGCAAGCCGCCGCCGACTTCGCCGCAGCATTCGAGGCCCACCTTCGACGCGTTCTCCGAGCACCGACGTTCGAACTGGACGTGATCCCGGTCGCCGGTCTGGACGGTGTGACTCTTGGCGTCGGGGTTTCGGCCCCTGCGATCGCGATCACCGGCAGGCGGAAATGGAACGTCCAGACGATGCGGGTCGCCAAACGACTCGGGTTGCTCGGCCCCCTGTCGCAGCGCCTTGCCACCGAGTCGATCGGCGGGCTTTCGCCGTGGCTCCGAACTCACCCTGACGCGTATCTCGACATCGTGTTCGACGTGCACGAGATCGCCTCTCCGGGTTTCACCGACCACGTGCTCGGGCTTCTTCGAGACCATCGCATTGCGCCGATTCAGCTGCTCGTCTCCGTCGCCGGAGTCGCCGGCATCGGCATCAACGCTGTCGACCTGGAGGTCTTCCGGAAACTCAGGGCGGCCGGTGCCCGCGTGTCCTTCGCTGCCAGTCGTGCCGATACCGACACGTTGGCAGCGCTTCACCTCGGCTGCATCGATCGCATCGAGGTCGACTCGACCTTCCTTGCGCTCGCTCCAGAGGGTTCGGTCGAGCATCTGATTGCGTCGACGGTGTTCGACGTCGCCGATCGGCTGGGCGTGGAGGTCGTGGCGGACGCCAGCTTCACACCAGATGTCATCGACACCGTCTCGGTGTTTCGAACCTGTTCCCCTGTGGGATTGGTCTTCGGAACGCCAGTCCCCCTCGACGAGTTCATTCGTGCCGGGTCACCGGCGGTGCTCCCGCCTGCAAACGATCTGACGTGATGTCGACGGCGTGTGCGATGCTTCGTACATGTCGATCGACGAAGCGCTGGCCGACCTCGAATCGCTGCTTCTTCCCCGTCACGTCGTCTTGATCGGCGAGCCGCACGGCACGGCGGAGTTCCCGGCGCTTGTGGCCGCCATGGTCGACACGCTCGTCGCCTCGGGTACGTCGGTGATCGTGGGTCTCGAACTGCCGATGACCGAGGAGGTCGAACGTGGCGCCGTCGGGCCATTCTGGTCGCGCAGGGCTGAGTACCAGGACGGGCGATCGAGTGAGGCAATGGCGAAGTTGGTGACGGGTCTCGCTGATCGTCGCCGGGCCGGCGACGCGATCGAGGTCGTGGCGATGGACGGGCCATGGGTGGCACCCGGGTCAACGGTGCCGCTCGAACATCTGGAACTCCTCGAGCAGTCACGCGATGAGCTGATGGCAGCCAATCTCCTGGCCGTGATGGACCGCACGCCTCGGGCCTGCACGATCGTCCTCGCCGGAAGCATGCACACCTCGACCCACGCACCGACGTGGCGCACGCTCGGCTCGATGTTGCTCCCGTGGTTCCCGATCCTGGTCAGCCTGATGGGCCAGCTCACGGGGGGCACGCGTTGGCTCCTTCCCGGATCCGGCGAGCCCGGGCATGCGTCAGCGGTGCCACACCTCGATCTCCCGACCGGGGCGTTGTGGGCAGACGAGCCGGGTGCCGATGGGCATCACGGATATGTGAACCTCGGACACGTCACGGCCTCGCCGCCGCACGAGCCTGCCTAGGAGGACAGGGTGATGCCGTGTGTCCCGTGTCTTCGTCGACGCAGCTTCGGCGCGACCTCGATCAGCTCTGCCGTCTGGACGATTAGGCTCCGGCCGTGACCGACGCCGCACGCATCGCCATCATCATGGGCAGCCAATCCGATTGGTCGACCATGCGCCATACCGCCGAGACGCTCGATGAGCTCGGAATCGGCCACATCGACCTGATCGTGTCGGCCCACCGAACGCCGGATCGGATGTTCGATTTCGCCCGATCGGCCAAGGAGTCAGGTGTGCAGGTGATCATTGCCGGTGCCGGCGGAGCGGCTCATCTGCCAGGAATGGTGGCGGCGCTGACCCCGCTGCCGGTGTTCGGGGTACCCATCGAGTCGCATGCATTGTCCGGTCAGGACAGCCTTCTGTCGATCGTGCAGATGCCAGCGGGAGTCCCTGTCGGCACGCTTGCGATCGGCCGGGCCGGAGCAGTCAATGCCGCCTTGCTTGCAGCAGCCGTGCTCGCTCTCGGCGACGAGACGGTCGCCGCCGCGCTCGATGACTACCGGTCGGCTCGCACCTCAGCGGTCGATCTGGCACCGCGCAACGATGCCTGAGTCCGATTTCGCTGCTCCACTGCCGCCCGGAGCGACCGTCGGATTCCTCGGTGGAGGTCAGCTGGCCAGAATGCTGGGTATGGCGGCCGCCCGCCTCGGTTACCGAACGATCGTGCTCGACCCGTCGGACGCGTGTCCGGCCACGCAGGTATGTAGCGACCAGATCGTCGGTGCATACGACGACCCGGCTGGGCTCGATGCATTGTCGGCACGCTGCGACGTCATCACCTATGAGTTCGAGAACGTCCCGGCCTCGGCGGCGCGTCGACTAGCGGAACGTACTGTGCTCCACCCGAACGAGCAGGCGCTGGCGATCTCGCAGGACCGGCTCGTCGAGAAGGAGTTTCTGCGATCGATCGACATCGAGACTGCGCCGTTCGTCGCAGTTTCGGCGCCCGGTGACCTGAGTGTCGCGTTCGCTGACATCGGGGACGACCTCGTCGTGAAGACGCGGCGCCTCGGTTACGACGGCAAAGGCCAAGTGCGGGTCAGCGTCGGCGAGGCGCCCTCGGATGTCGTCGCTCTGCTCGGATCGGACGCACTCATCGCTGAGGGTTTGATCGACTTCCAGGCGGAGATCAGCGTGATCGGGGCTCGGTCGATGTCGGGCGAGGTTCGCTGCTTCGAGCCGGCGATGAACACGCACCGCGACGGCATTCTCGTGTCGTCGACGGTTCCGGCCGGTCTGGACCGGGTCATCGTCGATCGTGCGATCGCTCACACCGAGCGTTTGCTCCATGCCCTCGACTACGTGGGGGTCCTGGGCCTCGAAGTGTTCGTGCTCTCCGATGGCTCACTTCTGGCCAACGAGTTCGCGCCTCGAGTTCACAACTCGGGGCACTGGACCGAGCTTGCATGTCGCGTCGACCAGTTCGAACAGCACATCCGAGCCATCACCGGACATCCGCTCGGGGCGGTCGACGCTCTCCCGTGCGAGATGATCAATCTGATCGGCGACGACGTCGGTCGGGTCGCTGACCTGGTGGCGAGCGGCGAGTGGAGGGTTCATCACTACGGGAAGGCCGAGATCAGGCCCGGAAGAAAGATGGGTCACGCCACGAGGCTGCGTTCCAGCGGGTAGCTTGGCTTGCCGTGGAGAGCGGGTGCCGGGGGCGGTGCTCCAACCTCTTTCGGCTCGGAGAAACTCGTTGCAAGCTGCACCGGCGAACACGCTTTCAACCGTCACCCTCGACCTCCCAGGCCACCTGTCTGGCAAGGTCAGAGAGATCTGGTCGCTTCCCGGCGGGCGCCGTCTCCTGATCACGACCGATCGGCTCAGTGCCTTCGATCGGATCATTGGTCTGGTGCCGCACAAGGGTCAGGTTCTCAATCAACTGGCAACGTGGTGGTTCGAACAGGTTGCCGACATCGTCCCTAGTCACGTGATCTCGGTGCCCGACCCGAACGCGCTGATCGCCGTCGAGGCCACTCCGTTGCCGGTCGAAGTGGTGGTGCGAGCCCGCCTCACCGGCAGTACTTCGACGTCGGTTCTGCCCCGGTATCTCGCCGGCGAGCGCGAGATGTATGGGCACGTGCTCCCGGATGGGCTCGTACCTCACGGACCGCTCCCGGCCCCGATCATCACTCCGACCACGAAGGCGTTGGCAGGCCATCACGACGAGCCGACCACCGCCGAGGCCATCGTTGCCGGTGGTCTGGTCGACGCCGAGCTCTGGGATCACGTCCAGGACGTGGCGCTCCGGCTCTTCGCCAGGGGGCAAGCCATCGCCGCAGCGGCTGGGTTCGTGCTGGCCGACACGAAATACGAGTTCGGGCTCGACCCGGACGGTGCGCTCATCATCATCGACGAGATGCACACGCCAGACTCTTCCCGTTACTGGGACGCGTCGACGCTGGACGCCAGGCTCGAAGCCGGACAGGCGCCTGACGGATACGACAAGGAGCCGGTCCGCCTCGCCTTGAGAGCCGCCGGCTACTCAGGTGACGGCCCACCCCCGACACTGCCGGATCACGTTTGGGCAGATACCTCGGCGCGCTACATCGAGCTCTATGAACGAATCACCGGCCGATCGTTCGAACCGGCACCCCTGCCGGCACAGTTGCGAATTGAAGCCAGCCTTGTGGAGGTCCTCTCGTGAACATTTCATCAGGCGCTGATGCCATCGGTGAGCTCGACGGACCAAAGGAGGAATGCGGCGTCGTTGGTATCTCTGTACCCGGTGACGACGCAGCACGTGCTGCGTTCTTCGGTCTCTACGCGCTGCAGCACCGTGGCCAGGAAGCGGCAGGTATCGCTGTCGCCGACGGTCGGGCCGTGCGCATCCACAAAGACGTCGGTCTCGTATCCCAGGTTTTCAACCCGACCTCGTTGGCACCACTCATCGGCGGCATGGCCATCGGGCACACCCGCTACAGCACGACCGGCTCCAGCTCGGAACGCAACGTGCAGCCGTATGTCGTCGAGACCATGCACGGCCCCCTCGGTGTGGCCCACAACGGCAACCTGGTCAACACCGATCAGCTTCGTCAGAAGCTCTTGGCCAGGGGAGCAGGGTTGCAGTCGTCGTCCGACTCCGAGGTCATTGCCTTGATGCTTGCCGCATCGGAGGGAAGCACCTGGGAAGAGCGGCTGGCGAATGTCATGCCACAGTGGGAGGGCGCGTACTCGCTTGTCGTGATCGCCGGAACCAAAGTGGTTGCAGCGCGAGACCCGTGGGGGTTCCGGCCACTCTCGATGGGCCGTATGCCCAGCGGCGGCCATGCGGTTGCGTCGGAGACGGGGGCACTCCAGACCCTCGGCTGCGACAACATCCGCGAGATCGAGCCGGGCGAGATCGTGGTGCTCCAGGGCCAGTTGGCCCGCTCCCATCGAGCGATGCAGCCGAAGGAGCGGCAGTCGCGCTGCACGTTCGAACACATCTACTTCTCACGACCGGATGCGGTGTGGGACGGACTCCTGGTCCACCAGGCACGGCAGCGTCTCGGCGAAGAACTTGCACGCGAACACCCCGTTGACGCTGATGTCGTCATTCCCGTACCTGACTCCTCGATGCCGGCTGCCATCGGCTACGCCGCAGCGTCTGGGATCGTCTACAACGAGGGTTTCGTCAAGAATCGGTACATCGGCCGAACGTTCATCGAGCCGACAGACGAGCTCCGTCGTCAGGGCGTCAAGCTCAAGTTCAACATGCTCGAGGAGAACATCCGGGGCAAACGAGTCGTGGTGATCGATGACTCGATCGTGCGGGGCAACACCTCCGGTCCATTGGTGCGGATGGTTCGAGACGCCGGCGCGACCGAGGTGCATGTGCGCATCACGTGTCCTCCGATCGCCCACCCCTGCTTCTTCGGCGTCGACATGGGAACCTACGACGAGCTGATCGCCCATCAGTTGGGTGTCCCCGAGATCGCCTCTCACATCGGCGCCGACAGCCTCGGCTTCTTGTCGGTCGATCGCATGATGAAGGCGCTCGGGCGTGATGACGGGTACTGCAATGCGTGTTTCACCGGTGACTATCCGGTGCCGGTGCAGTTGACGTTGCTGAACACGAAGAAGCGGTTCGACGGGGTACTGGGATGAGCGGAGCGTCGTCTGGGAACAGCGGTATTCGGGTCTTGTTGGTTGGCTCTGGTGGACGCGAACACGCGTTGGCCCGATCCATGCTCGAGTCACCACAACTCGGGCTGCTGCAGGTAGCTCCTGGCAATCCCGGTACGGCGGCCAACAACGTTGCGCTGGACGTCGATGATCACGACGCCGTCGTCGCTCACTGCATCGAACACGACATCGATCTGGTCGTTGTCGGCCCGGAGGTCCCGCTGGTGGCGGGACTCGCCGATGCGCTCGGTGTTGCCGGCGTGAAATGCTTCGGGCCGAGCGCCCGGGCCGCCAGGCTCGAGGGTTCGAAGGCGTTCACTCGCGAATTCGCGGCCCGCCATGGCATTCCCGGCCCTCGAGTGGCCAGCTTCACCGACCCGGATGATGCCATTGCGTGGCTCGACGAGATCGGTGTGCCCGTCGTGGTGAAAGCGGACGGCCTCGCCGCGGGCAAGGGCGTCGTCATCCCGGAGAATCGAGCCGAGACCGAAGAGGCGATCCGAGCGATGCTCGAAGGTGGCATCTTGGGAGGCGCCGGCTTGCGGGTCGTGCTCGAGGAGCGGCTCAGCGGACCAGAGCTGTCGCTCATCGGATTCAGCGATGGTGTCGTCGCAAAGACGTTGCCTCCGGCGCAGGACCACAAACGGGTCGGGGCCGGCGACACGGGTCCGAACACTGGCGGCATGGGGGCCTTTGCACCGGTGCCCGGCGTGTCGGCCGAGGACATCGAGGCGTATCGCAAGCAATTCTTGCAGGCCACGGTCGACGGGATGGCTGCCGAGGCCAATCCCTATGTCGGCATGCTCTACGCGGGCCTCATGCTCACCGACGACGGCCCACGTCTGATCGAGTACAACTGCCGCTTCGGTGATCCCGAGGCTCAGGTGCTGTTGCCACTGGTTGGCGCCGACATCCTCGACGTGCTGACGGCATGCACGGACCAATCGCTCGGCGACATCGATCTCGACATCAAGCCCCTGAGCGCCGTGACCGTCGTGGTCGCCGCAGAGGGCTACCCGGGGCCGGTCGTGAAGGGCATTCCGATTCCTTCGGTCGGCGACTCGTCTGACGTGCATGTGATCCATGCCGGAACGACGGTCGACGCCGACGGCGCACTCGTGTCGTCCGGTGGACGCGTCCTCAACGTCGTCGCTACCGGATCCGAGCTGGGCTCGGCTCTCGACCATGCGTACGAGATGGTCGACACCATCACCACCGCCGAACCTCGTCTGTTCGCTCGTCCTGACATCGCGTGGCGTCACGTCGACAGACAGCAGGCTGTCGCGACAGCAGTCGATGGCCCGGCCGTCGATCTCACCCGCAGCACCGAAACCTCTGGAGCCCGCTGATGTCCGCAACCGATGCCTATGCCGCTGCTGGTGTCAGCTTCGATGCCGGTGACCGAGCGATCGAGCAGATCGCAGAAGCGGTCAAGGAGACCCACACCGACGCCGTGGTGGCGGGGGTCGGCAGCTTCGGCGGTGTGTTCGACCTCGCCGGCCTCGATATGAAGCAGCCGCTGCTGGTCAGCTCCACCGACACCTGCGGTACCAAGACCGTGCTCGCTGCCGAGCTCGGGATGTGGGATGGCATCGGTGCCGACATCGTCAACCACGGCGTCAATGACGTGCTGGTGCAGGGGGCCAAGCCTCTCTTCATGCTCGACACGATCAGCGCCGGCCGGCTCGACCCCGACATCGTTGGAGCCGTCGTGCGTTCGATGGCGACCGCCTGCAAAGCGAACGGTTGTGTGTTGCTCGGAGGAGAGACGGCCGAGGTGCCAGGTCTCATCACGCCAGACGGCGTTGACGTTGCCGGCACGATGGTCGGTGCGGTCGATCGGAGCAATCTCTTGCCGTCGTCCGACATCGCCGCTGGTGATGTCCTCGTGGGCCTCGCGTCGAGCGGGCTGCACACGAACGGTTACTCGTTGGCAAGAAAGCTCGGCGCCGCGTATGGCTACGACCGACCGGTGCCGGGATCCGACATCCCTCTCGGAGAGGCCCTGCTCGCTCCCCACCGGTCCTATCTCGCCCCGCTGGCGGCAGCCCTCGACGGCGGTTTGGTGAAGGCGTTGGCCCATCTCACCGGTGGCGGCTTCCAGGACAACATTCCTCGTTGCCTGCCGCCCGGCCTGGGTGCCACGGTCGACACCTCGACCTGGGACACGCCTCCGCTGTTCCAGTGGCTGCAGGAAGCAGCGGGCATCGACTCGGAGGAGGCTCACCGAATCTGGAACATGGGTATCGGCATCGTCGCGGTCGTCGCCCCCGACTCGGTCGAGGCCTTCAGAGCCGCGGTGCCTGAAACCACGTGGGTGGTCGGGTCGGTGACCGCAACCGAGGGCGTCGAGCTCACATGACCGCCCGCCTCGTCGTCATGGTCTCCGGCGGCGGGACCAATCTCCAGGCGATCCTGGATGCATGCGTCGCCGGCTCGATCGACGCCGAGGTCGTTGCCGTCGTGTCGAATCGGGCGGACGCGTTCGGACTCGAACGAGCTCGCCGAGCCGGAATCGAGGCGCATCACGTGCCGGTCGACGGCAGGAGCCGGGCGATCTACGACGGCGTGTTGAGTCACGTTGTTGCCGATGCCGAACCGGATCTCGTGGTGCTGGCCGGCTGGATGCGGCTGCTCACCAACGGCTTCCTGCGGCGCCTTCCGGTGATCAACATTCATCCGGCGCTGCCGGGAGCATTCCCTGGATTGAATGCCATCGAGCGAGCGTTCGAGGCATGGACTCAGGGGACGATTGCGGCGTCAGGTGTGATGGTGCACTGGGTGCCGAACGAGGGTGTCGACGACGGACCCGTCATTGCCGAACGGGCGGTTCCTTTCGCTCCCGACGACACCCTCGAGACCTTCGAGGCGAGAATGCACAGCACCGAACACGAGCTCTTCATCGAGGCCATCGCCTCGGTACTCGAATCGATCGGATCCGAGACCTCACTGCCCGCCGCAACCACAGGACTGTCATGACGAATCCAAACGCCGAGCTCTTCGGTCACTTCGAGTCGCTCACCTTCGACGACCTCCTGGTCGTTCCTGGATGGAGTGAAGTGTTGCCACACGAAGTGTCGACCACCACCGTGCTTGATGGGATCACGCTGCACACGCCGCTGCTGTCCGCAGCGATGGACACCGTGAGCGAGGCACCGCTGTGTATCGCTCTCGCCCGAGAAGGCGGAATCGGCGTGTTGCATCGCAACCTGTCGGTCGAGGCCCAGGCCGCCGAGGTCGATCGTGTAAAGCGAGCTCAGGCAGGGATGATCAACCATCCGGTGAGCCTGCCGCCCTCGGCGACCCTGGCAGAGGCCGAGAACATGATGGCCCACCACAAGATCAGCGGCGTGCCGATCTGTGATCCGCAGGGGCGATTGGTCGGCATCCTGACCAACCGTGACGTCCGCTTCTGCACGTCGGCCGACGACCACAAACTCGTCACCGAGTTCATGACCAGCGATCCGCTCGTCACTGCACCGGTCGGCACGACGCTCGACGATGCCATCGCCGTCCTGCACAAGTACCGCATCGAAAAGCTTCCCTTGGTCGACGATGACGGCGTACTCCAGGGGCTGATCACGGTGAAGGACCTGCGGAAGCGGGTCGAGAAACCGAACGCCAGCCTCGACGATGCCGGTCGGCTCAGAGTCGGCGCCGCCGTCGGTGTCACCGACACGGCGGAACGAACCGAGGCATTGGCTGCTGCCGGCGTCGACGTGATCGTCATTGACACGGCGCACGGTCACACCCGCGGTGTGGTCGAGGCGGTTCGCACGATCAAGAAGGGGTGGCCAGAGGTCACGGTCGTCGGCGGCAACGTCGTGACCCGTGAAGGAGTTGAGGCGCTGGTCGAGGCCGGCTCCGACGTGATCAAGGTCGGCGTCGGCGCCGGATCGATCTGCACGACGCGCATCGTGGCCGGGGCCGGGATGCCCCAGATGAGCGCCATCTTCGAGTGTGCCGCCGCTGCCAGTTCCCTGAGAAACCAGCGGGGCGAGCGCGTACCGATCATCGCAGACGGAGGCGTGGTCAACAGCGGCGACATCGTCAAGGCGTTCGTTGCCGGAGCCGACGCCGTCATGCTGGGCAATGCGCTCGCCGGTTGCGACGAGGCCCCCGGCGAGCTCGAACTGGTCGACGGTGCGATGTGGAAGACGTATCGAGGAATGGGTTCGGCCGGAGCGATGCGCGGTCGTGCGGCGGACCGCTACGGGTCGGCCCAGAAGACCGAGGCCAAGCACGTCGCTGAGGGTGTGGAAGCACGGGTGCGATATGCGGGGCCGCTGTCGGAGCTGATTGGTCAACTGGTCGGTGGGCTCCGTTCGGGTATGGGGTACGCGGGTGCGGCGTCGATCGAGGATCTGCGGACTCGTACTCGACTCACCAAGATCACCGGTGCCGGCCTTCGCGAGTCCCACCCCCACGACGTCGACGTGCTCCGCGACTGACCTGTTCACTCCAACCCGAGGCCATGACCCCCGGGAATGGGGGCCCCAAACCTCGGGTTTGGACCCCACAGAATCGGGGGTCATAGCCTCGGGTTGGGATCGAAACTGAGACGTCCGAAAACCGCCAGGTAGTCGGGCGATCGTCTGGCACACTTGTCTGCATGGACACCCTCTACGACGGAACCGACGCCTGGATGGACGCCGTCGAGAGCCGCGATCCCCGCTTTGACGGAGTGGTCACGGTCGGTGTCACCTCGACAGGTATCTACTGCCGTCCCAGCTGCCCCACTCCGGTCCGTCCGAAGCGGAAGAACATGCGGTTCTTCTCGACCTCGGCCGCGGCACAGCATGCCGGGTTCCGGGCCTGCAAGCGATGCGCTCCCGACGCGACGCCGGGGTCTCCGGAGTGGAACTGGCGTGACGATCTGGTCGCCCGCGCCATCCGGGCGATCGACGACGGCGTTGTCGACCGGATCGGGGTCGAGGGCCTCGCTGGTTCGCTCGCCGTGAGCTCCCGTCATCTCCACCGCCTCCTGACTGCGTCCCTCGGCACGACTGCGCTCGGCTTGGCCCGCGCTCGTCGGGCTCGCGCTGCCCGTGTCCTCATCGAGACGACCGATCTGGGATTCGCCGACGTCGCGTTCGCCGCCGGCTTCGAGAGCATCCGACAGTTCAACGACACGATCAGGGAGGTGTTCGCTTCGACGCCGACCGAGCTCCGAGCCAAACGGTCCGGAAGGCGGCCGGCGGGGGAGTGGATCGAGGTTCGCCTTCCGTTTCGACCGCCGCTGCACGTCGGCCATCTCTTCACCTGGTTGGCGCTGCACGCCGTCGACGGCATCGAATCGGTCGATTGGGCTGATGGCCCGCTGTACCGCCGTTCGATGCTGCTTCCGGGCGGTCCCTGCATCGTGGAAGTCCGACCAGGATCCGAATCGATGCATGCCCGATTCCGGCTGGCAGCGATCGGCGACCTGCAGGTCGCGATCCAGCGCACCCGCCGGTTGCTCGACATCGACAGCGACCCAGGTGTCATCGATCCGGCGCTCGCCACCGACGTTGCGCTCGAACCCCTGGTGTCGTTTCGGCCTGGGATTCGGCTCCCCGGCGAGGTCGACGGTTGCGACGCAGCCATCCGTGCAGTGATTCACCAGCAGGTGTCGGTGGCCTCGGCTCGAGCGGTGTGCAGCCGTCTCGTCCGGGCTCACGGGACGCCCCTGGAGCATCCGGTCGGTCCGATCACCCACATATTTCCCACCGCCGAGATCTGGGCATCACTCGATCCGGAACAGCTGGGGCTCCCGAAATCCCGAGCCGCCACGCTCGTCCGAATCGCGGAGGCGATCGTCGACAAGACAGTCGACCTCTCGCCCTCGGCGGATCGAGCTGCGGCCTCTCGCCAGCTGCTGGGGGTGAAGGGCATCGGACCGTGGACCACCGCGGTGATCTCGATGAAGGCGCTGGGGGATCCCGATGTGTTCGCCGAGGGCGATCTCGCCCTTCGTCGGGTTGCCGCCGAGCGCGGCCTGCCCTCCAAGGCAGCCGAGCTCGGCGAGGCCTCCGCTCGGTGGCGTCCATGGCGCTCCTATGCCATGCATCATCTGTGGGCTGACTATCTCGCCCCCGATCACCCGTCCATCGACGAGCCGACGTCTGCTTCGGCACACCCGAGCCCGCCACTGACCAGTTCTCCGACCTTGCCAGGAGCATCGACATGACCACCACCACTTCCTCCAAGTCGAGCTCGCCGGACCTCGCCGTTTCCCGCTACGAGTCGCCCGTGGGCGCACTGTCGCTCGTCGCGAGCGAGCGTGGACTTCGGGCGGTCCTCTGGCCCCTGGACGCCACGGAGGATCAGCTGCATCGCGTGCGGCTCGGCAAGCAGGTGCGCCGCTCCACTCCGGTGCTCGACGAGGCCGAGCGTCAGCTCGACGAGTACTTCGCCGGCGACCGATTGGCCTTCGACCTGCTCCTCGATCTTCAGGGGACCGACTTTCAGCGCGAGGTGTGGCTGAGCCTTGCCGACGTCGGTTACGGCAAAACGCGGTCATACGGCGAGCAGGCGGAACGGCTCAATCGGCCGACGGCCACGAGGGCTGTCGCTGCGGCCAACGGCAAGAACCCGCTCTCGATCGTGCTGCCGTGCCACCGCATCGTCGGAGCCAACGGCTCACTCACAGGTTTTGCCGGCGGTCTCGAGAACAAGGCCCAGCTACTCGACCACGAGCGCCGAGTGCTCGGCATGGAACCGAAGTGGAGCGAGAACCGGCTCTTCTGACTTGTGTCGGTTGTTCTGATTCGTGATTCAGTGACGACAGGCGGCGGAGTGTTCGTGGTGCGCCAGCGCCACCAGCTTCGCACCGACGAAACGCTTCTTGGTGACGAGCTGGAGCTTGCTGGCGTGACGCAGGAGCTTGGGGGCGATCAGCACCGTCACGTCCTCGACGTGTTCACGCCGATAGCCGGAAGTCTTCTTGCCTTCGAGGTAGGTGTCGACCGACACCTCGGCGATGCCGCCTCAACCAATGGGATCGATGAAGTCGATGGCGGCCGTGCCGCCCTTCGCTCGGATGGCTTCCATGGCTGAATCGGAGATTTCGAGTTCCATCCACACAGTATGGAGGCGGCACGCTGCGGTGACGACCGCAGGTTTGTAGCCTGCGGGAATGACTACTGGTGCATCGTTGGTGTCGGGTGACAAGCGATCGATCGGGGCCTTCGAGGTCGGCCCGCTCGGCTTCGGCTGCTGGCGCTTCACCATGGACGACGTCGGCGATGCCCAGGCGATGATCGAAGCAGCGCTTGCTGCCGGCATGAACCTCATCGACCACGCAGACGTCTACGGCCTGGACTGGGGCGGCAACGGGTTCGGCGACAACGAACTGTTGATGGGCAAGGTGTTGGCCCAGGCACCGCACCTTCGCGGTGAGATGGTGCTCGCCACCAAGGGCGGAATCATGCCCCCCACTCCGTACGACTCGAGTGCGGCCTACATCGAGCAGGCGTGCAACGACAGCCTTCGCCGACTCGGCGTCGATGTGATCGACCTCTACCAGATTCATCGGCCGGACCTCTTCACTCATCCGGCTGAGGTGGCGTCGGCGCTCGTCAAGCTCAAGGAGGACGGCAAGATCGTCGAGGTCGGGGTCTCCAACCACACAACGGCGCAGACCGATGCGCTGCAGGCGCATCTGCCGTTTGTCATCGCCACTGATCAACCCCAGTTCGCGATGACACATCTCGACCCGATGCGCGATGGAACCCTCGACCGCTGTATGCGCGAAGGCGTCACGCCATTGGCGTGGAGCCCGCTCGCCGGAGGCAGCCTCGCCACCGGTGAAGGGCTGGACCCAGCGCTTCTCGCGATCATCGACGAGCTCGCCGACCGCGAGGGCGTCTCTCGGGCCGCTATCGCGGTGGCGTTCGTGTTGGCCCATCCTTCCCGACCCGTGGCGTTGCTCGGCACGCAGAACCCCGGCCGGCTCGCCGAATTGGGTGCGGCAACGTCGGTGACCCTCACACGAGACGACCTCTACCGGATCGTCCCTGTGGTGGAAGGCGTCCCGCTTCCCTGACGAGGAGGGTGGTCGGCCGGCTACGGCCCGTAGCATGTAAGCGCTTACATGCGGACGGAGTCTGGCCATGACCAACATGAAGGATCCGCGCGCCAACGCCACAATCGAGGATGTCGCTGTCGCTGCTGGCGTGTCGGTGGCCACGGTGAGTCGTGCCCTGCGGGATCTGCCGAACGTCGCTCCGTCGACCCGCGAGAAGGTGAGGGCCGTGGCGAAGGATCTCGCCTACGTGTCCAACCCGTCGGCTGCGAGGCTCGCAGCAGGACGCACTGGCACCGTGGCTGTCGTGGTGCCCATGTTCGATGCTTGGTACTTCTCCAGTGTTGTTGCCGGCATCGAAGCGGTTCTGAAGGACCGCCACGTCGACCTCCTGCTCTACGCCGTGGGGAACGAGGAAGACCGTTCGTCCTTCTTTGCCGGCCGCGGTGCGTGGTGGCGTCGAAGCGACGCGCTGATCATCGTGGATGTAGCGCTCACAGGCGAGGTCGTCGCTCGACTCCACAACAGCGGCGCCCGTATCGTGACCATCGGATCCCGCACCGAGCCATTCTCGTCGGTCACGCTCGACGAGCAAGCAGCGGCGGCAAGCGCGGCGCGCCGGCTCATCGAGCTCGGTCATCGTCGAATCGGCGTGCTCACAGGTGAGCCGTTGTCAGCAGACTTCCGGGTTCCGATGATGCGCCTGGACGGCTTCCACCGGGCGATGATCGAGGCCGGAGTCGACCCGATTCCCGAGCTGGGACGCAACGGCAACTTCTCGATCGAGGGCGGTGCCGAAGCGATGGCCGATTTGCTGAGTCTCGGCGATCCGCCCACTGCTGTGTTCGCCTTGAGCGACGAGATGGCGTTCGGTGCCTTGAGCGAGATGCGCCGTCGCGGTCTCTCGGCACCCGACGATGTGGCGATCGTCGGCTTCGACGATCACCAGATGGCCGAGCTGCTCGAACTCACGACCGTGCGCCAACCGGTCGAGACGGTCGGAGCCATGGCGGGACGCCTCGTGCTCGACGTGATCAAGGATCGTTCGGCCCCGATCGAGCATCTCGTCGTGAAGACGGAGCTGATTCTTCGGTCGACGGCCTGATCTCAGGCGCCGAAGCGGAGTTCGAGGGGGACAGACTCCCCGGTTTCGTAGTTGGTCCGCCCGGTCTCGTCGAACACCCACACCGACTGCTGCCCACGCACGACCCACGCAGCTCCGTCGTGGACCAGACCGGTGTGTTCGTCCACACCGATCACGGTCGTGCCGACGGGTGCCGCCGCCACGATCTCTTCCGCCATGTTCGGACGGAATCGGTCGATCCGATCGAAGTGGGGTATGACGCAGAGTCTGAGGAAGACACCGAGCCCGTCGTGGAGCCGCTCCGATCGGGGTGACGCCGTCACCGATCCCATCATCATGGCGCCGGCCGAACAACCGGCGAGCGCCGCCCCGTTCTGCCATGCCCGCAGCACGGCAGCCCAGACGAGGGACGAGCGGAGTGTGGTGGTGACGTAGAGCGGATCACCGCCGGAGAAGTAGATCATGTCGGCGGCCTCGATCAGGGCTGCGAGCTGGGGGTCGTTGGCCGATGCCTCGTCGATGACCGGAACGGGAACCGGCTCGGCGCCCAACTGGCGGTAGTGCTCGACACCGAGGTTGATCCAGCGGTCGATACTGCCCGAGCCCTCCTGACCAGCAGCAGTTGGCACGATCGCCACCCGCGGAGACTGGCCGCCGTCGAAGCTCAACAGCGAGCGGTCGACCTCTTCGGTCGACGGGAGGAACTCGCCGCTTCCGACGAGGGCAAGGGGGCCGGCCATGAACGGACGGTAGTGCCAATGCGTCGATTCCATGACAGAGGGAACCGCGCCGGACGTCCTTCCGTCTGATTCCCCGACGCTGACCATCGGCGTGCTGTGTTCTGAGAGGATCTGATGATGACCACATCGAACGACCCCGCCGCTCGACGATCTCGCCGACCTGGCATCGGCTCGATGCCGGGACTCCGACGCCTCACAGCGTTGCTGTTCGCCCTCGCCCTGGTGGCCGCTTCCTGCAGCTCGGGTGACGACGACTCGACCAGCGAAGCGTTCGACACTGGAGCGCCCACTGTCGACCAAACGTTCGAGGCGAGCGACGGCGACGTCGGTGTCAATGCTCAGGCCGAATCCGACCTGGCGGCGGGGGGCGACGAAGCCAGCGAGCAAGCCGAGCCGGAGTCCTCCCGAGATGCTGCCGGATCGGGCGGCCTCTCGGAGACCGCCGGTCTTCCCGTGATCGATAGCGGGCGTGACATCATCTTCACCGCCACGGTCTCGGTCGAGGTCGAGGACGTGGTGGCCGCCAGCCAGGAAGCAGTGACCACCATTCAGGGCCTCGGTGGCGTGTTGTTCGGGCAGGTCACCACCTCCGAAGGCGTGCCCCGTTCGACGCTGACCTTCAAGGTGGCGCCGAAGGACTTCCAGACAGCGTTGAGCCGGCTCGGTGACATCGGCTTCCTCCGCGACCAGGTGATCACGGCCGACGATGTCACCGAACGGGTGGTCGACTTGGAGAGCCAGATCATCACGTCCGCGCTGAGCGTCGACCGGCTGCGTGGCTTCCTGGAGAACGCCACGACCCTCACCGAGATCGCCGACCTGGAGCAACAGCTCCTGATCAGGGAGACGTCGCTCGAACAACTTCGTGGCCAGCTCCGCACGATCGAGGGCCAGGTGAGCCTGGCGACGATCACGGTGACGTTCACCCAGAAGCTGCCCGGTCCCGAGATCACGGTCGGACAGACCGCCTATCTCGGCCACGACTCCGGGGTCACATGCCCCGGACTCGACGAGCTCTCCGGTGACGAGGGCGAAGCGATCACGGTCTGCTACCGCATCACTAACTCGGGCGACACGCTGCTGGGTGATCTTGACGTCCGTGATGACGGACTCGGCCTCGACATGGGCGATCTCGAATTGGTCGACGGATCGGTCGACCAGCCGTTGGCGATCGGGGCGTCGGTGACCTTTGTCGCCGAGCTCGAGGCAGCACCGTTTGCTCAGGGCAGAGCCCAAGTCACGGCGTTGCCGGTGTCGGAGAACGGAACCGATCTGTTGCTCGGCCGTGTCGCCGGTCGGGACGATCTCGAGCTCACCATCGACGAGGACACGAGCCTGCCGGGCTTCCTGGACGGACTGTCGACCGGTGTCGGCGTTGTCCTGCGCATTCTCGAGATCTTCGTGCTCGTCGCAGGCTTCCTGCTTCCCTTCATCTGGGTCCTCCCGTTGGCTTGGTTCGGCCGACGCTGGTTCCTCCGCCGTCAGGCGGCAAACATGCCACCTCCGCCCGCAGCGCCGACGGCCGTTGCCGAGGAGTCCGAGCTGGTCGGAGCGTCAGTCGAGCGGGGGCAAGGGGCCGAAACCGAGCGGTAGATCCCCGGTCGTGAGTCCGGCTGCGAGCACGACGGTTTCTTCTGACGGTCGCTCCCAGCCCAGGCCCTCCCGCAATCCCACCATCGCTGCCATCAGCATCTGCGCCGCCAGTCCAGCTCGTCTGGGCTGGCGGTGTGGCGCGTCGAGCGCGGGGGCGATGGGGTGACGGTCGTCGATCCGACCAGCGTAGTGAACTCCTGCCCGTGCCGGCCGCGTCAGATCAGTGCGTCGAGAGCGGGGATCGGAGGCGATGAGATCACGAGGCGATCGAAGTGCTGGCCCTGGAGCTCGATGACATAGCCAGGCTCGCTGCGGCTCACGGCCACGAAGTCGACGATGCCGAGCTTCCGCCAGCTGCCCAGCGCGATCACGCCAGGCAGTCCCGTCCCCGGTGCCCGCATTCCGCGGATGCCGTTTCTGGCGTTGTCCAGCCGTTTCACCGAAACGACGGCAGACGTCGGCACCGACACATCGGAACGGCGGAGCGCGCCGACTCTCTCCCACCCAGACAGTTTCACGTCGAGTTGTCCACCATCGATGCTGAGCGTCGCCATGCCCCAGTCTGCTCGACCCCGGGCGGATTGAGAACTCGAGTCCTCACACCGATGCGATGCCGCGTGTCACCCGCGATGCGGTCGTCGTCCGTCTACCCATCACCTGACGAAGGAGGAATCAGATGAATCGAAGTGGAGATCGAAGGATCCTGGCTGCGGCAATGCTCGGCTGGATCGGAGTTGGCGTCTACGGGGTCTGGGAGATCGTGGGAAAGGACGCCGGTGACGGATGGGAGCGGCCCTATGCGCTGTTCTCGATCTCGCTGCTCCTTGCCGTTCTCGCCAGCACGACCGCCGCCTGGGGTTTCACCCATGCTTCGGGACGCCACGCTCTGCGCAGCGTCGGACTTGGAGTCGGGATCGTTGCAGCGGCGAGTTCCGTGGTGGCGTGGGCGCTGCCACTGTGGGCAACGCTGCTGGCAGGCAGCTGCGCCCTGCTCGCCGTTGCCGGTCCACGGCTCGTCCGCGGTGGCGTTGCGTTGCTGGCGGCCGCTCAGGTCGTTGGCATTGCCGCCATGATTGGCGCCACCGAAGCTGAGGTCGGCCGCCAGGACAGCTACGGCGACTACCCAGCAGCCTTCGGTCTGGGCAACGTCGTGATCGCAGCCGGGTCCGTGCTCGGTTTGACCATTCTCGCTCGGACGGTCGGCTCGGCACGGCTGGAGCGGGCGATGACCGTCGGTCGGGAGTCGCCGGCGACGGTCTGAACCTCGCCAGCGGTGCTGCTCCACCAGCGGCGTCGAGGCGTGTGAACAAGACTTGAGTGATGGAAGGAGTGAGCGACGGTTGAGTGGTCGGATCCTGATGCGGTCATCGCCGCCATGTACCGGGAACATGCGCGATCGCTCGTTGGACTGGCCCGACTGTTCGTCGATCACCGAGACGCCGCTGAAGACATCGTCCAGGAAGCATTCATTCGCCTGTCACGATCGCTGCATCGAATCGACGACCAGACGAAGGCCGCCGCGTATCTCCGTTCGATCGTCTTGAACCTCGCCCGCGACCACAATCGGCGGGGCCTGCTGGCCCTACGGCATGCTCCACCCGCCGATGATCTGGACCCGGTCGGGCTCGATGAGACGATCACCGACCGTCATGATCACCAGCGACTCCTTGCCGGGCTGAGAGACCTTTCTCGTCGACAGCGGGACTGCATCGCCCTTCACTACCTGCTCGAACTCACGGTCGTCGAGATCGCAGAGACGCTCGGGGTGTCCCCGAACTCGGTCAAGACCCACCTCAAACGGGGACTCGCCACGCTGAGAACCATCCCGGACCTCGCACTTCTGCTCGAGGAGGACCGATGACCAGCCGCCTGGAACGCCTGCTGTCCGACGCTCTCCACGATGCCGGGACCGGCGTCGACCCTTCACCAGACCTCTTCGCCCGGATCCGAACCGGCATCGACGCCGACCGGCGCCGGAGACGCAACCGGCGCCAACGGCTGGTCGCCGTCGGCGCAACTGTTGCGTCACTCGCTGCCGCTCTCACTGCTTTCGTCTACCGACAAGGAGAATTGCACATGAACTGGTGGATCCTCGAACTGATCGCGTTCGCACTTCTCGCTGCGATCGCTTTGATCCTCGGACCGTTCATCAAACGGTTCGGCCGCAGCTACGCCGCCGACGTCTTCCGGTCGAACCCGTCGACCGGCAAGAGCTTCATCGTGCTCACTGACTTCGCCTACTACCTGATCTTCAGTGCGTACATCCTGTTCACCACCACGATCGACAGGCCACGAGAATGGGCCGCCGATGTCGGCGCCATGCAGGTCCAACACACCCTCGTCCGTATCGGCGGCATCCTGTTGATCGTGGGATTGCTCCACGGCGTCAACCTCTTGGTGCTGCCGGTCATCGGGCGCCTCCTCACGCTGAACCGCCGACTCGACCAGCAGATGCGAGAAGTCGCCTCCCGCGACCTCAGTGATCGCGACTTCGACCAGGCGCAGACCGACGATCAGGACTGAGCGTCGACCGACGGCCGTGCTCGGTCAGGCCAACGCCTGTAGGTCTCGGAGGAGCCCCAACAGACCGAGGGCTGCGACTGCCGACCAGCCTGCCCGGATCGAGAGTCCGACAACCGTCGGCACTCCCTCGGAAGAGGCAATGGCGCGCCGAAGCGGAACCCAACCCATCAACACGACAGCGGTGACCAGAACGAACGGGATGACCGGGGGGAACGCAGCAACCAGCAGCGCGGGGATGACGAAGCGTCGTCGTCCCGTCGGCACCGGGTGGTCAGCCGTCCGGTCGACGGCGACAGCAATGGCGGCACCGAAGATCGCCGGCAGAGCAACGAACAGTGCCACCGCAAGCCACAACGGCTCGAGAACATGGAAGTCGATCCCGTCTGCGTGGACCAGCATCGAGCCGACCACGACGCCGGACGCCGCCGCCACTGTGAACCGCCGGAACCAAACGGGACCCAGCAGCCATGGCGCCACCGCCCTATAGGCGGCCGCACCGATCACGCCGACGATGGCGCCGATCACCAACAGGTTGTACGTGCCGCCGTATGTGAACCGGCCGATCTCGAAACCGTCGTCACTCGTCACACCGCGAACCCCATCGGGCGACGTCAGCCGCAAGACGAGCATTGCCAGGCGGCTGCCCAGCCCCGCGACCACGACACCGGTCGAGATTCCGGCGACGGTCAGGACCCACAAGCGCTCGGCCACCTCATGACCAACCGAGAGAGGTTGGTCATGAGGGGACACGGCCGAGACCACGACGACTACTGCAGGTCGGCGCAGGCGATCCTGGCACCGCTGCCAGGCTCATGAACCACCACCGACCGAGCGTTCGTCGAACCACTCGAGATCCGGGCGGTCCAGGTCGCCGATCCGTTGCCGTGTCCGACACCACCGGGGTTCGGTGCCAACCCAGCACCCGCTGAGCTCAACCACAGCTCGTTCGGCGGAGTCACGTCGACGGCGCTCGGGACATCTTGGTAGTGACCCCCACCACCCGACGCGCACGTCCCGTTGTGCAGGTGCGAGCCATACACCTTCTCCGGGTCGAGCCCAGACACGTTGACCCGGACCGACGTGCCTGCTGGGCCGATCGTCATCTTCGCCGATCCGTGGATGTCGTAGCCCGCCGTCGACCCCGCGTCGGTCTCGTCGAACACCCCGTGCAGCGAGGTGCCCTCGCCTGCAGAGGCTGGTGAAAGACCAAACGCCAGCGCGGCCGAGGCGCCGACCGCCGCCACCCCCACCGCCCTCACAACTCGATTGTCTCGCGTGATCATGTCCCTGCTCCTCATCTCTTTGCGGCGGTCGAGGATCGAACGCCGAAACAAAACCAGACTTCATCCAGAGAGACGTCCAAGCGGCCACGAGCGGGTGACACGACAGCGGTACGGTTCGAGCATGGTCGCAACGTGGGCAAACGAAGTCGATGAGCTGGTTCTGGACCTCCAGAACCAGCTCGGGCATCTGCCGTACCACGCCACACCAGAACGGCTCTACACCGCTGACGACCTCTATGCCGACCTCGATGCTGTTGGCTTCGCCGGATGCATCGATCAGCGGATCTACGACCGGGCCCACAAGGCGGGCGGATCCCACGTCTCTCCGGTGGAGTCATTGACCCAGCGACTCCACGACCACGGGATCACGGTGGCGCTCGATGCGTTTCGGCTCGGGCGACGCATGGTCGGGGTCATGGGAGGTCATTCGATGGCTCGTGGTTCGGCCCGATATCACCAGGTGGTCGAACTTGGCCGGGCGTTGGCCGAGGCGGGCTTCTGCGTCGCCACGGGCGGCGGACCGGGTGCAATGGAGGCTGCCAACCTCGGAGCCGCCACATCGAGACAGTCGAAGGATGCTGTCGACGCGATGGTCGATGAGCTGGCGACTGCTGCGACCTTCACGGCCGACGTGAACGCATTCATCAGCGTGGCGGTCGACGTCGCACATCGGATCGATGATCCCGTCACGACGTTGTCGATCCCGACCTGGTTCTACGGCCACGAGCCGTCCAATCCGTTCGCCACCCACATCGCCAAGTACTTCTCGAACAGCGAGCGCGAGGACGGCCTCCTCGCCATCGCGACGGCGGGAATCGTCTTCGTCCCCGGCGGACCGGGCACGCTGCAGGAGGTCTTCCAAGACGCGGCGCAGAACGCGTACGAGACATACGGCCGATCGAGTCCGATGGTCTTCCTCGACGCTCCCGAGAAGGCGGGATCGTCAAAGTCGTGGTGGCGAGAGTCAGGCGTGCTCGATGCCATCGACCGGGCGTTCACGGCCGATGACGGATCACGTCGGCCGGGAGCAGAACTGATCACCTCGACCGGCTCCATAGCGGAGGTGGTCGTCGCGCTGCACAGCGTGTCCTCGAGCAGCTGATTGGCGGTAACTGAACCTCAGAGTGTGAGGTCGAACCATTCGACGATGGCGCCGAGCGCGGCCTCCGCTGCGGTTCGGGGCCCGAGGAGGTGTCCGCCGCTGGCGAGATGCTCGAACCGTTTGGGTTCACCGGCAGCAGTGAACAGCGCCTCACCGTGTTCGACGCCGACCACCTCGTCGTCGTCGGCGTGGATCACGAGATAGGGCCGGCCAAGCGCGGCGACGGCTTCGAGCAGGTTGTGCGTGTTGAGGTCGTCGATGAAGCCCTGTTCTAGATCGAAGGTCCGCCCTGAGATGGTGACGCTCGCACGCCCGTGGGCGGCGAGTGTGTCGAGGTCGTCGTCGAAGAGATGTCGGACGTGCAGCGGGTCGCTCGGCGCGCCGATGGTCACGAGCGATCGAACCGTCTTGAGACGGCTGGCGGCAAGGATGGCGGCGGCACCACCGAGCGAGTGGCCGATCATGGCGCACGGGCCGAATCCCTCGACAATGAGGCTGGACGCTGCCCGCGTCAGATCGCTCACGTTGGCCGAGACGGTCTTCTCGGCAAAGTCGCCGCCGCTCTCTCCGATCCCAGTGAAATCGAAGCGGAGCGCGACGTAGCCGGCATCGGCCAGCCCCTTGGCCAGCCTCGTCATCGTGTGGATTTCCATCGAGCAGGTGAAGCAGTGGGCGAGCAGCACGCTGCCTTTGGCCGAACCAGCGGGGCGGTGCAGGCGCCCGACGAGCTCCGCCCCCTGGGAACCGATGAACCTGAACGGCTCGGGTGGGGGAACAGGGAGTCGATCGCTCATGCGGACGACCGTACTGGCCCCGCTGCGGTGGGTTACGGTCGGCCGATGCCGGCGCCTCATCGCACGATGCTCAAGGTTCGATTCAACGAACTCGATTCCTATGGCCACGTCAATCATGCGCAGTACATCAGCTACTTCGAGCACGGCCGGACCGAGGCCCTCGAAGCGGTCGGTCTCGGTCTCCGAGAGATGTCCAGCAAGGGTGTGCAGGTCGTGGTGATGGACCTGCAGGCTCGCTACAAGGCGGCAGCTGTCGGGGGCGACACGCTCATTGTCGAGACCTCGATCGTCGGGCTGCGCAGGGCGAGCACGATGTGGGGCCAGCGGATCGTCCGCGCCGATGCGGAGGGCCTGGAGCAGGAGGTGGCGACGCTGACGATGCGCGGTGGCATCACCGACACCGATGGGCGTCCGATGCGGCCGCCGGCATGGTTGTTCGACGCGATGACACCGCTTCTTGCCGACGAGAGCTCCGTGTAGGTGGACTGTTCTGCGGCGTCGACAGCTGCTTGAATGTCCCCGTGACGTTTCCCGGGCTCGGCAGCGCCGACTGGGTCGACCTCGACCTCGACATGTTCGACATCGAACAGCAGCACAACGTCCGATCGCATCTCGAGGCTGCTGTTTCGACCATCGAGGAACTCGTCGGCGGTGCGTATGCGATCGAACCCTCGAACGACGGAACCGCTCATGTCGTGGTGGATGGCGAACGCCGGTTCCACGGCGAGCTCAATGCTGCCGGACGCCTCGTGCTCACCAAGATTCCCGACTCTGAAGGTCCTCTCTGATGGCACCCACGTTCAACCGCGACTTCACGCCTCACTACGGGGAGGTCTCGCAACTGTCACCGCTGATTCGCCGTGTCGTCGCCAAGAACCCGAATCCCTTCACCTTCACCGGGACCGGCGTGTATCTCGTCGGTACTGGCGAGGTGGCCGTCATCGACCCCGGTCCCACGCTGGACGAGCACCTCGACGCCGTGCTGGCTGCGCTCGACGAGGGTGAACGAGTCACGAAGATCCTCGTCACCCACACCCACACCGACCACACCGCAGGTGTCGCCAAGCTCGTCGCTAGGACCGGCGCTACCACGTACGGGTTCGGTCCGCACGGACCGGTGCCCGACGTCGATCCGATGGACAGGGTCAGCTTCGACGAGTACTTCACTGCCGAGGAGTCCGCCGAGTTCAAGAAGCAGTGGGACGAGCTGCCCGAGGAGCTGCGTCGAGAAGGTCCTGACACCGACTTCGTGCCCGATGTCGCCGTGGCTGACGGTGATCGGATCACGGTCGGCACCGGTGACGGTGAGGCAACCATCGAGGTCGTTCACACGCCGGGCCACACCTCGAATCATGTGTGTTTCGGTCTGGTCGACGAGCGGACGCTCTTCACCGGCGACCACGTGATGGGCTGGGCCACGTCGGTGATCTCGCCACCCGACGGTGACCTGTTCGACTACATGGAGAGTCTTCGCAAGCTGCTCGAGCGAGACGACATTCGCTATTGGCCAACCCATGGACCGGCGATCGACAACCCGCAGGAGTATGTCCAGGCCTTCATCGACCACCGCTCGGGGCGCGAGGCGCAGATCGTCGACGCGCTCCGCTCGGGTCCGTTGACGATCAAGGACCTCGTGCCCGGCATGTATGCCGAGGTCGACAAGCGTCTGTGGCGAGCGGCGGCGAACTCGGTCTACTCCCACCTCCTCTCGTTGCATCGTGAGGGAACGGTCGTCATCGATGATGGTGAACCGTCGATCACAGCGGTCTGGCGCCTCGTCTGACGTCGACGGACCAGCGGCTGTGGCACCATCGAGACAATGGCGGTGTCATCTGTCACACTGAGGTTCGTATCGGACGCAAGCTGCTGGAGGTTGTTCATGCACGTCAGCGAGATCCTGGCCAAGAAGGGCAACGACGTGGTCACGGTTGGACCAGACGACACGATCGGGGCAGCCGCCGACATTCTGGCCGAACGGCGCTTCGGTGCCCTGGTGGTGTCGACCGGCGACGGTCGTATCGACGGCATCCTCTCTGAACGCGATCTCGTTCGGGGGCTGGCCCAGTACAAGGAGACACTCCGCGAGCAGACCGTCGCGTCGCTCATGACCTCACCGGTGAAGACCTGTGTCGCCTCCGACAAGACCGAGGGTTTGATGGAGCGGATGACCGAGCACCGCATCAGGCACCTTCCGGTCGAGGAGGGTGGCCGCCTGGTGGGGATGATCTCGATCGGCGATGTCGTGAAGGTCAGAGTCAGCGAACTCGAGGACGAGGCCCGTCATCTCGAGGGCTACATCTCCGGGGCCGGTTACGCCTGACCGCTGCCCTGCCGCTTGTGTCAGTTCGAAGCGCAGAAGGCCGCGAGGTCGCCGAAGTAGGCATGGGCCATCGGTGTCGCCGAGCAGAGGCTGCTGACGTCAGCGGGGGGAAGGTCGTTGTTGCGGCCGAGCAGGAGACCGAGGACGCCGAGGTCCTGCGACACTTCCCGGACGTCGTAATCGCCGTCGAGCCCAGCCAGTTCGGCTGCGATCTCGTGAGCCCGATCGAAGTTCCCGGTCTCGTCGATCAGGCCGTTGTCGACCGCGTCGGATGCGGTGAAGATGCCGGCCCCGAGCTGGTTGATGATCGTGGCCGGTGAGATCTCCCGGTTGGTCGCGATGTGGTCGACGAAGTCCTCGTAGCTTCCGTCCACGAGGTCCTGGAACATCTGCCGTTCGTCTGGCGTGAGGTCTCGGAACGGATTGCCGGCGTCCTTGCCCTCGCCCGCGGTGATGTAGAACTGGTCGATTCCTCCGGTGGTCTCGACGCCGCCCCCGAGGATTCCGCCGTCGATGGCGACCACGTTGTCGAACTGGGAAATCGGTCCGAGGATCACGCCGATCGACCCGACGAGCGAGCCGTTCGACGCCACGATGCGGTCAGCCGGAGCCATGGCCCACATGCCGCCAGACGCCGAGATCTCGGTGACGTGGGCCACGACCGGCTTGCCTGTGGCCTGGACGGCAGCGACGCCATCGGTGATCAGTTCCGAACCGACCACCGAGCCGCCTGGTGTGTTGAGGCGCAGGATCACGGCGACGACGTCATCGTCGTCAGCTGCCGCTTCGAGTTGTTCCTTGATCTCGGCGCCACCGGCCAGAATGCCGCCGAATGGCCCGGCGCCCCCGGAGCTGGCGAGGATGACGCCTTCGACGTCGACGACGAGCACCACGTCCTTGGCTCCGCTGTTGCCGTCGATGTGTTCGGTTGATGCGATGGGGTCGATATCACTCGTAGCGGCCTCGCCGCTGAGCGCGGCCGTGCAGCCTGCGATGAGGGCGAAGAACATCAACGTGGCGATCGCAAACCCGATCGGTGCCACCAACGCGGCGGTGACCGCTCGAACCAGGAACTGCCAATAGCTGAGGTGGGTTTTGGCTGGTGCGGCGGTCGGCTGTTGAGCGCCTGCACTCGGGTGAATCGTGGCAGGGCTGGCGTCGGCCGGACGAGGCGGGGGAGCCATGCTCGCGGGGTTGTGACGGGGATCGCTCGGTGGCGGACCGGAAGGTGGAGTCGAGGCGGTCATGCCGACGACGCTACTCGTGGCCGGCAGAGCCTCCGTCACCCGATGGGACGGTTGTGCCTCGCCCTTTCGGCCGATCAGCCACCCCTTCCGCCGCAGACTCGCCGCCCTTTCGGCCGAACTGCGTCGCGGTTTTCACGGATACCGAGGCAAGCGCGACGCAGTTCGGTTGGCTCGGCTGACCCCCGTGCGATCTGGGTCGCGGTTTTCACGGATACCGAGGCAAACGCGACGCAGTTCGGTTGATACTGGGACGGTGCGCCGATTCCGGATCTTCTCTGTGGGCGTTGCCCTCGTGGCGATAGTCGGTGTGTCGGCCTGGGCATTTCGAGGATGGGAGACGGAGATCGCCCCTGAGACCCCGGGTGGCTCCGATGGCCTCTGGCTGATGCGGTTGATGACCGTCGACGGTGTCCCGTTCGATCTCGGCGAGGCTCCGCTGTTCCTGACCGTTGCCGACGGACGCATCGTTGGCGGCAGCGGCCGCTGTAACGGGTTCGGCTTCGATGCAGACGGCACCTACTTCTCCGAGGCGGTGGGCTGCTTCGAAGAGCGTGCTGTCTTCGACGAGCGCCTGCGGGAAGCGCTCACGACCTCGGAGCTGCTCGACGATCGTCTGGTGCTCTCCGGCCAGGGAACCCGAGTCGAGTACGAACGATTCACCGAGCCGACACCGGGGGAGTTGTTCTCGGTTCTTGCCGCTCCGGAATCGGCTGCGTCACCGGACGAGATCGTCCTCGATGCCGAGGCCGGAGGCACCCCGGACTTCGACGCCGTGGCCCGACTCGCTGCCCTTGGCGGCATCGACTACTTCTTGGCGACGGATGGCAGCCTCGTCTGCCTGGTCAGGTCCAACGGATCGACCGGCGGCTACCGCTGCCAACAGGCTCGTCAAGCCGCACTGATCACCTTCGCCGATGCCATCTTCGGCCCGGACGGACCGCTCGGCCCGACCGTCGCTTTGGTGCCAGACGCCTTCCTCGAGGCCGCAAGGTCACTCGGTCGCGGAGAACTGGTGGGCAACATCTGGCTTCTGGCCGACGAACCGAACGGCACCATCCAGCTCACCAACGACGCCGGCGACGAGTTCGCCGTCACCGTGGTCGGCTGACCGCCCGACGGGTCAGGCGCCCCAGGGCTCGCCGAAGGTGTCGGCGTATGCCATGTCCGCAGGCGGCTTCCTCGTGATCGGGCCGTGGCCCCGTCCCACTGGATACCCGATCGGGACCATGGCCACCGTGGCCCATGGGTCGGGAATGTCGAACAGCGTCTTCACCTCGGGCTCCCGCAGGCAGTGCAGGGTCGTGAGCGTGCAGCCCAGGCCCTCGGCAACGCAGGCCAGCATCGCGTTCTGTACCGCCGGGTAGACCGAGCCGCCGCCGACCATGCTGATCCGGTCGAGCTTGGCGTCCGTGATCGCCATCACCTTCGGGTTGGCGCAGAACAACAGGATCGCGGGAGCCTCGTGCAGATGCTCCGAGAGGTGGTTGCCGGCGTTGGAGACCTTCTGCCACTTCGCCAGCTGGTCCTCCGGTAGGCCCTCGAGCCGCTTCATGAATCCGGCGACGTAGGTGTCCCATTCGGGCCGATAGATCTCGGCGAGTCCCTGCTTCTTTTCGGGGTCACGGACCACGATCACCCGCCACGGCTGCTGGTTTCCGCCGGTCGGCGCCCAGCATGCGGCCTGGAGGACTCGCTCCATGACCTCGTCCGGGACCGGGTCGGTTCGGAGTCGCCGAACGGCGCGGAGCGTACTCATGGTGTCGTAGAGATCCATCGGTGGATCATTCACGACGGTGGTGTGAGGTGCAAGCCGGTCACTCGTGACCGGCGATGTCCTCGCTGCGCACACCCAGGACGAAGAGTAGGGCGTCGAGGTATGGCACGTTGACAGACGCATCGGCGGCTTCTTGCACGACGGCTTTGGCGTTGAAGGCAACGCCGAGACCGGCAGCGTTGAGCATGTCGAGGTCATTGGCGCCATCGCCAACGGCGACGACCTGGTCGACGGGGATGCCCTCCTCGGCGGCGATCCGTTCGAGCGCTTCGGCCTTGCCCTTGCGGTCGATGATCTTGCCGATCACGCGCCCGGTGCATTTGCCGTCGACGACCTCGAGCCGGTTGGCGACGGCGTGGTCGATGCCGAGATCGCTGGCCAGCCAGTCGGTGACCATGGTGAAGCCGCCGGAGACGATCGCTGTTCGGAAACCCATGCGTTGGAGCGTGCCGATGAAGGTTCGTGCGCCTGGGGTCATCCGCACTTTCTGGCGCACCGTTTCGAACACCGAAGCGTCGAGCCCCTCGAAGTATTTCACCCGCTCGATGAGGGACTCGGTGAAGTCGAGTTCGCCGAGCATGGCCCGCTCGGTGACGGCAGCGACCTGCTCGCGGCATCCCGCCTCGTCGGCCAGGAGATCGATCACCTCGTCCTGGATCAGCGTGGAGTCGACGTCGATGACGATCAGATGCTTCGCCCGACGGCTGAGCCCTTCGCGATTGACGGCGACATCGCAGTCGAGACCGGCGCCGAGGCGGAGGAGCGAGTCCTGGAGGGTGCGGAGGTCGTCGCCGCTGATCAGTAACTCGTAGGCCATCACGGGTTCGCGGGCGAGTCGCACGATGCGGTCGATGTTGCCACCTTGCTTCGCAACCTCGCCGGCGATGGCACCGAACTCCGAGGGGGTGACGTCATGGCCGAGCAGCGTGACGACGAGTCCGAGGCTGCGTTGCGTTGGGGTGGACGTGACGATCTCGAAGTCGACGTCCATGTCCTGCTCCCAACCGAAGAGGAGCAGCTCCTTGATGAGGTCCTGACCCTTGGGAACCGTGATGATGAGGCTCAGTGTGAGGCGGTTTCGGATCAGGATCTGTTCGACGTCGTGCATTCCGGCGTCGGCCGCGGCCAGGACCTGCATGAGTCGAGCAGTGATCCCGGGTCGGTCGGGACCCGTGACCCGGACGAGAATGCTGTCGCCGGCTTCGGGGGCCGCCACGGAATTCTCAGGACCAGTGGCGTCGTGAGTTTCAGGCACGGCGAACAGGCTAGCGGAGCAACTCCGCCAGCCATGACGTTGGTGGGTCGGCGACCAGGTCGGCTGGCGTCGTCAGTGCGACGACGCTGCCGGCCTCGAGCGCCAGTACGCGGTCGCAGTCACCGGCGTGGTCCCTGCCGTGGGTGACGATGATCTGCGTCGCCTCGACCTGGTCGAGCACGGATCGAATCAGCCGACGATTGGCGACATCGACCCGCGAGAGGGGCTCGTCGAGCAGGACTACAGGCTGCTCGACGACGAGAGCTCTCGCCAATGAGGCCCGTTGGGCTTGACCCCCGCTCAGCTCGCCGACGCGAGCAGACGCGAGATCGGCGAGATCCACGGCATCCAGGGCAGCCATCGCTCGGTGACGTCTCTCGTCGCGGTCGACTCCTCGAGCTCGCAGCCCGAATTCGACGTTGTCGAGGACCGACAGGTGAGGAAACAGCAGTGGATCCTGCCGGACGACGCTGATCGGTCGCACCTCGGCTGGGACGTGGCAGGAGTCGTCAGCCAGCGTCGTGCCGCCGACCTCGATCCGGCCTCGATCGATTCGGGCGTGGCCGGCGATCGCATCGAGAAGTGTCGACTTGCCTGCGCCGTTCGGGCCGACGATGGCCAGCGTCTCCCCATCGGCCAGGTCGAAGGCGGCGATCAAGGAGAAACCGGGCCGAGACACCGACGCGTCGACCGTCACGGTGCCGGGTCCGCTGACGGAACGGAGGGGCTCGTTCATCGGCGGGGTACCCAGGAGTCGCGCAGTCCGATCAGAACGGCCAGCGACACGGCGAGCATGAGGAGGCTCAAGGCGACCGCTCGATCGGGATCGTTGTTGATGGCGGTCGACACCTCCAGCGGGAGCGTTCTGGTCACACCGGGGACGTTCCCGGCGAACGTGATGGTGGCACCGAACTCGCCAAGCGCCCTGGCCCAGGCGAGCACCGTGCCGGCCAGGATCGATGGTCTGATCATGGGCAGCGACACGTGCCACCAACGGTGGAACGGTCGGGCGCCGAGACTGGCCGCCATCTGGTCGAATCGTGGATCGACCGACTGCAGGGCGCCCTCGACGCTCAGCACGAGGAAGGGCATGGCCACCATCGTCGCCGCCAGTACGGCGCCCGTCGTGGTGAAGGGAAGCCCGAAGCCGAACAGGTCTCCGAGCAGCCCTCGCCGGCCGAATCCGTAGGTCAGGGCGACACCGGTCACTACCGGCGGCAGCACCAGCGGGACGGTCACGAGCGTGCGGACCAGCGACTTGCCCCGAAAGTCCAGACGAGCGAGGACGAAGGCGAGGGGGACACCCACGACGATCGAGAGGGCAGCGGCGGCGATGCTGACCACGGCCGACACACGGATTGCGGTGAGGGTGGCGTCGTTGCCGAGCAACGTGAGTAGTCGATCCCAAGGAGCCTGGACGAACAGTCCCACCAGCGGGACGAGGAGCAGCAGCACGCCGATGACGGCGATGGCGACCACCGCCGACGGGAGGCCGGATCTCGGGAACTTGCTCATGAAACCAACATCATGGAGGACAGGGCAGACGTCATGGTGCCCGGAGGAACCCGAGATCGGCCAATACGGTGGCAGCTTCGTCGGAGAGCACGAACGCGACGAACTGGGCTGCGGCCCGTCGCGCCTCGGAGCCGTCGGCATCGCCGAGCGTGGCGATCGCCAGCGTGACCGACGCCTCCGGCGATGTGAGCCCGGTGAGCACGATGCGTTCTCCGCCCGCGATCGCGTCGGTCCGATAGATGAGGCCGACATCGGCCTCGCCCAGCGACACCTTGCTCAACACCGCCCGGACGTTGGCCTCGGATGTGATCGTCGCATCGTCGAGATCGAGTCTGAGCGCATCGATCAGACGATCGGCCGCATCACCGCAAGGCACCCCGGCTGCGCACCGGGCCACGAACAGTCCGTCGAATGCGCCCGGGTCGGTGAGCGGATCGACGATCCCGCTCTCGGATGAAACTACGACCTCGAGTTGGTTCGACGCGTAGGCGCGCGGGGAGGCCTCGAGGCCGTCGAACAGTTCCGGGGTCGCCGGAGCGAAGACATCGGCGTCGGCGCCGTCGTCGATCTGGCGGCGGAGCGTGTCGCTACCGGCCAGATTCAGACGTAGGTCGATGTCGGGATGCTCGGCCTCGAACCGCTGCTCGAGCTCAGTGAAGGCATCGGTCAGTGAAGAGGCTGCGAACACGTCGATGGTCGTGCGAGATGATCCGCAGGATGCAGCAACGAGTGCGCCACCGATCCAGACGGCGGCGAGCGCCTTTCGCCCGCCAGTTCGAAGACTCACTCGGGTTCGAGTTCGGCCTCGATCGCCAAGACGTCACCCTCGACGAGCTCGACGGATGATGCCACTCCGGCCGCAGCGACGTCGCCGAGAACCAGCCGCAGGGCGGCGAGCCGTTCTGGGGTGTCGGTGATGGTGGCACTGGTGATGGCGGTCCGGAGTTTGCGTTTGGCCTCTGACTTGGTCCGTCGCAGCTCGGTGAGGGCCTCGCCGGCGATGGTGAGCAACGAGGGGGCCGTTCCGCCAGCTGCGTCACGCAGCGGACCGGATGTCGGCCAACTGCTCCGGTGGATGGAGGTCGCTTCGTCGGCGTCTGTGCGCCACCATGACCAGACCTCTTCAGTGGCGAAGGGCAGGAAGGGGGCAAGCAGACGAAGCAACGTGTCCAGCGAACGGGCGAGGGCGGCATGCGCCGATGCAGTGCCGGCATCGCCGGCGGATCCGTAGGCCCGGTTCTTCACCAGCTCGATGTAGTCGTCGGTGAAGATCCAAAAGAACTGTTCTGTCCGCTCGAGCGCCCTTGCGTAGTCGAAATCGTCGAATGCCTTGGTGCATTCATCGACCAGGTCGGCGAGGCGGGCCAACATCGATTGGTCGAGCGGATCGGTGACCGGCGCGTCGAGGGCGGCGACGAGGTCGCCCATGCCGAGTGCGAATTTCGAGGCGTTGAGCAGCTTGATGGCGAGGCGGCGCCCGACCTTCATCTGGCCTTCGTCGAAGGCAGTGTCGGTGCCAGGACGACCTGAGGCGGCCCAGTAGCGAACGGCATCGGAGCCGAACTGTTCGAGCAGTGCCATCGGGGTGACGACGTTGCCCTTCGACTTGGACATCTTCTTGCGGTCGGGGTCGAGGATCCATCCGGACAAGCAGGCGTTGCGCCAAGGCGAGACGTTCTCCTCGAAATGGGAGCGAACGACGGTGGAGAACAGCCAGGTCCGGATGATGTCGTGAGCCTGGGGCCGCATGTCGTACGGGTAGACCCGAGCGAAGAGTTCGGGGTCGTCCTCCCACTTGCCGGCAATCTGCGGTGTGAGCGACGACGTGGCCCAGGTGTCCATGATGTCCGGCTCGCCCATGAAGCCGTTGGGCTTGCCCCGCATGTCGGCATCGAAGCCGGGCGGAACGTCGGTCGACGGATCGATGGGCAGCCGCGATTCGTCGGGAGCGATCGGTTCGTCGTAGTTCGGCTCTCCGTTGGCGTCGAGGGCGTACCAGAGCGGAATCGGGACGCCGAAGAACCGTTGACGACTGATGAGCCAATCGCCGTTGAGTCCGTCGACCCAGTTTGTGTAGCGGCTCTGCATGTAGGGCGGATGCCAGGCCATCTCGTTGCCACGTGCAATCAAGGCCTGACCGAGGTCGCGCTCTCGACCGCCGTTGCGGATGTACCACTGGCGGCTGGTGACGATCTCGAGCGGCTTGTCGCCTTTCTCGAAGAACTTGACCGCGTGTGTGATCGGGCGAGGCTCGCCGATCAGAGCTCCGTCTTCAGAGAGCATCGCAACGATCTCTTCCTTGCCAGAGTGGACCGTCTTGCCGACCATGCGTGCATAACGAGCCTTGGCGTCGCCTGACATGACCTCTGGCGCATCGTCGACGAACCGCCCGTTGCGGCCGATGACGGCACGGGCCGGCAGGTCGAGTTCCCGCCACCAGGTGACGTCGGTCGTGTCGCCGAAGGTGCAGATCATGGCGACGCCGGTGCCCTTCTCGGGGTCGGCGAGCTCGTGGAAAACCATGGGGACTTCGACGCCGAAGACCGGGGTGGTGATGGTCAGGCCCTCGTAGCGCGTGTAGCGCTCATCGGATGGGTTGGCGACGACAGCGACGCAGGAAGGCAGCAGCTCAGGGCGGGTCGTGTCGATCATGAGGTCGGCACCGTCGGGAAGGGTGAACTTCAGCAGGTGATAGGCGCTCGGTCGTTCTCGGTCCTCGAGCTCGGCCTGGGCGACCGCAGTCTGGAACGTGACGTCCCACAGGCTCGGAGCTTCCTGCTGGTAGGCCTCGCCCCGAGCGAGGTTGCGGAGGAACGCCCGCTGGCTGGCGCGCCGAGAACGATCGTCGATCGTGGCGTAGAGCAGCGACCAGTCGACGCTGAGCCCCAACGTGCGCCAGAGGTCCTCGAAGGCCTTCTCGTCGATTTCGACCAGCTCGCTGCACAACTCGATGAAGTTCGGTCGGCTGACCGGAATCTGTTGTTTGAACGCCTTGCCGTCAGAGCCAAGCGACTCGCGAGCCGGTGGCTCGAAGTCGGCTTGATAGGGGAGTGACGGGTCGCAGCGAACACCGAAGTAGTTCTGGACACGACGTTCGGTCGGAAGGCCGTTGTCGTCCCAGCCCATCGGGTAGAAGACCGACTTGCCGGTCATCCGTTGATATCGGGCGATCGTGTCGGTGTGGGTGTAGCTGAAGATGTGGCCCATGTGGAGCGAGCCCGAAACCGTTGGTGGTGGCGTGTCGATGGAGAACACGTCGTCGCGACTCTTGCTGGCGTCGAAGGCGTACGTGTCGTTGGTCTGCCAGGTGGCAGCCCATGTGTTCTCCAGGCCCTCGAGGGAGGGCTTGTCCGGGACGTTGCTCATGGCACGACAGGCTAGAGCCTCCCTCCCTCCCAACTGCCACCTTTACGCGTACCCAGGAGTACGTATGACGCTGGCAGTTGGGGTGGGTGGTCTACAGGGGGCGTCGATTTGGTCGATGATGTGCGTGTGAGTGCAGCGACGACAGAGGCAGATCCGGCGCCGTGGATTCGATGGCTTGCCGTGCCATACGCGCTGCTGGTGGTCGTGATTGCCGCGCTCGCACTGAACGCCGAAGATCGTGATTCGTTCGTCGACCGTCAGGGCGACGAGGAAGCCATCGAGCGCCTCAGTGGGGACGAGATCCCGTCCGATGCCACCCGCATCATCATCGAAACTCCGGAAGGAAACGTCGAGATCACAACCGACGGCAGTCGGGTCGTGGGCGAGGACGCCAACGGCTCGGCCGACGTGCTGCGCTTGTTCGAGGATCCAGACGGCGATGTGGTGGGGTTCCGCGTGAACCCCGATGGCACGTTCTCGCCGGTCCGAATAGGCGAGGAGACTGAGGGCGCCACGATCCTCGTTCCCAACGACGACGGTGGGTTCGACCTCGTCAAACCCGACGGGTCACGCGTTCGAGTCGACGTGAACAACGGCGAAGTGAGCGCGGGTGAGATCGACGAGAACGGCTTGACTCCGCTCAATCGAAACGAGGACGGGAGCTTCCGACTCGACGACGATCTGTTCGCATCACCGTTCGGTCCGCTGCCGACGCCGGGTGTTGCCCCGCCGTCTCCGCCAGGCGGGTTCCCGTGGACCGCAGTGCTGATCGCGATCGGTGCCGCCGCAGCCTTGGGCCTCGGGATCTGGTTCTTCATGGCGTTCAGCCCAAGGGTTTCCTCGGTCGGTGACGTACCGGTCGACCAGCTCTTCGCAGCGGCGCCGATGGTTCGCCGGGAGGCCTCGACCGATCCCTGGGGCGACTTCGAGGCCTACTTGGCCGAGTTGGCGGCCGAACCCGATCCGTCGCAGGCGATCCTGCTGGCGTTCGCCTATGCGGAGGCCGGCGTCGGAGTGGTTCCCACCCGCATTTCAGACGAGACACCGTACGAATGGCTTCGACAGACTCGAGCGATCGATGACTCGGTCGGCGACCTGCTGGTGCCGCTCGTGGAGCGATACGTCGCGATTCGATTCGGTGGCCACGTTGCCGAGGATGCCGAGCGCCATCGGGCGCTCGCCGACCTTCGAGTGCTGACCTACACAGCGTGCGGCGTCGGTGATCGCGTCGCCGATGTTCGGACATGACGGCGCTCGCCGATCTCTGGCCACTGGTGTTGGTAGCCGGTTGCGGGTTCCTCGTGTTCGCTGTTGCCCGTTTGGCGAGACGCTTCTCGCCGGGTGCGCTGAGTGCCGGTCCGAAGGCACCGCCGGATGCCACGAACCTCGGCCAGTCCGACCTCGCCGATGATCTTCGTCGCATCGATCGGCGACTCGACACCCGTCCGGAGTCACTGATTCTTCGCGTCGAGCAGTCGTGCCACGAGTTGGGAGTCGCAACCCACGGCATCGCGGCCGAAAACCCGGAAGCGCATCTCGAGCTACTGCTGCAGCGGCTCGAAGCCGAACTCGAGCTCGGCTCGATGACGGCCACTGTCCCGATCCCTGACGTGAGGACTCCGCTCTCATGACCAACGCCCCGATGAACAACGCCGCCATGAACAGCGCGGGCATGAACCACGCCGACGTGCGCGACGCCGCATCCCGGATGCTCGACCAGATGGAACGTCTGATCGTCGGCAAGCGACCCGTGCTCTCGCTGATCGTGACGGCGCTCCTCGCTGACGGTCACGTCCTGCTCGAGGACGTACCCGGCGTCGCCAAGACCGTCACCGCTCGATCGCTGGCCGAGGCCGCCGGGATGCACTTCAGCCGTGTGCAGTTCACGCCCGACTTGATCCCATTCGACATCACGGGGGCATCGACTCTCGGAGCCGACCACCAGATCGAGTTCGTACCCGGTCCCATCTTCGCCAACCTTGTCCTCGGCGACGAGATCAACCGTGCCCCTCCGAAGACACAGTCGGCGCTGCTCGAAGCCATGGAGGAGCGGCAAGTCACGATCGACGGCACCACCCGTCCGCTGCCACATCCGTTCATGGTGATCGGTACGCAGAACCCGATCGAGTCGGAGGGCACCTACCCGCTGCCGGAGGCGCAACTCGACCGCTTCCTGATTCGCACCGGCATCGGGTATCCGTCGAACGAGGACGAGATCGACATCGTGCTTCGCCGCGCGCAGCGGGGCGCCGATCGGATGCCGCTCGACCCCGTGATCGATGCCGCCGGTGTGCGCCATCTGCAGAAACGGGTCGAGGAAGTCCACATCAGTGAACCGGTCGCCCGGTACGTGGTGGCGCTGGTCGAGGCGACCCGGGCGAGCTCGCGTACCGAGACCGGTGCCAGCCCGCGCGGTTCGCTCGCACTTCTCAAGGCGGGTCGAGCTCGTGCCGCGATGGAGGGCCGATCGCTCGTCCTGCCAGATGACATCAAGGCCATGGCGGTGCCCTGCCTCGCCCATCGCTTGATTCTGGTACCGGACCAGTGGGTGCGAGGTGTGAAGCCGGAGCAAGTCGTGGAGGAGATTCTCCACCAGGTGCCGACGCCGGTGGCCATCGATGGCCCCGTGGCGGCAATGTCGCAGCCTGCGATGCCGCAAGCGCCGGTCCCACGGCCACCGTCGCCACCGGTCCCGGGAGGGTGAGCCGGCATCTCACGTACCGCTTCTGGCTGTGCGTGATCGTGGCCGGGTTCGGGTTGATCGTGGGTTTCCTCATCGGCGAGGTCCGGTTGCTCGCCGTTGCGCTGCCGTTCCTTGTGATGCTCGTCGTGTCGGTGGCCGAAGGGTGGTGGCCGACCGTGAGCGTCCTCCGGGCCCATCCGTCGACCGAGCGTGCGGTCGAAGGAGATGAGTTCACGCTCGACATCGACGTGTTCGCCCCGAGGCGGGTCCACTTGGTCGAGTTCGAGGTGCAGGTGCCGTCGTCCATCGAAGCCGTGGACTCGCTGCGCACGGTCATGTCGATCAGCGGTCGTCGCGAGTTCAGCATCCGCCTTCGGTTGTTGCAGTGGGGTGTGAGTCGTCCCGACTGGCTCACCGTGGTCAGCCGGGATCGCTTCGGCATGACCGAGATGGTGCAACACGTCCTCATCAGCACCCCGATTCGTGTGCACCCACACACCGAACGACTCGTTCGATTGACACCGCTGGCGGACCCAAGGCAGATCACGGGCGACCATCGCAGCGTTCGGCGTGGGTCCGGCACCGAACTGGCCGAGGTGCGGCCGTTCCGACGGGGCGATCCGCTGCGGGCCGTGCATGCCCGATTGTCGGCCCGTCGTGGTGAGCCGATGGTGGCAGAACGGCACGTCGAGGAGGCGGCCGATCTGATCGTGTACGTGGATGCGTTGCAGGACATCGGCGACGGCAACGATTCCACGCTCGCTTGGACGGTGACGGCGTGTATGGCACTGGCACATCGTCACCTGCGGTCGATGGACCGCGTCGGCATCGTCGGTCGCAGTACCGGCGTCCGCTGGCTCGAGCCTTCGGTCGGTCGGAGAGCACGGCACACGATCGTCGACACGCTCCTCGCGACCACGACCCTCCCTGTGGTCGGGTTGGTGCAGTCGACCGATCCACTGCCGATCCCCAGGAACGCGACCGTCATCGCCGTCAGTCCGCTGCTCTCCAGCACGGCGATCGACGACCTGATCAGGCTGCGTCGTCGGGGCCACGGTGTCGTCGCCATTCGTCCGGACTCGCTGCCGACCGGCGAAGTGTCCGATCTGGCCCGGCGGATCTTTCGGGTCGAGAACGAGATCTCGCGTCGACGGTTGGCCGATGCCGGTGTCCTGGTTGTGCCCTGGGACCCGTCGACGGCGCTCGAGCCGGTGATCAGGCGTCTGTCGGCCAGCGGTGGTCGCTCCACTGCGGGACGGAGGCCGGGCCGATGAACGAACGCCTCGAGCTCTACACCTCGCCGGCGGCGCTCGTCACCATCTCGGTGATGGTCGCAGCTTCGGTGGTCGGAACAATCGGGAATCATCCGGCCGGCATGGCGATCGTGGTCCTCCTTGGAGTTGCGCTGACACTGATCACGATCGATACCGGTAGTCACAGCATGTTGATGTTCAGCGCCGCCTTCCTGGTCATGGTCCTGGCGCTCGCTGTCAACTTGCTCGGGATCGATGGACCGCTGCCGTGGACCGTCGTCGGCCTCATCGTGCTTGCGTTCGCCGATGCCATGCGTCTGGCTTTTGCTGGTCGGCGGAACGCTGAAGTCGAGCCGGCCGTGATCGGGAGCGTGCTCGTCGGCTTCGCGATGGTCGCTGCCGGCTCGTTGCTCACCGGTGGTCTCGTCGTGGTCTTGAGCGACTCAGCGACCAACGCGAGCTGGCTGCTGGTCCCGCTTGCGCTGGTGATGGCGGTGGTGGGCGCCGTGGGCCTGGCGGTGGGGATGGGTCGCTCGCCGGGCGTGCACGACAAACGCCGCTGGCGACCGGGCGAGCGCCTTCTGGCGCCGCCGCGCGAGGCATCGGATGATCCGAGCTTCACGACCTCGCTGCCACCGCCACCACGCTGACGGCCACGGTCGGCTGTGGCTGACAGGCGCGGCTCGCCTTTCAAAAATGGCCGCGTCTGTCCACGGGTCGACGCCTACGCTCTCGGCATGATCCAGCTGTACGACACCGCGCAACAGAAGGTGGTTCCGCTTCAACTGCGGGACCCGGGCAAAGTGTCGATGTACGTCTGCGGTCCCACGGTCTACGCCCCGCCGCACATCGGCCACGGGCGCATGGTCTTGGTGTTCGATGTGATCCGGCGATTTTTGGCATGGACGGGGCTCGACGTCACATTCGTTTCGAACGTCACCGACATCGACGACCAGATCATCAATCGGGCCAACCGCGAGGGGCGCGAGTCATCGGAGATTGCCGTCAAGTGCGAGGCGGCCTGGTGGCAGGCCATGGACCAGCTCGACGTTCTCCGGCCCGATCACACGCCGCATGCCACCGAGTACGTCGAGGGAATGGTCGAACTGCTCGAACGGCTCGTCGCCGACGACAAGGCGTACGTGACTGCTGACGGCGTCTACCTGTCGGTGGAGACGGTCGATGGCTACGGCCTGCTGGCTCACCAGTCTCTCGATCAGCTCATCGAGGGTGGTGGCGACCGCGCGGTCGTCGGCGTCGAGAAACGGCATCCCGGTGACTTTGCGCTGTGGAAGATGGCCAAGGAAGGCGAGCCGTCGTGGCCGTCGCCATGGGGCGTCGGTCGACCCGGCTGGCACACCGAATGTGTGGTGATGAGTCTCGATCTGCTCGGCGAGGGATTCGACATTCACGGCGGCGGGCTCGACCTGACCTTCCCTCACCACGAGAACGAACGGGCTCAGGCGGTCGCCGACGGCAAGGTGTTCGTCACCCACTGGATGCACAACGGTTTCGTCGAGATGGACGGCGAGAAGATGTCCAAGTCGATCGGCAACGTGAAGAATCTGCTCGATCTCGTCGCGCAGTACGACCCCCGGGCCTACCGCCTGTTGGTCCTCCAGTCGCACTACCGCTCGCCGATCGAAGTCACCGACGCCACGATGACCGAACGGGGCGTTGCCATGGAGCGACTCGACACGTTCACGCGACGAAGCGCAGCGCTCGTCTCGCAACCCGACCCGTCCGTGCTCGATCAGTTCCGAGCGGCGATGAGCCTTGATTTCGACACGCCGGCAGCAACCGACCTTCTCTTCCGCCAGGTCCGGGAGGGCAACTCGTTGCTCGACTCCGGCGACGACGAAGCAGCCGGCGTGGTCGGCGCGACGGTGCGCGAGATCGCCGGTGCGCTCGGCCTGCGGCTCGACGACGGTTCGACCGGCGGCGATGTCCCGGCGGACGTGCTGGCAAAGGTCGAGGCTCGAACCGCCGCCAAGGCGGCGAAGGACTTCGCGACCGCCGATGCGCTACGTGATGAGTTGGTGGCCGAGGGGTGGATCATCGAGGACAGCGCCGGCGGGCCGAGCGTGCGGCGAGCCTGAGTCGGTGTGACCCCGGCGACCAAAGAGCTCGATCGGCTGGGTGTGACCTACCGGACGGTCAGCTACACCCACGATCCTGGCGCAGCCAGTTACGGGACCGAGGCAGCTGAAGCGCTCGGCCTCGATCCCGACAGTGTGTTCAAGACGCTGCTGGCCGATGTCGACGGAACGTTGGTCGTCGCGTGCGTGCCGGTGACCGGAATGCTCGACCTCAAGGCTCTGGCCCGTGCGGTCGGCGGCAAGAAGGCGGTCATGGCCGATCCTTCCCTGGCTGAACGAACCACTGGATACGTGGTCGGTGGGATCTCGCCGCTGGGTCAGCGAAAGCGGCTGGCGACCTTCATCGATGAGCTCGTCGATGCGCTGGATGAGGTGCACGTCAGCGGCGGTCGACGTGGCCTCGAGATCGCGCTCGCCCCACGGGACCTGGTGGCGTCACTCGACGCCACGCTGTTTCCGAACGGCTGAGGTCCCCAACAGCTGAGGTATCCAACGGTTGTCGGCTCAACGGCAACTGAATCGGGCTACGTTGCGCGCATGGTCTGTCGCGTCTCGAGCACCAGTTTCAACTGCACCGATGCCTACCATCTCTCCGAGTGGTGGAAGCCGGTCCTCGGCTACATCGATGTGCCTGGAGATCCGAATGAGGCCGGGGATCCGGAGTGCATGATCGTCGACCCGGCCGGCGATCAACGGCTGCTGTTTCTCGAAGTCGAGGATCTCCAGCAACCGGAGGGTCGGATCCACCTCGATCTCGCACCAGCCGGTCGAGGGCGAGACGACGAGATCGAACGGGTGCTGGGGCTCGGGGCGTCGGAGATCGCAGATCGGCGCAACCCCGACGGGACGGGATGGATGGTGCTCGCCGATCCGGCCGGAAACCACTTTTGCATCGTGCGCAGCGAGGAAGAACGCCAGCAGCAAGAGCAAGCGGCCGCCGAAGGGTGAAGGGCGTCAGGCCAGCGGTTTCATGAATGACCAGAGGTGGCCTTCGCAGTCGAGCGCTCCGTACTCGCGGTAGCCGTATGGCTGGTCGACGGGGGCGTAGCGAACCGTGGCCCCTCGCTCGACGGCTGCTGCGTGGTGCTCGTCGACGTCATCGACGATCACGACCATTGTCGCAGACGCCCCACCCAGCTGAGCGGGTGATGCGAGACCGAATTCTGCGGACTCCGGGTGCAGCCAGATCGAACCGGAGCCGGCGTCGACCTCGCCGTGAACGGCGTTGCCCTCCGGGTCGTTCGTGAGCTCGCATGGTCCGAGTCCGAACACCCCGGTGAGGTGCTCGAGGGCAGCGGCAACGTCTCGGTAGACCAGGGTTGCGATCGGACGGTTGATGTTCGAGTCCAGCATGCTCATGTCCTCCAGGACGTTGATGATTTCAGCGGTTGGTTCAGCCCCGACCTCGAGCGCACCGACGAGGCGAGCTGGGTCATGGGGCAAACGTATGACCTCACGCCACGTGAGCTGCAAGAGATTTTTCCGGAGCTGTCGTCTTCAGCTCAGGCAGGCAGCTTCCCATGCGGTCAGCATCGACATGATCTCGATCGAATCGGCGAGGCGGGGTGAAGGACGGGACACTTCGGCCATCCCAGCAGCCACGCGAAGAACGTGCCGGCCTCGCTGACTGCACTTCGCAGTGATTCGGCCTGGGCCATGGTGGTGGTGAGGGACTTCTCCGACAATACGGCCTTGCCCGCAGCGGCGGCGAGGGACGTGGCCTCGTGGTGCTTGTGATTCGGCAGGCCGACGTAGATGGCACCGATCGCGGGCTCGGCCAACACCTCGGCGAGGTCGGTCGTCGCGAGGCCGATGTCGAAGTCGCTTGCGAACTCGGTGAGTCTGGCGGGATCGCGACCGACCACCGCACGGACCTGGGATCCATCGCTGGCGTTGATGGCCTCGACCACCGTCCGCGAGATGAATCCGGTACCGACCATTCCCCACTGCAACATGTCGAATCCTTCCGGAGGTTCCGGCTCGGCGATAGTCTTTGCCTCGACAACATACGCCGGGGAGCTCGAGGAGTCGGGCTGAGAGGGCGGTCGGACATCGGGCTTCGGCCCAGTCGCCACCGCCGACCCGTGAACCTGATCTGGATAATTCCAGCGCAAGGAAGGCCCTCATGATGTTTCGACCTACTCGTTCCCTTTCTGTTCTGATCGCGCTCGGTCTCGCAACGACAGCATGCGGCGGCGACGCCACAGCCGCCGACGATGTCGCGGCTCCCGACATCGACACCAGCTCCTTGGCGCCGGTGACGATCACGTTGGTGACTCACGAGTCGTTCGTCGTCTCGGACGGAATGTTCGAGTCGTTCACCGAGCGGACCGGCGTGACCGTCGAGGTGATCTCGGCTGGAGACGCGGGCGAGGTCGTGTCCCGCGCCGTCCTGACGGCCGGGTCGCCCGAGGGTGATGTGCTGTTCGGGATCGACAACACCTTCCTGCAGCGGGGCTTGGATGCGAACCTGTTCGTTGCGTACGAGTCGCCGGTGTTGGTCGACGTCTCGGACGAACTCGAGCTCGACGACCAACACCGGGTGACACCGATGGATGTGAGTGATGTGTGCGTCAACTACTGGATCGACACCTTCGACGGGTCGCCGCCTCAGTCGCTCGAGGATCTGCCGGGATTGGCCGACTCATTTGCGACCATGAACCCGGAGAGTTCGTCACCTGGGTTCGCGTTCCTGCTCGCCACGATCGGCCGCTTCGGGGAGGATGGGTGGGAGGACTACTGGCGGGAGCTCGTCTCTGGAGGGGTCACGATCACGTCTGGCTGGACGGAGGCCTACTACGGCGAGTTCGTCGCCGGCGGGGGTTCGGCTTCCTTGGTGACGTCGTATGCGTCGTCACCGCCGGCTGGGGTGATCTTCTCTGATCCGCCGGTCGACGTGGCTCCGACGGGTGTGATTCTGGACTCGTGTTTCCGGCAGGTCGAGTTCGCCGGGATCTTGGCTGGTACCGAGCACCCGAACGAGGCCGCTGCGCTGGTCGACTTCATGCTGTCGCCGGAATTCCAGGCTGACGTTCCGCTGAACATGTTCGTGTATCCGGCGAACGAGACGGTCGAGCTGCCTGACGTGTTCGTCGAGTTCGGTCCGCTGGCGGAAGATCCGATCACGATGAGCCCTGAGGAGATCGAGGCCGGTCGGCTCGATTGGACGCAGCGCTGGAACGAAATCGTGCTCGGCGGCTGATGGGAGTGCACGATGCGTGAGATCCTCGACTCGGAGGACGAGGACCATGTCTGACGAGGCCGCTTCTCCAACTCCCGTCCCTGAACCAACCCGAGGCAATCACCCCCGGAAACGGGGGCCCCAAACCTCGGGTTTGAGCCCCACAGAATCGGGGGTCATAGCCTCGGGTTGGACGGGGTCGCGGGGGACAGCCTCCGGTTGGGGAGCTGGGTCGCGGGGGGTGTGGGCCTGGACGCTGGTGCCGGTTGGATTTCTCGTCGTCCTCGTGGTGTGGCCGCTCGGGGCGGTGCTCGTGCGCAGCCTCGCCGGGGTCGGACCCGACCGCCTGCTCGAGATTCTCGGACGACGCTCGACCCGGTCGATCCTCTGGTTCACCGTGTGGCAGGCCTTCGCATCGACCCTGCTCACGCTCGTCGTCGGCTTGCCGGTCGCCCACGCTCTGGCTCGGTATCGATTCCGGGGACGGGCTGCGCTCCGCGCACTCGCCGTCATCCCGTTCGTACTGCCGACTGTGGTCGTGGCCGCAGCCGTCGATTCTCTTTTCGAATCGTTGAACCTCGACCTCGATCGGTCGATCGCCGCCATCCTCGCCGCCCACGTCTTCTTCAACGTGGCCATCATCATCCGGGTGGTCGGTGGACGGTGGGCTGCCCTGGACCGCCGCCCGGAGGAAGCCGCAGCGGTGCTCGGTGCCTCCCCGTGGCAGGCATTTCGAACCGCAACCTTGCCGCGGCTTCTCCCGGTGATCGGCTCCGCCGCCCTCCTCGTCTTCCTCTTCTCCTTCACCAGCTTCGGCATCATCTTGATCCTCGGCGGTCCGACCCGGGCGACGATCGAGACCGAGATCTACCGAACGGCAGTGTTCCGTCAGGAGTTCGACGTGGCAGCCGTCCTCGCTTTGATCCAGATTCTCGTGGTCGCAGCTCTGTCGTTGGCGTCGACCAGGCTGCAGCGACGATTCTCCCGGCAGGAACGTGGTCGTCGGCGGGCCTACGATCGCCCGATTCGCTCTCTTGCCGGTCGCCTACACGTTGCTGCCATGGTCGTTCTGGTCGCAGCCGTCATCGGCGGACCGCTCACGGCGTTGGTGGCGGCATCGCTCCGATCGGGCGATGGGAGCTTCGCCCTCACCAACTACCGCAACCTCTTCGAGCCGGTCTCGTTGCTGCCGGTGTCGGCGGCCGAGGCGGTCGCCACGTCGCTTCGCTACGGCTTCCTCGCTGCCACGATCGCGGTGGCCGTCGGCGTCGTCACCGCGTTCGTCGTCACCAGGGCCGGCCTCGTCGGTCGTGTGGTCGAGGTCGCCTCGCTCGTCCCGCTCGGCGTGTCCGCCGTCACGCTCGGCTTCGGTTATCTCCTCGCCTTCACTGTGCTCGACCTTCGTCGCTCGCCGTGGATCGTCCCGGTGGCCCATGCCGTTGTGGGCTTGCCGTTCGTGCTTGCTTCGGTCGTGCCGGCCCTGCGGTCGATCGACCAGCGGTATCGCGAAGCCGCAGCTGTTCTCGGAGCCACACCGACCCTGGTCGTGCGCCTGATCGACCTTCCGTTGATTCGGCGGGCGGCGCTGACCGGCGGCGGTTTTGCGTTCGCTGTGAGTCTCGGCGAGTTCGGGGCCACATCGTTCCTCGCCAGATCCGACGGTGCCTTCACCGCGCCGCTGGCCATCTTCCGGCTGCTGTCCCAACCGGGCGAACTTCTTCGTGGGAGGGCCCTGGCGCTCAGCGTGGTGATGGGGTTGGTGGTGGCGGTCGTGGCGGCGGCTGCCGAGTGGCGTCGAGACGGTGCGAGCGTGTCGCTGTGATGCGGGCTCCAGCAGTACAGCTCGACGATCTCGTGGTGGCATACGAAGGTGTCGTCGCCGTCGACAGAGTGTCGCTCGTCGTCGACGCTGGATCGACCGTGGCCATCGTCGGGCCGAGCGGCTCGGGAAAGAGCACCTTGTTGCGGGCAGTCGCCGGACTCGAGCCCGTGCAGTCCGGGACGGTGTCTCTGTTCGGTGTCGACTGCACTCGGATGCCGGCCGACCAGCGCCGGGTGGGGCTGATGTTCCAGGACCATGCCCTCTTTCCCCATCTGGACGTTGCCGGTAACGTCGCCTTCGGGCTGAGGATGCGGGGCGCAGACGAGGCCACGATCGCGAGTCGGACGGCGGAAATGCTCGAGCTGGTGGGGCTGTCCGGGTTCGACCGCCGCAGCGTCGATGCGCTGTCAGGAGGTGAGGCGCAACGGGTCGCGCTTGCCCGGTCGCTGGCTCCCGAGCCGACCGTACTGATGCTCGACGAACCCCTCGGGAGCCTCGATCGGGTGCTTCGGGAGGAGCTGATCGTCGACCTCCGGAAGATCTTCCACGACCCCGAGCTGACCGTTCTTCACGTCACCCATGATCAGCAGGAGGCATTCACGATCGCCGACGAGGTGGTCGTGATGCGCGACGGCGTGATTGCGCAGCGAGGTGTACCGGCTGAGATCTGGCGCCGTCCCGACTCGCCGTTCGTGGCCCGCTTTCTTGGCCACCCGAACCTCTGGTCGACCGAGCGTGGCACCGTTCTGGCACCGCTCCAGGCGATCCGTCTGGCCGATCCGGCGATCGAAGCCGGTGGATCGGGCGACGTCGAGATCGTCGACGTGACATTGGTCGATGCCGAATTCCGTGAGGGGCGTCATCGCGTCACCGCGGTCGAGAGCCACCCTCCAGGGGGTGAGCCGCGCCGCTTCGTGTTCGACACCGACAACGACCTCGGGCCCGACCGTCCGCAACATTTCAGGGTCGCTGTCGACAGGACCATGTTGGTCGAGCTCGATCACCGCTGATCTAGTCGCCTACAACCGACTCGATCCACCGTTGGTCCGCCTCGTCGCCTGGCAAGACGATGAACTGCACGCGCCGGCGATGGTTCGCGAGCGCCGTCGTCATGGCCCGTGAACCAGGTGGCGTGCCTCGGACCCTGCGCAGATCGATCACAGCGGGAATCGCTCCCAAGACCTCGACGCCGCCGGCATGGACTTCGATCTGGCGCTTGATGATGGGGCCGACTTGTTGGTCGTGATGTGGGGCCAGCCACCGTTGTGCGGCCTCGGCAACGCCACGAGCACTGATCATCGCGATGCGCCGAGGATCGCCGTCGGCTGCCGGCCCCAGGGTGGTGGCCAGTTCATCTCGCAACATCATCGAAGCGCGGGCGTACTCCTGTGGGAGCGTCGGAATCTCCCCGGCCAACTGCCGGCGACGGTCGCCGAGGACGCCCTCGAAGCGGGCAACCTGGTCAGCCCTCGGGCCGTCGAGCTGCAGGGCGGTGGCTCTGAGCGCGCGATCGATCCGGTCCCCATCGAGCCCCAAAGGTTCGACGCCGAGCGTTTCGAGGGCGGCGCGTATCGCGGCCGCTCGAAGGTCGCCGATCGGCGCGTCGGCGGCGAGCTTGGTGGGGATGGTCGGGTCGATGAGCTTGACTCGGCCGCCGAGTCGAGACCCGATCAACGGGACCATCTCGTCGACGATCTCGAACTCGACGTTGTCGATCGCCGCGAAGACTCGACAATCGCGCTTGATCCCGAGAAACAGATTGCGGAACGCCGCAGCAATGCCGTCGACCTGGGCAGGTGAGGCGTTCACGACCGCGACGTCCGAATCGAATTCGACGCAGTGTCCGACCTCGGCGGTCTCAATGAGCACGCGGCTGAATCTCATGCTCGATCCTCCGGGCGAAAGGTTGGACGGGGCGACAGGGTAGGGCGGCGAGAACCGTCTGCGATCGGCTGCTGCAACCTGTCGGTTCAGGAACTGTGGCGACGGCGAAATTGCGCAGGCGTCTCGTTGGTGAGCCTCGCAAAACGCCGGGTGAAGTCGGCCTGGTCGTAGAAGCCGACGGTGCCTGCGATGTCGGCGAGCGGCATGTCGGTGGTGGTGAGCAGCCTATGGGCCCGGTCGACTCTCGTCCGGAGGACGAACTGCGTCGCTGTCACCCCGAAGACTTTCTTCATTCGGCGCTCGAGGGACGCTGTCGAGCAGTTCGCCGCCTCGGCGAGGTCGGCCACGCGCAGCGGCTCGGCCAGACGATCCTGGACAAGCGCCACGACTCGATGGAGCGACTCGATGGCGATGCCCTCGTCACTCGGCGTGGAAAGGTCCCGACTGATGCTCACGAGCCCGATCGGGCCGGCCGCCGAATCGTTCCCGGACACTGGCAGTTTCGTCGTGAGGTACCACCCAAGGCTGGCATTCTCCCGGCGAATGAGCTCCAGCTCGTCGCGCAGCGGTTGACCGGTGGCGATCACGGCAGCGTCCTGTTCTTCGTATCGCTCGGCCAGGGGAGCGATGAAGAGATCGCCAGCACGCTTTCCGACGACGTCCCGCTTGGACGATCTCCCCGTCCGGCGAACGAACGCCCGGTTGACCGCCACGTAGACACCCTCGGCGTCCTTCATGCAGAAGATCACGTCGACCAGCAGGTCGTAGAGCTCGAGGAGCTCGTTTTGGCAGGGGAACGGCCGAGAGGGCCCTTGGCCGCTTGCGCCCTTGGCCGTTTCGGTCACCATGATTGCCGGGATCGTACAAGACCGGCCCGGTCACGGTCGGCGAGACTGTGCGCCATGTCTGCCGCTGACGCATCCTCTGTCACGAACCCTGGTCCCGACGCGACTCACAGCAGTGACGCCGACGACCTTGCGGATGCGGCAGTCGAACTGGTCGGAATCTGGCTCGCGAGGGCCGAGACCGCCACCACCAGAACCGAGCGGCGCACCGCCGAGCAGCTGCGAGGGGTGATCGAGGACGAGACCGGCGTCGGGTTCGCCATGAAGTTCGTCGACCGCGTGATCCGGCCCGAGGACCATTCGGTGGCGGCTCACCAGCTTGTCCAACTCGTCAACGGCGAAGCGCTGCCGGGGTTCCTCTCGCCGGTCGATCGTGTGCTGCTGCGAGCCGGCGCTCGTCTCGCCCCGATCATCCCCGGCATCGTCATGCCGCTGGCGATTCGTCGGATGCGTCAACTGGTCGGTCATCTGGTCGTCGACGCCGAGCCAGACGCGATGGCACGCCACCTCGGTGCCCGCCGAGCCGAAGGTTTCAGGCTGAACGTGAATCTGCTCGGCGAAGCGGTCCTCGGCGACACCGAAGCCGACCGTCGTCTCGAGGCGGCGACCGACCTCCTGCGCCAACCAGACGTCGACTACGTGTCCGTCAAGGTGTCGGCCGTCGTGTCCCAGCTCAACCCGTGGGCCTTCGACGATTCGCTGCGGCGGGTGAGCGAGCGTCTCCGCCCACTGTTCACCGCTGCGGCGACGACCTCGCCACCGACGTTCGTCAACCTCGACATGGAGGAGTACCACGATCTCGAACTCACGATGGCCGCCTTCATGTCGTTGCTCGACGAGCCCGGTTTGCACGGCATCGAGGCCGGCATCGTGCTCCAGGGCTACCTCCCTGACTCCTTCGCCGCGCTGCAGAAGCTCGTGGCGTGGGGCAATGAGCGAGCGGCGAAGGTCGTCGACGGGCAGCCGGGCGGCCAGATCAAGATCCGCCTCGTCAAGGGGGCCAACCTCGCCATGGAGCGAGTCGAGTCAGCGATGCACGGCTGGGAACTGGCTCCATATCGAACCAAGAACGAGACCGACGCCAACTACAAGCGGTGTCTCGATTGGGCGTTGACAGAAGCGCACCTGCGGGGCGTGCGGATCGGCGTCGCCAGCCACAATCTGTTCGATGTTGCGTGGGCCCACCTGCTGGCCGAGTCCCGCGGCGTGGGGCATCGGATCGAGTTCGAGATGCTGGAGGGCATGGCTCCGGCCGTCGCTCGGGCGGTGCGCGACGACGGCGACGGACTCCTTCTCTACACACCGGTGGTGGCACCGGCCGACTTCGACGTCGCCATTAGTTACCTGTTCCGGCGCCTGGAGGAGAACGCTTCAGACGAGAACTTCATCCGACACCTCTTCTCCTTGGCTCCGGGGAGCAGCGGATTCCGATCCGAGGCCTCCAAGTTCCGCGCCGCGCTCGCTGCTCGCAACAGCGTGGGCGCCAAGCCGCAGCGGACCCAAGACCGACGAACGTCCGAACCGGCACCTCCTGCCGACGCACCTTTCAGAAACGAGCCAGACACCGATCCGGCGCTGACGGCGAATCGGTCATGGGCCGCGGACGTGCTGGCCCGACCATTCGACGGGCCGAGCGCCCCCATGATCGACGACAGCGATCTCGTCGATGCCGAATTCACCGCTGTGGCGAATGCTCAGCCGGAGTGGGCCGCTCGCTCGGCGGAAGATCGGCGGGCGGTGCTGCACCACGTCGCCGCCGAATTGGCTCGCCGTCGCGGGGACCTGATCAACGCCATGGTGCATGAGGCCAACAAGACGTTTGCTCAGGCCGATGTCGAGGTCTCCGAGGCGGTCGACTTCGCTCGCTGGTACGGCGACCGTGCGGTCGACCTCGAGGCGAGGGAGCTGGCCCGATTCGAACCGTTTGGTGTGATCGCCGTGGTGCCACCGTGGAACTTCCCGGTGGCCATTCCGGCCGGAGGAGTTCTGGCTTCGCTGGCCTCCGGCAACGGAGTGATCTTCAAGCCGGCTCCCGAAGTGCCACGCTGTGCCGAGATCGTGGCCGAGTGCTGCTGGGCCGGCGGCGTTCCCGCCGACGTTCTCCGTTTCGTCCGTGTGCCGGACAACGCTGTGGGTCGCCACCTCGTCACTCATCAGTCAGTGGGCGCTGTGATCCTGACTGGGGCGTACGAGACCGCCGAGATGTTCCGATCGTGGCGCCCCGATCTGCAGATCCTCGCCGAAACCTCCGGCAAGAACGCGCTGATCATCTCGCCCAACGCCGATCTCGACGAGGCCGTGGCCGACCTCGTCGCCTCTGCATTCGGGCACAGCGGTCAGAAGTGTTCGGCCGCCAGCCTCGCCATCTGCATCGGTGATGTCTACGACTCCGACCGGTTCCGCCGCCAGCTGGTCGACGCCGTGTCGAGCCTGGTGGTCGGTTCCGCGACCGAACTCGAGACGAGCATGGGCCCCATGATCGGGGCACCGGCAGGCAAGCTCGAGCGCGCACTCACCACGCTGGATCCGGGTGAGCAGTGGCTGGTCGAACCTCGTCGGCGGGCCGCTGGCATGTGGACGCCTGGGGTTCGTATCGGCGTCACCGCCGGGTCCTGGTTCCATCAGACCGAGTGCTTCGGTCCGGTCCTCGGCGTGATGGCAGCAGCCGACCTCGACGAGGCGATTGCCATCCAGAACGGCACCACGTTCGGCCTCACCGGGGGCATCCATTCACTGGACCCGGCCGAGGTCGAGACGTGGGTCGACCGGGTCGAGGTCGGCAACGCCTACGTGAACCGGGTGATCACCGGTGCGATCGTGCAGCGGCAACCCTTCGGCGGGTGGAAGCGGTCCTCGATCGGCCCGGGAGCGAAAGCTGGGGGGCCGAACTACATCACCCAGCTCGGTCATTGGATTGCGTCGCCGGCTGCACCCACCGATCCCGAGAGCACAGCCGAGTGGCTGCGCTCCGCGCAGGCCAGCGATCGCCGGGAGTGGGCCGAGGAATTCTCGGTCGAGCACGACGACACCGGTCTGTTCTGCGAATCGAACGTGTTCCGCTACCGCCCGTTGTCCAAGGTCGCAGTGCGAGTCGAGGCGGGGGCGTTGCCGATCGAGGTCGAACGGGTACGTTCAGCGGCCGCCACGTGTGGCGTCGTGGTCGTGGTGTCGACCCACGACCACGAGTCGCCTGCGGAGTTCGCTGCTCGGGTCGAGTCGCTCGGTATCGATCGCGTCCGTGTGATCGGAGCGCTGGACCCGTCTGTTCGAGCGGTTGCTGCGGCGGTCGGCGTCCATGTGGCCGACGATTCTGTCACCGCAGACGGGCGGGTCGAACTGCTCCACTACCTGCGCGAGCAAGCCATCAGTACGACCCTTCATCGGCACGGGAACGTGCTTCGTTAGCCTTTTGGCCCATTCGGCGTTGACCTAAAGACCCAGGGGTGGCCGGTCGTTACTACTCGGCATGGCATTCATCCCGATCCGAGGCCTCATCGCGCTGCTGTCGCTGATCTTCGCCGGTAGTGGCGTCGCCTTCGCTGTCATTTCGTCCGTCGACATCGGTGACGACACAGAACCAGCCGAACAGCTCGCGCTGTTCGACACCAACGGACAGGAGGCATCCGACGCCGATCTGCCCTCATCCGACGACACTTCCGGCTCGTCAGTGACGCCGGAACCCGGCGACTCGACGTCGACGACTACGCAGCGAGCGTCCGGATCTGACTCCACGGTCGACTCCGATGGTGCATCGGTCTCGTCCAGTACGAGCTTGCCGGGCGCATTGCCGGTCCAAACGACCGTTCGCCCTGCCGGCACGATCCGACCGACGACGATCCGAACGGCAACCACGGTCCGGCCCGCCGGCACGATCCGGCCGACGACCACGGCGCGGACGGTCACGACGGCGACACCAGCCACGACCGGTCGGTCCGCAACGACAGCGCGACCGACGACGACCGCTCGACCGACATCGACGACCCTGCCGGCAACCCGCCCGGCGGGATCTGCCTTCGCCGGCATCAGCGTCAGCGGCTTCACGAACTCGAACGCGAACGTCAGCCAGAATGGCCAGGACGGCTCCTTCCGCACGGTCTGCAACGTCAGCCACTTCAACTTCGACGATGCGATCGTCTTTCCCGGTCAGCGGGCAGCCACACACCTGCACATGTACTTCGGGAACGTGCTCGCCGATTTCGCCTCGACCGGTGACAGCCTCGCCGCGGGCGGGGATGCCACATGCCAGGGCGGGCCGCTGAATCGCTCGTCCTACTGGGTGCCGGCGGTACTCGATCAGGGCGGCAACGTTCGTCCGGCTCAGTACATGCTCGCCTACTACAAGCGAGCAGGCAACGAAGACGTCGTGCCCTATCCGAACGGCCTCAAGATGGTGGTCGGCAATGCCATGGCGATGTCCCCACAGCCCGGACGGGAACAGCCCGTCGATGCCGGCATCGACTACAAGTGGTCGTGTGGTTCGCCCATCACCGGAGGCAGCGCGAACGTCGGTCGACTCATCCCCGACTGCGGGGCTGGTGACTTCCTCACGCTCAGCGTGATCTTCCCCCGGTGCAGCGACGGCCGACTTGACTCGGCGGACCACAAGAGTCACATGGCGTATCCCGCCTACTACGGAGCACCGTGCCCCTCGACCCACCCGATCCGCCATCCGCAGCTCACCTACAACATCCACTGGAACAACAACGACACGAACACCGGCGGCTGGTACCTGTCATCCGATGTCCACGGTGGTCAGACGATGCCCGGCGGGACGACGACCCATGCCGATTGGATCGGTGCGTGGCACCCCGAGGTACTCGACATCATGACGAGCGGCTGCTTCAACGCAGAGCACGACTGCAAGGGTGGAACCATCTCGCCGTCGCTGCGGCTCGATTCGCCGAACGTGCGGGGCTTCAGCCCGGCCAGCATCTATGACCGGAACGTGGCACCGACGGCGATCCCATTCTCCAATTTCGGAACCGGCTCGACCTACGCAAACTAGCCCCGCAGATCTGGGGAGCAGAACGATGGCGACGCCGATCAGGCGATTGGCTCAAGCCCCTCGATGAGCGCGGAGAGGTCACTCATTGCGAAGGGCTTCTTGAGATAAGCGAGCACGTCGAGGCCCCCGGTCTGATCGACCAGTGGTGCAAGCTCTCGGCCCGTGATCATCACGAGGTGCGTGTGCGGAGCGTGCAATCGAAGGTGCTTCGCGACATCGACGCCAGACAACACCGAGCCGAGATCCCAGTCGCTGATCACGAGATCGGGCGCCTGTCGGTCGATCTCTGCCATCGCCTCAGATGCGGTGGCGGATCCAACGCAATCGCATCCCATTGCGCTGAGTATTTCGACGAACAGTTCGAGCGTGAGTGAACTGTCGTCGACGATGAGGACGCGCAGGGGCTTCATGAACCTTCCTCGGTGGTGGGTGCCAGCGCCGGAAGTTTGATGACGACTCGTGCACCGCGGGTCGGGTTGTTCTGGATCCGAATCGCTCCTCCCCAACGTTCCACCAGGGCGCGAACCACCGCCAGCCCGAGGCCGTTGCCCGTGGTTCCGAAGCGAGTGGTGAAACGAGGGTCGAAGGCCCGAGTAAGGGCATCTTCGGAGAACCCGGCACCCCGGTCCTGAACCGTCAAGCGGATCGTCGGTGTCTCCGAGGATGTGGGCTGCTCGACACAGACGATGAGGTCGATCCGATCCTCGGGGCGGGAAGCCTCGCTTGCGTTCTTCAGGAGATTCAGCGTCAGCTGAACGAGGCCGGCTCGAGTGGCGAGGAAGCGACACGCCGGAGCATCATCGGCAATGTCGAAGTCGACTCGGCGGAGGAGCTCATCGTCGAGGAAGCTCTGCAGATCGTGCAGCATTTCGTCAACGCTGATCGACACGGGATCATCGGAATCGAGGCGAGCGAAGTCCAACGCCGAGCGAAGCACCGTTCCCGCGCGAGCGATGGTGGCTTCGATCTTGGCAATGTTCGTCCGAACGTTCGACATGTCGTTGCGTTCGACTCCGATCGAAGTCAACTCGCACAGAAGGAGGACCGGCTGGAGCAGATTCGACAGCTCGTGGGCGAGGCCGCCGGCGAGGTAGCTGGAGCTTTCGTCGCGCTGAACTCGCTGGAGCGTCTCGTGAAACCCCTCGCGTTCGGCGGTGGCGGCCATCTCGTGGTCGATCCGCTGTGAGATTCCGCTGAACCCGGTCAGATCTCCGTGATTGTCGTAAGTGGCTTTCCCGCGATGACGAAACCAGATCGGCTCAGCTGCGCCCGCCGGCAACAAGCGGCCAACCACGGTGAACGGCATGTGTTCGATGGTTGCCTGTTCGAAGAACAGCCGCGTATTGTCGAGGTCGGATTCGCTGAGCAGTGCCCGCCACTCGTCAAAGGCGGCGCATGGAGCGACGTTGAGTGTCTGGCACAGCCACGGCGAGGATTCCACGACACCTTCGGCGAAGTCGATATTCCAGCTTCCCAGATGTCCCACCCGTTCGAGCTCATCGATGCGCGCGGTAAGGTCTGCGATCACCTGTTCTGAGGTTGCGTGCTGTGAGAGTTCCACGTCCGCCATGGTTTTCGAAAAGTTGGGATGACTCAGTGATCGTCTCGGATTCGCAGAAGAGGGCCCAGCGGTGAACCAGGTTCCGGGGTTGATCAATGTCGTGGGTCGAGAGTCTGGTCTGCCCACCAGCCAGGTTCACGTTAGTACCTCCGGCCCAAGAGGCGAGGTGACCATGGCGACCTCAGCAGGGCTTGCGATCCACGACGGTGTCGGTTGTCGGGTTCTCACGGCGGCTGACGGACTGACCAGTGCCGGCCAGCGATGGGTCGGTGCAGACGCCGCTGGGTGCGTCTGGGTGGGATCCGACGTTGGCCTCGACTTCATAGACGCCGCCGGAGGGCTTCACTGTTTGCCAGCAGACGCGCAACCTGGCCTGGTCCGAAGCGGTTTCGTGAACGAGCAGGGCTGCTGGATCGCCGCTGCACGGGGCCTTTTCCACGCCAGATTCACCGACGAAGCCATCGAGATCGAACAAATCGAAACCGGGGCGGAAAGCGCTGCGCTGCTGCTCGGAGGGGATGGTCGCAGCAACCCGCTCGTCGCTGATGCTGCGAACAACCTCCACCGCTGGTCGGGTGAGTCTTGGACACCCATGCCCCATCGGGGCCACGCCGTTGGCGGCCAGATTCGCTGCATCGCACCGGACGGTCCTGACAGCATCCTGATCGGTGGCCTCGACGGCTTCTGTCGAGTGACACGGTCCGGGGACCTCTTGAACTTCGTGTCGACCAGGGAGCATGGCGGCGCTGTTGATGCACTGCTTCGGCGCGGTGAACTCATCTTGGCCGCCGTCGGTTCCCGCTTGCTCTCGTACGATCTCGAAGCCGCCTCGGCATCCAAACCCAGAATTGTTCTGGAGTCATGCACCGTCACGAACTTGTGGATGGATCCGTGGATGAACGCGTGGGCCGCGACGCAATCACATGGCCTCGTGCGCATCAGTGGCCTCGACCGGTTCGTCGGCTTCGTCGATCTGCCCGATGTCGGGGCCGTGTTCTCGGTCCATCAGCGTCGAGGTGGGTCGCTTGTCGTCGGTGGAGAGGACGGCGTGCTCCTGCCGTCGCCTCTTGGCCCCTCCGATCCCCATGTGCACGTGCTGCGGGGCAGGAGGGCGTGGGATGTACTCGAGACGCGCATCGGGGAGACCATTGTGGCCACCGATGGGGGTGTGGTCGTTGTTGACTCGCTCGGTTCGGTTGCTCCCTACGTGGCCGGCAACCACGATTTGGCCGAACGAGCCCGCTCACTCTTGAAACGTCGCGATGGCGTCTGGATCGGCACGATCGGTGGCTTGACTCGAGTCGACGGTCCGAGCGTCACATCGATTCTCGCCCCGGATGGCACCTCACTCGGGTACGTCTATTCGCTTTGGGAGGATCGAGCCGGTCGATTGTGGATCGCAACGCTCGGTCGGGGCCTGTGGCGCGAGTCCGAGGATGGCGTCGAGCCTTTTGGCGGCGCTCCACTTCGTGAGAACGCGAACGTCTATGCGATCACTGAGTCCGAGGATGGGCGGCTGGCAATCCTCGCCGATGGTTCGCTCTATCTCGGTCGACTCGACACACCGTCCGACGATTGGACAGTCGTCGCGTTGCCGGCTGCACCGTGGGCTGTCGCTTTCGCTTCACCGGATCTCGTGTTGGTCGGCTCGAGCAGCGGTCTCCTCGTCATCGACGCATTGACCGGTGAGTTGCGAAACGTCATTCGTCCGGTGATCGGTATCGACAAGTGGGAGTTCACCACGAGCCGCTCGCTCAGAGTTATGGATGATGGAACGCTGCTGTGTGGGATCACGGCAGGACTCGTCGCAGTTGATCTCGCAGGTATCATGCAATTCGGTGGTCGACCGGAACCGTATTTGGCGGACATGCGATGGAGTAACACCTCGCCCGACACGGCCGACGGCGTGACGACCGTTCATGCCGGTAGTTGGCGAATGGATGTGGTTGTTCGATCCAGTTGGCGCCTCGACGAGGGGGATTGCACCATTCGTTGCTGCATTGAGGGTTTCGATGTGGATTGGCCCGAGGGGTCGAGCGGGGGAGTCTTTCGCTATACCTCCCTTCCCGTTGGCGACTACGTGATTCGGGCCCAGGTTCACTCACCACTCGTTGGCTCCGGACCTGTCGTCGACCTGCATCGTTTGCGAGTCGTCGACTGATCCGAGACTGTGTGACGTTCGGCGGTAGCCGAGCATCCGATTCGGCGCCGGGCGAGGCCCGTAGGCTCGTTCGGGTGATTCCGATCGAGCAGCACAAATGGTTTGTCCGCAGCGGCGGCGTGATGGGCAACGTGGCGCGCGTCGGGGCGAAGGTCCACTTGCCGGACGTCCTGACGTTGCCGACCAACCGGCCGGTGATCATGGCCGGCAATCATCGGAGCCTGCTCGACCTCGCCGTCACCATGGCGATCTTTTCGAAATTCGGAGTGTCGAGTCGGATCATGGTGCGCGAAGACCTCGTCAATCACGGGGTCGGTGGCAAGTACCTTCGCAGCATCGGATGCATCGCGACGTCGAAGGATCGCCGCGACGAGTCTGAGGCCGAAGCCGTTGCCGCCTTGAAGGCGGGATACATGGTGTCGCTCATGCCCGAGGGCCGATTGGTCAGCCCGGAGGACTGGGTCGACGGCGTCGGACCGGGCCGCCAGGGTGTGTCCCGCATCGGTATTGCCGCCGATGCCGTCGTGGTACCCGTCGGGTTCTCGAGCACCGAGAAGGTGTGGCCCCGGGCGCGCCCACCACGACTTCAGTTCCCCCGCCCCGACGTCTACCTCCGGGTCGGCCCGGCATTCGAGCTCGACAGCACCGATCATCAGGTCAACGCAGACAAAGTGATGAAAGCGATCTCCGACCTCATCGTCGCTTGACCTCGGTCCGGTGACGTTCGGCTCTCACCCTTGCTACCAAGTGGTAACTTTTGCTAGCGTTGTTACTTCTCGGTAACTTACGCAGTCGATGCTCCTGCCGAAGGTGAAACAGCCGAGAGTGAACTGCCCGCTCCAAACCAAGGATCGACATGTCTGAATTCTCCCTTGCGCTCAACGAAGACCAGCTTCAGCTCCAGAAGTGGATTCACGACTTCGCCGAGAACTCGATGCGGCCGATCGCTGCGGAATGGGACGAACGGGAAGAGTTCCCGTACCCCTTCGTCGAAGAGGCGGCCGCCATCGGTCTGTACGGCTGGGAGTTCATGGCCGAGATGATGATGAACGACCCGACGGGTCAGTCGATGATGGTCTCCCTCGAGGAGTTGTTCTGGGGAGACGCCGGTCTCGGCATGGCGATCATGGGTTCCGGTCTGGCCGCCGCGGGAATTGCATCGAGCGGCACCAGCGAACAGGTCCTGGAGTGGGTGCCGCAGTGCTACGGCACGGCGGACAACATCCAGCTCGGCGCCTTTTGCGCAAGCGAGCCCGATGCCGGGTCCGACGTGGGCGGCTACCGGCTGCGGGCCAAGTACGAAGAGGCCACAGACGAGTGGGTGCTCAACGGCACCAAGGCATGGATCACCAACGGTGGCATTGCCGACATTCACGTCGTGGTGGCTGTAGTCGACTCAAAGCTCGGATCGAAGGGGCATGCCAGCTTCATCGTCCCACCCGGGACGCCAGGTCTCAGTCAGGGACAGAAGTACAAGAAGCACGGAATCCGGGCCAGCCACACGGCCGAGGTCGTCCTCGACGACTGTCGAATCCCCGGTCGGTGCCTCCTCGGCGGTAAGGAGAAGCTCGACGAGCGCCTCGCCCGAGTTCGTGAAGGCAAGAAGGGCAACAGCCAGGCAGCCATGCAGACGTTCGAGGCCACCCGGCCCGCCGTCGGTGCGCAGGCGCTCGGTGTCGCACGCGCCGCTTTCGAGTACTCGCTCGAGTACGCCAAGGAGCGCAAGGCATTCGGTCGGGCGATCATCGAGAACCAGAGCATCGCATTCATGTTGGCCGACATGGCCACTGAGATCGACGCTGCTCGACTCCTCGTGCGCCGTGCCGCATGGCTCGGCAAGCAGAAGGCGTTCAAGAACGCCGAGGGCTCGATGGCCAAGCTCAAGGCAGGGCGAGTCGCCGTGCACAGCACCGAGCGAGCAATCCAGATCCTTGGCGGTTACGGCTACACCCGCGAATACCCCGTCGAGCGGTGGCATCGCGACGCCAAGATCTTCGACATATTCGAAGGAACTGAGCAGATCCAGCAGCTGGTTATCTCCCGAGCCATCTCCGGGGTGCGGATCAAGTAGCTCTACGAGGGAAAACGTTCGTCTTAGCCGGTAGCGAGAGCTGAACAGCGAAGGACGATTTCTTGGCTGCTGGACTCCAAGATCCCTACTTTTTTCCCCGCTTTTCGGCGCATGACTCGACAGTCCCCTGCGGGCCCCGCCGTGCTCGGATTGGCTGGGCTGGGTAGGTGTAGTGTTCGCCGAATGGACAAACTGCTGTTCGACGAGAGCGTGTCTCGCCATTTGGTCGGCAGGTTGATCGTCCTTGCATTGGTTGCTGCGGCGTGCTCCTCTGACGGAGCAGAATCCACCGCTCCGACGGATGCGCCTGCTACTTCTGCACCGGTACCCGTGGCGCAGGAGACGACAACAGCGCCGCCCGGTGATCGGCGAGGTCTTCCTCGAGGAACAGGCCAACAAGTCGCTGGACCCGAGTCGGCCAGGGGCTGTGATGGTGGTCGTGTTCGATGCGGCCGGCGACATGCGATACGCGTCAGTCGGGACAGATCCCACGGGGGCGACTCCGACGCCAGCGGATCACTTCCGAGTCGGGAGCATCACCAAGATGATGACTGCGCTGACTGTGCTCTCGCTTGTCGACGAGGGTCTCATCGGTCTCGACGACCCAGTGAGTGGCTACGTCTCCCGGCTGACGATCGATGACCGAATCACCGTCCGGGACGCGCTGCAACACTCGAGCGGGCTTGCAGATCCCTTCGACCTGCAGCCGGACCTGCTCAGAACACTCACCGATGATCCGACCCGAAGCTGGTCGCCCGAAGACATGTTCGAGCTAGCGGCTGCGGATGACCTTGCGTTTGCGCCCGGCGAGCGGTTCGCCTACTCGAATACGAACTACACGTTGCTTGGCGTGATGATCGAAGAGGTCGTCGGACTGCCGTATCACGAAGTCGTGCGGGAGCGAATCATCGAGCCCCTGGAGATGACCGGCACCTATCTCGCAGGATTCGAAGACGGTCCGGAGGTCTTTGGCGGCTACATCAGTTTCCGAGGCAGCGACGAGCCTCTGGAGTTTGATTTCACGTCGATGGAAACAGCCGCATGGGCCGCTGGCGGCATGGTCAGCACAGCGTCAGATCTGCACGCGATGTTCTCGGCGTTGTTCGCTGGCGAGATCATCACCCAAGACCTGGTGGATGAGATGACGGCCAACCCGAGCGACGGGCTCGGGATCTGGGCACCTGAGTGGAAGGCACAGACTCCGCTGTTTGGCCAAGATGGTCGCATTCCAGGTGCCGGAACGTTTCTGGTGCACGCACCGGAGACTGGTGCCACGGTGTTCACAGTTTCAAACGCCGATTGGCTCAAGGTCAGCCCAGCGACAGGTGAGGTTGCTGAGGCCATAGGGGTTCCAGGCGTCACGCTGGCAACGGAGTAGTCGCCCAGCGGCGATTTTGTCCCAGGCTGTTGCAAGGTTGAATCCATCCCTACTTTCATCCCTAAGGACACCATCGGGCACGAGCGGTTTGGTTCGAATCAGAGCTTCGACATCTTTGAAGGCACGGAGCAGATCCAGCAGTTGGTGATCAGTCGGGCGATCTCTGGCGTGCGGATCAAGTAGCTCTACCAGGGGAAACGTTCATCTTGGGCGGTTGCGGGAGCTGAACAGCGGGAGCCGATTGCTGGCCGCTGGCTGGCGAGAATCCCTACTTTTGTCGCTAGTTTTCGGGTGGATGATTCGACGGTCGCTTTCCGGCACCGCCCGCCGTACTCAGGCTGGCTGGGCTGGGTAGGGGTCGTGTTGCCGAACGGATCTGATGTCGTTGATCGAGACTCGGCCGGGCCTTCGCTGGTGAGCACGGCTTCATGATCGTTTCGAAGGACTCTGACTTTCGTCAACTTGCGTTCTTGGACGGTCCGCCGCCCAAGGCGGTTTGGCTGCAGCTGGGAACGCTTCGACGAACGAGATCTGCTCCGCACTTCGGGACAACCAGGATGTCATGGTTGCTTTCAGCGAGTCCGAGGATGAAGCGCTTCTTGTCCTCGGACCCCACGAGGAGCTCTGACATGGTCGATGTTGATGGCATGCGTAAACTCCGATTCGGCCGGTTGATCGTCGTTGCGATGGTTGCGGTTGAGTGCTCGTCTGGCGGGGCGGGGTCCACCGCTCCGACGGATGCGCCTCCCCTTCTGCACCGGTACCCGTGGCGCAGGAGACGACAACAGCGCCGCTGCCGGCGGCGCCGGTGATCGGCGAGGTCTTCCTCGAGGAACAG